>Ga0326727_10000290_pt1 | contig 212783 bp, 163 predicted proteins | sample MB2enrmetagenome_FD_207643 | JGI IMG/M metagenome (GOLD analysis project Ga0326727, IMG submission 207643) | Lab enriched peat soil microbial communities from McLean, Ithaca, NY, United States - MB29MY | ecosystem: Environmental > Terrestrial > Soil > Wetlands > Peat | place: USA: New York... | reverse complement strand
CTATCGGGTGAGCGAGTCATTACCCGAGCTGATTCCTTTCATTCAGCAAGTACATCAACATCACTTTCGGACGCACCCCTTGATATCCCTGCGGGATATGGGAGTCGAGGAAGTCAGGAGTCAGAAGCCAGAATGGCGGCGACGTAGGCGTTCAAGAGTCGGCTGACTTCTTCCAGTCGGCCTCGAGGTCGCCGCCTGAAACCGTCACAACGGGAACAAAATTCTCGTTGGGGCACCTAAGGGCCTAAGACCCAGCCATTGCGAGTTGGGGTTCAATGTTGAGATGGTAACTGGGATTCCGGGCTCGCCATGTTAACAGCAAGCGCTCCTTGGACACGTAGGTGTAACGCTGGGTTGTCGAGATGGAGACGTGACCGAGGACTTCCTGCACGACCCGTATAGATTCCATGCTGTTGTCCTCCAGTGCAGTACCACGTATAGCTATCATTTGTTATCGTAGTTTTACTTACGAGCGGCTTTGTCGTACCGCCTTCTTTTGGTCCGGTAATAGTATTAGCCTGACTGGAAAACCATCGTTATAGCCGTCATGATCCTAAGTGACAGAGTCAGGAGGAGAATCCAATGATGGCACTGAACAACCCACAAGACTACGGGCCAGCCCGCAACGGCAGCCCCGGATCCCTGGCGGGACGGAACTATCTCGGCACCACCGCCGTGTTCTCGGCCGGAGGTACCGTTCAACATTCGGTTGATGCTGCGTCCCAACCCGATCAAGATAACTCGCAGCTTCTCAAACGGATAGCCGGGCTGCCGCCGTTTCCCACCATCGCCCTTCGCCTCTTGGCGATCTCCACCGAGAGCGAGACCGCCTTCTCGGATTACGAGGACGCCTACAAGGCCGATCCGGCTTCGGCAATGGCTCTCTTGCAGGCGGCCAATTCGTGCGAGTTTGGACTGAGGGCGCGTGTGGACAGCATCCGGCAGGCGCTGACCCTCCTGGGATTGGATCGTGTGAATGCCCTTTCGGTCACCATCGCCATGAAGTACTACATGCGCGAAGCCCCGCGAGTCAAAATCATACAGCCAATGTGGTCGCATAGCATCGCCTCCGCAGTAATCGCCGAAACTCTGGGAAGCTTTCGCGGTTCATCTATGTCCGGTCTCTACACCGCGGGCTTGGTGCACGACGTAGGACGACTCGGCCTGCTGATGGGGACCGAGAATCGATACGCAAAGCTGCTGGCCCAACCGGTCTCCGGAGTGGACGAAGGTGTGGCCCTAGAGAGAGGGCAATTCGGGCTGACGCACCCCGAGGCCGGCACCATTATGGCCAAGTCATGGGGTTTCCCCGCCCTGCTCTGCAATGCCATCCGTTACCATCACGAAGAAGAGGGACAGCGTGCCGATGAGCGTTTGAGGCTGGTCCAAGTAGCCTGTCGCTGTGCCTGCGCACTGGGCTACGGTGAGCATGGCGACAGTCGCCAGTGTGCCACCGCAGGAAGGTTCGAACTGCCCCCCGATCTGCGCGGGCGTCCAACGCTTGACCTAGATCGCCTCCGTCAACGCATCATTAAACTGCTGTTCACGATTTCCGCGCCGTCGTAGAGCGTTCAATGCTGTTATCTTGCGATCACGGAGAATTCCGCAAACAAGGGAGGAGGCGAGGGTTATGATGACTGTCCTATCCACACTGTGGCACAACGACCAAGGTCAGGACCTAATTGAATACTCTTTGCTGATGGCATTCATCGCCGTCACGGCCGTCGGTTTGTTCAGGGGCGCGGGCGGCAACGTCAGAGGCGTCTGGACCATCACTAACAAGCAACTCGCCCAAGCCAACGGCAGGGCCTCGTAGGAGGTGCTGAGTCGCACAGGCAGCGGTATCGTTACCCGATGGGCCGGGCCTGGCAATACCGGTCGACAGGCAACGAAACGGGGGCCATGGGTCAGGTTCACTATATTTCTCCACCCCATCTGTAGTGTTGGCCAAGCAGCTTAATCACCGCGACAGCGACCAGCAGGCCGATAAGGACCCCATGGTGGCCCGCGGCGGCCGGTCTCGGGGATGTGTGCACCGCTCCCTGTCGGTGCATCGATGCCGGCGTTCCCCGCGTTCTACTCGAACTTCCGCCGGAACTCCTCGAACTCGTGCCGCAGCGCCGCGAAATCGGCCTCCAATTGGGCGATGCGGTCGCGGAGCTCGCCCACGGTCTGCGGCCCGCGCTCAGCCGCGGCAGGCGCCGCCTCTTCGCCCACCTCTTCCACGTCGCCCGCCAGAAGCTGCGCCCAACGCTGCTCTTTGAAGCCCGCGCGCCGCGGCAGCTTCTTCACGAACTCCATCTCAGCCAGACGCGCGAGCGTGCCTTCCACGGACTCCAGATCGTCAAACGCGTACAGGCGCTCGCTGCGGCCGCGGAGCTCGCCCACGGTCTGCGGGCCGCGCAGCATCAAGACGCACAGCAGGGCCGCCTCGCGCCTTCCCAGATTGAACTTTTCGGTAAAACGCTGCTCGTGCTTGGGAACGCGCCCCTCCCCCGTCACCCGCATCGCCAGTCCCTTGGTTCGCAGACTCCGGAGCGCCTCCTCCACGGTGTCGTCGTCATAAGAAACCACCGGCTCGCGGTTGGATTTCTGATTGCACGCGTTCACCAGCGCGTTGGCGGATAAGGGGTAGTAATCCGGGGTGGTGATTTCTTTTTCGAGCAGCGCGCCCAGCACGCGCGTTTCCGTGGCGTCCAGTTCCCAGTCCATAGTCTCCAGTTTACGTGTTACGATGTGCGCAGATGTCGCCCGCACATCGTCCCCCAAAGTTTCATCTGCTGCTGGCCGGAATTCTGGTCGCTGTATTCCTGTTCCAGAGCTTTTCGGCGAGCCTCAAAAAGAGTCCGGTATTCGACGAGCCGCCGCACATCGCCTCAGGCCTTTCGTACCTGGAGACGCACGTTTTTCGCGCCAACCTGCAGCATCCGCCGCTGATGAAGGAGATCGGTGCGCTGTTTCTATTGGCGGCGGGCATCCACTGGCCCAAGTCTCCGATTGCAGACGTCCTGATTGGCGGCGGACGGGCAGGAGACAGACTGGAATGGCCCCTCGGCAACAACATCATTCACGACAATGGCGCGGATCGGGTAATGTTTTGGGCGCGCCTGCCGTTTATATTGCTCGGCGGTTTCTTAGGTGCGCTGATTTACTGGTGGGGACGCGAGTTGGTGGGTTCTGCCGCGGCGCTGGGCGCGCTATTCCTTTATGCGCTCGATCCCACAATCGTCGCCCACTCCGCTCTCGTCACCATGGACGTTGGCGTTACGGCATTCGCGGTGTTATTTCTGTTCGCACTGTGGCGCTATTTGCACCACCCAAACTGGCAGCGCCTGGTGCTCTGCGGGCTGGCGCTAGGCGCGGTCCTGGGAGCGAAGTTCTCAGCCGTCTTCATGCTGCCGGCCGCGGCCGTCCTGATGGCGGCAGCCGTCCGTTGGCCCCTCGCGCCCCGTGCCGCGGCCGCCGCACCCGCGGAGAAACCCGTCGCCAAGGTTGGTCCCAATAGTCCGTGCCCATGCGGTAGCGGCAAGAAGTACAAGAAGTGCCACGGAGCCGGCGCGGCGCCGGGAAAAGACGTGGAGCGAAGCCTGCGGCAGCATGAGCTCATTATGACCGCCAATATGTTTCTGGCGATGTGCGTAATCGCCGGGGTCGTGATCGAAGCGCTCTATTTCTTCCCCAGCAATCCATTTCTGTATGCTATCGGCGTCGCGAAAGTGAACGCCGACCATGTGGTTGGCTATCAATCCTACTTGCACGGCGAGCTCGCCCATCGCTTCACCAGCTATTTCGCCGCTGCCTTTCTGCTGAAGGAGCCGCTCGCCACCATTTTCCTCTCCATGGCTGGGTTGGCGATCCTGCTGCGGGGGAAGTCCACGCCGGTCATGATTAAGCTGTTCCTATTGGTGACGCCGGTGGTGTTCTTTCTCGCAACCGCATTGCTGGCCGACGATCTGGGGATGCGCTACCTCATCCCCACGCTGCCATTCGCCCATCTGCTGGGCGGGCTGGCGCTGGCCAAGCTCTTCGAAAAAAGGCTGGTGTGGGGCCGATACCTGGCCGCAGCCCTGTGCCTGTGGGTGGTGGTGGAGGCGGCTGGGATCTATCCGGACCATCTGTCTTACTTTAACGAGTCGGCCTGCCTGTTGGAATCGCCTGGCATGATCGGTTGGGACGGCGGGTCCCGCTGCGGTCCGATGTGGTTGGACGACAGCAACATCGATTGGGGACAAGGCCTCAAGCAACTGCGCGCGTGGCTGGATGTCCACGCCAAGGGCCGTCCACTGCACTTGACGTATTTCGGCTATTATCCTCCGGAGGGCTACGGATTGCAGTACCAGAATGCGGAACCCGGTTCACTGATGACGGAACCCAAGCCAGGGTTGTACGCAGTTAGCGCGCAATTTGTGGCGCGCCTGCCGGCGATGGGCGACGTCATGGATCCAGGCGCAGGTGCATGGCTTCGCACGCCGCCGGCCGCGATTGTGGGCCATTCGTTCTACATATTCGACGTGCGGTAGCTCGAATGTCGCCCGCACACCGTCCCCCCTCGTTGCATTAGCTGCCCGCCACGCCGATTTGCCGCCGGAGCGGCTGCCGTATCCGGGAACGTTTCCTCCCGAGGCCTACGCACTGCGTTATGAGAAACTCCTCATGCATCGACTGATGCCCGATCCCGCGCCCGGATGGTACGCGGTGAGCGCGCACCTGGTGGGCCGAATCCCCACGGTTGGCGAGAAATTTCAGTAAGGCGGAGGCGCCTGGCTGCGGCGCATGACGCCGGGGGACATCGCGGCACACGCGTTTTATATCTACGAAGTGCGGTGACGCCGCGCTACCATATAAGTTTCATGTCCTATGAGTGGTCGGAGATCGCGCCGGTGACGGCGCGACGCGAGATCAGGCGGCAGACGGGGCGCGCGGCAGTGCGCGCCGCGGCTATCGCGCGCGCGTGCGAATCCTTGTTCTCCCGCCAGGCGCCCGAGGGCTTCTGGTGCGGCGAACTGACGGCCGACGCCACTCTCGAATCGGATTACATCCTGCTGCAGCTTTGGATGCACCAGCCCGAAAACGATGTCTGGGATCCGCCGTCGCGCGCGCGCATCTCGAAGGCCTGCGAGTCCATCCTGGAACGCCAATTGTCCGATGGCGGTTTCAACATCTATGGCGGAGGGCCGGCCGAACTCAACGCCACCATCAAGGCCTACTGCGCTCTCAAGCTTGCCGGCCATTCGGCGGATAGCGAGCCCCTGCGGCGCGCGCGGCTGCGCATTCTCGACCTGGGCGGCCTGCAGGGCGCGAACAGCTACGTCAAAATCAACCTCAGCCTTTTCGGACTGTACCCGCGGCAACACGCGCCCTCGGTACCGCCCGAAATCGTGCTGCTGCCCGGCAACGTGCTCTACGAAATGTCGTCGTGGACGCGCTCCATTCTGGTGCCTCTTTCCATCGTGCAGGCGCGCGGATCGAACCGGCGCGCGCCGGCCGGCTTTACGCTGGATGAATTGCTGCTGCCCGGCGTCAGCCTGAAGCTGCCCAAGCGAAACCGGCTCTCGGTGCTGTTCCACCATCTCGATCGCGTCTTCAAAGTGTGGGAAAAGCGCGGGTCGCAGCGGATTCGCGATGCCGCCATCCGCCAGGCGGAACATTGGATTCTGGATCGCACCCGCTTCACCGAAGGCCTGGGCGCCATCTATCCGGCCATGATGTACTTCATTATGGCGCTGGATGCATTGGGCTATCCCAAAGACCATCCCGACCTGGTGGACGCCGTGCGCCACTTCGAGTCGCTGCTCATCGAAACGCCCGAACGTTTCACGTTCCAGCCTTGTCTGCCGCCCATTTGGGACACCGCCCTGACGGCGTTTGCGCTGGGCGAGGCGGGCGTTCGCGACGATGCGCGGATGACCCATGCGGCCGACTGGCTGCTGAGCAAGGAGGTGCGGCGCAAGGGAGACTGGTCGGTGAAGCGGCCGGATACCGAGCCTTCGGGCTGGGCATTCGAATTCGCCAACGAGTTTTACCCCGATATAGACGACACGGCGCAGGTGCTGCTGGCCCTGCTGCACGCCAAGGGTTCCGACCCGCTGGCGCAGGCCGCTTGCGAGCGGCGCGCCATCAACTGGCTGCTGGCCATGCAATCCGAAGACGGCGGATGGGCGGCCTTCGACGTGGACAACAATTGGGCCGTGCTCAACCAGGTGCCGTTCGCCGACCACAACGCCATGCTCGATCCCACGTGTCCCGATATCACGGGCCGAGTACTGGAGTGTTTGTGCCGCCGCGGCCTGGCGAATCACGATGCCGTGCGCCGGGGCGTGGCGTATCTCTTGCAAGCGCAGGAGAAGGATGGAAGCTGGTACGGCCGCTGGGGGGTCAATTACATTTACGGCTCGTTCCTGGCGATGCGCGGTCTGGCGGCGAGCGGCGCGCCGGGCGCGAGGGACGCGGTGGCGCGCGCGGCGCACTGGCTGCGGGCCATTCAGAATCCCGATGGCGGATGGGGCGAAAGCTGCGCCAGCTACGACCGCGATCACTTCGTGCCGGCGCCCAGTTGTCCCTCGCAGACGGCCTGGGCGGTGTTGGGACTGCTCGCCGCCAATGAACGCGAGAGCGCCGCGGTGAGCCGGGGCGTGCAATTTCTGCTGGATCGCCGCAATCCCGATGGCACGTGGCCCGAAGATGCCACCACCGGCACCGGCTTCCCCACGGTTTTTTATTTGACTTACGCCATGTATCGGGACTATTTCCCGCTGTTGGCTCTGGCGCTGGCTTGATGCGTGGCTCTAAAACGGAATCAGTCCCAAGCTCATTTTGATGGCCTCATCGACACGCGCCAGAGTTTTGGCGTCAACCGAGCCCAGGCGCTTGACCAACCGGACTCGGTCGACCGCGCGGATCTGATTGAAGACGGCGACCGACGTGACGGACAGACCGGTGGCGCGGTCCGCAGCCAGCAGCACATGAATCGGGTTGAGGGGAAAACGTACCGTCGAGGTGATCGGCGCCACGATGGTAATCCCGCTCAGCCGGTTGGAAACGTCGTTCTGAATAATCAGAGCCGGACGTGTCTTCTGAATCTCCCGGCCTAGCGTCGCGTCGAGCGCCGTAAGGTAGATTTCGCCCCGTCTCGGATGACTGGCTTTCGTGGCTGTTCGGATGCTTCGAGCTGTTGCCATGATGTTTGGTCCACGGCAAACCAATCTTCGGCGATCTCACGATCCAAATCCCGATCCCGGATGGCGGCATTCTCCAATTGTGAGCGGAGCGCTTCGGCGCTCCGGTTCGCCACAAAGTACTGCACCGCCTGGTCGATGAACCGGCTGCGTTGCCCTGGCTTTGCCATCCCGTCAATGGTCCGGATCGTAGTTTCCGGCAAAACAATGTTGATGCGTTTGCCCATGGGAATGAATACGCTCTATCCACATGGTATACACAACTTGTATGGACGTCAATGTCGAAAGTTTGGTTGCGATTTCAAAGAAGCCCACATAGTGCAAGCGAGCATTCATTGGACACTGATAAGATGAAATGAGCGAGTTATGACTCTGACCGTCGAAATTCCGGACGATTTCGCCCAACGCCTCCATGCTACAGCGCAAGACTTATCACAGCGCGCTCTGGCGGCGTTCGTCGCCGAAGAATACAGGCAGGGCAATCTCACCAAACCGGATTTGCGCCGCCTGCTTGGCTTCGAGACCAGCGACCAAATCGACGAGTTCCTGCATGCCCACAACGTTTGGATCGAGTACACCGTGGAAGACCTGGAACGCGAACGCGCCGGCTTGCGGCGGCTCGGTCTCTAGTGCTCCTGGTTGTCGCCGATACCAGTCCAGTACGGTATCTGGTACAAATCGGTCAGATCGGGTTACTCCCGGTACTATTTCGGAAGGTCACACTTCCATCGGCGGTAGCTGACGAACTGCGCCATCCGTCGGCGCCTCAAGCTGTGCGAACGTGGACGGAACACCTGCCTGAGTGGGTGAGCGTGTCCTCCGCGCCGGAACTTGACGACCCTGTGCTTGCGACTCTCGACCCAGGTGAGCGAGCGGCCTGTCCCTCAATGCCGATCTCATCCTGATCGACGAGCGCAAAGGCTCCGCGGCCGCGTGGAGTAAAGGACTCGAGGTAACCGGAACTCTGGGCCTGCTCGACCTTGCCGCTGAACGCGGGCTGATTGATTCGTTCTGGAACGTCTCGCGCACACCAATTTTCGCTGCCGTCCAGAGCTGTTCTCCGCGCTTCTCAGCAAGCACCGGGGCGATGGGTAACGTGAACGGGGCCTAATTAGTTTCTGTCGCGAAACTGCCGTTCGGCGGCGGAGCAACCCCTCCCTCACGGTCGGGGCTCCGATGGCGTCATTGATAATACGAGACTTCCGATCAGAGCCGCGACCGTTAGGGAGCGGCCTTACGCGCAGAGGCCGGGTTTTGCAACAGAAACTAATTACTTAGATTCCAGGACTCATTCTCCGAATAACCCTACCCCCTTGCATCCGAGTTACATTTCTGAAACAATCCCCGCCATGCACTCAGGGATACGAATCGCCCTTGTCGGCGATTTTAATGAAACACAGAAGGCCCATCAGGCCATTCCGCGCGCCCTTGCCGCCGCGCCCGGAGCGCCTGCGGAAGGGGTCTGGGTTCCCACCGATTCCATCGTCAACGGCAATTCCCTGTCGGAATTCGACGGTATCTGGTGCGTTCCCGGCATGCCCTATCGCAGCGCCGACGGAGCGTTGCGCGCAATCCGGCGCGCGCGCGAATCGCGCACTCCTTTTCTGGGAACCTCGGCCGGTTTTCAATACGCACTTATCGAGCACGCGCGAAACGTCCTCGGCATGGCCGACGCCGATCATCAGAAGACCAACCCGAGGGCCGCGACTCCGCTCATCTCGCCGCTGGGATGCGCGCTCGCTGGCGTGAAGGCGCGAGTCCGTCTGACTCCCGGCTCGGCGCTCCGAAAAGCTTACGGTGCCGCCGAGATGACCGTGCTGTACCACTGCAGCTTCGGGCTCAATGGCCGTTACCGCCGCTTGATGGAGAGCAGTTCCCTCCACGTCACGGCGGTTGACGACCAGGACGAGATCCGCGCCGTGGAACTGGACGGCCACCCGTTCTTCGCCGCCACGCTGTTCCAACCGGAGATGGAGGCGCCCAGCGCATTCGTCAACGCGTTTGTGGCGGCGTGCGTGCGGCAGCGGGATCGACTTACGAAAGTCGCGTCGTAAGAGCCGCGGCAAGAAGGGCGCCGCCGCGCGTTTTGCGGCGACCGAAGCTCGCGTGTGTCAGGCCACGCGCACAGTCTTCACGTTCACGAACTCGCGGATTCCGTAGGCGCTCAACTCGCGGCCGTATCCCGAGCGCTTCACCCCTCCGAAAGGCAGCCGCGGGTCTGACGCCACCATGCCGTTGACGAAAACCATGCCGGCTTCGATCTCGTCCACCAGCCTGCGCTGTTCAGCAGCATTCTTGGTCCATACGCTGGCGCCCAGGCCGAACTCGGTATCGTTCGCCAGACGAATAGCCTCGTCGATGCCGTCGGCGCGGAACATCACGGCCACCGGTCCGAACAGCTCCTCGCGGTAGGCCGGCGAATCCTTGGGGACATCGGCCAGCACCGTGGGGGCATAATAATTCCCGGGGCGCTCGATCCGGTGCCCGCCGGTCAGCAAACGCCCTCCGGCCGCGACCGTACCGCGAACCTGTTCGTCCAGGCCTTCGAGAATTTCGGGGGTAGCCAGAGGACCCAGTTGCGTGGACTCGTCCAGCGGGTGGCCGATCCGCAGGGCTTGCATGGCCGCCACAAATCGGAACTCGAAATCCGCGGCGATGCGGGCATCGATGATGAACCGTTTGGCGGCGATGCAGGACTGTCCATTATTAAGGACGCGCGCGTCCACGCCGGTGCGGACGGCGCGATCCAAGTCAGCCGAGGGCATCACCACGAAGGGATCGCTGCCGCCCAGTTCGAGCACCGTCTTCTTAAGCTGGCGGCCGGCCTGAGCGGCTACCTGCGCGCCCGCCGGCTCGCTGCCGGTGAGGGACGCAGCCTTTACGCGCGGGTCGTCGATCACGCGGGCCACCTGCGCGGAACCGATCAGCAGCGTCTGAAATACGCCGGCGGGAAAGCCCGCGCGGCGGATCACGTTCTCGATCTCCAGTGCGCATTGCGGCACGTTGGAGGCATGTTTCAGCAGTCCGACATTACCTGCCATGAGCGCCGGAGCGGTGAAACGGAATACCTGCCAGAAGGGAAAATTCCATGGCATCACGGCCAGAACCGGTCCGATCGATTGAAACTTCAGGTAGCTGGTTCCGGCGCCGGCGTCCAACGGTTCGTCCGCCAGCAGCCGCTCGCCGTGTTCGGCATAGTAGCGGCAGGCCAGCGCGCATTTGGCAGCCTCGGCCCGCGCCGCGCCGATCGGCTTGCCCATTTCGAGCGTCATGATGCGCCCCAGGCGGCCCTTTTCCTGCTCCAGAATGTCTGCCGCGGCAGTCAGCCAGCGCGCGCGGTCGGCGAGCGGCGTCCGCCGATACGTGTGCCAGGCGGCGTCGGCCCGCGCGAGCGCGGCGTCCACTTGTGCGTCCGATAACGCTTCGAAGGTGCGCAATGTCTCACCCGTGGTGGGGTTGATGGAGGCGATCATCGTTACTATTGTAGGGCGCGGTTAACGGTTCGACTTGCGGCGCCGTCTCATAGGCCATCAGAGGAGGGTTTCTCATGCAATTTCTGAAGTGCGCTGTCGCCATCCTGCTGGCCGCTCCCATTTTCGGGTCCGGCGGCAATCCCGATGTCGGTCTCACCGTCCACGAATGGGGCACCTTCACCACCATTGCGGACGGAAATGGAGGCTCCGAACCGTGGTCGCCACTGGGCGGCGCGTCCGACCTGCCTTGCTTCGTCGCCCACCTGAACGGCCTCCAATACAAAGCGATGCCGCCGCTTCCCGCGCTCACCACCCAGACCGTCACGGTCCGCATGGAGACGCCTGTGCTCTATTTCTACTCGCCGCGCAAGACCACCGTCTCGGTGGGCGTGGACTTTCCGCAAGGCTTGATCACCGAGTGGTATCCCGATGCGTCCAAAGTCAAACCCGGACGGCAATTGACCTTGCCGCCCGTGCGCCAAGGGCACATCGAGTGGAATTCGGTCGAAATCGCACCCGGCGATAAACCGTACTTGCCTCACACCGACGGCGCCAGCCACTACTACGCCGCGCGCAACACCGACTCCGGCCGCGTCCGCATCGGCCAGCAGCAGGAGAAATTCCTCTTCTATCGCGGCATTGCGAATTTCGCTGTGCCCCTCAGCGCCCGCATGACCGGCGACAGCTCGGTGGAACTTCGCAACACAGGCGACGGTCCTCTCGAGTTCGCCGTTCTCTTCGAAAATCGCGGCGGCCGGATCGGCTACCGCGTGATACGCGGATTGCACGGCTCGAGCGACGTCGAAGCGCCCGCGCTCACCGGCAGCCTCGAGCGAGTGAAGCAGGAACTGTTCGACGCCCTGGTGAGCCAGAGCCTGTATCGCAAAGAGGCCGGCGCCATGATCGAGACCTGGCGCGACTCCTGGTTCGAGGAAGGCATGCGGGTCTTCTACCTGGTCCCTCGGACGCTGGTGGATCGCGAATTGCCGCTCTCGATTCAGCCCGCGCCGGCAAAAATCGCGCGCGTCTTCGTGGGCCGTGAGGAAATCCTGTCGCCCTTCATGCGTGATCGGCTCATGACCGCGCTAGCTGCAGGAAACACGCAAACGCTCGACCGGTTCAGCCGCTTCCTCGCGCCCTTCATGCACCAGGTAAAGATCGACGCCGCGCCCTCGGTGGCCGGCTACCTGGCCGCGAAATCCGAGCAGGCCAAACAGGAGTTCTATAGCCCGACCTGCGTGAAGTAACGCCGTGTGCGGTAAGCTGGCGTTTGGCCCTCGCACTTCTGTTTCTAGCCGCGGCGCTGAACTATAGGGTAGCTTTGCCGGGCTACCGTTACCAGTTTCCGCGCGACCATTTCAACCACCCGGACTACCGCACCGAGTGGTGGTATTACACCGGAAACGTACGCGCCCGCGATGGCCACCGCTACGGCTTCGAGCTGGTCTTCTTTCGCCAGGGCCAAGGCCAGGATCGCAAGCCCGCCGATAATCCGTCCGCGTGGCGCGTGGACGATCTGTACCTCGCGCACCTCGCGCTCACCGATATCGACGCCGGCCGTTTCCGGTACTTCAAGCGCCTCAACCGCGCCGGTCCGGGAATCGCCGGCGTCGACTTCGACCAGGGCCGCATCTGGAACGGCAATTGGCAGGTCCGCTGGGACAAAGTCTCGGACGCGCAGCAACTCACCGCGGTGGCAAGCGGTGTGGAATTCTCACTTCGGCTGACGCCCGCCAAGCCGGCGGTAATCAACGGCGAGAACGGCGTCAGCCAGAAAGCTGCCGGCACGGGAAAGGCGTCGTATTACGTCTCGTTCCCACGTTTGGCGGTGGAGGGCCGGCTCAACGGCGTGGAAGTGACGGGTAGCGCGTGGATGGACCACGAGTGGTTCACCCAGCAACTGGACGCGACGCAGCAAGGCTGGGACTGGTTCAGCGTGCAGCTCGAAAATGGCGCCGACCTGATGCTCTTCGATCTGCGCCGCACCGATGGCTCCATCGACCCGTATTCGTCTGGTACGTTCATCGCCAAGGACGGCCGCGCCACACACCTGAAGCGCACCGATTTCGACTTGCAGCCGCTGGAGTACTGGACCAGCCCGAAGACCGGCGCGAAGTATCCCGTGACGTGGCGAATTTCCGTCCCGTCGGTGGGGGTCGCCCTGGAGTGCGCTGCTACAGTGCGCGAGCAGGAACTGGTCTCGGAAGACGATTCTGGCCAGACTTATTGGGAGGGCGCAGTGACCTACTCCGGCTCGTCGGCGGGCGTGGGCTATCTGGAGATGACCGGGTACGCCGGGGCGGTGAAGTTTTAGATTCCATCTCCAGGTCTAAACCCTTCGCCTTTCGGGCGAACAGCTTTCAGCAGGTTTCACCTTTGTGGAGCGGACGCCCTCGTCCGCGCGGGTCCCCTGGACCCGCTCCTCAAGTCAAGCTCTTCTGCAGCCGAGGGGCCGATTGGGGTGTCGGCCGCGGACCAGGGCTACGCCCCACCAACACCCGTCACCACGCACTTCAGGCGGCCTTCAGCGCCTCTGACGCGCCTGCGGCGCTATCCGTGGAGCCACTGACTGGCTGGCGGGCTGATGAAGCCCGCCCCACCATCCGACAGCGCTGCACTCTTCGTGGGGTGGGCTTCAGCCGGCTTCAGCCCGCCGTGGCCGCTTGCGGAGCAAACCGTCCGTGAAGCAGCCAGTGGAGAGCCACACCCTGCATATACCGGCTTTTAACCGGTAGTCATCAGTTTCCTACTGGTGAAAAATCGCGAACTTCTGCCGCGGCCGAGCGTAGTGAACAAATAAGGAGTGGTATGAGCATCTGGAACGATCTGCGCTATGCGGCACGGACTGTGCGGCGCGAGCCGGCTTTTGCCGCGGTCGCAACTCTGACCGTGGCCCTCGGAATCGGGGCGAACACGGCGATTTTCTCGATAGTCAACGGGGTCCTTTTGCGACCCCTGCCGTATGCCGAGCCCGGCCGGCTGGTAGTGCTGCGGGAAGTGCTGCCCGCGGTGGCGCAAACATACCCAACCTTGCCGGTGAGCGCGCGCCACTTCACGGAATGGCGGCAGCGTTTGCATTCCTTCGAGCGGATGTCGGCGGTCGACCCGGCCAGCGCGACCCTTACCAGCAGCCGCGAGCCTGAGCAACTCGACCTCCTGCGCGTCTCGGCCGATGTGTTTCAGACGCTGGGCGTCCGCGCAGCGCTCGGGCGCACGTTCGTGGACGGGGAGGATCAGGAGGGTAAAGATGGCGTCGCGATCCTGAGCCATTCGCTGTGGCAACGCCGGTTCAACAGCAATCCCGGCATCGTCGGCAGCACCATTCATCTGGATGGCGTCCCCCGTACTGTCGTAGGCGTGCTGCCGGAATGGTTTCAGTGCCCCAACCTGGGGGCACTCGAGGTCGGGAAGTCCAGCAGTGCGCGGCCTGACTTATTTGTCCCGCTGGTGTTTTCCAAACAAGAGTTGGGCCAACTGATGGGGGAGTTCAACTACAACGTGATGGCGCGCCTAAAGCCGGGAGTGACAACGGCCGCCGCCACCGCGGAGTTGAACGTGGTAGCCGCTGAGTTGGTAAAGCTGGCAGGCGAGAACATGGAGCTGCGGGGGTGGGCGGGGCCACTGCTGGACTCCATGGTTGGAAAGTCGCGGACCGGGTTGATCGTGCTGCTCGGCGCAGTGGGATCGGTGCTGCTGATCGTGTGCGTGAACCTCGCCAATCTCATGTTGGCGCGCGGTGAGCGGCATGCGCGGGAGTCAGCCATCCAAGTGGCCCTGGGCGCCGGCGGCCGCAGGCTGGTGCGGCAGGCGCTGTCGCTGTCGCTGCTGATCGCCCTCCTGGGCGGGGCGCTCGGCGTGGGGATTGCGGCCGGCAGCCTGAGCGCGCTCGTGAAAAGCGCGCCGGCCGACATTCCACGGCTGGAGGAAGTCCGGCTGGACGCGCGCGTGCTGGCGTTCGCCCTCGCCATCGCCACTCTTACCGGCTTGTTATTCGGACTGGCGCCGGCCTGGCGCGCCGCGCGCACAGACCCGCAGAGCGCGCTCAAATCGGGAGGCCGAACCGGCACGGGGTCGGGGAACGCCCTGCAACTGCGGAGATCGTTGGTTGTGGCCGAAGTCGGTCTCAGCACCGTGTTGCTGGTCACGGCGGGGCTGTTGATGAGTAGTTTTCTGCGAGTGATCCGGGGCGATAAGGGTTTTCAGGCGCCCACCGTGCTGGCGGCCGAGGTGCAAATCCCGCGAATCAAGTACCACGACGACGCGCAGCGCGACCAGTTCTTTCTGCGCGCCCTCGACCGGCTCGCGGCGCAGCCTGGCGTGGTCTCCGCCGCCCTCGTCACGGCCCTTCCGCTGCAAGGCGAAACCTGGATCGACAGCGTGTCGGTGCCGGGCGATACGCGTTCGGACTGGCAGAGAGCTCCCACCAACGTGCGCTTCATCAGCCCCGACTACTTCCGCGCGATGGGCATTCCGCTGCGGTCCGGCCGGCCCTTCAACGACGGCGATAAACGAGACGTCGCAATTATCTCCGAAGGGCTGGCGCACCTGCTATGGCCCGGCAAGGACGCGGTGGGCAGGCAGGTGATGGATCAAGACACGCCACGCGAAGTGATCGGCGTGGCTGGCGACGTCCGCGCCGACGCAGATAAGCCGCCCGTCGCTATGGTCTATCGCCCGTATTGGGATTATTCCCCGCGGCGAGTCACCCTGGTGGCGCGCGCCGCCGGCGATCCGCACTCGATCGCGGGCGCCATGCGCGCGGCGGTCCGCAGCGTCGATCCCGACGTGCCGCTGGCGGACATCCGGACCATGCAGGAAGTGCTGGAGCAATCGGTGGCGCAGCGGCGGTTCCAGATGCGGCTGGCGGCGGCATTCGCCGCTACCGCGCTGCTGCTGGCGGCGCTGGGCATCTATGGGGTGGTGTCGTATTCGGTGGCGCGCCGGACCAACGAGCTCGGCATCCGCATGGCTTTGGGCGCGCAGGCGCCTCAGCTCTATCGAATGGTTCTGCTCCAGGCGATGGCGCCCGTGGCGTTGGGGCTCCTGGCGGGCCTCGCGGGCGCTTTCGCCGCCGGCCGTGTTCTAGCCAGCCTGCTCTACCAGGTGAGCCCGCGCGATCCGGCGCTCTTGGCCTCGGCCGCGGCACTACTGGGCGCGGTGGCGCTGGCAGCCTCGTTCCTGCCGGCCCGCCGGGCTGCGGGAATGAACCCGCTGGATGCGCTCCGCGACGAGTGAACGGCGGTCTCGTGGGCTCGGTGATGGAGATACGACCCAGGCTCAAGAGTTCGGACTTGGCTTCGATAGGTCAGAAGTTGGCGCAGAAGTTGCCTGATTTGAGCCATGACAGCTTGATGTTTGAGAACGAGTTGGAGCAACCGATAGAGGCGCTTCGCCGATTTATCTCAATATCGCCTCCGGATGTCCAATCACCAGCGATAGCGGCGACCAAGTTGTGGGTCGTACACGTGGCCGAAAGGGGAATGTGTAGGAGGTGGTCCCCGACTCCCCAAAACATTGCCCCCGCGCTCAAAAGCCCGCCTCTCCTCCCCACCCAGCTATTCAATTCCTATATAGCACCGCTAAGCGTGTCAAAATCCGTCGCAATTCGGGACAATGCGGGCGATGCTCATTATGTCGGCGTCTCGCCGGCCGACCCAGGCTACTTGCCCGCCTGGGCATTTTATGATCGAATGCTGAGCACGCTCAACGAGGGACCGGGCGATACACCGGCGGGAAGCGACCGTTGGCGTGTGGAGCTGCGGAATTGCATTAGGGTGATCGCCACATGGCGGGACGATCCAAAGAACCCAGAATATTACCTGGAAAAGGCGTCTTTGCTCCTGCGTCTAATCGCGCTAAAGCAAGACGCCCCCCCCGAAGCCGCAGTCCCGGGATCAAACGGCTTAGTGAGATCGGCAGCAGCCGACCCAACTATTCTACTGATCCAATTCCTGGACGGAGATGTCGCCGACGCTGTATTCCGGGGGCGCCGAGCGGTTTGGTTCGCTCCCGTGATGTACGCACTGGGTTCTGCTGGTCACAATGCGCAGATGGACAAGGAGTTGAAAGTTGCCAGAAATCCGGTGTTGCGGATGTATGGTACTCTCGGAGAATTGTTGAGCAGCGTTCACAGAGTTTACCACTGATGAGGCGGTCTAGTTCGATATGGGCAATCAAGAAATGTCGACGGGCGTACACCCCAACGCGATTTGCGTTGGACGAGCGATGAGAACTGCTTTGTGTATGGCGGCGTGGTGTCTTACAGGTGGATCGCAGACAGGTTTCTCTCAAAGCGGGCTGCCTGCCGGCGCGACTCAAGGCTCCTTGCCGGCCTTTGAGGCGGCCTCCGTGAAACCGGTGCCCGCGCAGCCGGGGTTTCGGCAACCCGGCGTTCGGAAGTGTGAGAACGGCCGGCTCACGATGCATAACGCTAGCTTCATGGATATTGTCTCCTGGGCCTTTGACATGCAGTCTTGGGACATCGTTGTGCCCAATTGGGCAGAGCCGGATCCAGGGCAGCCCCTTTATGACATCGACGCAGAGGCGGACGGTCCCGTGCCCCAGGCGCGGGTGAAATTGATGCTTCAGAGATTGCTGGCCGAACGCTTCCAATTCGCCGCTCATCACGAGATGAGAGAAGGCGTACACCGGGTGCTCCGGGTGGCGAAGGGAGGCCACAAGCTGAAAGAGACCACCGCTGTGGTGGAAGACACACCTAAAGTGAAGAACGACCGTGCGAATTCCCGGATCGTCTGCACGGGGGCCAGCATCGCTGATTTCGTGCGTTTTCTGAATATGACCGGTATAGGTGGAACGATCTATAATCAGATCGGGCTGAGTGGACGGTATGATTTTACGCTCGATTACGGCAAGTATATACAAGATTCCGACGCAGACCACCGCCTCAACGCCTTGATGGCGGCGCGCATCGATGCCATGCGCGAACTTGGCCTGGAGGCGGTGGAGGCAAAAATACCGGTCGACACGCTCGTGGTCGACCACGCCGAGAAGATTCCCACCAAAAACTGATCGCCCAATTAGAAAAGCTCAGAGTTGAATTTCGGCGCAAAGCTGCAGTTGCTTGCCGTATCCCCGCAGGCGCGCACGAGCTTGACATCCCGGCCGAAGTTCTCGACATATCGTAACTAGCAGTGCGGCACGCCGTGCGCCTCGGCGGAGCCTGGTGTACCATGGAATCGGCCACCCCTCGCGCCGAATCCCATGCATACCAACCAACTCGCCAACCAGAAGAGTCCCTACCTGCTGCAACACGCCCATAATCCCGTGGATTGGTACCCCTGGGGGCCCGAAGCGTTCGAAAAAGCACAGCGCGAAAATAAGCCCATCTTCCTCTCCATCGGGTATTCCACGTGCCACTGGTGCCACGTCATGGAGCGCGAGAGTTTCGAGAACCAGCAGACCGCCGACATTCTGAATCGCGAATTCGTGTCCATCAAGGTGGACCGCGAGGAGCGGCCCGATATCGACCGCATCTACATGACGTTTGTGCAGGCCTCCACCGGCAGCGGCGGATGGCCCATGTCTGTCTGGCTTACTCCCGGCTTAGAACCGTTCCTCGGCGGCACTTACTTTCCGCCGGTAAATCGCTTTGGCCACCCCGGTTTCCCCGCGGTCCTCACCCAGATCGCTACCGCGTGGCGCACGCAACAGGCGCAGATTGTCGAATCGGCGCGCGATGCCGTGGAGCAGCTCCGCAAACAGGCGGCCGTCGAGCCGGCGCGCACCGGGTGGGCCGATATCGATGCCGCTACCCTCGATACCGGCTTCTTCGTCTTCCGCCGCAGCTTCGATTCGCACCTTGGCGGCTTCGGCGGCGCGCCCAAATTTCCGCGCCCGTCGGTGTTCAACTTCCTGCTGCGCTACTACGCGCGCACCAAGAGCGAAGAAGCCCTCGAAATGGTGCTGACGACCTTGCGCGAGATGGCCAAGGGCGGCATGCACGACCAGCTCGGCGGCGGTTTCCATCGCTATTCGGTGGACGAGAAATGGTTCGTACCGCACTTCGAGAAAATGCTCTACGATCAGGGGCAGCTTGCCACCGCTTACCTGGAAGCTTTCCAGATCACTCGCGACGAGCAGTACGCCGCCGTGGCGCGGCGCATCTTCGACTACGTGCTGCGCGACATGACCGAGGCGGGTGGCGCCTTTTACTCCGCCGAAGATGCCGATAGCGCGGCCGACGCATCGCAGCCCGACGTCAAAGGCGAAGGCGCGTTCTATATCTGGAACGCGCAGGAAATCCGCGCGTTGGTGGATGCGCCCGCAAGCGACTGGTTCTTCCATCGCTACGGCGTGCTGGAGAACGGCAACGTTTCCAACGATCCGCATGGCGAGTTCACCGGCCGTAACATTCTCTACCAGGCCAACGAGATCGAAGATACCGCGCTGCACTTCGATCGCCCGGCCGATGAGATCCGCGCCGCGCTCGACCGCGCCGTCGAGACGCTGCTCGCCGCGCGCGGCAAGCGCCCCCGGCCGCACCTGGACGACAAGGTGCTCACTTCCTGGAATGGACTCATGATTTCGGCGCTCGCCAAGGGCGGCGCGCTGCTCGATGAGCCGCGTTACGCCGAAGCGGCGCGCCGCGCGACGGAATTTGTGATCGCCCGCATGTACCATCCCAAGAGCGGAGTCCTGTTGCGGCGGTATCGCGAGGGCGACGCGGCAATCCCCGGCTTCCTGGACGATTACGCACTATTCGTGCAGGCGCTGCTCGATCTCTACGAGACGCAATTCGACCGGCGGCACCTCGATCTGGCGCTGAAGCTCACCGAAAAGCAGCGGGAGCTTTTCGAAGATTCCGCGCACGGCGCGTTTTTCAGCTCCCGGGAAGGCGACGGCGGAGTGCTCCTGCGCGTAAAGGAAGACTACGATGGCGCCGAGCCCTCAGGCAATTCGGTGACGCTGGGCAACCTGCTGCGGCTGGCGCAACTCTTCAACCGCGAAGACCTGCGCGTCTCGGCCGAGCGGCTGCTCGCGGCCTTCTCTGCCCGTTTGACGGCGGCCCCGGTCGCCCTGCCGCAAATGCTGGCGGCGTGCGAGTTCCGTCTAGGCCAGCCCCGCCAGATCATCCTGGTGGGCGGCCGCGATGCCGCCAACACCAAAGATCTGCTGCGCACTCTCAATTCGCGATTCGTGCCCAACAAAGTCGTCCTGCTGGTGGACTCACAGGAGACCCGCGCGGCGCTCGCGGCCGCCATACCCACCATCGCCGCCATGCAACAATTGGACGGCCGCGCCAGCGCGTATGTCTGCCGCGATTACACCTGTCAACTGCCCGTCAATACGGCGGATGCCTTCGCCGAGTTGATACAATACTGAATTCACCCGCAAAAAGAGGAAAATGGAGGAGTCATGGAAAGAGCAGGAGCAACAACCCTGAGGGGAAATCCCTATACGTTGATTGGCCCGGAGCTGAAAGCGGGCGATACCGCCCCCGATTTCCATACGGTAGACATCGGCCTGAAACCCGTCAGCCTGAAGGACACGGGCAACCAGGTGCGCATCATCAGCGTGATCCCGTCGCTCGATACGCCGGTATGCGATGCACAAACCAAGCGCTTTAACGAAGAAGCCGGCAAACTTCCCAATGTGAGCATTATCACCGTCAGCATGGACCTGCCGTTCGCCCAGAAGCGCTGGTGCGGGGCTTTCGGCGTAGATAATGTGAAGATGCTCTCGGACCACGTGGACGGCTCGTTCGGCTCCAGCTACGGGACGCTGATCAAGGAACTGCGCATCGAAAGCCGCGCCATCTTCGTGTTGGATCCGGAAAATAGAATCCGCCACGCCGAGTACGTGAAAGAAGTGGCCGATCATCCGAATTACGAGGCGGCGCTCTCAGCCGCCCGGCGCGCCGGCGCGGCGACGGCGTAGCGACGGCCCCAGAGGTTCGACTGAACCCCACGCCACCATCTCCGCCCATCGCACCCGAGGGTTCGCTCCTGCGTGCCGTGGAAAGCCCCGTGGTGCGGGGCGGACTGACGCTGGTAGCGGGGGTCCTCACCGGCAATCTTCTGGGCTTCGGACGGGTGGCGCTCACCGCCTATTTCTTGGGAACGCACAGCCGCGCCGATTCCCTGGCGGTGGCCATGGGCCCGCTGGACACCCTGAACTCGGTGCTCATCAACAGCGTGGTTTTCGCCTTCGTGCCCATGCTCACGGCCTGCGGCGAGGCGGAGCGGGCGGCGCTGTTTCTGAAACTCAACCGGCTGCTGATCTGGGTATTTTCGGGCGCCGCGGCAACCTTGATCGTAGGCGCCCCATGGCTGATGCGGGTGTTGGCGCCGGGGCTCGATCCGCAATATTTCGGCCCCGCCGTCACCATTCTGCGGGTGCTCTCGCTGTCCACCATCGCGGCCGGCACGGGGGCGGTGCACTGCGCCCTGCTCTACACCAGCCGCCGGTTCCTGCCGACGGCCTTTTACCAGGCGGCACTGAACGTGTTCACCATCGTCGGGGCGCTAAGCCTTTGGAAGTTCCTGGGGGTCTATGCGTTTGCCATCGGATACACGGCCGGAGCGTGGGCGCAGTTGGCGATTGTGTGGTTCGCCGCGAGGTCCGGGCTGGATACCGGGGCGGCGCCGCAATGCGAGATCCATTGGAAGGAGATTCTGGCGAAACCGGCCTTCTTTGCGGTGTACGCCGTGGGCCTGGGTCTCAACATGACGTTCACGCGCGCCTATTGCACGCATGCCGGGCCGGGGATGGCGGCGGCGCTGGACTACTGTTTGCGCGGGGTCGGCGTGCCGCTGGCCATCCTGGTAACTCCCATTTCGAATTCGCTGCTGCCGGAGATTGCGCGCCTGCGCAGCTTGTTCCGCCTGCGCGAAGCGTTCCGGTTGATTGACCGCACCACCGCTCTGGCTGCTCTGGCCGCGGTGGGCGGTTGCGTGTTCGCACTGGCGTTCCGCCAGTCGGCGATCCGCCTCATTTTCCAGCGCGGAGAGTTCCGCGCGGAATCCACCCTGCTGGTCTCGGCGGTATTCCTCACTCTCGGCCCCAGCCTGGTAGGTTGGAGTCTTATCGAAATCGCCTCGCGGTCGCTATTTGCGCTGGACCGCCCGTGGCCGCCCGTCATCGCCGCGTGGATTCCGGTGACCTTCAACGCGGCGCTGACCCTGTGGCTCCACAGTTACCGGCCGGAACTGATCGGACTGGGAGCTTCGTTGGGGCTGCTGGCCGGCTTCGCGGCGTTGTTTGCGATAGCGCACACGAATCGGCGGCACTGGCTGGAACAGGGGTGAAAGCTGTGAGCTCTTCACTGGAGAAGCTAAAGCATGTCCTACGTCGACCGCTGGCATACGTAGGACATGCTTTAGCTTAATGCCACTCGTTTTTCCCGAGACCGAACAGTCTGCACAAATCGCGGCGCATTCTCCCGACGGGACACAAACCCGATCCAAACCTCCCGGAACTCTCAGCCGAAGTTGCCGCACGAAAAACGAGCGGCATTGTGCTTTAGCTTTGCTTTAGCTTGTCCGGTTCGTGCGACACAGTTACCGCATTAATTCGGGTAAGATGAATCGCGACGCTGGCCCTGGAAAAGAGGCACTACCCGCGAAATAACCGTTGTACTAAGGGCCGGGGCCGTTTACAATGGACCATCGGAGGAACCCGTGCAGGCCGACTATCTGAAGCAAGCTAAATCGTTTCTCGCGCAAAACTCCACCAGGCTAGCCCTGCGGGCGATACCGATGGCATTAGTGGCAGTGGCAGCCGCTCATGCCACGCCCACTTTCAATGCACCCACCAGTACTTCGATTTCCGGCTGCTCCGGCGGCACTACCGGGGGATCGCTGACGGGCGCGGCTGCCAATGGCGGTGCCGAAATGAGTTTGTCCGGGAGCGCTTCGGTGAGTGTTCCCAGCAGCGGCTACTGTAATTTGCTGATGGTCTGGAAAGGCACCGCGTCGGGAGCATTCGCTTCGGCGTCGTACTCTTCCCGCTTTGTCATCACGCCTCCCAGTAACGTTACCGTCACCGCATACAGTCTGACTATCCTGATCAACGGCGTGGCTCAGACGACGGTCACGTGTTCGTCTCAACTGGAAGAAACGGCGCTTAAGCCCGTTAGCAAGCTGAAACCCAACGGGGCCGTTTTGATCGGTTGCGGTGGAACCATAACGGTGCCGCTCACCAACCTATCCGCATCCGGCGCCCTGAGCACCTATGAGGCGGACCTGTCCGTCACGGGATACTGGTACACTTCCAACCAATCCACACTGAACGTGAACGTCCCTGCCGGGGCGACCATCGACATCTTCGCAACAGGCCCGGTGGCCGTCCCGGCGCTCTCGCCGCTGACACTCACAGGCACCGCGCTGTTGCTGGCTCTGGCAGCCTTCCGCATGGCGGCCTGGAAGACCTCAAGCGGCACGCCCGGTCCGCAAGCCTAGCCCGTCGGGTCGATGCCCCGCCAGCCGTCGCTATTGCTGCTGCTTCCGCAGCTTCCGCTCGACTCCGGCAGTGGCGTGGCGCGGTCCCTCAGACGATATCGGAAATGGTGGCCAGTGCGGCCTATCGGGTCCGCGCGCTGGCCACTACCGCCACCGAACTGGCACAGAAAGTGGATCCCGTGGAGCATCTGACCGCGCAGGGATTCCGCATAAACCGGAGCCGCAAACCGGGCGCCCGGCCGGAACTCGCTTTCGATAGCCGCGGAATCTCCTACCGCCTGCTGGATACCGCCAACGCGCGCGCTTTTTCCTGGCAAAATCGACCCACGGCTCTACTACTTCGACAGCCACGGGAGTCTTCGTTTTCCGGCGTCACCTCCGGCGGTATCGACAGCACGAACCCACCGCCATTCTTGGGCAGCGGCACGGCGTTCGAGGCGAGGATGTTCTCGTGACGACGCAGACGAAGCCTCCGGCCAGCGCGGCCCCTGCCAGACGGCCGGCGCTGCCGCGCGATTATCGCATCCGCTTAGAAGTTCACTATGGAAGCGAACGACACCGCATCCAAGCTCGCGCCGCCCACCAGGCTGCCGTCGATTTCCGGCTGCGCCATCAGACTCTTGACGTTGTCGGGCTTCACACTGCCGCCATACAGAATGCGCACGGCTTCGGCGGCATCCTTGCCGAACTTCGCAAGCACTTCCTTGCGGATCACGCGATGCGCGTCGGCGGCGATCTCCGGCGTCGCCGTCTTGCCCGTCCCGATGGCCCATACCGGCTCGTAGGCGATCACAATGCGGGCGAATTGCGCCGCAGTCAACCCCGCGATGCCGCCTTGAAACTGGCTCACCAGCACCTTTTCGGTGTTGCCGCCCTCGCGCTCTTCCAGCCGCTCACCCACGCAGACAATCGGCGTCAAACCGGCTTCGAGCGCGGCCTGCGTGCGCTTGAGCACGGTAGCATCGGTCTCGCCGAAATATTGCCGGCGCTCGCTGTGGCCCACAATCGTGTGGGTAACGCCCACCGCGCGAAGCATCGAGGCCGATATCTCGCCGGTAAACGCGCCTTCCTTGGCCCACGCGATATTCTGCGCGCCCACGCGGATGGAGCTGCCCTTCGCGGCGTCCACGGCCGCGGCGAGATTCGTGAAAGGAGGACAAATCACGATCTCGCAGTGCTCCGATTTCTCGGCCAACGGCCGAAATTTCTCGAAAAATGCAGTGGTTTCCGCGGGCGTCTTGTACATTTTCCAATTGCCCGCCATGATTGGTTTTCTCATAAAATCTGCTCCAAAAAACTTGCGCCGTGTTCGACTGAAGTGCCGAAATTGGCGGCCACCGTCTGCCCGATATCCGAAAGCGACGCGCGCAGCCCGAGATCCACCCCGCCCTTCACGCGCGGGCCCAGAACCAGCAGCGGAACGTACTCGCGCGTGTGGTCGGTGCCCGGAACGGTGGGGTCGCATCCGTGGTCGGCGGTGAAAATCGCCATGTCATCGGGGCGCAGCGCGGCGCGAAACTGCGGCAGCCAGCGGTCGAACTCTTCCAGTGCCGCGCCGTAGCCCGCGACGTCGTTGCGATGGCCGTACTGCTGGTCGAAATCCACCAGATTCACGAAAATCAGGCCGGCTTCGGAGCTCGCCATGGCTTCCAGCGTCTTGGCCATGCCGTCGGCGTTGCTCTTGGTCTTGTCCGATTCGCCGATTCCGCGTCCCAGAAAGACGTCGAAAATCTTGCCCACGCCGTGAATCGGGACGCCGCGCTCCGCCAGGCGGTCGAGCAGCATGCCAGGGGGCGGCGGCACGGCGTAATCGTGGCGATTGGCGGTGCGCGTAAAATGGCCGGGCGCGCCCACAAACGGCCGCGCAATTACGCGGCCCACTTCCGCCGGACCGCGCAGAATATCGCGCGCCGTCTCGCAAATCTTGTACAGCTCCCACAGCGGGATGACCTCTTCATGCGCAGCCACCTGGAACACGCTATCGGCGGATGTGTACACGATGGGCGAGCCCGTGCGCATATGCTCGGCCCCCAGTTCCTGAATGATCTCAGTGCCCGAGGCGGCCTTGTTTCCCAGCGAACGGCGGCCGATGCGCCGCTCGAACTCCCGCATGATCGCGGGCGGAAATCCGTGCGGATAGAGCGGCAAGGCGCGGTCCAGATGGATGCCGGCCATCTCCCAGTGACCAGTGGTGGTGTCCTTGCCGGGAGAAGCCAGAGTGCAGCGGCCGAAGGCGCCCTCGGGAGCCTCGGCGGGCGCGATTCCGGCCAGCGGCTTGATGTTGCCCAGTCCGAGCGCCGCCAGGTTCGGTACCGAAAGCCCGCGGAGACGCGCGATGTTGCCCAGCGTATCGGCATGCGGCGGGTCTCCAAACGCCGCAGCGTCCGGCATGGCGCCGATACCAACACTGTCGAGGACGATCCAGATGGTGCGACGGAACACTAACTTCGAGGTTAACACGCGGCGAAAAGTTCCCCGGCCACACCGTCTTTGGCCCTCCCATTGCTACAGTTCAAATTAGACATGCTGAAGCCCTTGCTGCAATCTCTTGCGGAAGTGGACGAAAGAATACAAACGGCCGGCCGCGTGGCGCTCTTCCTGGATTTCGATGGGACTCTGACGCCGATTGTCGACGACCCCGCCGCCGCGCACCTCTCCGTGGGCGTTCGCGACACTCTGCGGCGCATCGCGGGGCAGGATTCCGTGGTGACCGCGGTCATCAGCGGACGCGCGGTGGAGGACGTCTACGTTCGCATCCGGCTGGACGGCGTCATTTATGGTGGCAATCACGGGCTGGAAATCTTCGGCCGCGGCTTGCGCTTCGTGGAACCCGAAGCCGACGCGCGGCGCGGCCAGTTGCGGCGGCTGACCGAAGCCGTGGCGGAGGAGTTGGGGCACATTGCGGGCGTCCTGGTGGAAGACAAAGGGCTCACCACCAGCATTCACTTCCGCCAGGCCGGCGAGCGCGACGTGCCGGCCATTGAGAACGCCGTGCGCTCCATCGTGGCGGCCGCCGGCAACTTGTTCCGCGTGACCACCGGGCGCAAAGTTTTCGAGATCGTGCCGCGGACCGGCTGGCACAAGGGAGCGGCGGCGCAATGGATCCTGGCCCATTTGAACGACAGCGAACTCCTGCCGATCTACCTCGGCGACGACAACAGCGACGAGGACGCTTTCGCCGTGCTGGCGGATGGCGTTACGGTCCGCGTAGGCGGCCCGCCCGCGACGTGTGCGCGGTACCGCGTGCCCGGCCCGGCCGAGGTCTACCAGTTCCTGCTCTGGCTGGAAAGCCGCGTGGCAGCGCGGCCCACGGTCCAAGGGAGTCCGAAACCTTGAGAGTCCGCCGAAGTGGGGCAGGTTGGTGAGCCGCCTAACGCGGGCTGGTAACCGAGGTTGCCAACCTGCCCCGCCGCCCCTTGCCTCGCGTACACCTACGCTCAGATACCAGCCGTTTTGCGGACGAACCGCGCCGGCCTTCACTTTCATCCCTCCACCGCTTCTCCACCGTTCGGACCCATTGGGTGCTTTAATTAACCGTTTTGGGGTTCCGACTGTTCAGTCCCAGCAACCGCTCCCTTACTGTAAGGGAGCGCTCCGCGGACGCCCATTCCCCTAGCAGGTTGCGGGAAAGGGCATTCCGGGACCGCTCCCTCTCGGTCACGGCTCTGTAAGTGCCTGCAAAAGAACGAGCGCGTTTCTGAGCCGCGCGCGCAAGCAAGCGGTTGACGGGCTTTTTCCGCAGCCTGCTAGATCGTGTTAAACATCCGTTTGTCCTCACTGGGTTGACAACGGCGTCGGCACATGGTACAAAAGTTTCAACTTCGGAGGGGCTTCGTTACATCTGCCTCTGGGCCGCCTTGTTGGCTTTCACCGTCGGATCCTTAGAGTTTCCGGCCGGCTATGTCGCCTGGTAAATCCCGAATCCAAATGGGTAGGCCTTAACTATGCGTTGCCGTTCGAAAGCTTCTCTGTCTGTCATCGCGCTTCTCTCGGCGGGGTGCGTTGCGCGCGCATTCGCTTCGCCTTCCGATGCCGCGGCCACGCCGGATTTCTTCGAAACCAAGGTGCGCCCGGTGCTGGCCAATAATTGCTATGCCTGCCACGCCTCTTCCGCCATGGGCGGTCTGCGGCTGGACAGCCGCGAAGCCATGCTCAAAGGCGGCGGACGCGGCGCCGCGATGGTTCCGGGCGATCCCGACAAGAGCTTGCTCATCACGGCGATTCGTCAAACCGACGAAAAATTGAAGATGCCCATGGGCGGTAAGTTGAAAGATGACGAGGTGGAAGACTTAGTGGCCTGGGTGAAGGCCGGCGCGGTTTGGCCGGCCGGTAGCGTTCCCACTGCGGCCCCGGCCGCCACGGGCGCATATGTCATTCCGCCGGAGCGCAAACGGTTTTGGAGCCTGCTTCCCATTCGGGACGTGCAACCGCCCGCTGTGAAGGATGTCAAGTGGCCTAAGACCGCCATTGACCGCCTGGTTCTGGCAAAGCTGGAAAAAGAGGGCCTGAAGCCGGTCCGGCCGGCCAACAAGCACGATCTCCTGCGCCGCGCCACCCTGGATCTGACCGGTCTTCCTCCCACGCCCGAAGAAATCGCGGCCTTCGACAAAGATCTTTCGCCCGACGCCTTTGCCAAAGTTGTGGATCGTCTGCTGGCCTCGCCGCATTACGGCGAGCGCTGGGGCCGTATCTGGTTGGACGTGGCCCGCTTTGGCGAAGACGATTACCGCAGCCTCAATCCCAACCCGCGCGGCTACCATCCGTACCCCAACGCTTATGTATATCGCGATTGGGTGATCCAGGCGTTCAACGACGACGTGCCGTACGACCAGTTCGTGAAAGCCCAACTGGCCGGTGACTTACTCGACGAGAAGATCCGCTATAAGACGCTGCCGGCCACCGGTTTCCTGGGGCTGGGCCCGTGGTATTACGATAACGGCGCGGTGGAAGTGACCCGTGCGGACGAGCGTCACGATCGCGTGGACGTCGTGACTCGCGGATTTCTGGGGCTGACCGTGGCCTGCGCCCGCTGCCACGATCATAAGTACGATCCCATTCCCCAGACCGATTACTACGCTCTGGGCGGCGTGTTTTTGAACACGGCGTATCACGAATATCCGCTGGTGCCCAAAGCGATTCTGGACCAATACACCAGGATCGAAGAAGGAGCCGAAGAGAAGCAGAAGGTCCTGACCGAGATGCAGAACAACCTCTCGGCTTCGCTCTCGGAATCGCTGGCTTTCCAGACGTCCAATTACCTGCAGGGTGTGTACGAAGTGGCCGGTCAGAAAAAAGAGGCCGAGCAGGTCGTGGAATCGCGCAAGCTCGACTACGAGTTGCTGGAGCGCTGGATTACTTACATGGGGAAGACCACCGATAAGTACCACGACAAGGAAGCTTTCCAGGCGCTCATGAAGAAGGCGCGCCCGGCGGCTGGCGGCGGAGGCGGTGGACGCGGCGGTGGCTTCGGCGGCGGCGGACGGCGCGGCGGCGGCGCGGCGCCCGGCGGCGCCAACGCGGAGTTGAAAAAGGTAGCCGATGAGTTCCAGGTGGACGTGGTCCGGGTGATGCTGGAACGCAAGGAAATCAACGAAGAGAACGAAATCATCGCGGACAAGGCGCTGGAAGGCACCAAGAAAAAGAAGAGAGCCAACAAGCCCAACGAGTTTATTACGAACGACGATTTCTGCCCCGGTTGCGGACTCCGGCTGAAACCCATGCCGGAAGAAGACAACAATTTCTACACCGAAATCTTCTTGCGGGAACTCAAGGATTCCGACGATCCGACGGCCATGATGGCGGCCAATGCGCCGCCGCCCAAACCGGGCGTGCTGCTGTTCCGCGGATGGGGTCTTGAGAGCCGCGTGGGCGCGCAGGCACAGGCGGAAATGGCGGCCGTCAAGGCGGATATCGACGAAGCCCGCAAGAAGTTGGAGCCGGCTTATCCCTTCCTCCACGGCGTGGAAGATTCCAAGGTCCCGGTGAACCTGCCTGTCGCCATTCGCGGCAATCCCAATAACCTGGGGCCGGAAGTGCCGCGCCATTTCCTCAGCATGCTGTCCGATGGAACGCCGCAGCCTTTCGCTCAGGGCAGCGGCCGTTTGGAACTGGCGGAAGACATTGTCAAGCAGCCCATCGCCATGCGTGTGATTGTAAACCGCATCTGGAAAGGCCATTTCGGCACCGGAATCGTGGACACGCCGAGTAACTTCGGAGTCGGCGGCGAGCGTCCCACCAATCCCGAGTTACTCGAGTATCTGGCCGCGCAGTTCGTGAAAGACGGCATGTCCATCAAGAAGCTGCATAAACAGATTATGCTGAGCGCGGTGTATCAACTGAGCACCGAAACCGACGCGCAGGACCTTGCCAAGGATTCGGGCGACCGCCTCTATTGGCGCATGGATCGCAAACGCATGGACGCGGAACAAATTCGCGATGCGGTCCTGATGGTGGCGGGCAATCTGGACACGTCCCTGGGCGGTCCGAGCGCGGATCTCACTCCGGCCTTCACACGGCGCACGGTGTATGGCAAGGTGAGCCGCTACAAACTCGACGAGTACCTCCAGTTATTCGACTTCCCGAGCCCCAATATCAGCGCGGAGAAGCGATTTACCACCACCGTTCCGTTGCAGCGGCTGTTCCTGATGAATAGCGATTTCATCAGCGTGGAAGCGGAGGAATTCGCCAAACGGGTGGCCGGTGAGCCGGATAACCGCTCGCGGATCCGGAAAGTCTACTTGCTGGCCTACGGCCGGGAGCCCAGCGAACAGGAAATCAAGCTGGGCATCGACTATCTGCACGAAGAGCCGATGCGCGAATACGAAGAGAACAAGAACAAGCCGGCCGAACCGGGCGCCGGCGGTCGTGGAGGGCGGGGTCGCGGTGGCATGGACGCGGCGCCCATTACGGCGACGGCCAAGCCCGAGATGCCCGAAGGCGCGGATGGCGCGGAAGGCGTGGCCGCGGAGGGCGGAGCGGCGCCCGCGGCTCCCATGGGTATGGGAATGATGGGCGGCATGGGAGGTTTCGGCGGCATGGGCGGCGGCCGGGGCGGCCGCGGCGGCGCACCCGCCGAAGTGAAATACGAAGCTACGGCTTGGGGCCGGTATATCAAGGTTGTGTTGAGCGCGAGCGAGTTTGTCTTTATTAACTAGTGGGTGACCGCGCCCTAACGGTGGGGCTCCTCACTCACAGAGCCGCGACCGTAAGGGAGCGGACGGGTTCCTCACTTACAGAGCCGCGTCACTTACAGAGCCGCGACCGTAAGGGAGCGGATGGGGTTTCAAAACGGGAGAAATTAGATAATGTCAGATCACAAGCAGCGCATTCCGGTGACACGCAGAGAAGCACTATGCCGCGTAGGGAGCGGCTTCGGCATGATGGCCTTTGCCGGAATGTTGGGGCAATCGCTTGCTAAGGCCGCGGCGGTCGTCGCGCCCGACGGTTCCGTGGGAGTCGCCAGGCTCGATTACCCGCAGCGCGTGAAGCGCGTCATCTTCCTATTCATGAACGGCGGCCTGTCGCACGTGGATAGCTTCGACCCTAAGCCGGCCCTCGAGAAATATGACGGTCAACCGCTGCCCGGCGGCCATATCAATACCGAACGGCGGACTGGCGAACTGATGAAGTCGCCCTTTAAGTTCAAGAAGTATGGCCAGTGCGGCATGGATGTCAGCGAACTCTGGCCGCACCTCGGCGAAGTGGCCGACGACATCTGCTGGGTCCGCTCGGTCTATACCGATATCCCCAATCACGAGCCGTCCTGCCTCATGCTCAATACCGGCGCCAACCAGGCCGGGCGGCCGTCTATGGGCGCGTGGCTGACTTACGGGCTCGGCGCCGAGAATCAGAACCTCCCCGGTTACGTGGTGCTATGCCCCAGCGTGCCCACCACCGTCGGTCCGCCGCTGTGGAGCAATGGCTTCCTGCCGGCCATCAACCAGGGGACTTACATCTCCAACAAGGTACAGACTGCGGCCGATTCCGCCGACGGCGAAATGCCTGCAGACGCCGCCGCCATGCCCGAGGACATGCCGAAGAAAGACAAGGACGGCAAGGAGATCCCCCAAAAAGTCGTCATCGAGCGGCAGTTCGACCCCAAGAAGCTAGTGAGTTACGTTAACAATCCGAAATTCTCGCTGGTGGAGCAGCGCCGCGAGCTGGACTTACTCCAGAAGCTTGAAAAGATGCGCGAGGAGCAGACCGGCGCCGACCCGCAGGTGGAAGCGGTCATCAAGTCCATGGAAGTGGCGTACCGGATGCAGACCGAAGCGCCGGATGTCTTCGATGTCCGAAAGGAATCGCAAGCCACGCTGGACCTCTACGGTCCGGGAGCGGTGGCGCGCGGCTGCCTGACCGCCGTCCGGCTGGCACAAAAAGGCGTCCGCATGACCCAGGTTTACTACTCGCAAGGCGACCCGTGGGACGCGCACCAGGATATTTTCGCGCACAAGACCAACGCCAGGAATTCGGACCAGGGATTCGCCGCCGTAATCAAGGACCTCAAGAGCCGCGGGTTGTGGAAGGACACGCTAGTGGTTTGCGGCTCGGAATTCGGGCGCACTCCGGTGCGCGAGGTGGGCGGCGCGGGCCAGGGCGTGAAGCGGGGACGCGACCACAATCCATTCGGGTACACCATGTGGCTGGCCGGCGGCGCCGTCAAGGGCGGGACGATTTACGGGGCTACCGACGATTTCGGGTTCAAGGCCGTTGAGAAGCCGGTCCACGTGCACGATATCCACGCGACTATTCTGTATCTGTTCGGCATAGACCATACTAAATTGACTTATCGGTATAGCGGGCGGGACTTCCGTTTAACGGATGTTTCCGGCAACGTTCTACACGATTTAATAGCATAGCCGGGGCAAAGCTCCGAAAGGTCCTTCGGGATATGGAATTCAGAAGTCAGCCTAGCCGCCGGTTTGCACCGGATTGAACAATCTGTGATTGAGGGCTTGGATCGGAAGCGGTTCCGTGCAGATCCAGTTTGAATCCGACAGCTTCCAACCGGCGTTTATCGGCGGCGAATAGATCTTTGTTGGGAGTATTGCCCAAGGCCGGCACATTCTTTATTGGGCCGCCCATGAACGCCGATGAATGCCGATAGCTCAGGGTGCGACTCCTGTCTCGGCAGGGGCGCCGAGGCAGTTCCGTCCGGCCGCCGCTTCGTGAAGTCACAGGTCAGAAGGGTACTGAAGTCAGAATAAGTTGCCCGGCGCGACGAACTGCGCCCTTCCGACTTCAGTATTCTTCTTCACGTTTTCCTTAATCCGCCCCATAGCAGTTTTTGATTTGACTCCTGCATAAGTTGCACTTACACTACTACAAATTGCGTTGTACGAGGGGATTCCTGTCATAGCCGCTCTGTAGGCGGGCTCCGTGTCGAAACCTGCGGTCCACTCCATTTCACTCAAGGAGAGAGTTGGTTCCATGACACGTCTTGTTTTCGCACTCGCCATCGCCACGCTACCGTTGGCCGCCCAGACTAGCTCGCTGCAAGGCATCGTTACCGATGCGCAAGGCGGTGCAGTCCCTAGTGCCGTCGTAACCGCAACCAATACCAGCACTTCCGCTCCGCGCAAAGCGCTGTCGGATTCCACCGGCGCTTACAGCATGTTGCAGATGGCGCCGGGAACTTACAGGGTGACGGTGGAGAAACCGGGATTTCGCAGTCACGCTTCCGAGGTGGTATTGCAAACCGAGACCCCGGAAACCCTGAACATAAAACTGGAAATCGGCCAGGTAACCGATTCGGTAAACGTTACCGGCGAAGCCGCCGTGGTCAACACGGAAAACGCGGCCGTGGGCAATCCCTTTAATGAAACTCAGGTGAAAGAGATCCCGCTGCAGACTCGAAATATCGTGTCGCTGCTCAGCGTGGAGCCGGGTGTGGCGCCCTCCGGACAGGTGGCCGGAGCCAGGGCCGACCAGAACAACGTCACCCTCGACGGGGTGGACGTGAACAACGGCTGGGGCAACAGCTCCGGCGGCACGGGTTCCAGCAGCACTAGCTCGAGTTCCGTCGTCCACAACGCCGACGGTTTCAACGCGGCGGTGCCGATTCCGCTGGATTCGGTGCAGGAGTTCCGGACCACCGTCGTGGGCGTGGGCGCCGATCAGGGCTATTCCGCCGGCGGCCAGGTTTCCATCGTCACCAAGAGCGGCTCCAATACCTTCCACGGGTCGGTTTACGAGTACAATCGCAACACTCTGACAACGGCCAATAGCTGGGGCAACAACGAAGCTGGCACTCCCCGCCCGGCCCTGGTGCGCAACCAATATGGAGCGTCGCTGGGAGGGCCGATACTCAAGAATCGCCTGTTCTTCTTCTATAACTACGAAGGCCGGACCGATCGCAGCGCGAATTCCGAAACGGATCAGGTGCCGTCGCCTTTGTTTTCCCAGGGTATCGTGCAGGTAGCCTTGAAAGGCAGCAACCAGATCGTGCAATTGACCCCAGCCATGGTGCAGGCCATTGACCCGCTCGGCATCGGCGAGAACCCATACATCCTGGGCTTGATGAAGGATTATCCCGCCGGTAACTACCCGCTCGGAGGTACCGACAAGGGCCTGAACTTCTGGGCGTTAACCTTCAACGCTCCGGACAAGCAGGATTACCACGCCCAGGTGGGCCGCATGGATTTCAATATCGACCCTGCCGGCAAACATACCCTGATGGTTCGCGGAACGCTGAACGGCGCATCCGTGGCCGGAAACGGCAATGGCGGCGGACTGTCGCAGTTCCCGGGACAGGCTGCGGCCTATAACACCCTGGACAATTCCCGCGGCATGGCGGCGCGCTATACCGCGGTGCTTACCCCGCATTTGGTCAACGCCCTGACCTACGGGTACACTCGACTCGGAGTCGCTTCCACCGGCCTCAATTCCGTGATTCCCAGCTTCGGATTCACCACGCTCCAATCCACGGCGCGCGCTTCCCAACAGATTGCGCCCACCAGCAACGTGAACGACGATCTGACTTGGACCAAGGGCCGGCACACCGCGCAGTTCGGCATCTCCTTCCGGTTTTCGGAGAACGACAATCACTCCTTCAATAACTATCCGAGCTTCAGCTTCAGCCGCAACACTCTGCTGGGGCTGGGCAACGATATTGACAACGATGTGCTGTCGTTCATTCAAACCAACCTTGTGCCGGGCGCCACTGCCCTGGCCAACAACACCTACACCACCGAGGGTTTCGGTGCCATCTTCGGCATCCTCAATAACTGGGGCGCCACTTTCCACTATCTAATCAACGGCCAAACGATTCCGTTCGGCAATCCCTACGGTACCGCGTTTGTGAACCACGAATACGAAGGCTACGCGCAAGACGCCTTCAAGTGGAAACGGAATTTCACCATAACTTACGGCCTGCGCTACTCCCTATATGGCGTGCCTTACGAAAAGAATGGCCAGCAGGTAGTACCGCAAACGCCCTTGAGCAATTACTTCGCCCAAAGGGTCTGGGCCCAGGAGAACGGCGTTCCTAACTCGTCCCTGCCGGACTCGCTAATCACTTATCAGATCGGCGGGCCGGTCAATCACGGGCCGGGCTACTACCCGGCCGACCCGACGCTCTTTGCGCCGCGGTTGGCCTTGGCATACTCACCGGACGCCGATTCGCTGCTGGCGAAAATCTTCGGGCAGGGAAGCGTGTGGCGCGCCGGCTCGGGAATCGTGTACGACCACTATGGCGCCGCGCTGTCCGAAGCTTTCTCGCAGAGCGGATCGCCGGGTTTGGCCAGCACCGTCGCGCAGCCGGTGAACACCAACTTCACCAGTACATTCCGCTACAACGGCACTTCGCTGCCCAGTCTGGCCGCCCCAGCGGCGTTCACATTTCCCTATACCCCTCCGACGATCATTGGAGGATTCGACACCTTTACCGGGATTCAGAGCAACCTGAAGGCCCCCTATGAGTATGTCATGAACGCCACTTACGCCCGGCCGTTGCCCAAGCACCTCAGCATCGAGCTGGGATACATCGGACGTTTGGGCCGCCGCGGCATCGTGCAGCAGGATTTCGGCCAGCCGCTGGAGGACTTTAAAGATCCTAAGTCGGGCCAGACTCTCTCCCAGGCCGGTGCGGCGCTCGCCAGCATTTACAATAAGATGATTAGTTCCGGGATGTCCCCCGCACAGGCATCGGCCGCGGTGAAATCCAACCCGAGCCTAGTTCCCTTGCAGCCGTTCATTGAAGACATGTTCCCCGGCACGAAGAACTACCTGATCAACGGGAGCCCCAGCGCCAATTTCTTCTACGACTGGTACGATAACTTCAGCGGAAGCTTCACCGATACCATAAACGATATGGACCGCACCCGCCAGTCGCTGGCCGGCGGCGGTTGCTTCTCCATCGACGGATGCAACACCTTCTTCCCGCTGCAAAATTCCGGTCTGCCGTCGTATACCAACGCCGGCACATCGTCGTTCAACGCCGCCACCGTGGTGCTGCGGCGCGCGGTGCAACACGGCTGGGGCTTCGATTTCAACTACACCTTCGGCCACGCCCTGGATAACGGGTCGACGTCGGAATCGGGCGGCGGCGCCGCGCTGCAGGACGCCTTCAATCCGGGAGCGTTCAAGGGGCCGTCGGACTTTGACGCCAAACACACCGTGACCTTCGACTACGTAGTGCTGCTGCCCGTAGGAAGGGGCCAGGCGCTGTGGAACTCCATGCCCAAGCTGGTTGACTACGCGCTCGGCGGGTGGCAGGTGTCCGGATTGACCTCGTTCCGCAGCGGTACGCCGCTCACCATATCGGATAGCGGTGTGTACAACACCAACTACGACTACTCCTCCTATGCCATTCTGGCGCCGGGAGCCACCATGCCGAAGAGTGGGCTCACCACCGACCAGAACGGCATTCCCAGCATCTTCTCCAACACCGATGCGATCAATGATTTTGTGGCCAGCAATCCCGGCACAGTCGGCACGCGCGGAATTCTGCGCGGTTTCAACTCGTTTAACACCGACCTGGCAGTTTCGAAATACTTCCACATTACCGAGCGCCATCGCCTCCAACTCCGCGCCGAAGCTTTCAATGCCTTCAACCGGGTGAACTTCAACAATCCGGCCTCGAATTTGAATATTGCCAACCCGACCAGCTTTGGCGAGATCAGCTTAGGCAATAACGCCTCGGCTCCAGCGCGCGTAATGCAATTCGCTGCACGGTACGAGTTCTGAACTTTCCGGGTACCATGGGCAGGGGCCAAAAAGCTCCTGCCTTTTTTTGTCCCTATATGCTCAAGAAACTTGCCACATCGGTGTGCGCTCTCAGCGCCGCCGCCGCACTCGCACAAGCGCCGGCGGACGCGCCCGCCATCGAAACCGGCGTCTTCCCGGCCACCTGGCTCGTCGCCGGCCCCAATTGTCTGGAAGTGCCCGATTGGCAGATCCACGAGTACAACGCCAGCTTTTACATCCTCCGCGAATCGGGCTGCACCAACTACGAAAAACCGTTCCTGTACCTGATTTTCGGCCGCGACAAGGCCTTGCTGGTGGATACCGGAGCAGGCGCCACGGTAGACACCGCCGCCACCATCCAAAAGCTGATCGCCAAGTGGCAGAAGCGCAATCAGCACCCGGACCCGGTCGCGCTGGTGGTAGCCCACTCCCACGGCCACGGCGATCACGTATCCGGCGACAAGGGCTTCGACGGGATGGCCAATGTCACCCTGATTCCCGCCACCCCGGAAGCCGAGCAGAAGGCCTTCGGCATCGCAACATGGCCTACCGACGCAGGCTCTATCGACCTGGGCGGCCGCATCATCGACGTGCTCGCCATCCCCGGCCATCAGCCCGCGCATTTGGCCTACTACGATCGCCAAACGGCCATCCTTCTCACCGGCGACCATCTCTACCCCGGCCGCCTGTACGTCTCCGATTTCCCCGCGTACCTCGCCAGCACCCGCCGTCTGGTGGAATTCACCGCGACCCGCCCGGTAGCGCATATTCTGGGGTGCCACATCGAGCAATCGTCGACGCCGTTTGTGGACTATCCCGTGGGAACGGTGTACCAGCCGCACGAGCATGCTCTGGAACTGGGGCGCGCTCATCTGCTGGAGTTGATGGCGGCCCTCGAGGAGATGAAGGATCAGCCGAAAAAGCTCGCCCTGCGCGATCTCACCATCGCGCCGCAAGCGCCGAGGGGCCAGAGGAAGCAGTAGTGCCCTCCGCGGTCACACTCCGCGATCGAGTGGGGCGGGCTTCAGAGGGAGTTGCAAAATTCACTACCAGGCCCGCCTCCTGACGGGGCGCACCGCTTTCAACGTGCTTCCACAGAGCCGCGCGCGTAAGCAAGCGGATAACGGGAATTTTGCAACTCCCTCTTCAGTCTGCGGCCGGCTTCAGCCCGCCATCCCGCGAACCACGCGAAGCGCGCGGCAGGCTTCAGCCAGACTTCAGCCCGCCTACGTCAGCCTCTCGCCACTTTATCGATCACCAGCAGCTTGTCCCAGAATCCCCGCAGCAGATCGAGCCGCAGCGCGTTCGGTCCGTCCGACAGCGCCTTTTCGGGCGCATCGTGCACTTCCACAAATATGCCATTCACGCCTACCGCCACAGCGGCGCGCGCCAGCGGCTCAATGAACTGCGGCTGCCCGCCCGACACGTTCCCGGCGCCGCCCGGAAGCTGCACCGAGTGAGTGGCGTCGAAGACCACAGGCCAGCCGGCATCGCGCATGATTTTGAGGCCGCGCATATCCACCACCAGGTTGTTGTAGCCGAACGAAGAGCCGCGTTCGGTCAACACCACCCGGCTGTTGCCGGTGGATGCTACTTTCTCGGCCGCGCGGTGGATGTCGTGCGGCGCCACGAACTGGCCCTTCTTGATGTTCACGATCCGGCCGGTCCTTCCGGCCGCCAGCAGCAGGTCGGTCTGCCGGCAGAGGAACGCCGGAATTTGCAGGATGTCAGCCACTTCGCTGGCCGGCTCCGCCTGCGCCGCTTCGTGGATATCGGTGAGGATCGAAAAGCCCTCGGCCTTTACGCCCGCCAGAATGCGCAGCCCTTCCCGCAGCCCGGGACCGCGATACGCGTCGCCGCTGGTGCGATTGGCCTTATCGAACGACGCTTTGAAGACGAAATCGCCCACCATGGCGCGGATGCCGTGCGCCATGAGATGTACGTGCTCCTCGCTCTCGATCACGCAGGGTCCGGCGATCAATACCAGCGGCCGTCCCGCCGAAAAATCCGCAAACTCAATCGCCACGCGAGTATATTTCCTCCGGCTGCGCATCCGCCAACACCGGCGTCAATCGGCGCCGCCGGTTCTCGTACGAGGCCCCGATGAAGGCTTTGAAAAGCGGATGCGGTTCCATTGGCTTGGACTTGAACTCGGGGTGGAACTGGCAGCCCAGGAACCAGGGATGATCGGCCAGTTCGCAGATTTCGACGTAGGTGCCGTCGGGCGTTTCGCCGGTGATGCGCAGGCCTGCGGCCTTCAAACGGTCTTCATACTCGCGATTGAATTCGTAGCGGTGGCGGTGGCGCTCGTGGATCTCGCGCGAGCCATAGGCGCGATACGCGAAGCTGTTCTCCACCAATCGGCACGGCCAGCTTCCCAGCCGCATGGTGCCGCCCAGATCGTCGATGCCTTTCAGTTCGCGCAGCTTGAAAATCACGCGATGGGGCGTGCCCGGGTTGAACTCGGTGGAATCCGCCGCCTCCAGGCCGCAGACGTTGCGCGCGAACTCGATCACCAGGGTCTGCATCCCCAGGCAGATGCCGAAATAAGGCACCTTGCGCTCGCGGGCGAAACGGATGCCGTTGACCATGCCGTCGATGCCGCGCTTGCCGAAGCCTCCCGGAACCAGGATGCCGTCGTAGCCTTCCAGTTGCTGTTCCCAGTTCTCTCCCACCACGCCTTCGGCTTCAATCCAATTGATGTGGACCTTCAACTGGTGCGCCAGGCCGCCGTGCAGCAGCGCCTCCTTCAAGCTCTTGTAGGAGTCCTCATACTCCACGTACTTGCCCACAATGCCGATGCTGACTTCGTCCTGCGGGTTGTCCAGCCGCTCCACCATGCCGTTCCAACGGCTCAAATCGCGGGCCGGAGCATCCATGCGCAGCAGTCGGAGCACGATCTCGTCCACCCCCTCGGCGGCGAACGTCATCGGCACTTTATAGACCGAACTCACGTCGCGCGCGGTCACCACGGCTTCTACATCCACGTCGCAGAAGAGGGCGATCTTCTCCTTCATCTCCTGCCCGATGAATCGTTCCGAGCGGCAGATCAGAATGTCGGGCTGGATACCCAGAGCGCGCAGTTCCTTGACGCTGTGCTGCGTGGGCTTGGTCTTCAATTCCTGCGCGGCGGCAATCCACGGCACCAGGGTGACGTGCACGAAAATGCAGTTGCCGCGCCCGTGCTCGTGGCGCATCTGGCGGATGGCTTCCAGGAACGGCAGCGATTCGATGTCGCCGACCGTGCCGCCGATCTCCACGATTACTACGTCCACGTCATTCGCCACGCGCTTCATCGCGGCCTTGATTTCGTTGGTGACGTGCGGAATCACCTGCACGGTCTTTCCCAGATAATCGCCCCGCCGCTCGCGGGCGAGGATGGATTCATAGATGCGGCCGGAGGTGACGTTATTGCTCTGTGTCAGCTTGGCGTGCGTAAAGCGCTCGTAGTGGCCCAGGTCGAGGTCGGTCTCCGCGCCATCGTCGGTGACGAAAACCTCGCCGTGCTGGAACGGGCTCATGGTGCCCGGGTCCACGTTGAGATACGGATCGAATTTCTGACAGGTCACCTTTACACCGCGGCTTTCCAATAGACAACCGATGGAGGCCGCGGCAATCCCCTTGCCAAGCGACGAAACCACGCCGCCCGTGATGAATATATATTTCGCCATTACTTCTTCACCCCTTCAAGCGATAGTGCTTCCACCAGCCGTGAGACCCTTTCCAAGTCCTCCGGCGTGTCCACCCCCAGCGACTCGTACTCCGTCTCCACCACGCGGATCCGGAACCCGTTTTCGATGGCCCGCAATTGCTCCAGCCGTTCAGCCTGTTCCAGCGGACCTACCGGCAGCGAGGAGAACTTGAGCAGGAACTCGCGCCGGTATACGTACAGGCCTATGTGCTTAAAGTGCGGGGCGCCCGTTGGCCCCCCGGGGTCCTGCCTCACGTAAGGTATGGGACAGCGCGAAAAATAAATCGCGTCGCCCTTGGCGTCCGTGACGACTTTCACTACATTGGGGTCGGTGATTTCGCGCGGAATGCCGATACGTTTCTTGAGAGTCGCCATCACCACATCCGGTTCGTGCACCAGCGGCAAAATTGCGGTGTCGATGGCGGCGGGATCGATCAACGGCTCGTCCCCTTGTATGTTGACGATAATTTCAGCACTTTCCGCGGAGGCCACTTCCGCTACCCGGTCCGTTCCGGACGGATGGTCCGCGCGGGTCATCACTACGCGCGCCCCGAAATTTCTTGCGACCGTATGAATCGCTACATCATCTGTGGCAATAATCGTGCTCGTGAGGTAGCGGGCTTGAGACGCCCGTTCGTACACGTGCTGCAACATGGTTTTGGAAGAAATTAGGGATAGAACCTTGCCGGGAAAACGGGAGGAGGAAAACCGGGCGGGGATCACGCCCAATATTTTACGCGGCACACGCGATCATACCACAAAAACGCTATGCTAAAATTGGAGAAAAGAAAGGGTGGCAGACCGTGATGCTGGCGCGGTCCAACCGTAATTGGCTACTCATCGGTGCTCTCGGGTTCGCTACCGCCGTCTGGGGTATCGGGTGGCCGGTATCGAGCGCCCGCGCGCAAGAGTCGCAGGTGAGCATCTCCCCGCGCCCCAAACCCGTCCCCAAGGAAGAGGTTCTTCCCAAAGCCAACATCCGTTCGGACGTCAACCTCGTACTGATTCCCGTCACGGTCACGGATCCTTTGAACCGCTTCGTCACGGGCCTCGAAAAGGAATATTTCAAGGTTTACGAGGACAAAAAACAGCAGAAAATCACGCAGTTTTCGAGCGATGACGCGCCTCTCTCCATAGGACTGCTGTTCGATTGCAGCGGCAGCATGGGGCCCAAGCTGAGGAACTCGCGGGAAGCCGTGGCGCAATTCTTCAAGACCGCCAATCCCGAGGATGAGGCGTTTCTGGTGGAGTTCCACGACACCGCCAACCTCGCGATAGGCTTCACCAACAAGCTGGAAGAAATTCAAAACCACCTGCAGTTCACTCCGCCCAAGGGAATGACCGCGCTGCTCGATGCCATCTATCTGGGCATCCACCAGATGAAAAAGGCCAGGAATCCGCGCAAAGCCCTGCTCATCATTTCCGACGGGGGCGACAATAACAGCCGCTATACCGAGACTGAAATCCGTAACCTCGTGAAAGAAGCCGACGTCCAGATCTATGCGATCGGTATTTACGAGCCCGTGAGCTCGCGCGGCCGCACCGTGGAAGAAAGCAACGGTCCGGCCATGCTGACGGAATTGGCCGAGCAGACCGGAGGGCGCCAGTACCAGGTCGAGAATCTCAGCGAGTTGCCGGATATCGCCGCTAAGATCGGAATGGAATTGCGCAATCAGTACTTACTCGGTTATTCACCGCTGAATCAGGAGCGGGACGGCAAATACCGGCACGTCGAAGTCAAGCTGGTGCAGCCGCACGGGATGCCGGTGCTGCGCGCATTCTGGAGAATGGGCTATAATGCGCCCACCAAGTAAACCGGGATCGCTCCTTGTAGCTTTCCGAGCCGTAGCTTTCCGAGCCGCGCGCGTAAGCAAGCGGTTTCCGTCGCAACCGCTCATTTGCGGAGTGCCCTCTGGGCCCGCCTCTATAGCTGCCGTTGTCGCTTTGGGCTTATGCCTGGCAACCCCGGTCATGGTCAAGGCCCGGCAGGACGCGCCCACGGTCTTCCGCACCGATACCCGCGTGGTGGTGTGTAATACCACGGTGGTGGACAAGAACGGCCACTTAGTAACCGACCTTTCCCGCGAGAACTTCAGCGTCACTGAGAACGGCGTAGCGCAGAAAATCACCGGCTTCAAGCACGAAGACGTCCCGGTTTCCCTCGGCCTGATCATCGACAACAGCGGCAGTATGCGAACCAAGCGCGCCGGCGTCGAGGCCGCCTCTCTGGCGTTGGTAAGAGATTCCAACCCCGACGATGAAGTTTTCGTGGTCAACTTCAACGACGAACCCTTTCTGGACCTGCCCAACAAAAAGAACTTCACGAACAACATCCGGGAGATGGAGGAAGCCCTCCAGCGCATCGATTCGAAGGGCGGCACGGCCATGCGGGATGCCATCCGCACTTCCATCGATCACCTCCTGGAGAACGCCAACCGCGACAAGAAAGTGCTCGTACTGGTGACCGATGGAGTCGACAACGCCAGCATCATCCCCCAGGAGAAACTGATCAAAGTGGCGCAGCAGAGCGGCGTGCTGGTGTATGCCGTCGGGTTACTGGAGGAAGAGGATCGCGGCGACGCCAACAAAGCCAAGCGCGAGTTGACCGGGCTGGCGGAAGCTACCGGTGGGGAAGTCTACTTCCCCAAGGAAGTCTCCGAAGTGGACCATATCGCCCACGTGGTGGCGCACGATATCCGCAATCAGTACACCATCCAATACACGCCGTCTAACAACATCATGGACGGGACGTTTCGCCAGATCAAGATTGCCGTGAACGCGCCGGGCCATCTAACTGTCCGCACGCGTAGCGGATACTATGCCACTCCCGATCAGGGCAGGCCCACGAAAGGGACCAGTTTTCGTTGATACCTCAGTTGACCGGTAAGTCCGCGATTTTCCCGCTGGCGGTCGGCGTTGCCGCGCTAGCCGCCGCGATGCTCTACGCCCGGCAGAATGACACCGGCGCCGTCTTTCACAGCGATACGCGCCTGGTGGTCTGCCATACCACCGTGGTGGACCGGTCCGGACACCTGGTGGACCACTTGACGAAGGATGCCTTCAGCGTCTTTGAGAACAACGTCCGCCAGGAGATCAAAGTCTTCAAACACGAGGACATTCCGGTATCCATGGGACTGGTCATCGACAGCAGCGGCAGCATGCGCAATAGGAATAAGCGCGCGGGCGTGGAAACCTCTGCCCTGGCGTTAATCGACGCCTCCAACCCGGACGACGAAGTCTTTGTAATCCACTTCAACGACGAGACCTATTTCGATAACCCCGGCGGCAAGGACTTCCTCACTGACCGCAAAGAGATGAAGGAAGCCCTCGGGCGCACGGAGCCCAGCGGCGGCACGGCCATGCGCGACGCCGTCCAGTTGGCCATCCGCTGGCTCAAAAAGGCGCATAAAGAGAAGAAGGTGCTGGTGGTGGTGACCGATGGCGAGGATAACGCGAGCGACCAGGACAACAGCCTGGAAAACGTGGTGCGGTCGGCGCGTCAGAACGAAGTGCTCATATACTGTGTGGGGCTGCTGAGCGAAGAGGACCACAAGGCCGCGGCCAATGCCAGACACCAGTTGAATGAGCTCTCGGAAGCCACCGGCGGCGAGGCGTTTTATCCCAGGGAAGTCTCCGAAGTGGAGCCCATCGCTCACCAGGTGGCGCGCGATCTGCGGAGCCAGTACACCATCGAATACACGCCCAGCAATGCTTCGATGGACGGCACTTTCCGCAGAATTCGAGTGGCCGTGAAGGCCCCCGGCAGTCCTACGGCGCGGACCCGCACGGGCTATTACGCCACACCCAGCCAGGCCGCCGCGGCGGACCCTGCGCCGGCGTCCGGTTTGCGACGATAATAGAAGCAACGATGTTGTGCAAACCGTTGCGCCTCCTTCTTTCGGCCGGCGTGCTCGCGATGGGCATCGCGGCTCTCGACGGCCAGCAGCCCAAATCCGCCGGCTTACCGCAGGGTACCGTCCCCGTCTACAGCGCCGATACCCGCCTGGTGGTGTGCCACACCACGGTGGTGGATAAGACGGGAAAACTGGTAACCAACCTCAAACAGGACGCTTTCAGCGTCACCGAGAACGACGTCAAGCAGGAGATCCGGCTCTTCAAACGGGAGGATATCCCGGTCTCCATGGGCCTGATTATCGACAACAGCGGCAGCATGCGGTCCAAACGGTCCAGCGTGGAAGCGGCAGCCCTCGCGCTGGTAAAGGACTCCAATCCCGATGACGAATATTTCATCGTGAACTTCAACGACGAAGCCTACATCGACAATCCCGACAACAAGGATTTTCTCACCGACCTCAAAGACATGCAGGAAGCCCTGACACGCATCGATTCGCGCGGCGGCACCGCCATGCGCGATGCCATCGCCAAATCCATCGAATGGCTGAAAAAAGCCCACAAAGAGAAAAAAGTCCTGGTGGTGGTGACCGATGGCGTGGACAACGCCAGCACCGAGAGCCTGGAAGACCTGGTGCGCGACGCGCGGCAGAGCGAAGTGCTGATTTACGCCGTGGGCCTGCTGACCGATGAGGAGAAGCGTAGCGCCGCCAGCGCCAAACGCCAACTGAATGCCCTGGCAGAAGCCACCGGCGGAGAAGTCTTCTACCCCAAGGAACTGACCGACGTGGAACCCATTGCCCACCAGGTGTCGCGCGACATCCGCAGCCAGTACACCATCGGATACAAACCGTCGAACGAGGCGCTGGATGGAACCTTCCGCAAAATCAAAGTGACGGTAAAGGCGGCTGGGAACCTCACGCCGCGCACGCGCACCGGTTACTACGCCACGGCCGACTTAGGCGGGGCCTCGCATAAAAGTAAGTGACGTGGGGCGGGCTTCAGCCCCCCGAATTCAACTGGCCATGCTTCGCACCCTCTGGACTCTCACCCGCGGCTACCGCCTCCGTCCATGGCGCAGCCCTTATCTGCGCTGGCGGATCGAGACCTATGCCGGCCTCCACGCGGAGCACATCGGCTTTCGCGAATTCTGGCGCTTTGCCTGGCGCGAGCGCCGCAGCCTGCTGCGCTACCTGCGCTGGACCGGGCGCATGCGGGCGCGGCAACTGCTAGCATCGAAAAATGCTCTTCATGGCGATTGTGAGTGACTGACTTTGGCCTTTTCACGGCCCGCAGGGTTGCAAAACTCACTACCAGGACCGCCTCCTGACGGGGTGCCCTCTGGGCCCCGCTCGGTAACTGCTTTCCCTTCCGTGTACGCCTTCCGAGCCGCGCGCGTCAGCAAGCGGTTTCCCGGAATCCTGCAAGTTCCTCTTTAGCCCGCCCATGCTTATGCGTCCGTGGCGCAGCCCTTATCTGCGCTACCTAGCGGATCGCGACCTACGGCTTTCGCGAATTCTGGCGCTATGCACGTGGGGCAGGCTTCAGCCCGCCCATTCCCATGCTTCGAGTGGCGCACCCCATCTGCACTGGCGGATCGCGACCTGGCGCGAGCGCCGCGATCTCCTGCGCTAGCTGTGGTGGACCGGGCCCATGCGAACGCGCCAACTGCTAGCATCGAAAAATGCTCTTCATGGTGATTGAACGCTTCCGCAATCGCAATCCTCGGCCCATTTATCGGCGCCTGCGAGAACAAGGCCGCCAAATGCCCGTCGGACTCGAGTACATCGATAGCTGGGTCGAGCCCGGTTTCGAGCGCTGTTTCCAACTGATGCAGACCGAGGACGCGCTTCTGCTCCAAAAATGGGTGGCGTCTTGGACAGACTTGATGGAATTCGAGATTCTGCCAGTGGTACATTCTAAGGATACCCGCCAGGTCGTGGACGCATTGCTCGATGTCGAGTAATTCAGGAGGACAACATGAATCGTCGCCACGTGATTCAATCGGTGCTGGCCGGAGCCGCCGCAGCCGCATTCCAGGATAATGTCCTGGAACGGATTCGCGCCGCCGCCAGTTCCGTCAACGGCCGTACCCCCGAAGATGTCGCCGCCGACGAAGACTATTGGGCCGAAATTCGCAACGCCTTCTCGGTGGACCGCAACGTCATCAACTTGAATAACGGCTACTGCAGCCCCGCCCCGCGCACCGTGCAGGACGCCATGCGGCGCCTGTTGGAATTCACCGACATGGGCCCTTACCACACCATGGTGAATGTGCTCTATCGCCAGGTGGAAACCGTGCGGCGGCGCATCGCTCAGGCCGCCGGATGCGACCCCGAAGAGATCGCCATCACCCGCAATTCCAGCGAAGCGCTGGAGAACGCGCAGTATGGCATCGATCTCAAGCCCGGCGACGAAGTCCTCACCACCAACCAGGACTACCCGCGCATGATCGAGACCTTCAAACAGCGCGAGCGGCGCGAAGGCATCGTCCTCAAGCTGATTTCGTTTCCCGTTCCCACCATCGGCATGGACGATCTGTACCGCCGCTTCGAGCAGGCGGTCACGCCCCGCACCAAGGTGATCCTGGTGTGCCACATCACCAACCGCACCGGCCAGATCTTCCCCGTAAGACGCATCGCGGAGATGGCCCACGCGCGCGGCATTCCGGTAATTTGCGATGGCGCGCACGCCTTCGGCCACTTCCCCTTCAAGATCTCCGACCTCGACGTGGATTACTACGGCGTGAGCCTGCATAAGTGGACTTACGCCCCCATCGGGACCGGGTTCCTCTATGTGCGTAAGTCGCGCATTGCTTCCACCTGGTCCATGATGGCTTCGGGCGAAACGCAAAAGGACGACATTCGCAAGTTCGAGGAGATCGGCACGCACCCCGCGGCCAATTTCAACGCTATCAGTGAGGCCCTGATCTTCAATGAAAATATCGGCATCGACCGCAAGGCCGCTCGCCTCCGCTACCTGCGCGACCGCTGGGCCAACCGGCTGGCGCGGAATCCCAAGTGCCGCATCCTGCATAGTCCCGATCCGGCGCAGTCCTGCGGGATCGGTTTCCTCGCCTTCGACAAGATCGACCCCGGCAAAATCGCTTCTGCTCTGCTCAATAAGTATGCCATCTACACCGTGGTGATGGCTCATGAGGAGTACACCGGCCTGCGCATCACGCCGAACATTTATACTCCCCTCCACGACATCGACGTCTTCGCGGAGGCGGTGGAAACGGAACTGAAGTCGCTAGTGTAGTGCGTCATGCAGAATGCCCATTACGCCGGAAAACCACTCCCTGGTGGGGCGGACTTCAGAGGGAGTTGCAAAATTCCCGAATCCGCTTGCTTACGCGCGGCTCCGTAGAAGCACGTTGAATGGCGGGTGTTTACAGAGCCGCGACCGTAAGGGAGCGGTCGCGCCATTGAGTTTTGCAACTCCCTCTTCAGTCCGCCCGGCGACTCCAGGATGTCCTTCAGCCGAGCGGTTTCTGACCTGCACTAGGATCTCGCTCGCGCTAGTCTGACCATCCCCACTGCTTAATACGGCATCACACTGGTTGTGGCGAAAGAGGTGTAGCCGCTATCAGCCATCATCTATCGGCCATTGCCCCGCAATTCGAGATGGCGGGAGGTCAGGCGAGAACTCTCTCCGGAAACTGCCGGCCCAAGGGTCTGGTTCTCTGTGCGCTCTGCTACCTCCGTGCTCTCGAAACCTGGGGAAAACGCTGCCGCGTCCACCCTGGTGGCGGCCTTCCCGCCTATGCTTTCCTCTGTGCCTCTGTGTCTCCGTGGTGAAATCATTCTTCCACCGAGTTTCTGAATCCTCGGTCCGCGCATCGTGCGGCGAATCGGGCTGATAGCTGACTGCTTCCCCGGTCCGGCCCGGAAATCTCATGCGCCAACACCAGCCGCCTTTCAGAAGACGAAGCGCAGCGAAAGCTGCAAGTTGCGCGCCAGGTTCGTCTTGCTGGTGATCATGCCGAATTGGCTGGAGGTTGCCGTGAAATTCGGCGCAGAAAGGTTCGGATGATTGGGGAAATCGTACGCCTCGCCGCGGAACTCGAACCTTGCCCGCTCGTTCACGACGAATCTCTTGAACAGCGATAGGTTCCAGTCCTGGAACCCGGGTCCGTAAATCGAATCGCGCACCCCTTGGGAAAGATTGAACGTGCCCGTGGGCGGAGCCGATGCGTTCACGGTAAAATACCGCGGCGAGTTGGAGTTGGTGACGGGACCGGCGAAGGCGCCGCTGTTGATGGTGACCGGCCCGTTGAGCACCCAGAACTGCCCTTCGCTGCCGCAGCCGAAGCTGCCGGTCTCGCCCACGCCGGCGTAATCGTTGTTGGCGCCGGCGCCGCAGGGCGGGCCTGTCTGAAATTGCGCCGTAGCCGCCAGAGACCATCCTCCCAGCACCCTGCCCTCAAGCTCGGTGTTGTTCTTCAAGAAAGGAATCGCGTAAATCCCGTTAACGATCGCAATTTGGCGTTCATCGTACTCCGAAGGACCCCAAAGGTTGCTGGTGTTGTAAGTGTCCGGCACGATGTCCCGGTAGTTTGAGCCGCCGTCCATGCTCTTCGAATAAGTGTAGGAGAAGCCGAAGCTGGAGCCTGCGGCAAATCGCCGTTCCCATTGGAGCTGAAGGCCATTGTACTGGGAATTCACAACGCTTTCCTCTTCCTGAATTGCAGCATAGCCCTTGTAAGGGCGAAGAGCGTTGGTGTTCACCCCGGGGTTCGCGAGCAAGGCGCCCACGGTGGGCTGATTAATGTCATATACCTGCCAGCCGTGATCGCCATGATGGCCCACGTAAGCCACCGTCAAAACGGTGTGCAGCGGAAGCTCGCGCTGAACGGTAACGTTCCAGTTCCACGCCGCGGGGTACTTGAGGTTCGGGTTGAGCGTGGTCATCGCGAGCGGCGCGGCAGTACCGGTGGTCAGGGAGGCGCCGGGATTATCCACGGAAACGTTGCTCACCGTAATAGTTGGCTGGAAGGGCGAATTGCCGCCGGGGAAGATGTTGTCGAGAAGGGGCATGCGCGTGACGAACTCGCCCATGCCGGCGCGGATTATAGTTTTCGCGTTGACTTGGTAGGCGATCCCAAGACGCGGCTGCCAATAGTTCCTGGTCTGGATATACCCTTTGGGCATGTTGGGCGCGCCCAGCAGGCTGGCGCAGGACGCGCTGTCACATTGGTTAGACGTGAACGCGGCGATGCGTCCTCCAGCCGAGGGGAAGGAATTGTAGCCGGGAATGACCACGCCGTCGTACGGATTGCCGGTTCCGAGAATCACATTCCCGGTGGTGGGCGAAACCTGCGGGGCTTGCGCGGGATTATAGAGGGCGCCATCGAAGTAGTCGGCATTGCCCCAAAGAGGGTGAAATCCGGCAATGTTGCTCCAGCGTAAGCCATACTCAAGATGCAGCTTGGGCGTAACCTTCCAGGAATCCTGCGCGTACCCTTCCCACATCCAGGCGCGCCAGATGGTGAGTGCGCGCGGACCGATTTCGGTATATGAGTCGGCCAAGCCCAGGGCCAGGTTAGCCATGCCGATGCCGGCAGTGGCGCCCAGGCCCGTGCGCGTGTCGCTGAAATAGAAGGTGCCGTTCTGGTTACTGGCGCCGCTCGGAACGGTGTTGACGTTGATTTGGTCGCCATCGCCTTCCCCGGAATACTCGAACGAGACGCCGAATTTGAAGGTGTGATTATTCATCACCTTCGTCAGGTTGTCGCCGGCGGTCCAGATGGTTCCCGAGGAGTGCGAAGGATACGGGCCGCCGGCCAGTCCATAAAAGCTTGGCACGCTGACGGTCGGAATCTTGTTCGGTATGTCCTTACCGTTCGGCAGGATGTAGGGGAAGTCGATGCAACTGCCGGTAATGGGAGCGCAGAGCGTCTGGCGGTTGAAGCCGGGGAGCGATGTGTCGACGGGAATGTAGACGTCGTCGATGCTCAAACTGACGCGCGCTTCGTTAATCAGGGTCGGGGTGATGGTGGAGGTCAAAGAAACCGTATTGGTTTGGTTGGGGCGGTGGAAGTATCGCCCAGTGAGTCCTGATCCTTGATCGAAGGGCAAAAACTCGTAGTACGACAGATCACCCCGCCGGGCGGAGAGCCGGTTCTTGTCGTTGAGCATGAGGTCGATATTCAGATCGCCCTTGCGCTGATGGATGGGATGGCCCTCCTGCAGATATAAATTATTCGTGCCGACCTGAAACCCCGGCGTGGGCGCCGGGTAGGCGTTGATGACGGCGATGCCGTTCGGGCTCAGCATACTTGGCGGAATGATGTTGCCGGGGAACGGAACGCAGGTCGAGGCGCCTGTCGAGGGGCATGTCTTGGGCTCGTAGATCACATGGCTTCCCGAGTACCAGGGATTTGGCGACAGCAATTCGCTGAAATTTCCCTGGCGCATCAGGTTCGTGGGTACGGCTTCCTCGGTAAAGTCTCCGTAGACATAGCGAATCCAATCTTCGGCGACGAAGAAGAAGAACTTCTGGCGGAACCAGTCTTTCATGCCGGGGGCCCAGATCGGCCCTCCGAAAGTGCCGCCGAAATTATTGTAGTGCTGCGGCTGGGCGTAATTGGTCAGGGTGCTGAGATTGCGCGTCCAGGTATTGGCGTTCATGTCGGAGTTGCGAAAATACTCGTATAGGCTGCCATGAAGATCCCTGGTGCCGCTTTTGGTGATCACGCGGATCTGCCCGCCGGAGGCGCGGCCGTATTCCGGCATGTAGTCGGAGGCAAGCACCTGAATTTCTTCCACCGCGTCGACATTTGGAACGCCGATGATCTGCCCGTTGGCTCGCGTGCGGTTGGCCGGTGCGCCATCGAGGGTGACGAGCGTGTCTTGCTGGCGCGTTCCGTTCACGTTGAACGGTTCGGTAACTCCCTCGGCGTAATTGAAATCCCCCATGGTGGCGCTGCTGCGCATGCCAGGCAGAAGTTGCGCCTCGAAAAGCGGGTCGCGTCCGTTCAGTTCCTGCATATTGACCACGTTGCCGCCGACCTCGCTTTGTACCGCTGCGGAATCGGTTTGCAGCACGGCCGCGGTCGCCGTGACCTCGACTGTTTCGGTCGCAGAGCCGACGCTTAAGTTCGCATCCAGCGAAAGCGCGGTGTTCGGCGCCAGACGGTTGTGCGCGCTTTCAAAGCGCTTGAACCCGGGCGCCTCGGCGCTCACCGTGTAAATACTGGGTGGGAGGTTCGGCGCAATGTAATAACCCTCACCATCGGTCGTCAAACTGTGGACCGCGGCGGTGCCTTCGTCCGTGACGGTGACTTTCGCCTTCGGGATCACCCGGCCGGAAGGATCTCTGACAAAACCACCGATGGACCCTGTATCCGTTTGAGCCACGGCTAGAACGGATAACAGCGTGCCGATCAGTACAATCCTATAGCTACGCACGAATCGCTGAATCACCCGAGTAACTCCTTTCCGAAAGATAGTAGCCGTGAATTGTTAAGGCGGCGTGACAGGTCAATCAATTCACTAATACAGTTGTCTAATTGTTAACCCGTCTATCCATGTGCCCGGTCGGGGCCATCGCTGTTCCTGTTCGCGGAACTTGCAGATTTAGACCCAGGGGGCTCAATGATCTAGGTGTAGTGCGTCGTGCAGAATGCCCATGTCGAAAGACCACTCCCTGGTGGGGCAGCTTCAGCGGGGATCCGCCCTTTGGGCAGTCTCTAGCGCCAGTAACCATTGCGCAGGGAAATAAACATGTGGAATTGTCAGCAAGCAACTCAGAATCAATGGCTTGGGCCGTGGCTTCCAGCATGTGGTTACTGGAGAGCCTGCGGAGGGCTTCAGCCCGACCGGCGAGCGCAACTCGCCCGGCGACTCCAGGATGTCCTTCAGTCGAGCGGTATCTGACCGAAGCATACCACCGTCGCTGCCCGCTGCGGGCAGCGTCCAACCAATCGGCCTGTACTCCGCCTTGGCAAATTCCGCCAAGCCCCCCAGTTCATTCACAACTTTTTTCCCGGAGTCTATCCCCTCATTTCATCCACTTACAGCCCTGCCACCCGCCCAGCCGCTTGTCGCCCAGCTACCCTCCGTCCTATGGCATCCCAAAAACAAATCGAGGCCAATCGCCTCAGCGCACAGAAATCCACCGGCCCCAGCACTCCCGAGGGCAAAGCGGCCTCCCGCATGAATGCCCTCAAATCCGGCATCGACGCCAAATCCCAAATCATCCGCGGCGAAAAAGCCGCCAACCTCGAAACCCTCCAATCCGAGTATTACGGCCGCTTCCACCCCACCACCCCCGAGCAGCGCATGCTCGTCGACACACTCATCGACGCCGAATGGCTCCTCCGCCGTTTCCGCGTCTGCGAGGCCCAACTCTGGGAGCAGGGCGCCCTCTACACCCTCCGGCCCAACGATGAAATCGAAATCGGCCAGGCCTTCCACAACAATTCCGACTATTTCGCCCGCCTCCAGCGCCGCATCGACACCGCCCACCGCAATTACCGCAACGCCCTCCACGAACTGGAGCGCCTCCAGGCCCAAGAAGCCGGCCATCCCGATCCCCAACCGGCGCCTCGACCCACCCACGTAACCCCGCGGAATCAATCGGCCACGCCACCAAATGGCTTCGTTCCGAAAACTGACCCCGAAGATCCCATCGACGTGCCCTCGGCGCCATCCCACACCCTCGTGAATCGCGAGCCCACCTCGCCCCTTTGAGCAGCTTCGGCGAGCGCCGCTCCGATTGTGACAAAATCGTTGAAATGGCTATCTCACGCGTCTTCCTTATACTCGTCCTGTCTGCCGCTTGCTTCGCGCAGGCGCGCGACAACGAATTCAACAAGCTGGCCGACCGCATTTTCGGCGAACTGATCTTCCGCTATGACCCGGCCGCCGGAACGCAAGCCGGCTTCCATCAGTACGATGCCCTCATGCCCACCGGCTCGCGCGCCGAAGTCGAGGAGGAAATCGCCGCCGTCAGGAAGTTCATCGCCGAAGTCGAGGCCTTCGACCCGCGCGGGCTGTCGCCTTCCGTAGCAGCCGACCGCGAACTGGCGCTGGCCCAGCTGCGCAGCCAATTGCTCACGCTCGAAAACATCCGCATGTGGGAGAAGAACCCCGATGGATACACCTCCTACGCCACCAGCGCCATCTTCACCATCATGAGCCGCAGTTTTGCGCCCCCGGCGGAACGCTTGAAATCGGCCATCGCGCGCGAAAAACTCATCCCCCGCATGTTTCAGTCGGCGCGCGAGAATCTGAAGAATCCGCCCGAGATTTACACCAGCGTGGCACTGGAGCAACTGCCGGGAATCGAGAGCTTCTTCCAGCATGACGTGCCCGCCGCCTTTGCCAAGGTCAAAGACACCGCGCTCCTGGCCGAATTCAAGACGAGCAACCAAGGGGTCCTGGACGCGCTGAAGTCGTATGAGACTTTTCTGAAGACTGACCTGCTGCCGCGCTCCCAGGGCGACTTCCGTATCGGCGCCGAAAACTATCGCCACAAGCTGCTCTACGACGAGATGGTGGACACCCCGCTCGACCGGCTGCTCGCCATCGGCTATGAAGATCTGCACCGCAATCAGGCGGAATTGAAGCGCGTCGCCGCGCAGATCGACCCCAATCGTCCCGTGGAAGCCATCCTGCAAGATCTGGAGAACGACCATCCTACCGCCGCCAAGCTGCTCGGTTCCTTCCGCGACGTGCTAGGCGGGCTGCGCGACTTCATCGAGACTAGGCACATCGTGACCATTCCATCGAAAGTGATGCCCACCGTGGAAGAGACGCCGCCCTTCATGCGGGCCCTGACCTCGGCCTCCATGGACACCCCGGGCCCGTACGAAAAGGTGGCCAAGGAGGCGTTCTTTAACGTCACGCTGCCGGATCCCGCCTGGCCCGCCAAGGAAGTCGACGAGTACCTGCAGGGGTTCAATCGCGGCACCATCATCAGCACCGCGGTCCATGAGGCGTATCCGGGCCATTACATCCAGTTTCTGTGGGTGCCGTCGGCCACCAGTAAGGTGCGCAAGCTGATGGGCTGCGGTTCCAACGCCGAGGGGTGGGCGCATTACACCGAACAGATGATGCTCGACGAAGGTTACGGCAATGGCGACCTCAAACTGCGGCTGGGCCAGTTGCAGGATGCCCTGCTGCGCGACGCGCGTTACATCGTGGGGATCCGCATGCATACCGGCGATATGACCATGGAACAGGCCACCGATTTCTTCGTCCAGGAAGGCCACCAGGTGCGGCCCACGGCGGAGAAAGAGGCCAAGCGCGGAACGTCCGACCCCACTTACCTGGTGTACACCCTGGGGAAACTCGAAATCTTGAAGTTACGGGAAGATTACAAAGCCATGAAAGGCGGGAAATATACGTTACAGGACTTCCACGACGCGTTCCTGCGGCAGGGCACCCCGCCCATCAAAATTGTGCGTAAAGCATTGTTGGGCAACGATTCGCCGGTGCTGTAGGGGCACATCTCAAGTTGTCGGCCCGGTCTGCCGATAAAGGGATTATGGACTTCGACAGTGCAATCCAGGCACATACAAACTGGAAGCTCAAACTCTTCAACTATTGCCGCGGGAAACTGACTGAAAAAATCGATCTGCAGACCCTCCGGCTGGACAATGCCTGTGCTCTCGGCAAGTGGCTCCATGGCGAAGGGCGAAGGTATGGTACCGACGCCCAGTTCAAGAAGTTGCTGGAGACGCATGCAGGTTTCCACGCCTGTGCCGCATCGGTAGCAAGAATGGTGGAACAAGGGCAGGCACCCCAGGCTGAGTCGCTGCTGAATTCCCCGCAGTCGGAGTTCAACCGGCTATCGCTCGGAGTGGTCGGCATCCTGATGGACTTAAGGCGTAAACACTCGACCGCCTGACCCCAGTCAGCCTGACCTCAGTCAGCCTGACCCCAGTCAACCTGACCCCAGTCAGCCTGACCTCAGTCAGCCTGACCTCAGTCAACCTGACCCCAGTCAGCCTGACCCCAGTTAGCCTGACCCCAGTCAGCCTGACCCCAGTCAGTCTGACCCCAGTCACGCCACCAACCCGACTGCCCAAACCGACGCGCAGGCCACCGTAGTGCCGATAGCGGCGCCGGCCAGCACGTCGCTGAGGAAGTGCATGCCCAGCAGGACGCGCGAACCCGCAATCGAGAGCGCGCAGAACAGCAGGCCGGTGGCCATGTCCGGGTAAAAGCAACTCAGCGATACCGCCACGGCGAACGCTGTGATGGTGTGGCCGGAGGGGAACGAAAACTGGTCGGGCGGGAGCAGTGTGGCCCAACAATGAGGCTCGATGGCGCAGGGCCGTCTGCGGCCCGTAGCCTTCTTGAGACGGAGGAACAAGGCGACGCCCAGGCCGGCCGCCAGTAGCGCGGCGCCCACCGCGGCAAAACGCCGATCGCCGCCGGCCAGCAGGATGACGACACCCATGGCATACCACAGCCAGCCATCGCCGCCGCGCGTGGCGCACAACATCCAGATGCGAATCCAGCGGGGCGCGTGCCAGCGGTTCAGGCGGAGCATCAGGGTATGATCGCGGTGCTCGATGTAGCTCAGCATGGCGCTGGTGCGGGTCATGCCGCTGGTGCGGGTCATGGCGCTGGTGCGCGTCATGCCGCCACCTCGGCGACTTCTACGGAGGCGAACCGCTCGGCGCGTGCGCGCAGGTAGCGGGTCATCCACCAGCGGGCGAAGATCCCCTCCGCGGCGTAATTACCCAGCATAACCAATGGTACCCCCAGGGCCAGCGGCGCCAGCGGCAGTGTGAGCGGATTGTGGCGGACCATCAGACCGCCGATCGTGAGCACGTCGCGGGTCAGCTTCCAGTAGCCGCCTGTTTCGCCCCGCACTTTGCCCAGTCCGCGGCGCAGTCCGTCCAGATACTCCTGGCGGGTGCGCGCGCGCGGCACCACGGTCCACGCGCAACCCACCGAGGCCATGGCGTGGGCGTCGCTGCCGCCCACTTCGGCCTTTGCCGAGAAATCGGCCAGTGTGGCGGCGTTTTCGTTGGCGCGGGCCAGCATGTGGCCGTTGCGGGTTTCGAGCGCCGGGAAGTCGCGCTCGAACAGTTCGAAATCGGCCAGCGAGCGGCGGCCGGTGAGGCTCGAGAACACGTGGTTGGCGCTGAAGAGCAGGTTGCGTTCCCGCAGCCACGCCGTCAGCGATTCGAAATCGTTGCGCCGCCTCTGGATTTCCACGTGATCGCGGTCGGTGATGTCGTAGACACCGATGTGCAGTTCCGTGCCGCTGGGCAAACGGCAGGTGACTTCTTCGCTGAGGAAGAAATCGGGCCGCGAACGGAGCGCTTCGGCGCCGTCGATGGAATCGTGATCGGTGATCGTCACCAGATCCATGCCCAGGCGCTTGAGCTTATCGTAGACCGCCAACGGTTCGTTGTAGCTTTCCCGGCACACGCGCCGCAAGAGCGGAATCGTGCACATTCCTGAGTGGTTGGTGTGGACATGCAAGTCGCACCGCATACCTTTGTTGTAGAAGGCTCACGGCTACAATTCCATGACACACGCAAAAAACATGCGTTAAGGAAATTGGTTTGAATGAGGGCATTTCCCCTCAAACGGGTGGGGCGTGGCAAAATCGGACAGATGCGGAAGCTCGACTTCGTCTATTTCGACGCCGGCGGCGGCCATCGCGCAGCGGCCAATGCCCTGCGGCAGGTGATGGAGCAGCAAGGGCGGCGCTGCGAAATCCGCATGGTGAACCTGCAGGAACTGCTGGACAGTCTCGATGTCTTCCGCAAAGTCACCGGCCTGCGTTTGGAAGACCTCTACAACACCATGCTGCGCAAAGGTTGGACCCTCGGCTCACCGCAACTCACCGCGGGCATGCACCTGGTCATCCGGATGTTTCATCCGCAGCAGGTGCGCGTGCTGGTGGAATTCTGGCGCAAGAGCCGGCCTGATCTGGTGGTCTCGCTGGTGCCCAATTTCAATCGGGCCATGGGGGAGAGCTTGCGGCGCGCATTGCCGGGAGTGCCGTTCGTCACCATCATCACCGACATCGCCGATTATCCGCCCCATTTCTGGCTCGAGCGCCAGGAGCCGCGCCAGCAGCAGCACGTCATCTGCGGCTCCGATAAGGCCGTCGCGCAGGCGGTGGAGATGGGATACGCTCCGGCCATGATTCACCGCGTTTCGGGGATGATTCTGAATCCGCGGTTCTACGAGCTCGCGCCGCTCACGCTGGAAGCGCGCCAGGAAGCGCGTGCGGTGCTGGGATTGGACCCCGAGCGGCCGGTGGGGCTGGTGCTGTTCGGCGGGCAGGGCGCGGCCGTGATGCTGGACATCGCGGCCAGCCTCGAGGATCGCCAATTGATGCTGATCTGCGGCCACAATCGGAAGCTGCGCGCGAAGCTGGAAGCCTTGCCTCACCGCGCCCCGATGTTCGTGGAGGGCTTCACGCGCGAAGTTCCGCGCTACATGCAACTGGCCGACTACTTCATCGGCAAGCCCGGACCCGCCAGCATCAGCGAAGCCGTCGCGATGCGGCTGCCGGCGATCGTGGAGAGCAACGCGTGGACCCTTCCGCAGGAGCGCTACAACGCCGAGTGGATCCGCGAGCAAGGCGTCGGTGTGGTGCTGCCGAATTTTCGCAGGATCGCCCGCGCCGTGGAGGAGATGCTGGAGCCCGCGGCTTTCGCCCGCTTCCGCGCCGCTACCGAACGCCTCCACAATCGCGCCGTATTCGAAATCCCCGATATCCTGGAAGCGATCCTGGACGCAGCCGGCTAGCGTGTCACGGGAGGAATCGCTAGGCCGCCGTCAACGATCGTTTCAGGCAGCGTCTGAAGCCGCATCAGCCGGCGGTAAGCCACCCCAGATTAGAACATCGGGGCACAAGTCGGCGCCGCTGGGCCAAACCAGGGTGCCTCCTTCGACACGCATTGCCCTGAATTGCGCCTCGTCGTTCCGAATCTCCTCGAAAACTGGGCCGACCAGCATTGGTCCGAGATCTCTCTCCACTACGCGGCCGTCGGTCAGTGTAAGCTGTACGCGGTAGTCGCGCAGCGGCTTCGCTTCCCGGATACGAACCAGTCTCATGTCTGCTCCTCAGTCTAGTGGGGCGATCGATTCCAAAGGCGTTCCACCACGAGCCCTCTCCCAGTCCTCTCGCAGTTCCTGGCGATGAAGGGCTGCCCATTCGAGTACTAACGCCATAGCTCTCCTCGGGAGGTCTCCCCTGAGGATAGAGAGTGTCTCTATCGCAATAAGAGCTTCGTGTTCGCCATATTCGGCATGGAAATGTCCGGACTGTGGTCACTGGAGTACATTCGAATCACAATCCCAAAGAATCGCGTCACCTCGGGCATTTCTTCTTCTAATTCTACTCTCTCCCTGTACGCTAGCTTAGCCAGCGCCGCTTCCAGTTCCTCGAGCCCAGGCAGAGCGCGGATTGACCGCAATAGTGCGTGAACGATGGAAAGGCAGGCGGGCCTTGGGGCATGACGTGACTGGCGTTTACCCGAGCCCCGCTCGCCGGCCGGAGCTCATCTAAGCTTCCACGCCGGATGCCGTGATCCTCCCTACACCGTCTTGGCCCGCAATTGCCCGCCTTCGGTGCACTCATAGGTCCCGGCAGCCACCTTGGCGAATTCCTGCACCGCGCCGCTGGCCCACTCCACCACGATGCGCGTGGCTGAGTCGCGCGGGCCCAGCCCGAACGTGAGAGTCAGCTCCGATTGGGAAAGATAGCTCGACCCCGTCTTTACGGTGCGCGACTGCGTGCTATCCGCGGTGGTCAGACGCACCACCGAGCCGATGGCGTCGCGGTTGGACTTCGTCCCAACGAGCCGCAGCCGCAGCCCGTGCACGCCGGGCGCGACGTCGTTGCGGTACAAATGCGCCGGGCCCTGGTTGGTGGTGATCAGCAGGTCGAGATCGCCATCGCGATCGAAATCGCCATACGCCAGCCCGCGCGCCACCTTGGGAGTGGCGAAGCCGCCGCCGGCCTGTGCCGCCACATCCTGGAAACGGTCTCCTCCGCGATTCAGAAACAGATGCGGCGGCTGCGCATAACCAGTGTGGCCGTGTATCTGGCGGACGGTCTCGTCGATGTGGCCGTTGACCGCCAGAAGATCCAGGCGGCCATCCAGGTTGATATCCAGGAAGGTGCATCCGAAACCGAGACTATCGCGCGAAGGCTGCCCCACGCCGGCATTCATGGCGATATCGGCGTACATTCCAGGCTTCGAAGGCCGGTAGAGCGCCATCATTTCATTGTCGAAATTGGTGATGGCGATCCCATCCACGCCGGAGTTGTCGAAATCGGCCGCGTCGATTCCCATTCCGGCCCGCGCTTTGCCGTCCTCGCTGAAGGCCACGCCCGCGCGCACCGCGACATCCTCGAAGGTGCCGTTGCGCCGGTTGCGATAGAGCTTGTTGGGCTGGGTATCGTTGGCGATCAGCACGTCGGGCCAGCCATCGCGATCGTAATCGACCAGAGTTACCCCCAGGGATTTCGACGTCGGGTCGAAGATGCCGCTCTTGGCGGTGACATCTTCGAAGGTGCCATTGCCGCGATTGCGGAAGAGCCAGCAGGTGTCGCCATGGTAGGCCTCCGGCGTGCAGTACGACTTGCGCTTGCCGTCGACGCTGCAGAAAACGTCGAGTTGCGGCGACCATTTCACGTAGTTGCAGACCAGCAGATCGAGCCAGCCGTCGCGGTCGAAATCGAACCACAGGGCGGACGTGCTGAAGCCCTTGCGGCCGCCCAGTCCGGCCTTCTCGGTGACGTCCACGAAATGGCCCGCGCCCGTATTGCGGAAGAGACGGTTCTGGCCCACGGCGGTAATCAGGATATCCGGGAGCCCGTCGTTATCGTAATCGGCCACGGCCACGCCCATGCCGTACATTTCCACTGCCAGCCCGGCGCGCTCCGTAACGTCGGTGAACGTTCCGTTGCGATTGTTGCGATAGAGCTTCAGCAGACTGCGCTGGCGCTTGTGGCCGGGCCAGTCCATGCCGTTCACCAGCAGGATGTCCAGCCAGCCATCGTTGTCGTAATCCAGAAATGCGCAGCCGGGCCCCATGGTCTCGGGCAGGTATTTGGCGCCGAAGGCGCCGCTGTTGTGGTGAAAGTCGATGCCCGCGGCACCGGTCACGTCAGCCAGCGAAAAGCCGATTCCCTGGGGCGCGGCGGCGAACGACCGCCCCAGATAAGCGAGCGCGCCGCCCAGGAGGGATCGCCGTCTCACGATATGCTCACCAGCCCCTGGCGGATGGCATAGACCACCAGTTCCGCGGTGTTGTGGATCCCCATGGCCTGCATAATATTGGCGCGATGCACCGCCACCGTATTGGCGCTCACCCCCAACATGGTGGCAATCTCTTTGTTGGAACGGCCGTTGACAATGAGCTGGAGCACTTCAAGCTCGCGCGTGGTGAGAACCGGCTGCTCGGCCGGTTGCGCGGCCAGGGAGCCCAGGCGCGGGTCAAGCACGCATTCGTTCGCCGCTACGCGTTTCACTGCCTGCACCAGTTCCAGGTCCATGGCGTTCTTCAGGAGGTAGCCTTTCGCGCCCGCCTCCAGGCACGTGCGGACGTAGGATGCGTCGGAATGCATGCTGAGCACCAGCACATTCGTCGCGGGGCAGGACTTGAGAATATTGCGCGTGGCCACGGCGCCATTCATGCTGGGCAGGGCGAAATCCATCACCACCACGTTGGGCTGCAGACGAATGGCCTCATCCACGGCTTCGTGGCCGTCACTGGCTTCGCCCACCACGCGAATGCCGGCATCCTCCTCCAGCAGGAGGCGGAAGCCGCGGCGCACCAGGCTGTGATCGTCCACCAGTAGAACCGTCAGGGGAGGGTTGGGCATGATTCTCACCCTATATTACGCCAGACGGCACGGTCATGCGGATGAGCGTGCCGCCGCCCTCGGCATCCAGGAATTCCACGCGGCCGTTCACTAACTCGGCGCGCTCCCGCATGGAGACCAGACCCATTCCGTTGCCCCTGCCTTTGCTGAGACCGATTCCGCGATCCTCCACTTCCAGCACCACCGCATCAGCCAGATAATTCAGGCGCACTTGCGCCGAGGGCGATTTGGAATGGCGCACTACGTTGTTCAGCGCCTCCTGCAGCACACGATACAGATGGATAGCTACGGCGCGGTCCAACTCGCGGCTGGTCCCGCTCTTGTCATATTGCACAGTGACGCCGGTCTGCTTCTCGAATGCCGGCAGGTAGACGTCGATGGCGCCCTCGAAACCGGCATCGTCGAGCACCACGGGGTGCAGCGACTGCGAGAGCGACCGCACTTTTTCGAGCGTGGACTGGGTCACTTCCTGAATCTCGCGCAAGTCCTGCTTATCGGCGCCGGCTTCGGCGGGAGTGCGCCGCTGGGCGCGCGCCAGCATGGCTCCGATGGCCGTGAGAATCTGGCCGAACTCGTCGTGCAACTCGCGCGAGAGGTGCCGGAAGGTGTTTTCCTGCGTGGTGATGAGTTGCTGCGCCAGTTCGCTGCGCAGGTGGGAGAGATCCTCCACGTGTCGGAACATGCGGCGATTGTAGTCGAACAGGTAGATGCTGGTCAGCACCACGACAATCAGCACCGCCGCGAGAAATATGTAGACGTTGCGTTCCGAGCGCCGATAGATGGCGCGGGTATCTTCCGCGGCGCGTTCCTCGCTCTCATTGTTCTGCACCAGCAGGCGCGCTACCAGAGTGGTGAGCTCCTGCTGGCGAGCCTGAATGGACAGCCGGATCGTGTCGGCCGCCTTCGCGGTCTGGCCGCTCTCGGCGAGCGCGAACACCGCATCTGTGGCGCTCCAGAATTCGTTCATCCTTCCGGTGAGGTAGGCGCGGCCTTCGGGTCCGCTGGTGGAGTATTTCGCTTCGCGCTCCATGGCGTCGTCCAGGTCGGTGCGGATACGCGCCAGCGGCGCCCGGAATGCCGTCAGCGGATACTCTTCGGTCGGGTCGAGCATGTCGCGCAAGGTTTGCGCCACGTCTTTGAGATTATTTTGAATGCGCAGCAGCAGCAGGGAATCGGTGCGATTGCGGTCGATGGTGGTGGTCTGCAATCGCTCCAAGGCGCGAAGTTGGTAGACCGTATAGGCGGAATACACCGCGACGGCGGAGAGCGTCACGGCGAGCCCAGCCAGCAATCGAAATGTAGGGGTGCGGCCTCGTTCCACGCTAATATATTTTCATTATTGCCGTTGCGAGCGCCGCTGTAGTATTCTCCGTTCACATTGCTCGGGGTTAGAGGGAGAGGTCTGTTCAGCCGATGCTCACGCGGAGTCTAGCATGAAAACCAGTGTCGCAGGGAAAATTGCCGTTGCTTTCGCCGCGATTGCGGTGGCGGCGGAAGAGGGCCCTGGCGTCGCCGTGCAGTTTACCGACGTGACGGCCCAGGCGGGGATTCATTTCACGCACAACGCCGGACGTTCGGGCAAGAAGTACCTGCCGGAAACCACGGGCGCGGGGTGCGCGTTCTTCGATTTCGATGGCGACGGCTGGCCGGACATCCTGCTCATCAACGGCAAGGATTTCACGCCGAGTGGACACCGGACAACCGCCGCGCTCTACCACAACAACCGCAATGGAACGTTGACCGACGTGACCAAAGGCAGCGGTCTCGACGTGGAAATTTACGGCCTCGGCGTGGCCATCGCGGACTACGACAACGACGGCCGAGACGATGTCTACATCACCGCGCTCGATGGCGACCACCTGTTTCACAACGAGGGCCACGGCAAATTCCGCGACGTTACGCAGGCCGCCGGCATTCACAATGCGAATTTCGGGACGAGCGCGGCGTGGCTCGATTACGACCGCGACGGTAAAGTGGACTTATTTGTCGCTAACTATGTGCAATGGAGCGAAAAGGACGATAAGTTTTGCTCGCTGGACGGCAAGACAAAGTCCTATTGTACACCCGATACTTATAAAGGGACGCGCTCGCGCTTGTACCACAACCTGGGCAATGGCCGCTTCGAGGACGTCACCGAAAAGGCGGGGCTCGGCGACTCAACCAGTAAGTCGCTGGGTGTAACTGTGCTTGACTATAACGGCGACGGCTGGCCGGACTTATTCGTGGCCAACGATACCCAGCCCAACAAGCTTTATCGCAACCTGGGAAACGGAACTTTCAAGGAAGAAGGCGTTGCGGCCGGCGTGGCATATGGCGAAGACGGTACGGCGCGCGGAGCCATGGGCGCCGACGCGGGCGACTACGACCGCAGCGGGCGCCCGTCTCTGCTGGTGGGCAACTTTTCCAACCAGATGCTGGCGTTGTATCACAATGAAGGCAGCGGGCTGTTCGTGGATGAAGCGCCTTCGTCACCTGTTGGCCGGGCCAGCCTGTACTCGCTCACCTTCGGCGCGTTCTTCTTCGACTACGATCTGGATGGTTATCCCGACATTCTGGCTGCTAACGGTCACATCGAGGACCAGATCGGGCGCGTGCAGCCCAAGATCAGCTATCGGGAGCCGCCGCTGCTCTTCCGTAACTTGGGGAATCGCCGGTTCGATAACGTCAGTTCCAAGGTGGGGCCGGCGTTCACGAAAGCGATGGTGGCGCGCGGCGCGGCCTACGCGGATTTCGACCATGACGGCGATCTCGACATCCTGATCTCCAACAACAACGGACCGGCGGTGCTCCTGCGCAATGACGGAGGCAACCGCAATCATTGGCTCAGCGTGCGGCTGGCGGGCACGAAATCGAATCGCGATGGGATTGGCGCGGTGGTGCGGGTGGAAAGCGCCGGCGGCAAGCAGTGGAACATGGTGCGAAGCGGGTCGAGCTACTGTTCGCAGAGTGATCTGGCGCTTACGTTCGGGCTGGGGCCGGACGCGTCGGCCAATGTGGAAGTGGCGTGGCCCAGCGGGGCGAAGCAGGAGTTCAAAGGCGTGAGAGCGAATGAAAGGGTGCTGATCGACGAGACTCGCGGGCTGAGCGCGCTGCAGTAGGGGATACTACTTTAGCGCCGCGGCCCACTCGCCGGCGGAGATCGCCGTTACGCTTACCTGCTTCTTCTCGTTTTCCTTCAATTCAAGTTCCACTGACTTGGCTTCCAGCGCTTTGGCCAGTTCCGGGATGCCCCAATCATCGTCATCGAAGTCTTCGAGGGCATAGAGGCGGTACTTGCCGGGGGCGACCGCGGGCATCCGGAAGCGCCCTTTTTGGTCGGCGCCTGTCTTATGGACGATGTTCGCGCCGTCTACGAGAAGCACCGTAAGGTCATCGCTCTCGTCCTCGGATACCGTGACTCGACCCTGCACTTCGGCCACGTTGGAGCTGAGAGTAATTTCCAGGCCGCCTTCGCGGGCGCTGCGCAAGTCTATCTTGTCTCCGGTCTGTGTCTCGCCGCCGTATGTTACTCCCTTGAGATATAACTTCTGCCCAGCCAGGGCGAGGTGGAGCCGATAAATTCCGCACTCGACACCGGGGAAGCGGTACGTGCCGCCGGCTTCCTGTAGGCCTACCGCCTCATCCGATCCATCGCGGACCAGCAGATTCGCCTCCCAGTCCCCCGCAGGCGGCCGGGGCCGAAACGCCGGCCCTTGACCTTCCGTACGGAAGGTCACCGGGACGTCCATCGTTTCGATCGGGTCCAGCGTAATGCCTAGCGCGTCGCCAAGAGTCAAATCGACGTCCTTTCGCGCGATCCATTTTTGGCCGTCGCCGAGGAGGAACGTGTACCTTGCGGGAGGAAGGTCGGCTTTCACGAACGTGCCGTCCCTCGCAATCGGAATCGCGCCAGTGCTATCCGAGCTCGTTTCCGTTTCACCGCTGTACGTTAAGAAGGCCCCATGGCTAAGATCCACGATTCTTCCCGTGACGCGGCGTAGATGGGTTCTCTTCAGCGCCAGCACCAGGTTGTCCAAACGTTGCCCGGCCTTCACTTCCACCGCGGTGGCGCCGGCAAAGGTGAAGGACGCCGAGTAAAACGTCTCGACTTCCTTATCGCGCGGCAATTGTCCGTGGCCGTCAACGAACGGCATGGAGTACATCTTGTCGTACTCATCGTCATACTTAGCACTCAGATGATAAGTGCCCGGATCTAACCCGGAAACGTGAAAGCTTCCGCGAGTATCCGCGCTAGTGGAGTCCACTTCGTCGGGACCATTTCGGGTGCGCTGCCAAACAGTTATCGTGGCCCCGGGCAGCACTTCGCCCTCGGCGTCCAGCACCGTGCCCGAAAGGCTGCCGTAGCGTGTCATCCGGATGGACAAAGGCTTAATCGGGCTGTCTTCTTCCACCGCCAGGGTGACCGGATGGACGAATTCCACGTACCCCGGCTTTTGGACCCGTATATGGTAAACGCCGGGAGTAAGGGCCTGGAAACAGAAGCTGCCGTGCTCGCCGGTCAGCTTCAGAAGCCCATAAGTTCCGCCGTCCGCTATTACCCTGGCACGCTCGATCGGCTTATTAGTGGCACTGTCCGTCACGGCCCCGCTAACGGCGCAGTCCGAAGGCTCCTGGGCCAGAACCCGCAGGCAGAGAATCGCGATGGCGGCGCCTGCACCTCGTATCATTCGATCCGCTCCTCTATCTGCCGCACGTCCGCGGTGCGAAGGGCTTGCACTTCGACCTTTACGGCGGCCTTCCCGGCGACTGCCACGGCCACGCCGCGGCCCGCTATCTGGCGCAGAAACTCGAGGTTTTGCCAGAGCCCCTTGTCGTAACGGGGCACGGCGAAAACGCGATAACTTCCGGGCTCGAGGTCGGCCACCTGAAAGTGGTCCTTAGGATCGAGATAAGCGTCGACCGGCTGGGTGTCTCCGGACGCCACTTTCTCGGGAATCAGTACTACCGCCAATCCCGCCGATTCCGGCGGCGCGTCATTTCCCGGGCCTTCTTCCGGCCGTACCACCGTTCCCTCGATGCTTCCCGCGGCGGCGCTCAGGGTCAGCTCCACATCGGCCACGGGGCCGCCAGTAAGGTCGATGTCCCGGCCGGCGATATCCACGCCGTCGACGCGCAGCGATTTGAGATAGTAATCGCGATCCTGGCCGGCTAAGTTGGCGATGCGAACCGTGTAAAGATCTTCGGTCACGTCGGCAATTGCGAAGGTTCCGTCGGATCGCGGTTCGGCCCGCCGCTGAAAGGAAGTGTAATCGTCCGCCTCGCTGCCTTCCAAGGAAATTCGCACCGGGATTGGTCCCGGCGCGGCGTCGCCATCTACGCGGACCCGGCCCCTTAATTCGAACCGCGCCACCGGCGGCGCCACCACGCCGGCGCTATCCTGCGCCGTAACGGTAACTGGCAACTTCGCGCTCATCAAACGGTTGTGAAGGCTGGATTCGAAGGAGTAGAGAAAATACGCGCCGCCGGCGACTCCGGCGATATCGAACTTACCGTCGTTCCCTACGGACGCACCCTCCCCGGCCCAATCGAGCGCCTGATCGCCGGATCGCGCTTTGAGGGCGACGCCGGCCTCTTCCCCGTGGCCCGCATAGGCGCCGGTAACATGAAACACCGGTAATAGCGGCAGCTTGAAGTCGATGCCGGAGGCCTCTTCGCCCGCGCGGACTTCGATGGCGGCCGCGCCATCCAACTGCGCGGCGTTGGGATAATAGCGGCCGGCGATGCGCATTTCCGGTTTACTCGGCGCTTCGAGAATGGAAAGCGCCAGCGGTCCTTGCCGCGGACGCGCGGCATAGATCCAATAGCGGCCCGCTGCGACCGACGCGAAGCGGAACACCCCCGCATCGTCGGTAGTCTCGCTGGCGGTCCCTGTGTAAATGCGCTTCCCGCGCCGCCACTGGCGCTCGATCAACGTGACGGATGCAGACGGGAGCGGCTCGCCGTCGGATCCCAGGACCTTGCCGGAGACCGCGCCGTCGGGCGTGAACCAGAGATCGTTGCCGGTGAGAACCTGCCCCGGCGGCAGATGCAGCATGGGCATGGCGTGGCCCGATTTATCGGCCAGCACCCACCGATCGGCGTAGCCCGTCCGGTGCGCTTGCAACCGGTAATCACCCGCGGCCATGCCTTCGAAGCGGAAGGCGCCATCGGATTTGCTGGAACCCGAATATCCGATGGACCCGTTGCTGGGGATCAGGCGGATTGAGGCTTTGGCCAGAGGCAGCAGGGTCACGCTGTTGCGCGCCGTTCCCTCGAAGACGCACTTCTCCGCGGATGTTTCCTGCGCCATCAGCGGCCCGGCCAGCGCCCAGACAGCAGCTAGACCGGCGGCCCAGGCGGACCACAGTGTGACCGCCACGTACCACCTCCCCCGCTCCGATTCTCGCATTTTCCGGCAGTTGCTCCCAGCCGAGACAATGTTCAGCAGTCTTCATGCCATCGCATCGCAGGTTGCGGGAAAACTCGGCGTGAACGAAGTCTAAGCAAGGGCTCCGCCCTTGAAATCCCTTCAGGATTTGGAAGACAGAAGTCAGGAGTCAGAAGACAGAATGAGCACAGGGTCACGCGACTGCAACCGGCTCCAGTTGTTGAAGTAGCTTTGTTTACGAGTTGGGGTCTAAGAATCTAACTAGCCAAGGGCTGCGCGCTTGACTGGCGATTGGCCATTTGCCCCTGAATGGCGGGCTGAAGCCCGCCCCACCATAGGATCAAGGCGTCTTGGGTGGGGCGGGCTGAATTAGTCATGGCTTTAGCCGGTCGGCAACCGGCGCGCAGGATAACATCCTGTCGGGGATAGCACTTCGCGCCGCTTAGAGGTATGAAATCTTTCGTGGGGCGCGCAATCGTGCCGGTGCCCAGAGGGCGCCCACGGCTTTCCAGCCCGGGCCGACTGAAAGGCGGGGGGGCCCTCTGGGCACAGCCATGATCGGTTGCCCTACAGAGCGGGGCACGGTCGAAAACCTGCGTCAGTTCGCGGAGGGCTCCAGCTCGCCCGGCGACTCCAGGATGTCCTTCAGCCGAGCGGTTTCTGACCGAAGCATAATCAGCGGAATTCTGGACGCACCGCGCTAGCGGGGTTGGCCGTAGTGCCGTTCACGGTCACGAAGGCCACTCAGTTCACCCAGACAATCAGATTCGCGTCCCGCACCGGCACGCCGCCAGCGGTGAGCGAAACCTGGACTCCTCCCGCGCCTTCACCGGAGGGTATCTGTAGACTCACCTGCCAGACACCCGTAGTTGCGCCCGGCAGCGCGGAGACGGAACCAACCGTCAGCGGCGCCGTCACCGTGACAGTGGGGGCTGAGGCCGCTCCCAGTCCGTTGAGAAACAGTGACACCGCCGAACCCGGGGCGGCCGGATTCAGACACGTGTTGGCTGAGCCATCCAAGTTGAAGGCCAGCGGCAACAGTCCGTTGACTGACGCAGCGTCCTCCATGGTGCAGGTCGCAAGCGCCGGGGAGGGCGTCGCCGTATTGAGAAATGCCGTCGGGTTGCTCGCCACGATCGGCAGCGTGCGCGAATCGGAGAGGCTCGAGAAAGCGTAAGCAAAGTCGATGTTCGCTTGTGCTCCAGCGGCAATTCCAAACGGTGCCTGGAAGTTGATCTGCTCCCCGCCGACATAAAGCAGCGGGCTCGGGATTCCGTTGACGCCGATGGTGACGCCGTCGAGCGAGGTCGTGAGCTGTCCAGCCGGCGCAGTTGCCGGGCTGCCGGATGAGAACTCGCCGAACAGGGACAATAGCTCGCCCGGGGCGATGGCGGTTACCGGCTTCAAATCAGCCGAATCGAGAATGCAGGCGATGGGTGTCTGCGCCGCGTTGGGATCGACCGCAATGACATCCGATCCGCTGGTAGCGATCAGCGTCCCGGCGAAGGTGTCGTAAGCCAGAACCTTGCCCGGCGCGATGCGGGACGGGCCGATCTCCGTTGCGTCGGCGCTCAGGCGCGTCTCGTACATTTGCGGCAGACACTGCTGGGGGTAGCCGGCGAACCCCGGGAGATTGGCCGAACTTGCGCTTCCGCCGACGTAAATCGCATTGGGCGTGAAGGCGGCAAAGTCGATGATATCCGTCTGGGTCCCGCTGAAATAGCTGGAGTAGATCAGACCCGTTCCGGTGGGATTCACCTCGGTCAGGTATCCGCTGGCAGGTGGAAGATTGACGCAGTTGATGATAAAAAAGCAACTTAAGGCGGGTATGGCGCTGGCAATGTACTGCGGCTCGTACGCATTGGGAGTAGTGGGATAGTCCGGTGAATCGGTGGTGCCGGCTACGAAGGCGTCCCCCTGCGCATCGACGGAAATGGCCGCGGGTGTGGCGCCATATTCGCCGCTGACGTAAGTGGCATACAGAACCTGGTTGAGGCCGGGGTTCAGTTTGGCCACATATTGGTAGCCGCAGCTAAAGAAAGCGCCAAGCGAGCCGCACACGTTCGCCGGTTCGCTTTGGAACGCATTGGGAGTGACGGAAAGCGGAGTTTGTTCTTCGCCGTTTTGCAGGCCGGTGACATAGATGTTGCCTTGGCCATCCATGGCAATCATGCCGCCGACGCCGCCGATAGCGCCGAGGATCTTTGAGCCCGTCGGGTCGAGTTTCAATACGAACGACTCCGAGCTGCTGACGGTGGGAAAGGGCGGCGCGGGAAACGGGCCGGTCGTGGAGTTGGCTCCGGCCTGGCCGGTGATAATCACGTCGCCCGCCGAATCGACCAGAATGCTGTCCAGACCGGGGGCGGAAGTTAGTCCCGGAGTTACGTCGGTGGCGCCCCCGACGAAGGTGCTGTACACGATCTTGCCGGCCGGATCCAACTTGGTGACGAAGCCTTGAAATGAGCCTTGCATGGTAGTTTGCAAAGCACCGGGAGTAACCGGAAAATCCGGCGAGTTGGTGTTACCGAAAACATAGGCAGCGCCGCTGGAATCGACCGCGATGGCCCACGCGATGCCGAAGCCGCTGCCGGCCAAGGTGGTGGAATACAGCGTCTGCCCGGTGGGGCTCAATTTGGTAACGAACGGATCGGCCTTTATATAATTTCCCTGAAAGCCGGCAACATAAATGTTGCCCGCGGCATCGGTCTGAACCGCATAGACCATACTGTTGGGGAAGTTCGCCAGGGTGACGGGCGCGGCGGCGCGCACGGCCATTGAGACAGCTAGAACGAACAGGTACACTTTCATTGGGGAGTCCTGTGGCTGACGTGGAGGGCGCGGAATTCCGCCAGCGGCTTCAATGCAAGCATACCAGTCTCGCTCGGCGGTGGACAAGGCGCATGTTGTTAAAATCGGCGCGGCGTCGGTCGAGTCATCGTGGAATCCCCATCCCTCCTCCGCGAATAAGGTTTCCTTCTCCTATTCCCGAGTGATGACGCGCTAATCGAATAGGTCCGTGCCCGGGTATTTTCGACCTTCGAGCAACCGAACTGTATGAGGCCGCGGATGAATCGTCATGTTAAGGTGCCGATGCATCGCCCCTTGGCGGTTGACACACTTCCAAGCATTCTCCGCCATGTAACCTTGGACGACTTTGTGGACGCGTTATCTTCGTTGGCGCCAGGTCGACTTACTCAGCGCGCGCGCAGCGGGCTCAGTTGGTAATCCGAGCGGCCCCGCAGCTTCGAGTCCCGCGTCGGATCGTAGTCCTGGTTGTCGGAGTAGATGACGTCGCCTCCGCTATTCACCCAGCGGTACTTGTACTGGTTGGATCCCTGCTCCACTTCTCCCGTGTGCGGATTGACATAGTCGTCCTGGCCGGTGAGAAAGAGCCAACTGCTGTGGCGCGCCTCGGCGTTCGTCTCCCGCTGCCGCTCCACCATCTGGTGACGCTGATCCTGCAGGTAGCGCTGGGCCTCCAGGGCGTTGTGCGCGCGGATCGCGGCGCCGCGATTCTCGCCGGCCGCCCACTGCGCGTTGCCCTTTAGAGAGCCTACGATCATCGCGATGAGCGGCTCGGCCTGAGCGAATTCCGCGGCGGGCGCCCGCACGGTTATGGATTCATGATTGGTCCACATGCCCAACCCCTGTCCGACCACGTTCTCGATGACGGCCTTCATCTCCTCCCTGTAGCGCGTGCCGTTTTCGTCATACTCCAGGGTGAGTGCGCCGGCCTCGTAGTGCATGTTGGACGCCGGGGCACGCTGCTGGTATTGCCGCGTCAGGTCGGGGAGAGGTTTCCGCTCCACGACCTGTACGTTCTGCGCTTGCGGCCGTTTTTGGCGGAAGGCGAACTGCAACAGGAACGATTGCGGGTCCTGGAGGGGATAGACCATGGATCCCATGTAGTTGGTCCCGACAGGGAAGTTGCCCATGAGGTAACGTGGATCTTTGTAAGTGAAGTTCGGCAGCCAGTGGATCGCCACCGACCCGGCGCTGTCCTTCTTCACGGTGATGTCGATTTTAGCGCCGACCGAGTTGGTAGGCCCCAGCCTCGGATCGATGCGCAACACGCCGCCTTCGGCCGTCCAGCCCTCGGGAAGCAGGATCGTGCAAGCGCCCTCTTTGGGTTCCACCCAGCGGTGGAGGTACACAGCCGCTGCGGCAGTAGATTGCCCTTGCGCGGCGGCCGGCGCCGATGCGGGCGCCGACTTGGATTGTGGAACGTTGCCGGCCGTATTGCCTCCCTTGGACTGCTGTGTCGCGTGGCAACCGTCAAGACCGCCCGCCAGCGGGACAAGTCCGAGCAAGGCCAGGAGCGACAGTTTCGAGGACATGTCTCCTCCTTAGGTGGGTTAAAGAGTAGCATATCTGAAACTAGGAATCCAGGCCTTTGAGGAGACGAACCCGATCGATTTAGGGATCGATCCGCGTGGTCGACAGTCGCGGCGTGGCGGTTGGAAGGGTGACCGCGAGGCTGCAATAATGTCAACCAGGGTGGGTCGGGTGCGTTGCTCAGCCGTTCACGCGAACGACACCGCCGTCGTATTTGCCCCGCAGACCAGTACGCCCACGCGCTCTCCGCGGCTGGCCGGATATCGGCCCGAGATTACCGCCGCCAGCGCGGCAGCGCCGCCGGGCTCCGCCACCACGCGCAACACCTTCCACAACGCCGCCTGCGCATTGGCGATGGCCTCATCGGGGACCAGCACTACTCCGCTGACATGAGCCTGCGCGATGGGGAACATCAGTTCTCCGACGCGCCTGGGGGCCAGCGAATCGGCCGCGATTCCGCCGGCGGGTGCGTCCACCGGGCGCCCGGCAGCCAGCGCCCGCTCGAGTGTGGGCGCCAGTTCCGGCTCCACGCCGACCACCTTGGCGCGGCCGCCATACCAGGCCGCGATGCCGCCGATCAATCCGCCGCCGCCCACCGCTACCAGAACGGAATCGAGCGCGGGATCCTGCTCCTCAAATTCCAGGCCGACGGTTCCCTGGCCGAGCAGCGTCTCCACCTGTTCATAGGCGTGGACGGGCAACGCACCGGATTGCGCGGCCCACTCCTCGCTGGCGGCCAGGGCGTCGGCATAGCGGTCGCCGGTTACGACGAGATCGGCGCCGTAGCCGCGAATGCGATCGAGCTTCGCGGGCGACGCCACGGTGGGCACGAAGATGCGCGCCGGTTTGCCCAATCGCATGGCCGCGAACGCCACCGCCGCGCCATGATTACCGCCCGAAGCGGCGGCCACTCCGGCCGGCGGCACCTCGCGCAGGAGAAGATTCGTGAACGCACCGCGCGCTTTGAAGGACCCGGAGTGCTGCAGAAGCTCCAGCTTGAGCACCAGCGTGACGCCGTCCACTCCGAAGTCCGAGCCCTCCACTTCGACCACGGGAGTGCGCCGGATATACGGCCGGATGAGCGGATAGGTCCGCGCGATCGCGCCGCGATCCACCATAGGCTGACCCACCATAGGCTGACCCACCATTGGCTAACTCACCATTGGCTAACTCACCCTCGACTAACTCACCCTCGGCTAACCGAGGGCCTGCGCGAGGTCGTCGACGATATCGTCGGCCGCTTCGATCCCCACCGAAAGCCGCACCAGGTTGTCGTGGATGCCCATGCGCTGGCGATGCTTGGGCGAGATCTCGCGATGCGAGCTCATCGAGGGGTACAGCATCATGGTATGGACGTCGCCCAAAGAAGTCGCGCGGACGATCATTTTGAGGCCGTCCATGAAGCGGAAAATCTCCTCTTTGCCGGCGTCGCGGATTTCAAAGCTGACCATGGCGCCGTACAGGTTTGCGGGAAAAACGCGGCGGATGGTGGCGGCGTCGGGATGGGCGGGGTTGCCGGTGAAATAGACGCGCTCCACTCGGCGGTGCGAGGCGAGCCAACTGGCCACGCGGCAGGCGTTGGCGCATTGCCGCTCCATGCGGAGGGGGAACGTCTTGATGCCGCGCATGGTGAGGTAGCATTCGAACGGACCGAGCACCGGACCGACCACGCGCGACAGCGCCCGCAGGCCTTCGTAATGCTGCCGGTCAGAGACCACGATGCCGCCGAGCACGTCGCCGTGGCCGGCCAGATACTTGGTGACGCTGTGCATGCTGAAATTCGCGCCCATTTCGAGCGGGCGGCAGAGCAGGGGAGTGCCGAAGGTGTTGTCGACGACGAGCGCGGCGCCGGCCTCGCGCGCGATTTCGGCAATGCGGTCGATCTGGCCCACGCGCAGCAGCGGGTTCGAAATGGTCTCCATCACGATGCAGCCGGGCTTGGCCTCGGCCACGGCGGCGCGCAGCGCATCCAGGTCGCAGACATCGGCGAAACACACCGCGACGCCCATGGGTTCCAGCACGTTCATGAGCAGGCTGACGGTGGCGCCGTAGGTGGCGTTGGCCGCCACCACCGATTTCCGCCGGTCGGCCAGCGCCGACAAGACCGCTACGTGGATAGCCGCCATTCCCGAAGCGCACGCCAGCGCGCCGTGACCGTTTTCGAGCGACGCCACCAGCTCTTCGAGCGCCGCCGCCGACGGATTGTCGTAACGGGCGTAGCAAGGCCCTTGCTCTTCCTGTCCGAAGATGCGGTCGAGCTGCTCCATGGAGTCGTAGAAGTAGCTCGACGCGGTATAGATGGGAGTGGTGATGGGGACATGGGGGCCGAGTTTTTTGCGGTCGCCCGTGTGCACCGCTTGGCTGTGAATCTGCAAGGCTATTTCCTCTTCCAGCGCACGCCGGACTTGGTGTCTTCCAGGATGATGCCCTGGTCCAGGAGCTGCTGACGAACCTGGTCGGCGCGTGTGAAGTTCTTGGCTTTCTTGGCCGCTGCGCGCTCTTCAATGAGCGCGTCTACAGCCACATCGGTCAGTTGCCCTTCCTGGGCGGTGGGCCTGAGTACGTCGAAGATGGAGTCGAAGCGCTCCAGAAAGGCGAGCGCGGCGGCCACATTGCCGGCGCGGAACTCGCCGGAATCCATGGCGCTGTTGGCGTCGCGCACGTATTCGAAGACAGCGGCCAGCGCTTCGGCGGTATTGAGGTCGTCATTGAGGCTGGCGGCGAAGGCCTGATCGGCGGCGGCGGTGCGGGCGGCTAGTTGCTCGTTCGAACTTTCGGGGTACTTGTCGGTCTCGAGGCGCAGCTTGAAATTGCGCAGGCGGTCGATGGCGGTGGCGGCCGATTTCAGCCCGTCGAACGTGAAGTTGAGGGATTTGCGATAGGGCACGGAGGCCAGCAGGTAGCGAATAGCTTCCGGTTGATAACCGCGGTCCAACACGTCGCGCAGGGTGAAATAATTTCCCAGCGACTTGGACATTTTCTGGCCCTCGACCATGAGGAACTCGGCATGCATCCAGAAGCGCGAGAAAGGCTTGCCGGTGAGCGATTCGGATTGCGCGATTTCGTTTTCGTGGTGCGGAAAGACCAGGTCGATGCCGCCGGCGTGAATGTCGAGCGTCTCGCCCAGGTACTTGATAGCCATGACGGAGCACTCGATGTGCCAGCCGGGGCGGCCGGGGCCGATGGCGGTGTCCCAATATTTTTCGCCTTCCTTGGGGGCCTTCCAGAGAGCGAAATCGCGGGCGTCGGCCTTCTCGTACTCGTCCACATCCACGCGCGCGCCGGCCATGTTGCCGCTGAAATCGTTGTGCGAGAGCTTGCCGTAGCCCGGAAACGTGGCGATGCGGAAGTACACGCTGCCGTCGCTCTGGTAGGTGTGATTGGAGGCGGTGAGGCGGGCGATGGCGTCAGCCATGTCGTCGATGTGGTCGGTGGCGGGCACCAGCCGCTCGGGGCGCTCCAGGCGCAAGGCGGCGCAATCTTCCAGGAAGGCCTGGGTGTAGACGGCGGTGTAGTCCTTCAGGTCTTTGTGCTCGGCGGAGGCGTTGCGGATGATCTTGTCGTCCACGTCGGTGATGTTCATGACGTGGTCGAGTTTGAATCCATTGGCGCGCAGACACTTACGCAGAATGTCGACGAAGGTGAAGGTCCGGAAATTGCCGATGTGGGCAAAATGGTAGACCGTCGGGCCGCAAGTGTACATGCGGACGGTGTTGTCGTGGGCGGGTGAGAAATCCTCCACCTGTTGGGACAACGTGTTGTAGAAGCGCAGCGGCATAAGAATAGAGGGAAGTTTTATCGTAGCAGAGGTGGGGCGAGGGGACGGACGCTGACGGACTTCCCGGCGCGCTTGCGCTTCTCAGGCGGCGCTCGACTTCAGCTCCTCGCGAATGATGCGCCGCAGTGTATCCTCAAACGTCGGGGCCTTTCCATCGAGGTATTCCCTCAGCGCCCGGTTGATGAGGGTTTGGTAGCCGGCCGCGCCCCCGGACTGTTCCGCCATTTCAAAAAAGCGATCCACAATGTCCTGGTCGAGCCGGATGGTAATTCGGGTCTTACCCTCGGGCTCGGGTTCCGGCGGGATGATTCTGCCCCGTCTGCCTCTGTTGAAATCGTAGCCATTTTTCATAGTGCCGCCTCGTACTCTTCGCGTTCGTGCGGTTCGGCGGGACGCACGGAAATGAGCCGGATGTTTTCACCGCGCCAAGTGTAGACGACCACGAGCAATCGGCCCGACGCGCCTAGGCCGAGCGCGACAAATCGGCGCTCGTTCGGGTTGGATTCGTCATCCGCGATCGTGATGGCGAAGGGATCGTCAAAGACCGGAATTGCCTCAGGCATGCGGACTCCGTGCCTCCGAAAGTTGATTCCGGCTTTGTTCGCTTAGTCCCACTCGAACTCCACGGCTCTAGTGTACGCACGCCATGTGCATACGTCAAGCTAATGCCCTTTTTCGGCCTTCACAGCCTTTCGGGGAGAATGGTGCCCAAATCGCCTGCGCCTCGGCGGCCCGGCGGCAAACCGTCGTCGAGATCAGCATCCGGATCGAGGCAGCCTCCAGTTCAGGCGAGTTTAGGTGGAGGAAGGTAGCTGGCGGATGCGGCTCCATAAGCGGCGGATCCACTTGTCGGGAGGCGGCGGGGGCGGCTCGGACGTGGCGACGCGGTAGCGTTCCACGAGGCGGTCGACATCGTAATGGATGGCCTCGGCATACTGGCGGATGTAACCAAGGCCGTACGCCCCTCCGGGCAGGCTGCGGAATTTTTCCCGCTCGATGGCTTCGAGATAGCGCAGGCTGATCTTGGTGGCCGCCGCGATTTCAGACAAAGAAACGCCCTTTTTCTTCCGCCACCCGGTCAGGTCGACCGGACGCCCGCGGCCTTGGGTCATGGGTGCAGTATTGCAAGTTTGGTGCAATACTGGCAAGCATCGAAAGCCTCAGGACTTACGGAAGTTGACGGCTGCCCGGTGTGTAAATTCGGGGAACCACGGTGTAAGTATTGCCGGGCCGAGGCGAACGCGACTATCGGAGGTTGTCGAAGCTGTCCTCTGCCGCGGCCAAATGCGCGCTGCGCGCCGCCTCGCCCTTCGGAGTCCAGCCAGGGTCATACCGGACGTACAGATTATAGCTGGCGCGCTCCGACGCGATCCGGTCGCGGCATTCGAAGGCGATGGTATCGCCGCCAACTGTGAAGCTAAGCGATGTTCCGCGAATTTCTCCGGCTCTTTGGAAACCCAGCTCCGGGTGAGGCACCAGCGCCAGAATGTATCTGCCATGCTGCGGGAGGTAGAAGCTGACTAACGACGCGGTCACATCGCCCAAGCTTGCGACCCACTTGCTATTGACGCTGGCGCGAGCCTCTATTAGCCGCAACTCGGCGTCGCTGGCCGTGAAATCCCGTGCGCGCTCCGCCGACGCGGCTCGTTTGCCGGCCCTGTGGGGCAAATCCTCGATCCGGATGTAATCCACGATCTTCTGCCCGGTTACCGGGTTCACAAACAGATCCAGCGCAATGGTGTCTCCGACACTGACAATCTGGGGCGGTGGGAGTGGCGGTAATGCCAAGGGCGACCATCCGATCGCGTCGGACAGCCCCATCTCCTTCGGGGTGACGCTGAGAGGCTTCAACGTCAGACGGTACGTGTCGGCCTGTGACCCCGGCTCGAAATCGATGTCGTACCCGAAGTATTTCCGCAACGCCGGATCGGCAATGGCGCGATGGGCTCCGGAGCCGGTGCACAGGAGGCCCCCGCTCACGTTATCGGCGAGCGGCGGAACCGGCGGCTCCAGCCGCGTCTGATACGAAAAAGATCCCTTGTTCGGGCCGGGCGTACACACGACCGTTCGGTCCTGACCCCACGCTTGCAGGCACAAAACCAAGGTCACAGCGATCCTAATTGCGTTCATGTCCTCTCCTTATAATTCGAGGTTGCAATTGTTTGACTAGCTGAAAGTCGGCCAGCGTGACCGAATGCTGCTGCGGAGGCTGGACCGCCCGCTGGCGCTGTGCCAGGCCGAACAGCATCGACACGGCCAGCAGTACGACGGCCGCGACAACGGCCGGCACGGGCACCCGGAGGCTACCGCTCGCGAGCCAGCGCCACCAAGGCAAGGGCTCAGCTTGCGGAAAGAAGTGCGCTTCCAGTGTTGCCGGCGCGGCCGGCGCCACGTAGTGCCGCAGCAGATCGTCCAATTCCTTGTCACTCAACGGTTCCACAGTTACTCCTTGACTCTTTGAGCGGCGCCAACAGGCGTCGCATATTCTCCCTGGCCCGGTGGAGGCGGCTCTTCACCGTTCCAACGTCCGCTCCCACTGTCTCGGCGATTTCGGCCAGCGAAAAGCCCTCATATTCGGCGAGTACTAGCGCCTCGCGCTGCGCCAGCGGCAGAGCTTGCAGCGCCGCGCCGACCAAATCGGCGATTTCCGCGCGCGCCGGGTCCATTTCGAGCGCCGGCAGTAGCGCGTCATCGAGATCTTCCCAGCGCTGCTGCTCGCTCAACTTCTTCCACGCCAGATTGCGCGTCACGCCTAAAAGAAAGGAGCGCAGGCGTCCCCGCGTGCTGTCAAAACGGTCCGGCTGGCGCAGCAGGAAGAGAAGCACATCCTGCGTGATGTCCTCCGCGGAGGCGGACGAGTTGGTGATCCGCCACGCCAGGCGGTAGATCGCATCCTTGTGTTCAAAGAATGCGCTTCGGAAATCGCGTTCGGTCACTGATTGCCGTGCCCTAATTCTACTTCCGTCCGGGAACCCGAAAAGATACGGCGCCGCTCCGAGGAAATGAAAAAACTTCGACGGGCCCGACGGACTTCTGCGCGCGGGTGCGTCGTCCTAATCCCTGTGAAACCGGGCTGGGGACGGCTGCCGTCCACCATTGTTGTCGAGCGCGGCGAGAAGGGCATTGCGCCCGTCTGAACCCGCCATTACGAAGGAGCGAGAGATCGCGACTCGCAAGGAGATCGGTTGCCAGACCCTGCTTAAGATGCAGGTGCATCAAGGTCTCCGCCCTGAGGGACGAAGATCCCGAAGGCTTGGTGTCGGCAATGCCGGAGTCTCGGTCGCGAAACCATGGAGATTTTCCATTCATTTATCACGTGGAAAGCCCTTCCTGGAAGACGGGTTTTCTGCTAGCATAGATTTCTACCCTAGCCCTCTATGGCAGATTCGCTGCAAGGCACGCTCGATCTTCTGGTACTCAAGACGCTCCAAATGGGGCCGAACCACGGATTCGGCATCACCCTTCACATTCAGACCGCCTCTCAGGGATTGCTGCGCGTGGAGGAAGGATCGCTGTACCCCGCGCTGCACCGCCTGGAGCGCGACAAGCTGGTGAGGGCCGAGTGGAAAACCACGGACAATCGCCGGCGGGCGCGTGTCTACACGCTGACAGCGGCCGGACGCAAGCGTTTGGGAGAAGCGGAAGAGAGCTGGACAGCGCTGGCCAAGGGTGTGGGACGGCTGTTGAGGTACGCATGAAAAACTGGTTTCGGCGGCGCGATCGCGCGCGGGAAATTCACGAAGAGGTGGAGGGCCACCTCGAAATGCGGGCGGAACTGAATCGCGCCGCGGGCATGTCTCCGGAAGAAGCACGCAGCGGCGCACGCCGGCAGTTCGGCAACGCCGCGCTCGTCGAAGAAGATGTGCGGCGGGTGCGCTCGCATCCCTGGCTGGATAGCCTGGCGCAGGACGCGCGCTATGCGCTGCGCGGATTCCGCCGCTCGCCGGTATTCGCCGCGACGGCCGTGCTCACCGTCGCTCTGGGGATCGGCGCTTCCAGCGCGGTCTTCAGCCTGGTGGACCGCATCCTCTTTCGGCCGCTGCCTTACCCGCAAGCCGATCGCCTGGTGTCCATCGGAATCATTGCGCCCAGCGTGGACAAGAACGAATTCGTGTTTGCCGACAACTATGTGCGATGGCGCGCTCACCAGACGCCGTTCTCGAACATCACCACGTTCGGCTTTATTTCGGATTGCGACCTCAGCGAGCATAATGCCGTGCGGATGCGCTGCGCCATGGTGGAATCCACGTTCCTGCCGACCTTCGGAATCCAGCCGGCGCTGGGCCGCAACTTCACTCATGCGGAGGACCAGCCGAACGCGTCCAAGGTGGCGCTGCTCTCGTATGCCTTCTGGAAGAGCCGCTTCGGCGGCGACAGCGAGGTCATCGGCCGCGCGATTTCGGTGGACGGCCAGCCCACCCGCATTGTCGGCGTCCTGCCGCACGATTTCGAGCTCTTCAATCTCAGCCCCATCGACCTGCTGATTCCCGAAGCGATTAACGAAGCGCACCCCGGCAACGGACGCGTTTTCCGCGCCTTTGCCAGACTGCGCCCGGGTGTCAGCGTAGAGCAGGCGCGGGCGGCCATGCAGCCGCTTTTCGAGCAGGACCGCCTCTCTGTCCCGCCGCAGTTTCGCAAAGAGCTGAGCCTCGTCATCCGTCCGCTGCGCGAGCGCCAGATCGGCGATATGCGTGCCGCTTCTTGGACTCTATTCTGCGCGGTGCTGGTGATGCTGCTGATCGCCGCCGCCAACGTGGCAAACCTGATGCTGGCGCGGTCGGCGAGCCGCCGGCATGAATGGACCATCCGGGCGGCCATTGGCGCGGGGCGATGGCGCCTGATCCGCCAAGTCCTCACGGAAAGCCTGCTGCTGGCCTCGCTGGGCGCTGCCGCGGGCTGCGGGCTGGCCTGGCTGTTGTTGCGTTTCTTTGTCGCGGCGGCGCCTCACGGCATCTTGCGCCTCGACCAGGCGTCGCTCGACGGCCGCGTGCTGCTCTTCGCGGTGGCGCTTTCGCTGACGTCCGGCGTACTCTTCGGATTGGCGCCGGCGATGGATACTCCGGCGGCGGCCAGCATGGCGGCGGGCCGCACGGTGGTTTCGGGGCGCGGACTGCTGCGGCACGTCTTAATCGCCGGGCAGATCGCCGCGTCGCTGGTCCTGTTGACTGGCGCAGGTTTGCTGCTGCGCTCGCTCTGGAACCTGGAGAAGGTCCCACTGGGGATGGACACCGAGCAGACGGTCGCGGCGCAGTTCGTGATGGGGAGAGGGTCCAACCCGCTGGCCTTCTTCGAGCGTCTGGAAACACGCTTGCGCAGCCTCCCGGGAAGCCCGGTGTACGCCATCAGCGACAACATTCCGCCCTACGGTGGGTCGCGTTCCAGGCCGTTCTTCGTGCTCAACGTGGAGGGCCGGCCGCCGTACCCCGAGGGCTCCGGCGGCATGGTGGGCTGGCGTTACGTTACCCCCGGATACTTCGCCGCCATGGGAATCCCGATCGTGCGCGGGCGCGCCTTCACGGAAGAGGATCGCAATGCCGCAGAGATGCCCCTCATCCTGAGCGGGGAGCTGGCGCGCCGGCTCTTTCCCGGCGGCGACGCCCTGGGCAAGCACATGCTCAGCACCAGGGAGGGCGTTTGGCATACCGTGGTCGGAGTGGCCGGCGACGTGATCAATAACGGCCTGGACCATCGGCCCGACCCGGAATATTACGAGTTGCGGAAGCATTTCGCCGACGCGACATACAACAATCCGCCGGTCGGAGTGGGCTGGCGCGCTGCGTGGGTGATTGTGCGAAGCCCATTGTCTCCGCAAACCATGGCCAAGATGCTGCGGGGAATTGTGGCGGAGATGGATCCGACCGTGCCGGTAACGGTCGAAACCCTGCGGGAGCGCGCCGGAAACCTGACGACCGGGCCGCGCTTCGACGCCCTTTTGCTGGGCGGCTTCGCGGGCGTGGGATTGCTGCTTGCGGCCATCGGAATCTACGGCGTGATCGCGTTCCTGGTGGGCCAGCGCACGCGCGAGGTGGGGGTGCGGATGGCGCTGGGCGCCACGCCGAAGGTGGTCACGCGCATGTTTCTGCGGCACGCGGCTGGATGGACTCTGGCCGGCGTGGCCGTGGGACTGGCGGGGTCGCTCGCGGTCACGCGGCTGGTGGCCAGCATGCTCTTTCAAGTGGACGCACACGATCCGTGGAGCCTGGCGGCTGCGCCAGCGCTTCTCATCGCGGTCGCGTTGGCCGCCGCATGGCTGCCGGCGCGCCGCGCCGCTCGCATCGACCCGGTACAGACGCTGCGCGAGGAATAGCGCGGACCGGGGATTCTGAGACTCGGCGGAAGAGTGATTTCACCACGGACTCAGCGCGGAGAAGTCGCAAGCAAAACCGGGTTCGCCGCAGAGGCGCAGAGACGCGGAGAAAAACAAAGACAAAGTCAAAACCGGAGGGCGCAGAGATGGCGGAGGACACAGAGGGGTAAAGACCCCGGGTATCAGCGTATCAGCGGTCTCGGTTCGCGAGAATCGTCGCGGCGCGCGAAGATTCTGCGCGTCAGCAGTACAGAGGCGCAGCGCGGCGGAGCCGCAACCAAATAAAGTTCACCACAGAGACACGGAGACACGGAGGAAAACAAAGTCAAAACCGGAGAGCGCCGACGTGGCGGAGGCCGCGGAGGGGGTAAGATCCAGGTGTCAGCGTAGAAGAAGCTTTGGTTCGGTAAGACACCACGGCGCGCGAAGATTCTGCGCGTTAGCATGACGGAGGAAACACAGGCGAGAAGGCCACCGCCAGGGTGGATGCGGCAGCGTCTTCCCTGGGCTTTGAGAGCACGGAGGCGGCAGAGCGCACAGAGAACCACTTGTGAGCCGCGGGTTACCAGGGGTACCCCCTGGGTCCTGCGGGTTGGCAACCGGTTGGCAAGCTGCCCCACGGGATTTCCGCATTTCCGCCACGCTGTTGTACCATAAGAATTTATTCATGAAGGCTTTACTGGAAGCGGTCCAGCCAGGGGATAAAGACTGGGATTTGGTCCAGGCAATCGATCCCACCCGGCTCCCCGCGCATATCGCTGTCATCATGGACGGCAACGGTCGTTGGGCCGGCAGGCGGCGTCTGCCGCGAGTCGCCGGGCACCAGGCCGGCATCGGTCCCGTCCGGTCGACTGTGGAGACGTGCGCCCGGTTGGGCGTAAAGGTCCTCACTCTGTACGCCTTCTCCGTGGAGAATTGGAAGCGGCCGCGCGCCGAAGTGGAGACCCTGTGGCGCCTGCTGCGCTACTACCTCAAGCACGAACTTCCCGACCTGCAGCGCAACGATATCCGGCTGCAAGCCATCGGCCGCCTGGACGCGCTGCCGCCGCAGGTGCGCCAGGAACTGGAATCGGGCGTGGAGGCCACTAGTTCCAACCGTGGACTGCTGGTCAATCTCGCCATCAACTACGGGGGGCGGGCCGAAATCGTGGATGCGGTGAATGCCGCGCTCGATATGGCGCGGCTCGATGGCAGCATCGGGACGCTGCGCATCGACGAGGATCTGATTGCCACGAACCTGTACACAGCCACCAGCCCCGATCCCGATCTGCTGATCCGCACCTCCGGTGAAATGCGCATCAGCAATTTTCTGCTGTGGCAGATCGCCTACGCCGAGTTGTATGTCACCGAAACGCTTTGGCCGGATTTCACGCGCACGGACCTGTTACATGCCGTGCTGGAATACCAGAAGCGCGACCGCCGGTACGGCGGATTGAGCGGAGCGCCCGCCGGGCGGCCGACTAATGGCGCCGAAGCCGCCACTGACGAAAGTTTGATAGCCGCTCTCCGCTCGTCATGAAGCGGCTGCTCACCGCACTGGCCTTGATTCCGGCTATCACCTGGGTGGTCCTGTGGGCCAATTACTGGGTTTTTCTTGGTGTCCTGACGGCCGTAGCATTGCTGTGCTACTACGAGTACACGGGCATCGCGGAAGGCTATGGCTTGGGCCGCGTCAGCTTCATGGGTTATGGCGCCGGAGTGCTGCTGCTGGTGTGGCAGGGCGAGACCTGGCCGCTAATCACGGTCATCGCGCTGGTGGCACTCACGGATTCGATGCGTGCCGACAATCTATCGAAGACTCTGCCCCGCGCGGCGCTGCTGCTGATGGGAGTAGTGTACGTTTTCGGCTGCTGGAAGTGTGCCCTTGACTTGCGCCAGTACTTCAGCCGCCATTGGCTGATGTACGCGCTGCTGTTGAACTGGGCGGGCGACAGCGGAGCCTATTACATCGGCCGCGCTTTCGGAAAACACAAGATGGCGCCGCGGGTCAGCCCCATGAAGTCGTGGGAGGGAGCGGCCGCATCGGTTGTAACTTCGGTGCTGGTAGGCGGGGCGTACCTGTTCCGCTTCATTCCGGGGACGACCGTGGCGGGCGCAATCGCGCTGACGGCGGTGGCGAACGTGGCGGGACAGCTCGGCGACCTGGCGGAATCGGCCATCAAGCGCGGCGCCAGCGTGAAGGACTCGAGCGGCATTCTGCCCGGGCACGGCGGCTTTCTGGATCGGGTCGACAGCACCCTTTTTACACTCCCGCTAATTTATGTGTGGGTGAAGTTGATGGTGTAGGGGCGCACTCGGCCTTCCGATGCGTCTATGGGCCGGCAGGCGGGTTTACCAACCTGGCTTTAGCCCAATGCCGCTCGTTTTTCGTCCCGCAACTTCGGCAGAGAGCGTTCTCAATGGCTACTTTCGTCCCGGGCACAATGCCGGCGGATTTCGGATTCCGACGGCTGAATCGGCCGACGAGCCGCATCGGATGGGTGTTGTCCAATGTCTCCACACCCCCAGTCACAAGCACGGTATCACCCGCATCGTCAATGGACTCCAAGAATGATTCTCGCCAAGTCGCCAAGATCGCCAAGAAGGCCCGCCCCCAACCGACGAAGGCTCGCTCCAAACTGCCCGGCAGGGCCACTTTTTCGGGGCCCAGTCCACGAAAAAGCCTAGGCTTTAGCCCGCCCTGCCAAGGGCTTTGCCCTTGAGATCCTTTCAGGATTCGGAAGTCAGAATGGCGGTGGCCAGCGGCGGTTTGATGTCTTGAACCTCGAGCCGGGCGGGCTGAAGAGGAACTTGCAATATTACTCGACTTACGCAGAAATGCCTGCCAAACGGGCAGAAACGGAACGAACGAATTTTGCAAGCGCAAGAGAACACGGCAATGGTATTTCTGCCGGCTGTGGCCGCCGCGCAACTTGGTTTTTTTGGCAAGTCCCTCTTAAGCCCACCGCAGGCTAAAGCCCCGCGGATTCAGAGGTACAGTCCGTCGGTGGGGTAACCGGGAAGATCTCGGGCGGCCTGCGCCTGGAGATCCTGGCACAGCCGGTTGATCTGGTCGGCCGCCTTCAGGAAGGTGAAGGCGGCCTGGGCATTGGGGCCGTACACGCTCACCACCACTTTGCAGAGCTCTTGCATGCGTGCGTTCATCGTTCGCATCTCCCGGCCCAACTCCCGATGTTCCTCCAAAGTTAGAGGTACGGGAGTTTGGGGACGCATGCCCAACCCTTCGAAAACGAGCTCATCGTTTGAAATAAGATCGCGATTTGACACGTCGAGGTACGGGTTCCGCCAGGGCGTGGAACCTGTAGATTTCCCAACTACCTGAGTCAGTTTATCATAGCGGCGGTGAGTCTTCGGACGCCCTCCTGAATCCTTCGCCGATTCACGGACGAGTATCCCAGCAGCAAGCCGGGGTGCGCGGCGCCCGAACGATGATAGTAGGCCGAAAGCGGCGGCGCGGTAACGCCGGCGGCAGCCGCGCGGCGCGAGACCTCACGATCGATGGAGCCCTTCGGCAACCAGGCCACCAGGTGCATTCCCGCATCGGCGGGTGAAACTTCCAACAGGCCGGCACACTCGCGGCGCGCGGCGGAAACCAGCGCGTCCTGGCGTTCGGCATACAGCGTCCGCATGCGGCGGATGTGGCGTGCGAAGTGGCCTTCGGCGAGAAACTCGGCCACCAACGCCTGGGACGGCCCGGGCGGATGGCGATCGGCCAGGGCGCGGGCGGCGGCGAACGCGTCCACGGCACCCTCAGGCACCACCATGTAGCCCAGCCTGAGCGCGGGAAAGAGCACTTTGCTGAAGGTGCCGATGTAAATAACGCGGCCGGAAGTATCGAGCCCCTGTAGGGCGGCGAGCGGGCGCCCGGCGTAGCGGAATTCGCTATCGTAGTCGTCTTCGGCGATCCAGGCGCTGCGACGACGGGCCCAGGCCAACAGCGCCATGCGGCGCGAGAGCGACATAGTGACGCCCAGCGGATACTGGTGCGAGGGAGAGACGTAGGCCATCCGCGCCTGCGGGGCGGCCAATTCACCTTCCGCTACCGAGAGCCCTTCGGCATCCACCGGAACCGGCACACAGCGGATACCGGCAGCCATCCACGCGCCGCGCGCGCCGAAGTAGCCGGGATCTTCCACCCAAGCGGTGTCGCCGGGGTCGAGCAGGAGGCGGGCCGCCAAGTCAAGCGCCTGTTGCGAACCGGAAGTCACGATCACCTGCTCCCAACGGCAATTGACGCCGCGGGCCGCGCGCAGGTATTCGGCGACGGCGCGGCGGAGCGGCGGATGGCCGGCGGGGTCGCCATAAGAAAACAGGTCGAACCGGGACTGGCGGTACAGGCGCGCGGCCAGCCGGGCCCACAAATCGTGCGGAAACGCGTCCAACGCAGGGATGCCGGGGCGGAACGCGCGGGGGGAATCGCCGTCGCGTGCCGCGGGAGTGACGGGGGTCGCAGCGAGCATCTTGCCGCGCCGGGAAAGCTCCGGGACGGGCGCGCGGGCGCGGGTGAGAGCGGCCGGCGCCGGCGACACGCGGAGCAAATCCTCCGGCAGTTCCTTCGCTACGAACGTGCCGGCGCCCGGACGCCCTTCGATGTAGCCTTCGGCCAGCAACTGGTCGAAGGCAGAAGCCACGGTGTTGCGCGAGATGTCGAGGTCCGCCGCCAAGGCTCTGGTGGACGGCAGGCGCGCGCCTGCCGAGAGCCGGCCGCCGAGCACCGCGGCGCGAATTTCCTCGTAGAGCTGGCGATGCAGCGGAGTAGCGGACCGCGGGTCGAGAGAAAGGGCGAGTGGCACCATAAGATTTCCGAAAGTGGCTCTTTCGGTAGAGCCACTGGGGACAGTATAGTCGAAGTATGTCATCTCGCTCCACCATTCGCACCCACGCCGAACGCAGCGTGCCGGAAGAAGCGGCCAAGATTCTGGCGGAAGGCTACGTGGCGCACGTGGGCTTCGTCGAAGAAGGGCAGCCCTTCGTGATCCCGCTGGGGTATCAGTTCAGCCCCGCGACGCCCGGCCGCATTTATTTTCACGGCTCGCTGGCCAGCCGGGCGATGCGGCACATGGCCACGGGCGCGCCGGTGTGCGTCACCGTTACGCTACTCAACGGGCTGGTCTACTCGCGCACGGCGCTGAATCATTCGATGAATTATCGCAGCGCGGTGTGCTTCGGGCGCGGGCAAAGGGTGATGGACCCGGCGGTGCAGCGCGCAGTCTACGAGGCGATGGTGGGCCGCTATTTTCCGGGCAGGGCGGAGGGGCGCGACTATGCGGCGCCTACGGCGGCGCACCTGGAGTCCACTATGCTGATCGAAGTGGAGATCGAGGAGTGGAGCGCCAAGATGCGGACCGGCGGGCCGTTGGGGCCTCTGGATGCGGTGGAAGGCGCGCCGGGTACTTGCGGAGTGGTGGCGCTGTAGGGCGGGATTGCCCTGCTAGTACGGTTCGGAGGCAATATCGGCGTCAGGCCGCGGGCGGCAGGTTGAGGCGCTTCTCGACCTCGGTGAGGCGGATCTCAACGGCCGTCAGCCGCTGGCGGAGGGCGGTGTCGGACTGTTCGCCATCCTTCAACTTCGCATCGGTGGTCTGCGCATAGCTATAGAACGCCTTGAGAAGCTCCGTCTGGCCGTCTCGCATGGATTCTTTCAGATCGTCGAACCCGTGTTGGAACTCGGAACGCAACTGTGCCGTGTTCTCGTGAATCTCGGAACGCAATTGTGCCGTGTTCTCGTGAATCTCGGAACGCAATTGCGCCGTGTTCTCGCGAATCTCAGAACGCAATTGTTCCGTGTTCTCGTGAATCTCGGAACGCAATTGTGCCGAGGTCTCGCGAAGCTCGGAACGCAATTGTTCCCCGAGCTGCTGCAGATCAGCCTTCGTGGCGGGCTCGTGACCGTCTTCCATCGTGCGCTCTCTCCATATTCTACAACGTGGAGCTGCTACAATCGCAGAGATGGCCAACGAGATATTTGCTCTCTTCGATACTACCGAAGGCAAGTTTAAGCTCAAGCTTTTCGCCGACAAAGTGCCCGCCACAGTGGAGAACTTCGTCAGTCTGGCGGAAGGCACCAAAACGGGGAAGCCGTTTTACGACGGGACCGTCTTCCATCGCGTGATTCCCGATTTCATGATCCAGGGCGGCGATCCGGAAGGCACGGGACGCGGCGGACCGGGGTACAAATTCGCCGACGAATTCCATCCGGACCTCAAGCATTCCAAGAAGGGCATGGTTTCGATGGCTAACGCCGGCCCGAACACCAACGGCAGCCAGTTCTTCATCACCGTGGCGGCCACGCCGTGGCTGGACAAGAAGCACAGCGTTTTCGGAGAGGTGGTGGAAGGCTACGACGTGGTCCACAAGATCTCCGAAGTTCCCCGCGGCTCGCAGGACCGGCCGAAAAAAGAAGTCAAGGTCCTCTCGGTCAAGATCGAGCGGACATAGCTCACGCGCTTTGAGACTGGCGATCTTCGGCGGCACTTTCGACCCCATACATCAGGCCCACCTGGCAATCGCGCGAGAGGCCACGGAGCGCTGCGGCCTGGACCGGGTTTTGCTGGTGCCGGCAGACAATCCGCCGCACAAAACGGGAGTCACGCACGCGCCGTACGAGCATCGCGTGCGGATGGCGGAACTCGCCTGCCGCGGCCTGGCACACCTGGAAGTTTCGCGCCTGGAAGAAGGCACGCGATGGAGCTATTCCATCGATACCGTGGAAAAAGTGCGCTCGCGCATTTCGGCGGGCGACGAGCTTTTCTTCGTGATCGGCGCGGACGCGTTCGCCGACATCCGCACGTGGCGGCGATGGCGGGACGTGGCCCGCGCGGTCTGCTTCTTGGTGGTGAGCCGGCCCGGCGGCACGTACGAAGTGCCGCCAGAGGTGCGCCTCCAGCGTCTCGACACGCTGGAACTGGCGGTCTCTTCCTCGGAGATTCGCCGGGAGCTGGCAGCGGGCATGCGTCCGGCGGAAGTTCCCACGGCGGTAATGGACTACATCTTGGAACACGGCCTCTACGGGACCGGAGTCTCGGCGTGAAGTGAAGGGCTACCCAGGGCTCCGGATTGAACGGACCGACGGCGGGCTTGGATCGGACGCGGTTTCAGGCAAATCCAGCTTGAATCCGACAGCTTTCCCATCGGCGTTCATCGGCGGCTCAATAGAGATCTGCTGGCCTTGCACAAAGCTCCCAACAAAGATCTATTAGCCGCCGATAAACGCCGATGAACGCCGATAGCTCAGGGTGTGAACACGTCTCGGCGGGGATGCCGAGGCAGTTCCGTCCGACCGTCGTTTTGTGAAGTTGCAGGCTAGGACTGGCCCGGCTGCCTGGGCAAGCTGCAGTCACAGGCTAGTGTAGTGCGTCCAGAATTCCGCTAATTATGCTTCGGTCAGAAACCGCTCGGCTGAAGGACATCCGGAGTCTCCGGGCGAGCTGCACTCGCCGGTCGGGCTGAAGTCCGCCCCACGGGAGTGGTCTTCCGGCATGACGCACCACACTAGCGCGTACTACTTACCATGGGCCGCAGGAGCCGCAGCGCGGGACGGGTCAAATAGTCGCGCTGGTAGGCTCGATGGGCTTCGTCGTCCGGGAAATGCTCATTGGGCGGATACGGATAGCGGCTCATTCCATGGAACGGTAGCGGCAGCACCGATTGTGAAAAGGCCGTGTTGGCGTCCGCGTCTTTGGCCCAGCCATCCACCAGCAGGAGGTAGTCGCGACGCCAGCCGGCGGGCAGCGCGGGCAGGCGGGTGGCCGGAAATTGCATGCGGATCTCGTCGCCCGAGCCCATGACGACCATGCGGTCGTCGGGTTGACGCAGTAACTCTTCGGCTGCGCCATAGCGGGTGTAGTTTCCGGGCGTTGGGTTCCACATGGTGGTGGGACTGACGGATTGGTAATCGAACGATTCGGGCTGCTTCCGGTCGGGGTCGATGGTGGCGCGCGAGAAGCCGCGGAAATGCAGGTCGGCCGAGCTCATGGCGATTTCCGTGAGACGCGTCTCGGGCGGCGCATTGTTCTCGAAGAGGTAAATCTCGTCCCAATAGACGCACAGGCTGGTGACGATGCGCACTTCGCGCGAAGCGCTGAGGAACTTGCCGGTGAGGTCTACGGCCATCGGCTTGGGCTTGCCGGAAGGCATCCCCATATCTTCGATGACGGTCTTCCAATTGCCTTGCGCATCCTTCACCTGAAGATACGGGAACACCAGGTCGCGATGCGCCTGAGTGGCGGCGAGGAAAGTGCTGCCGTCGGCCCAATCCACCCATCCCTGGAGCACCAGCGTGGCCTTGCCATCGGGTGCGGCGCCTTTGAAATCCAGATCGAGCGTGTGCAGTTCGGCGGCGCCGGCATGGTCGCGCTGGAAGTCGTCGGGGTAGCGTTGGTCACGCGCCAGCAGCTCGGCGCGCACATCGTTTCCATGCCCATCGCGCGCCGCGGTGGGGTACACGCGGTGCTTTCCTCCATACAAACGGAACTCCGGGAAGGGCGGCGACTTGAACTTTTCATTGGTGACGATTTCGGTGTCCGCGGGGTGGTCGAGCGCGAGCAACTTGATCTGGTCTATGTAGGAGACCTCGCGCAGTTCCTCGGTCATGCGGATCTGGTACGCGCCGTCGCGCGCTTCGAGAGCGCCGGCGGGGATGGAGACCCACTCCTGGTGATCCACCGGGAAATACCGGCCGTCGCCGGAGCTCGCGCCCAGAGGCGCGACGCCCAGCACGTCGGTGACGAAATGGAAGCGCTCGCCGTTCCAGGTGAAGATCATGGGGCACGATCCGGCGAGGCGCGGCGCCTCGGTCACGGTCACCACTTTATTTACCGGCTGTTTCATTTCGTTCTGGATGAGGCCATTCGCCCAGGTGATGCGGACGGTATCGACGCTTTCGAGATTGCCCAGGCGAAATACCAGCGGGATACCCCCGTAAGTCATCTTCTGGTAATTGGCGCCGGACTTCACTTCCACTTTGGCGTTCACCGAGAGCTTGTTGTTCTTGACTCCGACCAGGCCGATTTCGATCCAGTTGCCGTAATTCTGCGTGGTATCGCGAGCCACGATGAGGCTGCCATCGGGGTCGATGCGCGCGTAGTCGAGGCGGCCGTTGCCGGTGAAGTCGGCAGCCGAGGCGGTGGGCGGGAACGCTGGATGGTCCTTGCGCGGCGCGGTTTCCAGCACGCCCGCGCGGTTCATCAAGCGGCCCGCGGGTTCGAACTCGAGATCGGTGAAGCCGTCTCGATCGAAGTCTTCGGCTACGAGCCCATGCGCGCCAGCCGGCAATGCATCGAGCGGAACGGCCTGATAGTTGCCTCCCAACTTGTCGCGGTAGAGCACGCCGGGGCGGTCGGCATAAGAGACCACCAGGTCGAAGCCGGGAGTGTCGGGTTCCAGATCGAAGCGCACGGCGTCGAGAGCCTTCCCAGCCACGAACGGGAAGCGCTTGGTCTCGTCGCTGAAACCGGCCTCGCCGTTATTGCGCAGCAGGTGGGAATCGTCGCCGATCAGGACGATGTCCTCGTCGTAATCGTGGTCGTAATCGATCCACACGGCCTTGCGGAAAGAGCCGGCCGCTAGGTCGGCCTGCTTGACGAAGGCCTTGCCGGTATTGCGATAGAGCATCGCGCCTTTGGAAGTGATGACACAGAGATCGGGTAAGCCGTCGTTATTGAAATCGCCGGGGGCGATGAACTGCACGTCGCGCAGCGTCTCCAGGCCCGAGTTCGCGACGAGGGTGCGTCCGCCGCGGAACCATGCGACGCGGCTGGCGGACCAGGCAATCAGGTCGGGATGCCCATCGGCGCCCATCAGGGTGGTGACGCCCGCACCGGGGCCGAAAAATCCGCCCGCGAGTTTCTCGTCGCGATACGTCGGAGCAGCGAGCGGCAAGGATGGCGGCGCATCGATGGGGTCGTAGAGTTCGGCGTAGGCGCACCAGTCCATATCTTCGGGGATGGCGGCGCCTTCCTGCTGCTTCTTGAGCTCCTGGAAGACTTTCAACTCCGCGGCGGCCTGCTCGGTGCGGCCGGCCTGCCGGTACAATCCATAAAGCTGGAAGTGCGGGGCCGAGAGTCGCGGGCTGAGATCGCGCGCGATTTCGAATTGGGTGATGGCCGCGGGGACATCTTCTTTGATCTTATAGAGGACGCCCAACTGGTAGTGCGGCACGGGCTCGTTGGGCGCCAGCCGCACCATCTCCTGAAATTGCGCCACCGCCTTCTCCGTTTCGTTCTGCTTCTTATAGAGGATGCCGAGGTTGAACCAGGTATGCGGCAGCTTGGGGTCGAGCTTCTGGACTTTGAGCAACTCGGCGGTGGCCGCGTCGTTGTCGCCCTGGCGCAAGAGGGCCAGCCCGTAGTTCAGTTCGTCGCGCGGCGAATTGGGCGCGAGCGCGAACGCCTGCTTCAACTCCGTGACGGCCTCGGCGTGCATCGTAGGATTCTCGTAGAACGCCTTGCCCAGATTGCGGTGCTGCCACAGGAGCGGGTCGTTCGAGCTCTGTCCGAAGACCAGCCAGGTTGCGCCGCTCACAGCGGCCAGCGCAACTACCCATACGAAAGCGCGAAATGTGCGGTGCATCTATATGATTGTATGCCAGTGTACTGTGGGGAAGGCCGAGGACGCCGCGCTGGCGGGGACGCGCGACAATGATATTTGACCCACATTCTCGCTCTTTCCGCCCGTGAACAGGCGCGCCTCGTTCGGGAGCGCCGGATTTCCTCGCGCGAGCTGATCGCTGCCCAGTTGGACCGGATCGCCGCTGTGAACCCTGCGCTGAACGCCGCCGTGGAAGTGCTGGGCGAACGCGCGCTGGACGATGCCGGCGCGGCCGACCGCGAACTTGCGGCCGGCAAGCTGCGCGGCGAGCTGCACGGCGTGCCGTTCAGCATCAAGGACTCGATCGAACTGGCCGGCTCGCGTTCGACCGCCGGCACGTTGGGGCGCAAGAATGCCGCGCCCTCCACCGCGGACGCCACGCTGGTGGCGCGGCTGCGCCGCGCCGGCGCCATCCCCATCGCGCACACTAATCTGCCGGACCTTCTCTTCGCCTTCGAGAGCTCGAACCTGATATTCGGACAGACCAACAATCCCTACGACGTGACGCGCACCTGCGGCGGATCGAGCGGCGGGGAAGCGGCGCTGATCGCGGCCTGCGGCTCGCCATTGGGCCTGGGCAGCGATGCCGCCGGCTCCGTGCGTCTGCCCGCGGCGTTTACGGGAATCGCGGGCCTCAAGCCGACCTCGGGTCGTCTGCCGCGCACGGGCCACTTTCCGCCCGCGGGCGGATGGCTCGAAATGGTCTGGCAGATCGGGCCCATGGCGCGGCGGGTGGAGGATCTCATCGACGCCATGCGCCTGCTCACCGGCCCCGACGGCATCGACCCAACGGTTCCCGACGTGCCTTTCCGCGAGCCGGACCACGTGAACTTGGCGGATTTGCGGGTGGCGTTCTACACCGATAACGGTTTCGCCGCCGCGGATAGCGAGGTGTCGGCCGTAGTGCGTGCGGCGGCAGAGGCGGTCGCACCGGCGGTCCGCTTGGTGGCGGAAGCGTGCCCCGCCTGTCTGCCCGACGCATACGATCTGGAGATGAAATTCATCGGCCCGGATGGCGGCGACGGACTGCGGGCCTATCTGCGCGAACTCGGATCGACCGAAGTGCATCCGCTGCTCACCGGATGGCTCGACAAGCTGGAGCCCTACCGCACCGACCTGGCCGGGCTGGCGCGTTATTGGGCGGAACTCGACGCTTATCGCGCCGGGATGATGCGCTTCCTGCGCGATTACGACGCGATTCTGTGTCCCGCTTACGTTCGCCCCGCGCTGCCGCACGGCGAATCTATCCGCGACGAAAATTTCCGCGGTTTCAGCCACACCATGGCGTTCAACGTGGCGGGATGGCCCGCGGCGGTCGTGCGGTCCGGGGAATCGGGCACGGGCCTGCCGATCGCGGTGCAGGTGGCGGCGGCTCCGTGGCGCGAGGATATCGCGCTCCGCGTGGCGCTATTGTTGGAGGAGGCGTTGGGAGGCTGGAAGGCTCGGGAGTTATGCGGGGTTTGAGGCAGGATCAGTTTATTTGAATTTATTCCCGGTAACCTTGCTGCGGAGGTTGCGGACTTTCTGCTTGAGCTGTATTCCTCAGTGCGGCACCCATGGGAGGGCGCACTTTTCATAAGGGGGCTGAATCACCTCCAGTAGTAGCGCGTTACGTGTCCAATTGTCCTGAGCAGGGGCTTCACGGGAGTAATCTCCCGAAACGCTCGCGTTTGCGGGGACACAACTTCTTTAGCGATCCCGCGGCGGCTCGGCAGGAAATGGTACGACTAGCCAAGGGGCGGACATGAATCGCCGAGCATGGTATAGCGGATCTGCGCGGTGGCGGTGCAAGGGAGGCGATGGGACGGCCCCCAAAAGCAAAAGTACTGGACTTCGGAAGATCAAATTAGTACCAGTACAATTTGGTGCGATTGATTTGTCAAAACGCAGTCTCAGCCGAACTGCCTTGGGTGTAGACTTAGACGAATCCAGAAAGCGAAAATAGAAATCCTGGTTATATAGAAAGTCCAGATAAGAGAAACCGTTTCGTCACCGGTTATCCAGGAGGCGTAATGGACCGCGCATGTCTACGGAGCGTTCTGCTCTCACTGGTGGCGGGCTGGGCCCTGTACGGCCAGACTCCCACCATCCTTGGTGTATTTAACGTCAGTGGTTCCGGCCCTAACGTTGCCCCAGGCGGCATCGCCTATATCTTTGGCAGCAACCTCAGTACTGATACGGCCAGTGCTCCCAATACGTCCGTTGTTGTGACCGTGGGCGGCATAAAGGCTTACGTCTCCTATGAGAGCCCCGCCCAGTTAATCGTCCAGATCCCGGTAGATGCGCCGGTTAACATGTCCATACCACTGATAGTGGGCAGTTCCGCGCCGTTCCCAATTACTCTTTCGGAATACGCACCAGTACTCTTTGGGAATCTCGGCCTTTCGAATTCCGGCACAATCGTTGCGGCGATAAACGCAAACGGCAGTATTGTGTCCTCCAGCGCTCCCGCGCTGCCGGGCGAGGCGATCGCGATTTACGCTACCGGCTTGGGACCCACCAGCCCGCCTGTCGCCACTGGCGTGGCACCCACGGGAAACCCACAAACCACTACTCTCCCTGTGGTCACCATAGCCGGCCTACAAGGCACGGTTCTATTTTCCGGGCTTGTCGATATCGGTGTTTACGAGGTAACTTGCGTGGTGCCAGCCAGTGCGCCGCCAGGCAACCAGAGTATTTCGATTACCATCGGCGGAGTCACCAGCAGCGCGCTGACCTTGCCCATCGGCTCTGTGCTTGGCACCAATACACTTCTGGTTGGCAGCGCCGCGGGCAGTTCTTCGGTGGTACTGTCCTACTACGGCGCTTGGACTGCCACCTCCAACTCTTCCTTTCTACACATTCCCGCCGGAAGCAGCAGCGGCACTGGCAGCGGACTGGTCGTGTTCACCTATGATGCGTTCACTGGCACGGGAACACGCACGGGCACGCTGACCATCGCGGGTCTTACGGTCACCGTGACTCAGGCGGGAACGAACTATATTGGGCCGGGTCCGGTGACCACGCTGGTGTCGTCGGGGCTGAGTGGGCCAGATGGAGTGGCGGTGGACGGCTCCGGCAACGTCTATATCGCTGATGACGGCAATAACGCGATCAAGAAGTGGAGCGCCTCGACGCAGCAGGTGACCACGCTGGTGTCCTCGGGCCTGAACATTCCCGTTGGGGTGGCGGTGGACGGCTTGGGTAACGTCTATATCGCTGATTACTACAATAACGCGATCAAGGAGTGGAGCGCCTCGACGCAGCAGGTGACCACGCTGGTGTCATCGGGGCTGAACTACCCAGAGGGAGTGGCGGTGGACGGCTCCGGCAACGTCTATTTCTCGGACAACAACGCGATCAAGGAGTGGAGCACCTCGACGCAGCAGATGACCACACTGGTGTCGGGCATGTCCTTTCCCGTTGGGGTGGCGGTGGACGGCGCCGGCAACGTCTATATCGCGGATACCAACAACAGCGCGATCAAGGAGTGGAGCGCCTCGACGCAGCAAGTGACCACGCTGGTGTCGTCAGGGCTAAACTTACCATTGTTGGTGGCGGTGGACGGTTCCGGCAACGTTTATATCGCGGGCGCCGGAAATGGCGCGATCTACAAGTGGAGCGCCTCGACGCAGCAAGTGACCACGCTGGTGTCGTCAGGGCTGAACTACCCAGAGGGAGTGGCGGTGGACGGCTCCGGCAACGTCTATTTCTCGGATACTCTCAACTTTGCAATCAAGGAGATCCCCTACGCTTTTGTCGGCCCTGCCAGTTTGACCGAGCCCCCCACGGCCGGGTCGGACTCGTTGCTTCCGGTGCTTCCGGTCACGGCGTCGCTTACCGGGATCTTCGCGCCCACGAGCGACCAGAGTTGGCTCACCATTGGAACCATCGCGAGCGGAGTCATCAATTTCTCCTTCGCAGGAAACACCACCGACTCCGCCCGCACGGCGCACATTACCGTGCTGGGCCATCAGCTCACCGTAACGCAAAACGGATTGACGGCCCAGACGATTACCTTCGGGACGTTGTCGAACCGACCGTTCGGTACCGCGCCCTTCACGATCAGCGCGACCGCGACTTCCGGCTTGACAGTAAGCTTCGCTTCGACCACCCCAGCCGTCTGCACAGTCAGCGGAACTACCGTGACGCTGGTGGCTACGGGCACCTGCACGATCCAGGCCACACAGGCGGGCAACGCTAACTACGCCGCAGCCACACCCGTCAGCCAGAGCTTCCAGGTGACGCAGGGGAGTCAGACTATTGCCTTCGGAGCACTCGCGAATCAACTGTTCGGGGCCCTACCCTTCACGGTCAGCGCGATCGCGACCTCCGGCTTGACGGTGAGCTTCGCTTCGACCACGCCGACCTGCAGTGTATCGGGCACCACAGTGACGCTGACTGGTGTCGGCACCTGTACAATTCAAGCCACGCAGGCAGGGAACACCAACTACGCCGCGGCCACGCCCGTCAGTCAGAGCTTCCAGGTGACACAGGCGAGTCAGACCATTAACTTCGGAGCGCTCGCGAATCAACCGTACGGCACAGTACCGTTCGCGGTGAGCGCAACCGCGACGTCTGGCCTGGCGGTAAGTTTCGCGTCGACTACTACATCGGTCTGCACGATTTCCGGCGCCACGGTTACCCTGATGGCCACCGGCACCTGTACGATCCAAGCCACGCAGGCAGGGAACACCAACTACGCCGCAGCCGCGCCCGTCAACCGGAGCTTCCAGGTTCCGCAGGGGAGCCAGACCATCAGCTTCGGGATGTCTCAGCCGTTCGCTTATGCGACGAACAACAGCAACGTTTCGGTGATAAGTACAGCGACCAACACCGTGGTGGCCACCGTAACGGCGGGAAATTCTCCTTTTGGAGTCGCCATCACGCCGGACGGAACCCGCGCCTATGTGACGAATTCGGGCGACAATACCGTATCCGCGATCAACACGGCGACTAGCACAGTAGTGGCTACCGTGCCGGGGGTTAGTAATCCGTGGGGGGTCGCCATCACGCCGGACGGAACTCGCGCCTACGTGACTAGCCAGAACTCTAGTAACGTCTCGGTGATCGACACAGGGACCAACACCGTCGTGGCTACCGTGCCGACGGCCGGCGTCACCCGCGGAGTCGCCATTACGCCTGATGGAACTCGCGCCTATGTGGTGAACAACCTTGCCGGCTTCGTCTCGGTGATCGACACGGGGACCAACGCCGTCGTGGCTACGATACCAGTGGGAGGCGGCATTCAGGATGTGGCTATCACACCGGACGGAAGCCGCGCTTATGTGGCGAATTTCGGGGCCGGGGATCCCGGCAACGTTGTCGTAATCAACACGGCTATCAATGCCGTGGAAGCGACCATAACAGCGGGAACTAACCCTTATCGAGTTGCCATCAGTCCGGACGGAACCGGCGCTTATGTGACGAACTACAGCTCCGGCAACGTTTCGGTCATCAATACAGCGACCGACACTGTGGTGGCCACCGTAACGGTGGGAAATCTGCCTTTTGGAGTCGCTATCACCCCGGACGGATCCCGCGCCTATGTGGCGAATTCGGGCGAGAATATCGTATCGGTGATCAACACGGCGGCCAGCAACGTTGTGGCGACGGTGGCCGTGGGAACTGGTGGAGTGTTTGGGGTGGCCATCACACCGAGCTTCGGGACGCTGTCGAATCAAGCGTTCGGGGCCGCGCCATTCACGGTGAGCGCGACCGCGACCTCCGGCTTGACAGTGAGCTTCAGTTCACTGACGACTCCGGTGTGTACGGTATCCGGTTCGACTGTGACCCTGGTGAGCGGCGGCACCTGCACGATCCAAGCCACGCAGGCGGGCAACGCTAACTACGCCGCAGCCGCACCCGTGAGCCGGAGCTTTCAGGTTATGCAGGCCAGTCAGACCGTCACCTTCGGGCCGTTACCGAAGAAACTGTTCGGGACCGCGCCCTTCACGGTTAGCGCGACCACGAGCTCCGGCTTGACAGTGAGCTTCAATTCGACCACCCCAGCCGTGTGCACAGTCTCCGGAGCTACCGTGACGCTGGTGGCTGCCGGCACCTGCACGATCCAAGCCACGCAGGCCGGGAACACCGACTACGCCGCAGCCACACCCGTCAACCAGAGCTTCCAGGTGATACCAGTGCTGACGATCACGACGACTTTGCTGCCGGCCGGGCAGGCAGGCGTAGCGTACTCGCAGGCGCTGGCGGCCACGGGCGGAACGGGTGCCTACACTTGGTCGGTAATCTCGGGCAGACTGCCCGCTGGGTTATCCCTCAACTCCTCTACCGGAGTCATCAGCGGTACACCCGCTGTGGTGACTAGCTCGATTGTGACCTTCCAGGTGACCGACTCGGGAACCCCGCCGCAGACTGCGGCCGTGGTTCTCGCGGTCACGGTCCAGGCGCAGGGGTCTGTTTCCATCACCACTACCTCTCTCGCCAATGGTCAGGTCGGCGCGGCGTACTCGCAGACCTTGACCGCGGCCGGCGGCCAGACGCCGTATAGTTGGTCCCTGGCTCTCGGAACGCTACCGAGGGGATTGAGTTTGGGATCGTCCACGGGAGTGATCAGCGGAACGCCCACCGTAAGCGTCTCCAATTTGAGTCTCACCTTCCGCGTGACCGATTCCAGCACCCCGTCCCAGACCGCCACGGCGACTCTCACCCTGACGATCGGCGGAACGGCGGCGCTATCCATCTCGACCACCTCGCTTTCCAACGCACAGGTGGGGGCAGCGTACACGCAGACGGTCTCGGCCACGGGAGGAACCGGGCCCTATTCCTGGTCGGCCACCGGGTTGCCGGCTAACCTGTCTATCAACCCATCCACCGGCGTCATCACGGGCACACCCACCGCGGCCGCGGCCGGGACCACGACGGTTTCGATCACAGTGACGGATTCGAGTAATCCGCAGCAGACTGCGACCAAGAACTTCTCGCTAACCGTCCAGAGCTCGGGTAGCCCGCTGACGATCACGACGACGTCGCTGCCGGCCGGGCAGGCAGGCGTAGCGTACTCGCAGGCGCTGGCGGCCACGGGCGGAACGGGTGCCTACACTTGGTCGGTAATCTCGGGCAGACTGCCCGCTGGGTTATCCCTCAACACCTCTACCGGAGTCATCAGCGGTACACCCGCTGTGGTGACTAGCTCGATTGTGACCTTCCAGGTGACCGACTTGGGAACCCCACCGCAGACCGCGACCGTGGTTCTCGCAGTCACGGTCCAGGCGCAGGGGCCTGTTTCCATCACCACCACCGCGCTCCCCAACGGACAGGTCGGCGCGGCGTACTCGCAAACCTTGACCGCGACCGGAGGCCAGACGCCGTATAGTTGGTCCCTGGCTTCCGGAACGCTACCGAGGGGATTGAGTTTGGGAGCGTCCACGGGCGTGATCAGCGGAACGCCCACCGTAAGCGTCTCCAATCTGAGTCTCACTTTCCGCGTGACCGATTCCAGTACCCCGTCGCAAACCGCCACGGCGACTCTCACCCTGACGATCGGCGGAACGGCGGCGCTATCCATCTCGACCACCTCGCTCTCCAACGCACAGGTGGCGGTGGCGTACACGCAGACGGTTTCGGCCACGGGAGGAACCGGGCCCTATTCCTGGTCGGCCCTCGGGCTGCCGGCCAACCTGTCGATTAACCCATCCACCGGCGCCATCACGGGCACACCCACCGCGGCCGCGGCCGGGACCACGACGGTTTCGATCACAGTGAAGGATTCGAGTAATCCGCAGCAGACCGCGACCAAGAACTTCTCGCTGACGGTCCAGAGCTCGGGTAGCCCGCTGACGATCACGACGACTTTGCTGCCGGCCGGGCAGGCAGGCGTAGCGTACTCGCAGGCGCTGGCGGCCACGGGCGGAACGGGTGCCTACACTTGGTCGGTAATCTCGGGCAGACTGCCCGCTGGGTTATCCCTCAACACCTCTACTGGAGTCATCAGCGGTACACCCGCTGTGGTGACTAGCTCGATTGTGACCTTCCAGGTGACCGACTCGGGAACACCGCAGCAGACGGCGACTCTCAGTTTGACCTTGACAGTAAACTGACGTGCACGGATGCATCCGGCATGTTCAAATACATCGTGATCTGATTAAGGCGCTCGACACCCGCCTGGGCCGCCACGTGGCTTCAAGGTGCTGCCCGCCGAGCTGGCCCGCACTCCCGCCCGCCTCAGGCGCTTCGCGCAGGAAGCCCGTGCCGTTGCCGCCCTCAGTCGCCCCAACATCGTGGCATGTAAGATGTTGGCGACGGCTACCTGGTGGCGCGAGCCTCGTACGATTTCTGGAGGGCCTCCAATCAGAAAGTGGCGGAGTCGGCGATCGCCGCCTTGCTCTCCCTGGGTATCGAGGAGCGGAATGACCTTGACTCGGAGTTTCGACGCAAGCCGGGCGGTAGAAGGCCCATCGCGTTCCGCGTGGCGCTATTGTTAGAGGAGGCGTTGAAGGCGGCATATGTGGCGACTTAAGAAAATCTTTCTGGCGTGCCTGGCCGGAATAGTTGCCGGCGCCACGATTGCCCGGTTGGACTTGGATATCGATACCAGGCTTGGCGCCTCGCTGTTCGATAATGCGGTGACGGCCCGTTGGCCATGGATAGGCGCTGCGCTCGGTTGGGTGGCGTTCAGCCTCTACTGGGACGCCGCCGCGAAGAACGCCGCCCCGGCAAAGAGCGCGGAATCGCGAACGTCGCGCCGAATTCACGTGTTTCTGACGAACGTGGCCGTTCTGCTGGAACTGGTCCCGCTCCGCGGGTTGCGACGATTCCTGCCGCTGTCTTCCGCGACCATGGCGGCGGGTTTGGCCGTGGAGGCCATGGGGTTGTTTCTGGCAATCCTGGCGCGGCGGCACCTGGGCCGCAACTGGAGCGGAGAGATTTCGATTAAGGTGGATCATCAATTGATTCGGTCGGGGCCGTATAAGATGCTGCGCCACCCCATTTACACGGGGCTCCTGACGATGTATGCCGGCACCGCGCTGGTGACCGGTACCTGGCTGGCGCTCGCCGGCTTCGCCATGGCCGCGTTCGCGTATGGGCGCAAGATACGGCTGGAAGAGGCGAATCTGAACGTGGCATTCGGCCCGGAATATGAGGCTTATCGCCGCGAAACGTGGGCGCTGGTGCCGGGACTGTTCTGAAGTCAAGGCCTTGCGTCGATATCCATGAGGGACGTGGAGCCAGAAGTCAGCCCAGCCCCCGGCTTGCACCGGATTGAGCAAGGCGTCCATCGGCGTTTGTCGGCGGCTCAGTTATGATGTGAACCGTGCGCGAGACTTCTAAGCAAGACTCATTAGCCGCCGATAAACGCCGATGAACGCCGATACCCCAGATTCGCCAAACAGGTTCGTGCTGCGTGCGAACCTGCACCGGATTGAACAATTTGGTAGGGCATGCTTTAGCTTGCCACGGCGAGCGGAGGTCGCCCGCCGGGCGCGAGTCGGGAACTATCTCGGCTCGAATAATAAAGTGACGTCCATGACGTTGTCCCCCTGCTTTTGCGCGGCCGAGGTGAATTTCTTGAATTGACCCGGGGCCACGGATTGCGCGAAGGTTTTCAGGAATTCGTCGGGATACGCGTAGTCGTATGGGTCTCCCGGATGGAGCTTCCACAACTTACGCGCCTTGTCCTCTTGTTCCGGCGTGAGCCCTATGATCTTCAACCGGCCAGCGTGATATAACGGCCCCAGACTAAACGGAATTCTGAGATCGAGCACCAGTTGGCCGTCGTGAAAGATGCGCTCCGGATGGGCGGATGCGGCGAAGTAACCGGTCCGCTTCACCGGTTTCTCGGCCTCCCAGATTCCCTGTTGAATTTCGGTCCAATTGGCGATTTGCCCTTTCTTGAACTTAGCCGCTTTGAGCATAACCTCCACCGGCAGGTTATCGCCCACAAAGTTTACGTCGCCCAACTTATATTGAGGCCCCTCTTCGATGGCCGTGGTAACGGTCACGCTTCCGGCAGCGGCCTTTTGCGGAGTGATCTTAGGGAACTGGACCCGATACATACCGTGTTCCTCATAGGCCCGCCGCAGATTGATTTCCACGACGCCGCGAAAATGGCGCTCGATGTAACCCTCATCCGCCGGGATCAACTTACTCAGTATCTCGCCCAGCGCGTCGGAGGTAAGTTCGTGCTGTCCGGTGAAATTCATGGAGTAGATGCGCGGCAGTGTGGCCAGTTGGAACGAGACGAATATTTTGTGACGCACCAGGTCGGTCTCCATGCGGGTCACTACGGGTTGGCCCTCCAGTTCGGTTTTCGAGTGCTCAGCCAGCATCTTGGAGAGAAATTCCTGCGCGGCATCGTTGGCGGGCACCTTGCGATTGAAAGCCGGGTATTGGGACGCCAGCCATTGCCAGAGTTCGGCGTCATCGACGAATGGGAAGTCGATGACGGCGTCGGTGAGTTGCTTCTGATCTTCGACGGTCAGGGTGAGCACGTAGCCGCGTTTCGGCCCGGGTGCGTAGCGATAAGAAACGGATTGGAACAGTCCGGTAGCGCCTAACCTGCCGCAAGCCGCCTCTATGGCCGGTTTATCGATGGGAGCGCCAACGCGCAATTCCGCGATTCCCAGCACCGCTTCGCGCGACACGCCGGTGCCTTCGAGAGTCACCGATTCCAAGGGGAGGGACTGTGCATGGAGGGAGGAGAGGAAGACCCAAGCCAGCGCTATTCTTGGTAGCATCAAGCCGAGTATCGCACAGCGAAGAAGACGTGGCGCAGGACTCTTGCCGGCACTCTTGCCCGTGCCATTCTAACCGTGCACGGCCAGGGTTTCATCGAGATGTGCGAGCACCGTAGGCCACGCATCGCGGTGACGGCGCATCGATTCCTCATCCGTAAAACCGGCGTGGGTAAGCTGCAACTGCGTCCCGCCGTTGTGAACAGCGATCTCGACTGTCACCACCGTTTCGGCACCCTTAGTGGCAGCAGTGAGCCAGGTAAGTTCAATCAGCCGGCCGGGTTCAAGCCGTAGAAACCGGCCATAGTGCGGATGGCGGGTTCCTTCGAAATGCGTTTCGAAATAAAAGGCCGTGTTGACCTCGCCCTTCATGAGTACCGTTCCCGGCGCCGCGAACCAGCGGTCGAACTGCTCGGTCCAGGCCCTGAAAAGAGCGTTGGCCGGCGTTGCCATGGTGCGCTCCACGGTCAGGCGCCACGGCCTGGACGAGAGGTCAGGTTCGGCTGTTATCGGGATCATACTTTCCATCGTTAGGGACAACTTAGTGTGTTAGGGCGGCTAAAGCCCGCCCCACAAGTGCAGGCTTCAGCCAGCCATTCGCACAACTTAGTGGGTCATAGCGTAGACGATATAGTTGATGCCGATCCGGATCCCCAGCCAGGAGAATCTCTCGGGATACTTGGGGTCGTCGGCGTTCTCCCAGGAATCGCCCAGATCGTTGTCGTGGGTCATCACTGCGATCAGCCGGCCGCGGTCGTCGTAGACGCCGCGAAAATGCGGATCGTCGCCGCCGCTGCCCCAAGTCGGATTGGTGCGGCACTTTTCGCAGATGCTGTAAGGCGGATACTCGTACTGCGCGCCGGGAACCTGGTAACGCTCGTTAATGTCGTAGACCGTATGGTTGATGGGATCGGCGATCGGGATGTCCACAATTTCCCGGTCGGGCATGATCTTCTTGAAGCTGTGGATGAAGACTTCCCATTCCTTGGTGCCGTGGAAATCGTCGCACATGAAGAAACCGCCGCGGTCCAGGAACTCGCGGAACTTCTTCACCATCTGGTCGGTCAACTGCCAGTGGCCCACTTCCACGGCATATAGAAACGGGTAGTTGAACACATCGTCGTCCTGTTCCAGGTTGATGGGCTGCTCCGCCGACTTCCCGTCGATGCGCGTCAGACGACGGACGGCTTGAGCCAGGTGCCGGTCGGACCGCGGGTAGTCGATGGTCCAGTTAGTCATACCGTAGTGCCAGTCGTACTGCGAGTTCATAGTCGATTGCCAGTCGACATACACCGGGCTGGTAGGATACATTAGCCGCGCGAAGGTCCATTCGCCCGGCACGAGGTAGTCTTTGGGCAGGGGGAAATTATTGTATTCCCACGCCGGATACTCTCGAAAAGGGTCTTGCGCCCAGAGGGTGCACACCAACAACCCACAGCCGATCAGTCCTGCCAGTATTGCGCCGCGATGCATCTATATTCAGTATAGACGCGGCACTACCGTCCCCGTCTCCCTCCACCTGAGGCTGCGGTCAGGCGGGCGGGCATGTCGGCGACGGCAAAGCTCATCACGGCCAGGGCCGCGACACTCTTGCGGAAATCCTCGGGGTCGACCTTGTCCAGGGTGTCGGCCTCGCTGTGGTGCCAGTCGAAATAATGGGTGCCGGCGGCGCGCTCGCTCATGCCCACTACGCCGTCGTGCAGCAGGGGGGAGATGTCCTCGCCGCCGCCGCCGCCGGTGATTTCGCCCGCGCCGATGGGATCGAGCAGCTTGCCGATCTGCCTCAGCAGATCCATGGATTTCTCGTCGACTCCGGCGCCGAAGCCGCGGGGCGTCTCCGCGCCGCCATCCATCTCCAGCGCCATCACCTGATTCTTGAGCTGGTCGGCCACGAAGGCGCGGTAGGCCTCGCCGCCGCGGCTGCCGTTCTCCTCGTTCACCCAGAAGGCTACGCGCAGCGTGCGGCGCGGCTGGAGTCCCAGTTGGTGAACGATCGCGAGAGCCTGCAAACAGGCCATGATGGAGGCGCCATCGTCCTGCGCGCCCTGTCCCACGTCCCAGGAATCGATGTGGCCGCCGATGACCACGACTTCCTCGGGATGCTCCTTGCCGGGAATCTCGCCGATCACGTCGCCGCTATCGGCGTCGGGCAGCATTTCGGCTCCCATTTCCAGGTGGACCCTCGCCGGCGTGCCTTCGGCATAGAATCGCGCCAGCATGTAGGAGTCTTCGGGGGTGATGGCCGCGGCGGGAATCTTGGGCTGATCGGGGTCGTACTCCATGGCGCCGGTGTGCGGCGTCTGCATGGCGAGGGGTGTGGCAGACCGCACCAGCACGGCCACCGCTCCCAGGGCCGCGGCGCGCGACGCGCCATTGGTGCGATAGTTACGGCCCGAGCCGTAGTTATTGAAGACGTAGTTATAGACCACGATCTTGCCCTGCACCTTTTCGCGGCCAAGTTTGGCGAGCTCGTCGAAGTTCGAGACCACCACGGTATCGGCGGTAATGCCGCCGGGAGGGGTTCCGATGCTCATTCCCAGTCCCAGCATGTGCAGCGGCTTTTCGATGGGGGTCAGCATCCTGGCCGATTCGCTATTGCGCACCCAGTGCGGCACCTTGGTGGGGATGACGCGGACGTTGCTGAGGCCCACGGCCTTCATCTGTTCCACCGACCAGGCGATGGCGCGTTCGAGTGCCACGGACCCGCTCAGGCGGTTGCCGATGCGGTAACAGAGGTACGCCAGCCGGTCGTAGCCGTCGCGGTCCGCCATGGCGGCGCGAATGAGCTTGTCGGCGGTGTCGCGGTATTGCTCGGTGAGGTTGGGCGGATCGCCGGCCAGCACTGTGCCGCTAGCCAATACCAGCAGGAGGGGGAATACGGGGATGCGCATAAAGGACAATCTTAGCAGGGCCTTCAGTCACGACTCGCTTGGTGAGGTGGAAGTGGAAGTCAGACCAGCGCGGCGCCGGATCGAATAATCGGTGACGGGAGGCCTTCGGTCGCCGTGGCAAGCTAAAGAGGACCTTGCGACATTCCGTCCGCGGCCGGCGGGCTAAATCCCACCGACCGGGCCGCCAGACCGGATTTTGGAGGTCCCTCTAAAGCGTCCCTACCAAATCGGCGGAGGTCACAGCGCGGCGAAGGCCGCAACCAAAAGAATATCCACCGCAGAGCCGCAGAGACGCGGAGAAAAACAAAAGCAAAGTCAAAACCGGAGAGCGCGGAGATGGCGGAGGTCGCTGAGGGGTACAGGCCGGGGGTATCAGCGTCTGAATGGCCTCGGTCCGCGAGAATCGTCGCGGCTTGCGAAGATTCTGCGCGTTAGCTTTACAGATCAGAAGCGCCGCCGCGGGACCGATGAAGTCAGCTCTGCCCCCGGCTGCACCGAATCCGACGGCTTCCTACCGGCGTTAATCGGCGTTCATCGGCGGCTAATCGATCTTTGTTGGGAGTTTTGCGCAAGGTCAGCCCACCTTTATCGGGCAGCCGATAAACGCCGATAGCCCTCATGGCTCTTTCCGCTCGCTACCGCAGAAACGGCACGTAGGCGTAGACCTTATGGCGATAATCCCGGAACTCATCCGGGAACCGCGAAGCCAGCAGGTGCTCTTCCGTACGGACGCGGATTTCCGTACCTGCCAGGAACAGCCCCAGCGACACTACGCACCACTGCCAGGGCGTCAGCAGCAGCAGCGTGCAAAGCAACGCCGCAAGCAAGGAGGCATAGATGGGGTGACGCACCACGGCGTAGGGCCCGGAACGAATGAGCTCGTGATCCTGGTACAGGCCGGCGTGGATTCGGAACTGCCGGCCCAGGTGTCGAACCGAGGTCCACGACAACACCGCCGCCAGCACCGCGAAGACGGCCGACGCCGCTACTCGTGCCGTCCCGGGCGGAGAGTCCGGAGGAAGGCGGAACACGAAAGCGGTGAAGATGCCCAGGCCCTCCAGAAACAATCCGGCCAGGGAAGGCTTGGACGCTGTGACCGACGGCCGTTTCTGGAAATGCGGGGCCCGAAAAATGAATGGGTAGATCCAGGCAAACCAGCACACCATCAATTCCACCCACGGGACCAGCCGCATAAAAACATTATAGGGCCGATTTGATTTCGCCTGGTACCGTTCCTCGCGGGGCGATTTACAATCGGGCGCGTGGCAACGTACCATAAGGAAGCCATGTCCGTGCAACCCATCACTCGCGCAGCGGTCTCCAGCCGCTGGATTCGTGCGGCCCTAGCCGCCTTCGTATTGGCCTCTGGCGCCACTCTGCTGGCCCAGGAGGACAAAGACAAGGAAAAGAAGCCCGCGCCGGCTCATAAGACCACTCCGCCGCCGGCCAACAAGGGGAACACGCCGCCGTCAGGGGGCCATCCCGGGACTCCGTCGCCGAACACGCAGTCGGCTCATCCTTACGGGACACCGCCGTCGAATACTCCGGCATCGCGTCCCCCGGGCGGCACTCCGCCGGCACCCAACGATCGCCCGCGACCGGCATACCCGAATTCGCCGGCTGCCGGTCAGCCGATTCACGGTGGCAGTCCCGTCATCGGCCATCCGGCGCCCATGGGAGGCAATCGGCCGGTCTATCGCGGCCCGAACGGCAGCGAAGTCCACTATCGCGCCAACGGCCAGCCGCAAATGGTACGCGCACACGGGATGGTGATTACGCATGGGCCGTCCGGCATGGCCAAGGCAGAATTCGTTCGGCCGGACCATTCGGTAATTGTCACGCAGGGCGCCCACTACGGCTACGTCCAGCGGCCCTACATCGTGGGCAACGTCAGTTACGTGCAGCGCACGTACATTGTGGGCGGAGTCAGCTACGCCCGCATCTACCGGCCCTACGTTTATCACGGCATCGCTCTGAACCTGTACGTCAGCTCACACTACTACGCGCCGGCCTTTTACGGGTGGGCGTACACCCCGTGGGCGAGGCCGGTAGTGTTTAGCTTCGGCTGGGGCCCCAGCCCCTGGTTCGGATTCTATGCCGGCTATTTCGCCCCCTATCCGGCCTATGCCGGTCCCGCTTTCTGGCTGACCGACTATATGATCGCGATGACCCTGCAGGATGCCTACCAGCAGCAGCAAATGCAAGCGGCTGCTGCGGCGCAAGCCAGCGCTCCGCCCCCGTATGCCATCTATCCCGGGTCGCAGCCCGCGCTGACGCCGGACGTCAAGCAAGCCATTGCCGACGAGGTTCACCGCCAATTGGACCAGGAGAGAATCGAAAGCCAGTCGGCGGCGCCGGCCCAGAACGGACCGCAGTTTCTGGCCGACAATTCTTCGCACGTCTTCGTGGTGGCCAACGGGCTCGAGGTGCAATCCAGCTACGGCGAATGTGCTCTCACCGAGGGCGACGTAGTGCAGATGACTGCTCCGCCGCCGGCTAATTCCGCCACGGCCGATCTGGCGGTGCTGGCCAGCAAAGGCCAGGATTGCCGCAAAGGCACGGTGGTCTCGATCGCGATTCCCGACCTCCAGGAAATGCAGAACCATATGCGGGAGACGCTGGATCAGGGTCTGGCCGATCTGCAGGCGCGCCAGGGTCAGGGCGGAATTCCGGCTGAACCGCCGGCCGCTGCACGCCCCCCGGTGGACGCACCGTATGCCGCTGCCGCGCCGCCCCCGGATCCGAACATTGCCAGCGAGGTGAGCCAGCAGGCGCAATCCGCCGACCAGGCCGAAAGCGAAGTGCTGGCGCAGTCCTCGGGCCCGTCGGCAGCCGGTCCGCCGCCATCGGTGACGCTGGGTATGACCATCGATCAGGTGGTGGGAATACTGGGGCAGCCGCAGGCAGTGGGCGACCTGGGTTCGAAGAAGATCTACTCTTTCGGAAACATGAAGGTCATTTTCATTAACGGGAAAGTGACTGACGTGCAGTAGAAAGCTGTCGGCTGTCAGCCAGACCGCCGCGCGGTGGCGCGGACCACGCGAGTCTGTCGCTCGGTGGCAAGATCCTTCACCGGAGAGACCTAGCGCGGCGAAATCGCAAGCGAAACAAGGTTCACCGCAGAGCCGCAGAGACGCGGAGAAAAACAAGAACAAAGTCAAAACCGGAGAGCGCGGAGGTGGCGGAGGACACAGAGGGGCAAGACCCCAGGTGTCCGCGTAGAGGAAGCTTTGGTTCGGGAAAACGTCGCGGCGCGCGAAGATTCTGCGCGTTAACATTTGCAGAGACCTAGCGCGGCGAAACCGCAAGCGAAACAAGGTTCACCGCAGAGCCGCAGAGACGCGGAGAAAAACAAGAGCAAAGTCAAAACCGGAGAGCGCGGAGATGACGGAGGATACGGAGGGGTAAGACCCGTCTCAGTGGCCTCGGTTCGCGAGAATCGTCGCGGCTTGCGAAGATTCCGCGCGTTAGCATTGCAGAGAGCTCAAGAATGGGCTGGTCGGCCGGAAGAGGGCGCCTCGTCTTCCCGTGAATTTGAGGTCACAGAGGTAGCAGAAGGCACAGAGAAAAAGACTGGGGCCGGCAGTTTCCGGAGAGCCTTCAGCGATCAGCGTCGCGGCCCTTTCAAATGGCGATAGACCTTGTACCCGAGGAAAAACGCCAGGCCTCCGACGACCGCGCCCGCGCCGATCGCAATTCCGGCGGATAAGCCCGTGGCCGCTCCCTGGGCGGCCAATTCCAGGACTCCGACGGTGGCCCCGCCCGCGCCGCCTACGCCTGCTCCGACACCGGCAACGGCGGCCGCCTCGACCTTTTCCTTGTCCGCTTCCGTCATTTCGTCGCTCCTTCGATACCTCCATCATATTCTTCCGCGCCGAACGGTGCTGCCTGGAGTAGGTTATAAGCTTATAAGGGCCGAAGGAGCCCGTGTCCATGAAGACCCCCTCCATCGAGAGAAGATCGTTCCTGTCATCCCTGGCTTTGAGCGCGGCCGCCGGCACGACATTACCCCGGCGTGCGCGCGCCGCTTTGCCCAAAATGAAAATCACGCGCGTTCAGGTGTGGTCCCCCGCATCGCCCAATCCGCTCTTCAATCAGAGCGACCTGGTGGTGAAGGTGGAGACCGATGCCGGCATCGCGGGCATCGGCGAAGGCGGCTCGCGGGACATGTTGGAACAATGCGCCGGCCGGCTGATCGGGCAGGATCCGCAGTACATCGAGCGCCTCTGGCAGGATATGTACCGCGCCTTTTTCTATCCTCCGGGGCGCGAGAAAATGCACGCCCTCGGAGCGCTCGACTTGGCGCTGTGGGATATCAAAGGCAAGGCGCTCAACCAGCCCGTGCACGCCCTTTTGAACGGGATGGCGCGCAACTTTTGCGAGTGCTATAACACCGCTGGCGTCGTCCCCGGCATTCAGGGCGGCATGAGCCTGAAGGAGCGCGCGCAGCTTACCCTCGCCGCGGGATATCGCGCGTTCCGCATGGGGGCGGCCGATGCGCCGGCCAATACCACTTACAACACGCACGAGCGCATCAATCAGCTCGCCCTCGATTGCGCCGAGGTGCGCGAAGGAGTCGGGGAGAATGGTGACTGGTGCGTCGATTTTCACCAGCGCTTTGACCTGGCGGACGCCATTCGCGGCTGCGAGTTGATTCGCGACTTCGCGCCGTACTTCGTGGAAGATCCCGTTCGCACCGAGGCGTTCGGCGAAGACCTGCCCATTTTGCGGCGCAAAGTGAGCGTGCCGCTGGCGGCCGGCGAAGAGTGGGGCAATCGCTGGGATTTTAACAAGCTGATTGAGAACCACGACCTGGATTACATCCGCGCCACGCTGCCCAACGTGGGTGGCATCACCGAGATGATGAAAATCGCGGCCCTCTGCGAGACGCATTTCGTGGGCATCATCCCGCACTTCACCGGCCCGATTGCGACCGCCGCGCTGGTGCACTCGCTGGGCACTTTTTCGGGGCCGGTGCTGATGGAGTACAACTTCGGCGGCAGGACCATCCCGCACCTGCCACAGGGCTTGGATTTCCGCAACGGCAAGCTCTACGCCAACGGCCGGCCCGGCCTGGGCGTCGAGGTGGATTGGACGCAATTGAAGATGACGGCGGAGTTCACCCAGCGCATCACCAATCGGGCGCAGACTTATTTTCGGCCGGATGGGTCGATTACCAATTGGTAAAGTTTTCGTAAGGATTCTTAAAGTCCCGGTTGACATCGGTTGCTGCGCTTTGATAAAACTCGCGGACACTGTGAACAAAAAAGATCTTGTAGGGAAGATCGCCTCGGATGCGTCTCTGACACGGGCGCAAGCTTCGCGTGCGCTGGATGCGCTCGTGGAAGGAATTCAGGCCAGCCTGGTTCGGGGAGACCGGGTGACCATTTCGGGCTTCGGAACGTTCGGCGTTTCGCACCGCAAGGCTCGCCGCGTGCGGAATCCGCGCAGCGGGAGCGAGATGGAAGTGGCCGCGAAACGCGTGCCGCGCTTCGCGCCGGGCGCGGAACTTAAAACCGCAATCGATCAGCCGGCATCCAATAATTGATGGACTCCCCATGTCGCGTGGTAATCGTGGGCGGCGGGTTCGGCGGATTGTACGCCGCCAAGAGGCTGGGCCGCGCCCCGGTGTCGCTGACGCTCATTGACCGGCGCAACTTCCACCTTTTCCAGCCCTTGCTCTACCAGGTGGCCACCGGCGCCCTCTCGCCCGGCGAGATCGCGTCGCCCTTGCGCGCGGTAGTGGGCCGGAATCGCAACACCGAAGTGGTGTTGGGCGAAGTGCGCGACCTGGACGCCGCCAACCGCCGCCTGATTCTCGACGACGGTGACATTTCGTACGACGAACTGATCGTTGCCACGGGCGCCACGCATTCCTATTTCGGCCACGACGAGTGGGCCGCGGTGGCGCCGGGACTCAAGACCATCGAAAATGCCACGGCCATTCGTTCCCGCCTGCTGGCGGCCTTCGAACGTGCCGAGCGCGAGACGGACGCGGGGAAGCGCCGCGAGTGGCTGAATTTCGTGATCGTAGGCGGCGGACCGACGGGCGTGGAATTGGCCGGCGCGCTGGGCGAAATCGCCAACGACACTTTGCGCCGCGATTTCCATCACATCGACCCCACCTCGGCGCACATCCTGCTGGTGGAAGGCGAGGATCGTCTGCTTCCGGCCTTTCCACCGGATCTTTCCGCCAAGGCCGAAAAGGAGCTCGTGGAGTTGGGCGTGCATACGCGCACCGGTACCCGCGTGACGGCGATCGACGAACAGGGCGTCACCATGACGAGCGCGCGCGGCGAAGAGAAAATGACGGCGCGCACGGTGCTGTGGGCGGCGGGGGTACGCGCGTCGAGCATGGGGAAGGTGCTGGCCGAACGTGCCGGCGCGCAACTCGATAAGGTAGGCCGCGTGATGGTGGAACCGGACTTGACCGTCGCTGGGCACCCCGAAATCCGCGTGATTGGCGACTTGGCGAATTTCAGCCATCAGACCGGCAAGCCGCTGCCCGGAGTGGCGCAAGTGGCCATACAGCAGGGGCGCTACGCGGCCCGAGCGATCCGCGCCAAGCTTGACGGCAAGTCGCTCGCGCCGTTCCGCTATTTCGACAAAGGCAACTTGGCGACCATCGGGCGCAATAAGGCCGTGGCCGATTTCGGATTCCTGCACATCGCGGGTTTCCCGGCGTGGTTTTTGTGGGTGTTCGTGCATTTGATGTACCTGGTGGAATTCGAAAATCGCCTGCTGGTATTTGTGGAGTGGGTGTACAACTATTTCACGCACAATCGCGGCGCGCGGTTGATTACCAAGGGGGAAAACTAGCGGTCAGATGTCAGCACCTCTGACGCGCCCGCGGCGCTATCCATGGAGCCACTGACTGGCTGGCGGGCTGAAGCCGCCCCACCATCCGAAAACGCTGCACTCTTCGTGGGGCGGGCTTCAGCCCGCCATAGCCTCATGCGGAGCATGCTCCGGATCCGTTGCTCAAAACAAACCGTCTGTGAAGCAGTCAGCGGAGAGCCTTCATCGTGTTACCCTCAAGTTTATTCCATTTGAGGCCCGATATGTCTTATCTCTCCATACGTGATCTCGACCTGAACGGGAAACGAGTCTTCATCCGGGTGGATTTCAATGTGCCGCTGCAAAAGAACGATAAGGGCGACATGGAAATCACCAGCGACAAGCGCATCAAGGCGTCGCTGCCCACCATCCAGTACGCGCTCGAACACGGAGCCGGTGTCATCCTCGCGTCGCACCTCGGGCGTCCCAAGGGGAAAGTAAATCCCGAAATGAGCCTGAAACCGGCGGCCGCGCGCCTGAAGGAGTTGCTGGGGCGCGAGGTGAAGATGGCGCCCGATTGCGTCGGCCCCGCGGTGGAAGCCATGAAGCCCGCGGCGGGCGAAGTGCTGCTGCTCGAGAACCTGCGCTTCCATCCCGAGGAAGAGAAGAACGATCCGGCTTTCGCGCAAAAGCTGGCCGCTCTGTGCGACGTTTACGTCAACGACGCGTTCGGCTCCGCGCACCGCGCGCACGCTTCCACCGAGGGCATGATCAAATTCGTGGCCAAGGCCGGCGCGGGCCTGCTGATGGAGGCCGAATTGAAATATCTCGGCATGGCAACCACCAATCCGGCGCGGCCCTGCGTCGCGATCCTGGGCGGCGCGAAGGTCTCGGATAAGATCGAGGTCATCCAGAATTTAGGCAAGGTGGTGGACCGCCTGCTCATCGGCGGCGCGATGGCGTACACCTTCCTGAAGGCGCAGGGCAAGCCCACTGGAAAGTCGCTGGTGGAAGAGGACAAGGTGGAGCTGGCGAAGAATCTGCTGGCCTCGCTCGGCGACAAGCTGATGCTGCCCGTGGACCACGTGGTGGTGTCGGAAATCGCCGCCGGCGCGGCCAATCAAGCGGTCGAGACCATACCGGACGGCATGATCGGCGTGGATATCGGACCGAAGACCGTCGCGGCCTTTTCCGCGGTGATCGCCGGTGCGAAGACGGTTATCTGGAACGGGCCCATGGGGATCTTCGAGAAGCCTCCATTCGACGCGGGGACGGTCGCGCTGGCCAAGGCAGTCGCTGGCTCGGGCGCGATTTCCGTGGTGGGCGGCGGCGATTCGGAGAAGGCTATCAAAGCGGCCGGCGTCACCAGCAAGATCACGCACGTTTCCACCGGCGGCGGAGCGTCTCTGGAGTTTCTGGCGGGGATTCAGCTCCCGGGCGTCGCGGCGTTGAACCGGTAGAGAGGCGTCGTTATTGCGGCGGGTGGCGGCCTTGACGGATTGCTGAAACGAGTGCGGCGATGCGAGCGTCGGTAGCCTCGCCCAGTTCGTGGAGCCGCTGGTTTGTCTCGCGTGATTGGTCGGCGAGAGCTGCGATGCTTTCCTTGAAGCGCGCGTCGGCCGCGGCCGACTCTTGGCGCCACTGGATCATGAGGTTGCTGAGCCGGCTGAGTTGGCGTTCGGTGTCGCGCCACAGGGCTGTTTCTTCCGCGTCCAGACAGTCTTCGATGGTCATGCTGTCTAGATTCTCTCACGCCTTCGCAGGCGCCACTCCCACTCTTTGCGTGAGGAAGCCGATCAGCCCTCCCAGCACAAAGCCGGGCACCATGATCTGCAGGTAGTAGTGCGTGCCGTCGGGCTCGGGCATCAGCGCCACCAGGTACGCGAATAGCAGTCCGAAACCCGCGCCTGCCGCGAGCCCCACCGCCGTCGAGCGCACTTTTCTCGCGATCGATCCGCAGATGATTCCCACCAGCATCCCCTTCACGCAGGAACCCATCAGGATCCCCTCCATCTCCGAGCGAACCGCCGGCGTGAACCAGGCCGTGGCCCCGTCAATGAGGCCGAGAACCGCACCGGCGACTAGTCCCACCAGGGGCTTATTCATGGTTTCCACCTAATTGCGGGCGCCAGAAAATACAAAAATAATTTTACCGCGAGATACGTGCCGAGCAGCAGAAGCAGCACCTGATTGCGGCGCCAGAAGCGCGCCAACCGCTCGGGCAGGGTATCGCGATACGCGATGACGGGCAGTCCATCGAGAAACCGTCCGACATCGGCGGCAAGCTGCTGCACATCGCCGAAGCGGTCCGCGGGATCTGGCGCCGAGGCTTTGCGCGCGATCGCCGCGAGAGGACGCGGCGGGCTGGTCGTAGAGTATCCGGTCATGAGGTCCCGCAGGATGCAGCCGAGTGCGAAAATGTCGGTGCGCGCGTCGAGCGTATGCCCGCCGGGGCTGGATTGTTCCGGCGCCATGTATTGCGGAGTTCCGGCCACGGGAAGCGCCGCGCCGTCGATGGCGCGGGCCACGCCCCAGTCCACCACGAACACCTCGCCGAATTCGCCCACCATGATGTTTTGCGGCTTGAGATCGCAGTGGATCACGCCGCGGTTGTGGGCGAAGGCCACGGCTTCGCAGATTTTTTCGAAGAGGCGCAGGCGGGCGGGCAGTCGAGGCTCCTGGCGCAGAAATTCATCCAGCCGGCGCCCCTGAATGAGGCGCATGGCGTAATACACGCGGCCATCGGGCAGTGTGCCGGCGTCGTACACCGGTGCGAGCCCGGGGTGCTCGAGCTGCGCCAGCAGCTTGGCCTCCTGGTTGATGACGTAGCCCGCGTCCATCACTTTGAGCGCTACGCGCCGCTCCAGTTGGGCGTCCCACGCGCGGTAGACCACGCCCATTCCGCCGCGTCCGATTTCTTCTTCCACCTGGTAGCGCGTGGCCGAAAAATCGGGACTCTCGGTGACGTTGCGGAGATGGTCGAGCGCGCGGTCTGGCAGAAAGCTCATATCATTTTCCGAAGAGCACGCGCAGTTCGGCCTGGCATTCGGGGTCGCCCGAAGTCACGGAACTCAAGCGTAGCAGCACCAGGCGACGCAGTTCGCGGCGCGCCCAGGCGAGATAGTTAGTCACGCTGGTGGCCGGAATGCCGTGCTGCGCGCCCAATTCGGCGTAGCTGGGGCGGTCGCCCTCGGCCATGTCGTATTGCGCGAAGATGGCGTAATGCACGGTTTTGGCGCGGCTCTGGCAGAGCTCGCGCAGGTCCTCGAGCCCCAGGGCGAACATCTGGCGCTGCCATTCGCGCAGGAAAATGTCTTCCACCGAAGGCGCCCCGGCCAACTCGCGCTCGGCCGCCTCGAAATCGCAGAGCGTGGTGGCGCCGCCGCGTTTCAGGCGACTCGCACGCTCATCCTGCTTCATCACGAAGTGGTCCAGGCAGCCCTTCAAGTAAGTGCGGAAACGGGCTTTGAAAGGGTCGTAACCGGCCAGGATTTGCTGCTCGATGAGGGCCGTGAAAAAGCCCTGCACCAGATCTTTGGCCTCTTCGTTGGACCGCCTCCACTGGATGCGCACGTGCTTGTAAGCGGGCTTCCAATAGACGGCCATGATGGAGTCGAGCGCCTCGCGAGCCAGAGCTCCGCTGCCCGCGGCGCTCCGGATGAGCGAGTGCCGCGTAGTGGGAAATGGGCCGTGTGCGCCGCCCATCGCGGTGTCGGACTCGTAAGGCACGGCGGCTGTCAGGCGGTCACGGTTGAATCCGGCTGCATGCAGCCGAAGATGTGGCCGTCGAGGTCCTTGTAGTAGGCCAGCCAGCCTACGCCGGGCACGGGCATCTTGGGGAGGCAGCACGAGCCGCCGTGAGCCTCAATGGTCGCCTGGGTCTCGGCCAGATTGGCCACGGTGATGGTATTGACGCACGGTTGCGCGGGATCCCGCCGCGGCAGGAGTCCGCCATTGATGCCGGGCTCCTCGGTGGGCCCGGTGGCGATCAGCCAGTAGGGCATGGGGCCTTCCCATTTCTGAAAGGTCCAGCCGAAGACGGCGGCGTAGAACGCCATGGCGCGTTCGGGGTTGTCCGAAGGAATTTCAAAATGAACAGGTCTGGGCATCGGTAAGCCTCCACACTATTGTTACGCAGGCGCGGCGTTTTGTTTATGAGGGGCGCGATTATTTTCGCGCGATGTTACATGTACATGCCGCCGTTGACAGCCAGCACCTGTCCGGTGATGTAAGAAGCGTCTTCGCTGACCAGAAACTTCACCGCGGCGGCGACGTCTTCCGGCGTGCCCATGCGCCCCAGAGGCACGGAGGCCAGGATTTTCTCCTTCACTTCGTCGGGCAGCACCTTGGTCATATCGGTGGCGATGTATCCGGGGGCAACGGCGTTGACGGTAATGTTGCGCGACGCCATTTCCTGCGCCAGAGCTTTGGTCAGGCCGATGAGGCCGGCTTTGGACGCCGCGTAATTGGCTTGTCCCGCGGCACCCGCCTGGCCCACCACCGACGCGATATTGACGATGCGGCCCCAGCGGTTGCGCATCATGCTCGGCAACACTTGCTGCGCGCACAGGAACGCCCCCTGCAAGTTGATCTTGAGGACCAGGTCCCAATCGGCCGGCTTCATGCGGACCGCCAAGCCATCGCGCGTGATGCCGGCGTTGTTCACCAGTACGTCGATGCGGGTCTTGTCGGCCAGCACCTTGCCGAATCCCGCTTTGACGGACTCGATCGAGGTCACGTCCAGATTCAAGGTCATCGCCTCGCCGCTGCAAGCGCGAATCTCCTCGGCCACAGCTTCATTGTTCTCGATTTCGGGCGACGCGACTACGATATCGAACCCCGCGCGGCACAAAGTCAGCGCAATCGACCGGCCGATGCCACGGCTCGCGCCGGTAACGAATGCAACACGATTGAACATTCATTCTCCTCAAGATGTACTGGTATTAAATTCATCATAACGTAGTGGATTTCGCCGTCACAAACTGCGAACAGCTAGATTGGCGGACTGCGGTCCTTTTTGAGACACGACCGCGATTAGACACATCCCGTCCGCTGAGATTTGCCCGACGGACCTATCCCAATCGTTGCACAATAGCTCCGGTTGGGAAAGCGGAGGCCGGCTCTGCTGGAGAGCGACCTGCCGAGGAATACCCGGGTACGGTAGACCACTCCCTCTTTTCGCCATGACACCTTTCTCCGTTTAACGAAAAGCGTCTAACCTTTGGCTGTCTCAAAACTAGGGGGCAGTCCATTGGCCGCCGATGAACGCCGATAAACGCCGATGGGAAGAAAATGCTCATTCTTACATCGGCGTTCATCTGCGTTCATCGGCGGCTAAGTTTTGCTCTTCGGTCCCCAATGGGCACGTTGGTAACGGGACAACCGCCCGTCCCTGTTACCATACTCATTGACTTATGGCCTATCGAGATTTGCGCGACTTTATTCGCGCGCTGGAAGAAAAGGGTGAGCTGAAACGCATCGCGGTCGAAGTCGACCCGATCCTCGAAATCACGGAGTTCGCCGACCGCGCCGTCAAACAAGGAGGCCCGGCGCTGTTGTTCGAAAAGCCCAAGGGCTACGGCATCCCGGTGCTGATCAACGCGTTCGGCTCCATGCGCAAGATGGAAATCGCGCTGGAAGTGGCCTCAGTGGAGGATGTGGCCGCGCGCATTGTCGAATTTCTGGAAATGCGCGTCCCCGAAGGGCTCATCGGCAAGCTCAAAATGCTGCCCAAACTGGCCGAAATGGGCGCATTTTTCCCGCGCATCGTGTCGAGCGGTCCCTGCCAGGAAGTGGCGCGCACCGATCGCTTTTCGCTGCTCGATTACCCCATTTTGCAATGCTGGCCCGAAGACGGCGGCCGTTTCATCACCCTTCCGCTGGTCTTCTCCAAGAATCCCGACACGGGCAAGCGCAACTGCGGCATGTATCGCATGCAAATCTTCGACGAGCGGACCGCCGGCATGCACTGGCAGACCCACAAACAGGGCGCCGAACACTATCGCCGCATGCAGCACCACGGCCGCAAGCGCATGGATGTCGCGGTCGCCATCGGCGCCGACCCGGCTGCCATGTACTCCGCGATTTTGCCCTTGCCTCCGGATCTCGACGAGATGATGATCGCCGGATTCCTGCGCCAGAGTCCCGTCGAGATGGTGAAGTGCCACACCTGCGATCTGGAAGTGCCCGCGCAGGCCGAAATCGTGCTGGAGGGTTACGTGGAGCTGGGCGAGTTGCGCACCGAAGGCCCGTTCGGCGACCACACGGGCTTCTATTCGCTGGCCGACGACTACCCGGTCTTCCACGTCACCTGCGTGACCCAGCGACAGGAGCCGATTTACGCCACCACCATCGTGGGTCCGCCGCCCATGGAAGACTACTACATGGGCAAGGCCATCGAGCGCATTTTCCTGCCGCTGATGCGCCTGCAATTGCCCGAAGTGCGCGACATCGCCATGCCGGCCGAGGGCGTGTTCCACAATCTGATTCTGGTGGCGATCCGCAAGTCGTACCCCGGCCACGCGCGCAAGGTGATGCACTCGATTTGGGGCACTGGTCAGGCGATGTTTTCCAAATGCATCGTGGTGGTGGACGAAGACGTGGACGTGCAGAACGTGCGCGAAGTGGCCTGGAAGGCGCTCAACAATATCGACCCCGAGCGTGATATTCAGTTCGTGATGGGCCCGGTGGATTCGCTGGATCATTCCAGCCGGTTGGCGAATTACGGGTCGAAAATGGGGATCGACGCGACGCGGAAATGGCCCGGCGAGGGCTTCACGCGCCCATGGCCGGGAGTGATCGAGATGTCGCCGGACGTGAAACGCCGGGTGGATGAATTGTGGAAGCGCGCGGGGCTGTGATAGCGGCGCTCGAATCCACCACCTTCCGATCGGCGTTTATCGGCGGCTAACAGATCTTTCTGAGAGTTTTTCGCAGGGCCGGGGCACGATTATTTGCCGCCGATAAACGCCGATGAACGCCGATACCTTGGATTCGCTTACAGAGCGCGTGCCGGGCGCTATCTGCCGACATCCTCGTGGAAGACGCGTTGGTGCTGGAACTGAAATGCGTGGATCGTCTCGCCTGCGAGTACACCTCGTAGTGCCTCAACTACCTGCGGGTCTCCGGCCGGACCAACGGCCCAAGCCGATCTCGGTTTAGGAACTACTTCCCATGCGCCAGGCTTTCGGCGAAACCGTGAGCGGTGATTTCCACGAATTCGGCATGCGCCTGCAGTTCGTGGATGCTCGAGGCGCCGCCGTAAGAGAAGCCCGAGCGAACGCCGTCCAGCAAACCGGAGACCACGCGAGCGACCGAGCCCTTGTAGGGCACCAGGGCTTCCTCGCCCTCCACGTTGCGGGTCTCTTCCCCGCGCAGGGCCTTGTCGCCGAAAGAAGCCGAGCCGCGATAGACCTTATAGAGCAGGTCCTTCGCCTTGATGATGTTGCCCGGTGCTTCGTCGGTGCCGGCCAGCAGGTTGCCCAGCATCACCGCGTCGGCGCCCGCGGCCAGCGACTTCACGATGTCGCCCGAGTTCTTGATGCCGCCGTCGCCGATGATCGAGATGGCGTGGCCGTGCGCTTCGGCGATATCCGCAATGGCTTGCAGGGTGGGGATGCCGTAACCGGTCATGATGCGGGTGGTGCATAGACTGCCGCCGCCGATGGAGGCTTTGAAGGCCACGCTGCGGTGGTATTTCTCAGGAATCCCTTCGATGAACATGCCGGCTGCTTCGGCCGTGGCTATTTGTCCGACGATAATGGGGTAGTCGCCATAGGTTCGAAAGTAGTCGGTGAGCAACTCGGAGACGCGGAGGTGGTGGCCGTGGGCCACGTCGAGGCAGACGATGGAGGCGAACTTTCGGCAAGCCTCCATGCGGTCGCGCCAATCCGGTCCCACGCCGATGGAGAAACCGACCTGGCAGCCGGCCCCGTGCACGGCTTTCACCATGTTCACCTGCCGCTCCACCGAACACATGCGGTGGATTATGCCCAAGCCGCCCAATTCCCCCATGGCGATCCCCATGGTGTCTTCGCACACCGACGACATGTTAGCCGCGATGATGGGAATACGAAGCGGGACACCGGCGACCGACGTGGAAAGGTCCGCATCCGCACGGGAATTCATCCGGCTGTAGCGGGGAATGAGCATGACATCGTCGAAAGAGTAAGCTTTGCGTGGTCTCATGGAAGTTATATGGCCTGCGCCAACCTCCCCGTTGTACCACGGCCAGCGGGACCGCGATTGTATCCCCAACCGCCCCATCCTGCGTCTATGTAAGTGAAGGGTTGCTGTTGCGGCCTACATCGGAGATGGGCTCAACCGCTCGATAAACAAGACTGTCGCGTCCATCGGCAGCATCGCGGTGGCGCCGTCGGACGCCAACATCCTGTATGTGGGCACTGGCGAGGGCTGCCTTCGCGGCGACATTTCCTATGGCGACGGAGTGTACCGCTCCAACGACGCAGGGAAGACCTGGACCAACATCGGCCTGAAGGACACGCGGCACATTCCCCGCGTGCTGATCGACCCGCACAATCCCGATGTCGCAGTCCTGCGCGGAAATCGCCGAGGCTTTGGACCGCGCCCACATCCACGGCAAGACCATCGTCGCCATGGACACCAGGAGGCTACGCTCAATTGGATCCGGAAGGGGATGATTCGTGCCACGATTGCGCGGAAACCGTACACCATGGCGTATTATGGCTTGCGCGTCATTGCCGACCTGCATCGTCATAGGCCCGTTTCGGTGGAGGGCAGCCACTCGCCCGCGCCTGTGTTCGTCGACACCGGAGCGACGGTGGGTCGATAGGTCGAATGTGGCCTCGTTTCAAGGGTCGCATTAGCGGCCAAGTATCGCCCTACCAGAAGTATTGCTTTACGACCTTCGGCGAGCTGGGTGTGCCCGAGATCACTTTCACGTGCAGGACGAGTTGCAGGTTCTTTTTCTGCCAGCCGGCCGGCGCGCCGCGCAGCGCTTCGGCCATCAGGTCGGGATTGGTCACCAGGTCGGCCGCCGCGTCTGTGCCGTATTGCGTGATGCCGGCGAGCTCCACCAACATGGCGTGGGTGTCGGGATGAAAGACGCGCGAGACGATGGCATAGTCTTCGGTGGTATGGCGGTCGCGCGGCAGGCTGGGGAGCATCCATTCGGTGGCCTTGCCGTTGTCGGTGATTCCGGCCGGGCGGCGGAAACCGTCGACAAAGAAGCGCATCTGATTGCTGATCTGGCTCCATTTGGTGTACGAAAACCCTACCAGAATGGCGGGGCCGGAACGCAGATCGGCGAAGGACAGCTCATTGCCGAGTTTGACGCGATACGGACGGTGCAGCCGCGCGAGCATGGCAGCCAGGCGGGAGGTGGCTATGAGATCGCCGCCACCCACGAACTGGTCGGTCAGGAGCGTGAAATCCTCCACGCGCGAGGGCGGAGTGAGGGAAGGGTCGATATCGACGCCGTAAACCGGCACGTAGGAGGCGCACAACTGCATGGGCGTCGAGCCATTCAGCACCGGAGCCCAGAACTGATCGAGCGCTGTAACCGTTGGCCGGGTCAAGACCCAGGCGAGAGCGGCGGCGGCCACTATCACCATGGCGGCGAGGGCAATCCGGCGCGGCGACAGGAGGGTGTGGTAGCGGAGTGTCTCGGCCGGAAGCGGGGCGGCGGTTGGAGTCGGCGCATCGGCGGGGTGGTCGGCCGGGGAAGCGTTCGCCAGGTGGAACTCGGGTATGTAAGTGCCGGAAGGCAGGTCGATCCGTACCGGATTATGAGATCCGTGATCGGAATAATAAATGCCTAGCCGTTTGCGAACCTCTCCGGCTTTGACGCGGACTGTGGCATCGTCGCTGGGATCGTAGCTGGTGGGACGCCCGAAGACCTCGATGCCTATGGTGCGCTCCTTGAGCATGTCGCCATGGCCCTGGAGCGTGTTTTCCACCACGTAACGGAGGAAATCCTGGCTACGTTTGCTGGCCCGGAATTCGTGAGATGCGAGGACGCGCCCCAGCTCCTCGCGGACCTGCTCCTCGGTCACCGGCGTAGCCTGGCGCCAGTCCTGCGGCGATGCTGGAGAAAAATCGGGCTTATGTCCCTGCGACACCAACCCACCGGATCGATTTTATCAGGATTCGGCGGCCCGTGCCGGAGCACGCTGAAAACAACGGCGTTCGGTCTCCGTAACGAACCCCCTGCAACAGCCCCGCAACCGTTCGATACTGGACGCCAGGCCCGCCCGTGACTCAGATTGGAATTTGAGCGCCATGTCAAAGATGCTGCAAGAGACCCGCCAGCAGCCGGAAGCGCTGGCGAAGACGCTGGAGTGTGCCGCCGCCGGGCTGCGGGAACTGCGCCGGCACCTGGAAGCCAAGCGGCCGCGATTGGTGATCCTGGTGGCGCGCGGCACTTCGGACAACGCGGCGCAGTTCGGCCGGTACCTCATCGAGATCACCACTCATATTCCGGTCTCGCTGGCGGCGCCGTCGGTGCTCACCCTGTATTCGAGCCCGGTGGACATGCGGGAAGTGCTGGTGGTGGGAATCTCGCAATCGGGGGAATCCACCGACACCAACGCGGTGCTGGCGGACGCGCGCAGCCGTGGAGCCACCACCCTGGGGATCACCAACGAAGCCCGCTGCACCATGACGGAGATCTCGCAGTTCAGCCTGTTGGCGCAAGCCGGCAAGGAAGAGAGCGTGGCCGCCACCAAGACTTACACCTGCCAGCTTTTGGCGTTGTACCTGCTGGCATTTGCGCTAGGCGGCGAGGTCTCATTCGACGCCCTGCGCCAATTGCCGGAGTGGATAGCGGACGTGCTGGAGATCGAAGAGCGCGTGGGCGAAATCGCCGAACGGTACATGTTCATGTCGAGGGCGGTGACGGTGGGCCGCGGCTTGAACTACGCCAACGCGCTGGAGTTCGGGCTGAAGCTGATGGAGACGTGCTACGTGGTAACCGAGCGATTCTCGTCGGCGGACCTGATGCACGGGCCCATCGCGCTGGTGGAGCACGCGTTTCCGGTGTTCGTGTTCGCGCCGGCGGGGGTCACGTGGCAGTCGATTTCGGCGGTGGTGGACATGCTGGAGGAAGTGAAGGCCGAGACCCTGGTGATCACCGACGAAAGCAACACGGAGGCCTGCGCGAAGCCCGCGCGGCTGATCCGGCTCCCGATTCCCCCTGGCCATTGGGGCGGTCCGCAGGATCTCTACACGCCCATTCCCTACATCGTGCCGGCGCAATTATTCGCGGCGCAGTTGGCGGAGATCAAGGGGCTGAATCCGGATCGTCCGCGAATGCTGCATAAGATCACGCGGACGATGTAGAGGGGCGGCTGAGAATACACTGTTGTTGAGGGCAGCCGGCCCAAAAGCACTTGGCGTGAATCTTGGCGACGAGCGATCGTTGAGGATGCCGACATTTTCGGCGGGACCCCGGTCTTCCGCGGTACGCGGGTTCCTTTCCAGGCACTACTGGACTAGTTGGAGGGTGGGCAAACGTTAGGCGAGTTTGTGGAGGACTTCCCGACGGTGACCCCTGAGGCCGCGATCTCCGCCTTGGAACTCGCGAAGTCCGTATTGGTCGGATGAGAGTTCTCCTCGACGAGTGCATCCACGGAAGCGTAAAAACAATCTGCCGGATCATGATTCCCATACCGTGCCAGAGGCAGGCTTCGTCAGCCTGCTGAATCTCGCGAAGAGACTTTGGCTGCGGCCCCCCTGCTTGTGGCTTATCCCCTGATGTCGCGCTCCATTCGTTCGGTGACGCGACTGAAGAAGGTGCTCCATTTCCTGCTGAGCCGGGACTGCATGTAGAATCCAAGGCCGACAACCAACGTAATAAAAAGCAGCCCGAGTGTACCTGATTGAGGTGGAAGCGGGAAAACCATTGCGAAGAGGAGCGCACCGGCGATCGCGCCCACGGTGAACGTCAGAATCGAGATAAGCTGATCGATCGCACTGAGCACCCAGTAGGCGGGGAACCAACGTACGGACTGCGTGACGTGCATTTTTGATGCCATCCGGCCTAAGAATGCTCGGAAATGTCGAAAAAGTCAACCCCGAGTCCAAGGGATTGTTTGTCGAAAGAGCGGATCGCAGAGCTAACGGAGAAAGCGGCTATCTGCTGAGAGAAGGGCTGCCGGCAATTCCACGCCTGAACCACAGTCACCTTGCTAGGCGGGCGATAGCCTTCGTTTGACTCTGGGCACGCCATGAATTCGGTGCGATATCCTGGTGGCCAGGATGAACCGCGTAGAATTCCAAGCCCTGGCGGTCGAAAGAACGGCCGATGCCGCAGCACTGCTCAAAGCCGGCCGATATGCCTGCGCCTACTATGTCTCGGGTTACGCCGTTGAGTGCGCATTGAAGGCCTGCATCGCGAGGAGGACAAATCAGGACGATTTCCCCCCGAGGGAGGCGCCACGGTATTACGTACACGACATTCCGAAATTATTGGATAGCGCTGGTTTAGGTGCTGCCTTTGAACAAGAGGCTCAACAGGATGCGATTTTCAGAGCAAATTGGGCTACAGTGAAAGACTGGACTGAGGAGACAAGATACCAAAGCCGCGGACAACGGCAAGCGGAGGAGATTTTGGCGGCTATTGACGATCCTCTCCATGGAGTACTTCAATGGTTAAAAAGAAACTGGTAGAGGAACTCATTACCGACGGAGTAACACTTTTGCACGAACTAGACCGGCGGTCCTTTCCCGTGGAGTCGATGTTTTGGAGTCATTTGCCGGATCAGGACTATTGGAGGCTCGTAATCGCTTCACCTATCGTCTCAGAGCAGGGGGGGGCCGCGGCGTATCGGCGTCTGGGCGAGCTGTTGCAGGAGATCGAATTGGCTGGGATCACGCTGGAGGACATTTCCTTGCTCGATCCAAAGTCGCGCGAATTCCACTCTCTCTTTGCCCTAGCCAGGGAATCGAGCCGGCTTGCTTCGGGTGCGGCATGGCTCGAATTTGAAGAGGCCGTGGTTTACCGTTGGACGGGTGCTGCGGTCAGCGGGGAACTGGCTTGCGACATGTCTCTCGGTGAGTTGGACCAAGTCTGGCAAGAGGAGAGAAGGATTCGAAACCTGCCCGCGTTGCTCATCACACTGGAGCAACGACGCGTTACTCTGCGATTTCATCCGCAGCATGGGCCACGCGGGGAGGCCGAGACCGAGAGAGTTGCGGTTGACTTTGCGCGCGCATTGCTCCAAACGCACCCTGATTGCCGGATGAACTGGTTTTAGTTTTCCGCTCCGCGGCTCAAATGACCAGGATTCGAAGACTTGGGAGCGCGAACGCGGGCCGGTTACAAGGGCAACAAATTACTGGCGGAGCGCGGATAGTCTATTGACAACGTGATTCCATACGGAGAGGAGTCCGGAATGGTCGAAGAAGAAGTTTGGGTTACGACGATCGGTTGGAATGTAGCTAACGTGCAAGGAGTGACCGCCACGATTCCAGCGAATGAAAGTGTAGGAGTCTCCTGGGAAAACAGGGGCGACAATGCGCGGGTTTCGTGGATCGGCTTTCAAAAAAAGCAGATGGGATATTCCGTTCTCGTCACGCGAGACGGTCTCTCTACGCACGCCTGTCGAATTTCGAAATGACCCACCACCCACGAAAGAGGTCAAAATGCTGGACGTCAACATCGGCAAGCATGTAACCGTACTCGTTCATCCGGAGTGCTATGAGGCGCTGTGCAAGTCAACAATATTGACCCCTCCAGTCCACAGCAATCCCAATATGTTTGAAGCCACGCTTGATGAAGTGTCCGACCAATACGGCGTATGGATAACGCTGGACAGCAGCAGTACCGGCGACCGCGGGCTAAAGCTCATGATTCCGTGGGCGGCGATTGTGGCAATTGCTGCAAGAGGCGAGCGCGCCAAAGAGCCTATCGGATTCTCAAGCTAACCGCTACCTGTACCGATGGTGACACCATGATGTCGCGCACGCAGATCACCCTGGAGCCGGAGATTCAGCGAAAGGCGCGCCAGCGTGCCAGGGGCATGGGGATCTCCCTCGCCGAGTACGTCAGGCGCCTGGTCGCGCGCGATCTGGGCGGACAGCAGCCGGCGGCCAATCCAGCGGCGATATTCGACCTGGGCTCCTCCGGCGGCTCGGACGTCGCCAGGAACAAAGACGCCATGCTCGCGGAAGCCTTCTTGACTCAAACAATCCTATCGTAGTCACCGTGAGGCCCAATCCAAAACCAGATAATGTCTGAGCCGTCAAGCTGGCCGAGAGCTCGATAAGCGAGGCCAATCCGGACGGAATAGATGTTGTTCTCTTGGTCGATCTTCTTGAAGTTCAGACCAGGGTGGGAAGGATTGTGCCGGAATAACTGGTACGCTCGCCGGGATTGCCGTCGAACCTGCTCCGGAAGATCGGCGTACAATTCGCGAAACCGCTGTTGTGAACGACCTCATCCGAGCAATTCGTCGAGCGGGCGCGTTTCGCCCCTCCGATGCTCTTCGAGGGCCTCACGGGCCAAGGATCGCAGCACTCCTGGCTTATCGCGAAAGCTGCGCGCCCAGGCCTCTTCGTCATCGAGGGTTTCGATGATCTGGGAAGCAATCGCGTCCTGCTCTTCCTTGGAGAGGGCCTCCACGCGTCGCAATGCTTCCTCGAGCAGGCCAGTCATATCCCTAAGATAGCGCACCCATCACCACATCCACGAGATGCACGCTCCCCGCCTCTTGGGGAGCAATCGGCCCCGTCACGGGCCGGCCATCCAAAGTCACCGACTTCACGCCTTTTTCCACGCCCTCAGGATTACTCACCGAGATCCGGAACGTCGCCCCACGCCACTTCCGCGTAACCTCAAACCCCTTCCATTCGGCCGGAATGCAGGGGTCGATCGTCATGCCATCGAACTGCAGACGAATTCCCAGAATCCAGCGCGTGGCCGCGGTATAGTTCCAGCCGCCGCTGCCGGTAAGCCATGGATGGCGCGCGCGGCCGTAAGCAGTGTGGTCGCGGCCCATCACGAACTGGCAGTAGGAGTACGGCTCGGCTTCGCGGATTTCGATCTGCTCGTTCTGGTTGTACGGCAGCAGGGAATCGTAGAACTTCATGGCTCGCGATCCGCGTCCCAGCTTGCACTCGGCGATCACCGCCCAAGGGTTGGGATGGCTGAAGATGGCGCCGTTTTCCTTGATGCCTTTGTACACCCGCGCCACGAAGCCGATATCGTCATTGGGCTTCGAGAATGCCGGCCACAATAGGTGGATGCCGTAGGGCGAGTAAAGATAGCGGTCGAGCGCGTCCATTGCGGAGCGGGCACGCTCCGGGGACGCGGCGTCCGAGACGACGGCCCACGTGTTGCTTTCGATAAAGATTTTTCCTTCGTCGCTCTCTCGCGTGCCCACTTTGACGCCTTTGGCGGTGATGCCGCGAATGTACCACTCGCCGTCCCAGAGCTCTTTTCCGCAGGCGGCGCGGACTTTTTCGGCGAGCAGGCAGTATCGGCGCGCGTCTTCGTGCCGGCCAAGGAATCGGGCGGCCTCGACGAACGCGCCTAGCGCCCAGTGGTGCAGGAACGAAACCATGGCGCTTTCGCCGCCGCCCAGATTGAGGCAATCGTTCCAGTCGGCGCGCAGGCCTTTGCAGATGCCGGTGGGGCCCACTTGTTCGGCGGAGAAATCGAGCGCCCGCTTGAGGTGCTCGTACACCGTGGCGTCGCCCGAGTCGGCAAACGGGACCGTTTCGTCGAACAGTGCGACGTCGCCCGTCTCCTTCACGTACTCGCACACCGAAGCGACCAGCCAGAGGGCATCGTCCGAGCAGACGTCGGCCAGGCCGTGGATGAGGTTGCGGCGGTCGGGCGTGGGGGTGACGGTGGGCGATTTGAACTTGGGGGCTTTCTGCTTCTCGGGGTCGAACCAGTCGGGGTCGAAGAGGTGCAATCCGTAGCCCTGGCTCACTTGCCCCTGCAGCAGTTCGAGGATGCGCTGGCGGCACTTCGCGGGGTTGGTGTGGACCACGCTCATGATGTCCTGCGAGGTGTCGCGATAGCCCAGGCCGGTGCGCCCGCCCACCTCGATGAATGAGGCGAAGCGCGACCAGACCACGCAGGTTTCCGCCTGGTACAGCGTCCAGGTGTTGATCATGGTGTCCAGTCCGGCGTGGGGCGTGTGGCACTGGAAGACGGCCAGCTTGTCCTGCCAGTACTGGCGGAGCGCGTCGAAGGCCCGGTCGACATTGGCGGGGATGGAGTACTTCGCGCGGATCTCGCGGCCTTTGGCGCGCGGGCCGACTCCCAGCATGAAGACGATGCGGACCTCTTCACCGGGGCCGAGTTCGAGGCGTTTGTGCAGCACGCCGCAGTGATTGCCGCCCAGCTCCGTGCTGTTGCGGCACTCGCCCCGCTCCACCGCCAGAGGGTTGGTTTCGGTGCGGTAGGGGCCGAGAAAACTGTCGCGCATGGAATCGAAGCTATCGGGGTCGAAGCTGGCGGCGAAATAGTGGAACGTCCAGGGCTCGTAGAAGAAGTCGTACTCGATAATGCCGTCCTGGTAGCTGGAGCCGCTGGCGTACAGGCTCATCTGCAAATTCTGGTTGTCGATTTCGATGTGGTGGAAGGAAAACTCCAGGTACGAAAAGAGACTGATCGCGCGCGGAGTGGCGCCGGTGTTGCGGACGCGGACGTCCCACAGTTCCACATCGTCGCCGAGCGGGATGAAGATGGTCTGCTCGGCGTGCAGGTCCCGATAATCGCACGTGAATTTGGAGTACGAGAGGCCGTGACGGCATTCGTAATGCGCCTGGGCGAGATCTTTGCCCACGGGCTGCCAGGAGATGGACCAGTAGTCGCCCGAATCGTCGTCGCGCAGGTAAACGTAGTGGCCGGGGCGGTCGAGCGGGACGCCGTTGGGACGAAATCTTGTGACCCGCTGGTGTTCGGCGTGTTTGTAGAACGAGTAGCCGCCGGCGTTGTGCGAGAGGACCGTGCACAGGTTCTCGACGCCGATATAGTTGGTCCAGGAGACGGGAACGTCGGGACGTTCGATGACGTATTCGCGCGAGGGATTGTCGAAGTGGCCGTAGCGCATAGATTTTCTCAAGTGACCGTGTCCGCTCCCTTACGGTTGCGGCTCTGTAAGAACTTGCGGAGCCGCGTGCGTAAGCAAGCGGTTTCTTCGTGCCTCATAGCGTCTCTCAGGCTTTCACGAACTGTCGCAGCCATCCGATCAACTCCTCCGCTTTTTCCGGAGAGTCGGCCTCCACGGCGAGGCGCAGCACGGGCTCGGTCCCGGAAAAACGCAGCAGCGCCCAGTTGTCGTTTTCGAGGTACAGCTTGGTGCCGTCGGCATGTGAGATCCGCACCACCGGGTATTGCGCCACGCGGTCGCTGGGAGCCTCCCGCAAGCGGCGCGGGACGGCAATCCGCATCTCGGGCGTGGCCGGAATGCTCTCTTCCGCCTCGTACAGGCGGCCGGTGAGCGCGTATACTCGCTCGCGGAGTTGCGAAATTTTCTCACCCGTCCGCGCGAGCATTTCCACCACCAGCGCACACGCGAAGATGCCGTCTTTGCCCAGAATATGGCCGCGGATGGTGAGGCCGCCGGAAGATTCGCCGCCCAGCACGGCGTCGTGCTCCTGCATGGCGCTCACGATGTGCTTAAAGCCCACGGGAACTTCGTAACATTCTTCGCCCAATCGATGCGCCAGCCGGTCGAGCAGGTGCGTAGTGGCGAGATTGCGGACCACGCCGCCGCGATCGCCGCGCACTTCGTGCAGGTACCAATAGAGCAGCAGCAGCAGGTCGTTGACCGAGATATATTCGCCGTGTTCATCCACGATGGCGATGCGGTCGGCGTCTCCATCCATGGCCAGCCCCAGGTCATACCCATCGTCCCGCATGGTGGAACTGAGCAGGCGCAGCGCTTCGGGGTTGGGCGCGGGAGAGCGTCCGCCGAATAGCGGGTTGTGGCGTTCGTGGATGAACGTCACGCGGCAGCGGGCCTCGGTGAGCACCGTCCCGAGAGTAAGCTGGCCGACGCCATACATCGGGTCGACAATGACTTTGAGCGCGGCGTTGCGGATGGCATCGAGATCGATGAGCGCTTCCACCGCGTCCACGTACTCGTTGGTGAAGTCGCGGCGCTCCACGATGCCGGCAGCCAGGGCCAGGTCGAGTTCCAGCTTGATGACGTGTTCGGGAGTGAGCGCGTTGGTTTCGACTTCGATGCGGCGGGTCTCGTGGTCGAGCAGCAGTGAGCCATCGCCGTGAAACACCTTCAGGCCGTTCCATTCGGGCGGATTGTGGCTGGCGGTGAAGGCCAGTCCATAAGCGGAGCCGCGGCGCGCGGTGGCATAGGTGATGAGCGGGGTGGGCGCGTCCTCAGGTAAGAGGATGGTGGCCACGTTATTGCCGGCGAAGACTTCGGCCGCGGCTTCGGCCGCTTGCCGCGAAAGGAAGCGGCGGTCGTAACCCACCACTACGCCGCGCCGTTCCAGCCCCTCGCGGGTGATTTCATTGGCCAGCGCCTGGCACAGCCGCCGGACGTTGTGCATGGTGAAACCTTCCCCGATGATGGCGCGCCAGCCGCCGGTGCCGAACGTGACCAGGTTCTGCTCTTCCGCGCGGCGCGGGCGATAGAGGCGTTTTTGCAGGATGAATTCGGCTTGCTCCAGGTCCGCCGGGTTGTTGATGCCCTGCACTTCGTCGGGATCGTAAATCTGGTAGCTCTCCACCACCAGGCCGGAGCGGATCAGCTCATGGACGCAATCGGTGAAGCGGAACTCGCCGTCCGCGGGAGATGGCGAGAGCCGCGCCAGGGCGGGGGAGATGACGCCGGCGTTCACCACGTAGGCGCCCACGTTCAACTCGCGGATCTCGCGCACTTGCGGGGTAGCTTCGGTGTCCTCGACGATGTCGATAATGCGTCCGGCGGCGTCGCGGATGATGCGGCCGTAGGGGAGCGGCCGGTCGACAACCGCGGTGAGCAGCGTGGCGTGCGCCTTGCGCAAGGAGTGGCGATTGAGCAGGCCGCGAATCGAGGCGGGTCGGAATAATGGCGTGTCCCCGTAGAGAATCAGCAGATTGCCGCGGAACTCCGCGAGCAGGGAAACCGCGTGGCGCACGGCGTCTCCCGTGCCCAGGGGGCGCTCCTGAACCACGTAGCGATACCGGCCGCCCAGGTGCGCGCGCACCTCGTCTTGCGCGGCGCCCACCACTATATAGATGTCCTCCGGCGCTACGTTATCGAGCGCATTTTGGACCACGCATTCAAGGACGCTGCGCTCGCCGAGGGGTTGGAGCAGGATGGAATTACCGGCGGCCAGGACGATGGCTTTCAGGGTGTCAGACACGTGCGGGTTGGGCCTCCGGCCCTTTGGGTGTTTCGCTGACCGCGATTTCGCTGGCCGCGTGCCGGCCGATGGGAATGAAGCGCGACAGAATGAGCGCGGGGACCGACGAAATCAGCACCCATATAAAGAAGTTATGGTATCCCAGCGCCATCTGGATTTTTCCACTCACCGCACCGGGAATCATGAGCCCCAGGTTCATCAGCGAATTGGCGAACGCGTAGTGCGCCGTCTGGTACTTGCCGGGCGCAATCTCCTGCATCATGAGGAGCATGACGCCCACGAATCCGAAACCGTAGCCGAACATCTCCACGCTCATGGCCCCCGCGATCAGCACGTGATTGGTGGGCAGCGCCGTGCTCAGGTAGACGTAAGCTAGGTTGGGGAAGTTCATGGCGCAGATCAGCGGAAGCAGGGCGCGCCGCAGGCCCAGCCACGAGGTGAAGTAGCCCCCTAGAACCGTGCCGGCCAGAAATGCCATGGTGCCGACAGTACCGTAGATGGTGCCGAATTGGTCCATGGTAAGGCCCAGTCCGCCGGTGGAACGCTTGTCCACCAGGAACAGCGGTCCGATGGTGACTACCTGGCCTTCGCCGGCGCGATACAGAAGGATGAAAAGCAACAGCAGATAGATGTTCGGCTTCTTGAGAAAGCTGATCAGCACGTCCCAGAAAGTCGCGGCCATGTCGCGCAGGCTTTCGGCGCTGCGAGCGAAACCGCCGGTGGGCAGGGCGTGCGAGTGATACACACTAAGCGCTACCAGAATCAATCCCATGGTGGCGAAGATGGCCATCCACGCATGCGGGATTCCCACCCGCGTTTCCAGGTATCCCGCCAGGATGATCAGACCGCCCTGCGAGAACAGACGGGCCACGCTATAGAAGCCGCTCTGCCAGCCGGCGTAGGCCGCCTGCTCCTTGGTGGAGAGGCTGGCGATATAGAGGCCGTCGGCGGCAATGTCGTGAGTGGAAGAACAGAAGGCCACTACCGCGAACAGGACGATGGTGAACAGAAAATACCCGGGCAGGGGCAGGCACAAAGCGATCAAGCCCAGACTGACGCCGCCCACAGCCTGCAGCAGCACCACGAAGTACTTCTTGGTCTTGAACATTTCAAGCAGCGGGCTCCACAGCGGCTTTAGCGACCATGGGAGCAGCAGCAGCTTGGTATAGAGCGCGATCGTGTCGTTGCCGAAGCCCAGACGCTTATAAAGGATGCCCGCGATTAAAGAGATGGCGAAGAAGGGGATGCCCTCCGCGAAGTAGAGGGTCGGCACCCAGGTTGCGGGGCGAGTGCGCCGGGAGTTAACGTCGTGGTCAGTCATGGTACCTATGTGTGCGGTAGGCAGGACGGCATCTTGCGCGCAGCGTGGAGCGGCCTGCGGTAAACGGCGTTCCGGAAGCGGGTTGCCAACCCACTGCAGGTTGCCAACCTGCCCCACACGCCGGTGGCATCGGTCAACATAGCTAGGGCAAGGCTAAACCGGGGCGCCGGGCATGTCCAGTTCACAACAGTTGCGGCCATGTTTGGCGGCAATCGGAACCACTCCGCAGTCTTGCCCGTTGCGCCCCTGAGGTGGCGGCAGCAGCTACCCGCAAGGTCCGGATCACTACCCGCAATCGCCTGCTATCTGATTGAATCGAGTAACGTTCGCTGGCGTAACGAACCTCTCGTAACCATACCGCAACCGTTGTGAACTGGACATTCCGCCGCGAGGGGAACAGTATGACCGAGAAGTTGTTGCTTTTGGGCAAGCAGCGCTGGCCGTGCGGCAAATCCGCCGCTCGAACCGGAAACTGGGAGTGCCCAGATAGATTGTGGGGGCAAAGAGGCTATATGAAAAGAAGCGAATTCCGGTCTCGAACCCGACTCGGGTTTGTACTCAGTTTGGCCGTCGCGATACTCACTGCGCTGGCGCAACAAAGTTTCGCGCAGGAGGCGACTGCAGCCGTCACCGGCAAGATTTCCGATCCATCCGGCGCCGCCGTGATGGGCGCCACGGTTACCGCCAAAGACATGGACCGAGGCACGCCATGGGTGACCAAGACGAACGCAGAGGGCTTTTACAACCTGCCGCAACTGCCCATCGGGCGCTATGAAGTAGCGGTTGAGGCGGCCGGCTTTAAAACCGCGGTCCACCCGCCGTTCGCCCTGGAACTCAACCAGACGGCGAAAATCGATGTCGCGCTCACCATCGGCCAGACTTCCACCACCATAGAAGTCTCCGGCGGGGCTCCGATTCTGCAGACCGAGACCACCGAGGTGGGCACGGTGATGGAGTCGGCTGCCATCACCAGCCTGCCGCTCGAAACGCGCAACTATAATCAACTGACCCTGCTGATGCCTGGCGCGGTCACCACCAGCCCGGGCTCTTTCAATTCCGGGCAGTCGACATTCAACTCCGGCCGTCCTTATATCAACGGCAATCGCGAGCAGGCGAACTACTACCTGCTGGATGGCATGGAGAACGTGGAGTTCGTCGACAACAACGTCGCCTACTCGCCGAACGTGGATGCCATGGAGCAATTCGACGTCATCACCAACAATCCATCGGCGGAGTACGGCCAGTTCATGGGCGGCGTCATCAGTGTAATCACCAAGTCGGGAACCAACTCCTACCATGGCGATCTGTTCGAATTCATTCGCAACGACGCCATGAATGCCAATGAGTGGTCCCGGAACTTCAGCACCGACCCCTCGGTGAGCGGCAGCCCGCAGAAGCTCCGCTGGAACGAATTTGGCGGAACCTTCGGCGGCCCTATTAAGAAGAACAAACTTTTCTTCTTCGTGGATTACCAGGGCTCGCGCTTCGACCACCCCACTACGGTCGGCACTATCAATACCTTCACCACCACCGAAGAGGGCCTGAACTTCACCGATCTCGGAGTGGCGCTGCACTACCCGGGCACGAATGTTCCCATGCCTTCTAACCTCAACAACGCCACGCAATGCGGCACGGGGCAGAAGATGGGCATCAACCCCTGCATCACCTTCAGCAAGGTGGCACAGAACATTATGAAGGCGCTTCCCCAACCCAGTGCCACCGGGCTGGTCAACAACGTACCCAACGCGGAACATGATTTTACCAACGACGATCAGGGCGACGCCAAAGTCGACTGGGTACCCACCGAGAAAGATCACTTGTCGGTGCGCTACTCGGAGCAGAACTTCGTGCAGCAGTTCGTCAACAGCCAGCAGATCCTCTACAGCACCAACGGCAACGAAAGCCTTCCGCTCTGGAACGGCGTTATCAACTACGCCAGGACCGTGAAGCCGAATATCGTGAATGAGTTCCGCGTGGGCGTGAACTACTTCCCCGCGGAAGGGAACATCCAACCTTCCACCTCATCGAACCTGGGTGCGCTGGTGCCCGGCGAGCCGACTAACTTCCTCCCGGGCTTCTACTTCTCGGGCGCGCCGCTCGGCGGCGGCAACGGCGGTCCGTTCGCCTTCGGAACGGTGGATGCCCCCGAAATCTTCCACCAGACCTCCATCGTGGCCGAAGATACGGCGCTCTGGAGCCACGGCGCGCACAACTTGAAATTCGGGTTCCAGTTCATCCGATACCGCAACGACTATATTCCCTCGGTGGTGGCCGATGGCGGCGCGGGACAAATCGGTTTCGATGGAACTTACAGCGGAAACGCGGAAACCGACTTCGTCCTCGGCCTGCCTTCTTACATGGGTATCGGCACGGGGTTTGGCGCCACGGTAGGGCAGCGCAACGACGCCGTGGGGGCATTTATCCAGGACGACTGGAAGATAGCTCCGAAACTGACCGTCAATTTCGGCTTGCGCTGGCAACTGTTCACGCCGATTTACGAGACAGGCAATCGCGAGACCAACGTCCAGGAACTTACCGGCAAGATAGAGCTCGCGGGCGTGAACGGCGAAAGCAGGGCCATGTACAACCAGTACAACGGCATCGCCAACTTCCTGCCGCGCCTCGGTCTGGCTTGGAGTCCCATCAATAATACGGTGATCCGTGCTGCATTCAGCCGCTCCAGCTTCCAGGAAGGCACGGGCGAGTATAACCGGCTGGCGACTAATGCTCCGTGGAACGCCGACTTATCGGGTAACTTCGATGGCACCAACGGCATTCCGGCGGATCAAGTCACTCTCGATCAGGGTTTCGGGGGGCTTGGCAACACGGCAGGCTGCACGATCCAGAATGTGACTTCCGCTCCCAAAGCCTGTTTCGGCGGCGTCCGGATACACATGACGGATACGAACTACCGTCCGGCTGTGTCCAATCAGTGGAATCTTTCCGTTCAACGCCAGTTCGGCAGCGCCACCACCTTCCAGGCCGCCTACGTGGGACAACATAATGACCACTTGGCGGACATCGTCAACGCCGGGCAGGGGTTGCTTACGTCGCCGGGCGTGGTATTGCCCAGCCCGTACCTTGCCGGCAATCCAGCCCTCGTCGCCGACGGAACCGGTCAGGTGAGACTCAACCTGACTACCGGCGAAGCGAATTACAATGCCTTGCAGCTTGCATTGCAGCATCGGCTCAACCGGGGACTATCGCTGCAGGCGAATTACACCTGGTCCAGATGCCTGACCAATAACAACGGTTACTACGGGCGGTATGGAGACAATGAGGCGAGCCAGGCCAGCAACGACATCAGCTTCCCGCAGAACACCTATAACATAGACGCCGACTACGGTGTGTGCGACCACGACTTGAGAAACGTATTTAACGGTTACCTCACTTACCAGTTGCCCTACGGCAAGGGCCGCTCGATGGGCAAGGATGCCAGCCCGGTTCTCGATGCGGTTCTTGGCGGTTGGGACGTGAACGCGGTCTTTACTGTGCATGGCGGCTTCCCGATTACCATGCAGGACTGGGGCGGCGACCCCGGTACCGGATCGTTCGACCCCCGCCCCAGTTGCAACGGGCCGTCGATAGCGACTCCGTTCGCGGAAAACTCGGCGGCTAATGGCGGCGGCTATGTGTGGTTCCGCACCGCCAATATGTCCAATCCGCCGGCCGGCTACTTCGGCAATTGCGGCATCGGCACGGAGCGCGGTCCCGGATTGAAGCAGTTGGACCTCAGTCTCGCGAAGAATTTCGTCATTCGCGAACAGCAGCGCATTGAGTTCCGGGCCGAGGCCATCAATTCCTTCAATACCCCGGTTTTGGACGTGATCGGGTACTCCGCCGACATTTTCGGCGGCTCGCAAGCGGGCGTCATCAATACGTCGCAAGGCGCTCGCAATTTACAGCTTGGTTTGAAGTACGTGTTCTAGGCGCTACCGGGACCGCTCCCTCACGGTCGCGGCTCTGTAACGCCTCCCCCACGGAGCCGCGCGCGTAAGCAAGCGGACCAGGGAATTGTGAAAACCGCGCGGCTCAGCCCCAGGTGGCGCTGAGCCGCGCATTTGCATATAGTAAGTGAATCGCGTATGCTTCGGCCAGCCATTGTTGCGCTCCTCTCCTCCGCGTTCTCGATCGCCATCGGCGCTGCCGTGGCCGATCAATCAGTCGCCGAACGTGGTACCGAACTGGCCGAACAGGGGAATTGCACCGCGGCCATGCCCCTGATCCACCAGGCGCTGGAGCACGACGACCAGATTCAAGACCGCGACCTCAAACGCCGCATGGGCGCCGCCGGCGTGCGCTGCGCCATGATGTTGGACCATCGGGGCGCCGCCACCACGATTCTTGCATGGCTGGAAGAGCAGTTCCCGCACGATCCCGAAATCCTGTTCATGGCCACTCACGTGTACTCGGATCTGTCGGCCCGGAGTTCGAAAGAACTCATGGAGACTGCTCCCGATTCGCCCCTGGTGGTGGATATTAACGCCGAAAACTTCGAGCGGCAGGGCGATTGGAAGAAGGCCATCGCCGAGTACCGCGTCCTGCTGGCCCGCGATCCGCAGATGCCGGGGATTCACGCCCGCATCGGCCAGATCATCCTCACGCTGCCCGCCACCGCCACATCCAACGACGAAGCTCGCAAAGAGTTCGAACAGGAGCTCAAGCTCCACCCGCAGAATGCCAGCGCGGAATACTTCCTGGGCGAATTGGCCCGCAAGGCCGGGCACCTGCCCCAGGCCATCGAGCATTATGCGAACGCCACCAAACTCAATGCGGGCTTGCCGGAGCCGTACTTCGGCCTGGGCCGGTGCCTGCTCGATTCCGACCGTGCGGCCGACGCCGTGGGGCCGCTCGAAACGGCCGCCCGGATGGCGCCCGGCAATCCGACCATCCACTTCACCCTGGCCCACGCCTACCAGGAGCTGGGACGCAAAGAGGACGCCGCCCGAGAATTCGCGTTGCAGAAAAGCACCGCCGAAAAGATCCAACACGATACCGAAACGGTGAAGCGAAACGTCTCCGGCGTACCCACTCCGGCTAGCGGCGGCAAGTGAGACCGGCGCTCCTCACGGCCGGCGCGGCGGGCGTCTTTGTGGCCGCCGCAATCGCGTTCCAACCCCCGCAGCCGCACTTCATCGACATCACCGCGCGCTCTAAGTTCACTTACATCACCAATAACGATCTGTCGCCGCGGAAGTATTTCGTGCAACCGATGGCCGGCGGCGTCGCCATCTTCGACTACGATAACGACGGCAAGATGGATATCTTCTTCACCAACGGCGCGAAGTTGCCGGAGCTGAAGAAGACCGGCCCCGCGTTCTACAACGCGCTGCTCCGCAACAAAGGCGACGGAACATTCGAGGATGTGACCGCGAAAGCCGGGCTCCTTGGCGAAAATCTGGGCTACAATCTCGGCGTCGCCGTGGGCGATTACGATAACGACGGCTTTGAAGACCTCTTCATTTGCGGCGCCGGGCGGAACACGCTGTACCACAACAACGGCGACGGAACCTTCACCGACGTCACGGAACAATCGGGCATCGGCCGCAAGCCTCCCGGGGTCCTGAGCGTCGGCGCGGCCTGGTTCGACTACGACAACGACGGCCTGTTGGACCTCGTGGTGGCCAACTACACCACCTGGACGCCCCAGACCGACCGGCGCTGCAGCGTCACCGGCGTGGAGTATTACTGCAGTCCGACATTTTACCCTCGTGCCGCCCATCGGCTGTATCGCAACCTGGGCCACGGCCGGTTCGAGGACGTGACCGAGAAGTCCGGCTTCGCCGCCTCGCCGGGGAAGGGAATGGGAATCTCCATCGCCGACTTCAACGACGACGGTTTCCAGGATGTCTTCATCGCCAACGACACTGAGCCGAACTCTCTCTTCATCAACAAGGGAAACGGGACTTTCGAAGACCAGGGCCTGCAGCTCGGCGTGGCCTACAACGACGATGCCAAAGCGGTCTCCTCCATGGGCAGCGACGCCAAAGACTACGACAACGACGGCCGCGTGGACATCTTCACCAACAACCTGATGGGGCAGATCTGGCAGCTCTTCCGCAACCGCGGCGACTTCTTCCGCTACGTCCCCGACCAGGTTCATTTGCAACAGCTCAGCCAGCCGCTATCCGGCTGGAGTACCGCCTTCATCGACTACGACAACGACGGCTGGAAGGACTTATACTCCGCCAACGGCGACATCGATAACATCAAGCCGAACTCACGCCAGCACGACACCATGTTTCGCAATCTCGGTGGGAAGCAGTTCGTGGACGTGTCCGCTCAGATGGGCGCGGGCTTCCTGCGCGTTGGCTACCAGCGCGGGTCGGCGATCGGCGATCTCAACAACGACGGCTTCGAGGATCTGGTGGTGACCTCACTTATGGAGCGGCCCCGCATCCTCCTCAACTCGGGCGGCAACGGTAATCACCGGCTGACGCTGGAGTTGGTGGGCCGCTACAGCAACCGCGACGCCATCGGCGCGAAGGTGAAGCTCACCACCGCTTCCGGCCGCGTGCTCTGGAATCACGTTTCGGTAAGCACAGGCTTCATGTCTTCCAGCGACAAGCGGGTGCACTTCGGGCTGGGAGACGAAAAGCAGATTACGTCGGTCGAGATTCGGTGGCCGCGAGGCGCGGTCCAGACCCTCAAGAACGTTGCCGCCGATCGGATCCTGAAGGTTGAGGAGGAGGCGCCGCACGCGCGCATCCCGAGCCCCTAATGGCTCAAAAGCCGCCTGCCGGCAGCCGGGTTACCGACCCGCCGCCGGTTGCCAACCCACCCTACGGGATCACGCTGACCGAGGTGGATTCCCGGCTCACGCGTCCCCCCTGCTCCACCGTTACCCGTGCCAGGTAGTCGCCGGCGGGCAACTTGGTGTATTGCAGGATCGGGAACGAGTTCAGTTCGTCGGGCGACCCGACATCCGGCTTGGCCAGTGCGACCGCCTTTCCGTCGTGGAAGAACTCCACCGTGATGCGGGGTTTCACGGGTTCGGTTCGGCTGGCGTTTCGGTCCGCGTACACCACGAAGAACAGTGCAGTACCGGCCTTTGCGCTGCTGGATTGACTGAGCGCGGGTGTCACCTTGCCCCCCGCGAACTCCAGCGGATCGCCCGGATCGCGCGGGGCACCGAGCGGCTGGATGCCGTGCACCACTTCGATGCTGCTCACGCTGGATTCCCCCGGCTTCGGCACCACCAGCGAAATTCGCTTGGTGCTGGCGCGCTTACCTTCGGGATCCATGGCGACGGCTTCAATCGTGTACTTCCCGGCGGCCGCTTCGAAAGGCATCGTCACGATGGTTTCGCCGCGCCGGAACTGCTCCAGTTGTTCATCGGGAACCTCGCGGTCAATTTCCCGGCTGACCTTTCCGGTCACCTGGCCGCCGGCGTCTTTGATGAGCGCGAGAAAAGTGGCGTGCACGCGAGCCTTGTGCGTGTTCCCGTCCTGGAGCATGGTCAGGCTCGCCATGGGCAGCGCGAAGCTCATTTCGAAGCGGTACCCGTCTCGCACCGGCTTGAACCGGAGAGCCGCGGCGCGGAACTCGAAGTCTTTGCGCGGGCCATTGCTCAGCAAGCGAAGAGCGGACATTTCGAAGGGCTGGACAACTTCGCCGTTCAACTCGGGAAGGGCGAAATATCCGTCTCGCGTCTGGATCACCAGGCTCGGGTCCGCCGCCGTCACCTTGATCTTCCGGTACTGGCCGTCGTACGCTTCCGAAGCGGGCACGTAGGAGATTTCGTAGTGGGTGCGCACCTCTTCCATGATGCGCGCCATGCTCTTTTTGAAATCGTTGGTGTTGAACACAGCGAAGCCGCCTGTACCTTCCGCCAATTCCGCCATATTAAGCTGGACGTGAGCGGAGAGTGCCTGGTCCACCTGGTCCATCTCCTGGGCCTGGGCCATCGCGGCAGAGGGTGAGGACAACGCGGCGCTCTGCGTCCGGCTGGTGTGGGCGGCCGTTTTCATCAGCCCCGTGCTAGCCCCGTTGGAGGTGGACAGAGTCAGGCCGCGTACATCGATACAGTAGAAGGTCACGTTGCCGCGATTGGCGGCGCTGACCACTGTGCGCACGAAATCGTGCCGGGCTGGCGGGTCCACCAGACCGTCGGACAGGTACAGCACCGTCTTGCGGCCGGGCAGCACGGACTCGTAACGGATAATCCGCAGGAGCGCATCCCACGTCTTCATCCCGGCGAGGTCGTCCACCATCCCCCTTTGGTTGGTGATCATCGCCGCCACCGCTATTTGCGATTCGGAAAGTGGATTGGCGGACGCGGGACTCATCGAGAAGTCCGGTTCCTTCGTCAGGTCGGTACCGGGATTGATGGATATCCCGGTCTGGCTGCCGGTGATGGTGTAATCGGTTTCGTTCAGAACGTTGGCTGACGCGGATGCCAGTTCCACCGCGTTGCCGTTCAAGGCCTTGCGAACGGCCGCCGCGAGCGCCGCGCGATCGTTGGTGAATCCGTGAATGGCGTTCAGGCGGAGATTCAACCGGAAGATTGCCGCTTCCGTATTCTCCTGAAACTGCTGGTCGAGGAAATCGGTAGCGGCGGCGAGGGCGTTCTGCCTGGAGTCGGCGCCCATCTGATCGAAGACGATGGAAACGAAACTCGGCTCGCTTGCGGAGATCGGCGCGGCCTCGGCCGGGGCGGCCGGTCCGCCCGCCCGCACCTGGCTGGGGGGCGCAGCGATGACCCGCGCTTCCCGCCCTCCGGCCAAACGAAACGACCGGATGGTCTGCGGCACGCCGTCTTCGGTGATGGTGAAATCCGAGGCCTTGAGCTTGGTGACGAGCGACAGGTTTTTGCGCCGCGCCACCACGTCCAGGACGACTTCGCGAACGTTGCTGCGAATGACGGTCGGGAGGCTTTCCGGCGGCTGCAAATCCTGGGCCGGCAAAATCGCGGCTGTCCATATCGTGGTCAATAACGCGCATCCGAGCGCTGCGAGACGATGGCGGGGCGAGTGCATACGTACTCGCTCATTGTAAGACATTTACCCCAACCATCGTGCGCGAACATCCGCGCCGGGTGTGCGACATAAAAGTGGAGCCCAGTCGGATTCGGCGGAAAATCGCCAAAATCCGAGCGTACCCGGTACTCAGACAGGCAGGCATGCATTTTCAGATACCATGCTGAACCGCGCCCTGATTTCACGGCCACAAAACGGCCGTTTTTGGGAACGGCAATGCAGCCTACTGAAGTCGGGTTGCGTTACTTCCCACTTTTGTGTCGCGCACCCATCCTCGCCTTTCCACGGTTTTGCGCGAAGGTGCGTCACGCTGCTTCGGCGGCCGGGCGCAAAACGCAATGGGCGCGATGCAGGCCGGGGCCACCACACAGACGATCCCTGGTACAACGGCCGCGCCGCGCGTCCCAGGTGGATTCCATCGCAGCCGAACTGGTTTCGAGAGAGAGCTTGAGGAGGCCGGCTTCCGGGCCGGCGAATCCCGCCGCAGACTGTCGATCGAAGGCACTTCCGCGGCTCGGGTGTTCCCCGGCAAAGTCGCCATGGTACTTTCCACACGCGGAGCTTCCGCGGCTCGAATCGAGTGCAGTTCGGTCCCGCGGACGTGCTCGGCGCGGAGCTGGATTCGGCCCGGTTGGCGCAACTCGAACGGCGCTAACGGCGCTCCAGCGGCCGTTTGAGGAACTTCATTCCCAGGGCCACGATCAGCGCGCCCGTGAGGAGCAATGACAACCAACTCGCGGCCGGGACGCTTGGAACCCCCGAGCCTCCGAACCAGTTCACGATCTGCGATTCCGCCAATCCCGTGGGCAGATTGCCGAGCAGTCCGCTCGAGCTGACGGTCGCGATGCTGTTGAACGTGCTGGTGTTGATGGTCGAAGTGGCGGAGATACGGCCAAAGAACATCAGCGCCCGTGTCTGGTTGGCGGGGACCGTGAGTGTGTATTGATCGATCAGCAAATTCTGGGCGTTCCATGCGGCCGCACATGCCACGCCGGGCTCACAGACCATCGTGGGCGTGACGGCCGCGGTCGGGCCGAAACGGACAGTGTCGATATAGGCTTGACCGCCGCTTCTAGTCACCACCCAGCGGTCGGCAGCACTTTCCGTGGAGTCGCCACTGCTGGTGAGGACGACTGACGTTGTCGATGGGCCTGTGACCTGACGAGATCGAGCAACTGGCGCGCGGCGCTCTCCGGAGCGAGCAACTCGCGCGTGGTGCTTTTTGGAACTGACGTCGAGGAACTCTGAGCCTCCGAGGTTGTTCTGCAACTGAATCGTGACAGTAATGGGGCTGGCGGTGCTGTTGGTATAGGTGTAGATCACCCGGACAGTCGGAGAGCCGGTGTCGAAGTAATACTGCGCATTGACCTTGAGGCCCGACATCGTTGTGCCAGCTTGGGACGAATACAGCGTTCCCGAAACATCCATGATGCCGTTCGGCACGCTATAAGCCGTTCCGTTGACGGTCATGACAAAGGCGCCTTCGTATGCCACTCCGCCGCTGGAACTGGAGCCGGTCCCGCCGATCGCCGCGAACGGAATCCCGAGACCGGCCGGCCCGCTGGGTATGGCCGTGGCGGAGTTGGCAAGGACCCAGAACGCTCCTCCGGCCGAAACCGCAGTGGACGAGGTGCTCAGGTTGACTGTACCCTGAGCCATGGCTGCTTCCGGCGCCAGCAGCAGCGCCGCTCCGGCCGCGCCAGGCAGGGCGGCATCTTTCGCGATTTGCAATCGCAAATTCGCATACTTCCGGCGGTCCACGTTAGTGTCCATTTTGGATGAAATTGTACGTTAATTGGGGAGTTTAGCGCATTGCACTGGGTTCTGCAAAATATTTATTACGGGCTGTTACGGAATTTGGTGAAATGAAGCATTTCACAAACCCTGTGTTGCTTTGCATGGCGCTGGCTTGCGGCGCATCTCACTCTTGCCCGATGGCGTCCAACAGCGGCCTCAGCATGACTTCGTAGTGCTTCCAGCGGGCCACCGAGCGGCGGTAGATGGGCTGCCGGACCTGCGCCACGCTAGCGGTGCGCACCAGGCGCTCCGTTTTATGGAAACTCAGGCACTTGTCGTCCCACTCGACACCGGCCCAGTCGAGCAGGCGCCGGCTGACGCCTTCCTGGTCGGCCACCAGTTCCTCGTAATCCACTTCCAGCAGCGGCGCCGGCAGCACGCGGCGCCAGTGGGCCATGATGCGCCAGTATTCACGAATGCGGTGGGCGATGTGCTCCAGGTCGAACGCCCAGCGGATTTTTGCGAAGTGCGTGATCCAGCAGGACAGCGCCACGTCGCGTACGTCGCGCCGGCAATGGATGAAGCGCGCGCGCGGGAACACGGCTGCCAGCCAGCCCAGCATTTGGTAGTTGTCCGGCATCTTGTCCACGATGCGGTCGGCCCGGCCGCCATCCAGTTTCCGCAACTGCTCCAGGTGCCAGTCGGCCAGCTTTTCCAGAGCGGGGCCATCGGCGCGGGAAAGGCAGGAGAGCGAATCGCCCTGAAGACGAAGGACGCCCGGCAGCCGCGCCAGTGCTTGCGCGGCGAAGGGGCGCTCGCCGGCGCCGTACACCCGCGGATGGCTAGCCAGGATCTGCTCGGTCAAAGTGGTGCTGGACCGCGGCAGCCCCACCACGAACACAGGGCGTTCGCTCGCCACGCCCAGCCCGCGGACGCGCTCGAAGAACGCCGGTGTGAAGGTCTCGATGAGCCGGTCCACGTAGCGCGTGTGGGCGGCGGGATCGTAGCCCAGGTCGCGCTCCTCCAGGTAATGCTTCTTATACCCGTTCGCCTCCACCATGTGCGTCGCGGCGCGCTCCCATTCGCCGCGGCCGTCGAGGGCGTGAGCGAGTCCGAAATGAAGCGTGGCGCGGCGGTCGTCCGTCATCCACGGCTGGGCCAGAAGCTCCCCGGCGCGCTCTAGTTCCGTGTCGGTCGCCTTGCCTCCCAGGGTGGTGAGAAGGCTGCCGTAAGCGCCGGCGGAATTTGGGTCCAGCTCGATCGCCTTGCGCTGGCAATCGATCGCCCCCGCCAGATCTCCCGCCGTGGAGAGCGTTTCGCCCAGCAGAATGTGCAGCGGCGCCGCTTCCGGGCGTAGGCGCAGCGCTTCGCGGAAATGTGCGACGGAGCCGTCGACGTCCCCCTGGTCGAGCCACGCCCGGGCCAGGCCGACGAGAGCTTCCGCCCTTTGCGGCTCCTTCTCCATCACCTCGCCGTAGATCCTGGCCGCCTCCTCCGCATCGCCGGCCTCCAGCGTGACATCCGCCAGCAGACACCGGGCCAGCGTCAGATTCGAGTCCAGATCCAGGGCCTTGGCGAACCAGCGCCGCGCCTCGGCATAGTCCGCCATCTGCGCCCATGCCCCGCCGATCACCAGGCACAGGCTGGTGGAGTCAGGCGCCAGCTTAAGCGCCTCCTCCAGGGCGCCCATGGCTTCGGCAATGGAGCCGTATTCGAGCAGCACCGCGCCCAGGTTCTGCCACGGTAGCGCCTCTCCGGACGCCAGGCCGACGGCCTCGCGGCAGTGCCGCAGCCCCTCTTCCCATTCCCCGCGCCGCACCAGCAGAAGGCCGTAATTAGCGTGGGCGGCCCATGACTCAGGGGCCAGTTCCAGAGCACGGCGGTATTGCGCCAGGGATTCCCCGATGCGCCATTGTTCGCGCAGGGCGTCGGCCAGCGCCAGAACCGCTGCAGGGAATTCCGGGCGCAGATTCAAGGCCGAACGGCAGGCCTGCTCGGCGTCCTGGAACCGGCGCTGTTGGAAAAGCGCGGCCGCCAGATTCAGCAGGGCTTCCGGATACTTCGGGCGCAGGCTGAGCGCGCGCCGGGAACTGGCCTCGGCCTCCTCGTACTTGCCCAGGCCGCGGTAGGCCTCCGCGAGGTTGCAATGGCAGTCTGGCGAGCCGGGAATCAGGCCTGCCGCAATGCCGATCAGCTCGACCGCCCGGCCGTAGTCCCCGCGCTGGTAACACACCACGCCGAAGTAATGAAGCGCGTCCGGATGGTGCGGTTGTCCCGCCAGAATCAGCTCGTAGAGAGCGGCAGCCTCGTCCAGGCGTCCGGCGCGATGATAGGCCAGCGCGGCCCCCATAACCTCCGCCGTGGTTCGCCAGTCTCCACTCATCGATCGTCGTGCCATCCGAATTTCAGCGCGCCGTCAGCTCCGCAGTCCCGGCCCCGGAAGAGCCAGTACGAGGCGAGCGGCCGCGATTAAAGTCGTCTCCGCCTAATGCTATCTCAATGTCTGTTATCGGCGCTTGCCAGATACCCTGGCTACCACCGGAACCGCGACGCTGCAAACGTGGGGCCTGGAGTGCGCGGTCCGGGCCGTTCCTGGGGGAGGGGGCGTTTGTGGCTAAGCCCGCGTTGGCCCGTGGCTGCGTTATTCCGCAATTTCGGTAGTGAGCCTTCCGGCCGTGCCAGCCTGGGCTAGAAATGGCCTGAGCAATGAACAACCGCGGGTTCAGGGACTACCTGCGCCAGAAGCGGCCGGCATTCACGCCCGCGCGAAGCGATGCACTCCGGTCGGATCGTCCAGCGGGACCGGCGGCGGACCGGCCGGTCTCGCACGATCGCCCAGCAACTGCGCCGCCCGCTCCATCGCAAACGCCATATCGGCGATGTAGGTGCGCCGTGCCGCGGTCACCCAGCCGTGCCGGCCGACGAGGTCGAGAATCTGCTCCCCTTGCAGAGAATCGGACGCCTGCAAGTTGCGCACCGAACGCCCCGTGTCCAGATTGAGGGCTCTCGCGAAACCAGTCGTCATGATATCGCTCATCCAGAGGGAGATGCCGCTCTCCCGCCCGGCTTCGGCGGCCAGTGCTTCCACCGTCGCAGCAGGCAGATAAACCAGAAGACCCTCCGTGATCATGAGCGCTGGCGCAGGGCCTACGGCGGTGTATATGGCGCGCCGTTCGGCGGCGTCGTTCAGGTCGGCCGTAATACGCTCCCGGCGGCATCGGGGAGTTTCCGCCGCCATCAGCCCGTCCTTATAATCCAGCATGTCGGCGAAATCGGCTTCGATCCACCGCAGGGCCGGCGGAAGTTCGAGCCTCCACGGCCGGGTGTCGAGACCGCAGCCCAGGCTGACAACCGTAGCGATCGGTTCGACTGCGAGCGCCTCCAACAACAGCTCATCCATAAAGTGGCTGCGCACGCCGATTCCGAAGCGCGTCATTTCGGGTTGCGGCAACGCCCGCAGCATCGCCAGCCCGCGTTCGCCCGCCAGCCGCGCTGCGAAGGGATCGTGCACCAGGCCATCTGGTGTCTCGGATTCGAGAGCCCGGCAGGCGGCCACCATCAAGGCGGTGTCGCTGACATGGCTGATTTCGCCGTGCGATCGGGACATAGCATCTATTATCGTCGAAATCGAATTCCTAACGCTCGCAACGGTTCTAGAGACTCTCCGCGCAGATGTCCAGGCGGAGAAGAAGCCGCCGGCCAGCGACAAAGCCCGCCTCTGAAAGTGCGACGCAAAGCACGGTAGCGGCGGTCTCGCCGACCGCCAGCCCCCCATTGTTGCCGCGCCCTTAGCGCACACTTGGCCCACGTTGCGCCCGGGCGCCACGAGACGGTTCCTTCTACCACCCCCGGTTTCCGGGCAAAAGACCGCGCGCGGTTCCACGATGACTTTTTGCGAAACACTGGGGGGACTTCTGGGGGTACCCCCGCGTCCACGATATAGGAAATTCGGGTAAGGACCGGTAATTCGCCTTCAGAGACTGGAGTGCGGGCACACGTCAACAACCGGCGTGTTGATATCGGCACAAAACCCGCGCACCCATCCAGACTGGGCACCCAGCAAAGATGAGTCTCGAACTGTGCGAGAACCGGCATCCCCCAGACGACAATCGGAGGATTGGAGTCGGAACTGTAAAGGCTAGGCCTTTGAAGGAGTTAGGTTGCTGCTCGATCAAAAGTTGCCGTTTCAGACGTTCGGCGGCAGCCCTCGCAAACCGCCGAATGGCTCAGACGGTTGAGACGAGAAAGGTGCGCCGATTCACGTCCTGCGATTCGCCCGATCCGGCAACTCGGCGGCCATCGGAAAAACTTTGCAAGGCACCGATGAGTCTCCACCCCTTCGGCGGTTATACAGGTGAGACGACTTGCGAAACACCCAAACACAAGTCGTAGTTGGCAAAACATCAGAGGAGAAACGTTATGAACATTCAGAACAAGACAGTCTTGATCACCGGTGCCAATCGCGGCGTTGGCCGAGCGCTTGTCAATGAGGCGCTTAAACGCGGTGCGAAGAGCGTATATGCCGGAACGCGCGGCGCAAGCGACTTCGCCGATCCACGTGTGACGCCCCTGACGCTTGACGTGACCAACGCGGCGCAGATCGAGCAGGCAGCCAGCGAGGTCAGCAGCCTCGACGTCCTGATCAACAACGCGGGTATCGCTCAATACGACGATCTGAGCAATTTCGACGTTATCGAGCAGCACCTGGCCGTCAACCTCTTCGGTAGTCTAAGAATGAGCCGCGTTTTCCTGCCGGCTCTGAAACGCTCCAAAGGGGCCATCGTCAACACACTGTCCTTGATGGCGCTGGCTCCGTTGCCGCTCACGCCTGCTTACGCGATTTCCAAAGCCGCCGCGTTCAATATGACGCAATCGCTGAGAGCGCTCCTGGCAGGTCAGGGCGTCACGGTCCATGGCGTGTTCCTCGGTCCCACCGACACCGATATGACCCGAGGTTTTGAGATACCGAAGGCCTCGCCCGAAGCAGTCGCGCAGGGCATCTTCGACGGACTGGAGAACAAGGAAGAGGATATCTTCCCCGACCCGGCGTCCCAGTCAATTGCCGAGGGCTGGCGAACTGGCGTAGCCAAAGCGTTCGAGCGCCAATACGCTGGCTTCGTGGCGGCGTAATACTAGGTGTAACCAACAGGAGAATAAGTCATGAAGAAGCGCAGTTTCACCACAACCATTTCGGTGGACCAAATGCCGGACGAAGCCTTCGCTGCCATCAACAACGTTCGTGGATGGTGGTCAGGAGAGATCGAGGGCGCCACCGACAAGCTGGGAGCTGAGTTCACGTATCGTTACAAAGATGCGCACCGCTCCACGCAGAAGATCACGGAATTCATTCCCGGCAAGAAGGTCGCATGGCACGTCACCGACAGCCATCTGATCTTTGTGAAAGACAAGAGCGAATGGACCGCCACGGACATCGTTTTTGACATCTCCACGAAAGATGGCAAAACGGAAATCCGCTTTACCCACTCAGGCCTCGAACCGGAGATTGAATGCTGCGGTAGCTGCTCCAACGCTTGGGGCATGCTCATCGGCGGCAATTTGCGCCAGTTGATCAGCACAGGAAAGAGTCAGCCAGATGTGTTCGCATAGAAAGGGAACACCCATGAATAACCCAGACCCAAATTTCACGACAGCCATTTCAGTGGACCAATCTCCGGAAGAAGCCTTCGCCGCCATCAACAACCCCCGCGGCTGGTGGTCGGAAAATATTGAAGGCAGCACCGCAAAACTCAGCGATGAGTGGACGTATCGTCACAAAGACATGCACCGTTGCACGATGAAAGTGACAGAAATGGAACCCAACCAGAAAGTAGTCTGGCTTGTTGTAGACAACTACTTCAATTTCACTGAGGATAAGACCGAGTGGACGAACACGGAAATTGTGTTTGAAATCTCCACATGCGGCAACAAGACGGAAATCCGCTTCACCCACGAGGGCCTCGTTCCCGCGTATGAGTGTTTCGATGTGTGCTCCAACGCATGGGGCTCCTATGTGAACGGCAGCTTGCGCAATTTGATTGCGACCGGCAAGGGCCGGCCCAACCCGAAAGAGCCGAAGGGGAACTAGGAGGAACCTGGCTTGCGTGTTTGACGGCAGAACCCTTGACGGACGGTCGCCCGGAGGCCCATACTGACGCCAATGACACCGGGATCGTCACGTCGACCGCAAGCCGCCGCAGCGCTTCTTGCCTAACCAGTTGGGACCTGCGACTTCGCAGATGCCGTCGAGCCCGGCGACCGATGTGGCGTGGCTCGAACCCTACCCGAATGCCTATCCGGAAGGGATCGGGGACGAGACGGCGAACCCCGAAGCACGGTATGCCGCTCGCGAGACCGTACAACTGGCTTTCGTCGCTGCCGTTCAGTTGTTGCCGGCGCGTCAGCGAGCCGTGCTGTTGCTGTGCGACGTGCTCGGTTGGGCCGCCGCCGAAGCTGCGACCCTGCTCGAAAGCTCGACGGCCTCGATCAACAGCGCTTTGCAGCGGGCGCGGGAAACTCTTGCCAAACACTATCCCGCCAAACACGATACCGGAAGTCGCCCGCAGGCTACGCCTCTGTCAAATCCGGTCCAGCAAAAGCTCCTCGATCGCTATCTGGACGCTTGGCAGCGGCACAATGTAGACGGCTTTGTAGTTCTCCTGAAAGAGGATGCCATGGTCACAATGCCGCCATGGAGAGAATGGTTTATTGGCCGCGACGCCGTTGGGTCCTTCTTTGGGGAGGCTTGGAAGACTTGCAACGGTCTTCGCCTGATTCCAACAGGCGCCAACGGCCAACCCGCTTTCGCCGTTTACGAGCTCAGCAGCGGCCCTGTGACCCGGTGGGCCGCGCACTCTATCCACGTGCTCTCACTTGACCGGGAAAATATTTCAACCATTACGATGTTCGTGCCGCCTACTGGACCAGACCTGTTCAAGTCATTTGGACTTGCGCTGATTCTCTCGTACGTTTGAGACGCTTCCACTTCGCATCACTCCTAGGATGTAATCCGGTTGTCGGGGGGCTCGCGCACGGAGGGGTCGTTACACGCTACGCTCTGAGCTATCCTGGCGCCCTTGACTGCACCGGTGAGCCGAGATCCGAAGAAACGCTCGACCAGGTGTTTTTTCTCAGAGGCCAGCGAGGATTCGAACCTGAATACAAACGATCTAGCTCTTTCGCACGTCCGAGCGCTTAATGGAATGAATGCCATGCGAACTGGCTCCCCGTCGTGGACACGTTTCGAACTTTCGCGGTTGCACCGCCCAGTCTCGAACTTCGAGCGTAGCGTGGTAGCTGGCTGAGGCAGAAGGAAGTCCGAGGATTTCCAGGTTCCAATACGATAATCTGGGCTGCGCGTCGTGGACACTTCTCGAACTGGGATGGTTGGCGTTCAGCTTCGCCAGATTCGGCATCACCACCCGTTCAGCTATGGGAAGTGCGCGAAATAGCGATGCTCAGCTCAAAGCGGCTTTTCAGAAACTCTGGCTTGAGGGAAGCAACCACGACCTGACGAACGACTTCGCGGAAGATCTTGTTGTGTTTGTCAACCAAGTGCTTGTCGCCGGGCGCCGACGTGATGCCCCTCTTGACCTGAACCTCCAGAGTGGCTGGTTTTCCTAGCGAGTCGCGTGCATTGATTACCACGTCGTCGAGCGGATAACCTTCGGCGGCTTTCTGAAAGGTTACGCGGTCAATGATCGTTCCGGGCAAACCGCGAGGCTCTCGATGCACCGGAGACGATCTACCGCGCGGTAGACGAACCGTTCGCAGAGTCGCTCCTGCCCGCTCCCGATTTCGACGTAAGCGAGTTTCCGGCCACAGTGACCGGAAACCCGGAAACTTGGGCACTTCACACCGCTACCACACCCAAACCTGCGCGATACGCGATCTGCTGGCGGCTCGGGAGGGCGGGTGCGCGGTGTCCTACGGGCCAACCGCGGCGGCGCCCGCTTCAATCGCCAGCCGTAGAGCGTCCCCCTCTCGCAACGTCATATCCCGCGCCTCCTTCGGGTCCGCGTCGTCCAACTGGCGGATCAGCGCGCCCGCGAATTCGCCGGCGCCAACGGCGACCGGCCCCGATCTCCTTCGCCCGTCCCCGGTAAGGGTTGCACGCCGGGCAATGCTGGGCGCAAAACCGGTAGCAGTTGCCGGGGCCGCGTTGAATTTTTTGGTGTTGGGACAAGGTGGTCGCCAGATCACGCATCACCTGCCACGATCATGACTTGGTGCCTTTCCAGAGCGGCTTGGGAAAGCGCATCGGTGGGTCGGGTTTGCGGTATCCGTATTAGCTCGGTTGAAGTAAGAAGCCATCTGGTGCTCAATCTTGACAGTTCTAGGACCATCCTTCCGCTTGACTGTTCGCGCCCACAGAGCGCTCATGTGGGTGCGCGGCCAAACGGCCGCCAGGAAGGAACCACCATGAACGCTACCGAAACCACGACCCAAGCCGCCGCCGTTGCGGCACCGGGCGCCCCCGCTGCGCCGAAGGAGGCCACCTCGACCAAGGAGGCCACTACCAGGAAGGGCGCGCCCACGGGCAAGAAACGCGCCGCGTCGGAAAGCCTCCGCCCCAGCCAAGGCCCCCAAGACGCCGAAGGGTGCGCGGAAAGCCGCCGAGGCTTCGTCCGCGAAGGCCAAGGCCAGCAAGACGACCAAGGCCGCCAAGAGGCCCGTCACCGCCGCCCTACCGCGCCGAATTCTCCAAGAAGGCAATCGTCCTCGACCTCCTGCGCCGCAAGGGCGGCGCGACCTTGGCCGAGATCCAGAAGGCCACCAATTGGCAGGCGCATTCAGTGAGAGGCTTCGTCAGCGGGATGCTCACAACGAAGATGGGGCTAGCCGTCGAGTCGACGAAGAACGCTGCCGGTGAGCGTTGCTACAAGATCGGCGCCAAGTAGTTCTCGCTACACGACGCCGTCGGCGCACGAGGCCCACCCTTCGGGGTGGGCTTTTTTGCGGCGGGCGTAAACGGTGCGGGGGAATGCCGTCCCCCGTCGCGCGGGTCCCGTGGACCTCTCGATCCGACGCACCGGCAACGATTGGCCTCATCCATCGGGAGCGCCCTCTTGGAATGTGATGCCCGTGGAATCCGGAGCGGCCGGAGGTTTTCGTCGCTGTTGCTTCCAACAACGTCGAGATCAAGCCGAACGATCTGGGCCTGCTCTACGTGCGCCCGGAACGGCCATTCCTGCAGTATGCAGTAGCAGTACTGGAGGCATGGCAAGCGTCTCAGCGACGCCGAGGGCGAAAGGATTATGCGGGCGGCAATGGGCGACGAATGGACGCCGCCGGCCTGCGAGGAGGGCCAGTGAGGATTGCCGCCAAGCCCCACTATCACATGTGCAATAACTCGCGCCGCTTCACCGCCGCCCTCGGTGGCCCACGTGCCTCCCGCCGCGTGGCAAAGGGTGCGAGGCGCGCCGGTCGCATCTTACCAAATCGTCCATAGCATCTTGCGAAATTCGCAAGATGGAAAAGCGCATCATTGCCCGCTATGCGAAGGTTGCCTATAGCAGGAAGAGCATGGCTAACGCGTCGATGACGGTGGTGGAGACCTAACGGTTCCTGAAGGACGACAGACCTCTGCTGTCCGATACCGAGCGCGTGGAACGGTGGCGTTCATCGGAGCGAACCCCGAGGCGGGTGAGGTGATCCCGGACGGCGGGGTACGAAAAGTCCGGTGGGCACTGGCGGGGAAAGGCAAACGGGGCGGTGCGCGAGTGATCTACTACTACCACAGCGAACGCCTGCCGGTGTTCCTTTTGGCCGCTTATGCGAAGAAGGAGAAAGCGAACTTGAGCCGGGCGGAACGTAATGCCATGATGCGTTTGGTGCCGATCCTGGTGGCTGGATATGGGGCGAGGAAATAGGAGGTGGGAGTGATGACGAAGACGAAAACGAAGCAGGCAGCGAAGAACCTTCGGTGCGCGCATCATCGAAGGACTGGATCAGGCCATCGCGTGGAGCCGCGGCGAGAACGACAATATCCGCGTCGCCCTGGTGCATGTGCCCGAGGTCGATGTGCGCGAGGTCCGGACGAAGATGGGATTGAGCCAGGCGCGGTTCGCGACGAAGTTCGGTTTCCCGCCGGCCACGCTGCGCAATTGGGAACAGGCCCGGTCGTACCCCGACGCGCCCACGCGCGTGCTGCTCGCCGTCATCGCCAAACACCCAGAGGCGGTAGAGGACGTGCTGCGGAAGGCGTGCTGATCGGGAGGACCGTACAAGACTGCAATGGGCGATCCGGTCGCGAGAGAATCGGTACCAAACACTTCGCAGGAACAATTCTTGACACACGGAAATGACCGTCGCATCAACGGCGGCGGCTGACCCTGCGCTCTATGCCCCGGCAGCTTCCCCTTTGCGATAGCCGAGATCATGAAGGCAACCAATTGGCAGGCGCACTCGGTGAGGGGTTTCGTCTCCCGGATGCTCACCAACAAGATGGGCCTGAACGTCGAATCGACGGAGAACGATGACGGTGAGCGCTACTACCGGATCGCCGGTAAGTACATTCACGTCCGCATCGACGCCGCTGGCCCGCTTGGCTGGCCGCGTTCGTCGTTGTGGGGGCTGCCGCGCGGGACCGCCGGGCTCATGCAGATTCCGGCGTTGGTTCCCGGAGAGGAACTCTTCATAGTGAAAAACGGAGAATTTTGTTGGAGAATGCATCACCGAAGTGCTCAATAAAGAGGCTTGCTGCGCGAGATTTGACGGACGATTCCCCAGAGGACAGCTATTACGTAATGGATTTGGAGAAACAGATTCCGAGACAATTCTATGGACTACCAACCCGTCGAGTTGTATCGGAGCGGACAAGCTGTGGATTTCTGTTTTCAAAGACCGGACAGCGACTTTAGCTGGAGCGACTGTCTTAAGAAATGAGGCGACCGCGGGCTACGTCATTGGTCAAAGCGGTGCGCGGGATCACAATGATTCTTCGATTTCCGCGAACCTGGGCCCTCTACGGGCTCCTCAAATGGCGAAGTTCATCTTCCGGGACCTCCTCGGCCGCTCCCGCCACGACCCGCGCCGGCGACCCACGACCGCGCTGCGAGAATCAGATCCGGCGGCTGGCCTTCCTTGGCGTTGCTGTAGTATCCGACCTGCGTTCCAGGCCTGAACAGAAACGCGGCGCCCTGCGTCACCGGGTGGCGCACCTCTTTGCCATCGGCGTCCAGGCCTGCCACCATGTCGCCGCTGCCCCGCAACAGGAAATAGATCTCCTCCTCCGCGGGGTGGTTGTGCGGGATGTTCGTCCCTCCCGGCGAGAAGTCCATGATGAAGAGGCTGTCCATCACGTAGGCCGCGGCCAGTTTGTCGCGCTGGCTGCTGGTGAAACCCATCAACAGCTTGAACTGCGTGGTCGGACCATGCTGGCCCAGCACCTGCCTTGGCACGTCGTCGGCGCTCGCCAACATCAACTTCGGCGTGGGCTTGACATCCATTTCGGCGGGGATCTTATAGCCCATCACCATCACCTTGATGGGCGCGCCCGACGAATTCGCGATGCCGTGCTTCACGCCTACTGGCAGGTACATGAAGTCATTGGTCTTGATTGCCGCCTTATCGTCGCCGTACCACAGGGTTCCGTTGCCTTCCACGACGAAGTACATCTGTTCTTCGGCGGGGTAGGTGACCATCGACGTGGTTCCACCCGGGGCTACCGTGAGTTCGCCGTATCGCGCCACGGTCTTGAGCTGGTCCGCATCCGCGTCGCCGATGCCGAACAAGGGCTTATAGGAAGCCGCCTTGGAACCCGCGGCCGTCAGGTCGTCCGGCTTGGGGGCGACATCCTGCGATTGCCGGCGCAGAAAGCCCGGGTCGGCGGCGAAAATGCTAATCGAGAACGCGAAGAGAGCGCTCGCCAGCCTGGCGGCGCCTGCCTGTTTGCGCATATTGCCTTCCTTAGAGTCATGTCCGCCGCGGTCTGCGCGCCGGCAAGCCGCGGCGGATCAGTGCGAACGGACTAGACTCAATAGTCCGACGTCCGTTCGTTCACCCAAACCCCATCCACGTTGAAGTGGGGCCACGCGCCGCTCATGGGGCGCGTGGGATCCCACACGGCGTTCGGCTCAAAGTAGCCTGGATAGCGCAGGTGTTCCTTTACCACCGCCTCGTTCAGCTCCACACCCAGGCCGGGCGTATCCGGGACCGTGACGTAGCCGTCCTTGATGATCGGTTCGGTGACGCCGGTGACGAGTTCCTGCCACCACGAGAGGAAGTCCACCGCGTGGCATTCCATGGCGATGAAACTTTCCAGCGTGGCGGCCGTATGAACCGCGCCCATGGTGCCCAGCGGGGAGCCGGCCATGTGAATAGCCGTGGGGATCTCCTGCTCGTTCCAGGCGTAGTCGGCGATGCGTTTGGTCAAGCGACAGCCCCCGGAGGTGCCGTGATCGCAGTGAATTTTGTCCACGGCGCGATTATCAATGAGAGGTTTGAACCCCAGCGGCGCATCCAGCCCGAAGGCATCCTCGCCGGTTAGGAGCGGCGTAGCGGTGTTTGCCTTGATAGCCTTGAATTCCTTCCAGCGATAGAAACCGCCGGTGCCGAACAGGTCTTCCAACCACTCCAGCTTGAATTTCTCGAAGGCCCGGCCGGCGCGAATTCCGTCCTGTACGGTACCACAACGCAGGCTGGCGGCATCGATGGCCAGCGGCTTGTCATAGCCGATGGCGTCGCGCACGGCCGCCACCAACTCGGCGCCGTAGGCCAGACCCCGGTCGGTCGGGACGCCAGTGACGGGGTCGAGGGCTCCCGGCTTGCCATCGCCGCTGATGAAGTTGGTGGTCACATCCATCTTGAAGAAGGTAAAACCCTTCTTCTGGCGCTCCAGCATCCGCTGGCCGTAAGCCTTGGGATCGTGGGTGCCCGTGGTGTCGCAGTACATGCGCACCGTGGCGCGTTTCTTGGATCCCAGCAGCCGCCACACGGGAATGCCATAGACTTTGCCGATGATATCGTTGAGGGCCAGATCGATGGCGCTATAACCGCCGCCTGCCCGCCCGGCGCCGGCATATGGCAGCACGTACGACATCAGGTTATCGAAATCCAGCGGGTTCCGGCCCATCAGGAAGGGTTTCATTGCGAGGGCCGAATACTCGCTGCCGGCGTCGCGCACTTCTCCCAGTCCATACACCCCCTGATTGGTGTCGATGCGGATGATGGGGTAATCGTAGTTGGCAGCGACGCGCAGGGACCGCATGCCGGTGATCTTCAGATCGCTGGGCGCGGACAATTTGTTGACGGGAGGCAGGTCGATGGTAGCTGCTCTTCCGGCGCCGGTTCCGCGGCGGCCTTCGGGCGGAGCGGGTGCTCCCGCCTGACCGGGCGGCGGCGTTTGGCCCGCCGCCGCGGTTTGCGTCTGGCCCATGGCAGGGCCTCCGGTCATCTTGAAAATCGCGCCAAGGCCGCTGGCCGACGCTACTCCCGCGAAGATCTTGCGCCGGCTGATACTAAACTTCGCCATAACCTTATCCTTCCTTCGCTTGGAGGCGCAGGCGGTTTCAAAAACGATTCCACCTGCGAGAGGCCTCCTGTATTAGGTTCGCCTCTACCCCCGCGCGGCGATGGTGACTGTGGAAGCCTTCAGCCCCGGCGACGCAGCGGTCACCCGGATCTGGCCTGCATGGCCGCTCGATTGCACGATGGCCAGGCACATCCCGTGAAATAACTTCTCTTGCTTACCCTTGTAACTCTCGGAGTTCGACATATCGCCGTTGTCCACTCCGATCAGCTTGCCTTCCCCTTGTATCTCGAAGGTGATTTCGTTATCGGCGTCGGGATGCGTCCGGCCTTGCGCGTCTACTACCGTGACGGTAATGTGCGCCACGTCGCGGCGGTCGGCATGGATTGTCCCGCGATCTACCGCGAGCGTTACACCCGCCGGCTCGCCGGTAGTCGAGATCTCCACCGTCACCGGGGGCTGCCCGCTCTTGGTCCCCACGGCTTTGAGCGTGCCGGGCTCGTACGGGACGTCCCACGAAAGGTGCAAATCGTTGGTGGTGCGCACGCCGCCGCCCGCCGCGCCCTGCTGCCCGTAGCGGCCCTGCATGCCAAAGCGCGGAAATGTGTACCCCTTGGCGCCCACCGATTTGCCGTTGAGAAACAGCTCCACGCTGTCGCAATTGGTGTAGCACGTCACGGGGATGAATTCCCCTTCGTGGCCCTTCCAGTTCCAGTGGGGAAAGAGGTGCAGCATGGGTTTCGCCGTCCACTGGCTCTGGTAGAAATAGTAGCCGTCTTTGGGAAAGCCGCAGCTATCGATGCAGCCGGAGCTCGACCCGCGGTTGGGCCACGACGATTCGCCCAGGTAATCGATGCCCGTCCACATGAAGTCGCCGGCCACGTAGTCGTGCGTTCGTACGAAACGCCACAGTTCTTCCGTATCGAGTCCGCGGAAGCCCCGGCCACCGCGGCCGCCACCACCTCCGAAGCCACCCGCTCCCCCCCTTCCGCCGCCGGCGGCTGGGGCTTGCCCCGCCACTGGCGCGGGCGCCAGGAGCGCAGCCGCGGCCGATCCCGCGGCTGCCGGCAGCCACGCGCGGTAATCGCCGCGAACTCCTCCCTCACCCGAGCTTTCCGTGCCGATCATGCGCCAGTTCGGGTGGGCCAGCTTGTCTTCGCTGTAATACAGCTCTTTGCGTTCCCGCCAGCGGTCGGCGTAGTTGTAGCCCACCACGTCCAGCAGATTCAGGAATTCCACAGGCGCGGGTTTCGGTTCGGCGGCGATCTGATCGCACGCGGCGGTCACCGGCCGGGTGGGATCTTCGCGGTGAAAAATGTTGATCAGGTCGCGCAGCAGGTCAATGCCGTTGGGCGTGAGCTGATCGCCGATCTCGTTGCCGCAGCTCCACAAGACCACCGAAGGGTGATTGCGGTCGCGGTGCACGAAATCCGTCACGTCGCGCTGGTGCCATTCGTCGTAATACGGCGAATAGCCGTTGCCGCGCACCTGCGGCTTGCTGAACTTCCATTCATCGAAAGCCTCGTTCATCACGCAGAAACCCATGCGATCGCACAGGTCCAGGAACTCCGGCGCCGGCGGGTTGTGGCTGGTGCGAATGGCGTTGCACCCCATCGCCTTGAGAACCTCGAACCGGCGCTCCCAAACCCGCTCTGGTACGGCCGATCCCACCGAGGCGGCGTCGTGGTGCAGGCACACGCCATTCAGCTTGACGTGTTCGCCGTTCAGCAGGAAGCCTTTGTCGGCGTCGAAAAGAGCCTCGCGGATGCCGAAGGGCGTCTGGTGCGCATCCACCGTGGCCGGCCCCGTGCGCACGGTGCTGCGCAAGGTGTGCATCGCGGGTGTCACCACGCTCCAGAGCGCGGGCTTGTCCACGTTGAACTGCTGCACGAATTCGTAATCCCCGTTGGCGGCGATCTGCTGAGTGGCCTCCCCCCGCTGCACGATCGTTCCATCCGGGCCCAACAGTTCGCTCAGCAGCGTACACGCGGCCACGGCGGCGCCCTCGTTCCGCACGCGGGTCTTCACCTGCACCAGTGCCGCGTCTTTGCTCACCCGCGGCGTAGTAACGAACGTGCCCCACTGCGGCACGTGGACCGGGTTCACGGCCGTAAGCCACGTGTGCCGGTAGATGCCCGAACCGGAATACCAGCGCGAGTTCGGCTGCAGCGAGTTATCCACCTTGGCCGCTATCACGTTTTCGCCGGTGAGGTTCAGATGCGGCGTCACGTCGTACGTGAAGCTGATGTAGCCGAATGGCCGTTTGCCGAGGTAGTGGCCGTTGATCCAGACCTCACTGTTGCGGTAGGCGCCATCGATTTCGAGCGAGACCTTCTTGTCTCTATAGGATGCGGGCGCGCGGAAGCGCTTTCGGTACCATCCGATGCCGGTGGGGGCGTTGCCGCCCGCGCCGCCGCTGGGTTCGTCTTGCGCGAACGGACCTTCGACGCTCCAATCGTGCGGCAAGTCCAGGGCGCGCCACGCGGAGTCCGCAAAACCGGGCTGATCCGCGCCGGGTGCGTCACCCTTGAAGAATCTCCAGCCGAAGTCGAAGGACTCGCGGAAGCGCGGAGAAGCCTCCACAGCCTGCGCGGGCAGCCGGGACTCGAGGGCCGCGATCAGCGCCGCAGTTCCCAGGGTGCGGCCCAACATGCCGCGGTGGGTCAATACGTCGGTGGGTTCGCTCATGATGCCTCCTTGATAGCGCGCGGCGCGGCGCAAGTCTATGGGATCACCGCGCCGGCGTCGCGAGGCTGGGACGGTTTGCCGCGCGTGAACCGTAAGGAGCCTCGCCCGGCTCCGACATAAGGACGCCGATGCCTTTGCCGTTCGGCGTTTGCATGACCATTTGTTCCCAGGATCAGAAGTAGACTTTCCAATCCACATCGATGCCGGTCGCGGCCGTGTAATCCACCGTCAAGAGGCGTCCCTCGGCCGTCATCCTGGCGGCCACGCCACCCGACAACTCTACGCGTTTTGCGGCAAATCCTTCCGGAACGTAGAAGCGCAACTGATATGGGTCACCGGCCACCGCGCGCGAAATGCCGTGCAGCATCCGCTGCGGGACATCGTAGGCTAGGTCCTTGATGTCGAATGCCATCTGCCGGATGTGCCTGCTGGTGGAGATCAACACTGGGCGGTTCTGTTTCTCCACGATGCTGTAGATGTCGCAATCGTACGGGGGCACAGCACGCGGTTTGAAGGTCCCCTGGAAGGTTCCGATCAGTTTCCTGCTCCAGAATTCATAGACGATGTACTCTTTGCCCGGATCGAGCCGGAGATCCTTGGCAGCATCCAGATCGACCGTGAACTTGGCGATCAGTTCCCGCGTCGCCGGAGTAGTGTAAGTGAAGCCTTCGCGAGGGGTTTTGCCGGTGTAGTTGAAAACGGCCACGACGTTCCACTTAGCGAAGGGCCGCTCCACGGGCATGTTCCAGATCTGGGCGGGCTTCCTGACGAACAAGTCGACGGGATAGGAAACATCAGGGGTTGGCGGGCTGATCCGCTTCAACAGCTCAATCCGGTCCTCGGGGTATATTTCGTTGAAGGCTTCCTCCAGGAAGAGCGTGCTGCCGGCAAAGGCATGGAAATTGGCGCTGACCTTGGCCTGGGCATAGTTGAAGCGGCCCGCCGACTCATCGATTGGCTGCGACTTGTACACATGGAAGCCGTCGCCGTCGTTCCAAAAAACGCGGCCGTTGTAAAAGAACCGGATCGACGAACCCAGCAGGGATTCGGTAAGCCAAAGGCGCCAGCCGTCACCCTCCTCATAACCGTGGTCGGCGTCGTTCGAAACCCGCGTGATGTCGACAATTCCATAGGTATGATCGACTACGTTCATATTGGAGCGAATCACCCTGCGTGGCGCCTTCTGATCGATCACCTCGCGCCAGGGGGTCCCGGCCGCGCGGTAGGTTTCCAAGGCACTCATAAAGGGGTTGTACTGTCCGGGCCACTTGTCCCACCAGTCGGCGAAGTCCATCTCGGCACGGCCGGTTTCGTTCTCGTGGCCCACCACCCATTGAAACGCCCGCTCGCGTTCCAGCTTGATGGTCAGAGGATTAGAGAAATCGATCACCCGCGTGCCCATCGTCATTCCATAGTAGCGGGCGTGTATGGGGAGATAACATTCGTCCGGATAACTGGTCCGGCCAGGCCCCCCACCGGCAGGCTGAGATCCGGCCGCCGTTTGGCGGTCGCCGCCGAGACCATACAATCCGAAACTTCCTTGCCTGCCGGGCCCACCCAGTCCCCAATAGAAATCAGTCAGGCCGTGCTCCTTGAAGAACTTATTGGCATTGGCCTCGCTGCCTCCGGAGAGGTAGCCGTGGAAGCGGCTGAAGTTGTTGGATACCAAATCCCGGTCGTCAAGATCGATCGGGCGCCGCTGCTTCAGCCGGATATCGTACGCGATGGCGATCAGGTCCGCCTGGTGTTCCATGGCGCGCAGCGCATCGGTATTGAAATCGATGAGCAATTTTTCACCCGCAAAGCTTTCTCCCGCGGGCATAGTGACTTTGTAGCTGCAAGATCCCCGAACCCTCATACGGTCGTTGGTTTCTCCTTGCCAGCCCGCCCCTACTTCAAACCTCGATGCCCCTTTCGTGACGGTCACGTGTCCCATGAGCAGGCTGTTGCCGGTATCCATGTCTCGGATCACGTGATTCACCTGGTACATCTTCGGCACGACGAAACTGACCACCGGCGCAAGATCGTAGTATTCGCGGTTCTGAGACATGGTTCCCAGACTGGTCCATCTCTCGGTGGTTCCACCCAGCCGCACATCGTTGGATACGAAGGTATCCATCTCCACTACGTCGACAGCTTTGCCGGTGTGGTTCGAACGGCCCAGGCTCACCAGAATGTCGTTGCCGGTCTTGCTGGCGGAAATCTGATAGTCGAAATCGAGCTGGCCGGCCTTAGTCCCATGTAGAGTAACCGTTGCGAACGATCCGAAGTTGTTGGAATCAGCGTAGTTTACGGTGCCGGTCACTTTCCAGCCCGAAGGGTCGTCTCCGGGCAGGAAGTAAACGTCATGGAGACGCATCGGCGTGCCTTTGACCTCCGCCGACCAGCGGCAGGCGGTTACATCGACAGATACCAGCAGATTCTTAGTATCAATCTTGATTGGCGGCGCTGCGTTCGCGGGCAAAGATGGAACAAGAACCACCGTGACCCATAAGCCCCAGGCGCACAAGTTCTTCCGGATCTGCATATTTCCCTTTCCTCAAAACCACTCTTGTTGGCGCACGCACCCCTGTTTGTCGCCTCGACTCTCCAGTCGATGCGCAGTATCGCCGGCACAACGTCTCCGAAAGCCGCTCACCTGGCACGCAATGCCTTCTGGGCCAGCGCGTGCGCCGCCAGCGTAAGGGCTCACTTCACGGCTACGCCCCACACATTGGCGAAGCGCGATTTGCCCGCGGGACCTTCAACCTCGAGAATAGTCGTGTACTCCCTGCCGGTCTTGTACTGGTGCACCGGATTCTGTTCCGTGGATGTTGAACCGTCTCCGAAATCCCATTTCCAAGACGTGATCTTGCCTTGGGACTCGTCCTTGAAGGCCACCAGCCGGCGGTCCATATCGGCAACCGTGTAGGACCACTTCGCCTGGATGGATTTCTGGAATTGCGGTTCCAGGGGCATGAGGCGAAAACCGACCAGATCGCTGGCGTCGCCGAAGAAAGTCTGCTTGTGGGAGAGGTTCCAGAATCCCACGCGGCCGGGCGCATTGACATCGTCGTAGTCGATTACCGCCCAGGAGAGGCCGATCAGCTTGTTTTCCGTAAGCACCGATTCCACCGCGCGCTGCGGGCCCTCGCAGGGAGAATAATCGAACGGCGTGATCCAGAATTCCAGCACCAGTTTGCCGCTCTCACCGGGTTTGAAGTTGTAGTTGTACGCCGCGTTGGCGTAGGGTAGCCGCTTGATGTACTGGGCACATCCCCACGCCATAGCCCAGTCTTTATCGCCCGGCGGCGTGAAGATGTGGTAATTCTGCGCCTGGACGCCGTGCGTGGCCCAGTGCGCGTCGCGTTCGCTGATGCGTGGGTCGATCACCGAGCGTGCCCGACCGACAGCTTCCGGCGTCCACACGTCGCGGTGGTAGATATCGATCAAAGGCCCGCCGGAGAGATCTCCATCCACCACCACTTCGAAGATATCGTTGTGCAGGTCGGTCCGCGAAAAGTCCCAGTAATTGTCGTAGGCTTCGTAGAGGAAATAGAGGCGATTGAGGCCCTTGACCCAACCCACCTTGACTTTGACGTCGAGGTTCTTGGGGTCGTGATTCATGCCGTGACCGTCTTCAGTGTCCATGAGCTGATCCATGCCGATGGAGTAGCTGTCGGGAACGATCGCCCAATCGTCGGTGTTGCCATCAATGCGCGGAATCTTGTCGGGTGGAAACTGGAAGATTTTGAAGGTGACGTCCGGCCGTTCCAGGCCGAACTGCAAAGGCGTAAACAGCACGGCCAGGAAACTGGAAACAAACAATCGTTTGAACATGTTTCATACTCCGTGTGTCTTGGTTCCGGGTCAGTGCGCCACCAGGCGAACCGGGCCGAGCAGGCCCGTAGCCGGCGGTGGCAAGGCGCCGCGACCCCGTCCGACGGCGGGGGGCGCGGCCACGGCTCCCGCGGCGCCTTGTGCCCTGCCGCCTCGCCCGCCAGCGACTGCGGGGGATGCCACGCCAGCGGGAGCAGGAGGCGGAGCGCCACCACCCCCGCGGCCGCCGGCGGTGGTGCGCACTTCCACTTCGAGCTCGTTCGATCCGGCCGTTAACGCGCTGGTCACATCCCAACGATAGGGCTGCCATGAGTGGCCCTCGAGTTCCTTCCCGTTCAGTTTTACGCGTGCGTAGTCGTTGACGTTGGCGATTTCGAGATACACGTGTTTCCCGGCCGGCGCCGCGGAAGCCATAAACTGCTTCCGATAAACCGCCGTTCCCGCAAAGGACGGCGCGCCCAAGTCCTCCCACGATTTCAGAGGCGTACTCAACTGCTTGTCGTTGAGATCCAGCGCCCAATCTCCGCCCAGTTCGACCAGCGTAATGCCGGACGCGAAGGAGGGTTCCGACTCGCCCACCGCACCGGGCAGCGGCCCCACCACGACGACTTTCGTTTCGTAGGGGCCCAGCACCAGCGGGAAGCGCACCGAATCGCCTTCGCCAGCGGCCGCGGAGAGCGGATGGATCTCGCCCGTGGCCAGGTCCCAGGCTTGCGCCTGTCCACGGCCGGCGATGGTTGCCATGCGCGATTCTTCTTTGTTGCTCTCATTGAAGAAAAAGTACATGTCAGCGTCGCGCCAAGTGCGGCGAGTGTAGGTCAGCCGCGGGAACTCGGCGTCCAGCTTGACATCCGGTTTGGGCAAGGCCGCAAGCACGCGCGCGGTGATGTCGCCAGAGGGCTCGATGAGCGTAGCGAAGCTCAAATCCGGTGCGTCCTTGGCATCCAGGAACGTCTTGTCCACAACCAATTTGGGAGTCTTCCCGACGAAGATCACCTTGCCGCCGGCTTTGACGAAAGCTTGCAGCCGCGTCAGACCGGTCCGCGTGACCACCGTCGTCGACGGAACCAGAATGGCCCGGTAAATCTGTCCGCTGAGATTCTTGAAGCCGCCATCCTCGAGCGAAGCTACTCCGCTGAGCGATTGCTCGTCGAAGTAATCCCAATCTACCTGATGTTCGAACAACTGCCAGCCGAGCTTGGTCATACTGCGATCGGCCTCTTCGTCACCCATCCACATGCTGTTGGAAGGATAGTAAAGGCCCACCTGCGCCGCGGGGCGTCCGATGGCCATCAAATAGCCGGCGCGGTCGGTGTACCAGGCCAACATGGGCGCGGCCGGGTTCACCGGGGCGCTCGCCCCGCCCGCGCCGCCACGCGTCACGGGAATGCGCACCTGCAACGCGTTTACACCCCTCACCACCTGATAATCCAACTGGAACTTGCCATCGATGCCGAGGCCGCCGGCCGACTCGGTCCAGACCTTGGGCCGGCCGAACAAGTGTGCTGCCGAGGATGCCAGCTTGGGAAAGTTATTATTCTCGTTCCAGGTCCCGTCCGGAGTGTGAACCCGGCTGGGGATGAGTTGGCTCAGGTTGTCGATGCCCGGCACCTCGACGTGGCGCATGTCCCGGAGGAAGTCGCCCTCGTTGCGGATATGGTCCTCGGGCAAGTCTAATCTCAGAGCCTGCTCCTCGTGGTTCAGGTGGACCAGGTACTCCACGTTGTTGCGCGCGCACCATTCCGCCTGTACCCCGAAGAAGGTCTCGCGGAACATCCCGCTCCAGACGTCCCAGTAGTCGGCCTTGGCCCGCCAGGCCTCGTCGGTCATCTTGGGCGCGAAGAAAAGCGGCAGGTACGGCTGGATGTCGTAGCCCTTCTGCTGGCGGAATTCATCCAACATCCGCGGCGTCCAGGGGATAAAACAGGTGTAGTCGGGCTCGTCGCCGAAGAAGCCCAGGATAGTCTTGCCGAACTCATCGCCGACGGCCGCTTTATAGGTTTCGTGGGTGATCTTCAGGAAGGCGCGGGTGGCGTCCGGATTCAGGTAATCGGTCAGCGAATACTGGCTGTCTTTGGCGCGGGTGCCGTCGGCCCGCGCCGACATGCGGGTAGGGGAACTGCGAAAGATGTGTCGGACCAGGATCAGCTCCCACGGTTTCGGGTAGCCGCCTGCGCCGGGCGGAGGCGCCGGGGCCATCCACTTGATTCCGGCGGAGGTGATGGGCACCCGTTGGACCGTGCCGGTTTGCGCGAACACCGCCAGCGCCCCTAGTGTGTCCGGCGGCGTGGGCATGATCAGCGTCTGGCCCGGCATGACGCTGATGCGTATGTCCGCGTCCAGGCCCTGCATGGTCAGTTCCGGATACTGCTCACTGATTTTGCCGCCGGCGAATCCGCTTGGGTAGTCATATTCATCCTGGATCCACAGCTTCATCGCCCTTTTGGCGGCTTCCTGGACCACGAACTTGATCTGCGCGATATGCTCCGGCGAGAGGTACTTGGGCTCGCCGCGCCCCGGCGACATGTTAACGATGAAGACGCCATTGGCCGAGAGCTGATCGAGATCCTGCACGATCCTAGCCATCCGTTCCTTGGCGTCCGGTCCGTTCCAAGTGGTGAACGGGTTGATAGCGCCGTATTCGTGCGGCGGCGATTTGAAGTTGGCGGCCGCTTCGCGCACGGACGGCACCGTGATCTGTTGCCAGGGCCGTTGTGCCGGCAGATCGGCCGCCAGCAGCGGAACGATAACGAAAGTCGCGAGCATCTTTTTCATATCAGCTCCCTCGAAGCCGCGAAAAGAACTGACCTTGAGCAGGGGGGCACCGCCTCCCACACAAAAAGCGGCAAAACTTGGTCCGAGGGAATGGTGATCTCGTGCCAGGGGCGCTGAGCCATCGCGGCGAATGAAAAAAGAAAACACGAGTGGTCCGGCCAAACCTCTCATCTTCATTGCCTCCACGCGAAGACGGGCCTGATTATAACAAGTTTCAGGAAAGCCCAGTGCCTTTCAAATACGGATTGCCATTCCGAAACACAGTAACGAGGCGTCACCTGTCGGACGCACGCTTCCGCCCGAGACGTGGCGCAAGACCGCGGTATGGAACCGGACCGGAAACCGAAAGGGTTCCCGAGTCAGATCAGTTGCGCCTCGAAGCAGGCTTGTTGAACGTGGGGTGCTCGCCGGCCGACTGGGTACCGGGCGGATGTCGAGTGTCGGCCGGGGCAGTTACGGATGTACCCATCTCAAGCCAAAATGCAAACGCCGCACGCTGCCCGGCTTGCGTTGCAGCTATCGAATCGGCAAGATGACGGACCGGCTTGATATGCAGTCCCAGTTGTTGCCGTATCCGCTTCCGCGTTCGGCACACAGTTTCTGCGTCAAGGTCCTCCCGAAAACCCTGAGCTGGCTACCCGAGGCGTTGGCCCCCCCCTGGCAGGCGCCTATACTAGTGCCATGAAAATCTTGAAGGCTGTTTCGTGGTTCACCGCAACGGCGGCCCTGCTCTGGAGTCAACAGGCCGCCGCGCCCGGCCCGCCGCGCCCGCCTACCACGCCTTTCACGGCCGCCGAACTGGAGGCCATCCCTTTGACGCCGCCGCGGGCCGGCGCCAGCGTTACCGAGACACTCTTCGACGGCAAGACTCTGGACGGCTGGCGGGGAAACCTGGACTGGTGGTCGGTGAAAGACGGAGCCATTGTGGGAAAGTCCAGCAGCAAGGTGCCGACCAGTTTCTTGTACACCAAGGATAAATACTCCGATTTCCGGCTCACTCTTTCTTCCAGAATGGTGGAATCGGAGAACCATGCAGGGGTCTGTTTTTGGGGTGAGATCGCCGAACAAGCAGGCAACCCGTGGTATACCCACGGGCCGCTGGTGATCTTCCCTAACCCGAGCATGTGGGATTATATCGAGGCCAAGGGCCTGCGGGTATATCGGACCACCACGGAGAAAGTAACCAGCCAGCACGAATGGGTCAAGGTGGAAATCCTGGCACAGGGCAACCGCGTGCGCTCGGCGTTCAACGGTGTTCAGGTGATGGAGTGGAGGGAGCCGGACCCGAACCGCATTAAAGTCGGCCCCATTGGCATCCAACTGCACGCGCTGGATGGACCACAACAGGTTCTATACAAGGACATCGTGGTGGAGACCTTCCCTCGGGAAGACCGGCTGATCACCCTAAAGAAGTGACGTGCGCCGCGGACGCGGTCTCGTGTACACTTTGAGAGTTTGGCATCTTAATTGTCGTCTGCATGGCCGCTTCCGCGGGCTGCCGGTCCGGGGGCCGCATGGTCCGGGGGCGGACTTGAGAGGAGAGTATGCGCACCTTCATTCACGGTTCCCTTGCCGGTTCTTGATGTTTGGGCTCGCCGGCGTTACGACCGCACAAAAGCAATTTACCAACTGCCCCCTTTCTTTTGCCGGCGCTTTCAGCGGATCGACGCGGGCAGCGAGCACGGCATCTTGCGCGTCAGGTTATACCGCTATGAATGAGACCCGCGCGGGCCGGCTTCCGCCGGAGTCTGGAAAGTGAGATTCCCATGAACTCAAATGAATCGAAAAAAAGCACATTATCCCGGCGCTCGGCGGTAGCGGTTGGATTGGCGCCGCTGGTGGTTGCCCGCCATGTGCTGGGAGGCCCCGGCTATCAGGCTCCCAGCGATAAACTCCGCATCGCCGCCGTGGGCGTCGGCGGCGTGGGCGGAGACTATGTTGCCGGCTGTCGGAGCGAAGAGATCGTGGCCCTTTGCGACGTCGACCCCGATTTCGCCGCACCGATATTCAAGCTCTACCCTGGCGCCAAGGTTTACCAGGACTTCCGCCAGATGTTCGACCGGGAGCATAACAACTTCGACGCCCTGATCGTGGCCACGCCGGACCACTGGCATTACCACCTGGTTATGGCGGGCCTGGCTATGAACAAGCACATTTACTGCGCCAAGCCCATGACGCGCACCATCGCCGAGGCGAGGAGGGTCAAGGCAGCGGTGCTGGCCTCCAAAGTCACCACCAAGGCGAGCCTGCAGGATTCGCGATCTTCCCCGTCCCGTGCTACCACAGAGTTGCTGTTGAGCGGCGCCATTGGACCCATCCATGAAGTGCACTTCTGGACTGGCACGCACTGCCCCAGCGGTTTGGCCAGGCCCACGGAGGTGCAGAAGCCACCCGCGGGGATGAACTGGGACCAGTGGTGCGGCCCTTCTCCGGCGCGGCCGTACCACAGCATCTACCACTACGGCAACTGGCGTCCTTGGTGGGACTTCGGCACCGGTAACCTCGGTGACGTGGCTTGCCACGCGTTGCACGTATTCTTCGAGGAGCTGGAAATGGGCGCGCCGGATTGGGTGGCGGCCGACGCTTGCCAGGCCAACACTATAGAAGGCCGGGTCTCGAACACCGAGTGCGCCAGCATCGCGAACTACGTGCAATGGCACTTTCCGCCCCGCGGCAAACACCCCGAGATGATGGCGTACTTCTACGATGGCGGACTGCAGCCGCCACGGCCGTTGAGCATGCCACCGTCAGTGGGGATGCCGGGCAGGGGAATGATGTTCGTGGGCGAAAAGGGGGTTCAGGTTTCGGCGTTCTATGGGGGTAGTCCGTCGCTGCCGGACCACAATGGGCCGAAACCGGGCCAGACGTTTCAGGGGCTGCCCGGCGGCTGGCTCCTGCCGGAGAGCCGCTTCAAGGACTTCAAACAACCGGAGCCGACCTTGCCACGGTGCGAGCGAGCGGATCATTACGCTGAGTGGATCCGCATGTGCAAAGCCGGCAAGAAGTCGATCATGCCCATCGAGCTCGCTTGCGACTACACCGAATTTGCCCTGCTCGGAACGGCGACGCTGCGCCGCTACAGCACGCCCCCTCGGCAACCGACGGCCGAGGCGCGCGCCGGAGCCGCCGCTGGCGGCGGATCTGGCCGGTCGGACTCCGCGGTGGTGTGGATTGAGGCGTCGGGCGACGGCCATGTCCATGTCCCCGACGCGCGCCCCCTGGCCAACAACGGTACGGGAGCAACCTACTATCGAAGCTCCAAGGTGCTCCTCTGGGACTCAAAGGCAGGAAGATTCGGCAACGACGAGGTGGCCAACGGCTACGTCGACATGCCCTACCGCACGGAGTGGGACTACAAGGTTTAGGAGAGTAGGTCTCTTCGGGAGAAATCCAGTGAGAACACTACCGGTGCTCCGAGTCTGGGTGACCAACGGGCAGCGCGGGATCGAAGAGGCCACGCCCATTGCGGTCACCGCTGGCAAAACCCAATTCACCCTGGATCCGGCCAGCTACACCACGCTGCTGAGAGAGCCATAAATTGAAACGTGGTTTCGCATCCTTCGGCTGTGGCATATAATGGCGCTTGAGAACACGGGGAACTTTGGCGATGGCTAACGCGATCTCACGGCGTGAAGTATTGGCCGGCTTTGGCGCATCCGGCCTACTCCTTTCGCAAACGGCACGCGCTTTCACCGCGCCCGCGCCCGTGGCGCCGGTGGCTGTCGCACGGTGCAAGACCTATGAACCCGCGGAACTGACGTCGATTCTCGACGGCATGTTCGACAAGCTCGGCGGCTTGGGCCGTCTGGTGCAAGGCAAGACCGTAGCCATCAAACTGAATTTCAACGGCGGGCCGACCGTCCGGCTGGGACATCTGCCGCTGGGGGACACGCACTGGCCCCACCCCAACCTGCTGGCCGCCACCATGCACCTGATGGCGCGCGCCGGCGCGCATCGCATCCGCCTGGTTGAGGGGGCAGCGGCGCCCCGCACGGATCCCTTCGAAGAACACATGTTGGACGCCAACTGGGATCCCCGGCAATTCCTGCGCGCGGCGCCCCGCGTGGAGTTCGAAAACACCAACTACACCAACGCCGCCAAGAAGTTCACGCGCCTTCCTGTGCCGCACGGAGGGCTACTCTTTCCGGCTTACGATGTCAACCATTCCTACGTGGATTGCGACGTTTTCGTCACGGTAGCCAAGTATAAGGATCATCCCACCACCGGCGTCAGCACCGTGATGAAGAACCTGTTCGGCCTGACTCCCCTGACGGGTTTACGGCAACGGAGCCGGCAAGTGGGAGGACAACGACCTGGTTTATGGCAACGACCGCATCCAGATCCTGCACCGCGGATCGCGACAACCGGCCATGGGCGCCCTGCCCGAGATCGATCCGACGTCGCCGCGCGACGATGGCTACCGCGTGCCCCGCATTATCGCCGACCTGACGGCTGCCCGGCCGGTGCACCTGGCCATCATGGACGGCGTCAAGACCATGGCCGGCGCGCAGACACCCGACCCCTGGTGCACGCCCGTTGAGCCGGGTGTATTGATGGCGGGAACCAACGTCGTCAACACCGCCGCCGTGGCCATTGCCGCTATGAACTACGATCCACGGGCAACTAAGGGCACCGTGCCCTTCGAACGCTCGGACAACAAGTTGCTGCTGGCCGAGCAACTGGGCGTGGGCTCGGCCGATCCGAGCCGCATCGAAGTGATCGGACAGTCTATTCAGGAAGTGCTGTTCGATTTCCGCTCTCTCCGCGAAAAGCGGCGTGCGCTGCGCGCGAATAGTCCCGCCGGGGGCCCGGGAACGACCAGGAACTGAAGATCGGTAATGCCAACATCCGCGTCTTGGATCCCTTTGCGCTGGCCGCCCGTCTGGGTCGACCCGGCGCTTCTGGGGCTGCTGGAAGGAACCCCATTCAACTGTCTGGCACTGGAATGGAACCCCGCTTTGGCGCCGGTCGTTGCCCGGGCCCGCACGACGGGTCTTTTCCTGGTGGCGATCGGCAACGAGGCGGCACGCTCGGCCGGCGCCGCCGCCGGACTGGCTCTGCCGGATGAATCGGTGCTGCTTGCCGCGGATTCGGCGTGGCCGGACATTGCCAGCTTGGCAAACGCGTCTGAACTGGCTGGCCCCACGGCCAATCCATGGATCAGTTCCAACGGTTGGCTTTTGCGGCTTTCCAAGGTGCGGTCGCCGCAAAAAACCGTCTGGCTGACGTTCGAACCGCCGGGCGCGCCGAATATTGTGCAGCTCGAATCATACCTCCGGGCCATCGCCGACACCGGCACTTTCAACGGCCGCTGGGTGGTCTCTCTGGATTCCGACCTGCGCGGTGGCCTGGCCCGTGGCGATGCGAAGGCGCTGTCGTCCTGGAAAGCCATTGCCGCAGCCGTGCGGTTCTTCGAAAAACACCGGGGGTGGAGCGCCCTGGAGCCGTTGGGCGTGGTCGGGGTGGTTTCCGATTTCTCGGGGCCCAATGCATCCGCGAGCCAAGAGATCCTGAACCTGTTGGGCCGGCGCAGTCTGGCTTATCGCATTCTGCCTGCATCGGCAGTGGCAACCGCGTCGCTGGCCGGTTTCCATGCCTTGATCTATGTGGATGAAGGGACACCCGCACCGCCGTTGCGCCACAGGTTACTGGCCTTTGCGGAACACGGCGGGCTGGTCATGACCGGTGCAGGATGGAACCACGAGGGCAAGCCCAGCGGAATGGATCATCCGCGCCTGGATGTTCGCCGCATGGGGAAGGGCCGGCTCGCTATCTGCAAGGACAGTTCCCCGGACCCATTCATGATCGCCCGTGACGTTCACATGCTGCTCGGCCGCACATACGACGTGGCCCGCTTCTTCAACCTCTCGGCGTTTCTTTCGTACTGCAGCGCGTCGCCGGACCGGGCGCAGGAGCTGGTACAAATCGTTAGTTTCGCCATCCGGTTCGCCAACGATCTGGCCACCGCCTGGGTTCCCGGGAGGTTCGCTTCGGCGCGCCTATGGAGTTTGGGCTCTGAAAGTTCGTCACCGGTCGAAATGCTTCCCGAAAACGGTGGCACCAGCCTTCTTCTGCCGCCCGTGCCGGTTTACGCGGGCATCGAACTCTCGCGCAAAATCGGGCTAAACTAGCGCAGTCGTTTTTTTCCCGCCGCGAGCATCTTCACCGCCTTCGATGCGCGGCTCGCCTTGGTGGAGGACTGCTTAGCCGCTGCGATCCAATCGGCGTACTCCTTTTTATGGGAGTAGGTCAGTGCGGCAAACACGGAAGCTGCGCGTTCGTCTTCCCGAAGCGCCATCTCGAGTTCCTGCGGCACGACCACCGTTCGTTCCTCCTGGTCGAGCTGAACAGAGACAGATACCAGGTCTCCGGCTCGCGCGCCTGCGCCCGCCTGAACCTCCTTGCTGACCATCATGGAATGCGTTCCGTCACCCTCGGGCAGCAAGGAATTCCGGAATGGAAAACCGTTCATCGTTCCCGCCACGGCGACGCGGGATTTCGTTCCAAAGACCTTATGCACGTCGAATGGAATGGGCAGGTAAGTCCAGGCTCCCCCGGGCCCCTTGGCCATTAATCTGGCGCTAAACTGCTGTTTCACAAGAAGTCTCTCCTTGGCGAATAGTCTCTATAGTATGGCGCCGTGCGGACACGTTTGCGGCAGCCCCGCGCCGCCCCGACCGCTGTACCCGCTTCCGCCAACGCCGGCCTTACCGCAAGGCGTGATGCGTGGTGAGCTGGTCACATCACAAAACCGCCATTCCGGAAAGTGAAATGCCGCAACTTTCCTGGCAACACGGCGACGGTTGATCATGCGAAACAGCGTGCTACCGTGTATCCTTGTGGCTTGATGAGGCTCCACGGCATTTTCACCCCACTGCTGGTGCCCCTGGATGAACGGGGCCAGATCAATGAGCTGGAGCTTCGACGGTTCGTTTCCTGGCTGATTGAACGCGGTGTCCACGGGCTTTATCCGAATGGTTCCACGGGAGAGTTCACGCGCTTCACGCCCGAGGAGCGGCGCCGGATCGTGGAAGTTGTAGCCGACGAAACCCACGGACGTGTTCCCATCCTCGCCGGCGCCGCCGAGGCCAACGTCAAGGAAACACTCGCCGCTTGTGAAGTATATGCCGGTTTGGGAGCGCGCGCGGTGGCCATCGTGGCGCCGTTCTATTACAAGCTGACTCCCGAATCGGTATACGCTTATTTCGCAGAAATCGCCCGCCACTCGCCCATCGATCTGACGCTTTACAACATTCCCATGTTCGCCAGCCCCATCGATGTCCCCACCATCCGAAGGCTGGCGGCTGAGTTTCCCCGCATCATCGGGATCAAAGATTCCTCCGGCGATCTGGCCTTCATGATGCGCCTGATTGCCGCCGTGCGGCCGCTGCGCCCCAATTTTTCGTTCCTCACCGGGTGGGAGGCCGTGTTGGTCCCGATGCTGATGATCGGGTGCGACGGGGGCACCCACGCTTCCAGCAACGCCGTGCCGGAAATAACCCGCCGGATGTTCGACCTAACCGTCGGCGGCGATTTCGACGAGGCTATGAAATGGCAGTACCGCATTCTCGAACTGTTCGATGCGATGCTCTACCCCTTCGAGTTTCCCGACGGGTTCCGCGTCGCGGCCGAACTGCGCGGCTTTCGTTTCGGCTGTGGACGACAGCCCCAAACCAGCGCCCAGCGCGCCGATCGCACCGCCTTGACCTCGGTTCTGCATTGCATTCTGGCCGATTTCCAGTTGGTCGCCCAACCCGCTTCAGGGTGCGCGCCGCGCATCCAGCAGATAGCCACCGATAAGGTGGAACAGGTGGTGTTTGAAGTCATGCGCGAGTTGGAAAAGCGGGGTGTTTTCTGATCGAAGCTCTGGCATTCGTTGAAATCGGCGGTTGGTCGCCAGCCATGGTGGTGCTAGATGCCATGGAGAAATGCGCCGGCGTGCGGGTGCTCGAAACCGAACTCAACGACAGTCCGGGCGTGTGCATGAAGTTGTATGGGCCGCTGGGGGACATTCAATCCGCCGCGCGCGTCGCCGAGGAAACCACCGGCGCTATGCACGTGCCAGCCATCGTGCACGTCATTCCCGGTCCTTCGGAGCTTTCGCCCGCCGCCTACCGGGCAGGGGCGGACTTCAGCCCCCTCATCGAACAGGCAACCGTCCAGATACCCGAGAACATTATGAACGATCAATCCAGTTTTGCCGTGGGTCTCATCGAAACCCAGGGGTTTACGGCCGTCTTCGAGGCTATCGATACTGCCTTGAAAACCGCCGCAGTGGAGGTCCTGGCCCGGGAGAAATTGGGCGGCGGATACATCACCGTATTGATCATGGGCGATGTAGCGGCCGTAACAGCGGCGGTGGACGCGGGCAAAGCGAAAGTGGAAGGCCTCGGCCGCCTGGTGGCCGCCCACGTCATCCCCAGTCCCAGCAAAGGAGTATTGTCACTCTTGCCGAAGTAGCGTTTCGTTTATTTGCCAGATATTTCAAGTTTTGAAATTGACGTCCGCATTACCGCGTGATAGTGTTCCGAGGGGGAAGGAGAACTCGTGATGTCTGATCGAAGGCAATCGCGCCGCCAGTTTTTTGGAACTTCCACCGGCCTTACGGCGGCTATGGCCGCGGCCATAGCCGATCCGCCGGAGGCCGCTGCGCAGGCCGCGGGAGTCAAGAAGGCCGATCTTCCCGACTTGACCATCAAGGAAGCAAAAGTCTATGTCGCGGACGTCTCCAGTTTTCGTCGCTTGAACTCCGGGGAGACCGGCGAGATCCTTTCGGTAGTAACCAACAGCGGACACGAGGGCAACTATACCCTCGGCAACCGTTCGCGGACGCCCAACTGGCTGGAATGGGCCAAGCCTACCCTATTGGGCAAGAACGTCATCGACCTGCTGCCGGCCATCACGGCCACTACCGGCACGAAGGAAACGTTCGGGTTCAGCGGCGGCCGCGCCGGAACGCCTGGCGGAGGCCGCGTCCCCGGCCCACCGCCCGCTGCCGCCGGCCCTCCGCCGGGAGCCGCCGCGCCGCCCAGCCGCGGCGGCACGTGGCCTAATTACTACACCGCCGCCGCCGAGATCTGTATGTGGGACATTCTCGGCAAGGCCGTCAACCGCCCCATCTACAAGCTCCTGGGCGGCTCCAAAGACCGCGTGATGGCGTACGCCAGCTCCCAGCACCTGGCCAACATTGAGGATTATATTCCCGATGTGCTTAGCGCCAAAGAGCAGGGCTACAAAGGATACAAAATACATCCCGGCAGCGGTCAGCCCAAGAGCGGCCTGGCGATTCCTGCGTATATCGGCCACATCGAAGAGATCAAGACCATCCGCAAAGCCGTGGGCGACGATTTCGTTTTGGCGCATGATCCGGTGCAGCGCTACAACCTCTTCGAGGCCCTCAAGGTAGGCCGTGTGCTAGACGATCTTAACTACGCCTGGTTTGAGGACCCCATCCCTTCCACCGATGTCGAAGGCCTGGTGGAGCTGAACCGCGACCTCGATCTCCCGCTGCACGTCGGCGAGTTCCTATTTTCCATTTCCGACTTCGCCGAGTATATCCGCCGCGGCGCGCTGGACGTGGCACGGCTGATCGCCGACAATGTGGGCGGCATCAGCGGCTCTATGCGGGTGGGCGCGCTGGCCGACGCCTTCAACCTGGAATGCACTCCTCACAACTGGGGCAATCCCACTGATCTTGCCGTGCATTTCCACCTGGAGCTGGCCATGCCCAATGCGTATTGGTTCGAGATGCCGCACCCGGTTACCGCGGCAGACCGGCCGTACCAGGCGAAATTCCGTATCGACAAGGATGGTTACGTGCTCGCGCCGACGGAGCCGGGGCTGGGATATCCCATCGATCGTAATGAGCTCGATAAGATCATGAAGCGGATCGACCGCTAAGACCGCAAGGAGAATTAGCCATGGAGAACGTTTCGCAAACTCGCGACAGGCGGGAATTTCTGTGGACCATGGGCGGCGGCGCGCTAGGTTTGGCGCTGGCTGGCAAGGGCTACTCCGCCGGCACGAAACCAATGCGCGGTGTTTTTCCCATCGGCCAGACACCCGTGACCGAGTCCGACAAACTGGATCTGGAATGCCTGCAGAACGAAGTGAAATTCTGCAACCGTTACAAGGTTCACGGCTTCGCCTGGCCGCAGATTGCCAGCGGCTGGACGACCCTTTCCGAAAAGGAGAGGATGGATGGCGCCGAAGCCATTCTCGCAGCCGGCAAAGGCGGGGAGACGGCGCTGGTGATCGGCGTACAGGACAACGACAACAATCTCGACAAGTCTATCGCCTACGCCAAACACGCAGCCCGGAACGGCGCCGACGCTATCGTCTCCCTCCCTCCGGCGAAGGCCGATGATAAAGCCATGACCGAATACTACAAGAGCATCGGCCGGGCCACGGACCTACCCCTGTTCGTGCAGAGCCAGGGCGATATGAGCGTGGACCTGATCGTGGAGATGTTCCGCCAGATCCCCACCATGAAATGCGTGAAGGACGAGGCCGGTAATCCCCTGGCCCGCATCACGCAAATCCGCGAACGCACCAACGACCGGCTGGCGGTGTTCTCCGGCAACGGTGTCCGCACCATGATCGACGAGATGCGTTTAGGCTTCTCGGGCCATTGTCCTACCACGGTGCTTGCCGATTTCTACGCCGCCGCATTCGATCTCTGGCATGCCGGCAAGGAGCGCGAAGCATTCGACATGTTCGGCCGGATTGGGGCGTTCAACTCCATCACCGGCGCCGGCGGCTATCTTATGGTCATGCGCGGCATGTTCAAAGAGAGCACCAGGACGCGTGGCGGCGGGGGTGGAGGCGGAGCGGCGGCGCCCAGCGGAGGCGGAAACGCGCGGGCTGCGGCGGGCCCACTCGACGAGGCCGGCAAGAAGGCCGTGCGCGACGCCTGGGAGCAGTTCATGAAGCCGCATCTGCGGGGGTAAGGCGTGTATGCCGATTGCGCCTGGACGAGGAGATTGCGCCACGGGTCTCCGTTTTTGGAAAGCCGCCTCCTTGGCAGCGAATCTGGAAAGCGTTCCTCGATTGCCGCAGGGACATTGTTGACGGTCTTGGGCAGCGGATATTCAGCCTCACCGGCGGCTGCGACTTGACCACATATCGCGCGCAATTCCACGGCAGGAACAATTCGTCGGTTTCCCTGGTATTTCAGAGTAATGGCGCCTACCAGTTCGTATATGACCCGTCCGGTCGGAGCATACCTCCGAGACTCCCGGGTTTAGTCACTTCCGTGATGAGAGTTGCCTCCTTGGGATCGAATTCGACACCCAAACCCGGCCGCTCGTTCACATAGACCTTGCCTTGACGGAAGTCATAACATTGAGGCAGGTATGGCCGCGTGCCCGAACCGCCAACCTGCAAGAGGAATGGCACATCCGTAGCGGCGGCGACATGCACCTCCGCGGCGGTGGAAATCGGCCCGGTACCCTCTGGGATCAATCCCGCAAAGTGCGCCTCGCACATGCTGGCAATCTTCAGGTACTCAGTGATGCCACCACAGTTCGGGAGCCTCACGCGCGCGTAATCGATCAACTGCCCCTCGATCAATTCTTTGAGTTCCAGCTTGCCGGCATTACCTGTCGCGAGTGGCACTTTGACCATTGGCCGTATCGTTCGATACAGGGAAAGCGCCTCGTTCCGAACCAGGTCTTCGCAGAAATAGGGACGTAGAGGTTCCAGCATATTGGCGAGTGTGATGGCGTCAGGCATGTCCAGTTTGGCGTGGAAATCACAAATAAACTCGCCCTCTTCGCCCACGCCCTCACGAGCTTCCTGGCAGCGCTTGAACGTGGCCAGCACCGCCTGGCGCGGGTTCCAGTTCACGAATCCGCGTGAATTCGTCCCAGTGTCGGAAAGCCCCGGGCCGATTACCTCGGTCCGGAAGGCCTTGAAGCCGGCTTCCATGGATGCGCGGGCCGCTTCACGGATGGTCGTCTTTCCCTGGCCACCACCCCCGTAACACTCGCACAAGTCGCGTGTAGGCCCCCCCAGGAGCGCATAAATCGGCACGCCCAGGGCTTTTCCCTTGATGTCCCACAAAGCGATATCCAGGCCGCCAAGTGCATGAAGCTTCTCCAGGCCACTGGGGTAGAAAGCCCCGCGAAACATGTTTTGCCAGAGAGTCTCAATCCTGAACGGGTCTTGGCCGATGAGCGCGGAGGCACAGTGTTCCAGGGTGTCCTTCGTTCCCCCTTCGCCGATTCCCGTGATGCCCGCATCCGTGTCAATACAGATGACGTTCGTGGTTGAGGTGAGATTGGGAACACCGCCACGAGTTTCCTTGCCTGGAAAATAGTAGCGGACGCGGGTGATTTTCATTTTTGGCAGGGCTGCGTGGGCCACCCTTCCAGTGACAGCGACGCCTCCGGCGCCCGCCAATAGTGTGTGCAGAAACCTTCTTCGCTGCATGATCAGCTTCCTTTCTGCCAGTACTACCGTTTTGAGTACCTGGCCTCCAGGGATTGTATGCGGCCACAATTTCCTTGGCCTTGCGGGCCGCCACCGGCATAACGCCGATCACTTGGTCCTGGAGCCACTGGGATTGCCGCGACAGTTGCCGGGTCTACAACCCAGTCCTGATCGTCTGTTGCACCTTGACGTCGGCGGAAGAGCCTCCCAGCATCAGGTTCACGCTCTCGTCCTCCACCACCCACTGTTTCTTCTGCTCATCCCAGTAGGCCAGGTCCTTCGCCTTGAGCGGAAACATCACAATCTTCGACTCGCCGGCTTTCAGGGCCACGCGCTGGAAACCCTTGAGTTCCTTGATCGGCCGCTCCACCTTGGAACCCATGTGCGCCACATACAACTGAACCACCTCCTGACCGTCCCGCTTGCCGGTGTTGCGAACACTGACGGTTACATTCATTTGGCCGTCTTTGGTCATGTGCGAAGAGCTAGGGCGAAGGTTCGAGTAAGCGAAGGTAGTGTAACTCAGCCCGTAGCCGAACGGATACAGCGGCTGCCCCTTGAAGTACATGTACGTCCGGCCGTTGCGGATGTTGTAGTCCATCATGGGCGGCAAATCGTCGAGCGACTTCACCCACGTCTGATCCAAACGCCCGGCGGGGTTGTAGTCGCCGAACAGAACGTCGGCCAGAGCGTTGCCTTCCTCCTGGCTATTGTGGGCCATGTGAACGATGGCGGGCACATTCTCCTGGGCCCAGTTGATGGCGAACGGAAAGCTGGCCTTGAGCACTACGATGGTCTTGGGATTGGCTTTGAATACGTCCTTGATCAATTGTTCTTGCGCGGGTTGCAGGTCGATGGAAGTACGGTCGATGCTTTCCTTGCCTTCGCTGGGATCGCACTGACCCCCGAATTTCATGGTCTCGCAGGTGGGGTGGTTGCCGATGACCACGATGGCGACATCCGAGGACTTGGCCGCGTCGACTGCCGCGTTGTTATCGTTATTCAGAGCGAAGTTCACCTTGATTCCGGAGCCGACTTTGCTTTTGATTCCATCGAGCGGAGTGATCGCATAGGGATACGCGCCGCTATACCAGTCCCAGGCGACGTCGTTGGACCGCTGACCGACCACCGCAATGGACTTCAGCTTGGACTTGTCCAGAGGCAGCAGGTTGTTCTGATTCTTCAGCAGCACGATCGACTCTTGCGTCACCTGGCGGGCCAGCAGCTTGTTCTCCTCCCTCGCCGGGGGCTCCGGACCGTCCTTGATCTGGGTGTAAGGCACCATCTCGGGAGGATCGAGCATTCCGAGCTTGATCATCACCCGGAAGCTGCCACGCTCGACCTGCTCGATCTCGGCCATGGTGATCAGGTTCTTTTGAAGGGCCTGGGTGACGGCGTTCTTGTATATGCCGTCGAGAAACTGGTTGATGCCCACTTTGATGGCGCCCGCCGCGGCCGTGGGCAGGTCCGGAAAGTAATTGTGAGCCCGAGCGTCCACCATGGCCTGGAGAGAGCCGGCGTCCGTTGTAATGATCTCGTCCACCCCCCACTCCTTGATAGTGATGTCCTTGATGATTGGCTGGGCCGTCATGGGGATGCCGTTCATGCCGTTGTAAGCAGCCATGTAAGAGCGGGCGCCCGCTTCGACGCCCATGCGGAAGGGCACGGAGTAGTATTCACGCAAGAGCCGCTCGTCAAAGTTGGAGGACGATCCCATCCGGCCCTTCTCATTGCTATTGGCCAGGAAGTGCTTCAACAGGGCGGCGCTTTGCCAGTACTTGCGATCGTTGCCCTGGAGCCCGCGAACGAACGCCGCGGTCAGTGTGCCGTTGAGGTATGCATCCTCGCCGTAGCACTCTTCATTTCTGCCCCAGCGAATGTCCCGGCCGAGGTCCGAGTTCGGCGCGCGGACAATCAGGGACTGAGAGCCTCCGCGGCTGTATTTCGCGGTTTGGTTGAACCAGCGCGCTTCGTAGCCTTCCTCGGCGGCAGCCTTCTGTATAATGTCCGCGTCCCAGGTTTCGCCAAGCCCGATGGACTGAGGGAAGGTCGTCGTCGCAGTGCCATTGGGAGGTTTGCCGCGCGATAGCCCATGCAACCCTTCCCCCTGGTTGTAACCGTGGATCCCGAGGCGGGTCACAGTGGGACCGGGCCCCCCTCTACCGCCGCCCAAGTAGTAGTTGGCGCCCAGGACGTCGACCTTCTCCTCCGGGGTTAACAAGGAGATGATATTGGTGACCCTTTCCTCAATCGAGAGGTTGGGATTCTGAAATGGATACTGGTACTGGTTTTGGCTGGGCGTCTGGGCAATAGCGATGCCGAGAATGAGGCACGAAACGAAGCCTAGCGCGCCTAGTATGGCGACTGATCTCACGATAATTCCTCCTGCCAGAAAAGCCTGGAGCAGGACACTATCCCGCCGTCCGCTCGCCTAGATTGTAGCTCCAACCGTGCTAATCGGAGCCGAATTCTCGCAACGCCCGTCAAATGCGGGAATTCCAGGTATTCCGCGTTGCCGGGACCTCCGGTTGCGTTGGTGAGCAGGTCGCGACGGAAACGCGTGGGGAAGGGACCGTCAGGCGAGAGCGATCTTGAACGTGACGGCGTGATCGGATGGTTTCACGTCCGGCAGCTCCATCTTGAGAGTCGCGGCATCCTGGGTCCACTTGAGCTTTCCTTTGTGCCCCAGCAGTTCGACGTTACGGATCCTGGGTACGGCATTCTTACCGCCCAGAGCGAGCGCGGGAACCGAGGCTTCTTTGCCCGGCCAGCCCATGACGAACGCGTACAGCGTGTTGCCCTTGATGGTGAAGCGAACGTCTTCGGCCGTCAGATTCTTGCGGCCGTTTTCGTTGAAGCGCTGATCCGGCACGGGGGCGGGTTTCGAGCCGGGGCCCTCGCCGGAGATCTTCCAGGGGCGCGTGCCGTAAATGCCTTCGCTGTTGACCGCCATCCAGCGTGTGATCTCGTCGAGGATCGCCAATTCCTTGGCATCCAACTCGCCACTGTTCGGCAAGGGGAAGTTCAGCATCAAATTACCATTGCGGCTGACGATGTCGCAGAGCATGTCGACAATCTGCTTCGGTGTTTTATATTCGATGTTTCGTTTGTAGTGCCAGTTGCCGATGCAGGTGTCGGTTTGCCACGGGTTGGCCAGAATCTGGTCCGCAACCCCGCGCTCGATGTCGAAGACACAGGCGCCGGTTTCACAATCGGTCCGGCCTTTGCTGGTATAGACCGCCTCCACTTTGCCGCCATGGACTTTGGCGCTCACATTGTAGAGATGGGAGACCAGATGGTAGCCGACCTCGGGATAGACGATCGAGCCGTCGTTGTACAACAGGTCGGGTTGATGCTTGTCGATCAGGTCCTTGATGCGGGCGAAGTAGTGTTGTCTCCATGAGAGCGGAACGGCGCGGGCGCCCGGTCCGCGGGCGCCCGTCGGCTGCGGCGCCAGGAATTCCGTGGAGTATTCGTGATAAAGATCGGCGTGCTGCGGGTCCGCTCCATCGTAGGGGACACCGGCCATGGGACCTGTCTGATCGCTGCCGTGGGAAACTGTCCACCAGAGGTAGCTGTATGCCAGGTGCTCGCTGATTGCAAACCGCAAACCCTGCTTGCGCACGGCCTTTTCCCATAAGCCCACGATGTCTTTCTTCGGTCCCATGGCGACGGCGTTCCACTTGGGCTGGTGCTTCGAGTCCCAAAGGTCGAAGTTGTCGTGGTGGACCCCCATCGTCATGAAGTACTTTGCTCCCGCCTTTTTGTAGAGCTGAATCAGATGGTCGGGATCGAACTTGTCGGCCGTCCAGATCTTGCAGATATCTTTGTGGCCGAACTTGGAAGGATGTCCAAATCGCTCCACGTGATCCTTGTTTTGCGGGCTGCCCTGTATGTAGATGTTGCGCGCGTACCAGTCGCCGTCCTCCGCGGCCGACTGTGGCCCCCAATGTGCCCAAATGCCGAATTTGGCATCGCGGAACCATTCGGGAACCTGGTACTCGTTCAGTTTCTCTTTCGAGCCGTCGAAGGGTCCCTTTTGAATTTCAGGAGCGCCATTCTGCGCTACTGACTTGCGTGGGAGAAGGAGCGCGGGGGCTCCGGCCATGACGGCGATGGCATTTCGTCTGCTGATTCCCATGGGTTCATTGTCTCCTAATACCTGACATGCTGACGGTCTCCCATAGGGAGTCGTCAAACGACATTTCCTGGGCGCCGGGCACCTCGTGGCGGATAAACTTCCAGTCCGAATTGAAATTGTACGTGACCCTCGGCGACGCAGGCGGCGTGTACGGTGGCCCAGCCGATCAAAGCGGACTGCCGGAAACGAGAACGGTGAACGCAAGCAGCGGCAGGAGAGTGTTTGACTTCATGCGAGCCAGTTCAGGAGATGGTGCCCGGACCATCAATGGCGCGGTTAAGGCGCAGAGTCCGCCAAGACCGCAAAGGATCCAGTGTTTCAGAGGTTAAGCATGGCTTCCACAAAATGAGGCCTCCACGGCGTCAAAAGAAACGGATGGGTGTATACTGTTGCCGTCAGGGACAAAACGGTAATTCAGATCAAAAGACCGTATTATATTTCATGTTTCCTCTGCCGATGCGCGGGCGGCGGAGGCGGACGGCAGGACCTGCGGTTTGGAATGGGTAAGTCGTCGGTGAGGCCTTCCGAGGGCTATGGACCTAACAGGTGGGAGTACCTGAAAAGGCAGGCTGCGCAACCGCCCACGATGCTGTCTGGGCGACAGTCGCTGGGTAGTCACACGCCGCTGTGCGCGGGATCAGGGGTGGAAAAACCTACTTTATAGGAGAAATACGGTGTTTCAGCAACCAAACGTATCCCGCCGGATATTCATCACCGGCACGACATCTGCCACCGCGGCGGTCGCCGCAGGGAGCCTCGTCACCAACGCCGACTTGGAGAATATCACCGCCGATGTGAATACTAATTCGAGTCCGTCGACTTTGAAGATCACTGACATGCGTATCGCGCATTCGGAGCGATCGATGCTCATGCGCCTGGACACCAACCAGGGTATTTCCGGATATGGTGAGATCCGGTATGATGCGAGCAAGGCGCACGGCCTGATTTTGAAAAGCCGCATCATCGGCATGAACCCGTGCAATGTGGCGGAGATCTTCCGCAAGATCAAGAAGCACGGTGCATTTGGTTGCGATGGCGGCGGCGTTTCCGCGATCGAGGTTGCCTGCTGGGACCTAGCGGGCAAGGCCTGGGGTGTGCCCGTCTGGCAGATGCTCGGCGGCAAGATGCGCGATCGCGTCCGCCTATACTGCGACACTACCAGCCGGCCGACCGGGGAAACGATGGGCCAACATTTGAAGGAACGGATCGCGGCCGGCTGGACCTTCTGCAAGATGGACCTGCATGCCGGCGGCGAAGACGAGGTCACCCACACGCAGGGAAGCACCGTGGGAATGTATACGCGCCCCGCGCCCGATCCGACGGCCAATCGGCCGGTGCGCAGATCCTTTGGCACCATTGGAGACAATCAGGCAGGGCTCCCGATGGGCGCTTACAATCCCTACGGCGAGCACTTATTCACCTCGACGTTTTTCACCGACAAAGGGTTGGACTGGCTGGCGGACTACTGTGAGACCGTGCGCAGCATTGTAGGTTATGAGATTCCGATTGCCACAGACCACTATGGCCATTTTCCCATCGAGACCTTTATCAAGTTCGCACGGAGGCTAGACAAATATAACCTCGCCTGGTACGAAGACGTGGTTCCGTGGTTCTACCCTGACCACCTCCGGCGGCTCAAGGATGCCTGCACCACGCCGATCTGCACCGGCGAGGACGTTTACCTGGCCGAGGGCTTCCGGGAACTGCTCGAAAAGCAGGCAATCTCCGTGATCCATCCGGATCTGGCCAATCTCGGCGGTATTCTCGAAACGAAGAAAGCCATCGATCTGGCCACGCAGTACGGCGTGGCATCCTGCATTCACAATAACAACGGCCCCATTACGCTGATGGCCAGCGTGCATGCTGCCGCCGCCGGCGACCAATTCCTGGCCTGCGAGTATCATACGGCCGATGAACCACATTTCCTCGACCGCATTCGAAGGACGGATGCGCCGAACGATCCGATCATCGACAAGGGATTTGTCACGGTCCCGAACGGACCGGGTCTAGGCCTGGAAATCAATATGGATGCCCTCAGGGCAGGTTTGCGTGAACCTGGGTTGTTCGAGCCCACAACGGAGTGGGACAACGAGACTTCCTTCGACGGTCATATGTGATCGCCACATGGCTTTGAAATCGAGGCCGGCGACGACGCGAGCCGCGCGCTCAGTCCGCGGGGGTGATAGGGTATTTGCGAATTTTCCGAATCCGACCGACAGAGCTTTTAGGGGGATTATTATGATAATAAGATCTGTTGCACTAGTTCTGGCCGGCCTTTGGTTCGCAGCGGCGCCGGCGCGTGCACAAACCGCTGCGGGCGTATCCTCGGCCATTCCCCATCTTCAGAAGCAGGGCACTGCGACCCAGTTGATTGTCGATGGCAAGCCGTTTCTGATCCTCGGAGGAGAACTGCGCAACTCCAGCGGATCGAGTCTGGACTACCTGAAGCCGATTTGGCCAAAGCTCGCCGCGATGCACATAAACACCGTCCTGACCGCCATTTATTGGGAGCTCTTGGAACCGAAAGAGGGTCAATTCGATTTCGCGCTGGTGGATGGCGCGATCCAGGCGGCGCGGGAAAACAATCTGCGCCTGGTGTTCCTGTGGTTCGGAAGCTGGAAGAACGGCGTATCAAGCTATCCTCCCGCGTGGGTGAAGACGGATCAGGACCGGTTTCAGCGGGTCGAGGATAGAGACGGCAAGGGCCTGGAGACCCTCTCCACCCTCAGCGCGGCCAATCGCGATGCCGATAGCCGCGCCTTTGCCGCGCTCATGCGGCACATCAAGCAAGTGGATACGCGCCACACGGTCATCATGATGCAGGTGGAGAACGAAGTCGGTGTTCTGGGCGATTCGCGGGACAGGTGCCAAGCGGCCAACAAGGCTTTCGAGGGATCCGTGCCAAAAGAATTGACGGACTATCTTGCCAGCCACCGGGACATCCTGCACCCGGACCTGAGGAGAGAGTGGGAAGCGGCAGGCTCCAGGACTTCAGGAACCTGGGAAGAGGTCTTCGGCAAGGGCGCGTCCACGGATGAAATCTTCATGGCCTGGAACTATGCCAGCTACGTGGGCCATGTGGCCGCCGCAGGCAAGGCCGAGTACCCGCTGCCCATGTATGTGAACACGTGGTGCTCCATGCCCGCGCCGGGCCGCGGACCCGGAACGTATCCCAGCGGCGGACCTGAGCCTCAAGTGGGGAACATCTGGAAACTGGCTGCGCCGGCGATCGATATCCGCGGGCCGGATCTCTACTCGCCGAATCAACCCGACTGGATCAAATGGTACCGGGCCAATGATACCGATAACCCGCTGTTCATCCCCGAGACCGATAGCACGCGCGGCGCTTACCACCTTTTCTATGCCCTGGGGCAGCACGACGCTATGGGCTACGCGCCTTTTGCGATTGATGAACTCCTGTACTCGGGCAATCTGGCGACAAGGCCCGAGCCCGCAAATCTCCCGCTGGCGCAGAGTTACGCCACGGCCGCGCAATTGGCTCACCTGATTCTGGAGTATCAAGGCAAGGGCAAGATGGCCGGAGTAGTGGTAAGCGCGGACGATCCGCAACAGAAAATCGAGTTGGGTGACTACGTCCTGACAGTAAGTTATCCGCGGAGTTCGCGGCCTGCTGCGATACCCCCGCCTGCCCCGGCACCGTCTGGACCGCCCCCTGCCGGCGCTATCTTCATCTCGGTAGGACCAGATGAATACGTCATCGCCGGCAGCGGGCAAGCGACTGTTACGTTCTCGCCGGACGCGGCCGGACCTCCGATTGCTGGAGTCCTCTCCATTGAGGAGGGGTCCTTCGTGAACGGAAGATGGACTCCCGGACGCCGGTTGAACGGCGACGAGACCAGCCAGGGGAAATTTGTGCGGATTGGCGGTGGCGGAATCCCCAACGGCGCCATTCAGCGCGTTAAGCTCTATCGCTACCGTTGACGCGGCCTGATCGTGGTGCGCGCCAGACGATGTCGTCGCCGTCGTAACCCGCGCTATTGGAACTTCATAGGAACCGAAATATCCCAACCGGCTTTGGTCAACTGGTCGACACTCTTGACCACAGTCCCGTTCCACTTCACGTTCTTGAATAAGATAGGAGCCACATTCTTCCCGGCGAACTTATTCTGGGTCGTGACGAAGTTCACGTCCTCGAAGCGCACGTGCCTGGCTGCTGGAATCGAGCCATACCCAAGCACCAAGCCCGAAGTGTAGCCGTAATTCACATATCCCTTCACCACCACGTCCTCCAGGCCCGCGCCCGCGCCGCCGCAATGAAAATGGAACTTCTGAAACGGTCAGAGTAATAGGCATTCGCGGATTCAACAAGCTGTGGTGCTACGTAGAACAGATCTGGATGTTACAAATCCTGAAACGACGGCACATCATCTGAAACGCAACGTCCGCCGATGTAAGCCGCTCGACCAACGCCCGGCGGGCACACGCCAGGCGCCGCGATGACTTCGCGGGAGTAATGCGGCCGGCTCAGCGCCGCTATGGCAGCCCGTGCAGTACGTGACCAGGAAGGGACGGACAGTCTGCGCAAACTGCTGTTCGAGATCGGTTTCCGAAGACGCCGAATTGGTCCGGGGCACAGCGGCCCAACGCGAGCATGAGCAGAGGTGTCGCCAGATAGGCGCACCGTGGCATCAAGCTTCCCCCCAAGCGTTTCATTAGAGCTCAGCTCAGAACGTGGCGATCGGGTTCACCGGGCCGCCGGTCGCACCGGGCACGCGCAGCGGATTCATGGTCAACAGATACGTCCACCGGCGGCGCTGGGCAGCAGCCTCGGCCAGGGCGTCCAAATCGGCATTGTCGATCAAGGGCATTCCCATGGCTTGCAGCCCGATTTGATGGATAGGCTGGTTCACGCCGGCGATCTGCGAGGGCCGTACGTCCTGCACCACATCGCTGCCCAGCACCGCCGCGCCGCGCCCCCGCAGCCACTTCAAGCAGGAAGCGTACAGTCCCGGCGTCGCCTGGCTCAGATCCAGCGGGCCTTTCTCGCGCACGCGCACCCAGCGCCCCGTGCGCACCAATACCGCATCGCCAGGTTCCACCTTGAAGCCGGCCTTTTTCTCCCAGGCTTCCAAATCTTCCACGTAGATCGCTTCGTTGTCTCCTAAAAACGGCACGCCCTTCAGCTTGGGGATGTCGAACAGGACACCACGGGTGAAGACTCCGTTTTTCATCCCCAGGACATCGTCTTTGCCCGCACCGCGATCGGTGTAACTGCTCTGCGGATAGCCATTGTAGATCTGCCCTTTAAAGTACAGGTGGCTGGGAGCATCCAGGTGCGTGGTGTTGTTGCCGTGGTAGGAGACCGCGATGGTGTCCACAACGTAAGCAGCCACATCGCGCGGTTCGGGCCCCGGTGGATGGCTGGTCAGAGTCCAGGTCGCGCGGTTCGCGGCATTACCGCCCTGCCCGCGCGCGGCGGGCGTACCGGCGGGCACCATGCCGGGGAGCGGTCCCCCGGTGGATCCTTCCTTGGGCAGATCGGCATCGAGTGACATCGAAATGCTGACGCCATCGCGCACCAGCGCAGCCGCGGCCTTGCGTTTGGCAGGGGTAATCAGGTTGATGGTCCCCGCCTGGTCGTCCTTCCCCCATTTTCCCCAGTTGGAGAGTTCGGTCATCCACCGGTCGACATCCTCTTTGGTGAGATTCCGGGGATACTTCTCCTCCTCGGCAAGGGACTGTTTGGAGACCGCGGCGCAACCGGCCGCCGCCAGCATGGTTCTTCTCGTAATCGGCTGCAATGGCGAAATCCTCCTGCCGCGATGCCGCGGACGCGCCGGTCGAAGCCCTCAATCGCCGTGCAGATCGGCGGCAATCTGGTCGGCGGTCAGGCGCAGCGCCGCCAGGATCGCTTTTCGTTGCTCGGCGCCCCCTGCCCGCGCTTTCGGCAGGGAGATGCTGACCGCCGCTTGCACACCCCCCGCGGGGCCGAAGATAGGGACCCCGAAGCAATGGCCGTCGGAGACGGATTCCTCCAGGTCGGTGGCGAATTTCTGCTCCCGCACGCGCGTGAATTCACGCTCCAGTTCGGCAGGATCCGTAATGGTATGGTCCGTGAACCGGTAAACGCCGCAGCTCCGCAGCAGCTTTTCGCGCCGCTCTTCGCTTTGAAAGGCCAGAATCGCCTTGCCCAGAGAACTGGCATTAGGAGGCAGGATGTGGCCCACGATGTTGCTCATGCGGATCGGTTGCGGGCTCTCCACAACGGCAATTACTTCCATGCGGTTATCGAACAGCGCCGCCATGCTGACGGTCTCCCGGAACTGACGGCTCAACTGCTGCACCAAGGGAATACCCGCGCGCAGCAGCCGCGCCACGGTCTGCGTGGCGACCACCGACTGCACGCCAGGAGCCAGCGAGTATTTGCCCGACTCGCTGGCCGTCAGGCAGCCGGACGATTCCAGGGTTCGTAGCAGCCGGAAGGTGGATGTTTTCGACAACTGGAGGCGTTGCGCCACCTCATGTAGCGCCATGGGCCCGTCTCCCGCCTGGAGCACTCCCAGCATCTCCAGCGATTTCGCGACAGCGCGCGAGAAGTACTGGTCTTTGCCTCGGGTTTTCGGCGCCGGCGCTGGCAGCCTGGAGCGCGCTCCGCGCACGTCTTCCACTGACTGCCCACGTTTTATGACCATGTTTCATAATATCGAAATTGGTTGCGATAGTTCGAGAGAATCACGTGAATCCCGAAATCGGGGCCGGATTCGGTACTATGATGGCGGCATGAGATCCGTCCTCCTCATGATTCTGGCGGGAGTCCCGCTGGGCGCGCAAAGCCTGCAGTTCGATTTCGCTCCCGGCAAACCGGCCCCGAGATTTCAGAAGGTGCTGCCCGGCGCGGCGTATTCCGAAGAGACCGGCTACAGCTTCGAAGACGCTGCCAGCAGGGTGCCGGCCTCGGTAAGCCGTGCGTGACGGAAGTGGCCGTGTACGCTTTCCGGATTTCTCACCGGGAGCACAAACTCGCGCTCGATCTTGCCAGTGGCGATGTTCACCACCACGCACTTGGCGGGGTCGCCGTTTTGCAGGTAAAGCACCTTGTCCTTGCCGATGGGCTGCGCGGTATGGATTTCGGTTCCCGGCGGTGCATCGTAGTTCCAGAGCACCTTCTTGTTCCGGTCGATCAGCTTCACACCGAACTGGTGCGCGAACAGCACGTTGCCGTTCGAAAGCAGGACAGCGTCACGGATTTCTCCCTTGCCCGCAGGATCGTGAAACTACCAGGCGACCTTGTCTTTCCGGACGATATACATGTCCTCGGTTTTGGCCTCTCGGGCGTAAAAGAAATCGTGCTGCGCCAGGCCTTTGCCGGGCTGGACGCGGGGGAAGGCCGGCGCCGCAGCCGCGGGTTGAGCTTCCTGCGCCGCGCCTTGCGCGAGGGTCCACAGGAATCCAGCGGAAAGAGTCAGTGGAATGACCAGCGTTCGTTTGTTGGTCACAGAAAATGTCCTCGTGATGCGCCGAATCGTCAACGATACCGGTATAGCTTGACCTTCTGAATGGTGTAGCGGTCGCCGCCGAAATAGAGAGCTTTCCACGCCGGAGTCTCGTCGCCGTTCAGCCGCCGGCCGGGAACCCAGCGGCCGTTGACATATTGGCCCTCTTCCACCGTAGCCAACCCCACACTTTGGGTTGCGTCCGTGGCCGTCTCGAAGTTCACTTCCATGCTTCTGCCGACAATCACGAAGTCGTCCGGACCGGTCTGGATAAACAGGCCCGCTACCCGGTCCACGGGGCCCGCGACGGGGGCATTCGGGTCTTGGCTGCGCGGCGCGAAGCGGGCCTCGACGGTGTAATCGCCCAGCCGCACCGTAGATCTCGGCGTTTCCTTATCGACCAGCACGGCCGTAATCTTCCCCAACCCCTGCCTTTCCAGAATCAGGGGAGCCGCTTGCGACAGCGTCTGGTAGCCTTTGGCAAGTTCACCGTCGGGGCTGGCTAACCGGTCGATCCCAAAGGGCGAGTAGCCGATGCCGTTGTACTTGCCGACCGTTGCGATGGCCTGCGCCACGCCGCGAGCATCGCCGCGGGACTCGGGGATGAACAGCGGGTTGCCGGATTGCGTGTACCACGTGCACCAATCGTCGTAGTTCGGAACGTGGACGTCGGGCGAGAGAATGTCGATGGCGGGTCCTCCCGCCCGCCAGGCATCCAGAACCTGCGGTAGCGGGCCGCCGCTCGGATAGCCGCCGGGCTTGTCCTCATTGGGCTTTTCCGGCCCCTGGCGCAGCCAGGTATTTACGAACATAGGCAGCGGATATTCGGCTTTGCCGGCCGCCGCCACATGGCCCACGTAGCGGGCGTAATTCCACGCCATGAACAATTCATCGGTTTCCATGCCGGCGCCGAAGACTTCGGTCCAATTTCCGGAGGTTTTGAAACCAGCGGCTTCCCAGCGCTTGCGTAATTCGGGGATCAGCGTCTCCTTGTGCTTTTGGAGGTAGTCCAGGAATTCCTTCGGTACCAGACCGGCGAACGCCTGGTTAGCCGCGGGCGAGTGGTCGCGCGCCGGGCCTAGAATTCCCACTTCGTTCTCCACCTGCATCATGATCACCGTGTGCGCGTCTCCATCCACTTCGCGGATGTGCCTCATCAGGGCGGCAAAGGCGCGCGCATCGGCATCCCGGTTGACGTCGCTGAGAGTGCTGAGTGTGGGCAGACCCTTGCCCTTCTCATCCTGGACCAGCGGAAACCGCTGCTGGTTGGTTTTCACCCACACTGGCTGGTACGTGGACTTGCCGTTTTTCCAGCTCCCGAACCAGAGCACGATCAGGCGCAGATTGTAGCGGCGGGCATCCTGAACCAGCCCGTCGACCAGGCTGAAATCGAACCTACCCTCCTCGGGCTCCAGCAATTCCCAGGAGACCGTTGCCAGCACGGTGTTGAGGTTGGTGGCCGCGATTTTGGGCCAGAGCGGCCGCATGTACTCCATGCTGGAGCCGCTGGAGTTGTTCAATTCCGCGCCCAGCACCAGGAACGGCTTCCCGTCCACGATCAATTGCGTGGCCGTCCCCTGTTTTTCAAGGTGCGGGATATTATTCGCGGGCTTCCCCTGCGAATGCGCCGCTTGCGGCGCCAGCGACATCAGAATTGCCGCCACAATCAAAGTTCTCAGCTTCATTTCTTTCGCAGCTCCTGCTTTACTTCGTTGGCGAGAAGATCGCCACGGCCCCGCCCGATGGCGCCAGCTTTAATGGCAGCGTGAGCGACGGGCGGCCGGCGCGCCAAGGGTACCCGGAACGCCGAACCGGCTTCTATTCGTACCGGTAGACCACCACTCGCAGAATGGTATTCGGGCGGAGCGAGAGGATTTCGCCCTGGCCGATATCGTCGCCGCCAAGTTGGCGCACCACCACCCACTTGCCATCGACGAATTTGCCTTCCTGCACGATGCCCAGCCCCACGGTTGCCGGCCCGGGCGTGTTCGCCGTAAACGCAATGCGGAAACCGCCGCCGGCCATGTAATACTCATCCGGCCCGGCTGCGATCAGGATCGCGGCTGCCTCCATGGGCGGGGGCGAGTTGCTTCCGCGACCGACTGGAGCGGCGGCGGTTGTTGCCGGCTGCGGTGCGATCGGCGCCCGCCCTCTTCCGATATAGCTGAACTCCAGCGTGTACTTCCCCAACGCGATCCGTTTCGGAGCATCGCCCTGGTTCATGCGCACGGCCGTCATGGAATCGTTGCCCTGGTGCGCCGCAATCATCGGGGTCATCTGCGAAACCAGGCGATATGCCGCGGCCAAATCGCTGTCCGCGCTCACGTTTCGCTCGATCCCAAATGGCGAAAAACCGATTGCGCCGTACTTGCCGAACGCCGTCAGGACGTTGGCCGCGTTGGCGCTTGTTTCCGGGATGAAGAGCGGGTTGCCGTTGCGCGTGAAGCGGTCGCAGACCTCGTCGAAATACGGCAGATAAAGGTCTGGCGCAAGAATGTCGATCGCCGGTGCACCGGCGCGCCACACGTCATGCACCTGCGGCAAAGGCCCGCCGCTCGGATAGGTGCCCGGCCATGCCATGTTCGGCTGCTGCAGCCATCCGTTCACATACATCGGGATGTTGTATTCCGCTTTGCCCTCCGCGACCACCTTGCCCACGAAGCGCGCGTATTGCCAGGCCATGAAAATCTCGTCCACCGGCCAGCGCAGCTTCCGCCAACCCGTCTCATACTCGTCCTTGCTCAGCGGAGGACTGTTGGTCTGGATGGGCATATCGACGCTGTCGGGCTTGCCAGCTCCGAAGACTTCTTCCCACGTTCCGGACGTTTTCGAGCCATTCGCCGCCCACACCTCCCGCAGTTCGGGAGCAAGCGTATCTTTGTGCTTCTGGAGGTAGTCCATCAATTCCTTGGGCACCGGTCCCGCGAAGGCCTTGTTGGCCGGCTCCGACCGGTCGCGCGAGTCGCGCAGCACGCCCACTTCGTTCTCCACCTGCATCATCAGCACGGTGTGCTGCCGGCCGTCGGCCTCCTTGATGTGCCGCATCAGGGCGCGAAAGCCCCGCGCGTCCGCATCGCGGCTGGCATCGGCAAAAGTGCTGAGCAGTTCTATGCTTTTGTTTCCTTTTGTCCTGATCCGCGGGAATCGCTTGTAATCCTGTTTCACCCAGAGCGGCGCGTAGCTCGAAAGACCGTTCTTCCAACTCCCGAACCACAGCAACATGAGCTTCAGGTTGTTGTGTCGCGCCTCCTGCATGAGGCCATCCACCACCTCGAAATCGAAGTGGCCTTCTTCGGGCTCTATCTGGGCCCACGATACCGCCGCCAGCACGCAGTTGAGATTGCCGGCCACCAGCTTGGACCAGATCGGCTGCATGTTTTCCAGGCTGCTGGCGGTATTGTTGCCCAACTCCCCGGTGAGCGCGAGGAACGGCTTCCCGTCGACAATTAACTGCGTCGCGGAGCCTTGCTTTTCGAGATGCGGGATACCAGCGGTCTGCGCGTATGCCTGGACCGCCATCGCACTCGCGTAGCATGCCAGTGCGAGGCACGAAAGAGAAGTCAGTCTCATAATTACCTACTGGAATTTCATCGGGACGGAAATATCCCAACCGGCCTTGGTTAACTGATCGACGCTCTTGATCACGATCCCGTTCAACTTCACGTTCTTGAACACGATCGGACCGACGTTTTTCCCCATGATCTTCGCCGGGCGGCTCGGCGTATAGAATGTGCAGTTCTCGAAAACGAAATTGGTGAGCTCCGAATCGCCGCCATCGATGTAGATCTGCCCGCCATCGTGCTCCCAGGTGCAGTTGATAAAGTGGAAATCGTCCAGCGCCTGCTTGCTGCTCGCCTTGGTGGGATACCCGCGGCCGGTGAAGTATGCGGGCGTAAATTGAATCCATATGGCGAACTTATTCGAGGTCGCGACGAAGTGCACGTCCTCGAAGCGCACGTGTTTGGCGGCCGGGATGGAGCCATACCCCAGAACCAGCCCGGAGGTATACCCGTAATCCACATACCCTTTCACCACCACGTCTTCGAGGCTGGCGCCGGCGCCCCCATAGAAGGCAAAGGCATCGTCCATGGTCATGGAGAACCCATTCTCGATGAGGATATGTTTGCTGCCGCCGGTGATGTCGTAAGCGTCATCGTGGTACTGCTGCTTGCGATTGATGAGTTTGATGTTCCGGCTGGTGAAAGTGTCGGTGTTGCTCACGGTCACGGTCCAATAGGCGGACCGCAGAAGGAAGAGATCCTGGAAGGTAACGTTCTTGCAATTGTTGACCACATAGCCCTTGACGCCGCTCCCGTGTGGATCATTCACCAATCCTTCCGGCGTTCTGGCGCGCCCGTCCCCGGTGTCGGGTTGGATATCGTTCCACAACCACGGATAGCCTTGCATGTCGACGGTACCGCGGCCCATCAGGCTGGCATTTTCGACATTGTTAAAGACAAACAGCGCGCGCTGCACCCTCCCCGCGCCTGCTGTCGTCCCTGGCGGCAAGACGTAGTCCGCATTTTTGGTGGACCCTTTAATCACCGCTCCTGTCTCGACGTAAAACTTGACGTTGCTCTTCATCATCACCAGGCCGGTGAGATAGACGCCGTCCTTCGGGAAAAAGAGCACGCCGCCGCCGGGTTTGGCGGATATGTCGCTGATCGCCTGATTGATCTTGACGGTCTCGACGGTCTTACCCGTATTGTCAACGTGATAGTCCATGATGTTGACCACATTGGGGTCGCCGAGTTTGGGAGCGTTGGCTTCGGGCGCGTCGGCGAACAGCATCAATCCGGTGCCCGAGAACAGCGGCTCTTCGTTGATGAAAATCACCAGATAGCGCGGCCGGTCGAGATCGAAGCTGACCGTATTGCCCTTGATCTGCGGCTGGATGTTGTAAACAAGCGGCCGGATGTAGCAGGTGCGCACATCCCTCTCGCTGACGAGGTTGGTGATGGTGACGTGAACCTTGCCGGTCATGCTGAAACTGGCATAGTCCATCCAGTTGAACTGGTTGTAGGTCGGAAATCGATATGTAAAGACGGGCTGGCCGTCCACGGCCACCTGGTAAGCCAAACTCGGAGACGCTCCCGGGTAGGGCGGGGTTGGGGTGACCGTGGCGAAACTCGCTGCCGGCCAGAGCATCGCCAGCATGACAATCGAGACTGCCGTTAACTTCGCCATTATGTTCGTCTCCTGATTGCGTAGAATTACGTCAAGAGCGACGTCTGGCGTAGGGCGAGGGCATGCCACCCCGTTGCGCTCAGAGTAGCAGGCATTGGCGACGGCAACAAGCGGCAGTCAGTCTTGCGCTCGGGACAACCGAGAGCTACCATTTGGCAAACGGCGGGCTCTCCTTCAAGGCAGTGACGCCGCCGATGCCTGCCGCTCGACGATACCGGCGGGCCGCTCACATTCGCCGCAATGTTCTGCGCGGTCCCAGACGGGGGAACTGGACTGCTAACAAACTTCCGAGTCGCCGCGAGCTTGCCTGCACGATGCGACGCGATACGGCTCGGTTGTAAGTGGGCTTGAATCAAAGCCGACAAGGGCTTCGTCATGGAAAATGCGCGTCATGTGGACCTTTCGGGCTTGAAGATCGCGGTCAAGACCGGCGATCCGATTACCAAGAGGAACGTCGAGTGAAGTCACTGAGGCTCGTCATGCAGATTCGTACTATGTTCTGCGCTGCCCTCATGTGCTCACCCGGCCTGGTTTCGGGCCAGGTGAAGAGCGCTCCGGCTTCGACCGCCGCTGCGGAGATCCCCCATTTGCGAAAGCAGGGGACCGCGACTCAACTGATCGTGGACGGCAAGCCTTTCCTCTTGCTGGCGGGAGAACTGGGCAACAACACGCCCAGCAGCCTTGAGTACATCAAGACGGTGTGGCCCACGCTCATTAAAACCGGGCTAAACAGCGCCTTGGCGGCCGTTTCCTGGGCGCAAATCGAACCGCAGGAAGGAAGGTTCGACTTCAGCGTACTGGACGGCGTGATTCAGGGCGCCAGGGCTAACCACCTGCGCCTTGTGCTGTTGTGGTTCGGAAGTTGGAAGAACGGCGAGTCTACTTACGCGCCCGACTGGGTCAAGCGGGACTTTAAGCGGTTTCCCCGTACCCAGCGCACGGAGGGTGAAAGCGCCGAAGTGCTCAGCCCTTTCAGCGATGCGAACCGGGACGCCGATGCGCGCGCCTTTGCGTCCCTGATGCGGCACGTGAAAGCCGTGGACCGCCAGCAGCGCACGGTCGTCATGATCCAGGTGGAGAACGAAGTGGAAACCTGCGACCGCTCGCCCGCCGCGCGGCAGGCATACGCGGGGCAAGCGCCGAGGGAACTCATGGACTTCCTTCAAGCGCACAAGGATGCCTTGGCCCCCGAGCTTCGCCAAGTCTGGGAGGCGGACGGCTCCAAGACATCCGGAACCTGGGAGGAAGTCTTCGGCCAAAGCGCTGCCGCCGGTGAGATCTCAATGGGCTGGGCCTTCGCGCGCTACGTGGGCCGGGTGGTTGAGGCGGGCAAAGCCGAGTACCCAATCCCGATGTACTTGAACAGCCCGGGGTCCAGCTTTCGGAAAGGTCGTGGCGCGGGCTGTCCGTGCGGCGGCGCCCCCATGCCCGACCTGGTCGATGTGTGGCGGGCCGGGGCCCCGAAGGTCGACATTTTCTCGCCGGACATCTATGACGCCGACTACGCGTCGATGTGCGCGCGATACACCCGCTCTGGAAACCCGCTATTCATACCGGAAACGCGGGGATTTCCGCCGAACAACCTGGCGGCGCGTGTTCTCTACGCTTTCGGACGCCACGACGCGATCGGATTCTCGCCCATGGGGATCGAAAGACCGCCGGCTCCCGACATCGAGCTGACCAGCGCCTACGACGTAATCTGGCAACTGGCGCCGTTGATTTCGGCCCACCAGGGCGACGGCACGATGTCGGCCGTCCTGTTGTCCCCGAAAGACCCGCCACAGAGACTCAAGGTTGGAAGCTGGACGCTCGAAGCCTCGTTTGTGATGCCCCGCACGCAGCCTCCGGCGGCGCCGCCGCCAACGCCCATCTGGAACGCCGCGGCGATTTTCATTCAAACCGGCCCGGAGGAGTTCTATGCTGCGGGTACGGGCGTGAACGTGCGTTTCATTCCCGACACGCCGGGACCTCGGCTGGCTAGCCTGGCGACAGTGGAAGAAGGCGTTTTCGTGAACGGCAGGTGGGTTCCAGGGCGGCGTATGGCGGGAGACGATACCGGTTCGCGCAGCCTGGTATTGCCCAGACTGCATGACGAGCCGGTTGAGCATCCGGCCCTATTTGGACCGAGTCAGAAAGGCATTGAGCGCGTGACGCTGTACCGCTTCGAATAGCGCGCATCGGAACGCGTCTGGAAGATTGGCGCAGAGGAGGTTGTTCATGACATTTCGGACTCTACTATCGTTTTTCTTGATATGCTCGCCGACCCTCGCCGCCGGTCAGGCGAAAGTGGCTTCGCCCGGAGCCGCCGCCGCGGAGATTCCACATTTGCAAAAGCAAGGGACCGCCACGCAACTGATCGTGGACGGCAAGCCGTTTCTGGTGCTGGGCGGAGAACTGAGCAACAGCAGCGGCACCAGCCCCGACTACATGAAGCCGCTGTGGCCCAAGCTGGTCGACGCCAAGCTCAACACCGTACTGGCAGGCGTCTCCTGGAACCAGATTGAACCGCACGAAGGGAAGTTCGACTTCAGCGCGCTCGACGGCGTCATTCGGGATGCGCGGGTTCACAACTTGCGGCTGATGCTCTTGTGGTTCGGAAGCTGGAAGAACGCTTGGTCGAGCTACGCGCCCGACTGGGTGAAGAAGGATTACGAGCGCTTTCCGCGCGTCCAGATCGCAGGAGGCAAGAGCATCGAGGTGCTCAGCGCCTTCAGCAATGCGAACCGGGACGCCGATGCCAAAGCCTTCGCGGCGCTGTTGCGGCACGTCAGGGCGATCGATACACAGCAGCGCACCGTCATTATGATCCAGGTGGAGAACGAGATCGGACTGCCGTCGGAGCCGAAGGAGTACCGCGACCGGTCGCCCATCGCCAGCCAGGCTTATGAGGGACAGGTTCCCAAGGAACTGATGGATTACCTTCAGCGGCACAAGGATGCGCTCATGCCGGAACTTCGCAAGGTGTGGGAGGCTGCCGGCTCCAGGACATCCGGAACCTGGGAACAGGTCTTCGGCACGGGCACAGAGGCCGCTGAGATCTTCATGGGCTGGAACTATGCGCGCTACGTCGACCGGGTGGTCGAAGCGGGCAAAGCCGAATACCCGCTGCCGATGTACATGAACGCATATACCTACGGATTCGCAAAGGCTGGTGAACCCATACGCAACAGCGGCACTCCGATGCCCGACCTGCTAGACGTCTGGAGGGCCGGGGCTCCGCGCGTCGATTTGTTCGGGCTGGACATTTACTACGACGACTTTGCGTCGTTTTGCGCGGATTACAACCGGTCCGGAAACCCTCTGTTCATCCCCGAAACGAGGGGACTGGCGCCGTATGGGTTGGAGGCGCGGGTCCTCTACGCCTTCGGACGCCACGATGCGCTCGGCGTCTCGCTCATGGGAGTCGAAAGGCCGGCGGCAACTCCCGACCCGATACTGACCGACGTTTACAAATTGATTGCGCAACTGGCGCCGCTGATTGCGAAACACCAGGGCGACGGTAGCATGTCCGCCGTCCTGCTGGACCCGAAGGGCCCGCCTCAGAAGATTCGCGTGGGGAATTACACGCTGGAAGTCGCGCCTCTCGGTTCCGGGCGCGGGGCGCCGCCATCGGTCAACTTCGCGGCGGCCATTTTCATCGCTGCGGGGCCCGACGAATACTATGCCGCCGGCACGGGCGTGCGCGTCACATTCTCTCCCAATGGGCCGGGACCGGAATCCGCAGGAATCGGAACGGTGGAAGAAGGTTGGTTCGAGAACGGCCGTTGGGTTCCCAGCCGCCAACTTGCGGGCGATGAGACCGGGCAGGGGCAGAACCTGTCTCTGCGGAGCCATCCGGCGGATCGCAACCCGGACCGCTTTGCGGGCATTCAGCGCTTCACTCTGTACCGGTACGGAAAGGTCGGATTGTGAGAGGAACCTCCGGTTGTCTGGCTCTGGTATTCGCGTTCACTGCCCTGGCCGCAGTTGCGCAGGTCAAAGAGCGGCCGGTTCCGCGCCTCGTGAAGAAGGACGGACGCTGGGCGCTGTTTGTAGATGATGCCCCCTATTTCATTTTGGGGGCGCAAGTGAATAATTCGAGCGGATGGCCGGCTATGCTCCCGAAGGTGTGGCCCGCCATGGAGTTCATGCACGCCAACACCGTCGAAATTCCAGTCTATTGGGAGCAGTTCGAGCCCCAGCCGGGCGAGTACGATTACCGCGTGGTTGACGCTCTCCTGGCGCAGGCTCGGACTCACCGGCTGCATTTGGTCCTGCTTTGGTTCGCAACCTGGAAGAATGGCAACCCGCACTACATCCCGGAGTGGATGAAGCTGGCGCCGGAACGGTATACGCACGTTGTTGATGGAAACGGCATCCCGGTGGATTCGCCGTCGCCCTTCTGCGCCGCCTCGCTCGACGCGGACGCCAAGGCCTTCGCCGCTTTGATGCGCCACCTCAAGGCGGCGGACGCCCAGCGAACCGTGTTGATGGTGCAGGTGGAGAATGAGCCGGGAACCGGGGACAACCTCCGCGATCATTCGCCGGAAGCGCAAAAACTCTTCGACGGTCCAGTCCCGGCCGATGTCTTAAAAGCCATGCGCGCGCCATCCCGCGCGCCTTCCCCGAATTGGCGGGACGTCTTTGGCCCGGACGCCGAAGTGTGCTTCCACAATTGGTCCGTGGCGAAATATATCGGGCAGGTGGCCGCTGCCGGCAAGGCAGTATATCCGCTCCCCCTCTATGTCAACGCTGCGCCGGGAACGCACCGCTGCGCCGTATTGCCGGAATCCGTCCAACCCGGAGCGCCCACTCGTTATGAAGATGGCGCTCCCAGCGACAACGTGGTTCCGATTTGGAAGATCGCCGCGCCCGCTCTCGACATGATCTCACCAGACGACTATGCCACCGACTCGGCGGGTTACATCAGAGCGCTCGCTATCTATCGCCGCGGCGACAACGCTCTGTATGTGCCTGAAACCGGCGGCAGCCCGCGGTTTTTCTTTTTTGCGCTTGGCCATGGGGCGATCGGGTTTTCGCCCTTCGGGATGGATTTCACCAGAATCAAAGCCATTCCGGACGCCGCCCGGCCCAAAGAAGAGTTGCTCCCTCCTTGGGCGCGGACCGGGACCAAAGAGTTTGTTGCTCCCTTCGCGCCCACCTACGCCTTGATTGCTCCCATGGCCGGCGAGATCGCTCGCCTGAATTTCGAGGGCAAGCTTCAGGCCGTCGCCGAAGAACAGGGAACGCCCACGCAAACGCTTCGGTTTGGAGCGTGGGATGCCACTGTTTCTTATGGAGTGTGGGCGCGATACGGCCGCCCCGCTGGTAATCCTCAGCCCATGGGCGGCGCGCTCATCGCCCAACTCAAGGACGACCAGTTTCTGGTGGCCGGGTTTTACTGCCGCGTCGATTTCCGTGCCGCCGCGCCGGATAAGCACCGCCAGTTTCTCAGCGTCGAGGAAGGAACCTATAAGAACGGTGTTTTCAAGTTCATTCGCCTGCTGAATGGCGACCAGACCGACGGAGGTCTGGACTTCAGCTCCGAGCCGTTGGTTCTGCGCGTCTCGGTCACAACTTATTGATGCCCACGGAGGGGATTCGGAACCGTCGCGATCTTCTCACCCGCCCGGTGAAACGAGGTAAATGATATGAAACTGACTGACTTTGCAGTGACAGCGGCTCTTCTCTTTCTCGCGCCCGCCGCCGCATTCTCTCAGGCGAAGGCCGCCTCCGTGCCGCACATCGTCCAGAAGGACGGACGCTTCGCGCTGTTCGTCGACGACGCCCCATTTCTCGTCATGGGCATCGAGGATCTGACCATGGGCGACTGGCCCCCGCGCCCGGCCATCTGGCCCGCTCTGCAATACATGGGCGTCAACACCGTCGAGATACCGGTGTATTGGCAGGATTTCGAACCCCAGCCCGGACACTACGATTACAACGTGATCGACCGACTCCTCGCCGCCGCCCGTCAGCACAACGTTCGCCTCGTGCCGCTCTGGTTCGGGACCTACAAGAACGGCCATCCGCACTACATGCCCGACTGGATGAAGCTCGACCCCGTCCGCTATCCCCACGCGCTCGACCGGAACGGCCAAGCCGTCGATTCGCCTTCCCCCTTCGCCGCCGCTTCCCTCGATGCCGACAAGCGCGCCTTCGCCGCCCTCCTCTCGCACCTCAAGGAAGTCGATCCACAGCGCACCGTAATCATGGTCCAAGTCGAGAATGAAACCGGCAGTTGGAACTGCGTCCGCGATTACTCCCCGGCCGCGCAGAAGTACTTTGAAGCCCCTGTCCCGCCGGAGATTCTCAAGGCCATGCACGTGGAAGCCGCTTCGTCTCCCAACTGGCAACATGCTTTTGGTCCCGATGCCGACGAGTACTTCAACGCCTGGGCCGTGGCCCGGTACGTGGGACAAGTGGCCGAGGCGGGAAAGGCCGTTTATCCGCTGCCCATGGTCGCCAACGCCGCCCTTCGCGACCCCTTCCATCCTGGTCCCGCCGGCCTTCCCGGCGCACCCGGCGCCTATGAGAGCGGCGGCCCCACCGACAACGTGCTCGGCATCTGGAAAGCCGCCGCTCCCGCCATCGATATTCTCGGGCCCGATGATTATCAGAACAATCCCACGGCATACCGGAAGGTTCTGGAGCTTTATCGCCGCGACGACAATCCTTTGTACCTGCCGGAAACCGGCTGCCCTAACTGCGCCCGCTTTTTCTTCGCCGGACTCGGCCTGCAAAGCATCGGATTCTCAGCCGCTACCGACATCACCACTCCCGCCCTCCTGGGTGCCCCAGCCGGCATCCAGGCGGAGCAGGCAGGCAACCCGAGCGCGTGGGAAGTCTATAAGCCTGTCGATGATTTTCTGACTACCTGGGGAATGAACTTCCGCCTGATCGGTCCCATGCAGCGCGAGATTGCCCGCCTCAACTTCGAAGGCAAGCTCCAGGCCGTCGCCGAGGAAGAGGGCCGGACTATGGCGATCCTGCCTTTCGGAATCTGGAATGCCGAGGTCGCGTTTGGCGTCACCCGCCGTGGCGCCGCCCCGCCGGAAAGTCCCAGGCCCGCCGGACGCATGCTCGTGGCCCAACTCGCCGAAAACCAGTTCCTCGTCGCCGGTTACGATTGCCGCATCGACTTCCGTCCCGCCGGCACGGAGCAGCAAAGGAAGTCGCAACACGTCGTCCCGGGAACCGACGAAACCCCGTCCGCTCTGATCGACGGCAAATGGCAGCACCGTCAGTTCCTCCGCATCGAGCAGGTTGCCTGGGAGAACGGCGCCTTCAATCCAGTCCGCACCACGGGCGGACGCGGCGGCGAGACGAATGGCCTCTACTTCGGAGAAACCCCGGTCGTTCTGCGCGTCTCTCTCACCACGTATTAGTAAGCCGCGCCGGTCACTTGCCCTCTGCCTGCGCCGCCGGCGACAACCGTTGCGGGACCCTCTGCGAGAGCCCGTCTGTCATCGCAATCTTGCGCCAGTCTTGCGCTCGGGACAACCGAGAGCTACCATTTGGCAAACGGCGGGCTCCCCTTTCAAGGCTGTGGCGCCGCTGATGCCTGCCGCTCGACCGTACCGGCGGGCGCCTCACATTCGCCGCAATGTTTTCGCTGGCCCAAACGGGGGAACCGGGCCGCGAACAAACTTCCGAGTCGCGTAAGGGGGCTTGATGACGTTACCCGGCCTTTCCCGGCGTGGTTTCTGCGGCATGAGCGCAATGGCGGCTTCCGCGGGCACTCTCTCGACCGTTGCATTGGCGCAGACCGTCGCCACTCGCGTGGGCATCCAAGCCGCCGATCTGCCGAACCTCCGGATCAAGGAAGTGAAGGCGTACGTCACCGACTCCGGGCGCCTGGCCTCGATCGTGACGGAGGGAGGAGTGGAAGGCAATTGCACGCTCCAGAATCACGTCTTTCACGCCGATTGGGACATGCGCGGCTGGGTAGAGTACGCCAAACGCGCGCTGATCGGCAAGGACGCGCTCGATCACCTTCAACTGACATCCCAGTTCATTCCGGTCCGCCGCCACTACGGCCAGAACCCATACGCATCACCTATCGACATCTGCCTCTGGGACGTCCTCGGCAAGTCTCTGGGTCTCCCCATATACCGGCTGATCGGTTCGCAAAAAAACCGCGTCCTGGCATACGCCAGCTCGCAACACATCCAGACCAACAGGCCGGATCCCTACGTGGAAATCGCGCTTCAGATGAAAGCCCGGGGATTCCGTGCGTTCAAGCTCAATCCCCCACCCGTGACGGCCGATGGCGACAGCCACTACCGGCTCGATATCGAGATCTGCAAGGCGCTGCGCAAAGCTTTGGGAGACGACTTCATTCTGATCCACCATGCGGTGGGGAACTACACGCGATTCGAGGCGATGGAGGTTGGCCGTGTGCTGGATGAATTGCACTTCCGGGGATACGAAGACCCGCTGCCTTCTACCGACCTGGAAGGGCACGCTGAACTCAGCCGAACGCTGAAGACGCCGCTGATTGTGGGGGAATTCATGTTCTCGGTGTACGATTACGGTGAGTACGTGCGGCGGGATGCCGCCGGCATGTTCCGCTTCGTGGTGGACAATATCGGCGGAATCACCGGCGGGATGAAGATCGGCACGCTGGCGGAATGCTTCGGCATGGAATGCTCACCGCACGGCGTGGGGAACGTGCTGCACCAGGCGGCGCATCTGCATTGCGAACTGGCGATGGCTAACAGCGCCTTCGCCGAGGTTCCGGCGCCGCTGGGGGCTCGCGACAACCAGCCCTACATCAAAGACAGAATCGGCATCGGCAGCGATGGGTACGTCGAAGCCCCGGTGAAGCCGGGGCTGGGCTATGAAGTCGACCGGGCGGCGCTGGACAATCTCACCACGCAGGTGGAACGTTGATGGCGCCGCCGCGGCGGAAAGGAATCAGGAGGTTCCTCATGACGCAGAAACTGATCCGCATCGGGCTGGTTCTGGCTTTCTCGATGTCTCCGGCGTTGGCGCAGAGCAAGCCCATTCCGCAACTCGTGAAAAAGGACGGCAAGTTCCGGCTTATGGTGGATGGCCAGCCGTTCGTCATGCTGGGCGGCCAGGTAGGCAATTTCAGCGCCTTCCCGGAAATTATGGAGCGTTCCTGGAGCCGGTTCAAAGGCATGAACCTGAATACCGTGGAATATCCCGTCTACTGGAATGTAATTGAGCCGGAAGAAGGCAAGTTCGACTTCCGAGGGTTCGACCAGATCCTGCGCGGAGTACGTTCGCAGGGCTTGCGCGCCGATCTGCTGTGGTTTGGAACCTGGAAGAACGGCGCCATGGACTGGACGCCAGACTGGGTCAAGTCGGACCCAAAGCGCTTCCCCCGCGTGCTGGATTCGGGCGGCAAGCCCATTCGCTCGCTTTCCCCCATGTCAAAGAGCAACCTGGAGGCCGACCAGAAAGCCTATTCGGCCATGATCCGGCACTTGCGCGAAATCGACGAGGCCGACCGTACCGTCATTATGGTGCAGGTAGAGAACGAGCCCGGGTCGCTAGGAAGCGTTCGAGATTTCTCGCCCGAATCCAACCGCTTGTTCAACGGGTTGGCGCCGGCTCAACTGGTCTCGGCGCTCAAGAAAAAGCCGGGAACATGGAAGGAGGTTTTTGGCCGCATCGCCGATGAGACATTCAACGCCTACTATCTCTCGCACTACATCGACCAGGTGGCCCAAGCCGGCAAACAGATCTATCCCCTGCCCACTTATGTCAACGTGTGGAATGGCGGATACGGCACCAACGACAACTTCGAGAAGTTCGATCGCCCCGGTGAAACCTACCCCAGCGGAGGAGCCGTATCCCACATGCTGGATCTATGGAAGGCGAATGCCCCCAACATAGATATGATCGCGTCGGACATTTACCACCAGAATCCGATCACCTATCTTAAGATCCTCAACGACTATACACGGCCGGATAATCCACTACTGGTGGTGGAAACGGGTCGGGGCATTGCCGCCCGTGCCTTCTTTTATGCGCTGGCGGATTTCTCGGCCATCGGCTTCGGACCTTTCGGCGTAGACGGGGGCGGCGAGGCACTACGGCCGGATATGGCCGCCATCGCCGCCGATTTTCGCGTGGTGCGGTCGGCTCTTCCGATCATCGCCGGGTTGCAGGGAACGGAGAAATTGAAAGCCGCGGTGGAAGAGACCGGAACCGGGGCGCGGAATCTGATCTTCAGCAACTACGATGCCCTGGTGCGTTTTCGCCCGCCGGGCAGGCAGCCGGCGGGAAGTGTGGGCGCCGCTCCGGCGGCAGGGCCCGAGGATCCGTCGGCACGGGCCTTGATTGCCGAACTGGGCCCCGACGAATTCCTGGTCATGGGCTTCGAGTCGTCGGTGGAATTCCGCCCCGTGCAGGGCTCATCCTTTACCGCAGCGCAGTTACTCGTCGAGGAAACGGGCGAATATGCGAACGGTGTATGGAAGCCTTCCGCGCCGGGACTCAAGGCGCAGGGCGATTATTCGGGCCCGCTGGTCAACTTACCGGCCAATGGCTCGATGGTGAAAATCAAGTTGATGAGCTATTAGATCAGGTGGTCCACGGCCGGCTCCGTAGGAACCCGCCGGCGCCGGCTCACTCTCTCTTCCGCACCGCGTCGCCATACAGGATTCCGCGGCCGAATGTGCCCACGTACACCGCGCCAAATGCGCTTTGACCTATACTGAATAAGATCTGGAAGTCCCAAATGAAAGTTCCGGATCGGGAGGTAATTATGAGATTTCGTATCTTGTTTTGCTGCACTCTCATATTCCCTCTGGCCCTCGTCGCGGGCCAGGACCAAACAGGACCTGCCACAGCCAAACCTGCCGCCAGCAAACCCGCCACGGATATCCCTCACTTGAAGAAGCAGGGGACGGCGGTGCAACTGATTATTGACGGCAAGCCGTTCCTGGCGCTGGCCGGGGAGCTGCACAACAACAGTTGCACCAGCCTCGAGTACATGAAGCCGCTCTGGGCTAAGATCGCCGCTTCCAAACTGAACACTGTCTTGGCGGGCGTTTCCTGGGCCCAGATCGAACCCCAGGAAGGGAAGTTCGACTTCAGCGTGCTGGACGGCGTGATCCAGGGCGCGCGCGATCAGAACCTGCGTCTGGTGCTTCTGTGGTTCGCCACCTGGAAGAACGGCCTGTCCAGCTACCCGCCCAACTGGGTGAAGAAGGACTCCGACCGGTTCCCGCGCGCCCAGATGTTTGGGGACGCCACACCCTGGCCGGTGTTCGGAGGGCCGCGCTTTCAGGTCAATGGGAACTTGAGCATCGAGCTGCTGAGCCCCATGGGCGACGCCACGCGGGACGCCGATGCGCACGCCTTTGCCGCCATGATGCGGCATATCAAAGCGGTGGATGGCCAGCAGCATACGGTCATCGGGATCCAGGTGGAGAACGAAACGGGAATCCAGGGAGACACCCGCGACCGCTCGCCCGGGGCCGTTCAGGCTTTCGACGAGCCCGTTCCGAAGGAGCTGATGAACTACCTTCAGGAGCACAAGAGCACCCTGATTCCGGCGCTCAGCAAGGTGTGGGAGGCGGCCGGTTTCAAGACCTCGGGAACCTGGGCGGAGGTGTTCGGCAAGGGCCGGCCGGCCGATGAGATCTTCATGGCGTGGGTTTTTTCGCGCTACATCGGCAAGGTGGTGGAGGCGGGCAAAGCCGAATACCCCATACCAATGATCACCAACTGCCCGCAGGAGGGATTTGGGAGGGCGCCGGCGCCGCTCAAAGGGGGCGGACAAAGCGGTGGCGCCATGCCCGATGCCTTTGACATCTGGCGAGCAGGGGGGCCAAAGATCGATCTGTTCGGTGCCGACATCTACAGCAACGACTACGCCGGCTTCTGCTCCAAGTACGCCCAATCCGGGAACCCGCTGTTCATAGCCGAGACGGGAGGAGGGAGCGTGGATATCAAGGCCAAGGCGCTCTACGCCTTTGGCCGCCACGACGCTATGGCCTTCTCGCCGTTCGGCATCGACAGCATGGTGGGTGACCCTTCCGATCCGTTCGGGTACGATCTCATTTCGCAAATCGCGCCGCTGATTCTGAAACACCAGGGCGACGGCTCGATGACCGCCATCCTGCCGGCCCCCAACACCCCGCCCACAAAGGTCCAGTTGGGGAGTTACACGCTGGAGGTTGGGGCGGCTAGGCCCCGAGGCGCCCCTCCCGCGCAGGGGCAATCGACGCCGCAGCCGCAAGCTCCGGCCCCAGTGGCGATGTTCATTTCGACTGGGCCCGACGAGTACTACGCGATCGGCCGCAGCGTCACGGTCTACTTCTATTCGAATCCCAATACGCCGGGGCAGCCGCTCGCCGGATTGGGCACCGTGGAAGAAGGCCATTTTGTCAACGGCAAATGGGTTCCGGGCCGCTTGCTCGCCGGGGATGACACCGAGCAGGGCCAGTATCTGAACTTGCGGAGTCTGGGCATCCTTCGTTTCACACTGTACCGCTACCGCTAGGCGCGGGACAGGCCGGAGCCGGCTATTGCATTTCTCGCAGAGGAAACCATTGTGAAGCTCCGAATTCTGTTATTCTCCACTCTCCTGTTTTCGCTCGCCCTGGTTGCGGGCTAGGGCAGACCGGCCGCCACGGCATCTGCCTCGGATATTCCTCACTTGCGGAAGCAGGGGACTGTCGAACTCTCCTGGGCCTTTGCCCTTTTTGCCCCATTCCATCAGGTATTTGCCGTCGCGCGAGAACTTCACCACGCGCGAGTTGCCATATCCATCGGTGACCAGGATGTCGCCGTTCGCCAGGAACCCCACGTCGGTCGGGCGGTTGAATGTATCGTGGGTCGCGTCCGGCTTTCCCTTGGTGCCCAGAGTGCGCACCAGCTTGCCATCGTTAGTGAACTCCATCACCTGGTGAAAACCGTTATCGGTGACCCACACGTAGCCGTTCTTGTCGACCCGCCGCCCGTGTGGGATGCTGAACACGCCTTTGCCCCGGGAGCGGATGTATTTTCCGGTCGAATCGAAGACACATGGCGCGGATGTTCGCGCCAGCTATCTCGGAAACAGCCATCGGGATGCTCACGGACGGACCCATCCAACTTCGCCTTTTGGGATCTTCAACGATGATTCTGTGCCTTTTCTTCGTTTAGTTCAAGCCACAACGCCGAATTCTTCCTGGCGGCGTCCACGCCGTAACCCGTTATGCCGTTCTCATATAGACCGAAAGGCTCGCCATTGAAATAGATCTCGCCGGCATGGCGCATGCCCTCAAACTCGATGAACACCTTCGATCCCGCGGCACTGGCCGGGAGCTTGAAGTGTTTTCGATACCAGCTCAGGCCCTTATAGGTGCCCCGATCGCCGCCGCTGTGGTCGACGATTACGCGGAACGAGTCCACATCGTTGAAGGAATGCGGCGTGCTGACGGTCTCCCATAGGGAGTCGTCGAACGACACCTCCTGGGCGCCGGGCAGTCCTGGCGGATGAACTTCCAGCCGGCATTGAAGTTGTACGTGACGCGCGGCGACGCAGGTGGCGTGTACGGCGACGCCGCCCAAAGCGGATTACCGGAAATGAGAACTGCAAAAGCAACCAGCGGGAGGATAGCGTTTGACTTCATGCGAGCCAGTGTAGCCGATGGAGGCCCTGCCTGCTTAGCGGAAGGATGCGCCTGGATATATAATCGCTGGTGGCCGTAGGCCAAGACGGAGATCCTGGATGAAGTACAAGAGCACCACAATGAGATTCGTACAAACTGCTGTAGGCGTTCTCCTTATGGTCTCGCCTCTGTCAGCGGCCGGGACGCTGGACATGTATGTCGTCGATGTGGAAGGGTCCAAAGCGTTTCTGCTGGTGTCGCCATCCTTACAGAGTATGCTGATCGACGCCGGCGTCCCGGGATCTATGAATAACGGTCGCGATGCCAACCGCATCATGGAAGCCTGCAAGGCCGCCGGCGTCAAGAAAATCGACTATATGGTGGTGTCGCACTACGATCTCGACCACGTAGGCGGTGTGCCCGCGCTCGCGGAGCGCATACCCATCGTGACGTTTGTGGACCACGGCGAGAACGTTCAACTGAACGATTCCACGATCAAAGGCGTGAAAGATTACATGGCCGTCGTGGCCAAGGGCAAGCACATAGTCGTAAAGGCCGGCGACAAGATCCCGATCAAGGGCTTCGACGCACTGGTGGTCATGGCGGCGGGGAAGGCGATCCAGGAGCCGTTGAAGGGGGCAGGCCAGCCGAATCCCGCTTGCGATACGACTCCCCGAAAGACCTGGGGGCCGAATGCGCGCGGAGTCATAGACAACCAGGACACCAACGAGAACTCGCAGGCGATTACTCTTCTGGTTACTTATGGCAAGTTCCGTATGCTGGACCCAGCCGATCTGACCTGGAACAAAGACCGCGAACTGATGTGCCCGATCAATCGCGTGGGCACAGTGGACCTTTACATCACCGCCAATCATGGCACCGACAACGCCAACTCGCCGGTAATGGTGCACGCACTCCGCCCGCGTGTGGTCATCGCGGATAACGGACCGAGAAAGGGCACCTCCGCGGAGGTGTTCCAGACTGTCGAATCATCGCCCGGGCTGCAGGATTACTGGCAGGAGCACTATTTGCTCGCGGGCGGAGAGAAAGCCAATGTCTCACCGGACTACATCGCCAACATCGAGGGCAGCCCGGATGGGAAGTGGATCAAGATTTCCGTCGAGCGGGATGGCACGTTTACGGTCACCAACACGCGCAATAACTTCACCAAGACATATAAGCCGCGGAAGTAGAACTCGGACGAGCGCCGGGCTATCGATACCGGTACAACTTCACGCGCTGGACGGCGTGTTCGCCGAACGCAAGCCGCACGACGCTGCCGGACTGTCCCACCGGAGGCTCGGACGAAAAATTGGAATCGTCGCCCCCGAGAAAATGCGTCGCCACCCACTTGCCGTTGTTGTCGAACCGGCCCGCTTCCTGCGCGGCCAGACCGGCAATCGGCGGCCCAGGCGTGTCCGGCGTGAAAGTGAGCAGCAGATTATTGCCCGCGAGCAGGTACTCGTCCGATCCGGTCGCCATGAACAGACCGTAGCCTATAATATCGGGGACGGCAGCCTGCGCGCCGCGACCGTGTGGCAACTCCACGTTCAAGATGTAGTTCCCCAATTTCAGCGTTTCGTTCGGTCTCTGCTTGTCCAACGCCACTCCCGCGATTGTGCCGCTGCTCTGGTGCTCCAGGATCTGAGGAGCGATTTGGGAAAGGGTCAGGAACGCCTGGGAAAGCGCCTTCGCTTCGTATTCGGGAGGCAGCGGCGGAAGTGGCTTGGTCGAGCCTGGCCCCCCAAACCCCACCAGCCGAGCCGGCGAATCCATGCCCGGTGGAGTCACCGCCGCCGGCAAATTGATGCCCGTCCTTGTGAACCAATCGAGCAAGCCGTCGTTACCCATCCCGGAATAGCCGATCGCGCGCGCTTGACCGATGGCGTAGAAGGCGTGTGCGGCGCCCATTTCGCCGTCCTCCGCTTCGACGGTGAAGAACGGTTTGCCGGAGCGAGTGTACCGTGTGGTCAACTCGACTATGTGATCTGCGGCGCCCTGGCGCCCCATGTAAGCATCGGGGCAGTACATGTCCACCAGCGGAGCGCCCGCTTTCCATATGTCGTGCACGTGGTCAAACGCCTCACCACGCGGACCCTTTCCGAAGCCTTCGGTTCCCCACTGATTCACGAACATCGGGACCGGGTATTCCTTTTTGCCGGCCTCCGCGACGCGATTGATATAGCGCGCGTAGCTCCAGGCCATGAAGATCTCGTCGGCCTGCGGATTCTCGCCGAATACCTCTTCCCACGTCCCGGAGGTTTTGAAGCCGGCCGCTTCCCAGACTTGACGCAGATCCGGATGCAATTCATCCCGGTGCTTCTGCAGGTAGTCCATAAGATCGGCCGGGACGGGCGCTGCAAACGCTTGGTTGGCCTGCGGAGACCGGTCCCGCGAGTCGCCGAAAATGCCGATTTCATTCTCCACTTGAACCAGGATTATGCGGTGCGACCGATCCACTTCCCGGATATGGCGCAGCATGGCCGCAAACGCGCGAGCATCCGCCTCCCAGTTGTTCTCGCTGAACGCCGAGAGGGCTTCGGCGGTCTTTATCACGGAAGTTTTGGCGTCTCTGACTTGTACGCGCGGGAAGCGGTCCTGATCGGCCTTCACCCAGGCGGGCGCGAAGCCGGAGACGCCGTTTTTCCAACTCCCGAACCATACCAGGCAGATGTGCTGACCGATTTGCCTGGCGTCCTCGATCGCCGCATCCAGAATCTTGAAGTCGTACTTGCCCTGCTCGGGTTCGATCCAGTTCCAGCCCACGGCAATCGCTCCGGTGTTCTGGTGCGTCTCGGACATCACTTTCATCATGTACGGCAGGTACACGAGGTTGGAGGGCGCGCTGGTGGGCGGTTCCGCGCCAAGCACGAGGAAGGGTTTCCCGTCGACGATCAACTGAGTGGCCAAGCCGCGCTTCTCCAGATGGGGAACTGCCGGATCCGCGGGTCTGGTTTGCGCGTACACCGCGGAGATTGCCAGGGCACAGACCACGGCGCCGCCGGCTCGAATCCAAAGTATCATGAGGCTGCTCCCTGACATCCCGGCCGGGCATAACGCCCGCCGAACGCCGTCTTGGCTCGGTGTTGATTATACGTCAAACCGCTTATTTGAGACCTTGTTATCTCAGACTGTCGCTCCCGGTGAAGCTGGAAAGCCCGGGAGTACAGCCATAATCGGCCGGGCGCGGCCGGCTCCGTATGAACCCGTCGGCGCCGGCTCACTCTTATTTCCGCGCCGGGTCGCCGTACAGGATTCCGCGGCCGAATGTGCCCACGTACACTCGGCCGTAGAGCTTGGGGTCGCCGCTGACTTGCCCGATCAAGCCAAACTGGTGCCGGTCGTCGTTGATGCGCACCCAGGTTCGCGCCCAGTCGTCCGAACGGAGGATGCCGCGCTGTCCGTTTGCCACGCCGACCAGGTACAGCGCCGGGTCGCTGGAGCCGGGCGCGGCTTTGCCGAAGCCGAAGCCCCGCAGTTCACTGACCCCTTCCATGCGCGCGAAGCTCTTGCCCGTGTCGGTGGAGTGATAGAGGCCGTTGAGGGCCGTCAGCCAGAGGTCGCCTTCCCTGCCGGGGGTGGCATAAAGAC
>Ga0326727_10000289_pt1 | contig 213259 bp, 174 predicted proteins | sample MB2enrmetagenome_FD_207643 | JGI IMG/M metagenome (GOLD analysis project Ga0326727, IMG submission 207643) | Lab enriched peat soil microbial communities from McLean, Ithaca, NY, United States - MB29MY | ecosystem: Environmental > Terrestrial > Soil > Wetlands > Peat | place: USA: New York... | reverse complement strand
ATTGACGGTCTCACTTCATCCAGAGTGTAAACAGACCTGCGCCGTCCACGCTCCATCAGCGTACAGCACGAAATCAACCACATTTTCATGTCAATGGGTGGGCCACAGGCCCATGCAAACTCATTGACCCTCAATAAATGATTAGGCGATTTCTCGCCAACTATCCAGCCGCGTGGGCATTCCTTCAGAGCAGCTGACGATCCGTGAGCTAAGGGCAAAGTGCCTAGAAGGCCGACATGCGATCAGAATGCCTGATCCGCATGGCGGCCTTCTGCCTGCTCATAAGGTTCAGCTAAGGCGAAATCTCCCACACCACACCATAGCCATAAGCTCCGCCCTGAGAGGTCGTACCGTAGACGTTGCCCTGCGCATCGACCACAGGAGCGGCGAGGGGCGCCCCGCCATCGACGCCTCCGCTGAAGTCATACAGCGGCGTATAGGTCCCGCAACAGAGCTTGAAAACCTCGCCCTGGCCCAAGGTTCCATAGCTGTTCGTGCCGTAAATGTTCCCAGAGGTGTCCGTGGTTACCCATGACGACTGAGTTCCGCCATACCAGTTCCATATGCCCTCCACGGTCCAATTCGGGTAAGACAGCTCCCACAATATGGCGCCGCCGCCTGAACAGCTTAAACTCCAGGGGGTTGTGACGTACAAATTCCCTGCCTGGTCCGCGGCGAGGCTTGTCGGGTTACCGTCCCCCAAGAAGGCGTAGAGGACCTGGTATCCGCCAGCCGTTGTGTAAACCGTGCCGACATTATAGGTGCCCCCGTACTTGGTAGTCCCGTACAGGCCGCCCTGGCCCTGAATCACGCCCTGCGGGCCGGCACCGTCGCCCGGGCTCCCGGAAAACGCATGCAGCACGTTTAGGCTCCCGTTGGTGAACTCATAGAGCGTACCATCGCCATTCACGCCTCCGCCGTAGGCCGTGCCATAGATGTTGCCCGAAGCGTCGAGCACCAGACCGCCCCCTGGCTGCGATCCATCGCTGCCTCCCGTGAAGCTGTAGAGCAGCCTTTCCGTCCAGTTGCTGAAGACGGAGGGCAAGATCGTTCCCGACGAAGACAACCCGAAGAGCACGCCGTCGCCATACGAGCCTCCCGCGCCCGTCGTACCGTACACGACGCCGTTCGAAGCCACCGCCGGCGGGCCGTCGGGGCCATTGCCATTCGTCCCAGAAAATGAGTACAGGCGAGTGAACCGCCAGCCGGAAATGCTGGGCGTCAGCTTGAACACCGTACCCTCACCCGAAGAACCGCCGGCCGAAGTCGTACCGTAGAGATGGCCCGCCGCGTCCAGGATGAGACCGGTTTGGGGATTAGCTCCGTCCAACCCTCCCGTGAAGTTGTAAATCACCTTGAACTTCTCGTCGGGCGACGGCGGGACGGTCACAGCCTTAGCCTGCTCCGGTGCTCGCTCCGGGTTTGCAAAATCGCCGCACGTAGTGGTGGTGCTGGTACTGCCCAGAATGGTGAACGACTCCGACGGAATCGATCCCGTTGTATTCTCCGAAGCCAGCGACGGGCAGCCCTGGCCCGTGCATCCCACGCCGGAATTCTCGTCCCAATAACCCGGATCGCCACTGGAAACGCTGGCGTTCTGCAGGTTCACCCAATACGTTCCGGCGTTCAGTGTGGGTACATTGAAGGTGCCCGTCTCGGTGCAGACATCGAAGCCGTACTGATTGCCGCTGATGCAAGTTCCCTGCGTGAAGTTCACCGTCTGATCGAAGTAGCTGGTGCCGCCATTCTCGCTCGAGGTGATTGAGACCTCGACCGAGGTCAGCGTGTCACCCGGGAACAGCCACGCTCCAAAGCTCATCCCCGTGAGGTAAATCTGGTCGTTGGCGATCGTGAAGGTGTCGCTGACGATGAACCCGAAGTTAATCGTCCAGGCGTCGGTGTTGCCGTTGATTGGCCCGTTGTCGTAAACGTCGTTGTCATCCAGCGGCCGGCGATGATTTGCTGCGCCCGGCTTACGGGTTGCCTGCGGCTTCACCGGAGGCGCCAGCCGCGAGGCGAACTGCGGCATCTTCGCCGCCTGTACCGCCGTCGCTGGCACCGAATTCTGTGCCCAGGCGGAAACCATGGCCACTGCCATTACCAGCGTAGCGATGACCGTCAGGGAGATTGTGCGGAGCCGTGAGCGGAGAGATTGTCTTGAGCTGTGCATCGGGTGGTCTCCTTGCCGTACTGCTCAATCGGAAAGCAATGTGAGCGATCTGGGAGAAACGTCACGCCTGCGCGCCCGCGAGCAGGCCAGGTCGAAGCCCTTGTTTCTCGCACTGCAGCGCGATCCGAACTGGCTGGGAAAGGCCGGGAATCCGTCTGCCCGAGCGCGCGGGATAATTGCAATCTCACAGCCAACCGTTTGTCAGTGATCTCTGGAGCGTTGCGACGTGACGACCTGGGATTCCAAATAACGCAATGCGAAGACACTTCTTGGGGGAATCGGGTCACGGAAAAGAGTCCTCTTGCCGCCCATTGGCAGAGAGAATCTCCCACTCAGCGAGTTCGAGCAGAGCTGCGATGTCGATCATCACGGTGCGCTCCCCCGACCTTGCGATTTTCCGCTTAACTGTAGTTAACTAGGTTTACGCAGCGCAGCATGATCACCGTTTCCAAGGAAGATTACCTCAAGGCAATTCTTGAGGCCGAGGGTGAGGGCGAGCAGGTCATCGCCGCACGCCTGGCGCACTGGCTCGCCGTCTCGGCTCCCGCCGTGACCATGGCATTGCGGCGGCTCAAGCGCGACGGCCTGGTCTCCGTCCGCCAGGACGGGCGAGTGATCCTCACCGCTGCCGGCCGCAAAATCGCTCGCCAGTTAGTGACGCGCCATCATCTCATTGAGCGCATGCTGCACGAGATCTTCGACATGGAGTGGTACAAGGTACACGACGAGGCGGAGCGTCTGGAGCACGCGGTCTCGGGAGACTTTGAGGAAATGCTGGCGCGCAAGTTGGGCCGGGGCGCACCTTGCCCACATGGCAACTTGTCTATTCCCGAGCCTCCCCGGGCCAAGCGTAAACGCGGCTTGATGCTGCTCACCGAGGCCCAGCCGGGGAGTTCTTACGCGGTCCAGAGTGTCTACGAGCGTGACCGCAAGTTGCTGGAGTTTCTGGAGCACAAGGGAATTCGCCCAGGAGCATCCTTCAAGGTCAATACCCGCAACTATGACGGCACCATTTCTCTGACGGTCGACCGGCGTAGAGTCGACCTCGGCAGTCCGGCGGCTGAGAAGATCTGGGTGGCAAAGTCGCAGTAGAACCGATTAGCGAGACGAACGACCCCGCGCACTACCTTCTACATCCGCGCACAACCTTCTAAAGATCTCATAAATAGATTTGTATCAGGGCGCAACTGCACAGGCTGCTGAAAGACTCGTTTCGTACGCGCTTCGTAACAGGGCACGACTTCAGTCGTGCCGATAAGCCGCTCGTTTTTATCATCCCGGGCGGACTTTAGTCCGCGAGGGATCTGCTTTCCCGAGTTTTTCAGCAACCTGTTCAGCCGTGCCGAAACACTACCAACAACGGCCCGGGGCTTCTGGCTTTCGCACTGCGATTGGTGCAATTTGGCGCGGCGCGTCCTTGTCATGCCTGCCGTGAAGCTCTTTATTAATCCTGATTAACTCAATTTGCTATACTCTGATTAAATATCACACCGCTTCTCCTGTACCGTTTGGGGCACGCAACCAGGATTTTCTTATGAATGGCCGAACTCTAGGTCGCACTGAACCAGAATCGCATCGCCCGGCGCCGGCCGAGGGCGTGGTCGGTCACGTGTCGCTGGAAGGCCTCCACAGTTCGGTTGCGGTTCCGCATCAGCAGGCCAACTTCTGGAAGCAGTGGCGTGCGTTTACCGGGCCGGCGATCCTGATCAGCGTCGGTTACATGGATCCGGGAAATTGGGGCACCGATCTGCAGGGCGGCGCGCAATACAAGTACGGCCTGCTGTGGGTCATTGGAGTCGCCAGCCTGATGGCGATCTTCATGCAAGTGATCGCCGCGCGGCTCGGCGTCGTGACCGGGAAGGATCTGGCGCAATGCTGCCGTGATTGGTATCCGCGCTGGACGCGCTGGCCCAACTGGTTGATGAGCGAAGTCGCGATCGGGGCCTGCGACCTGGCGGAGGTCTTGGGAAGCGCTGTCGCGCTGAATCTGCTATTTCACATTCCCTTGTTTTGGGCAGTCATCATCACCGGCCTGGACGTTCTGCTACTGCTTGCGCTGCAGCGCTTCGGAATGCGAACCATCGAAGCCGTCGTCCTCCTGCTGGTGGCGACCATCGGCCTCTGTTACTTCATCGAAATTTTCGTTCTGCCCGAAACCAAGCCCAGCTTCCTGGAAATGGGGCGCGCCCTCATCAGCCCGCACTTTCATCATGCGGGAATGTTGTATGTCGCCATTGGAATCATCGGCGCGACGGTGATGCCGCACAACCTGTACCTGCACTCGGCGCTGGTGCAGAGCCGGAATTTCCAAAAGGATGAAGCCTCCATTCGCCGGGCCATCCAATTCAACGCCATCGATTCCACCGTCGCGCTGACCATCGCATTTTTCGTGAATGCCGCCATCCTGGTGCTCGCCGCGACGGTTTTCTTCGGCAAGGAGAGCGTAACCGTTGCCGGGGGGCAGTTGATCACCTTCAGCGCCGACAGCGACTGGATTCGCGTCGCCTATTTGACCCTGGCGCCGCTCATGGGCGCGGCAGCGGCCAGCACGCTCTTCGCTATCGCTCTGCTGGCCAGCGGCCAGAGCAGCACCATCACGGGAACCCTCGCCGGGCAAGTCGTGATGGAAGGCTTCATGCGCTGGCGAATCCAACCCTGGGTGCGACGGCTGATCACCCGTTCGCTGGCCATCCTACCCGCGGTTGTCATCATCGGACTGCGCGGCGACAGCAGCGTTACTGACCTACTCATCCTGAGTCAGGTGGTACTGGCGCTGCAGCTCCCCTTCGCCATGTTTCCGCTGCTGCAATTCACCACCTCGAGGCGGCGAATGGGCGAGTGGATTAACGGCTGGTTTCTGCTGATCACGGGTTGGGCGAGTGCTATCCTGATCACCGCAATTGATGTCTACGGCCTGCCGGAATCGTTGCGCGCGGCCTGGCAGCTCATCACCGGCAAGTGATGGCCGACCATCCGCTCAACCCGGCGTCGACCAGGCCCACATCAGATTGCGCGCCCAGCGAACTGACTACACGGGTAAGACCAATGTACGAAAAGATTCTTGTTACGTTGGACGGCACGCCCACCGACCGTGCCATTATCGAACACATCAAGCAGCTGGCGAAGATAATGGCGAGTCGTATTGTTCTGTTGCATGTGGCCGACGGCTGGGCGGCGCGAACGTACGGCCGCGATGCCGTCAGCGAGGAAATCAGCGAGGATACGCAGTACCTCGAGAGGGTTCGCTTAGAGTTTCAAAGCGCGGGAATTGCCGCCGAATCGGAGTTGGCCTACGGCGATCCGGCCAAAGAAATCATTCGCTGGGTGAAGCAGAAGGGATGCGACCTGGTGGCCATGAGCACGCACGGGCACCGCTTCCTGGCGGACATCTTCCTGGGCACGACAGCCACCCAGGTGCAGCACAGCATCAGCGTGCCGGTTTTGTTACTGCGAGCCCGGTGACGCTGCTGTTGTACGAGCGCTCTGTGTTACGAGCCACCCGAGCTTGGAGTCAAAAAGCTCGGTCACGCTACCACTAATGCAGCCCGTGAATCGGCCCATCCGCGCCAGCCTTCCTACCACCAGCAGGGCATATCGCAAGTGCTACAACGTGTTAGAATTTCAATGGAATACGCCGCGAGAGAAGCTTGTCTTGATTGAAATAGCGCCTTCCATTTTGTCCGCTGATTTCGCTCGCCTGGCGGAAGATGCTAACGCGGCCCTGCGAGGCGGCGCGACGCTGCTGCATGTCGATGTGATGGACGGCCATTTTGTGCCTAACATCACCATCGGACCGCCGGTGGTGGCCTGTTTACGCAAGGCGGTGGATGTTCCCCTCGACTGCCACCTGATGATCGAAAATCCCGACGAGTACATTCCTGCGTTTGCCGATGCTGGCGCCAATTGGGTGACGGTTCATCAGGAAGCCTGTGTTCATTTGAACCGCAGCCTGGAGCTGATCCGTAGCCATGGAATGCGCCCGGGTGTTGCCATTAATCCCGCAACTCCGGTGCAGACGCTGGGCGAGGTTTTGGACATCGTTGATCATGTGCTGGTGATGTCGGTCAATCCCGGCTTTGGCGGTCAGACTTTTATCGCAAGCACGTTGGAGAAAGTTCGCAAACTGGCGACCATGCGCAATGCCAAGGGCGTGGATTTCCGCATTGAAATGGACGGTGGCATTGACTTGGAAACCATTGGCGCTGCCGTCCGGGCTGGAACCGAGATTTTCGTCTCCGGCAGCCATGTTTTCGGCAAGGGTGATCCGGCAAGCAAGGTCGAAGGGTTGCTGAAGGCCGCGCAGGACGCGTTGTTGCAGCGTGCCTGAGAAGCGGTAGTGGTCAACAGCCGGCAGTTAACTCGCGACCGAATTAGGTCAACTGAATAAGTAGTTAGTAGTTTAACTGGCCACTGGTCACTGGCAACTGGCAACTGAAAAGGTGAATAGGATGTTTCGTCGCGTACTGATAACTGTCATCGCTGGATTCTTGTCGTCGGCGTTGTGCTTGGTTGCCCAGAATTCCTCCGGTGTCCAGACTCAAACTACAACCACGACAAGCCCCAGTGCGACCGGGACAGGCCAGACCACGAGCACCACGACCACCATATCGCCGCAGTCCAGCAACAAGAAAGCGAAGAAGAAGAGCAAGAAAGCCCAGAATCCGATCGCGGATGTCGATTCCAAACAGCCTGACAAGGTTCTCTTCGACCGCGCTATGGATGCGATGAAGCACGGCAAGTATGACGTCGCGCGCCTCAGCCTTCAGACGCTGATCAACACCTACCCCGATTCGGAGTACATCGCGCGCGCCAAGCTGGCGATTGGCGACTCCTGGTACCAGGAAGGTGGCGCCGCTGCCATGGCGCAGGCGGAAAGCGAGTACAAAGATTTCATCACCTTCTTCCCCAACATGCCGGAAGCGGCTGAAGCGCAGATGAAAATCGCCAACATCCATTTCAGTGAGATGGAGAAGGCTGACCGCGATCCTACCCACGCTCGCCGGGCCGAGGAAGAATATCGCCAGATGATCCTGCAGTTTCCCGACAGCCCTCTCGTCCCGCAGGCAAAGGAGCGTCTGCTGGAGGTGCAGGAAGTGCTGGCGCGCCGGGAATATCTGATTGGCCATTTCTATTACTTGCGCGAGACCTATCCAGCGGCAATCGCGCGGCTGAAGTCTGTCACCGACACCTATCCGCTCTACAGTGGCGCCGCTGATGCGCTTTTCGAGTTGGGCAATGCGTACGAAAGAGAAATTGAACTCATCCGGCGCACCAAGCTGCCCGAGAGTGCGAAAGGTGAGCTGATCAAGCAGTACACGACGGGAGCGACCGCCGCCTATGACCGCATTCTCACGCGCTATCCCCTGGAGGCTGCCAGTCGAGACGCCAGGAAGCGGCTGGAGGCCATGAAGCAGCCGATTCCTAAAGCCACGCCGCAGGAGGTCGCGGAAGACAAGGCCGAAATCGCCAGCCGCGGCAACCTGGGTCACATCGGCAAGGTTATGGAGAACTTCCACCGTGGGCCTGACGTTTCCGAGGCAACCAAGGTTGGCGAGCCCACTCTGGTCGATCCCAAGCAGGCCAGCGCTCCCGACATGGTGCGCGAGGCGAATGCCAGTGTCACCAGCATTCTGCAGGGCGCCGGCGTCGGCAACACCCTTACGGTTGAAAGAGTAAATCCAGGAACACCGCCGGCTGCAAACGCTCCGGTTCCGCATTCCGACGCAGCCCCGGGCACGACTGCAACTCCAACTGGAGATGCCGCGCCAGCCGGTGATAGCGCGAATGGAACTGCACCTGCTCCGGCGCCTGCCGGTACAGAGATGAAGAATGACCTGGCTCCTGCGCCCGGTAACAATGGGCCAGCGCCGGTTCCGCCTCCTACCCAGGTCAATGATCTCGCCAACGCGCCTGCAGCCGGCAGTGCGCCTCCAGCCAGCGGCTCAACCAATGCGTCCAGCAGTTCTGCGCAGCAACAGGCCGCTCCTGCTGACTCCAACACAGAGAGCTCATCCAAGAAAAAGAAGAAGCATCACCTGCTGCCGTTCTGATAGGTCTGCGGCCATTGCGGAAACGTCAGTGCTCCGTCGCCTTGTTTTGCACTACGGCGGCTGCCCTGGCGCGATTTGCACTGGTGTCGGCAATTCGGTTGAAACCGTCAGCCCCACCCACTTGGGCGTCGACTTGGAAGGGCCACAAGAATGCGCCAACATCGGTCCACGGCACGCGCAGGTCGTCCCCTTCAACCCAGTTCCAGTCGCGTTGCGGCTGGTCGGCCCAGGCGCGCTTGGTAACCCACACCTCGCTTCCGCGGCGCCACGTCTTTAGCATCGTGTCCGCGATACCGTATCTCCAGTTTGCGATGCCCTTATCCATGACGGGAATCAGCACCTGCACCGTAGGAGTGCGGTCGAGCGATGGATCCAGGGGATCGTAGAGCCTGACCAAGTCGTCATTCATGTTGAGCGCGTAAACGGTGGGGTCGCGAATCTCGCTTTCCGGCAGCGTCACTATGCTGCCGTAGCGGGCCATTGTTCTGGCGCGCTGCCCATCCACCCGGAATCTCCAGTTCGCCCAAAGATTGGTGACGATGAGTACGCCGCAGAAAATAACGATCAGGATGCGCGCGGGCCGCGCCTCGCGCTGACTCAGAATCCACGCCAGGGCGAGGAACACCGCGGGATAGAGAGCGAGATAGCGCTCCGGGGATGAGGCTTCGAAGGCAACTGCAACCGCTAGCGTCGGCACAACGACCACGATTGTCCACAGCAACAGCCATGGCCAACGCTTCAGCTGCAGCAACGTCACGCCCATCGTGATGTAGAACAAAACGATCTTCCAGGCGCTGCCCAGCAGATTCCACCATTTCACCTCAGCGTAGGGGTCGTGAAATAAGAACCGCTTCCAGCGCACCCCTTCGTCGCCCATCACCAGGAAGGAACGTGGCAGACCGAACAGCATGCGCAACCACTCGTGGTATCGGTCCACTTGAACGATGGAACCACGCATCCAGTCCCTGACTTGTGCCGCAGTGTGGATGTCCTTTATGTACGCCGCCAGCGCATAGGCTGCCAGGACAAATAGGCCGGCTAACGGCAGAATCCGTAATCCCGATAAGAGAAGCCGCCTGCCAGGATTTTCTTGCTCCCAGACGAGTAGAGGCGCGCACGCGATGGAAATCGAAGCGAATGCGTACGGCACCCAGAAGAGCACGGAAGCGGCCACGAAAAGCGCCGCGCAGGCGGATAAGCTCCAGGAACTGCGTCTGCTTGCTTCGACGCTGAAACAGCAGGCCACAAGCAGGCAGGTCATGGCTGGTATATAGGAGGTACCCGTCCGCGAAAATAAAAGAAAGCCATTGGTGCACAGAAAAGTGACGCAAGCGAGCAGAGCGGCGCCCGGTCTAACACCCTTGATGAGGCGCATCAGTATCCAAAGTGCAGCCAGACCAACGGCTGACGCCAGCATATTGACGTAAATCAGATTCAAGGCGGCTTGCCGTCGCACAACTTCCCAGTTGCCGCCCCCAAAACGGGCCATCCCTACGCCGAGTGGCACCCAGATAACATGAGTAAAATCAATCAGGAGCGCAAAAGGCACAAGGCCTTTGACGACAGAAGCGACGTAGCCAGCGTAGGCTTTCGTATCTCCCAGGAATGTTGATCTTGTGCCCAGGAGCACTGCAACCAACATTATGGCCAGGGACACTGCAGTCAGAATGCCCGCGCGATGGGTGCTGGATGTGGATTCCCGGAGTTCGGGCCGGACGGTTGACACTGTAGCCATAATCGCGCGAAGCATAGCACTTTGGACTGCGAGGAACAATCAGGATCACCGGAGCGACGCCAAAATGGTATCCCTCGAAGGTTAGAATCGATGCCGCGCTTCGCGAGTAGCGCCGGCCTCTCGGCCGGCTGTGACGCGGGCCTCCGGCCCACGCGGCGACGCTTTCGGCGCGGATGCCGCCAGCACAAGCCCGCAGGAGCCCGCTTCTTCAGTGGGCGTGGCCGCCGACCGAATTAGGGACACTACCGGTTAATCCGGCCGCGGGTGTTTGCGTTTGGATTTAACAAATTGACTGGCCTGCGGTTGCACGCGCAATGCCGTTGTGCTAACCTCAGTGTTTGTCCCGGCTGGCAGGGAAGAATCATGCTGGTTCGGCCATACGTGTCGGATCACGCAGGCTGGCGTAGCTCAGCTGGTAGAGCATCTGATTTGTAATCAGAGGGTCGGGGGTTCAAGTCCCTTCGCCAGCTCCAGAATCGTAACCTTGGGCGCGCCGCGAGGCGTAGCAGGAGCAAGCCAAACGAGACGCGCAGCTCTCCCGGAGAACTGAATCCAGCAGCAGCTTCCCATTCGTAAGACGCGCGGAACTTCGATCGCGCGGCTGTTGCCGAGTCTTGCCGGAGTTGCGAAGCTTGGATTTGTGCGTTCTTTGATAAGCGATTGAGGTCCCCGTTACGCGCCGAGTTTGCTCGATGCGGTTGAGGGACTGGCGATTCCGGGACTCGGCAATCTGGCTCTCACCGAGACTGAATGAGGGCGGATACTCGGTCGAATTGGCCCCGACAAGTGCCGCCGTTGCCTGGCCTGAGCCAAGCCGAAGGGCGCTGGTTGGGATGGGAATGTGCACAGGTGGCCGAGTGGTTAATGGCAGCAGACTGTAAATCTGCCGCTCCTTGCGAGCTACGGAGGTTCGAATCCTCCCCTGTGCACCAGCTTTCTGCCTAGTCGACTTGATTGGCACGAGTGACGGCGGTCGACGCGGTGCTTGAGTGGAAGGATCCGAGTCTGGCTGCCGGACCGGAAATCGAGTGACGTGGTTGCAGCAGTATTCGAGCTTGCACGACTCGAGTCCCGCTTGCGGGACGGAAGAAGATAGCTCAGCGCTTCAGCGCTGGGGAAGACGGTATTAAGAGATACAGCCCCTTCAGGGGCGGCAGTGATGAATAAGTTTTTGGTCGCGATGGGCGCGTACGCGGTGTTGGCCGCCTTGGCTTGGACGACACTGAGCGATACGAAGTTTAAGTTCGCGACCTTGGCAATCCTGGTGTTGTTCGCGATTCGCACCTGGTCGTGGAGCAAGCGGCTGGAAAATGAGCAGCGCGAACACCACGACGAATAAGCGCAGAATCAGGAGTGATTAGCCCACCGCGGAAGCGGTGGGTACGAGCGGCAAAGAAGGTACGAGTCCCGTAGGGACGACACAAGGCGGAAGTAACTTGAGCCGCTTTGCAGGCGTGAGCGCAGCGGGAGCCTGCAGACGAAATCCCGAGCAAGGCGAGGGATCTGCTGTTTGAGGGCGGGAGTAACTCAGTGGTAGAGTCACAGCCTTCCAAGCTGTTGGTCGCGGGTTCGATTCCCGTCTCCCGCTCCAGTTTGAAGGTACAACGCAGGGCTGATGTAGCTCAGTTGGTAGAGCACTCCCTTGGTAAGGGAGAGGTCATCGGTTCAATCCCGATCATCAGCTCCAGAGTTTAGAGACATCGGCTTTTCGATCTATGACTACTGTTGAGCGAGTTCCGTTCCAGCAGGCCGATATTGCGATCGAGAATCCGACGGACTTTGAGCATCTGCGATCGGCGTTTGCGAGGGTGTTTACTCCTCGGTCGATCGAAAGCTGGCTACGGTTGCTGAAGCGGAAGAGCATTCCGATTCGCGACTTCCACCGCATTTTGCGCGAGAGGTTGCTGGAACAATCGGATCGGGTGCTGGCGAACGGCGGGAAGTCGTCACAGCAACTGTACGACGCGCTCACTGTCAGCGACCAGGCCCAGATGCGCGAGTTTTATTTGACGATGCTGGAGGCGGTGGATCTGCCTCTGCGTGAAAAGTACAAGAAACTTTACCGGTACTCCTAGCGGTGAAACATGGAAGAAAGGCCGCAGTTGGGTTACCGCGAGCTAACACGGTCTCCGCAGACCGGTTTCGGCAGGCTGCCGAGGAACGTTGGAAGGATGCTCAGTGTCTCCACAAGAACGATAGATTCGAAGGCGCAATTTATTTGTGCGGTTATGTTCTCGAGTGCTTCCTGAAGTTCGTTATTTGTAGGGATAGGAAGCGGAAGCATATGGACCTGAGCGAGGCAAAAAGGCTGGGGCATAATCTGTTCGAGTTATTGGATGTCAGCGGGTCGAGAAATGCGTTGGTAAAGAAGCGAGATTTGCATTTAGCGTTCATTGGTATCAACAACCAGTGGGCTCCAGAGATGAGATATTCCGGAAGGGCGCTCGACAAAAGGTCTTCTGAGAATTTCTTGCGAGATACAAAGGATTTGCGAAATTGGCTACAGGCGCAATTAAAACCGTGACCGACGCCTTGCAGAAGGGTATCGCGGAAAAGGGCGAGAAGGTCGAGGTCTGGGCCGACAAGAGCGACTACAAGGATTTCATTCGGATGTATGTCGTGTCCGATTATTTCAAGGGCATGTCGGACAAAAACCGCTTAGGCGAGATCTACTCGATCCTGGAAACGCATGGCGCAAAGAGCCTTATCAGCAAGATTTCTTTGTGCATCGCAATGACGAAGCGCGAATACATCCGGGATTTTGGTGAGGGCGTCTGGCTGGGCGTTTTGGATAAGGTTTATAGAGGAATGGACCCACGCCCCAAGCTGCGTCGCTTGGCGGGCGCTCATAGCAAGGGTTGAGTTTCGTTAGGAGCACTAATACATGGCGAAAGAGAAATTTGATCGCAGCAAGCCGCACGTGAACGTAGGCACCATCGGTCACATCGATCATGGCAAGACCACGTTGACGGCGGCCATCACCAAGGTCCTGCAGAAGCACAATCCCAAGATCGTGTTCCGCTCGTTCGACTCGATCGACAACGCGCCGGAAGAGAAGGCGCGCGGCATCACGATTGCGACCGCTCACGTCGAGTATGAGACGGCGAACCGGCACTACGCTCACGTCGATTGTCCCGGCCACGCCGACTACATCAAGAACATGATCACCGGCGCGGCACAGATGGATGGCGCGATTCTGGTGGTAGCGGCGACCGACGGTCCGATGCCGCAGACCAAAGAGCACGTGCTGCTGGCGCGTCAGGTTGGCGTGCCTTACGTCGTGGTCTTCCTGAACAAGTGCGACGCGGTGGAAGATCCCGAGTTGATCGACCTGGTGGAGATGGAAGTACGCGAGCTGCTCACCAAGTACAACTTCCCGGGTGACGATCTGCCGGTGGTACGCGGCAGCGCTCTCGGTGCGCTCAACGGCGAAGCCCAGTGGGAAGCCAAGATCGACGAGCTGATGGAGGCGGTCGACAAGAACGTGCCGCTGCCGGCGCGCGACATCGACAAGCCCTTCCTGATGCCGATCGAAGACATCTTCTCGATTCAGGGACGCGGCACGGTGGTCACGGGCCGTATCGAGCGCGGCAAGGTGAAGGTAGGCGAGGACGTCGAGATCGTCGGCTTCCGCGAGACGCGTAAGACGGTGGTGACCGGCGTGGAAATGTTCAAGAAGCAGCTGGACGAAGGCATGGCGGGCGACAATGCCGGCTTGCTGCTGCGCGGCACCGCGAAAGAAGACGTGGAGCGTGGCATGGTGCTGGCGAAGCCGGGCTCGATCACGCCGCACACCAAGTTCAAGGGCGAAGTGTACGTGCTGTCGAAGGAAGAAGGCGGGCGCCACACCCCGTTCTTCAAGGGCTATCGGCCGCAGTTCTACTTCCGCACGACCGACGTGACGGGCGTGGCAACGCTGCCGGCGGGCACGGAGATGGTGATGCCGGGCGACAACGTCAGCCTGGAGATCGAACTGATCACCCCGGTGGCGATGGAAAAGGGCTTGCGGTTCGCCATCCGTGAAGGCGGACGCACCGTGGGCGCCGGCACCATCAGCGACATTATTGCGTAGGGATTAACCTCGGCGAGGCCCTGCGCCTCGCTGATTTCCACGCTTCGACGTGGACAAGATCTCGCGGCTCATCCGCGAGATAGACTAAAAGGAAACTTCAATGCCTCGAGAGATTGTTACTTTGCAGTGCAGTGATTGCAAAAATCGCAATTACTCCACCACCAAGAATAAGAAGACCACGACGGGCCGGCTGGAGTTCAGCAAGTTCTGCCGGACGTGCCGTAAGCACACGTCGCACAAGGAAGTTAAATAGCTGTCAGCCGTCAGCTCTCAGACGTCAGCTTGAGTCTGACGTTGTGCTGATTGGGCGGCGTCGCGAAGTGTATTGGAAATGCTGGCAGAAGGGCTTGAGGTTGGCAGGACACCCGCAGGGGCTGACAGCTGAGAGCTGATAGCTGACAGCCAAAACAGGGGCGTAAGCTCAACGGTTAAACTGCCGGTCTCCAAAACCGGACTTGGGGGTTCGAATCCCTCCGCCCCTGCCAGATTCCGAAGGCCGGCGGCAAGATTGAATGTAGTAAAGGCGCAGGAAGCGCCGGAAAAAGGTAGCAGATGGCGAAGTCAGCAGCGATCGAGAGCGTTGGCGACAGCAAACTGGGTACGATAAAGGCGTGGCCCCAGCGCGCGAAGAGCTTCTACAACGACGTGCGCACCGAGATGCGCAAGGTCACTTCCCCGTCGCGCAAAGAAGTTCAGGGAACGACCAGCGTAGTCATCATCACGGTGTTTTTGTTCGGAGTTTATTTCTGGATTGTGGACACGGTGATCGGCAAGACCCTGGATCACATGCTGCGAAGCTTGAGCGGCCGCTAATACGCGGAAATATGGCTGAAGAAGAAATCAAATCGGAAAGCAACGGCGCCCGGCCCGACGCGACAGCGGAGCAGCCGGGTGCGGCTACTACTGCCGCGCCTGAGGTCGAGTCTGCCAAGTCGCAAAACCCGAATATGAAGTGGTACATCATCCACACCTATTCGGGCTTCGAGCGCAAGGTCAAGGAATCGATCGAGTCGCGGGTGCGCGCCTACCCCGAGCTGGAGCACAGGATCGGCCGCGTGCTGATTCCCACCGAATCGGTCACCGAGGTTCGTGGCGGCAAGAAGTACACCAGCGAGCGCATGTTCTATCCCGGCTACGTGCTGGTTGAGATGGACATGGACGACAATGTTTGGCACGTAGTGAAAGGCACCCCGCGGGTCACCGGCTTCGTCGGCACCGGACAGCAGCCAACGCCGCTGTCGGACGACGAAGTCCAGCAGATCGTCTATCGCGTGGCCGACAGCAAGGAAAAGCCCAAGCTCAAGGTCAAGTTCGAGAAGAACGAGTCCGTGCGCATCAGCGAAGGGCCGTTCGCCAGCTTTACCGGCGTGGTCGACGAAGTCAACGAAGATCGCGAGACCCTGAAAGTCATGGTCACCATCTTCGGGCGCTCGACTCCGGTGGAACTCGGTTTTGGGCAGGTGGAAAAGGTTATTACGTAGAAATGCCGCCTTTCGCCGTTCGCAATTCCTGCGATGAGTTCTGGCGAAAAGCGAACAGCGAAAAGCGAAATAGCGAAGAGCGAGTAAAAAATGGCAAAGAAGATCACAGGTTCGGTGAAGTTGCAGATTGCGGCGGGCAAGGCCACTCCGGCGCCGCCGGTTGGTCCCGCGCTTGGTCAGGCGCAGATCAACATCATGGAATTCTGCAAGCAGTTCAATGCGAAGACCAGCGCCAAGGAACTCGACGGCTTGATCATTCCGGTCGTAGTGACGGTTTACAGCGACCGTACGTTCACCTTCATCACCAAGACGCCTCCGGCCGCGATTCTGTTGAAGCGCGCTGCGGGCGTCGCCAAGGGTTCGGGCACGCCGAATAAGGACAAGGTCGGCAAGGTGACCGAAAAGCAAGTTCTGGAGATCGCCAAGCAGAAGATGCCCGACCTGAACGCAGCTTCCATCGAAGCCGCCGTGAAGAGCGTAAAGGGAACCGCGCGCTCCATGGGCATCGAAGTAACGGCATAACGTGGAAGAGCTGGGTAGAGCAAGCCTTCAGGCTCGCTCTACCGTATTAATCGCAAATACCACGGCTGATCAATCCAACGATCCGCGGTGGGAGATGAGGAAACAATGAAGAAATCTGGGAAGAACATCGAAAAGGCGCGCGCCGAAGTGGAAGCGAAGTCGTATCCACTTCAGGACGCGGTGCCGCTGCTGCAGAAAGTGAAATACGCCAAGTTCGACGAGACGGTCGACTTGACGATGCGTTTGGGCGTCGACCCCAAGCACGCCGACCAGATGGTCCGCGGCACGGTTGTTCTGCCGCATGGTTTGGGAAAGTCGAAGAAGGTTCTGGTGATCGCCACCGGTGAGAAGGTGCGTGAAGCGGAAGCTGCGGGTGCTGACTTTGTCGGTGGTGAAGACATGGTCGAGAAGATCCAGAAAGAAAACTGGACCGACTTCGACGCGCTGATCGCTACACCCGACATGATGAAATCGGTTGGCCGGCTGGGCAAGGTACTCGGACCGCGCGGTCTGATGCCCAACCCGAAGACCGGAACCGTGACCTTTGATGTCGCCTCCGCCGTAAAGGAAACCAAGGCCGGCAAGGTCGAGTTCCGCACCGACAAGACTGCTCTGGTGCACGTGCCGGTCGGCAAGATTTCGTTCCCGCCGGAGAAGTTGGTGGAGAACGCCGCCACTGTGATCACCAGCGTGATCAAGGCGAAGCCTTCCGTAGCCAAGGGCAAGTACATCAAGGGCTGCTATCTCAGCTCGACGATGGGCCCCGGTGTCGCGATTGACGTGTCGGCGGTAGAAGCGGCAGCTCGCGGATAAGGTTAGGTAGAGCAGGCCTTCAGGCCTGCGTTGAGCGAGTTTATTTTCTATGCGGGCTTTAGCCCGCATGAGGACGCCGCCCAAAAAGGGCAGCGACAAGGATTCGAATATGGCCGTCAGCAAAGCAAGGAAGATCGAACAAGTGGAGCAGCTCACCAAAGAGTTCCAGGATGCCAAGCACGGTATCGTCGGCACCTTCGCCAAGATGACCGTGGAGAAGGACTTTGAGCTGCGTAAAGTGGTCCGCGGCGCGGGAGCTCGCTATCGCGTCATCAAAAACACTCTGGCGGAGCTTGCAGCCAAGGGTACTTCGGTTGAGGAAGCGGTGAAGGACCTCGCCGGAGTTACCTCAATCGCCTACACCAGCGGCGATCCTGTCGCGCTGGCCAAGGCGCTCAGCAAGTACGCCAAGGACAATCCCGAGTACACCTTCAAGGCGGGCATCGTTGAGGGCCGCGTCATCGCCATTAAGGACATCGATGCGCTGGCCAACATGCCGTCGAAGGAAGAGCTTTACTCCAAGCTGCTGTTCCTGATGACCGCCCCGGCGCAGCGTCTCGTGACGGTGATGAACGCCGTCGGCCGCGACATCGCGGTCGTCATCAACCAGGGTGTGGAGAAGAACAAGTTTGGTGGCGCCGAGGCGCCGGTGGCGGAAGCTGCTGGAGTCGCTGCTCCGGCGGCGGAAGCGGCCCCAGCCGAAGCGGCCCCGGCCGAAGCGCAGGCCTAGAGTTTGATGTTTGGGTAGAGCCGGCCTTCGGGCCCCCACTACCCGGTCATTACAGGTTTGGAGGCGAAAGCTTCCTTAGAGATTGAGTTATCCGTTGTGAGGGGTGTTTCCTGAGCGAGTCTGGCGCGCGGGTGACACATTGGAAACCTCGAGACGATAACGAAATCAACAACGAATAACGAACAGGTGGACAAAGACATGGCGGATCTGCAGCAGTTGGAAGAGCAAATCGTAGGACTGTCGCTCCTGGATGCGGCGGCCCTGGTGAAGAAGTTGGAAGAGCGTCTCGGCGTCTCGGCGGCGGCCGCGGCCCCGGTTATGATGGCGGGCGCGGTCGGCGGCGGCGCCGCTGCGGCGGCGGCTCCGGCGGAAGAGAAGACCGAGTTCGCGGTCGTCTTGACTGCCGTTGGCGCGAACAAGATCAACGTGATTAAGGCTGTCCGTGAAGTCACCAGCCTGGGCTTGAAAGAAGCCAAGGATCTGGTGGACGGCGCGCCCAAGACCGTGAAAGAGGGCGTGAACAAGGAAGAAGCCGAAAACATCAAGAAGAAGTTTACCGAGGCAGGAGCCACGGTCGAAATCAAGTAGTCTTCGCCCCTTGCGGCGGAGTCGGCTTGCGCTCACCTTGCGCTCGTCGACCTGTCGCGATGGGATGGGGGCTTTTCACTCCGGGCGCGCTGACCGGAGTTTCTGGCCGCTGCCGCCTGCGCAGTCAGGGTCCCCGACAAGTCTCGATTTTGGACTTGTTGGGGTGGCCGTGCGGGGCGGCGGCTACGTTCTTCTCCACGTCGGAGCGCTCGTGGGGAAACGCGATGCAGCCGAGGAAGCAAGCGGTTCTCGCAGCGGAGAACTGCGGAATTCCCGGGCATCGGTCTAAGCTGGAGTCCTTTTCCGAACTTCAGCATCAAAACAGGTTACGGCGGACGTCGACCTGTCCGAGGATCGTGTCAGCTCAGACGCGACGGCAGGTTGGACGAAGACAAGGCCTGAAGATACTGGCGCGGGAAGCTACAAACATCAAGGCGCGAAAAGCGCCAAGATCCCAAGCCGATTGGTTATGGGATTGCTGGACGCCTCGAACGGCGCTCACGGGGACTTTTGTCTTCGCGGGCGCAGTCGCTTTTTCGCGCAACCACTGCACCCTGGGTCGTTCTTCTCTCAATATTTCCATGTGCGACGGCGCGATGCCGTCACACATCGGCGTAACGGTTTGCATGGCCAACGCTGGCCGGTACTGATTAGGAGCTTTATACATGGCGCAACAGAAGACTGCCAACCGAAATCGCTTCGATTTCTCCAAGATTCCGGCGACCATTCAGATTCCCAACCTTATCGAAGTCCAGAAGCGTTCCTATGACCGCTTTCTGCAAATGGATGCCTTGCCGAGCGAACGCGACGACGCCGGCCTGCAGGCGGTGTTCCAATCCGTCTTCCCCATTACCGACTTTCGCAACGTCTCGCAGCTGGACTTCGTCGAGTACGCTATCGGCAACTGGGAGTGCAAGTGCGGTCACCTTAAGGGGCTGAACCACCTGCGCACCACCTGCCGCAATTGCGGGGCGACGGTGAAGACCGACCCCTTCCATCTGGGCGACGTTCTCTGCAACAAGTGCGGCACCTACAACGCCAATACACCCGACTTCTGCAACAAGTGCGGCGACCCGGTTGGGTTGCAGCTGAAGTATGACGTGGCCGAATGCGAAGAGCGCGGCATGACCTACTCCGCTCCGCTGAAGGTCACCATGCGTCTGACCATTTACGACAAGGACGCCGAGACCGGCAACCGCTCCATCCGCGATATGAAGGAGCAGGAGGTCTTCTTCGGTGACATCCCGCTGATGACCGCCAACGGCACCTTCATCATCAACGGTACCGAGCGCGTGATCGTCAGCCAGTTGCACCGTTCGCCGGGCGTGTTCTTTGAGACCGCGAACAACCGCACCTACTTTCTGGGCAAGATCATTCCCTATCGCGGTTCGTGGGTGGAATTCGAATACGACCAGAAGAACATCCTCTACGTGCGCATCGACCGCAAGCGCAAGTTCCTGGGAACGATTTTCCTGCGCGCGCTCGGTCTGCGTTCCGACGAAGAGATCCTCCGCACGTTCTATACAGTCGACCGCATCGCGATCCGCGACAAGGCGCTGTACTGGACGCTCGAGCCGGGATCGGATAAGCCGACCAACCTGCTGGGCATGAAGCTGGCCCACCGCATTGCGACCAAGGGCGGCGAAGAGATCGCTCACTCCGGCCGTAAAGTCACGGCTGCGGTGATGAAGGAAATCCAGAAGCACCGCATCTCCGAAATCGAGGCCGACCTGACCGATTTGGAAGGCGCGTTTGTCGCGGCGGATGTAGTCGACATCAGCACCGGCGAGGTGGTGCTGGAAGCGAATTCCGAACTCACGGCTGACAAGCTGTCCAAGATGATGGACGCTGGGGTGACCGAAGTCCATGTCTTCTTCCCCGAGCGCGACGACGTAGGCACCGTCATCAGTGCGACGCTGCGCCGCGATTCTGTGAAGCAGCCGCAGGAAGCCCTGATCGAGATCTACCGCAAGCTGCGTCCCGGCGATCCGCCGACGCTCGACACCGCGACCGCGCTCTTCCACGGAATGTTCTTCGATCCGCGGAAGTACGACTTCTCGCGTGTCGGCCGTTTGAAGTTCAACATCAAGCTGTTCGAGAGCGAAGACGCTACCAATCTGGACCATCGCACCCTCGAGCCAGACGACTTCTACGGTACGATTCGCTACCTGCTGAAGTTGCGCCGCAACATCGGCTCGGTGGATGACATCGATCACCTCGGCAACCGCCGCGTGCGCGCCGTAGGTGAGCTGCTGGAGAACCAGTTCCGCATCGGCCTGGTCCGCATGGAGCGCGCCATCAAGGAAAAGATGAGCGTCTACCAGGAGATGTCGACAGCCATGCCGCACGACTTGGTCAATGCCAAGCCGGTAATGGCTGCTATCCGCGAGTTCTTCGGCTCGTCGCAGCTGTCGCAGTTCATGGATCAGACCAATCCGCTGTCGGAGATTACGCACAAGCGGCGTCTGTCGGCACTGGGGCCGGGCGGTCTGTCGCGGGAGCGCGCTGGATTCGAAGTCCGCGACGTTCACCCCACGCACTACGGACGCATCTGCCCGATCGAGACGCCGGAAGGTCCGAACATCGGTCTGATCTCGTCGCTGAGTTGCTATGCGCGCATCAACGACTACGGCTTCATCGAGTCGCCATATCGCAAGGTGAAGAACGGCCGCGTGCTGGACTTCCTCAGCGTGGTAAACGCGGGCGATAGCGAGTTCCGCGTCGGCGATCATGCCGAAAAGGCCGAGATCGTCAAGATCAACAATGACCTGAAGGATCGGCGTAAGAAGCTGATCGACTTCGAGCCGTACTCGTTCTACCTGTCGGCTTGGGAGGAAGATCGCCACGTCATCGCGCAGGCGAACGCCGAAATCGATGACAAAGGCCGCATCGTGGCCGAGCTGGTCAACGCCCGCAAGGCGGGTAACTTCGTTCTGGTCAGCCGCGAAGAAGTTGACTACATCGACGTCAGCCCGAAGCAGTTGGTCTCGGTGGCAGCATCGCTGGTGCCGTTCCTGGAGCATGACGACGCCAACCGTGCTCTGATGGGCGCGAACATGCAGCGTCAGTCGGTGCCCTTGTTGCGCGCGCAGGCGCCGCTAGTGGGCACGGGAATGGAAGGTGTCACCGCCCGCGATTCCGGTGCCGTGGTGCTGGCTCGCCGTAGCGGCATCGTCGACTCGGTCGACTCCGAGCGCATCATCGTTCGCGTCGAAGGCGAGCATCATCCGATGCAGCTCTCGCGCGAGGTGGGCAGCGACATTTATCAGCTCACCAAGTTCAAGCGCTCGAACCAGAACACCTGCATCAACCAGCGCCCCATCGTGAAGAAGGATCAGCGCGTGGCCAAAGGTCAGGTGATCGCCGACGGTCCTTGCACCGACATGGGCGAGCTGGCTCTCGGTCGCAACGTGCTGGTCGCGTTCATGCCGTGGCGCGGCTACAACTTCGAGGACGCGATCCTGGTCTCCGAGAAGATGGTGAAGGAGGACTATTACACTTCCGTCCACATCGAGGAGTTCGAGATCGAAGCGCGCGACACCAAGCTCGGTCCGGAAGAAGTCACCCGCGACATTCCCAACGTCAGCGAGTCGGCGCTGCGCGATCTCGACGAGAGCGGCATCATCCGCATCGGCGCGACCGTCAAGGCCGGCGACATTCTGGTGGGCAAGGTCACGCCGAAAGGCGAGACCCAGCTCACGCCGGAAGAGAAGCTGTTGCGCGCGATCTTCGGTGAAAAGGCCGGCGACGTTCGCGACGCTTCGCTCACCTGTCCTCCGGGTATCGAGGGTACGGTGGTTGACGTGAAGATCTTCTCCCGCAAAGGTCAGGAGAAGGACGAGCGTGCCAAGTTCATCGAGTCCGAGCAGGTGGCCAAGCTGGAGAAGAACCTGGCGGACGAGATCCGAATCCTCACTGATGAGCGCTTGAAGCGCCTGGAAGCTCTGCTCGGCGGCAAGGAAGTCCTTGTCGACCTGCACGACGAGCGCACCAACAAGCGTCTGCTCACCAAGGGCGTGTTTCTCGATCGCGACACCATTGAGCGCATCTCGACCCGCAACCTGAAGCGCATTAAGTTTGCCGACAAGGATCCGCGCATCAACGAGCAGATCGACGAAATCGAGGAGATGACCTCGCGCCAGATCGACGTGCTGCGCAAGATCGTCCGCGAGAAAGTCGAAAAGCTGCAGAAGGGCGATGAACTGCCTCCCGGCGTTATCAAGCTGGTGAAGGTTTACATCGCCATGAAGCGCAAGCTGAGCGTCGGCGACAAGATGGCCGGCCGCCACGGTAACAAGGGCGTCATCGCTCGCATTCTGCCCGAAGAGGACATGCCGTACCTCGAAGACGGAACGCCGGTGGAGATCGTTCTGAATCCGCTGGGTGTGCCAAGTCGTATGAATGTGGGCCAGATTCTGGAGACCCATCTCGGCTGGGCCGGCTTTGCCCTCGGACAAAAGATCGGTGAATTGCTGAAGGAGAACTCCAAGGCCGAATACCTGCGCAAGGAGCTGAAGAAGTTGTTTAAGGGCACGCCGTTTGTCGACAGCCTGGTCGATCTCGACGATGAAACGCTCGAGCGCGTGGCCGACGGCATGAAAGATGGCGTGTACTTCGGCTCGCCGGTATTCGACGGATCCAAGGAAGGCGAGATCAAGTCGCTGCTGGAGGAGGGTGGTCTACCGACTTCGGGCAAGGCTTATCTCTACGACGGCATGACCGGCGAGAGGTTCGAGCAGCCGGTGACGGTTGGCTATATCTACATGCTCAAGCTGTCGCACCTGGTTGATGACAAGATTCACGCGCGTTCCATCGGGCCATACTCGCTGATTACCCAGCAGCCGCTGGGCGGCAAGGCTCAGTTCGGTGGCCAGCGCTTCGGCGAAATGGAAGTGTGGGCGCTGGAAGCTTACGGCGCGGCGTACATTCTGCAGGAGCTGCTCACCGCGAAGTCCGATGACGTTTATGGCCGCACCAAGATTTACGAGGCCATCGTCAAAGGCGAAGCGGCGATTGAGCCGGGCGTACCTGAATCGTTCAACGTATTGATTCGCGAGTTGCAGTCGCTGTGCCTCGACGTGGAGCTGATCAAGACCAACGAGCGGAACAAGCTGCTGGTTGCTCCGGAAGCGCCCGTCGCAGCGGATTAAGCGCCTTGAAGGGGCGCACCTTCAGGTGCGCCGAAGAGGCTCGCTTAGGAGCCGGCTTTCAGGCCCTGAGGGACATTCCCTCAGCGGCTAAAGCCGGGTCAAAGGATATGTAACGGCACGCCTGAAGGCGTGCCCCTTCAAAGAATCTGAGGACTAAACAATGTATCGCTCGAGTCCATTTGATCTCGGAAATCCGATCGCCGATTTCGACGCCATCCGCATCAGCCTGGCTTCGCCAGAAAAAATCCGCAGCTGGTCCCACGGCGAAGTCACCAAGCCGGAGACCATCAACTACCGCACCTTCAAACCGGAACGCGATGGCTTGTTCTGCGCCCGCATCTTCGGTCCGGTCACCGACTGGGAGTGCTTGTGCGGCAAGTACAAGCGCATGAAGCACCGCGGCGTGATCTGCGACAAGTGCGGCGTGGAAGTCACGCTCTCCAAGGTTCGCCGCGAACGTCTCGGCCACATCGAGCTGGCTTCGCCCTGCTCGCATGTTTGGTTCTTCAAGGGGTTGCCCAGTCGTATCGGGCACATCCTCGACATCTCCCTGCGCGATCTGGAATCGGTGCTCTACTTCGAAGCTTACGTCGTAGTCGAGCCTGGTGACGCGCCGGTCAAAGAACGCGAAGTCATCAAGGACGAAACCAAGTATCGCGAACTGGACCAGGAATTTCGTGCCAGCGGCTTCAAAGCCATGATGGGCGCGGAAGCCATCAAAGAACTTCTGAAGCGCGTCGAGGTCGAGAGCATGTCGGCCGAGCTGCGCGAGAAGATGCGCACGGAGACCTCAGTCCAGAAGCGGCTGAAGTATGCCAAGCGCCTGAAAGTGACCGAGGCCTTCCGCAAGAGCGGCAACAAGCCGCAGTGGATGATTCTCGACGTCATCCCGGTCATTCCGCCGGAGCTGCGTCCTCTGGTTCCGCTCGATGGCGGCCGCTTTGCGACGTCCGACCTGAACGACCTCTATCGCCGCGTCATCAACCGCAACAACCGGTTGAAGAAGCTGATGGACCTGCACGCGCCGGAAGTGATCGTCCGCAACGAAAAGCGCATGCTACAGGAAGCTGTCGATGCGCTGTTCGACAACGGACGGCGTGGCCGTGTGCTACGTGGCGCCAACAACCGTCCGCTGAAGTCGCTCTCCGATACTCTGAAGGGCAAGCAGGGACGCTTCCGCCAGAACTTGCTGGGCAAGCGCGTGGACTACTCCGGCCGTTCGGTCATCGTAGTTGGTCCCGATCTCAAGCTGCATCAGTGCGGCTTGCCGAAGAAGATGGCGCTGGAGCTGTTCAAGCCGTTTATTTATCACCGGCTGGAGCAGACCGGACACTGCACCACTATCAAGCAGGCTAAGGAAATGGTGGAGCAGCAGGAGCCCATTGTATGGGACATCCTGGAAGAGGTGATTAAAGATCACCCGGTGTTGCTGAACCGCGCGCCCACGCTTCACCGTCTTGGCATTCAGGCCTTCGAGCCGGTGCTGGTGGAAGGCAAAGCCATCAAGATTCACCCTCTGGTCTGCACCGCCTTCAACGCGGACTTCGACGGCGATCAGATGGCCGTGCACATTCCGCTGTCGCCGGAAGCGCAGGTGGAAGCCAGCGTGTTGATGCTGGCCTCGCACAACATCCTGTCGCCCGCCTCGGGTCAGCCGATCACCGTGCCCACGCAGGACATGGTGCTCGGAATCTACTACCTGACCAAAGGCAAGCCGGGCGCCAAGGGCGAAGGACGGGCATTCGCGAACATCGACGAAGTCATTCTCGCCAAGGAAGCCGGCGAAGTGGAGACGCTCACGCCGATTCGTCTGCGCTACTCGGGTGAAGTCATCGACCTGACGACCGCGTACGACGATCAGGATGTGATCCACACCGAGCCGACGCAGTTCGAGCGGCAGTACATCTCGACCACCGTGGGCCGCGCCATCATGAACGATCACCTGAAGCGCGGCGCTCCGGAAATGCCGTACATCAACGGCTTGCTCAAGAAGAAGGGCGTCGGCAACTTGGTGAACTACTGTTATCTGCGCTTCGGTCTGGAGACCACGGTGCGGATGCTGGACGGCATCAAGCAGCTCGGCTTCCACTACGCCACTAAGGCGGGTCTCTCGATCGGCATCGACGACATGGTCATCCCTCCCAGCAAGGCCACGCTGGTGAAGGATGCCGAGAAGCAGGCCATCGCCGTGCAGCAGCAGTATCTCGACGGCGCCATCACCAACGGTGAGCGCTACAACAAGGTGGTCGAAATCTGGTCGGCGATTACGGAAAAGGTCGCCGATGAGATGTTCGGTGCCATGCAGCAGGACGATAAAGCGGGCGAGATGAACCCGATTTACGTTATGGCCGACTCCGGCGCTCGCGGATCGAAGCAACAGATTCGCCAGCTCTCCGGAATGCGCGGCCTGATGGCCAAGCCTTCGGGCGAGATCATCGAGACACCGATCACGGCCAACTTCCGCGAAGGCCTTACGGTGTTGGAGTACTTCATCTCCACCCACGGCGCGCGTAAGGGATTGGCCGACACCGCGCTCAAGACCGCGGACTCCGGTTACCTCACTCGTCGTCTGGTCGACGTGGCGCAGGACGTGATCATTAGCGAATACGATTGCGGAACGGTCGATGGCATCTACGTCACCTCGATCGTGGAGTCGGGAGAAATCATCGAACCGCTGCGCGACCGTATCGTGGGCCGGGTCTCGCTGGAGAAGATCAAGGACTACGAAGGCAATGTGATCGTCGACATCAACCAGGAAGTTACGGAAGAGTTGGCGAACGCCGTGCAGGCTGCCGGTATCGAGCGGGTGAAGATTCGCTCGGTGCTGACCTGCGAGTCCAAGCGCGGCGTCTGCGTGATGTGCTATGGCCGCAACCTGGCGACCGGGCGTCTGGTCGAACTGGGCGAGGCTACCGGTGTCATCGCGGCACAGTCCATCGGCGAGCCCGGAACCCAGCTCACGATGCGTACCTTCCACATCGGCGGCACGGCTTCGCGAGTCAGCGAGCAGTCGCGCCTCGATGCCAAGAATAACGGCACGGTGCGATTTATCAACCTGATCACCGTTCGCTCCAAGGAAGGCTTCCTGGTGGTGATGAACCGCAACGGCTCCATCGCGATTGTCGACGAGAAAGGCCGTGAAAAGGAGCGCTACGCGGTGGTTTACGGCGCCAAAGTCAAGGTCGAAGACGGCGCGCAGGTCAAGCTCGGCGATGTGCTGGTCGAGTGGGACCCGTACACCTTCGCGATCCTGACCGAAATCGGCGGCACGGTGCAGTTCAAGGACCTGCAGGAAGGTCTGACGCTGCACGAAGAGGTCGACGAGGTGACCGGCCTGTCGCGTCACGTCGTCATCGATTCGCCGGATGAGAAGCGTCAGCCGGCCATCATCACTAAGGGCGCAAAGGGCAGCAAGCGATACCTGATGCCATCGCGCGCTCACCTGATGGTGCTGGATGGCGACACCGTAACCCCCGGCGACGTGCTGGCGAAGATCCCGCGCGAAACCACCAAGACTAAGGACATCACCGGCGGTCTGCCGCGCGTGCAGGAGCTGTTCGAGGCGCGCAAGCCGCACGAGACCGCGGTTATCAGCGAAATCGATGGCGTGGTGAAGTTCGGCGATGTAGCCAAAGGCCAGCGCAAGATCTACGTCGTGGCCGACAACGGCACCGAGAAGGAATACCAGGTACCGCGCGGCGTTCACGTCAACGTGCAGGAAGGCGAGCGCATTCGCGCCGGCGAGCCGCTGATGGATGGCCCGCTCAACCCGCACGACATTCTTGCCGTGCTGGGCGAGAAGGAGCTGCAGGCTTACCTGGTGAACGAAATCCAGGAAGTCTACCGGCTGCAGGGCGTGAACATCAGCGACAAGCACATCGAAGTCATCGTGCGCCAGATGATGCGTTGGGTGAAAGTGGAAGATGTTGGCGATACGCCGTTCCTGCTGGAACAGCAGATCGACAAGTTCCGCTTCCGCGAAGAGAACGAGAAGGCGATTTCGAACGGCGGCAAGCCGGCAACCGGCCGTCCGCTGCTGCTCGGCATCACCAAAGCCTCGCTCTCGACCGACTCGTTCATCTCGGCCGCATCGTTCCAGGAGACCACGCGTGTGCTGACGGAGGCCTCGATCCAGGGCGCCGTCGATCACCTGCGCGGTCTGAAGGAAAACGTCATCGTGGGCCGTCTCATCCCCGCGGGCACCGGTATGGAGTATTACCGCAATGTCCGGCTCTCGCAGGAGATGGAAGAGGCTGCCTCCAAGGTGCAGGAGGAGGTCACGGCCGCGTACGAAGAAGCCGAACGCGCGCTGGAACTGCTCCGTCACGAAGGCGAGAACGAAGGCGAAGAACTGCTGACGGAATAAAGGTGGCGGAGCGGACCTTCAGGTCCGCATCCCGCCATAGGACAATCGAACGAGTCGCTTAAGCGCGACACAATAGCCCGAGCTTTTGCTCGGGCTATTTTTTCTCCAAGTATCGTGAGGATGCTCCGCTCAAAGGACATCCGGGGGTACACTGTTCAACATTCTCTTCTGACAAGGATGGGAGCGCATGTTCGAACGCTATACCGAAAGCGGTCGTCGGGCGATCTTCTTCGCGCGCTACGAATCCAGTCAATACGGCTGCGATTACATCGAGCCAGAGCACCTGCTGATTGCAATCTTCCGGGTAGACAGGCAGTTCACAGACAGGTTCATCAAGAATGCCACCCTTGATGACGTCCGCAAGCAGATCGAAGGTCATACGGAAATTCGCCCGCGAATGCCAACCAGTGTCGATCTCCCCTTGAGCGATGCGAGCAAGCGCGTGTTGTCGTACGCCGCTGAAGAGGCAGAGCAACTTGCGCATAAGAACATCGGTCCGCAGCACCTGCTTCTGGGTTTATTGCGCGAGGAAGGCAGTTTTGCCGCGGAGATCCTACGCGTCAACGGTGTGCGTGCCGACACTTTGCGTGAAGCAATCGCGAGCCCCGAGTTTGCTCCCCGGGCGACCTGGCCACCGAGGAAAGATTTTTCCGTCGTGGCTATCACCTCAACTCCGTCGGGCGCAGAGATCGAAATTGACGGAAAGTTCCTGGGAAATACTCCGGCCGAGCTGCCGCTCACTGCAGGCGAACGGACGGTGCGCCTGAGCAAGAACGGCTTTCAGTCTTGGGAGCGGAAGCTGCTGGTCTTGCCGGCCGGAAAACAAAACATAGCAGTCGATCTGGTCAAAACCGAGTAAGGGGAATTCGTGCCACCAGGCGCCATAGGCACTGACAACTCTAGTGTGTAAACTTCTTGTGCTCCCGGTTCGCTGGTATGCTGCGGTTCTTTCAACATTTCCGGATGGCGTTGTGGCGCGCCTTTCAGCATGACGCCTTCGCGGTTGCCAAAGCGGCTGCCTTCTCGGCGATCATCACCCTGTTTCCGGCGATTCTGATGCTGGCGTCGATACTCTCCATCTCTCGTACCACGGAGCTACTCTTCCGCGAGGTGAATCATGCCCTCGGACGCATCCTTCCCGAAGGCACGCACGTCGCGGTGATGCAATATTTTGACGGCACCAAGCGGATCAGTCTGCAGTTTCTGCTCACCCTGATCGTCATCACGCTGTGGACTGGGTCGGGCGTGATGATCTCCTGGATGGAAGGCTTCCGCAATGCCTATCAAATGCCCAAGATCTGGGGACTGGTCAAGGAGAGGATGATCGCCTTCCTGCTGGTCATTCTGGCTGGCGTGCCGCTGATGTTTGCCTCGTTCCTGCTGGTGTTCGGCAACCAGATTGAGCAGTGGATTGCTTATCGCGTGGGCCACGAACTGGGACCGTACATTCTTGGCCTGTGGACTGCCCTGCGCTGGATTATTGCGACCCTGACCAGCATCGCCGTGATCGCGCTGATCTACCATCACGGGGTTCCGCGGACACAGCCGTGGCATCGCGTACTGCCGGGATCTACGCTGGCAACGGTGCTCTGGTTTGTGTCGACCGTCATCTTCGGAGTTTATCTGCGGCGCTTCGCGAACTACGACGTGATCTACGGCTCGGTTGCAACCGCAATTGCGCTGCTGATCTGGCTTTACCTGCTGTCGATGGTGGTCCTCATCGGCGCGGAGTTTAATGCCGTGCGATATCCGCGCTTCCTCTTCGGTGCCCACTCCGACCTGGTACCGGAACAAAAACGTGCTCAAACTAGCTGATCCATAGGACGTCATGACCAGACCCTCGGACAATCCCTTCAGTACGCAAGCATTGCAACGGCGAGCCAAGATCGTCTGCACCATCGGACCGGCCTGCGAATCGGAAGAGATGATCCGCCAGCTGATGCTGAGCGGAATGGATGTTGCTCGGCTGAATTTCTCGCATGGCACACATGAGGATCACGCGCAGGTGATCCAGCGGCTGCGCAAGGTCGCGGCTGAACTGCAACGGACAATCGGCATTTTGCAGGATTTGCAGGGCCCGAAAATTCGAACTGGCCGCCTGGCTGATCGCATACCCATAGCCTTGCAGAAAGGCCATATCGTCACCATCACAGCAAGAGACGTGATGGGCACCGCCGACCTCATCGCGACCACCTATCAGAACCTTGGCAAGGATGTGAAGCGAGGCGAACACATTCTGCTTTCCGACGGGCGAATCGAACTGGTGGTGAAGGAAGTTCGCCAAGCAGATGTGGTTTGCGAGGTGCTCAACGGCGGCATGCTGGGCGAGCACCAGGGAATCAACCTGCCGGGAACTAATGTCAGCATCCCGTCGCTAACCGAGAAAGATGAGATCGATCTCGAGTTTGGCCTGAAGCAGCAGGTTGATGCGATCGCGATTTCCTTTGTGCGTACCGCCGAAGATGTTTTGCGAGCTGAACGCGCTATCCTGGCGCGCGGCCACAACGTGCCATTAGTCGCCAAGCTGGAGAAGCCGCAGGCCATCGACAATCTCGATTCCATTCTTGAAGTGGCGAATGGCGTTATGGTGGCGCGCGGCGATCTGGGTGTGGAGATGCCGCCGGAGAAAGTTCCGCTGATCCAGAAGCGCATTATTCGGCGGGCGCTGGATTTTCGACGGCCGGTCATCACCGCGACGCAGATGCTGGAGTCGATGACGGAGAGCCCGCGGCCGACCCGCGCCGAAGCCAGCGACGTTGCCAATGCCATCTTCGACGGCACCGATGCAGTGATGCTCTCCGGCGAAACTGCTGTTGGCAAGTATCCTCGGGAAACGGTGGAGATGATGGCGCGCATCGTCATGGAAGCTGAGCGCCACCCGTTTCCCCGATTGGTGCCCGGCCATCGCGAGGCCGCACATCTCTCCATCGCGGAGACCATATGCGAATCGATGGCGCACGCCGCAGAAGATCTGGCCATGCGGGCGATTGCGGTTTTTACCGAGACAGCCACGACGGCAAGGATGCTCTCCAAGTACCGTCCTGCAGCTAACATTTATGCCTTTACGCAATCAGAAGCAGTATGCAATCGTATGAATTTGTTGTGGGGAGTCACCCCTCTGCGATCTCCGGCCGGTCTGTCGGCGGAGTCGATGGCTGGGTTCGCTGAAGCAGAGCTGACGCGAATGCAAGTGTTATCGCACGGCGATGTTTTTGGCTTAATCGCAGGTACAACGCAAACTGCTGGGGCGACAAATTTTATGCGGCTCATTATCGCCGGCGGCAGACACTAGCGATACCGAGCAATCGTCGAGAACGAGAAACGAGAGCACATGGCGAAAGAGATTTTGTCGGTAGCACTGTTAGAAGCGCTGCCCGGCAAGGAAGAAGAGCTACTGAGCATACTGCGTGAGCTTTATTCGTTGGTTCACGCTAAAGGTTATTCTCGCGACACCCTCCATCGCGACAGCTCACGCCCTGACCGCTTTCTGCACCTGCGCTACTGGACCTCGCCAGAAGTGCGCGCCGAAGCCCTCGCCGATCCTGAAGTTCACCGCTATTGGCTCAAGCTGCCCGATCTGTGTGTCGTCACCGTGCTGTACGAGAGTCTCGAGAAGGTGTTTGAAACGTAGAGGCCGTCAGCTATCAGTTATCAGCTCTCAGCCATCAGCTGTCAGCTTGGGTTTGCCATCTACTCAGCAAAGATCGGTCCGATCGCATTGAGGTCTGGCTATCCGCGACGCCAGTGGTCAAGCTGACGGCTGACAGCTGAAGACTGATAGCCTCCTCAATTAACCCACGGCCCCCGCGAGTCCCCATTCCCTTTGCGGTCGCGTTCATTGGGATCGCGGAAGTTGCCGTACTCATCGAAATAATCTTCGTGTTTGTAGTCGCCGCGGTCGTCGTGCTTCCGCATGTAGACTTCGAACTTGCGCGCCGCGCGCTTGCGCTTCCAGCGGTAGTACGAATTGCGAAGCCCGAACACCCGCTCCGATGTCGCATACCCGAAGCCGCGCCGGGGAACGAACTTCAGCCAGATGTATCCGAACAGCAAGCCGCCAAGATGGGCCATGTAGGCGACCGACGCGCCCGGCTGATGAGACGCCGAGAGCGTGAGGAAAACCTCGATGAAGATCAGGCCCATGATGAAGTACTTGGCCTTGATGAGGAAGGGAATCGGGAACAGCATGATCTCCGAATCCGCGTGAAGAATGCCGAACGCCAGCAGAAGCCCGAAGATCGCGCCGGAAGCGCCGACGGTTGGGATGACCGGGCTTGCGCCAAGCAGTCCGGTGAACGCGACCGCAACCGTGGTCAGCGCGGCGCCAATCGCGCAGAAGAAATAGAACTGCATGAAGATGTTGTAGCCCCAGTCCTGTTCTAACTGCGCGCCGAACATCCAAAGCGCGAGCATGTTAAACAGAATGTGCCACAGACCAGCGTGAAGAAACGCATAGGTCACCAGCTGCCAGATCCAGAAGCGAAAGACTACCAGCGCAGGCACCAGGCCGAAATGAATCTGGACCCAGCGCTCGCCGCCCTCAACAAAGACGCCCAGCAATGCCACCGCGAGGAACACGGCACCGTTGGCGATCAGCAGTTGCTTCACAGCCCGCGTGAATGGCGGGAAACTCAATCCCATGCCCGAGGTGCGTCGCATGACTTACTCCAATATTGCACTGCCGGAATTCAGCGCTCCGGCTGCGGCACGATGGCCAAACTGCGATGGCCTTTGGCATCGAGTGCGCGCACCGCAAAGATTACATTGTCTTTCGATACCGGCACAGTGACGCGGGTTACATTTCCGACGGCCTTCGCATGCTGCCATTCCGGTGCGGTGGTGTCGCGCCACAAAATTTCGTAGCCGGTTGCCAGGCTGCCCGGCGAAGGCTTCCACTCCAAAGTGGAATCGTTTTGCAGCTGTTTCGTCAACAGGCGAACATCCACGGGAGGAGCGGGCGCCAATGCCAGCGAGGCCAGCGTTGCGGCATTCAGCCGCGCCACATTTGCCGCGTAATCGTAATCGACGAATTTCGGCAGATCACCGTATTCGATGCCGTTCTCGGTACGAACGTTCTGATGCTGATGATTGAAATTCTCGTGGTATTCGGTGAAGCGCACAGCAGCGAATCCCTGGTCGTTGAACGAGATGTGATCGCCGCCGCGAAGGTAGCGGTCGTGGCGAAAGACCAGCATGGCGTGGAAATCTGCTGCCGAAAGATATTGGGCGGCGATTTCGGCGATATAACGGGCCAGCTGCCGTGATGGGCCGTCGCTCTCGCCGCCAAGAGACCGAATGCGGCGCAGTTCATCGTCGCTGGCCGTCGAGGAAATGCCTTCCGAAAACACGCGCACGATGTGCGGATTCTGATCGCTATCACCGGGCGTGCGGTCGCCGCCAACGATGTCGTTGTTCAGCACGGCCTCGATGTCCCAGCCAACCGCTTTGGACATCTTGGCAAAGTGCGCGCTTCCATAAAGACCCTGCTCTTCGCCGGCCACAGTGAGGAAGATGATGGTCGCAGGAAAACGATGCTTGCTGAGAACCCGCGCACATTCCAGGCTAACCGCAGTGCCGCTGGCGTCGTCATTGGCACCCGGCGCGGCATTCGTGGTGTCGTTGGGATCGCTGTTGCGCGAATCGTAGTGGCCGCTCACGACGTAGATGCGGCCAGCATTGGCCGGATCGGTACCGCGCAAGACGGCATAGATGTTGGTGATGGTCGCGGGCTGCGGAACTCGCGACGCAGCAGGCTGGATAAACTGATCGGTCCTGACCTCAAGGCAATCACCGCACTGACTGGAGTATCGTTGAAACTCACCTTGAATCCATTGCGCGGCCGCAGTAATTCCCTTGTCGGCAATCGGTGGTATATCTGAGGACAGGGTCTGGCGCGTGTAAAAAGCGGTGAGCGTTTCGATATTCTTCTGGATTTGCGCTGGCGAAATGCCGCCCAGCGCAGCCGCTATTTGCGGATCGGGAGTCAGCATAAGAGGACTGGTTTCCTGGGCCGAAACGAAAGCAACCGTCAGGAAGAATGCGGCCATCACAGCTGCGATTGCTCTGGAACCGTTCTTTGCTCTAAACATGAACATCGCGAAACTTCTTGCAGCCCGCGGCGTCTATCACTTGACGATGCCGCCAAGAGATTCTAAATATAAATGACGGACAGTGCAGGGGCCGTTCGTCCCGTAAAAAAGGAATTCATAGGAGCGGAGGCAATTATGGTGATTTGTCCTGAGTGCGAGAGCGATCTTGACATCGAAGAAGACGAGGTCGACGAGGGCGAAATCGTATCCTGCCCGGAGTGCGGCAGCGACTTCGAGGTGGTAGGAATCGAGCCTCTGGAACTGTCTCTCGTAGAAGACGAAGAGGAGGAAGATGACGAGGAAGAGGAAGAAGAGGAGGAAGAATACTAACTTGTCCGGCGGCCTGCGGAGCATCCTTTTTTCTGCCTTTGCTCTCTTCATACTTGTCTTGCTGAGCGCTTCTCCGGCCACCTCGGGAGCTCCTCCTCAGCAATCTACTCAGGCCAGCAAGAAAGATTATGCTTTGATTTACGGTTCGGTATGGGGACCGGACGATCGCCCCGTGGCGGGGGTGCCGATCAAGATTCGGAGGGCATCAGATAAGAAGGCGAAGTGGGAGTTGGTATCCGACAGCCGCGGCGAATTCGCGCAGCGCGTGCCAGTCGGAAAACAGGACTACGTTATCCAGGCTGACGTCAAGACGCCTAAGGGGCAGCCGAAGCCCGAAACGACTGCGCACATCGACAACAACGAGCGAACCGATGTCGGCCTGCACCTCAGCCAAGAGGAACTCCCTTCGCACTAAACACGTAGAATGGAAATCAAATGTACAAAGTCTTAGGCGGCTTCATTGTCGTTCTGATTGCTTTAAGCTGCCATGCGCAGATACAGATTCCGATGGGTGGTTCGTCGCCGAGCGATACCAACCGGAAGAGCGCTCGCATCACCAGTCGAACGCTGACGGGAACGGTTCTCGATAAGAGTGACAAGCCGGTGGCCAACGCGGTCGTTTATCTGAAGAACACGAAGACGTTGATGGTGAAGACCTATATCGCGCAGAACGATGGCACCTATCGCTTCCCGGAACTCTCGCCGAATGTGGACTACGACCTTTACGCGGAAAAGGATGGACAGAAGAGCAAGATTAAGACCCTGAGCCAATTCGACGATCGCGAGAAGGCGAACATTAATCTGCAGATTAATATCAACAAGTGAAGCTGTCTTACGACAGAGAATTTTCGTTCGACTTCGCGCGAGCAAAGGCGGCTAGCACTCCGCTCAACATGATACGGAGCAATAACAAAGGCCGCCTGTGCTGGCGGCCCTCGTTTACCTCTGATTCTTTGGCTAGTTATTTTCGGTGCTGGCGCGCTTCCACGACATGAACTCGCCGATGGTTGAACCGCTGCCCGAAGAAGAAGTTGCTGCCGGAGCCTTGTAACTCTCAACGTCGGCCCGGGTAGCTTCCTCACCAACCGCGCGAATGCTGAGGCCGACCTTCTTCTCGGCCTGATTCATCTTGATGATCTTGAATTCGTGTTCCTGACCGGGTTCCAGTTTGATGGGAGCGCCATGAGCATCGACGGCTTCGGAGTTGTGGCACAGTCCCTCGACGCCATCGGCGATCTCGACAAATGCGCCGAAGCTGGCCAGCCGCAGGACCTTGCCATGAATCACGTCGCCGACGCGATGCTGCTCGAAGAAGGTGTCCCACGAGTCGGGCTGCAATTGCTTCACACCAAGGGACAAGCGGCGCTGATCAGGCTCAATCGCCAGTACAATCGCCTTCACCTTGTCGCCCTTCTTGAGCACCTCAGAGGGATGTTTCACGCGCTTGGTCCAGCTCAGGTTGCTGACGTGGACCAGGCCGTCGATCCCGTCTTCGATCTCGATGAAGGCACCGAATTCGGTAAGGTTGCGGACCTTGCCTTCCACCACTGAGCCGACGGGAAACTTCTCGTGCAAAGTCTCCCAGGGATTGGACTCGAGCTGCTTGAGGCCAAGACTGATGCGACGTTCTGTCGGATTCACGTTGAGGACAACTGCCTCAACCTGATCGCCAACGCCGACGATCTTCGAAGGATGCTTCATCCGCTTGGACCACGTCATCTCGCTGACGTGGACCAGACCTTCGATGCCTTGCTCCAACTCAATGAACGCGCCGTAGTCGGTCACGCTGATGACCCGGCCGCGAACATGCGCGCCGATCGGATAACGCTCCGAAGCATCCAGCCAGGGATCAGGAGTGAGCTGCTTGAATCCCAGCGATACCCGCTGCTTATCGCGATCGAACTTCAGCACCTTCACCTGGATCTGATCGCCGACCTGCACCAGGTCGCGAGGATGGGTGAGGCGTCCCCAGGACATGTCGGTGATGTGCAGCAGGCCATCGATGCCGCCAAGATCCACAAACGCACCGTAGTCGGTAAGATTCTTTACCGCGCCGGTGAGGATCGCACCTTCCTCCAGATGCTCCAGAGTCTTGGACCGCTTCTCCGCCTGGTCTTCTTCCAGCAGCTGCTTGCGCGAAGCGACGATATTGCCACGCTTCTTATTCAGCTTGATGATGCGAACTTCGATCTCCTGGCCCTTCAGAGCTTCCAGATTACGAACCGGGCGCAAATCGACCTGCGAACCGGGAAGGAACGCACGGGCGCCGAGAATGTCGACCGTCAGACCTCCCTTGATGCGATCGATGACGCGCGCCTTGACCGCCGTTTTCTCGTTGAAGGCCTTGTCGATCTCATCCCACGAGCGCAAGCGCTGCGCCTTCTGATGGGAAAGGTTGATATAACCTTCTTCGGTGCTGCCAGGCTCGCGCATCACGGCGATCTCCTCGCCGCGCTGCACCGTCACATTGCCTTCGTGATCGGTGAACTCAGACACCGGAACTACGCCTTCGGACTTGTAGCCGATGTCGACGAGCACATACTGTGGCGTGATCTTCAGTACCGTGCCGGTGATGACCTGCTCTTCGTTAAGCGCGGCTTCGGTCTGGGCCTGTTCCTGCTCAAAGGATTCGAGAGCGGTCGCGAAATCCTCAGGGCCAGGCTCTTTTTCCGCGCGCGGCGGGGCTGACACCGCAACGGGTTCGGGAGTCGAGTCAGGGGTAGATTCGGATGGCTCGGGAGTCGCCTGCTGGACCGGTTGCTCAGCCTGCTGGGTTTCGGGCTGCTCGGCAGCCGTGTCTGGAGTTGAGGTAGTCGGAACGTTGTGGGTTTCTTCGAAAGACATGGGTTGCGTTCACACTCCGCGGGTTTTGAAAACACGCAGAGAGCCTTGAGATGACGGACTGCTGGCTTGGATCGACAAGTAAGATTGTCCCGCGTCAAGGCGGGTTTGGACAACCCAGCGGCCGGATCCGATGGAGCGGGCTGCGCATCCAGGGAACTCTTCGACTATAGCAACCGAGGGGGGCAGTGTCAAACGGGCAAGTGCCGGATCAACGTTGATTTTGCAGGGATTTATTGGATTTTTAACGTGCAAGTCAAGTGGCCAAATCACTCCTCAATGTGACAGTGAGCGTGATTTGTTGGGCAGCTCGAATTGGGGGTGATACCCTGCCGATGGTATGGATTATCTCTGGACTCCCTGGCGTTATGCCTACGTGACTACGGCGGACACTTCAACCAACGGCGGGGACTGCGTTTTTTGTGGACTGCTGCGCTCCGGCGATGACCAGAAAGCGCTGATTGTCCATCGCGCCAATCACAACTTCGTCATCCTCAATGCCTTTCCTTACACCTCCGGCCACAGCATGATCGTTCCCTACGACCACATCGACCGGCTGCAAAAGCTACCGCAGCCAGCGGCGGTTGAGATGATGCAGCTCGCCCAACACTTGGAGACGGCGTTTCACGACCTCTACCACCCCGACGGCGTCAACATTGGCATGAACGTAGGCAAGGCTGCGGGGGCCGGGATCGCAGGACACATCCACATGCATGCGTTGCCGCGCTGGGTGGCAGACGCGAATTTCATGACCGTGATCGGCGAGACGCGGGTGTTGCCTGAAGCGCTGACCACCACGTACCAGCGACTGAAGGAAAAATTCTGAGTTCAGCCGACTCCGTTTGTGTCTCCGGCTTGTGATCCAATGCGGAGTTGTTAGCGACAAACAGGGTCCTCGGCGGCGGCGGTTCTTCCCAAGATGGGAGAGCGTTAGTCCAACCTTTCCGAATTTTCTGGCGTACTCCTTCTCTTCTTCGCATCATTGGTGCGTCCAGGTTTTGTAGTTCTCATAGAGTGGCAGAGGACCACCCGGTCGCTCGCCCTAGCTGTGGTAGTCCACTCGGCCCCAGCGCCTGAATATGAAGCAACGCCTCTTCTGTTGCTTGCAAAGCTCGTCGCCCTTTCCACCGGCGTACGGCAGCGCTCGCAGCTTCTTATCAGGAGGCCCCATGAAAGCTTTGATGGCTGTACTGACTATGTGTATCGTGCTGACGGCCGTTCCGGCCATGGCGCAAACGCTCTATGACAACGGTCCAATCAACGGCAATACCTCGGCATGGACGATTAACTTCGGCTATGCAGTCAGTGATAGTTTCAATGTCCCTTACAGCCCCTACGGCTCGACCATCACCGGCGCCAGTTTCGGCATGTGGCTGTTTCCCGGTGACACTCTGACCTCAGCGGAGCTTTCCATAACCTCACTTCCATTTGGCGGTACCCAGTATTTTGATGAGACGGTGAACTTCACCCAGGGTCCATGCACTTCCAACCAGTACGGCTATAACGTCTGCGTTGAGAACACGACGTTTTATGGCGGCCCGATACTCTCTCAGGGAACCTACTGGCTGAGCTTGCAGAATGCCAGGGTGCCGAGTGGCGACCCGGTCTACTGGGACGAAAACTTCGGACCGTCTCGGGCCAAGGATTCGTCAGTGCTGCCGATGGCTGTGATGGGTTCGGAGTCGTTCACGGTCCTCGGTACTGGCTACTGGACCACCTCCACCTGCATGTGCGGCTGCAGCGCACAAGCCAACTGTGCGGATTCTCCGTCTTCCACGGCTCCCGAGCCCGGCAGCATTTGGCTCTTCGGTCCGGGATGCCTGGCGTTGTTCAGCTCTTTGCGTGGGCTGCGCCGCAGGCTGCTTTAGGCGCGGCGGAATGGATGCGAATCACTTTATATTTCGCTGTTGGGTGACTCCTATGAAACAAATCGGATTGGTTTTCGCTCTTACGCTAGTCGTCCTTCCAACTGCGGCGCAGACACTCTATAGCAACGGGCCAATCAACGGCAATACCGACGCCTTTACTATCAATTCCGGACAAATCGTCAGCGATAGTTTTGAGGTTTCGTACGGAAGCACCGTTACCGGCCTGGAGTTTGGCGTGTGGCTGGACTCTGGTGACGCCATGCCAGGTCCGTGCGCGCACTGCTTGACCGGCAACACTCTGAGCGCCGAGGTATCCATAACCTCGCAAGAAAATGGCGGAACGAGCTACTTCGACCAGAGAGTGCTATTCACTCCGAGCAACTGTGTCTTCAATGAGTATGGGTACGACATTTGTGTGGAGACCGCTCGTTTCGAGGGTCCTGACCTGAACGGCGGTACCTATTGGCTGAACCTGCAGAATGCCGAGGTGGCTAGCGGCAACCGGGTTTACTGGGACGAAAATTCCGGGCCTTCCCTGGCTTCGCAGAACTTCATCGGATCAATTCCATCGGAATCGTTCACCGTGCTCGGCGAGATGACTACCTGTGGGCGCGGCGGCAACTGTTCGCAGTCGCAGTCGCAGACGGTTCCCGAGCCCGGAAGTATCGTGCTGTTCGGTACGGGATCATTTGCATTGTTAGGCCTGTTGCGTGGGCTGCGCTGCAAGCCGTTTTAGCGCAACGCAATCCATGTGGACCAACTCTCGCTAGAAAGGGACTCTTATGAAGAAACTAGCTCTCGGTCTCGTAATGGCGCTCTTGGCCGTTCCAGGCGCGGCGCAAACGATTTACTCCAGCGGCCCCACGAATGGTAATTGGTACGCGTGGACCATTAACTTCGGCTTCATCGTCAGCGATGCGTTCACCACTCCCTATACCACCTTGGACGGGGCTACATTTGCTATGTGGCTGTTCCCGGGAGACACGCTGACTTCCGCCGAACTATCGATCACCTCGGGTGAAAATGGCGGCACCAGCTACTTCGATCAGACGGTGAATTTTACTCAAGGCAGTTGCGCAGCGAACAGCTACGGGTATAACGTCTGCACCGAAAGCGCGATGTTCAACGGCCCTGTTCTGAATAGCGGTACCTATTGGCTTAACCTGCAGAACGCCAGCGTTCCCAGCGGGGACCCGGTCTACTGGGACCAGAACCTGGGTCCGCATGTCAATCTGGATTCCGCTTGGGAGAACACTGTGGGCTCGATCCCTGCTGAGACGTTTACTCTGCTCGGCGAGATGACCTGCGGGCCAGGCAGCAACTGTTCGCAGTCGCAGCCGGAAACAGCTCCGGAGCCCGGCAGTATCTCGCTGATTGGCGGAGGAGGCATGGCTATCCTCGGCTTTCTTGGCGCGCTACGGCGCAAGCTGTTTTAAGCGCGACGCAATCGAGACAATACGGATTGCCTCTCTGACTGTTGCTAAAAGGTGGCTCTTATGAAGAAACTCGTACTTTGTTTCATCGCCGTATCACTTGTCATTCCGGCGGCGGCGCAAGGCATTTACAGCAATGGTCCGACCAACGGCAACACCGACGCCTGGACCATCAACTTCGGTTTTATTACCAGTGACAGATTCACCCTGGGAGAATTCGGAACCACCCTGACCGGCGCTCAGTTCGCCATGTGGCTGTTTCCGGGAGACACTCTGACCTCGGCCGAACTCTCTATCACCTCGCAGGAGAACGGCGGCACCAGCTACTTTAATCAGACGGTGGACTTCACGCAGTCTGGCTGCATGGCGAACCACTACGGCTTCAACGTCTGCAACGAGATCACCAGCTTCGATGGCCCCTTCCTGAACGCAGGAACCTATTGGATCAATCTGCAGAACGCCAGCGTGCCCAGCGGCGATCCGGTGTACTGGGATGAGAACTCCGGAGGTGCTCAAGCCTGGCCCCCGGGGGCATCGCAGAACGACGTGGGCTCGATACCGGCGGAGTCGTTCACGCTTCTTGCCAGCTGTGGCGCCGGTGATCGCAACTGTCAGGCATCATCGACCGTGCCTGAGCAATCGACGGCTCCTGAACCTGGCAGCATTCTCTTGCTGGCGTCGGGAGTCGTGGGAATTGCGGGCTGGCTGCGTCGAAGCTGGGCCTGATTGCGTATTCACAGCGTTGATTGTTGCCCTCGTCGCCTCGTCCAGGCGGCAAGATTCTCCTCGTCTGCATCTGAGCTGAAGAACGGCGAATTCACTGTGCGGGAGAATCTTTCATGCCTCATTACGGGATGCTGCAGGGTTATCGTTTTTCTGACGATGTGGACGACATTCGCGGCGCGAATCTTTACGGCTACACCGGCAAAAAGCTAGGAGAGATTGACGACGTAGTCTTCGATCACGCGACCGGCACGATCCAATATGCCGTGGTGGACACCGGCGGCTGGTTGGACAGCAAGAAATTCCTGGTTCCGGCGACCAGCATTCGGACTTGCCAAGAACATCCGGAGGCATTTGCCATCGACGCCTCGAAAGAGCACATCGAAGCGTTGCCGCCTTATGACGAAGACGCGGTGGGCGACGAATCGCAATGGCGGGACTACGAACAGCGGTATCAAGAGTCGTGGGCGAACGGGCCGGTCCTTCATAAGGAAGGCAGCACCCACGCGATCACTCCAGAGGCGAGTGAACTGCCGCCGGGCAGCGGCTCGGGAGTTGACGATCAGGCGTACATGCCGGACCGGCTGGCGGGAAAATTCCCTGAGGTCAGCCCCGATTCCAGCAAACTGCGTATGCGGCCGGCGGGAATAGCGGCTAAGGCCGAGGATTCGCGGTTGCCGGGAACCTTCGAGCCCATGGAAAAGCCAACCCTCGCGGCGGAAGAAGCGGCGCAGGAGCGCGCGATGGGAGATCCGGTCGAGGCGCAGCGTGACCATCTCACCAGTCCGGATGCTGTGAATGTTTCCGAGCGCGAGCGGCATGCGCGCTGGGCGGCGTTTGAAGATAAGCTACGCCGCAACCGCGTGGACATCACCGCCAGCTGCCGAAGCTGTGGAACAGCGCGAGAGAAAGTCGCGTAAGTCCAAGACGGATTAAAGGCGGATTGCGCCGGTCTTCAGGCTGGCGTTCTTGTTGCCGATGAACTTCTGCGCGGCAGGCCTCTGATCGCAAAGAAGAGAATGTACAGGTAACACAGTACCGGCAGGAAGAAAGCGTGGTGCAGGCCAATACGGTCGGCGAGCAATCCCTGGAGTTCTGGGATGATGGCGCCGCCGACGATGGCCATGACCAGCAGGCCGGAAGCTTCACCAGTGAGCGGGCCGAGGCCTTCGATCCCCAGCGTGAAGATGCTGGGGAACATGATGGAATTGAAGAGTCCCACGGCCAGCAGAGCCCACATGGCGAGGTGACCGAGGCTCAGCATCGAAAAGCAGACCAGACAAGCAGCAACAATCGCATTGAATCCAAGCACCCGGCGAGTCGATATCCTTTGCAGAATCGCCGAGCCAAGAAACCGGCCGCACATCGCACCGCCCCAATAAAACGAAAGATATTTGGCGGCAACGTCGGCCGGCAAATCGCCGATGTTGGGCAGGTTCATGTAGTTCACGAGGAAGCTGCCGATGGAGACCTCTGCGCCCACATAAGCGAAAATGGCGCCGGTTCCAAAGAGCAGGTTGGGATGGTTCCACACACTGTCATCAGCGACGGCGTGACCACCTTCGGCTTCCGGAATGTGCGGCAGGTTGAACTTGCCGATCACGATGCCAAGCACAATCAGCGCCAGTGCGATGAAGAAATACGGCAGCTTCACCGACGAAGCCTCCTGCAGGCGATAGGCGTGCAGAGCGCCGGGCGTCATGGCGAGCAACTCGTCAGCAGTCTTGGGCGCGACGGCTGCGCCGAGGATGAGCAGCCCGCCAAAAGCAGGTGCGACCGTAGTTCCGAGCGAGTTGAAAGCTTGGGTGAGATTCAGGCGGCTGGACGCGGTGCGAGCCGGTCCCAAGACCGCGACGTAGGGATTGGCAGCGACCTGCAAAGCGGTGATGCCGGCAGCCAGGATGATGAGCGCTGCGAGAAACAATGGAAACGACGGAACGCTGGCGGCGGGAATGAACAGCAGCGCGCCGAGTCCCATGATCAGCAGGCCGGCGACCATCATTCTCTGATAACCGATGCGCTCGATCACCTTGCCGGAGGGAATCGAGAAGATGGCATACGCCGAGAAGAAACAGAACTGAACCAGGATGACTTCGGCATAGTTGAGGTCGAAGATTGATTTGAGATGTGGGACGAGAATGTCGTTGAGGCAGGTGAGGAAGCCCCACATGAAGAACAGCGTGGTGACCATGGCCAGCGGGCCACGGTAGTTTTGCTCCACGCCGGGTGAGGTGATTGTGGTCGAGTTTTGATGTGCTCCCAGTGCCATGCTTGCCTGCGAAGGTTAGATGTCGAAACTGCCTGCCATGTAATCTTGGCACACGCAGCTAGGGCGCGCGCTCGATTTGCATAGGATGGGCTTCGGTGTTGAAGACCACCTTGTGCAAGTCCAGCGTCGACTTCGGCGTGTACAGCAGATACAGATACTCTAGCGTTTCGGCCAGGAAGAAGCTCTCCATGTCGTCGCGCTTTTCCTTCGTCTCGACATTGAGCAGCGCGGCGAAGCCGACGTCGGTGCGGCAATATTTCTCCAGGCTGTCGGCAAACGTTTTGCCCATGTCGAGGTATCGCGGCTTGCCGGTGAAATAGTACAGGTAGTAGGTCGATTCGATAATCTCGGGCCGCAGCTCGTAGCCCGGCTGGGTGCTCTTCATCGTCGAGTAGTCCAACTCTTCCGGCTCGACGCCGAAGGTGGTCCACATCTTGTAGCTCGATTCCTGCAACGCCTCAGCACGCTTAAGATCGCCGGAGAGCGCGAGTTCGGCAGGGAAGAACGCATCGAGTGCGCCATAACGGGTCGAGACCTTGGCGCCGGTGTTCATATTGACCTGGGCATACCAGAAGCCGGTCGGCGCCTGATCCGCGACATATTTGTTGAGCGCAGCAATGCTGGTCTGCCACATGCGCTCGCAATCTTTGTCGCCGAAGAGGATCGAGCATTTCAGAAGATATTCGTAATAGGAATCGATGCCACCGCTGATGTGGCTGACGGGATCGATCCACTTGCCGGTTTCGACGTTGATGGTTGAGCCGACGAGTCCGATCGGCGAGCGGCGATCGTAGACCGCGACCAGAGCGCGTTTGGCCTTGTCGTAATAGACTTGCTTGCCGGTTAACTTACTGAGCGTCCCGAACTCGATTAGCAGGGAACCGATCTCGGCAGGATTGCTCTCGACGCCACGAGTCTTGCCGGTTTTCAGGTTCACGAAGACGTAGGGCATGCCTGTCGGTGTGTTAAACGCTGGTAGCAGTCGTGTCCCCAGATCATCAGCCAGCTCCAGCAGGCGCTTGTCGCCGGTAAGCTCATAGCTGCTGAGCAGGCCGCCCAGCAGGCGAATCGTTATCTCAAAATTCTTGACGTAGATGTCCTTGTCGAACGAAAGCTGTTTGTCGATCAGCTCGCGATCCTCTTTGGCTTCATCAGTGAGCCCCATCAGGACCATGGTGTCGAGCGCATCGACGGGCGTCATCAACAGAGAAGTGCCGTACCAGTCGCGATAGCTTTTGGTCAGAGGCTTGAGTTCGTCGTGGCCCCAGGCATATTGCTTGTAGCCGCTCCAGGCGTGCAGAAAATCGTCGCGTACACGAGCAGCCATTTCAGATTTTTGTTGATCGCTCCAGGGAGCAGACGTTGCGGCCGGTCCGGATTGTGCAGGGTTGGGTTTGTCTTGAGCAGCGGCGGCGAAAGCGAGGAGTAAGACAGCGAACAGAATTTCAATTACTTACCAGCCACGAAATCACTCGGCAATCAGTTCATTCCCTTCTAGCACCGGCTGTAGCTGAGTGTGATGCCTGTTCCTCAATGATGAGTGTCACCATCGCCGCTGTTTCTGCGGTTCCCGGAATCAGCAGCAGGACGCCAAGATTTTCGCACTCATTGACTTGATTAGCTGTCCTACGTAAGATGCGCGATACGTGATCGGACAAAAAATCTCTCATTATGCCATCGCGGAGAAACTCGGCGGCGGTGGCATGGGCGTTGTCTACAAGGCCGAGGACATCCGCCTGCACCGTTTCGTGGCGCTGAAGTTCCTGCCCGACCAGGTGGCAAGCGAACCGCAGGCGCTGGCGCGATTTGAACGCGAAGCCCAGGCGGCGTCGGCGCTGAATCATCCCAACATCTGCACGATTTACGACATTGGCGAGGAAGGCGGCAAAGCCTTCATCGCGATGGAATTCCTCGAGGGCGTGACCCTGAAGCACCACATCCTCGATCGCCCGATGGAGTTGGAGAGCATCCTGTCGCTGAGCATCGAGATCGCCGATGCGCTGGACGCGGCGCACAGCAAGGGTATCGTCCATCGCGACATCAAGCCCGCCAATATCTTCGTTACCAATCGCGGTCACGCCAAGGTTCTCGATTTCGGACTCGCCAAGGTAAGCGGGATCCGCTCGGCCATGGTTGGGAGTGGCGCCGACGTCGGCAACACCGTCACCCGCGTCGCTGAGCAGCATCTGACTAGTCCCGGCACCACCATGGGCACAGTCGCGTACATGTCTCCCGAGCAGGTGCGCGGTAAGGAACTGGATGCGCGCACCGACTTGTTTTCGCTGGGCGCGGTGCTCTACGAAATGACGACCGGCGCGCTGCCGTTCCGCGGCGAAACCTCGGGAGTGATTTTCAACGCCATTCTTACCTCTGCGCCGATTGCTCCGGTACGGTTGAATCCCGAAGCTCCGGCGGAGCTGGAACGCATCATCAACAAATGTCTGGAGAAGGATCGCGATCTGCGCTACCAGTCTGCCGCGGAGTTGCGCGCGGACCTTAAGCGACTGGCGCGCGACAGCAGCAGCTCCAAACATGCGTCGGCCAGCGTTCCTGCGGAACCCGCGCCGGCTAGCGCGTCTTCGGTCGGGGTCGGGGTCGGGGTTACGGCCCAGCCGAGCAGTTCAGCGGTCGTGACAACGCCTGCTCGCAGCCGCATCGCACGATACATTTTCGGCGCGATCGTGCTCATCGCAGTTGGGTTTGCTGCGTACCGGTTCACACCGCGTACCGCGAAAGAGCCTGGGCCAGCGAGCATCACCAAGATCAGCCAGTGGAACCGGGCGATACAAGGCCCGATCCTCTCGCCCGACGGCCGCACCATTGCGTTTACCTCGCCGGTCGACGGCTACGACCAGATGTTTGTCATGCTGACCTCGGGAGGCCAGCCGCTACAGTTGACCAAGGATGAGGGCAACAAGTCGGCACTGTCGTTCTCGGCTGATGGCAATGAAATTCTCTTTGGCCCCAGTCTTGGCGACTACGAAATCTGGTCGATACCGACACTGGGAGGATCTCCACATCGCATCGCCAACGGAGTCACCGTGGCTCCCTGCAGTGAGGGTCATGCGCTGATTATCGGCACTCTGAAGGGTCAAATTATTCGTACCGACGCAAACGGAGCTTCACCTGAGGTACTGGCTACCTACTTCGGTGCCGGTTCGTTGAACCTCGGCTCGGGCGCAGATCAGGACACGATGTTGAACGGGGCATTGTCACAGTTGCTGGTCTTCCCAGACTGTAAGACCCTGCTGGTCCTGGCACGAAACGGACACGCGGTGATCCCCCAAAAACTGGATGTTGCCATCGGCAAATTTGTCAGTGGTGGAGAAATTCCAGACGTCTTGGGGCGCGCCTCGTGGGCCGAGCCCGGCAAGACTCTCTATGTCAGTCGAGCGGTTAAAGGAATTACTAACCTGTGGGAATATACGCTGGCCGACGGTTCGCTGAAGCAGATCACCTTCGGTCCCGGCCCCGATCTCAGTCCGCTAGGCGATCCCGCAGGCAAGGGTGTGTATTTCGTGAACGGCCGAGACTCCGGAGTCCTCACCGCCTACCATGTCGGATCGAAGCAGACGGGCGACGTAGTTAGCGAACTGGCGACCCAACCGCTGCTCTCACACTCCGGGCGGCAGCTGGCCTACATCACTGCCCCGGAGCCGGGACGCGAGGAGCTCTGGATTGCAGACATCGACGGCGGGAATGCGAGAAAGATCGAGAGCTCGAATGTTCCCCTCGAGACGCTTGGCTTTTCGGCCGACGATTCGCAATTCGCGTTCTCGGAGGTGCAGGGGGAGAACAGCCGCGTCTTCGCGGTGAATGCCGATGGCACCCATCTCCGCCAGTTGCTGACACAGGAGGGACGCGCCGATTTTGGGTTGCCGCTTCGTGGCACCACGTCCTTCATCTTTACCACGTACCACGGCCCCGACCCGTCGAAGAGCACCAGCTGGAAACTCGACGTGAACGACCCCTCCGCAAAACCCGAGACGCTGTTTGAAGGCTGTGCCGGCGCGCTCGATCTCTCGCCCGACGGCAACTTCATTCTGGGACCGGTGCTGTGGGGATCGAATCCCGGGCTGTATCAGTATTCGTTACGCGACAAGAAGTGCACCGTGCTGAAGCCAGGTCTGGCCAGCTACTTCGCGCAGTATGCGCGCGATGGGAAGTCGTTCTTGTTCGAGAACACGATCCACGGGCAGACCTCGATCCTCCGCCAGCCATGGCATGACGGAGAAGCTGTAGGCGAGCCGCAAATCGTGCTGACGTTCCCGTTTGCGGTGCGCGAGGATTTCGCAGGCAACGCCGCGGCAATCGCTGAGGATCTCTCGGTGATGGTCTACGCCCGTCCCAACGGGCATGAAGACCTTTACTTCCTCGCCCATCACTGAGCACCGCGCCGGCCAAGCGAGTAGAGGCCTGCAGACCTTGATCTAAGGCGAGGCGATCAGGCGTTCATGCGTCACTGAATCGGCTGGGCGGCGGTGCTACACTTGCCCGTGGTCAAGGCGATGCCGGATTACGCTGCCAGCGCCGATGGCGATCCTGCCGAACGGGGCACGCTCTACCTGGTGGGCACGCCCATCGGCAATCTGGACGACATCACGCTGCGCGCCCTGCGCGTGCTGAACGAAGTAGACCTGATTGCGTGCGAGGACACACGGCAGACGGCCAAGCTGCTGAATCATTACGCCATCGAGAAGCCCACGCTCAGCTATCACGAGCACAATGAGCTGACGCGGGCAGCTGAGCTCATCGTCCATCTGGAGCGCGGCGACAATGTTGCCGTGGTGAGCGATGCCGGCATGCCGGGAGTAAGCGATCCAGGATATCGGCTGGTCGCGCTTGCGATTCGCCATCATCTTCGCGTGGTGCCGATTCCGGGCGCCTCGGCGTTTTTGTCGGCGCTGGTGGCCAGCGGCTTGCCGACCGACTCGTTCCGCTTCGGCGGATTTCTGCCTGCCAAATCCGGCGCCCGGCGAACCGGACTTGAGGCGATTCGCAATTCCCCGCGAACGCAGATCTTCTATGAAGCGCCGCATCGTATCGTGGAGGCGTTGCGCGATATCGTTGAGGTGCTGGGAGCCGACCGTCACGTGGTCGTCGCGCGTGAGGTGACCAAGCTGCATGAGGAGTTCCTGCGCGGCCGGGCCGACGAGATCCTGGCGCAGCTGGAAAAGCGCGGCGAGGTTAAGGGCGAGATCACGCTGCTGGTCGGCAAAGCCGACGAGGTTCCGCACGTGCCTGATTCCACCAAGTCCGTGGCGAAGCGAGTGAAGGAACTGGTGGAGGCGGAAAAGTTGGACGAGAAAGCTGCGCTGAAGCAGGCGGCCAAGGAGTTCGGAATGTCGAAGAGCGAAGCCTATCGCGAGTTACAGCGAAGCAAGTGATGTCCCGCGGGTTGACAATCGCGCCGCCCCTGCTCAACAATAGCGGCAAGTTGGAAGTGGTTGGACCGCAACGACCTGCACTTAGTTTGGAGACCGGCACTCCGACCCAAGAACGTCCAAGGACAAACCTATGGCCCGGATCCTTTGCGTGGACGACGAACCGAATATTGTCTCCTTGAAGTGTGCCATCTTGCAGGCCGCCGGACACCAGGTCACGCCGTCGACGTCGGCACGCGACGCCATCGAGAAGATCGAGCAGAACGCCTACGACGCGGTGGTCACGGACTGGCGGCTGGGCGACGCCAACGGCCGCGCCATTGTGCAGGCCGCCAAGACGCACTCCACCATGCCGGTAGTCGTGGTCTCCGGATATGTTGCGGAAGCCTTTCAGGCAGCCGAACCGCTCGCCGACCTTTATCTGGAGAAGCCGGTGAATCCGGAAGAGCTGGTCACGATTGTGAATGAGTTATTGAAGACCAGCGATCACGCCGCGACGTAAAGAAAAACGATCCTGTAACTTGTCATCCCGACCGAGCCGCTTGAGCGGCGAGCGGAGGGACCCGCTGTTAGTCCGCGATAACAAGCCCTTTGTTCTCTCGCAAATTTTTTGGCAGGTTGCGGAAAATCCAGCCGCAGATCCCTCGCGGGCTGAAGCCCGCTCGGGATGACAAATACATGTAGAACGCGCTGGACGCTGGCCTGAAGGCCAGCTCTACCCGTATGAAGGCCAGCGCTGCCCGAACAATTAAGGCTTGGATCGCTGCACCCTGTGCCAGAACCCAAGCCTTTTGCCCTCTCGCTAATCCGGTGGAAATCCTAAGACTCGACCGCTAGTGAATCGTCGCCGGGCGCCCATTCATTTCGATGCGGCCCTTGACTGCGGCAACCGCCGGCTGCGGACGCAATGGAGTCAGCGGAACCGACGCTGTCGCCTGCGCCAGGATCCGGTGATGCACGACAAAAAGCGCGAGCTCCAGCCGATCGGAGACGCCGATCTTGTCGAAGATGTTGCGCAGCGCGTTCTTCACCACCTGCTCGGTGGTGTAGAGCTGGGCCGCGATCTCGCGGTTCTTGTAGCCCTGCACGATGGCGGCGATGATTCGCAGCTCGCGCTCCGACAGCCGGTTGCGCACCCGCAGGCCAACCAGATCTTCATGGACGTCAACTTCAGAGGAGTTGGGTCCCTGCAGAAAGGCCTGGCCTTGCGCGAGTCGTCGCACCGCCTCGACCACCATGTTGCCGCTGGCCGAGCGGTAGATGACTCCCTGCACGCCCATGCGCATGAAGTCGGAGGCGTTCTCGTTGTTGTCGCAGATGACCAGCACGGCAAACTGCCGGCGCTGCGCGATCTCCTGGACTTCGGAGAGCAGGTTGATGAAGCCGGTCGACAGGATCGCTACTTGCGGTCGCAGTTTGTCGAGGGCATTGAGGGTTGCCTCAGGTGTGACGGGCTGGCCAACGATGCGAAGATCTTCTTCGACGGCCAGAACCTTCGCCACCCCCGCGCGGAAAATCGCTTGGTGGTCAGCGATGATGACGTTAATCATGGTCAGGTTAGGAGCCTTCCTGAGCGGCGCAGTCAGTTACTGCCCAAGTGGCAGAGCCGTAACTGATCAGGCGGCACTAACTTTCCTAGTCCGGGTTAAGGTACATCAACACGGTGTTATACCACGGACAGAGAAAGATGGAATAGCTCTTTGGTGGAAGCCGTGATTTTGGGCTACCCGTGCCGGCGAAGCTGAAGCTGCGCCTTTTCAAAACATCCCACAATCGACTTTTCAGCGGCCTGTGAAGTCGTGCCCTGATACGAGGCGACTAATGCGAGCTGCGAGCGATGCCGTCGCGAAATCAGCTGCCGGGCCATGACGGAAGGACTCGCGCAAAATTACGTTAACGCTCCAGTTTCCTTTCGCCGCGGACGCTCGTCATCCCTCGCCGACTGCGCGTATCATCGAATCAAAGCTTGGCAACGACGTTCACATCCTCCCGCATTGAAACCCGGCCCAACTGGGCGGAAGTTTCGCTCTCCGCGTTGAAACACAACTTCCGCGTCGTGCAGCAGCACGTGGGAGCCGGCGTCACCATCTGCGCGGTCGTCAAGTGCAACGCCTACGGGCATGGCGTGGAAGAATGCGCGCCCGCATTGGAGCAAGCCGGCGCCCGGTGGTTCGGCGTCACGTCCACCGACGAAGGTGTTGTGCTGCGCGAAGTCGGTGTCACCGGGCGGATTCTTGTCCTGTGCGGGCTCTATCCCGGCGAGGAAGAAGATGCGCTGCGCAATTCGCTGACGCCCGCCGTCTTTCGTTTCGAGCAGGCGCAGGATCTGGCGCGCGCGGCTGCGCGCATGGGCCTGCAGCACCGGGCCGCGATTCATCTCAAGATCGACAGTGGAATGTCGCGCCTGGGATTGCCGCTCGCCGAATTGGATTCTTTCGCTGAAGGTGTGAAGCGTCTGCCGGAGATTGAACTTGAGGGCGTGTTCAGTCATCTGGCGTCGTCGGAAGTTCTGGATGACGAGCACACCGCACAACAGATCTCGACCTACGACGCCGCGCTGCGCACTCTGGCCAATCATGGACTGCATCCTCCGCTGCGGCATCTGGCCAACAGCGGCGGAGTCGAAGGCCGCCCGAACACGTGGCACAATTTCGTGCGCCCCGGCCTGCTGCTCTATGGATATGAGTACGGCCTCTCGCGCCACGATGGCATGCCGGTGAATGAGCTGCCGCATCTTCCGCTAAAGCCGGTGCTTTCGTGGAAGACGCACGTGCTGGGATTGCGCGATGTTCCTGCCGGCCAGCCGCTGGGCTACGGCGGCGCGTACGTCACGCCTGCGCCCGCGCGCATCGCTGCCGTATCGGTCGGCTATGGAGACGGGCTGTCCCGCCGGGTGTCGGTGCGCAACGGACACGATCCCGCTCTCTGCCACATTCATCCTTCGGTCGGACACGGCGAAGTTTTGATCCGCGGACAGCGCGCGCCTATCGTCGGCCGCGTCTCGATGGATCTGACATTGATTGATGTGACGCAGGTGTCGGGCGCGGCTATCGGCGACGAAGTTGTGCTGATCGGCCGCAGCGGCAACCAGCAGATCACGGCATGGGATCTGGCGCGCTGCTCCGATAGCGTGGTGTACGAGACGCTGTGCAATCTTTCCAAACGCGTGCCCAGAAGACACGCGGAGTGAAGAAGCAACAACTAGCGGCTAGCAACTAGCTACTCGCTAGCAATCAGTAACCAGCAGCCAGCTACATCTACCTTTGGATCTGTGAACAGGAAGTGCCCTTCCCGTCTGGCCTAAATATGGTGGAGCGCAGTGGCTCACCTACTTCGTGGGTGCTACTCCGCGAGGGGCCTGTCTAGGCAATTGTTTTCATCGAGGTTTCATATCACAATTCGAATCACTTTGGCGATACTTAGCCGCCGCTCCCATATCCCTCGCGCCTGCGAGGACAGGTTTTCTAAATAGGTAGGTAAGGCTAGTACCTCCTCCGAAAAATCGCGTCACTGTTAGCGAGGAGCGACAAATGCCAGGTTCGACAAGATCCCGTTCGTTGCTACGATTCCGACAGTTCAGCCGCTCCGAAGACGGACAAGCTTTGGTGCTCGCCGGGTTAGCCATGATCGTCCTGCTGATGATGGCCGGCCTCGGTGTCGACGTCGGATACTTGCGTTACGAGAAGCAGCAGATGCAGAAAGCTGCTGATGCCGGCGCGCTGGCTGCCGCCTCCGCCGTCATCTACAACGGCGACTATATGATGGCGGGGAAAAATGACGCCGCTGCCAATGGCTTTACCGACGGCACCGATGGCGTAACCGTTACCGTGAACAGCCCGGTTATGACTCCGGGTGATCCGTTTGTTGGTTTGCCCGGCTACGCGGAGGTGATTGTCGCGCAAGCCCGGCCAACGTTTTTCATGCGCATCGCCGGTTACGGTTCGGTCAACGTTTCCAGCCGCGCAGTAGCTACTACAACCGCGAGCTCATCCGGTTGCGCCTTCGCGCTGGACCAAACCGACGCCAGATCGTTGGTGATCGACAACGGCGTCACGATTGGTGCGGCGTGCGGTTATTATGTTGAGTCGAATAGCCCGGACGCATTGGACAGGAACGCGACCGGCGCTGCATCCGGTAGTTACATTGGTGTAGTTGGAGGGGTGCCTAGCGACAGCGGCTTCCAATGTACTTCGGGATTGCCGAGTGCCGGATGCCCATCGACCGGAATTGCTCAGTTCCAGGATCCGCTCTACAATGTGCCGGCGCCGACGCCTGCTACCGGTTGCGCGACGCCTATCTACACCCCTACTACGGTCACTTATCCTGCTGGCACCTATTGCAGTGGCATCCTCATTACGGACAGCCGCACCTACATCTTCGGTCCGGGCCTTATCACGGTCGAGGGTGGCATGAGCACGACACTAGGTACTACTCCGACCCTCATCAGCGGTTCTGGTGGAGTACTTTTCTACCTCACCGGCGGCGCCAGTTACGGCGGCCTTACCATTAACCCAGGCGCGAATGTCCGGCTGAACCCGCAGACCACCGGTCCGCAGGCAGGAATTCTCTTCTTTCAGGATCGTTCGATAAGCTCTCTCACCGGCCATTGGAGTTCCTTTAATGGTTCGGGAAGCAGCGGTGCGGGGCTGAACAACTTCAGCGGCACTTTCTATTTCCCCACAACCAAATTGTCTTATGCAGGCAGAGCGAACCCCTCCCTGGCCAACGCCATCATCCTGGTCGCCGGGCAAATCGAGTTCACCGGCAGCGCGGAACTCAATAGCGGCGTTCTGCCCGGTGGCTTGTCTCCAATCGGCAGCGCGGTTCTGGTTGAGTAGGGCAGGAGCGGATCGATGGAAGTGCTGATCGCAGAGACAAAGAACGAGCGTGTGGAACGCCGGCCGGCGACGCACCCACGAAGGCTAAACGAAGCTGGTCAGGCATTGTTGGAGTTTGCCTTAGTGCTTCCTATCCTGTGCCTGCTTTCGGTAGGGATAACCGATCTCGGGCGCGCTGCTGCTGTCACGATTATGGTGAACAATGCGGCCACCGCCGGTGTCGAATACGGTGCGCAGAACCTGACCACCGCCAAGGACGTCGTCGGCATGCAGACGGCCGCGACCAGCGACACCAGCGGCAATAACCTTCCCGGCATGCTGACCTTCCCGAACTCGCCGCAATCGCCCAATCCCACTTATGGTTGCATGTGTGATACCGGACAGGGAGAATCGTGCACCTACCCGGTACCGGCGCAGACCACCTGCTCGAACATTCTGAGTAACTGCAGCGGTCAGGTGGTGCAATGCGTGCAGGTGGTCACGCAGATGAACTACAACTCGATTCTTTACTTTCCCGGAATCCCCACCTCTTATCAGGCCAACGGCCACGCGGTGATGCGGGTACGTCACTAGGTTGCAGACGGCCGGCATCTGCGGCATTACGGCGTGATCTCGTAGACTATGCCGTAGTTGTGCGCGCAGCCGACCGAGGCCGTGCCCCATGTCATCCCGCCCCTTCTGCGCCGCCAGGCTCAGTGGAGACGGCCGCGGGTTTGTGCTGGATCAGCCCGGCGATCGCAATCAGAGCCAGTGCGATTGCACTCATCAGAAATACCACGCGGATACCGAACCACACTGCGAGATGCCCGGACAGCAACAGTCCCAGCGTCTGCGCCAGAGAGAACACCGACATGTAGCTGGAGCTGACCCGCCCCAGCATTTCCGGCGGCGTCTCCTGCTGGATGAGCGTTTGCGCGGCGACCACCACGAAGCTGATGCCGAAGCCCATGGTGAAGGTGGTTGCTACCGCCGCCGAAATCGCCCCGAAGATCCCTAACAAGGCCACGCCCACAGCGGCGATCGCCAGCCCCGACAGCACCACGCTCTTGTTCGACCGCCCGCGGCTGAAGCGCTTCACGACGGTTGTGCCGACGATCAGTCCCACGCCTACCGCCGAGCTCACGATGCCGTAGAGGAAAACGCCGGAGTGCAGGATGTCGCGCACGTAGATGGAAAACAGCGGGGAGATGCAACTCATCACGAACATGGCGCTGACCATCGAGGTGATCACAAAAGCCAGCGAGGGATGCTTGAAGATGAAGCGGTTGCCGCTGACCAGCTGCTCCAGAAAGCCCTTCACCGTCGTACTGCCCGGTGCGGGTTCGCGCCGGATCACCAGGGTGCTGATCATGGCAGCCGAGAAAAAGAAGCTGAACGCGTCAAGGTAGAAGCACGCCTTCTCGGTCAACCAGGCCACCAGCGCACCGGCCACCACTGGCGAGAGCAGACGCACGGTGTAGAACGCTTGCGACATCAGGGCATTCGCCGACAACAGCTTCTCCCTGGCCACGAGCATGCGCAGCGCGACCGACTGGGCCGGCGCGAAGAAACTGGAGACCACGCTCAGCGCAATGAAAACGGCACACAACTCCCTCAGGTCCGTGACCCACAGCAGCAGCAAGACCAGCGCGCCACGAATCAAGTCGCTGGAGATCATCACCCGCTTCACCGGCCAGCGGTCGACAAAGACGCCGGCAATCGGGCTGACGATCGCCAGGGGCAGCATATAGGAGATCAACAGGTAGGTAACTTGCGCCGCCGTGCCGTGCCAGCGAAAGGTGATCAGGCTGATGACGCCGAAGATCGCCAGAAAGTCGCCAAATACGGAGACGAACTGCGCCAGCCAGAGCGTGCGAAAGTCGCGCTGGGCAAAGACCCCACGGGTGTCGGGTTTTATCGATCCGGGGCTTGCCATGGGTGCGACGGTTTAGCTGAATTGCAGCAACGACGGTATGAGCAGTATAAGGCAGGCTTCTGACCACTGCTTTACGCGTCCATCTCGTAGGCTTTCTTGATCCACTTCTTGGCTTCGTCGTCGAACTCCTCGATGGACGTTATTTCGATGCGGTGGGTGATGCGGTCTTTCTTCGCGAAGCCGCCGGTGTCGATGAGCCGTTTCGGCGTCTTGGTGTCCTTCAGCGCCAGGCCGAGATCGATGCGCGTGCGCGTGGTCGGCTTGATCTGCGCGATCACATGCTTGCGATAGATGGGAACGATGGTCGAACAGGGCGAAACGCCGATGTCTTTGCCCAGTGTCTTGGCATAGATCAGGATCGCGTCATAGATCGGCCGCAGATGCTGCTTCGGCCCGGCGTACATCTTGTCGACATAGTCTTCCGCATGCTTCAAGTACGCGGCGGCATCCTCGTTGCCGTCGGTTTTGCCCGCGGACTTGCCGGCAATCCATGACGCGTAGTTCGTGCCCAGTCCATGTTCTTTCTTCAACCACGCCGCGCGTTCTTCCTCGGCGGCGGGCCCGTGTTGCTTCACGTGGCTCACCCACTCCTCAATCGAGCGGCCGGTCTTCTCTTTCATTCCCTTGATGATCGAATCTGCCATCCGCACGCTGGGATGCAGATCGTACTTCCATCGCTTGTGCGGGCCGGGTATTGCCATGGTCTTCTCCTTCCACCGGAAAGTGTATCGTGCTATTGGCCGAAGCCGCCTATAACAAGGGATTGACCGGATTATTGCGATACGGCCTACTGCAGCGGGGAGACAGGAAAGCTAACCAAAACAGCAGATCTCAAAGGAAGCTGCGATTCACTTTGGCATCCTCGAGCGAACATGCTGCAGTTCGAGCATGAATGGTTGTGGGGTAACGCGAGTCACTCCCGAGTAAGGATTGTCCAGCGACTTTATTAGAAACAAGCTGCAGGCCAGAATTCCGGCGAGCGCCCCAACCATTGCAGCCTGTGACCACACGCTCTCCTGGCCGACAGAATAGCTGAAGGCGATCAGCAGGATCGCACCCGAAACCAGCAGTTGCCATAGCACGGCAGGAACCGTGCCATGGCTGGTGAAAAGCCTGCTCCGGCGATAGTCGGATAACTGGGTCAAGTGTTTAAGCGACTCAGCGAAGTAAGCCTGCAACCGGGGTGTTTCGGGCTGGCTGGTTCCATACACATCCCACAGATGTTGGACTGCAGTCCAAGTACGCTGGCTGTCCCCACCTTGCTGCATATTCGGAAACTCCTCTTCCACCACGCTGTTGAGGTACTCCATGAGAGCGGCGGTGATCTCTCGGCGCAGCGGGTCGGGCATAGCGGTCGACAGACGAGACAAGTCAGCCAACTCGGTGGCTTCGTGTTCCAGGTTGGTACCCGCTTCCTTGGACTCGGTCCAAACTACGAAGATGGCAAAGGCAATCAGCACGGCATAGAGCGTTCCAACCATCAGGAAGAAATGACTGGCAGCTTCGTGATGCCGCCTCAGCCAGGCGACGCTGACACAGCGGCGCACTGCCAGTAATCCGGCGACAGACAGCAGCATCGAGGTGCCAATGACAATCACGCCATTCACGAAACTGTCCTCCAGTTTTCAGCCGCGGCCCGGTAATGCCCAAGGACATTCCGAGCTGGATTGCGAGCCGCCGCCTGGTAGAGACATTCTTGGTCCCTTTACGCGGCCCGTCCCCAGCAACGGAAGTTCCATCCACTTCAGTTATCGGCAGGATGCGGCAGGAGATACGAATTTACCGCCGGATTGAGGCCGGAATAGATGCGGCGAGGACATTTTGGGAACGGCACGCTTTCAGGAGAGCCATCCTGGGTCTCGAGTTGTTGGCCATGGTGGCGAAGAGGTAGGCACTGGCAGGAAACAGCGGGTTCAGGTCGGGAGAGGCAGTGAAACAACACCCCTCCCGCCTCCAACCGGACATCCAGGTTTCCTGCGTCCCGGTGTCGCAGAACTGACCGTCAACTGCTGATGCCTGTTTACCGCTTACGGGGTCAGCAGAAATCCGTAATGCACGTTGTTCTCGTCAATCCACTGTCCGGTGATTACCCCAAACACGTTGGGGGTTGCCGGAATAGTACCCTGGCCAGCGGCCGTTCCTGCCCCCGGAACGTCGAAGGTAGTGATGACGCCCAACGGACTCCGCACGAAGCCGTGATTCACGTTGTTCGCGTCGACATAATTTCCGGTAACCAGCCCCACCAGGTTGATGCCTTCAGGTATGGTGCCCTGGTTCGCGCCTGTGCCCGCGCCCTCAACGTCAAAGGTGTCGATGGCGCCGTCCCGCGGACTGCGCACGAAGCCGTGATTCACGCCGTTCGAATCGATATAGTTTCCCGTGACCTCGTCCGCGTCGCTGATGCTTTCGCTTTCGGTGCCCTGGCCGGAGCCCGTGCCTGCACCCGGGACGTCGTATTCGGTGATTTTGCCCCTGGCATTGCGTACGTAGCCGTGGGCCACGCCGTTCGCGTCAAAGTAGGTCCCCGCGACCGTCCCGTCCAGGCTGAGAGAGGTTGCCACTGAGGTAAACGTGTTCACGGAGCCCGGCGGATCGAATGAAGTGTAGCTGTGGTAAGGCGGATAGCTGACGAAGCCGTGCGACACATTGTTTGCGTCCACGTAGTATCCGGCGATCTCTCCTCCCAGGTCGACGTTGCCCGCGAACGTTCCCTGGTTCGCGCCGTTGCCCGCGCCCGGTACGTTTAAGTTGACGAAGTTCTTGAACGGATACGCCGTAGCGAAGCCGTGAGCCACATTATTTGCGTCAATATAGTACCCTACCGTCTCTCCGAACAGGTTGTTGCTGAAAGTAATCGTGCCCTGGTTCGCGCCGGTGCCCGCGCCCGGAGCATTGTATTCGGTGAAGCTGTCGGGCGCGCAGCCGGAAACGCACTGAAAGCCGTGAAACACGTTGTTGTCGTCATGGAGGGATCCCACGACCGTCCCCTGCGGATTAATGTCAAAGCCCCCGGTGCCCTGGTCGTAGCCTGTGCCCCCGCCGGGAGCGCTAAATGTGGTGATGGTTTGACCGCTTGCGAAACCACATGCAAGAAGTACGACACTTACTACCTTCCAAAGCTGCAGTCGATTCATAGTTCCTCCGGTGTTGATTTGTGAGTGGTCATGCTGGAACCCCTTAGAAGCAAGGGCCCGCCTACTTGGGCAGTCCAACAGCTACTGTGCAATTCAGAGCAGACGCATGCGGTGTCCAGTGCATGGCGTTTACGAAGGCATGTGAGCTGCCATCGACTTCCGCTATGGGCCGCCTGCTCTCAGCTTTCGTTACGGCATGAATGAAATCGGAGATGGACTACTCGCGGGGTAGTGCGATTACACAAAAGCGTTATGTGAAATCACCTTGGTTCGCGGACTCGATTGCGGAAAGCCGACACGCATCTACAAGAAACCGGACATTCACAACGACAATTCTATGGAAAACAGGATGCTGCTGGTATTATGCAACCGGTTGTATATAACAACTAGTTGCGCTCCTGAAAAATTAGGCCGCTGACGAGGGGGATAATGGCCTGCCAGGCTCCGGCTCCGTCGGCCCCTGAAATGGAGGAAGTTGGCGGAAATCACGCCTCTACACCCGCAACACGACCAGTTATCATATGCAACCAGTTGTACTATCATTGGGGCAGGCAACGCTCACCCGAAGCGGAGGCAGAGTGCACAAGGATCACAGGTCAGAGTGCATTATCAACCTGCTGGTTGAAATGTTTGGCGATAAATGGAGTCTGCTCATCATCCGCGACATCATCTTCGTGAACCGGAGGCATTTTCGCGAGCTTCTGACCAAGTCTATCGAAGGGATAGCGTCGAATATTCTGGCTGATCGTCTGCAAAGGCTTGTCGAGCAGGGGATCATCGTCAAGTCTCGTGACGCCAGCCACAAACAGAAAGCCATTTACAGTCTTACGGAAAGAGGTATCGGATTGCTGCCTCTTCTGATGGAGATGGTTGCATGGGGGCATGAGTATTTGCCGCCCGCCAAACCGAGGGGTCTAGCTAAGGTCCTGGAAGAAGGAGGACCTAAGTTGAGGGCAGAATTTATGTCTGAACTTCGCGAAACGCATCTCGGGAAGTCAAACCTCAAAAAAAGAGCCCGGCGCCCGGCGAAATCTACGCGTAGTTTTGCAATGCAAAAGGTTCAGGCGGCATACGAAGCGGAAATAGCGAAGAGAAAACAGTAGCGAATCACCAGCGCAAGATCCAGATCGCAGGAAGCGCCTAAGAGCAAGCGGCAGACATGGGCCGCTGTGATTGCTGGCTGCTCCACTCATTCGCGGTTTTCAAATAAGCGGGAACAACTCGCCTGCTCATTGCAAGCCCTGCAGAAAGTCGCGGATCTGCGCGACCAGCTCCTGCTGACCTACATGAAACATGCCGTCATGATCGGGACCGGGAACGATATACAAGCGCTTCGGCTCATTGGCGTTTTCCATGAGCGCCTGCGCCATCGACGGAGGTGTGAGGGTATCGTGGTCGCCAACCGCGATGAACAGTGGCACATGCACGTCGCCGATCTTGGAGAGGTTGTCGAACGGATTGCGCGTCAGCAGCGCCATCGGCAATATACGCAGGTATTACAAGGTGTCGGCGATAGCGTTGGTGCTGGCTGCGGAGTCGTCCAGGAGATCACACCGTAGTCGAACGGTCTGATTACAACAACAATTCGTTACCCTGGAGATGCGGCATGACTTGGGTGTAGAGTTTCAACGTCTGGAATAGCAGCCGTCAGCAGTCGTATCCGGTAGAGGGGGCCCATCGTGAAGAACCCGTCACAACACTCCACATCAGCTTCGGGTGGCAACTTGCGGAGGCTGGTCGTCGGACTGACGCTATTTGGTGCGCTAATGTTTGCAGCGCAATCAGCGCCAGCTCAGACCTTCACCGTACTGCATAACTTTACTGGCGGATTGGACGGGAGCAGTCCCTATGCCGGCTTAAGCATGGATCGAGGCGGCAATCTGTATGGGACGGCGAGTGCGGGCGGAAGAGGCTATGGCACGGTCTTCGAACTCTCGCACAAAGGCACGGGATGGGTATTTGATCCGATCTACGGCTTTGCCGGCGGCGGCGGCGGCGAGGGGCCGACCGCCAGAGTAATCCTAGGCCCAGATGGCAGTCTTTACGGAACCACCTATGCAGGAGGAGTTTCTGGTTGTAGCGGCGGTTATGGCTGCGGAACGGTTTTCAACCTGCGACCGTCACCAAACGTCTGCCGGACGACGTTGTGCAGTTGGGTCGAAACTGTACTTTATAGCTTCGATGGAGGCAGCGACGGAGCGAACCCTCTGTTGGGTGACCTGAGTTTTGACCAGACGGGAAACCTATACGGCACCACGGAAAACGGCGGCGGCGTGGGCTGCAGCGGCAGCGGATGCGGGACAGTTTTCGAGTTGTCGCCGGTGGGTCGCGGATGGACGGAAAAGGTGCTCTACAGCTTTACCGGAGCCGGGGGCGATGGCGCAAACCCCTTCGCCGGCGTGACTTTTGATCGTGGTGACGTGCATCTCTATGGCACCACGAAGTCCGGCGGCATCGCCGCGAACGGTACAGTATTTCAGTTGTCACCTGGAGGATCGAGCTGGACTGAAACCCCCATCTATAGTTTTCAGGGACCGAATGACGGATACGCGCCAATCGGCGGTGTAATCTTCGACCCCTCGGGCCTACTCACCGGGACAACCAGCTCGGGCGGGTTGAATTCAGGTGGCATAGCTTTCCAGCTGGATTCGATATTTGCGGAGACCGTGCTTTACAACTTCGTCGGCCCCGCCGGGGGAGGGTCTTACGGGAACCTGACAGCGGATGCCGCGGGAAATCTCTACGGGACCGCTTACGATGACGGCGCGTATGGCAACGGGTCGGTTTTCAAACTGAGCCCCTCGCTAAACGGCTGGACGCTGACCGACCTGCATGACTTTACTGGAGGCGGCGACGGACTTTGTCCCTATGGCAGTGTGGTGTTAGACGCCCAGGGAAATCTCTATGGCACGGCAGGGGCCGGCGGCCAGTACGGCTACGGTGTCGTCTGGGAGATCACGCCTCAGTGAAGCAGGTCACTCTGTCGGCTGGATTCTGGTTGAGATGGAAAACGTTGCCCGGCTCCCATTCGGCCTTGACCTGCGCCAGCCTTGCATAATTCGCGCCGAAGCTCCCCGCCAGATCAGCCGGCAGCCGCAGCTTGGCTGCGCTCTTCTGTACCATCGTCGGGTGGTGCATCAAACCGTCCCGCCACGCCGCCCGCTATCAAAGCGCACGTGAGCCGCTGATAGACTTCGTCCACCGATCCCGGCGAGTGATTCATAAAGATCGTGTTGGTGTGTGACTTGGCGGCAACTTCTTTCAGTGTGTCGAAATAATTGGTGATGACCACGAACTTCAGGATCTCGGTGGAGTTAATTCCCTTGAACTTGTCTTTGAAGTCTTCCACCGACTTGGCCAGCCCGTCCACGATGGCAGCGCGCTGCCCGGCAATGCCTTTGCCCAGCAGAATGTCGCGCTCCATCTGCGCCTCAGCCTCTTTCACCACGATGATCTTGTCCGCTTCGCCTTTGGCTTTCGCCGCTTCCTGATCGCGCCGCGCGGCGTTGATGTTGTCCATGGCCTGGCGAACATTATCGGGCGGGGTGATCCTGGTTACCTGCACCTTTTGCACGCCGCGGCCAAACTGCTCCATCGGGCCGTCCAGCGCTTGCTTGATGAAGTCGGCAATGGCCACCTGACTGGTGAACACCTCGTCGAAATCCATGCTGGGAACGTGGCCCAGGATCGCGTTGGCCACATAGGACTGGATCTGCACGCCCGGGTTGTAGAGCTTGTAGTAGGCGTTGCGGATGTGGTCTTCCGTGTCTTCCATCACGTACAGCTGAATGGAAACGAAGATGGTGACGAAGACGTTGTCCTTGGTCTTGGTTTCCACCTGGGTCTCGAACTGTTGCAGCTGGGTGTTGATTCTCCGCACCGCATCGATGATGGGTACTTTGAATTGCAGTCCGCGGCCGGTGACCCGCAGGAAGCGCGAATAGCGCTCGATGAGCGCGCGCTCGGTCTGGCTCACCGTAAACACTGAGCCAAATAACACGACGAGGAAGAACAAGATCACGACGACGAGCAGACCTACGAGGGGCATTGCGTCCATGTCTCCTCCTGCTGTTCGCACGGGTCGCCAATGGAAAGCCGGTGACACGATACCTGGCGGCTCATCCGTCCGACTGCGGGCAATATTTGGAACTGTGCACTGCAGTGTCTGCCCCGAAACACGCGCTGTCAATGCAAAAACGGGCTTGCCGGCACAATTCTCTTGGGCTGCTCCAGCCGGGACGCCCTATTCATCCGCGGTTTTCGAGTGAGTGGGAGAAGATCATCGTCAATCTTGCGAACTGCCAACCGGCAACGATTTTCATCCCAGGCGGTAGAAGCTGAGCGCGGCGTCACCCTGATCCAGACGGCGATAACGCACCAGTGCTCCGAAGCGTTCGTCGAGGTCAAACTTCTTGTCGTGCTCGGCGACGACGATCGTCGACGGCTGCAGCAGGCGCGAGTGCGACAGGTAGCCGAGCGTGCGCTCATACTCGCCGCGCATGCGATAGGGCGGATCGAGGAAGCAGAAGTCGCAGACTACGCCGGTCGTCTCCAGCAATTGCAGCGCTTTCGCGATGTCGCGCTCATGCACTTCGAATCCCTGTGTGATTCCGAGCGAGGCCAGGTTGTCGCGCACCAGGCGCGCGTGCTTCTTGGCCGATTCCACGAAGTAGACTTCGCGCGCTCCGCGGCTGAGCGCCTCGATTCCGACCGCGCCGGTTCCCGCGTAGAGATCGAGCCAGAGGCTGTCTTCGAGGCTGCGCGCCGCAGCGAGCACGTCGAACAGAGTTTCGCGCAGACGATCGCTGGTGGGCCGCAGATCCAGCACCGGTAGCGAGCCCAGCGGACGGCTGCGATATTGGCCGGCGATGACGCGCATGGGAAGAAGAAGCGACTAGCAATTAGCTCTCAGCAGTCGCCGATTGATTCTCGTCGGGATCGCCAGGGCTTTAGCGACTACACCGCGAGTCTTGCTCTTTGGCTAAGTGCTAAGTGCTAAGTGCTAACTGCTAAGAGCTAGTCGCCAGCTGCTAGTTGCTAGTTGCTTCTATAGAATGTACCAAGGAGTAGTTTTCGCGCATGAGAAGTTGGTCGATCCCGGCAGGGCGCTTGTTTGGTGTGGATATCCGTATCCACCTCACCTTCCTGTTTCTGCTGGCGTTTGTCTGGTTCACGCAATCGGTCACCATGGGCGCAGGCGGCGCGGCGCGCGGGCTGGCGCTGGTCGGCATCATCTTCGGCTGCGTGGTATTGCATGAACTGGGACACGCGCTGGTGGCGCGCGGCAGCGGCGTCATGGTGCGGTCCATCATTTTGCTGCCCATCGGCGGGGTGACGCTGATGGAGGACGCGGGCCAGCGCAGCAGTCCGGCGCGCGAAATCCGCATCTCGGTCGCCGGGCCGCTGGTGAACCTGATCATAGCGGCGGCGGCGGGCGCGTTCATCCTGGCGTTCTTCCCGCAGGCGAAGCTGTGGGCGCGGCCCTTGGTTTATGCCGGCAATCTGCCGCGAGCGCTGTTTTGGGGCAATGTCTTTCTTGGCGGCTTCAATCTGCTGCCGGCTTATCCCATGGATGGCGGGCGAATCCTGCGCGCCTTCCTCGCCGAGCGCATGGAGTACGTCCGCGCCACACGCCTGGCGGTCACCATTGGCCAGGGCTTTGCCATGATCCTGATTTTCGTAGGGGTGTGGAATGCCTGGTTCATGCTGATCGGCTTCTTCCTGTTTGTCGGCGCGCAACTTGAGGATCGCTCCGTCGTATTTCAATCGGTGCTGGAGAGCGTGCGTATGGAAGACGTGATGTTGACCGGCTTCTCCACGCTCTCGCCTGCCGACACGCTGGAGGACGCGCTGCACAAAGCGGTTCACACCTTGCAGGACGATTTCCCCGTCGTGCGCGGCAGCGACATGGTGGGCGTAATCAGCAAGCAGCGGATTGTTGAAGCGCTGCGCCGCAGCGGCAACGGCTACGTGCAGTCGGCGATGGTGCGAGCGTTTGAGATCGCGCAGCGCTCGGACTCGCTGGCATCAGCATTTCGCAAGCTCGGCGGCCGCGGGCTCAACATGATCCCGGTGGTCGATCAGGAGCGGCTGGTGGGGATCGTCACTATGCAGAACCTGATGCACAGCATGGCGCTGCTGGCGGAGACGAGACGGCTGCGGAGAGAGCAGGAAAGCGGATAAGGAAGCAATTAGCAATTGCCACTAGCAATTAGCCACTAGCGATTAGCAACTGGCCATGGGTGCCCCGTTCTAGCCATCCTTTGGCTAGGGTGGGGCAGTCGCACACGACGCTTGCACCAGTTCTTCTTTCCGACGCCTGCAACGCTACCGCAAATGCAACTGTCACCACGAGCGCCCGCTGTTGGCGCGAGGGATCTGCTGTTGCCTCACCCTTCACAGCAGATCCCTCGGCGGCTGAAGCCGCTTCGTGATGACAATTCAACCCGACCCTCCAAGCTCGAAACCTCGAAACTGGAAACTCGAAACTGCTCTTGAAACTGCTTCTTAGTTTTTGCCTTCCATCGCCACCGCACGCGGGAACAGGATGTTGTTCTCCAGATGGATGTGCTGGTGGAGATCGGCTTCGAAGGCCGGCAGCGCCTTATACAGTTCAGCGTAGCTCACGCAGGCATCGGCGGGAACCGCGTAGTCCCTGGTGATCGCACGTAGCTGCTTCAAGGTGTCGCCGGCGCCGTCGTGCTCCTGCATCATCATGCGCACCGGATTGACGACGGTGCCGAACATCGCCGGAGGCGCGGGCTCGCCGGCCACAATCGCTTCTTCCAGGCGAATGACATAAGGGAACAGAACCTGCTCTTCCTTCATGAGGTGGACGCTGAGTTCGCCGGCCAGCGCGTTGAACAGGTCTTGCACCTGCAATAGCTCGGGATGATTCTTGCCATGCACCGACCCGACCTTGGCAGCCAGGGCGTCGATCCGGGGACATTCCTGGCGAACGAAAACGTGGTGGGTGCTGGTGATGTGAGCAATCAGGTCGGCGAGGGGCTCGTTTTTCCAATTGCGCTCGGGCTTGGGCCGCGCGGCCGCAAGGCCCTCCTGCAGGCGCGATAACGCCTGCTCGACCGTGATGCTGGCTTCGGCACAAGCCTCGCCCAGAGTGCGGCTGCCGCCGCAACAGTAATCGATGCCCAGCTTTTCGAATTCACGGGTTGCACCCGGCAGAGCGGCGGCGAGTTCGCCAACAGTTTGGGTCGCTTCAATAGACATTGCTCAATCTCCTCGGGCGGGTCGCTTTATCACGGGATCGGAAATCGCCGCCATAACTGAACTTTAGAGCAGAGATGAAGCGTGGGATATGACTTCTGTCACGGAGAAGCGATTAGCAATTAGCAATTAGCCCGAAATCAAATGCCCCGCCCCAGCCAAGGCTGGAACGGGGCACCCAAGCGTTCCAATTCGAGACCCGCGAATAAACCTGAAACTCGAAACTGGAAACTCGAAACTGGAAACTCGAAACTGCTTTACTGCGGCCGCACCTCCATCTGGGCTTGCGGAGGCGTGGCTTGCGACTGCGGGGCGTTCTGCGGTTGCTGGCCCGGCTGTGGCGCCATCTGCGGCACATCCGGACCTCCCGGACCGAGGGGTACGATGTGCGGCGTGGTCAGCTGGTTGGGCGCGTCCGCTGGAACCACTCCGGGCACAACCGGCGGATGATTGATCTTGCCGGACTCCGCGTCGGTGAGGTCGATCCCGAGTTTGGCTAGCGTGTCGGCAGTGGAAAGATCAAGCTGCACTTTGGACTTCTCATAGTTCGTCGCGGCGGCGAGCACATTGGACTCAGCCTGCGTCAGATTGCTGGAAGCCTGCAAGACCAGCGTGCCGGTCGAGGCGCCCATGCGCAGCTTCTTCTCTTCCGCGTCCAGAGCCTCGGCAGCGTAGTCGCGCGCGGAAATTGCCGCCTGCAGCGCGACCCAATTCTGGGTCAGGGCAAACTGCGCCTGTCGCACCTGCAACTGGATGGTGTTCTCGGTCTGCAACAGAGCCAATTGCGCCTGGCGATACTCCAGATCGTTACGCACCTGGTCGGCCTGCACCTGACGGCTGCGCAACGGGATGGTGAGATTCACGCCCACTCCTTTATCCGGAGCGGTGCTGTTGAACAAGTTGCCGAAGGCGCCGGCGTAGCTGGTCGGAAATCCGGGCAAGGCGCAGCGCGACGGGTCAGTGCATAAGGCATTCGCGGGGCCGGCCAGGGCATTGGCTCCGTAGAACGCGTACAAATCGAGCGTCGGCAACAACTCATTGCGCAGCGATTTCTTGGTGATGATGTTGTTGGTGAGGGTCAGGCGCGTGGTCGCGATTTCCGGCCGTTGCTTCATGGCCGCGGCAATCAGGTCGTCCACCGAGCCCACCTCGTACTCCGACGTCGTGTTGAGCGTGTCGGTTGGAATCACCGGGGCGACGGCAAGGATTGGGTCGGCCATATTGCGCGTGACCGCGTTCTTCATCAGCAGCTGTTCCAGCTGCAGGCTCACTTGCGCGGCAATCAGGTTCTGCCTGGCAGTGGCCACTGCGCTTTGTGACTGCACCACGGTCAACGGCGCCAGCGTTCCTTGCGCAACCTGCTTCTGATTATCAGAGAGCGTTTTGTTGGCCAGATCCAACGCGCGTTGCTGCACCTCGACGTTCTCGTAGGCGTTGACCAGGTCCCAATAGATGTTCTCGATCTGCGAGACGGTGGTGATGATCTGATCGCGGAAGGTGATCTCGGTGATCATCTTGTTATTGCGCGCGATGCGCAGGTAGCGCAGGTTGGGATCGTAGCCAAATCCCTGCAGCAGATGCTGCCGCAGCTGAAAGGTGAAGCTTGGCGTCAGCGTGGGATTGAGGGTGTTGTTGATAGAGTTTTGCCAGAGGCGCGTGTTGTCGAAACCGGCGGTCAGCAACGTTCCCGTAGGAAATCCCTGGGTGTAGTTGAAATTGGCCGTCGTGGTGTTCGCGTATAACTCGTTGGTACCGGTGAAGACGGTATTGGATTCCGGAGTAACCGAGTGTCCGATTTGCACTGTGCCGGTGATGACCGGATCGTAGCTATCCAGCGGCGGTCCTTCGCCCTGGGTTGAAGTGACCAGACCGGCCGCGCCAGCGCCTGCGCCGCCCACGCCGATCGAGGTTCCACCGACACCGGTACCGGTTGCGCCAGTCGTGGAAGTTCCGGTACCGCCGGCCGCGGTCGTGCCCGTCTGACCGCCGGGCGTTCCCTGCAGCAGGCCGGCGTTGACGCCCAGCGCCACCGCGCCCGAAGAAGTTCGCAGAATATCGGTGTCGGCGATCGAAAGGTTGTAGCGTTGAATGCCGATGTCGAGATTGTTCTCCAGCGCCAGCGTCACCGCGTCATTCATCGAAAGATACATCTTGCCATCGCGGATCATCCGATCGACCCGAGTCGAATTCTGCGCTCGCAGCGGCGCCACATTACGCGGCGCATAAATGATGAAGGGGTTGGGCCACTGCCAGCGCCCGCGGGAGTAATCGTATTCCGAATAGGGGTGCGCGTTGTGCTGCGGACCGGGAGCTTGGGGCAGCGGCGTCAGCGTCGAAGTCTGCTTCTCCAATTCCGTTGGCGTAGGCGTGGGCTGCTGCGGTGCGGAGTTTGCGTCCGATGCCGCGGACTGGGCGGGCGGCGGAGCGTTCTGCTGCTGGGCCGCGGGCGCGGTGCTCGACTGCTGAGCCGAATCCTGGGCAGCGCTGAAGCCTGTGAGCAGGCCGATCAGCAACAGCGAACATAGATACGCTGGAAGAGAGGCAAGACGATTGGATGTCGGACTGGAAACAAACATGCTTCGCTTCTCCTGGAAGGACGCTAAGAGTTCTGCCTGCCTTTGCGGCGATTTTGCTGTCGCCTTGAATCACCCATCGACCGCAAAATCGGCGCTTGATGGGGGCTCCGGCCGCCGTCCCAACCAGCGCAATCCGCGCGGGTCAGGAGACTTAGATTTTGGACAGTTCGGCGGAGATTCGATCTCAGGTGCCGTTGCAGGGGATGGAGATTAATCTCAACCTCATACACACTTGGTCACCACGGAAGCACGAAAAACACGAAATGTTTTGGGAATTATTTTCCGTGACTTCCGTGATTCCCTGGTGATTCGTTCTGGTGAACCGCCAGATCACGGTGCGAAAAGGTTAGTATAGCCGACACATTACTGCGACAAGTGGCCGCTTTACATAGCTTTACACTGCTTAACAGATCGAAAAGGTTGGGCGGTAGAGCGATTCATTGCCAATATGCTTGGAACGGACGGGTGTGCGGTTCAATCAATAAAGTGCCATCCCGAGCGAAGCGCAGCGCAGTCGAGGGACCTGCTGTTACTGGTGCGATTCGAAGGTCATGAGTTAATGGAAAAGGCCGCGAAAAGCAGGTGCCCCGACTCTTCGCCAAGGGCTGGCTCGTCGCTCGGGATGACAAAGTTAGAAATGAGGGATAGGTGTCCCGCAATCTGAAAATCACGCTGGCCTATGACGGCTGGGAGTTTCACGGGTGGCAGATCCAGCCGGGCGTGCCCACTGTGCAAGGCACGCTGGCCGATTGCCTGAAGCGACTGACCGGCGAAGACGTTCTGCCGCAAGGCTCGGGGCGCACCGATGCCGGAGTTCATGCGCTGGCGCAGGTGGCTTCGGTGCAACTGGAAAGCCCAATCCCGGAGAAGAATCTGGTCGTCGCGCTGAATGATGTGCTGCCGCCCTCGGTGCGGGTGAACTCGGTTCAGCTTGTGCCGGACAGCTTTCACGCCCGGCATTCGGCGACGGCCAAGAGCTATCGCTATCGCATTTATCGCGGAGACGTCTGCCCACCGTTTCTGGCGCGCTACGTTTATCACGATCCTTATCCGATGGATGAAGAAGCGGTCATCCGCGCATCCGAGGCAGTTGTGGGCACGCATGACTTCACTTCGTTTGCGGCCTCGGATCCGGACCGAAACGCGCGCATGGCTCAGATAGTCACTGCCCTGCCCGGGCTAACCGAAGGCCAGAACGGGGCACCCATAACGGACGATGACGACACTTCCCATTCTGGAAAGCTGACCAACGTCCGGACCATTCACTCCTCACTGTGGGCCCGCACCAAGGACGAATTGATCTACACTGTGCGAGGAGACGGATTTCTGCACCACATGGTGCGCAATCTGGTCGGAACATTTCTGCTTGTCGGCAAAGGTTCGCTGCAGATTGGCGACGTGCCCACCATCCTGGAAGCCCGCAATCGCAGTGCAGCCGGACCCACGGCCGCCGCTTGCGGTTTGTATCTGGTCAGCGTGGAGTACTAGAGGAGTGGATTATTAATGGGTGGAGCACGCCTTTTAGGCGTGCATGATCTCATGGCAATTGAGAATCGCGCTTTAGCACCTGCGGTAAACGGTTTCTGACCTCAGCGGCTGAAGCCGATTCATGATGAGGCCTTCGGAAATGCACCGCTGAAGCGGTGCTCCACCCAGCCGCTTGAAGAACGGGCCTATCCCATGGCAACGGAAGCCGGGTGCCCCATTCTGGCCTTTATTTGGCCAGGGTGGGGCAGTATTCCATCGGGTCCGAACTGCCCGCCCTAGCCAAAGGATGGCTAGAACGCGGCACCCAAGCACTTTGATTGCAGTGTGGAATACAACTGCGAAGACGACACCAACCATGGCAACCGAAGCAAAAATCGCCAGCACCGCAACTCTCGTAAGCAGCAATCCAGCAACCGGTGAAGTTCTGGGCGAACTGCCCTGCGCAACGCCCGACGATGTCCGCAACGCGGTCCTGCGCGCCAAAACCGCTCAGCCTCGATGGGAGGCCACTTCGGTTCGCGATCGCATCGCCATTCTGCGCAAGTTTCAGCGGCTGCTGAGCGACCGCCGGGACTCGGTCGCGCAACTGATTTGCCGCGAGGTCGGCAAGCCCACCGCCGAAGCGCTGGCCACTGAAGTCCTCGTCGTGCTGGATGCAACCGAGTTCTGCATTCGTCATGCCCACGGATTTCTCCGCGCCAAGCCGCTGCCGCACGGCAACATCCTGATGAATATCAAGCGCGGCAAACTGCTGCGGGAGCCGTACGGGGTGATCGGCATTATCGCGCCGTGGAACTATCCGTTCTCCACGCCGGCCAGCGAAACCCTGGCCGCACTGGTAACCGGCAACGCGGTTGTGCTCAAACCTTCCGAACTCACACCGCTGATTGCGCTGGAGCTGGAGCGGCTGTTCCGCGATGCAGGGCTGGATCCCGCACTGTTCCAGGTGATGGTTGGCGAAGGGCCAACCGGTGCGGCACTGGTGGAGTCACCGGTCGACAAGCTGATCTTTACTGGAAGCGTCGCGACCGGGAAGCGAGTCGCGGAGTCCGCCGCGCAACGATTGCTGCCAGTCGTGCTGGAGCTCGGCGGCAAGGATCCGATGATCGTTCTGGAAGACGCTAACCTTGACGTGACGACCAGCGGCGCGCTGTGGGGCGCGTTCATGAACGCCGGCCAGACGTGCCTCTCGGTCGAACGCTGCTATGTGCATCGCAGCCTGTACGCGCCGTTTCTGGAGATGTGCCGCAAGAAGATTGGCAAGCTGCGCATAGGCAATGGCATCGATTCGGAGGCCGAGGTCGGCCCGATGATTCACGAGCGGCAGCTCCGGATTGTCGAGGAGCAGGTCAACGATGCGGTCGAGCGCGGCGCTCGCGTGCTGACCGGCGGCAAACGCCTGAGCGAGATCGGTCCCAACTACTACGCTCCCACGCTGCTGGCCGACGTGACCCACGACATGCGGATCATGCAGGAGGAAACCTTCGGCCCGGTGCTGCCGGTGGCGCCGTTCGACACCGATGACGACGCCGTACGACTGGCCAACGACAGCGATTTCGGCCTAGCTGCCAGCGTCTGGACGCATAACCGCCGGCGCGGCGAAGCTGTGGCAGCACGCGTTAAGGCGGGCACGGTCATGCTCAACGATATGATCTCGTCGTTCGGCATCGCCGATGCGCCGCACGGTGGCATCAAGCAGAGCGGCATCGGCCGCACCCACGGCGAGTTGGGAATGCAGGAAATGGTTCAGGTGAAATACCTCAACGTGGATCTGCTTCCCGGGGTGCCAAAACCGTGGTGGTTTGGCTATGGCAAGCGCTACCAGCAGCAGATGGACGGGTTAGTCAATTTCCTGTTCGCCCGGAGTTGGATCGCCAGGCTGAAGGGCGGATTGCGCTCGATGGGATTACTGCGGCGCTCGAGCAGGATCTAGTTGTGGTCGGGAGCGCGCTTCTCACGCCACGTCGCGGCGCGACCGCCCACGCCTCACCGGAGAACGTTCCAGCCGGCGCTGCACCCGTTGGATCAGCAGATCGGCCAAGTCGAGATACTTGCGGATCCACGCGGGATGACCCGTCTCGTTCTCTAGCTCGTCTTTGGCCGGACCTACAATCTTCTGCCACGGATTCGACTGATGCTCGTTACTCTCCGCTTCAGTTCGGCCCCGGAACTTTAGCATGAATGGCAAAATGCCCTTCTTTCATAATCTGTTAGATGGTGCGCCGGGCAGGCGGTTTGCATGTCCAAGTACGGGAACTTGAAGTCATCATCCGCGACATTTTTCCCTCCAAGTCATAGCGATATCGGGCACAATAAGGGATACTGAAGCCTAAAATCGATGTAGCTGGTAACGACCCTTGGGGTGGATAATCTAAAGGTATCGAGTGGAGTGTCGCGGGCTAAAGTCCGCCCCTGCCTCAGACGATGGCGCTTTTACGCTGGCCTGAAGGCCAGATCTGCCAAAAGATACTCCGGCGTTGTGGGGACGTCGGAACAATGTGGGGTGACAACTAAGTGTCGGCCAATATTTCCGAGCTGATTTACGACTGGAACACCATCTATGCCAAGTCGATGATCCCGGCTGGGCGGGTTCTGCTGAATGACGAATCGCTGCGCGACGGCTTGCAGTCTCCCTCGGTTCGCGACCCAACCATCGAAGAGAAGATCGACATTCTTCACCTGATGGATGCCATCGGCATCAACATGCTCGACATCGGCTTGCCCGGCGCGGGCCCGCGTGCGCAGGCGCACTGTGAGGCCCTGGCGCGTGAGATCGGCCGCGCCAATCTGAAGATCAAGCCCAACTGCGCCGCCCGCACCCATCAGAATGACATTCGCCCTGTTGCCGAGATCGTCGAGGCCACCGGCGTTCCTGTCGAGGTAGCGACCTTCATTGGCTCCAGTCCCATCCGCCGCTACACCGAAGACTGGACCGACGACTTTTTGCTTCGCACCACCGAAAACGCAGTGAAGTACGCGGTCGGACTTGGTCTTGACGTAATGTACGTGACCGAGGACACCACACGCTGCGATCCCGAGACCATTCAGCGCCTCTACAGCACCGCCATTCGCTACGGAGCCAAGGCCATCGTCATTTGCGACACCTGCGGACACGCCACGCCGATGGGCGTGGTTGCGCTGATGCATTTCGTCATCAACGAAGTAGTGAAGCCTTCGGGCGAGAACATTCGCGTGGAGTGGCACGGGCATTGCGATCGCGGCTTGGCGGTTGCGAATTCCATCGCCGCGCTGGTTGCCGGAGCCGAGGTTGTGCATGCCACGGCGTGCGGAATCGGCGAGCGCGTCGGCAACACGCAGATGGATCAGATGCTGGTGAATCTAAAACTTCTCGGCATCGAGCCATGGAAGAGCCAGGACCTCACGCAGCTGAAGCAGTATTGCAATGCGGTCTCTAAGGCGACCGGCGTGCCGATCCCGAAGAACTATCCCGTAGTCGGCGACGACGCCTTCCGCACCGGCACCGGCGTTCATGCCGCCGCCCTCATCAAGGCCTACCACAAGAAGGATGACATGCTGGCCAACAGCATCTACTCCGGCGTGCCCTCGCACTTCTTCGGCATGGAGCAGATCATCGAGGTAGGTCCGATGAGCGGCAAGTCCAACGTGCAGTTCTGGCTGGAAAAGCATGAGATCCCCGCAACCGACGAGTTGGTCGACCGCATCTTCCAGCGCGCCAAAGAATCGGACCGCATGCTCACCGACGAGGAGATCATGGAAACGGTCACGACGGCGAATGGGATGAAGGAAGAGCTGGCGTCGTAGGGTATCGCCGCGCTCAGAACAACTCGCTGTGTGATCCCAAGCGCACCAGTTCCAGTGTGTCTTTGTCAGGCGTTCTATAAATCAAGACGAGATCGGGTTTGATGTGACAATCCCGGTGATCTTTCCACTCGCCGGTGAGAGCATGGTCGTAATGTCGCGCTGGCAGCGGCTGGTCCTCGCTGAGCAGCCTCACAACTTCCAAGAATAGGTCGTCCAAACTCGCGCGGTGTCGCCCAGCGTTCTTCCGCCGGTAATCCCGAGTGAACTGCGTGGAGTACCTAATCTTTCTCATTCAGCGCAGCCAGGAGGTCTTCCGGGCTCTTGGCAGTTCGTAATTCACCACGCCGTGCCGCCTTCATCGCCTCAATTGTCTTGGCATTCGGGGTCCGGATCTCGAAAGGCAGGGTTTTCTCCGCCGCCACTCTCACTAGCAGGAGCCGGAAGGCGTCTGAGACAGTCAATCCCATTGACTTCAGCACGGCAGCTGCCTGATTCTTTACGCGCCCATCGATCCGGGCACGGACCACTGCATTCGCGGGCATAATTACCTCATCACCTCTGAGCCACATTGTAGCTCTTCTCTCTACTCCCCTGCCGTATTACCATTGAACTTCTCCATGCCCCCGCTCCCGCCAGTTCGCCTTACTTCCGCAGAAGCAACATCCACCAGCGAGTCGCGCGGATTGCGCTCGGCGCAGCAGCAAGTCGCGCGCATCGCCGAACTGCGCCGCGTGCACGATGCCTTTGCCTGGTTTCGCGCCCACGCCCGTGAACTGGAAGAGTTGCAGCTGGAAATCACTTCCATCCCTTCTCCGCCGTGGGGCGAAGGCGCGCGCAGCGAGTGGCTGGCGCAGCGCTTCACCGCTATCGGGCTGTCCGACGTTCATCGCGACGAGTTGGGCAACGTGCTCGCCATTCGGCCGGGGGTCGATCCGCGCGCTCCCTTCATCGCGCTCAGCGCGCACATTGACACCGTGTTCCCCGCGGGCACGCCCACGCATGTGCGGCGCGATGGCGGCAAGCTCTACGGTCCCGGCGTCTCCGACAATTCCTCCGGGGTGGTCGCGCTGCTGGCCATGTCGAGCGCGATGCAAGCCGTCGGTCTGGCCAACACCGCGCCCATTCTGTTCATCGGCGATGTCGGCGAAGAAGGCGAAGGCGATCTGCGCGGCATGCGGCACATCTACAAAGAGCCGCGGTGGTCGGCGACCATCGCTTCGCTGGTAGTGCTGGACGGCGCGGGCAGCGACACGATTATTGCGGAAGGCCTCGGCAGCCGGCGCTACGAGATCATCGTGCGCGGCCAGGGCGGGCACTCGTGGAGCGACTTCGGCGTAGCCAATCCTATCGTGGCGCTGGCGCGCATCATTGACCGCTTCACCCGCACCCCGGTTCCCGTCTCGCCCAAGACGACTTACAACATCGGCATCATTAGCGGCGGGACGTCGGTAAACTCGATTCCCGAGTCGGCGACCATGCGGGTGGACACGCGCTCCGCCTCGGTTGACGAACTGGATCGCTTGGAGCGCGCGCTGCATGAGGCGGTCGATCATGTGATCCCGGAGATCACCGGCCGCAAAAAGCAGGAGTTGCTGACTGCCGAGGTGCGCGTGATCGGCAATCGTCCGGCGGCTGATCTGCCGACCGAATCGCAACTGCTGAAGACGATTCGCGCCGTCGATGCGCAGCTCGGCAATACCGCTCGCATTCAGCGCGCCTCGACCGACGCCAACATTCCACTCTCGCTGGGACGCGAGGCCATCGCCATCGGCGCCGGCGGCAGCGGCGGCGGCGCTCACACCATTCACGAATGGTATGACCCCAGCGGCCGCGATCTCGGGCTAAAGCGCATTCTGCTGCTCACCCTGGCGCTCAGCGGAGTCGCCGACGAATGATGTTGTGCCTGCTGCTGATCGTCTCGCTCATGACAACGAATGCAAGTTCATCCAGCGGCAGCCCGGCATCGGCAAGCAGCGACGCCCCAGACGCTATCTTCCTCAATGGCGATATCTACACCGAGTCGACTCCGGCTCGCGCGCAGGCGATGGCGGTGCGCGATGGCCGCATCGTCGCCGTCGGATCGAATGACGACATTCGCAAGCTGAAGCGCGATCACACGCAGGTGGTCGATCTCGGCGGACATTTCGTCATGCCGGGATTCAACGATGCGCATATGCATCTCGCTTACGGCGGACGGCAAGCGCTGGAGGTCAATCTGGTCGGCGTGAAGTCGCTGGCCGAGATGCAGCGGCGCATCGCCGAGCATGCCAAGACGACTGCGCCGCAGGACTGGATCGTCGGCGGCGGTTGGGACCACACGCTGTGGCCGGGTGAGAAGCTGCCTACGCGCCAGGACATCGACGCGGTCACCGGCGATCATCCCGCGGTGCTCTCGCGTGTCGATGGTCACATTTCCGTTGCCAACACGGCCGCGCTCAAGGCGGCCGGAATGCTGGCGAAGATTCCCGATCCGCCGGGCGGCGAGATTGATCGCGATGCCAGCGGCCAGGCCACCGGCATCGTTCGCGAGACGGCACGTGTAGCGATGATGACAAAGGCTCCGAGACCGTCGCTGGCATTGCGCCGGAAAGGAATCGAACTCGCGCTGGCCGATGCCGCGCACTGGGGACTCGCGTCGGCACAGGATTATTCCGACTGGGAAGATTTCCTGATCTATCAGGATCTGGAGCGCGAAGGCAAATTGACGCTGCGCATCAGCGAGTGGATTGCGTTCAACCAGCCTGTCGATCTGCTGGAGAAGCATCGCGCTGCGCAGCCTGCCGAGGATTCGCTGCTGCACACTGCGATGCTCAAGGGCTTTATGGATGGCTCGCTTGGCTCGCGGACGGCGGCGCTGCTGGCGCCGTATTCTGACGACCCCGGCAACTCCGGCATCCCGCAATACGACCAGCCCACGCTAAACCGCATGGCGGTGGAGCGGTCGGCCGCGGGATTTCAGCTGGGATTTCATGCCATCGGCGATCGCGCGGCCCAGATGGCGCTCGACGCCTTTTCCGAAGTCGAACGCGACGCCCGCCAGAACGATCGCATGCGCGACTTCCGTTTTCGCATTGAGCACGATCAGGTGATCGCGCCCAACCAGTTTGCGCAGTTCCGCCAGTTGGGCGTCATCGCGTCGGTGCAGCCGTGTCATTTGCTTACCGACATGAATTGGGTGATCGAGCGGATCGGGCCGGAGCGCGCCAAGACGTCGTATCCGTGGAAGCAGTTCCTCGACAACGGCGTGCGCCTGGCGTTTGGGACGGACTTCCCGGTCGAGCCGATGAATCCGTTCCGCAATGTTTATGCGGCGGTGACGCGAAAGAACGAGGCCGGAACCAAGGAATTTTTCCCGGAGCAGAAGATCACGATCGAACAGGCGCTGGCCGCGTATACAACCGGCGCAGCGTATGCCCAGTTTGCCGAGAAAGAAAAAGGAACGCTCGCGCCCGGGATGTTGGCGGATTTTGTGGTTCTGGATCGCGATCTGACCAAGGTCGCGCCGCCGGAGATTTTGAAGACGCAGGTCCTGCGCACGGTGGTCGGAGGAAAAACGGTGTATGAGGCGCCCCGATAAAGCCGTAACGACCGTGTTAGTTTTCGGCTTGACGAATCAGAGACGAAGCTTGCGGCGCCCGCGCACCGACCAAGAGAAAACTACTTGAGGAGCGCACCGACGATGAGAAGGACACCGCCAGTCAGGGTGCATGCCGCCTTGATTGTTCTTGTCCATCCACCGACGCGATTGATCGCTTCCGTGAACGGCCACGCAACCTGCTTGCCGGTGGCCGCTTGAAACTCTTGTCTCCATCTGCCAGGGTCGCACTCGCCATAGATGACGCGTCTTCTGAGGGTCTCGCTGAGGAACCATGCCCCGATTACGCTTGTGGCCAGCGCGAACATAACGCTGATCAAAGACCATTTTGCCCAAGGACTGTGCAAGATGCCGTCAACGGACGAGCCAAAAATCAGCCAGTTGGCCGCGATAAGCCCATAGCACATCTGCAGGCTGGTGTCGGTAAGCCTGCCGGTCCAGTACCCGAACTCCTCGAAGACCTTCTTGAGAGCGTCCTCCGGAGTGGCGTAGAGAACGTTAGTTGCCTGCTCTTCGGTCGGTCGCGTCGCTACCTCCTGTTTCGGCAACATTGACTATCTCAGTGGCCGGGACCAGGACTCTTCTTGGCACTCTTCTTGGCAGCTTTCTTGGCAGCTTTCTTGGCAGCTTTCTTCGTCGCCATAATCTAGCCCCTTTCGTTTGGGAAGCACGAAATGTGATTTTGCATTATATGGCTGAACTGGCCGGGACGCTGCAGAAATATCTCGGTGTCGACCTGAAGCAGAGTATAGGGGGTACCAGCATCGCGACAAGACGCGGGGCAGTACCTCCCTCCCAACAAACACAAAAGCTTCACGGCTAGGGTCGCCGCCGAAATGGAAGAAAGGCAGCGTAACGATCGGCGCTGGGACATCTGAACCGTCGCTCTCCTTACCGGCATCCTACCTGTTGCAGGTTGGTGACCAACCGCGTGACACGGTCGTCTGAAGCTTGAGAACCATCGTGATTCCCCCCACCAATCACAGTCAAAAAGCGGCGACTGTATAATTTCCATTTGGGCTTTATCGCTGGAGGATAGTGAATGGATTCGCAAGCTTCGGGTTTCAGGCAAAGAATGAAAGCCAATCGCTTTGCCTCGACGGTGGTAATCCTGGCGACACTTTCGCTGGGCATCCTGATTGGCACGGTCGTATCTGGGGCCGTTAAGGGCAATCAGCAGGGCAGCTCGGCCGACGCGACGCCGCTGAAGGTTCCCAATCCCGTCCAGATGTCAAATCAGTTCTCCACCATCGCGCGTCAGCTGGAGCCGTCGGTGGTCAACATCAATACCGAAACCACGCTGAAGAATCCGCACAAGCGCATGATGCCGGGAGCTCCCGACGACGGCCAGGGCGGCGGCGGCGGCGACGAGGACAATCCTTTCCAGGATTTCTTTAACCGCTTCTTCGGCGGCCAGCCGGGCGGGGGTGGTCAGGGCGGCGGTCAGTTCGGAGGCCAGCCCGATATGCGCGAGCGCTCGCTGGGCTCGGGCGTCATCGTCGACCCCAAGGGCTACATCGTCACCAACAATCACGTGGTCGATAAGGCCGACAAGATTCGCGTCAACCTGATGGGCGATCCGGAGACGGTCACCTACACCGCGACCGTGATCGGCACCGATGCCGAGACCGATCTGGCGGTGATCAAGATCGACGCCAAGAAGCCGCTGCCCGCGGCCAAGCTGGGCAACTCCGACAGCATGAATGTCGGCGACTGGGTGCTGGCCATCGGCAGCCCCTTTGGCCTGAATGAAACCGTGACCGCCGGCATCGTCTCGGCAATCGGCCGCAACATCATACCGACGCGCCAGTTTGAGTCGTTCATCCAGACCGACGCGGCCATCAATCCCGGCAACTCGGGCGGCCCGCTGGTCAACATGAACGGCGAGATCATCGGCATCAACACCGCCATCTACACCAGCGGCGGCGGCTATCAGGGCGTCGGCTTTGCCATGCCGTCGAACACCGTGGTTACCGTTTACAACCAGCTCATTGGCCCCGAGCACAAGGTCTCGCGGGGATCGATCGGGGTGCAATTCAATGCCGTGCCCAACCCGGCGGTGGCGCGCGTCTATGGCGTGCAGAGCGGTGTGACCATTGCCAGCATCACGGCCAACGGCCCGGCTGAAAAAGCCGGTCTGAAGACCGGCGACACCATCATCTCGGTCAACGGCAAGCCGGTGAAGAACGGCGACGAACTGGTGGCCGACATTTCCGCGCTCAAGCCGGGTACTACGGCGAAGCTGGGATACATCCGCAACGGCAAAGAGCAGAATGCGGAAGTGACGATTGCCGATCGCTCCAAACTTTTCGCCGCCCGTCTGGGTGGCGAAGAAGCGCAGGGCGAGGAAGGCCAGCCCGAGGAGAGCAAGTTCGGCGTCGTCGTCAAGGGCATTACGCCGGATTTGGCCAACCGTTATCAGCTGCCTAATACCAAGGGCGTGATTGTTCAGGAGGTTAAGCCCGATGGCTTCGGCGATACCGCCGGACTGGGCCGCGGCGACGTCATCCTGGAGATCAACAAGCAGCCGGTGAACAATGAGGAGGATTTCCGTCGTATCGAGTCGCAGTCGAAGAGCGGCCAGGACGTGGTGTTCCTGGTGCGGCCACGCGGCACGCGCGACAACTCCACGGTGTTCATGGGAGGCACGCTACCGTAACCCGAACGACACCCCGGCCGGTCGCCGGGGTGTTAACTCACCAGCAATCTCGCGAGGGGCGCAGGCGCATCAGAGAGGATCGATGGCCTGCGCCGCTCTGTTCCGTTCCGGGACCGGGGTTTGCCAACTGGGCACCGGGGTGATTTTTGTGGTTCCCAAATGTATTAACGCTTAATTACAATGGGCAGTCATTTGCAGCTCCCTTATGCCGTGACAGAGAGGTGGGTCGTTGCCTAGCGAAACACGAACATTCCAAATCGCCAGTGTGTTTCTGGTGTCGCTGTCGCTAGCCGGATGGGCCGGAGCCAGCACCACCACTCAGTCAAAGAGCAAGCACGCGCCGGTTCCGAGCACGCATCATAGTTCCAGCAGCCATCATTCCTCCAAGCGTGCAACCAAGACGGCAACCGCTCCGCGCTCGCACGGTCAGCACTCGATCGACCAGGGACGAACGGTCGCGATCCAGAGTGCGCTCATCCGCGAGCATTACCTCACGGGCGAGCCCACTGGCGTCTGGGACCAGGAGTCGAAGGACGCGATGCTGCGCTACCAGGCCGCCAACGGCTGGCAGACCAAGATCACGCCCGACTCCCGCGCGCTCATCAAGCTGGGACTTGGGCCGGATCACACCGGACTGCTGAATCCGGAGACCGCCAGCTTCCCTTCGCCGCATGAGCTGGGCGTCGACAACCAGACCCAGCCCGGCGGAGCCAGCGACAACCAGTAGCAACAAGACAGATTCGAGTTGAGCGAGGCGCGGGCAACCGCGCCTTTTGCTTTGGTGCGACTCAGCTCTGATGTACTCTAACCAGCGAGGTAATTCGCATGCCCGGCAAAGAGCACGACCTGCAGATCGACTATATCGAATTTCCCGCGACCGACATTGAAGCGACCAAGCGTTTCTATCAGCAGGTCTTTGGCTGGAAGTTTCAGGACTACGGCCCCGACTACACCAGCTTCCTCGACGGCCGCCTGGCCGGCGGATTCAACAAGGATGCCCATCCTGCTGCGCCGAGCACCGGCAAGAGCAGTGGCCCGCTCATTGTGATCTATGCTGCTTCGCTGGAAGAAATCTATGCCGACGTCAAGAGCGCCGGCGGCACGATCGTGAAGGAGATATTCGGATTTCCTGGCGGCCGCCGCTTCCACTTCACCGATCCCAACGGCAACGAGCTGGCCGTCTGGAGCGAGTAAGTCCAAGCACCTGGCTGCAGCACTTTCGGTCATGGGCCGGCGATGGGCACGCCGCTCATGACCTAAGCTCTTCCTGCCGATGAAACCTCAGGCTCCGCCCTGCACTATGACCGGAGGTTCCATGCGCTGCGTCGTTTGCGCGTTGTTGTTCGCTTGCTCCGTCCTGGCTCAAGATCAAACTTCAGCGCCGCCCAAGGCCGACGGTTCCCGCGGCGCCTTTTATGTGGACGGGATCGTGTATCAGTATGCCGTGGGCAGGGACTACACCGTGGTCGCCGCTGCCCATCCCGTCATTAACCGGAAATACCTGGCAGTGAAGCTGCGCGTGTACAACGCGGGACGGCATTCGGTGACCATCAAGCCGGAGGACGTGCTGCTGCAGGACGCGATCCGTGGCCACGCGGTCGCGGCTGTCTCTGCCGCCGAGTTGGCCAAGAAGCTGCGCAAGCCGTACAACATGGCGCGCTATAGCGTGGGCGCCATGGGCGGTAGCGATCCGCAAGGACCCATTACCGCCGACATGCTCAACCCGCAGATGCTGGAGATGATGCGCGCCATCGCGGCACGTGCCAACGGCAACGCCATGCCCGGCGGCAAGAACCTGCTCTACACCGACACTCCAGGCGCGCTGGATGCTGACGACGAGCCCGCCCGGCCCACCGAATGCGATCCGGCGTGCCGGCTGCGCGGGCACGAAACCCAGGGCCCCGATCCGCTGGCCCAGCTCCAGCACCAGGCTTCGGCGGACTATGTTGAGCAATGCGGCCTGCTGGCCAACACCATTCCTCCCCGAAGTAATGTGGCCGGCGTTCTCTACTATCCGCTAGGCAAGTTGTCGGAGAGTGCCGCGGCCGATCATGGCAAGAAAGGTCGCGCTGTGCGGGTGACCATCGCTGTCGGTGGCGAGAGCTTTCAGTTCGACTTGGGAGTGGAATAGGGGCTGTTGACTGGGATAGACGAGGTTAGCATCCAAAGGCGGGACCACGAACCTGGGGCACTGGTACCGGACACGCGAAACCGTTCTGACTGCCGCTGCCTATCGCGCTCGTGTTTCCCAAAACGGGAACTAAACCGTTTGCCATCAACCAGTTCCATGATGGGAAATCGCGTTTAAATGCGATTTAAGACACGATCTCGGATTTTGAGTAGTCCAGGTCGTCTCGCAGCTCGAACGCGGCTGTGCGGGCGATTCTGTGCAATCTGGAGGTATCCAGATCATCCACCGATAGTGCTAGTGCATACTACAATTAAAATGCTATAGAGATGGCGTATGTTGTGTCACTTTATGGCCATTCGCGAGCGGTCACACATGCGCGATCACGGGGCGGCCGCAGGCCAACGGGTAAGGATCATGATCCAGCCAGCCAATCGAGCAGCTTCGCCAACTCACCTCCGTTGACGATGTGACACATAATGTGTCACATTGGGGTCATGCCCTCCGTGAATATGCGCCAGCTCCGCGACACCCGTCAGCTGAAAGCCTGGCTGCGCGCCGGCAAGACCATCGAACTGCGCGAGCGGGATCGCCTCATCGGACGCATTGTTCCCGCCCATAGAGACCAGCCGCCCGGCGAGATGCCTGACTTCGCCGCCCGGGCGAAGAAGATCTTCGGTGACCGCATTCTTGACTCCGTAGATACGCTCATCGAACAGCGGAGACGGGCACGCTATTGAGCATCTACGCTGACTCTAGCTTCTTCGTCTCACTCTACCTGCCCGACCGGCATTTCACGCAAGCGCAGCGTCTCGCGGCCCAACACGCGCGGGTTTGGCTGACGCCACTGCATCGAGCAGAGTTGGCAAGCACCGCCGCGCAGCAGCTTTTCATGAAGAAAATTTCGGCCGCGGAGGCGCAAAAGGTCCTGAGGGAATTTCAGCGCGATCGCGAAGCTGGATTCTGGATGGAGGCGCCTCTGGCCGATGCGGTGTTTGACCGATGCGTGCAGCTCACGCAGCAGTATGCGAGCCGGGTAGCCATGCGGACGTTAGACACACTGCACGTCGCCTCGGCGTTGGAACTCGGAGCCGAGCGCTTCTGGACCTTCGACGAGCGCCAGGCCAAGCTGGCGCGGGCTGTAGGGCTCAAGAGATGAGCGGTCCCTTCGCATCCCGGTGAGAGGCCTATCGGTCCCTGACCCTCCATCCCCGATATACCCAAATCGGGAGCCGCAACAACAATCTCACACCTTGTCCTTGACAACGGGGGTTATTCTCTTCTTACTTGGGGTTATCAGTTGCAACAAGAGGGCTCGATGCGCTACGCGACCCGCCATGTTCTCTTCTGTCTGCTGATCTGCAGCAGCGTACTTGCGGCACAGAACAATCCGTCCCAGGCTCCGCCGCCAACCACTCCGCCGCCCAACAAGGTGCAACAGCCTCAGCCGCCGGGCACCCCTGCGGCCAACAAGCCCGCGGTAAACAAGACGACAGCAGCCAAGCCGGCGCAAGGCGGTACGCAGCAGCAGAATCAGCAGCAACCCAAACAACAACCAGGCAATCCGCCGCAAACTCCGACTCAGCCCAACGCCGCGAAGGACCTGTTAACGCCGAAGGGCCCGGTGATATCCCCCGCGCCCGACTTGCCGGCAACGGTTCGTGGTACGACGGTGACGGTGAAGCTGACCCCGGATAGCGGCCCCCTGCCAGCACAGGGCGTAAAGGTAGTTCTGCGCACCGGCAACGAGGATCCGAAGAAGGGGGAACCAGACAAGCTGGACGCGACCGTCGCCTCCGATGGCAAGAGTCTGACCTTCCAGATTCCCAAAGACCATATCGCCAGCGGGCGTTATCTCGTCTACGTCGCCTACGATGCGACGGAGTTGCCCGTGCCCGGCGACTTGCGAGTCGTGGATGACAACCAGTTGAAGGTCAAGGTCGATTCCATTTGGCCGGGGACCGATTATGCCTCCAACTCTGAGAAGGCGAAAAACGGGGATAGCCTATACGACCTGGTGATCTCCGGCGAAAACCTGGCGCCCACGCCCAACGACAATGGCATTGAGGTAGTGGGCCAGGGACTGTTGACGGCAGGCAGCGCCGAGGAATGCCGGAACTACGCGAATACGGGAATCTACGACAAAATCTGCCTCTCCTACGACCTTGGAATGGAAACCCGCAAGCTCAACGTCAAGGGCTTTCATCCTGCGCATTACGAGGGCCCGGTGGTTTTTCGGGTTCACGTTGGCGACAACGTCTCCGACGCCCAGCGCGTCACCTTCTCCAATATTGACGAATCAAACCTGCGGCTTCTGGCCACGGCAGTCTCTTTGTTGATTGCCCTGATTATTCTGGGCATCGTCTGGAAAGGTGTGAGCCTCTACCGCCAGGGCGAAGACTATGGCGTCGTCTCGTTCTTCTTCCTGGACAAGGAGACCAACTCCTACAGCCTGTCGAAATTCCAACTGGTGGCGTGGACTGCGGTCGCCGTCTTTGCTTATGTCTATATCTTCTTCTGCCGGACATTGATCCAGTGGGACTTCACCTTTCCGCCGATCCCCAACGGCTGGCCCACGCTTCTGGGCGTGAGCGCAGGCACCACCGTAGCGGCGGTCGGGATCACGTCAACTCGCGGATCGAAGGGAGCCGGCCCGCCCAAGCCAACCTTTGCCGATTTCATCAGCAGCGGGGGATTGGTGGCCGGCGATCGCTTTCAGTTCTTTGTGTGGACGCTGGTGGGCTGTGCCGGATTTCTGCTGCTCGTGCTTTCCTCCGATCCTTCCCTGCTAAAGAATCTGCCGGATGTTCCGGAAGGCTTTCTCTTGCTGATGGGCATCAGCGCTACCGGATATCTGGGCGGAAAGGTGGTGCGGGTGCCCGGCCCGGTCATCAAGCAGCTACTGGTTTCAACGGTTACACCGCCGGTTAAAGATAACAACGGGAACATCACTACGTCCGCCACCATCATCATCAATCTGAAGGGCGAGAATCTGTCGACCAAGGCTGGGGTCAAGATCAATGACGATGAACTGCGGCCCGACCAGTTCTCCATCGACGACGGCAAGCCTCAGGATGCGCCGGCGGACCCCACCTTCCGCTCTGAATTGAACGTTACCCTAAAGAAGGCTGACGCCTATCTGGAAGGCCAGCGCAACATTACCTTGATCAACAAAGATGGCCAAATGGCGACGGCCAACTTCCCCGTTGATCCGCTGACCATCGACAAGGGCCAGGTCTTCCCGGCAGGTACTACCGAAGTTCCGGTCACCGTGAAGGGGGCGAATTTCGAAACAGAAATGCAGGCAGAATGGACCGCTCAGGGCAGTACGACCCCGACTCCGATCACGCAGGACAAGCTCCAGAGGAAGTCCGACAAGGAAGTGGTGGTCAACCTCATTCCGGGTCCCGCGGGAACTGGCAAGCTGACGTTGACCAGCAAGATCGGTCTGCGGGCCAGCGCCGATGTGACGGTGAAGTAGCGCGGCCCGTTCGCAATGACAAAGCGGGTATAACTAACCGCGAAAGGCGACGAGCGAAAAGCGCCGTGGTAGAGCTGGCCTTCAGGCCAGCGTCAACGCCGTTTGTTTCGGATTCGAGCCGGCTTCAGCCGGCGGCAGATGGTTTAGGCGCACGAATCAATGCAAGCCGGCACACTCCGTCCGCTCGACGGTAGCCGGCAACCAGATTACCCATCGCCAATCATTCTGGGCCGAGGGTAGCAGCCACTTGTACTTTCGCAGCGTAACCTGGTCGCTCACGCGACCGTCCTGCGATTTCGCGGCCGGAGTGCGGTGTCTCTGCTCTGCGAGACTACCTTGGAGACTTCAAGAACGGTATTGTAATCGACCCATTCTTTCTTCCGATTCTCGACGGCTTCGGCAGCGACCGCTGCCACGTCATCCATCCGCCAAGGCTGGTGCCCTTCGTCGACCGATTGTTGAAGTTCAAGCGCTGCCTTCTTGTCGACGGTCCACGTCCAGACTTTGTGCGTGCAGTTATCGCCTGCAGCAGCGCCCATTACACAAGCCCAGCAGACTAAGAGAAAGATGAACGCGTTGCGTGGAAGTGTCATGTGGTCACGTAGCACTAAGGCGTGAAGAGTAACAGCAGGTCCCTCCGCTCCGACTAAAGTCGTCGGTCGGGATGACACGCGATAGGGAGTGAAAAAGCACATGGCGAACAGCGATCTGCGAGCTGACGGCCGATAGCTGACAGCCGACAGCTCCTACGCAAACGCCGTCTCCGTGTACGTTCCGTACACTTCGCGCAGCGCGTCGCAGATTTCGCCGACCGTCGCATACGCCTTCACCGCGTCGATGATGAACGGCATGGTATTCACTGGCGAAATCTGGCCGTTCTCGCCGGCAGTCGGCTCCTGCGCTGCAGCTTTCTTCAGCGCGTCGAGGCACCGGCGCACTTCTTCGTTGGAGCGGCGCTTGCGCAGCGACTTCAGCTTCTTCGTCTGCGCCACGGCGACTTCCTCACCAATGTAAAGGATGTGCGGCGAGGGCTCGTCGACCACGAACTCGTTGGCGCCGACCGTAATCTTCTCTTTGGCTTCACTGGCGCGCTGGAACTGGTAGCTGGCCTCGGCAATCTCCTTCTGCGGATAGCCCTTCTCGATCGCCGCCACCATGCCGCCCATCGCGTCCAGCTTGTTGAAGTAATCGAACGCGCCGTTCTCCATATCCAACGTGAGCCGCTCCACGAAATACGAGCCGCCCAGCGGATCGACCGTATTGGCCACGCCCGACTCGTACGCGATGATCTGCTGCGAGCGCAGCGCGATGCGCACAGCTTCTTCGGTCGGCAGCGCCAGCGCCTCGTCGTAGCTATCGGTGTGCAGCGACTGCGTTCCGCCCAGCACGCCCGCCAGCGCCTGAATGGCCACGCGCGCGATGTTGTTCATCGGCTGCTGCGCCGTCAGCGAGACGCCCGCCGTCTGGGTGTGGAAGCGCATCAGCCAGGTGCGCTGGTTCTTGGCGTCGAAGCGGTCTTTCATCAGCCGGTACCAGATTTTGCGCGCCGCGCGGTACTTGGCGATCTCCTCGAAGAAATCGTTATGCGCGTTGAAGAAGAAGCTGAGGCGCGGGCCAAACTCGTCGACATCCAGGCCGCGGCGGCGCGCCCACTCCACATACTCCACGCCGTCGTAAATGGTGAACGCCAGCTCCTGCAGCGCAGTCGAGCCGGCTTCGCGAATGTGGTAGCCCGAAATCGAAATCGTGTTGAAGCGCGGCGTGAACTTCGAACCGAACTCAAAGGTATCGATCACCAGCCGCATCGACGGTGCTGGCGGATAAATGTATTCCTTCTGTGCGATGTACTCCTTCAGAATGTCATTCTGAATCGTGCCCGAAATTTTCTGCCAATCCGCGCCCTGCTTCTCGGCGACCGCCAGATACATCGCCCACAGGATCGACGCGGGCGAGTTGATGGTCATCGAGACCGTGGTCTTCTCCAGATTAATGCCGTCGAAGAGGATCTCCATGTCCTCCAGCGAATCGATGGCGACGCCGCACTTGCCCACCTCGCCTTCGCTGAACGGATGATCGCTGTCGTAGCCCATCAGCGTGGGCAGATCGAAGGCGACCGACAGGCCCTGCCCGCCGTGCTCCAGCAGATACTTGTAGCGCTGGTTGGTCTCCTCCGGCGAGGCAAAGCCGGAGAACTGGCGCATAGTCCACATCTTGCCGCGATAGCCCGAAGCATGAATGCCGCGCGTGTACGGCGGCTGGCCGGGATAGTTCAGATAGCTGTCGTAGCTCCAGTCTTCGGGCAGATCGGCCTGGGTATAGAGCCGGCGAATCGGCAGGCTGGAGATGGTGGTGAAGCGCGCGTGGCCGTGCTCGTCGAGGTTGATGCCGGTCGGCTCGCCGATCGGCCGCTCCGGAGCCTTCTCCAGCGTAGGCGCGAGCGTCTTCTCGGCCCATTCTTTTTCCGATTGCGACGGATGACGCCCGGCCTCGAACAGATCGGTGACCGGCGATTCAGAGACAGCTTTCCCGTTAGTCTTGCGGCTGATTGCCATGAATTACCCCACAGTAGACGAACCTTCAATCGTAGTAGATGCGGGGGACGGGGGCAAGAAGCGCCGATGTGGCCATTAGCAGCATCGCAACTCTCGCCCATTGCACATTCAGGTTCCACGCGCGGAAATCCGTCGGAATGGTGAACACCGTCACTTTTGCACATGCGGCTCTGCGATATACTGCGCTCGGAAACTCCACTTTCTGAAGGTCACTCGTGAGCATGACGGCACACGCTGTGGAAGCGCCCTCCACCGCAGATTTCAAGTCACTGGAAGAGAAAATCCTGCGCACCATCGAGCAGCTGAAGTCGGCGCGCGAAGCCAAGGCGGTCGCCGAGCGCGATGCCGCCCGGCTGCGCGAGGAGTTGAACGAGCGCGAGGACGAACTGGACACCATGCGCCAGGAACTGGTCGGCCTGCGCCGCGAGCGCGAAGAGGTACGTACCAGAGTAGAAAAGATGCTGGGGCAAATTGAGTCTTTGGCGCTGGATGAGTCGGCGGGATAATGGAAGGTCGGGACTAGGGATTAGGGGCTAGGGATCAGATGAGCCTGAGCATGGAAACTAACTGATCCCTAACCCCTCGTCCCTAATCCCTCATGGAGGGTGCTTTGAGCCAGCCAAACGGCAACGGCGGCGGCAATGTCCGCGTCGAAATTTACGATCAGACCTATCATCTTCGCGGCTCCGATCCGGAATACATCGGCGAGCTAGCCGAGTATGTCGACACCAAGATGCGCCTCATCGCCCAGCAGGCGGCGACCGTCGACTCTCTGCGCGTAGCCGTGCTGGCCGCGCTGAACATCGCCGATGAGCTCCAGGTTCTGAAACGGAAGTACGCCTCGATCGACAGCGACTACAATGAGCGCGCCGGACAACTGGCAGGCGCACTGGACGAAGTGCTCGGCGAAGGACGCCGGGTGGGATAGAGCGGACCGTCAGTTCCTGTCCCGATCGAGGCGAAGGAGTCTCTCTCGCGGACTGTCATTATTTCCTTCATAAATCTTTCCAGCTTTGTATCAGGGCACCTTGGTCGTGCCGCACAAGGCGTGGTGAATGTGGGGCTTTAGCCCGTGCCGACTAAGATTCCAGGGGCTAAGGCCCGTTCTGATACAAGCGATTTGGCTTTCAGGAAACCTTCAGCGCCCGAGGCCATAAAACGTCCTGTCCAAGTTTCTTCTCTGTGTCTCTGTGTCTCTGTGGTGACCCTTCAATAATTCAGTCTGAAGTTCAGCATGTGCCAGTTCAGCAGGAAGAAGGCAAATCCCAGGCACGCCAGCATCAGCAGCGTGTTCCACACTTTCGTCCAGAACCACAACGATCCGTTCTTCCACGATTGCAGGCAGTAGTCCATCGCCACCAACGCGCCGATCACACCCAGCACTCCAATCACCTGCAGCAGATGCAGCTTCAGATCGAAATGCCGGCTGAACAGCGAGATGTTCTCATCCGCGGAGGCCAGCCACGCCGCGAATCCCGCGACGAAAGCCACATTGATCGCGCACAGCCATCGCATCCAGAAGCGCAGCCGGCGGTATTGCAGCGCGAGTTCGGCGCGATAGCCGTAATGCCAGCGCAGCATCGCGTTCAGCGGCCAGAACAGCAGCGTCAGAACGAACATCGTCACCGCAAAGATAAGAATGCCGAGGTTGAGAATTTCGTTCTTCAGCAACGGAGCCGGTTGAGCGACGAAGATGGGCCAGTCGGTCAGGATGACCTGCTGCCCGGCGTAATCCTTGACGAACGCCAGCTTGCTCTGCCCGTTGACCTCGCGGAAGAGCATCGGCGCAATTTCCTGGAAGTGCTTGGGATTGCCGGCGTAGTCCTTCAGCAGATCGGCGCTGATCGTACCATCGGAGTTGACGCTGACTGCTACCTGCGCAAGCGCGGCCGCGGCCACAACGTTGGTCTCAGAGCGGCGGCTCAGCCAATATCGGCCGGTAACCGACTTCGCATCCTGCGCGGCGTTGGCTACCTGCTGGCCGGCGGGAGGCGTGTAGGGGAAATATCGGTTCAGGAAGGTATCCCACAATCCAGAGCGTCCCGGCGCCTCCGGCTTGCCCAGACTGTTGTACGAAATGAAAAAGCCGAGGCCGTTGTCGAGTATCAGGTGCATGTCACTGTGAAACCACTGCGAGTCGCCGCCGTGTCCGATGATGCGATGGCCGTTGCGCGACTCCTCGTAGAAGCCGTAGCACATCGCGTTCATCTCCGGCGACAGCCCGAAGAGCCGCGAGTGCATAAGCTGCGCCGTCTCCGGCTTCAGAATGCGCACGCCGTTGTACTCGCCGTTCTGCAGGTGCGCGATGATGAAGTGCGACATGTCTTCCGCGGTGGTCGACAGGCTGCCCGCCGGCCACGCCTGCACGAACTCGAAGTCCTTCGCCGGTTGCGACGCTTTGTTGTAGCCGCTGGACATCAGCGGATTCAGATTGTTGGGCAGCGGCTGGCGGAAGCTGCTGTCCTTCATGTCCAGCGGCACAAAGATGTTCTTCTCGATGTAGTCGTCAAACGGCATACCGGAGACGCGTTGCACGATGTAGCCCGCCAGCGTTGCGCCGTAGTTGGAGTAGGCCGGCGTCGTGCCGGGCGGAAAGATCTCCTTCGGGATGTGCGTGGACACATAATCCTGCAGCGTCTGCATGTCTTTGTCATTGGCGACAAACAGTTCCTTCAGCGTCTCCTCGAAGCCCGGCGTGTGCGACATCAGGTCTTTCATCGTGATCGGCTTGCCGAAGGTCGCTGGGATCTTGAAGTCGAGATAGTCGTTGATGTCGCGGTCGAGATCGATCTTGCCCTGCTCGTAGAGCTGCATCACCGCGGTCCAGGTGAAGGTCTTGGAGATGGAGCCCGGGCGGAACAGTGTGCTGTCGGCGGTCACGGGCTTGCTCGTCTTCACGTCGGCGAAACCGTAGCCCTTGGCAAAGAGCACTTTGCCGTCTTTCACCACCAGCACCACCGCGCCGGCAATGTCGTCGCGCTGCAACTGAATCGGAAGAAAGCCGTCGAAGAATGCTTCCAGATCTTCCGTAGTCAACTGTGGCGTGACCTGCGCCGGCAGAGCGGGCGGAGGCGCGGGAGCCGGCTTTTCTTCGGCGCGATGCGGTAGCACGCGAGGCTTTTGAGCGTTGAGCGGGAGAGAGGACAGAAGAATGGCAGCAAAGAGGCTGGCGAGCACGAGGGTCGGTCGCTTCATAAATGTTCCAGAGAGAGCGCTAACAGAGTACTACGGAGGATGCCTGGTAGAGCGGCACTCCGGCGCCGCGTCACCGCTCCCGGCTCGGGCTCGCAGCTTCTATTGCGGGGTGGAAGCGCCGGACTTCAATCCGGCGAACGCGGGTCAATCAGGCAGCGGCTTTCAGCCGCGGTCGCCAGGGCTAAAGCCCGCGTTGCAACCCACCGATTTCGTCCCGGCTGAAGCCGGGCCCTACCACCGTTCTCCGAGGCATTCCTTTTGCGAATAGCGTTAGCTCGCTGTCTGGGAACGCTCGACTGGGGGAAATGTCCGGCTGAGCAGCACAGGACTATCGGAGATGAGGCCATCGACTCCCCAACCGGCTAAGCGAATCATGTCGCGCGGATCGTTTACCGTCCAGGTCAGCAGCTTTACGTTGCGGGGGTGCACGTCTTCGATCAATCGCTGCGAGACGAGACGTAATTCCGGAAAGAAAGCGGTGATGGGCAGTTCAGTCCAGCGCGCAACGTCTTCCTCACGCTCGCAGATGTAACCCAGCGGCAGCGTGGAATCGAGCTGGTGCAGCCGCAGCAAGACTTCCGGCAGGAACGACGACACTACAAAACCGCGCTGCGGTGGATTGGCACGCAGCGCCGCGACGATCGCTTCTTCGTTTCCGTCAACCTTGAGTTCGACATCGAGATAGGCCGTCGCAGCGAAGCGCGCCAGCACCTCTTCCAGGCAGGCCAGGTTGTAACCGCTGCGCCGCTCCAGGCCGGCGTAGTCGGTGGCAGCGATCTCGTGCCGCTTGAGAGCCGCATCGTGATGCAAAACTGAGCGCCGATCGCGCGTGTAGCGCACATCGAACTCGAAGCCATCGCAGCCGTGGGCGAGAGCGTAGTCGAAGGCAGCAACGGTGTTTTCGGCGGGAAAACTGGGCTTACGCCAGCGCAGGCCCAGCAGCGGCAGAGGCCGCGCGCCACGATGGCCGAGCAGCAGCGGGCGTGGATTTGCGGATGTCACAGAACGGCTCGTTGGCTTATCGCTATTCGCTATTCGCTATTCGCTTTTCGCTTTTCGCTGTTGGCTCTTAGCCCTTAGCTTTTAGTCCTCAGGTGTGTAGCCCTGGCTAACAACTATCGCATGCTGGGTGCAACATTGCGGATGCCGGAAAGCAAGAGCTAACTGCCGTAAGCTATCTCAGATTTCAGGGCGCGACTTCAGTTGCTAGTTGCTTCCTCACCCGAACGCTTCCTTGTTCACCACATACGGCATACGGGTGATATCGCCGCCGTAATTTTTCTCCAGCACATCGATCAGTCCCTGCACGGCGCGGCCGGCCATGCCGCGATCGGGATCGACCGACAGCCGGGTGATGCGCGCGGCGCTGGCAAAGTGCGGATAAAGCCGGCAGCGGTCTTCGATGGCGGGATCGCGCAGTGTCGAGTAGGACGGCAGCGGCTCTTTTTCGTAGACATCGAGCGCCGCTCCGGCAATCCACTTCTCCTTGAGCGCCTTGGCCAGCGCGCGCTCGTCCACCACCGGCCCGCGCCCGGCGTTCACCAGATACGCCGTGGGCTTCATCAAGCGCAAGGTGCGCTCGTTGATCAGGTGATAGGTGGGCGCGTCGCTCTCGCCTTCGCGCAGCAGCGGCACGTGCAGGCTGATGAAGTCGGCCTGGCTGAGCGCCTCGTCCATCGCGACGTACTTGATCCAGGTGCGCTCGCTCTGCAGCCCGTGCTTGTAGCGCACGTCCATGACTTCCTGCACCGCGGCTACCAGCTTCTGGTTTGGCCCCATCGCGTCGTAGCACAGGATGTTCATGTCGAAGCCGGTGCACTTGCGGACAACCGCCTGCCCGATGCGCCCGGTGCCGATGACGGCGATGGTCTTGCCCGTTACCTCGTCGCCCAGGAATGGCAGGTAGGGATGCCAGGAGTCCCACTTGTTGCGGCGCACCAGCTGCTCGGCGCTCCACAGTTTGCGGGCGAGCGCGGCGAGCGCGAAGAAGGCGAACTCCGCCGTCGCTTCGGTGAGGACGTCGGCGGTGTTGGTGTAAGGAATCTTGTAGCGATTGGCGTCGGCGCGATTGATGTTGTCGACACCGACGGCGTACTGCGCCACGACCTTCAGCTTGCCATCGCCGGCGGCGAAAATTTCCCCGTCAATGGGATCGCGCAGGGTGGTGATGAGGCCGTCGATGCCGCTGCGGACTTTTTCGATGATGACCGATTTCGGCGGCGGTTCGGGGCTGGGATGGATCTCGACTTCGTAGCCGCGCTCGCGCAGGCGATTGAACGCGGCGTCACCAATATCGGCAGTTGCAAAGACACGAAATTTGCGATCGGGCATCTGATACCGGATGCAATTGTAGTCGCGACCGGTTCAGCTTGCACCCCACAGGCGAGTTGATCCAACCCTACCTGGAGTGGCGAAGGGTGGAGCAGGCCTTCAGGCGTGCATAAAGAAGCGCACCTTTCAGCTGCGCTTTAGCGCCTGAGGTAAACTGAATTACCTCAGCGGCTAAAGCCGGCTCTTGACTTGATTCTGAAATGCACCGCTGAAGCGGTGCTCCACCCTGGACAATTTGGCGTGTAACAGGGCACGACTTTAGTCGTGCCGAAACCGATCGAATAAGGAACTGGGCTTCAGCCCCCGCAACTGGCAACCGACAACTGCCTTTACAGCTTCTTCTTCGTCCAGTCCTCAATCCGGTTCAACGCTTCCTGCAGATTCTCGATCGAGTTGGCGGTGCTGAAGCGCATATAGCCTTCGCCGAACGAGCCGAACGCCGTGCCCGACAGTCCCGCCACGCCCACCTCGTCCAGCAGCGCGTCGGCCAGCTTCTTCGACGGCCATTTGGTCTGCGTGATGTTCGGGAAAGTATAGAACGCGCCCTTCGGCAAGCGGCAGGAGAAGCCCTTGATCTGGTTCAGACCTTTCACGAAGACATCGCGGCGCCGCTGGAATTCCTGCCGCATCTTCTCCGGCTCGCTCTGATCGCCGCGCACCGCTTCCACACCCGCAATCTGTGTGAACGTCGCGGTGCAGGACGTCGAGTTGGTCTGCAGGCGTGCGAACTGCGCTGCCAGGTCGGCGCGCATCACGCCATACCCCAGCCGCCAGCCGGTCATCGAATAGGTCTTCGAGAAGCCGGTGAGAATGATGGTTCGATCCTTGAAGCCATCGACCGATGCGATGCTGTAGGGCTCGCCTTCGAAGGTCAGGCGGCTATAGATTTCGTCGCTCAGCACCATGATGTCGCGGTCGCCAATGGCCGCGGCAATGTCCAGCACGTCGCTCTTGGTGATGATGCCGCCGGTGGGATTCTGCGGCGAATTCAGAATGATCAGCTTGGTGCGATCGTTGATCAGGCTCTTCAGTTCATTGACGTCGAGCCGGAAGTCGTTCTGCTCGCGCAGCGCAATCGGCACCGCCTTGGCGCTGAGGAAGTTGATCATCGACTCGTAAATGGGGAAGCCGGGATTGGGATAGATAACTTCGTCGCCCTCGTCCACCAGCGCCAGCATGGTGAAAAAGATGATCGGCTTGCCGCCGGGCACGATGACCACCTCTTCGGGCGTGACCTTAATGCCGCGGGAGCTGGAGGTGTGGGCGGCGATGGCTTCGCGCAACTCCGGCAGTCCGGCCGCGGGCCCGTAGTGGGTGTAGCCGCTGCGCAGCGCCTTGACGCCGGCTTCGATCACGTTGGCGGGCGTGTCCATGTCGGGCTCGCCGATCTCGAGGTGAATGATGTTCTTCCCTTGTTTTTCCAGGGCGCGGGCGCGAACCAGAACTTCGAAAGCCGTCTCCGTTCCCAGCCGCGACATCCGCTTAGCGAGGCGCAGTTCAGTTTGTGTCGTAGTCATAGGCAAACCTATGGATTATACGACGAAGTGGGGCACCTGCCGGCAACGAAAAAGGAGGGTAGTGCGGCGCCCAGCCCTGAAGGCCGGCACTACCAGGCGGAGACTTTAATTGAGTTTCAGGCCCACTGCCTGCGCCAGCTTTCGCTGCTGATCAAAGCTGTACAAGCGATTTGCACCCAACTCCAGCGCCGCGGCGATATGCAGGAGGTCAGCTGTCCGGACGCCAAGCCGCGCGGTCGTCTGGCGCGATAGCACCTGCGCTCGTTCGAACGATTGGTCAGGCAACGATCTCAGCTGAAACACGCCATCCCGCAGATCGCTAGTCAAAGCGTCCCACGAGGCCTTCGCCTGCGCCCGAGAAATTTCGCGACGGAAGACGCGCAACTCAAAGGCGTTTATCGCCTCCAACTCTCCAAGAGTGCTAATAATGTGGTCACCAGCTGATCTGGACATCGTCTGCGAAGCGGCGCCCGAGTTCGCATCGATGCTGTACAGCGAAATCAGGAAGCTGGTGTCGACGTAGGTCTTCAATAGCGATCCCGGTCTTTGGCGATCAGTTCGGCGCCGGTGATATCGAGTACCTTGTCTCCATAAATTGCCCGTAGCCGGCCGAGGAAGTCCGGAAGATCCCGCGCTTTGGCCTTGCGCTCGGGAACAAGTCGGGCGATCACCTGCTGCCGCTTGGTGATCTCGATCTCTTCGCCCTGGTGCAGCAGCCGCTCGATCTTCTTGAAGTCGTAGCGCAGGTCCCGGACCGTAGCCTTCTTCATGTGATACATCGTAGCATCACATTGAACGCAGGGCAATGACAAGGTCCGCGTCGACGCCCCTAGCGCCCGGCGCAGCATTCGTAGATTGACGTCTCGCCCACCATCCTGGCCAGGATGTAGCCATGACGCTGCAGCATGTGGGCGCTGGCCGCATATTCGGCTCCCCCGCTGAAGATTCCCTGATTTCCTACCACGGCGATGTGCGGCCCATGGGCGGCGCAGGCAGCTTCCATCTCGCCGGCAGCCAGGATGCGATACTTGCGGCGCTGGCTGGGGGTGAGATCGGGCGCGATCCACACCCCGAAGTTGTTCTCGAAGCCGGGATACGGATCGGCCCAGGATGCGAAGACGAAACCCGGCCAGAAGCTGACGACTTTTTCTCCCGGCACGGCCAGCTGATCAATGGCCAGCGAAACGGCGCTGACCTGCTGCAGCGTCCAGTTATGCGCGTCGATCTCTCCCTTGATCCCCGGCACCTCGCGGCCGCTGTACAGATATTCTCCAAAGCTGAGGAGCCCGAATCCGATGAAGCCTGCCAGCAGCAAACCGCAGACTGCACTTGCCAGGCGGAAGTCGCGCGGCGAGGGCAGTGCAGACACGTAGTCGCTGAGGGAGCACACCGTCGCAACGATCAGAAACGGGATGATCATGGAAAAGTATTGCAGCGAGGAAGGAGTGGGCAGAAGCGAGATCACGGCCAGAGCGAGCGCGACCGCGAGGCTCAGCAGCGAGGCATCGCGTAGCCGCCGCCGGGACAGGATCACTCCCGCGGCGCAGCTTGCCGCCAGAATGCTGAACTGGCCGCCGGTATGCGTGCCGGCAAACATCAGCCAGACAATGCTTACCTTGTTTCGCCAATCGCCGATCAGACCGTGCTCGGATCGCAACGCGTGATAGCCCACATTGTTGAAGAGAAACGCGTCGGGTGAGGCGAAGAACAGCGCCAGAGACGGCGTGATACCCAGGACGAAGCCACCCAGGAACCACAGGCTGGCGGTGCGGCGCGCGCGATGACGCCACAAGACCCACGCCAGGAAAACCGGAATGACCGCAGCAACGTAAGAGCGTACGTCAACACTCACGCCGAAACACACGCCCGCCAGGGCCATCAGCCAGCCCGGCGTCGACGCCGCCGGACGCAACACAATCAGATAGGTCAGGAACAGAAACAAGCTCGCGAGCGCGAAGGTCTTTACGATGGGGTACCAGGCGAAGATCAGGCTGGCAGAGGCAAACAGGATTACCGCCGCAAAACCCGCCAGCCACTTGCCGGTCTCGCGACAGACACGATCGTAGATCAGTCCACCCAAGAGTGCGGTCAGCAAAGCGGAGAAGAGCCGGGCTGAGAACCACGAGATTCCCGCCAGCTTGAACCACGCCGCGTAAACATACGGCAGGAGCGGCGCCTGCATATAAAGGAAATCCAGATAAGGCGCCTTGTGCTGTAGCACCAGACGCGATGCCACCAGGTAAAAGCCCTCGTCGCCGTCAATCAGCCGATGTTGGGAAACAAAGCAGAAGAACCCGGCCTGGAGCAGAACGACGGGAAGCAGCCACCGCCGGCAGGTGCGGTTCATGCGGACCTCCGCGTGGCCGTTGCCGCCTTGTCAACCAGCAACCACATTGCGCCGCCATGGTAGATCGCGGCTGGCCGCCTGCCTGTGATCCAGGTCACGGCCCGGAGCAACACTGGAAGATCGCGGTATGGCCCACCCGGCGCACCAGTTTGTAGCCGCTGCGTTCCACCACGTCGATGGCAGCGCTGTACTCAGGACCGCCGACCCGCGGCCCCTGGTTGCCAATTACGATCAGCGGCGCACGATGATAGTCGAAGACTTCCATCATTGCCGGCGGCGTAAGCACGTGGTACTTCTCGCGCTTTTCCGCGCTCAGCTTGCGGGCTACATACATCCCGAAGTCGTTTTCGAATCCGGGATACGACGTAGCCTGCGAGGCGAAAAGATATCCCGGCCAGAAGCTGACCACCTCTTCGCCCGGGTGGGTGAGCGTGTCGATCGCCCGGGAAACTTCCGTGACCTGAGACAGCGTCCAGTTCGGCGCGTCAGCTTGGTCGACAAGGCCAGGAACTCTGTAACCGGTAAACAGGTATTGGCGGAAGGCAGGAACTCCGAAGGCGACGAAGCTGATCACTGCGGCCACGCAGATGGTCTGCGCGATGTGCAGCTGACGCGGCGAGTGCAGCGTCGCCATGAAATCGCTGACCGAGGTGACGGCGGCGACGATCAGAAACGGCACGATCATGGAGAAATACTGCATCGATGCCGGCGTGGGCAGAATGCAGACAAATCCCAGCACCAGTGCAACCACGAAGGCCAGCAGCGCCGAATCACGCTTCATGCGGCGAGTGACCAGCGCGGCAACGCAGGTGAGCGAGATCAGGCTGAACTGGAATCCTGTAAAGCGGCCGACAAGCGTCGCCGACATCACGGTGAATTTGTCCCGCCAATCTCCAATCAAGCCGGATTCCGAGCGCAGCGCGTGATAACCCAGATTGTTGAACAGGAACGCATCGGGCGAGGCGAAAAAGAGGATGAGTGACGGCACGGCGCCCACAGCGAAACCCATCACCGCCCAGAGCAAACGACGCAGACGATTGCCGCGCTGTCGCAGGATCCACCAGACGAAGACGGGCGCGACGCCCAGCACGTAGGAGCGCGTGTCAACGCTGAGCGCGAATAAGAAACCGGCGATCGCGACCCACCAGCCCGGCGACGACTCGGTGAGACGGGTGAGGATCATGTAGGCGAGAAAGAGAAAAGGCGTCGCCAAAGGAAACGTTTTGATCAACGGGAACCAGGCGAAGATGAGGCTGCTCGACCCGAACAAGATCACGGCTGCGACGCCGGCCAGCCACTTCTGGGTTTCCCGGCCAACCTGCGCGTAGATCAGCCCGCCCAGCAGCGTGGTCTGCAGCGCGGCAAAGGTTCGCGCTGAAATCCACGACAACCCGGTCAGCTTGAACCACAAGGCGTAGACATACGGCAGCAGCGGCGCCTGGGTGTAGAAGAAATCCAGGTAAGGGGCTTTGTGATCGAACACCAGACGCGAGGCCAGCAGATAAAAGCCTTCGTCGCCGTCGATGAAGCGATGGCGCGAGACGAACAGGAAAAAGCCGGCCTGCAGAAGCAACACCGGGATCAGCAGCTGCTTCCAGGTCCGGGTCATTGCTGATCGGGGAGTTTCTCGTGCTCGTGGCTGTCGGCGTACTCGATCTCGTACTCGATCTTCGCCGACGCCTGCAGCATGGCCGAGACGGAGCAGTACTTGTCTTTCGAGAGCCGCACCGCGTCTTCCATGGCTTTGTGCGTGACCTTGCCGCCCACGCGATAGATCAGCTTGATGGAGGTGAAGACCTTGGGGTAATCCTCGCTGCGCTCGCCCTGGGCGCGAACTTCCAGGCTGGTGAAGGGCTCGCGCTTCTTGCGCAGAATGCCGACCACGTCGACCGAGGTGCAGGCGCACAGCGCGATCAGCACCAGCTCAACCGGGCTGCTGGCGGTTTTGTCCGTGCCGGCGTCGACCACGATAGCGTGGCCGCTGGTCGCTTCGCCGAGGAAGCGTTCGTTGTCGGTCCAGATTGCGCGCGCTTCGATCATGTTGAGCAACTAGCTTCGAGCCTCGAGCCGCTAACTCGTAGCTCGCGGCTCGCAGCTTTTCCTACTGCTGCTTGCCGTTCGGCGGAGGGGTGCTGGTGCTGCCTGCGCCGCCTGCGCCGGTTCCTTCCTGCTGTCCGTAAATCGAATATTGTCCCTGCGGCCGTTTCATGCGGATGGTAATCTCCTGCGCCGGCTGATTGATGTTGTAGTCATCGCCATAAGTCTGGAAACCGGGCGCGATCACCTGCACTCGCCACGTGCCGTAAGGAATTCCGTCGAAGTGCGTCTTGCCGTCGTTGTCGGACTTCAGTTCGAAACCGCTTTTCGCCTGTTTGCCGTGATGTCCCACGGGATGCAGGACCACCGCGGCATTGCGAATCGGCTTGCCGCTGTCGTCCTTGAGCACGACGAAACTCAGCGCGGACGCGGGCTCGTCGCTGGCCAGCAACGGCAAGCCCAGCAACATTACGGCGGAGAGAACCAGCGGGAGACGCAACAACTTCATCCCGACATTCTAGGCAGGGTTGGGGTGAGGCTGCAAACTGCGGCTAGTCGCTGTGAACCGTTGTTACTGGCTGGGGCTGTTTTGGCCTGATGGAGTCTGCTGGGCCGTGGTGCTGGAACTTGGCGTGGAACTTCCCGAATCGTCGCTGGGGGCGCTGCGCTTCAGCGTGGGGCGATCACTGTCCGGCTCGTCCGGCGAAGCCGTCGAGTTCGGCGTGGAGTTTGGCGTCGAGCCGGCAGAGGTATCGCTTGCATTCGGCCGCTTCAGGGTGGGACGGCCGTCGTCCTGCGGAGCGGAGGCGCTGGCGGTGTCCTGGGTTGTGCTGCCCGAGCTGGTGCCGCTGTCCGTCCGCTTCAGCGTGGGACCGCTCTTGTCCTGCTGCCCCGATCCATTGGTGGAATTATCGGGAGTGTCGCTGGTGCTGGTGCGCTTCAGCAGCACCGGACGTCCCGGCTCTTCCTTGCCGCCGTGCAGCCGGCGCCCGGTCTCGTAGTTAGACAGGCGCGCCTTCACCGTTTCGAACTCGCTGGTGTCAACCACGTATTCCGGCCGGTCGGGCAGGTATTTACGAATCTCGTCCTGCGCCGCCTCGATGCGCTCGACATTCATGGGATGCGTCGCGAACGCCTTGGCGATCATGTTCTGCTTCTTCTTCTCGATATTCAGCTTCTCAAAGAACTGCACGAAGGCCTGCGGATCGTAGCCGGCGGCGTAGTCGTATTCCAGACCCAGCAGATCGGCTTCGCGTTCGGCGTCGCGCGAGAACTTCAGAAATCCCAGCGGCACTGCCAATCCCGCAACTTCGCTGATCGCGTACGCCACCGGCCCGCCGATGAAGATCAGCGGCACCGAGGCCATATTCCAGATCTGCGCCCGCGTCATGTTCTTGGTGGCGTGGCGCGCGCAAACGTGCGCGATCTCGTGGGCCATCACGCCCGCCAGCTCCGCTTCGTTGTCGGCGGCAAGAATCAGTCCGCTGTTCACGTAGAAGAATCCGCCGGGCAGCGCGAAGGCGTTGACCTCCTCGGTGTCGAGCACCTTGATGATGAAGGGAACCTTGGCATCGGAGTGGCTGACCAGATTCTGCCCAATACGATTGACGTACTCGGTGATAACGGGATCGGCGACCAGCTTGGCGCTGCCCTCGACCTCCAGCGACAGCTGCTTGCCCAGCGCGATCTCGCGCTCGTAAGAGTAGAAGTCCAGGCCGCCGCCAGTATTCCGCTGGCCGATGAGGTTGACGTTGTACTTCGGCGCGAGATTAGAATCCTGCGTCGCAGGCTTGGTCGTGGTTGCCACCGTCGTCGACGGATTGGCAGGCGCCGGGTTGCCGGCACTGGGACCGGAGCTGGAATCGGTCTCAGGTTCCTTGGTCGCGTCCTGTGCTCCGGCTGCCTCGATCTGCGCGGCTGTCGGAATGCCTACGCTGGTCGCGTCAGGATGCGAGGCAGGCGAGAGGCTCTCCGTACTGGATGAGCCGGATGTCGATGTATTCTGCGGCGCTGGATTGCTTGCCGACGGGGTCGCTGATTGTGCCTGACTTGTCGCGCTGGGTGTTGGCTTGTCGGGAGCAGCTTGCGCGGGGGCGAATGCCGGCAAGCAGAGGGTGAGGGCCAGAACCGCCAGCGCAAAAGTCCACGCAACGGCAGAACGCGTAGCGACTCGATACCCACGGGGGACTGGCACGATCACACCTGTCTGATTATCCTGCCAAACTCAGGGTTATGGGAACTATAAAGTTCACCACTGTGGTTGATCGACCTGGACGGAGGTAAGCGTTAGCTAACGGCATAGATGCGCCGCCCGCTGTGCCGGATACCTTTTCGCTGCAGAATTGTCATGAGGGTCCCCAATCGTGGCGAAAAGCGAGCATCCGGCAAACGTCAGTCGCTGATCGTGATTTCCTACGGCGCGAACTGGACTGAGCTGGGAAACTGTCCTATGATGTGCCCATTTCATGCACAACACAACCAGGCTGCGATGGACGATATTCGCGGCAGCGGTGGTGTGCCTCTTAACCCTCACCGGCGCCGCAGGTCCGCCAGCGGCTGGCACCTCCCAAGCCCATGCTCCTCAGCTGGTGCTGTGGGCGTGGGAGCGTCCTGAATCGTTGTTGTTCGCCGACTCCCGGCAGATTGGCGTGGCGTTCCTGGCTGAGTCGATTTTCCTTGACCAGCAGCCTGTCCTGCGTCCCCGGTTGCAGCCGCTAAGCGTCAGTCGAAACACTCCGCTGATCGCGGTAGTGCGGCTGGAAGCTACGCCCCGCGCTCCCGGCACGCCCGGCGGCACTTACACCGCGACGGTGGCGCAATGGATCGCCAATACTGCGCGCGAGCCCCAAGTGCAAGCGGTGCAGATCGACTTCGACGCCACGCGATCGCAGCGCGCCTTCTATCGCGCATTACTGGCGCAGGTGAGGCCTCTGCTGCCAACAGCGACGACGCTTTCCATTACCGCTCTGGGCTCCTGGTGCCTGGGTGACGACTGGCTGGGCGGACTGCCCATCGATGAAGCCGTACCGATGCTGTTTCGCATGGGCGCCGATCGCCAAAACATCCTGCGCGCTCTCGCTACCGGAGACGACTTCCGCGAACCGCTCTGCCGCATCAGCATCGGAGTCTCGACCGACGAACCCTGGCCCGCAGTCCCCGGCGCATCCGGTTTCGCCACGGCAGGGTGGCCTGGCCGTCGCGTCTACGTCTTCAACCCTCATCCCTGGACCAAGGCCAGTTTCGAAGCGGTTCTAGGAAAGCTCACACCATGACCACTCGTTTGCGCCGCCACTCGGTCGCTGCCGTCATCGTTCTGCTTGCGCTGGTGCTGATTCCCGTCAACATCTTTCCCTGCGGGCCGTTTTTCGAGCAGCCGCTCTTCACCTCGACTTCAGGCCCCGATCAGCCGCTGGACCTGTTTGTGAAAGGCCGGCTTGGCATCGTCTTGCCGCCGTATGAGTGGCAGTTTCTGGTCGTCGCCTACCGTCAACTGGCCGGACCGAAGCTGACCAGCGCTGACCAGGATGCCATCATCGCATCGTGGGTTCCGAAGGTTATGCGTTTTGGCCAGCCCTCGACAGGAGACGTTCCCGTTGACGACTGGACAAAGGCGCGGGCTGCTGCTTTAGGCCCGGCGAACTTTGCAAATCGGGAGATTGATCCCTACAAAAATGTTCGTGATGGGTGGTCACAGTTTCTAAATTGCGGCAATGACGCTTTCTTAACCGCCGCGGACACGGCAACGAGTCTCGCTAAGACTTTCGGCGTGGGCAGCGAGACGGTGCGCGATTGGGTGCACGCGCAGGACACAGTATTCGAGAATTGCGCCAGTACTGCCGGAGTGCGGGTGTCCCCGCAGACAGCGGTTGAGCTGACTCCGCACATTCCTCCACCCGCGACCATGCAAAACGCCGTCCTGCGCAGGGATCGCGAGTACCAGATCGCCGCCGCCAACTTTTACGCCGGCAATTGGCAGGCTGCCACGCAGCAATTTCAGCAGATCGCCGGCGATCGCGAGTCGCCCTGGCACATCTGGGCGCCATACCTGGTCGCCCGTTGCTACATTCGGCAGGCGACGCTGGGCAAAGCTGTCGACTCTTCCGCCACGGCAGCAAATTCCGATACTTCATCCTTCAACGCTCAGGACATGACCGCGGCGGAAACCCAACTGCAGTCCATCCTGAAGAACCCCGCACTCGCCAGCATTCATCCCGCTACGCAGCGCCTGCTTAACTACGTTGAAGGCCGGTTGCATCCCGACCAACGCCTGCATCAAGTTGCCCAGCAGTTGGAGGGCAAGACGCCAACCACGGATCTCGTGCAGGACATTTCCGACTTCAAGTGGCTGCTCCGGCGCCAGTCGCGCGAGAAGCAATTGCAGTCCGCCGCTCAAGACGACCTGACCGATTGGGTGCTGACATATGCCGGACCAGGCGATGTGCCCAGAAGCCATGCATTCGATCGCTGGCAGGCAACGAAGTCGGAAGCCTGGCTTCTGGCGGCATTGAATATTGCGCAAGCCGTTGATGCGAACGCCGCGCAACTGGAACGTGCTGCCGCGGAGATTGCCCCGTCCTCTCCAGCGTATGAAACGGCCGTCTTCTATCGCACGCGCCTGCTGATGGAGCAGGGAAACCAGCCGGCCGCGCGTGAATTGCTCGACGCCAACCTTAAGCGCTTCGAGGGCGGACCGCTGTCTAGCCTGAACCTGCTGCTGGCGCAACGATTCGCGCTGGCCACGGACTTCCATCAGTTTTTGCAATACGCGCCGCGCGTGCCGGTCGGAATGACATGGGAGAGCGACGTCGGCTACCCGCCGGAGACCGGCGATAATGCTCAAACCAAGCCGCTCGCTAAGCGCTTCGATGGAGATTCTGTCGTTGTCATCAACCAGCGGCTGCCGCTGACGATGCTCGCACAGGCCGCGACGGGCGACGTCTTGCCGAAAGATCTGCGTGACGTGGTCGGCACTGCCACGTGGACGCGCGCCGCCATTCTCAACGATGCACGAACGGCGAAGGCGCTCGAAGCCGTCGTCACCGCCGCCCATCCCGAGCTGCGCGATTACCTCACCGCGTACGACAACGCAGCGTCGAACGAAGCTCGCAGCTTCGCCGCAATCTGGACCATGCTGCATTTTCCCGGCATGCGGCCGCTCGTCAGCGGCGGTCCGCTGCGAGACACCAAGTTCGAGGAGATCGACAACTATCGCGATAACTGGTGGTGCGAGTTGGGAGGCAAGGCAAACTATGTGCAGCCTGCGATCTTTACCTGGGGGAGTAGATGGGATACGGCTGGCGATCAGCCGAAGCTTGTTCCGCCGCCGTCTTTCCTCAGCCCGGCCGAGCGCGGCAGTGCCGAGAGTCAGTGGAAGGAGCTTTCGGCAATCGGCGCGGCGCCCAACTATTTCAGCAGCGTCGTCGTGCAGTGGGCCAAAACGCATCCCCAGGACGCGCGCGTCCCTGAAGCTCTGTACCTGGTGGTGCGGGCAACGCGCTATGGTTGTACGAACGACAATACCGGTTCAGCCAGCAAGCAGGCGTTCGACCTACTGCACACGCGCTATCCCGAGTCCCAGTGGACGAACAAGACACCCTACTGGTTCAAGTAGGCCGTGCGACAGATCAAATGGTCAAAGGCTGGGTTGTGCAAGCCATTTTTCCTTATAAGTAATTGAATTAATTACAATTTTTCAGTAGTCAGAAATATGAGTGATTATCACTCATAGCGCTGTTGACAACCCAGGTTCACTTCCGATATATTAGCACTCGTTAGAAGTGAGTGCTAACTCGGTTCCCGCACCCACTCCTCAAAAACCTCGTTATCCCAAAACTTCATTATTTCCGGCTGCCGCGCTGAAGTCGGCGCCACGCTGGAGCAGTGAGTAGGAAATCCAAGACTGAATATCAAGAAAAGGAGTTCGACGAATGGCTACCAAGCTGACTCCCCTGCACGACCGCATCGTGATTCGCCGCGTTGAAGAGGCGGAAACCACGCGTGGCGGAATCATCATCCCCGACAGCGCCAAAGACAAGCCACAAGAGGGCGAAGTGATCTCCGTGGGTCGCGGCAAGACCAATGACAAGGGCGAAACCTTCCCCCTCGACGTGAAGGAAGGCGACCGCATTCTGTTCGGCAAGTATGCCGGCACCGAGATCAAGATCGACGGCGAAGAATTCCTGATCATGCGCGAGGAAGAAGTCCTCGGCATCCTGGAAGGCGCCGCCAAGGCCAAAGAGCACGCGGCGAAGAAGTAGTGGCGCCAGGGGCTGGGGACTAGGGGTTAGGGGTCAGTTGAAATCTGACACTGCGACCGGTGGTCCAAAGGCCTCGAACGAAGTTTCAACCGTAGCTCGAAAACGAGTTTAACGAGCGGGTCAAGTCAGTCGACAGTTTCTAGTCCCTGACCCCCGAACTGACTTTAAAGTTTGGGTCACGCCGGCATCGGCAGGTTCTAATCCCTAGCCCCTAGCCCCTGACCCCTAACAACTAGGAGAGAAGCAATGGCAAAACAGATCGTACATGGTGAAGAGTCACGCCAGGCGATTCTTCATGGCGTGAATATTCTGGCTGATGCGGTAAAGGTCACGCTCGGTCCCAAGGGTCGCAACGTCGTGATCGAGAAGAAATTCGGTTCGCCGCTGATTACCAAAGACGGCGTCACCGTGGCCAAGGAAATCGAACTGAAGGACGCGCTCGAGAACATGGGCGCACAGATGGTGCGCGAGGTTGCTTCCAAGACCTCCGATGTAGCCGGCGACGGCACCACCACCGCGACCGTTCTGGCGCAGGCCATCTATCGCGAAGGCGTCAAGACCGTTGCCGCCGGTGCGAACCCGATGGCTCTGAAGCGCGGCATCGAGAAGGCCGTTGCCGCCATCGTCGGCACCGTCGATGAGGACGGCAACCGCAAGGGTTCGGCGCTCGACAAGTTCTCGCAGAAAGTTACCGGCGACATGATCGCCCAGGTCGGCACCATCTCCGCCAACAACGACGAGACCATCGGCAATATCATCGCCGAGGCCATGAAGAAGGTTGGCAAGGACGGCGTCATCACCGTGGAAGAAGCCAAGACGATGGAAACCCAGTTGGAAGTCGTCGAAGGCATGCAGTTCGACCGCGGCTACCTGTCCCCCTACTTCGTCACCGATCCCGAGCGCATGGAAGCGGTGTTGGAGAACGCCTACATCCTCATCCACGAGAAGAAGATTTCGTCGATGAAGGACCTGCTTCCGCTGCTCGAGCAGATCGCCAAGGGCGGACGTCCGCTGGTGATCATCGCCGAGGATGTGGATGGTGAAGCGCTGGCGACCCTGGTGGTCAACAAGCTGCGTGGCACGCTGAACGTCGCGGCCGTCAAGGCTCCGGGCTTCGGCGATCGCCGCAAGGCCATGCTGCAGGACATCGCGATTCTGACCGGCGGCAAGGCCATCACCGAAGATCTCGGCATCAAGCTGGAGAACGTCCAGATCCAGGATCTCGGCCAGGCCAAGAAGATCACCATCGACAAGGACAACACCACCATCGTCGAAGGCAAGGGCAAGCACACCGACATCGAAGGCCGGGTGAAGGAAATCCGCGGCCAGATCGACAAGACCACCAGCGACTACGACCGCGAGAAGTTGCAGGAGCGGCTGGCGAAGCTGGTCGGCGGCGTTGCCGTCATCAAGGTCGGTGCGGCCACCGAAACCGAGATGAAGGAGAAGAAGGCCCGGGTTGAGGATGCGATGCATGCCACCCGCGCTGCGGTAGAGGAAGGCATCGTTCCCGGCGGCGGCGTTGCGCTGATGCGCTGCGCTGATGCCATCGACGCGCTGAAGCTGGAAGGCGACGAGAAGATCGGCGGCAACATTGTGCGCCGCGCCCTCGAAGAGCCCCTGCGCCAGATCGTCATCAACTCCGGCGAGGAAGGTGCCATCGTGGTCGGTCGCATTCGCGAGTCGAAGGAACACAACTTCGGCTACAACGCGCAGTCGGATAAGTTCGAGGATCTGGTCAAGGCCGGCGTCATCGATCCGACCAAGGTCACCCGCACCGCGCTGCAGAATGCCGGCTCGATCGCGGCCCTGATGCTCACCACCGAAGCTCTGGTGTCGGAGATTCCGGAAGAGAAGAAGGAACCGGCGATGCCTCACGGCGGCGGCATGGGCGGAATGTACTAAAGGCAGCTGTTAGCAATTAGCTGTTAGCAATTAGCTAAAAGCAAAGACCAAGGCCTCGCAGCAATGCGGGGCCTTCGTTTGTCTGGCCACTGACTACTGGTTCCGCGGGTGCCCCGTTCGAGCCGGCAGTTGGCTAGGGCGGGGCATTTGTTTTTCCGACAACCGACAGCAGCTGCGCCCGCACCGGCTACCACGACTCAGCCGAGCGAGCAGCGCAACTTGATCGCTCTGCATCGGGCCATGTAACCTGAAGTCGCATTGCTGAAAGCTGACAGCTGACAGCTTGTCTTGGGAAGGAACTTGTTTGGAACCCGGTGCGGTGAAGTCCTCGCAGACTGATCCTCCTCCACAACAAAACCTGCCGACGCGCCCGTCGCGCGTCTTGCTTCTTCTCCTCTCATTCGCGATCTGCGTCGTCCTTTTTGTGTTGCTCGACGCCGCTTACAGCGCGTTCGTCGTGCGCTCGCGCCCGGACACGAGCGCGCAGGGGACGTGCTTCAAGTCCGATCCGGTGCGACATCATTCGCTGCAGGCGAACTGCACGTGCGAGCGACACTGGGGCAGGAATTCTTATCCCTTCGCCACCAACAACCTCGGCTTTCGCGATCAGGCGCTGCGGCAAGTTCCGCTCACCACCTCGCAGCCGCGGATTCTGCTGCTGGGCGACTCCTTCACCGAAGGCATGAGCGCATGGGCTGATACCTACGTCGGCCAGATCGCGGCACGCTTTCCGCAATACGAATTTCTCAACGGCGGGGTGGAGAGCTACGCTCCATCGAATTACCTCAACGTCGCGCGGCAGCTGATCGAGAAGGGTGTGAAGTTCGACGAAGTCATCGTCTTCATCGACATGTCGGACGCTCAGGACGAGGCCGCGTTTTATCAGGACAAGAATCCGATGGGCGCAGTAGACGGTCCGGCACAGATCGTCCACAACGGCGGGATCTGGACCAACCTGCGTGAGTTCATTACGAAACATCTGCTGATCACAAACAGCATCGTTAGTTATTTCGAGCGGCTCGCGGTGAAGCACGGCATCTACTCCCTCAATGTGGGACATGGGCCGTTGTTCGATCTGGAGCGGTCGGCGTGGACCTATCGCGCTGTCTCCGACAGCGAACCATATGAAATCGGATATGCGCCGCTGGGACTGGAAGCGGGGCTGCGCAAAGAAGAATCGAAGATGACGACATTGTGGAAAGAGCTTCAGCAGCGCGGCGTTCCGATCAGCGTGGTGGTTTACCCCTGGCCGGCGCAGGTTGCACACGACAAAGTTGAGTCTCGCCAGGTGACCATGTGGCGCGACTGGTGCAATGGAAAGTGCAATCGATTCATTACGGTGTTTCCGGAGTTCTTTGCGGTGAAGAACGCGTGCCCGTCAGGCGAGGCAGGATGCTGGTATATGGAGGATTTTATCTTCGGCGATGAGCACTATTCGCGGGCGGGAAACGCAATTGTGGCGAATGCAGTGGCAACGAGTTTAGAGGCTGAGCCACCGAAGAAGATCGAGTAGCGGTCGAGCAAGCGCCAACGAATCCTTCGAGTCCCGGCGAACCGCAGATCCTTCGACTGCGCGTCCGCCCGACTCGCACAAGACGCGAGTCGGAAAACCCTGGCGGACGCTTCGCTCAGGATACCAGTCAATGAGACTACGCGGGCGCACCTTCAACCGCGAAGTATTGCGCCATGTTGCGGAACTTGTCGTAGCGGGCTTTCAGCAGTTGATCGACCGGCAACTTCTCCAAGACAGACAGGTGCTTCTCGATGGCATCGGCGACGGCGTTGGCCGCGGCATCGTAATCATGCTGTGCTCCGCCGGGCGGCTCGGGGATAATGTCGTCGCAGATGCCGAGCTGCAGAATATCTTTCGCGGTGATGTGCAGCGCCTGCGCGGCGATATCTTTCTTGCTGGAGTCGCGCCACATGATGGAAGCGCAACCTTCGGGCGAGATCACCGAATAAATGCTGTTCTCCATCATGAGCACGCGATCGGCGACCGCAATCGCCAGTGCGCCGCCACTGCCGCCTTCGCCGGTGATGATGGCGATGAATGGAACTTCCAGCCGCGCCATCTCGCGCAAATTGTGGGCGATGGCTTCGGCTTGTCCGCGCTCTTCCGCGCCCAGTCCGGGATACGCGCCAACGACATCCACGAGCGAGATAATCGGCCGGCCCCACTTCTCGGCGAACTTCATCGCCCGCAGCGCCTTGCGATAGCCTTCGGGATTGGGCTGGCCAAAATTGCGATGGACACGCTGCTTGGTGTCGCGGCCCTTCTGGGTGCCGAGCACCAGCACTTCCCTGCCGCCACGCAGCCGCGCCATGCCGCAGATCATCGCGGGATCGTCGCCAAAAGTGCGGTCGCCGTGAATTTCGCTGAAATCGGGGAAAATGCGCTCGATGTAGTCGAGCGGATAGGGACGGTTGGGATGACGCGCCAGTTCGGTGCGCTCCCACGCCGTCAACTCGCCGGATATCTGCCGCTTGAGCGATTCAACCCGCTCGTGCAGCGCCATCAACTGCTTCTGCGCCTCCTGATTGTTGCCCGCGGCGGCGTGCAGTTGCTGAATCTGTTGCTCAATGCGTTGCAGTTCTTCCTGCGCTTTGGAAGCAGCTTCCATATTGGGGTCGTTTTGCTTGTCCGCGGCCCGGTACATCGCCTCCGCCGCGTAAATCCAGAAGTCCAAGGCGGACAGCATTCCGGATTGCGCAGGCGTAAGTTGGGTTTCCTCGGCCACGGTGGTTCAGTTGTCGAAAGAACCGGTCTTTACCACGGAAGCACGGAGATCACGGAAATCTTTTGTCATTAGTTCCGTGCTCTCAGTGTTTGCGTGGTTAACAACTCTTCTGCAGAGAGCCTATACAGCTTGCTCTACCCGATTCAATTGATGACGCGCACGCTGCCGCGCCCGCACAACTCTTCTACGCGGCTGATGAATGCCCGGTCCGGCAACACATTATAGCCTTCCGCCTCCATCACCACCGTAAAGTCACCTTTGCGCTCCAGATCGAAGAGCACGCGCGCTTCGCCTTTGCGCTCGCGGCAGAGCATCTGCAAATCGTCAATCGTGGCTGCAGACGCGCTTTCCAGCGGCACCTTGATGCGCAAGTGCGTGGGCAGCTTGGGCTGCGCATCCTCCAACGGCGTGATGTCGCCGATCATGACCTTGGGATTCGAGCCTTCTTCTACGCGAACGCCGCCCTTGACCAGCACAGGAACAGTCAGCTTGAGTCGATCGGCAAGCCGGCGATACGGTTCGGCAAAGCACAGCACGTCGACCGAGCCGTTCATGTCTTCAAGCTGCCCCTGCGCGTAGAGATCGCCCTTCTTCGACTTGGCGACGCGAATGCCTTTCAGAATTCCGCCGATCAGGACTTCATCCCTTCCGGTGGAAGACTTCAGATCGCAGACATCAGTAGTTGAGAGCGCGTGGAAGTCGGCCAGCTTGTCCTGATATTTCTCCAGCGGATGTCCGGTGATGAAGAAGCCGAGGATCTCCTTCTCGAAGTTGAGGCGCTGATGCTCGTCCCAATCGGGTGTGTTGGGCAGCGGCTTCTCCGAAACGTTATTCGTTTCATCTTCCTGGAAAACACCAAACAGGCCATGCTGGCCGAGCTCCGCGTCTTTCTGCATCTTCTGCGCGTGATCCATGGCGTTGTCGACCACGGCCATTAGCTGCGCGCGGCGGCCCAGCGCGTCCATAGCGCCGCTCTTGATCAGCGACTCAACCACGCGCTTATTCAGCAGATGAAGATCGACCTTCTCGCAAAACTGATAGAACGAGCGGAACGCGCCGTCCTTCTTGCGCGCAGCCACGATCGAATCAATCGCGTTGTGGCCGACATTCTTCACCGCAGCCAGTCCGAAGCGAATCGCTTCGCCGTGCGGCGTGAAGTAGGCATCGCTCACATTGATGTCGGGCGGCTCGACGGGAATGCCCATCTCACGGCACTCGTTGATGTACTTGACGACATCGTCGGTGCTGCCGGAAACGGAGGTGAGCAGCGCGGCCATGAACTCGACCGGATAGTGCGTCTTGAGATACGCCGTCTGATAGGCCAGCAGCGCATACGCAGCCGCGTGCGATTTGTTGAAGCCGTAGCCGGCAAACTGCTCCATCAGGTCGAAGAGCTTCTCGACTTTCTTGGCGTTGAAGCCGCGCTCGGTTGCGCCGCGCGCGAAGCGCTCGCGCTGCTTGGCCATGGCCTCGGGATCTTTCTTGCCCATGGCGCGACGCAGCAAATCGGCCTCACCGAGCGAGTAGCCCGCCAGCCGGTTGGCGATCTGCATCACCTGCTCCTGGTAGAGAATGACGCCCAGCGTCTCTTTCAGGAGCGGCTCCAATTCCGGCAGCTCGTATTCGATCTTTCTGCGTCCCCACTTGCGCTCGATGAAATCTTCGATCATGCCGCCCTGAATCGGGCCGGGGCGATAGAGCGCGTTCAGTGCGGTAAGGTCCTCGACAACGGTTGGCTTGTAGCGGCGCAGCACGTCGCGCATGCCATGCGATTCAAACTGGAAGACGCCCGAGGTCAATCCGGTGTGGAAGACTTTCTCGTAGGTCACCTGATCGTCGAGGGCAAGCTTCTCCAAGTCGATGCGATGGTTGCGCGTCTGCTCGATCAGGCGCAGCGCGTCGTCAATGATGGTCAGCGTGGTGAGCCCGAGGAAGTCCATCTTCAGCAGGCCCAGCTTCTCCACCGCCTTCATGTCGTAAGCGGTGACAATTTCTTCGTTCTTGGTGCGATGCAGCGGAACGAGTTCGGTGAGCGGCTGCGGTGCGATGACGACACCCGCGGCGTGAACGCCAGCGTTGCGAACCAGACCTTCCAGCTTCTTCGCGGTGTCGATCAGCTCTTTCGTCTGCGGCTCGTTTTCATAAGCACTGGCCAGCGCCGGTGAATCCTTCAGTGCCTGATCGATGGTGATATTCAGCGTCGGCGGCACCATCTTCACGATGCGCTCGACCTCGGCGTAAGGAATGTCCATGGCGCGGCCGGAGTCTTTCATGGCGGCCTTGGTGGCCATGGTGCCGAAGGTGATGATCTGCGCGACCTGATCGCGCCCGTACTTCTGCGTGACGTACTCGATCACCTCGCCGCGGCGATTCATGCAGAAGTCGATGTCGATGTCGGGCATGCTGATGCGCTCAGGATTGAGGAAGCGCTCGAAGAGCAACTCGTTCGCCAGCGGATCGATGTCGGTGATGGAGAGCGCGTAGGCGACGAGCGATCCTGCGGCCGAACCGCGGCCCGGCCCGACAGGGATGTTGCGCTCCTTGGCGTAGCGGATGAAGTCCCACACGATCAGAAAATATCCCGAGAACTGCATCTGGCGGATCATTTCGATCTCGCGCGTGAGGCGCTTCTCGTAATCGTCGAGCGAGTGCTTCAGCCGGCCCATCGCTTGTAGTTCGCGCAGGATGTTCAGGCGCTTGGCGAAGCCTTCGCGGGTGACGTGCTCGAAATAATCCGGCAGTGTGTAGCCATCGGGGACGACGAACTGCGGGAACGGATCGTGCACTTTCTCCAGGCGAATATTGCAGCGCTCGGCAATCTCCATGGTGCGGGCGAGCACGCGCTCGTAGCCGTGGAAGACCTTCGCCATCTCCCCGGCAGTCTTCACGAAGAACTGATTGCCGTGGAACTTCAGCCGGTTGGTGTCGTTGATCGACTTGCCGGTCTGGATGCAGACCATCACGTCCTGGGCGTGCGCGTCCTCTTCGCAGAGGTAATGGCTGTCGTTGGTCGCAACCAGCGGCAGACCGAGATCCTGCTCCAGCTTCAGCAGGTTCGACTGAATGCGCTGCTCGTCGGGAACGCCCTGGTCCTGAATTTCGAGATAGAAATTACCTTTGCCGAAGATGTCGGTGAAGGTCGAGGCGGCCTCGCGCGCGGCTTCATACTTGCCTTCGACAAGATTCTCGGCGACCTCACCCTTCAGACATGCAGAGAGGGCGATCAATCCCTGCGAATGTTCGGCGAGGAATTTCTTGCTGACGCGTGGCTTGTAGTAAAAGCCGTGCAGCGAAGCTTCGGAGACGATCTTCACCAGGTTGCGATAGCCGAGATCGTTTTCGGCGAGCACGATGAGATGGTTGTAGCTGTCGCCTTCGGGCGAGGCGCGATGATCTTCCTTCTTGCAGATGTAGAGCTCGCAACCGAGGATGGGCTTCACGCCCGCATCTTTGGCGGCGTTGACGAAGGTAACCGCGCCGAAGATGTTGCCGTGGTCGGTCATGGCGACCGCGGGCATACCGAGTTCCTTCACGCGACCGACGAGGCGCTCGATCTCGCAGGCGCCGTCGAGCATGGAGTAGTCGGTGTGAAGGTGAAGGTGGACGAATTCGGGTTGCGACATCGGTAGTTCTATTTTATGCGTTCGCGGCGGCGGCTGCGGTCTGTGGAAGGCGTGGAAAAGAGGGCATTTATTATGGTGTCGTCCCCGAGGGACTCGCATTCATTTGTTCGACCTACCCACCGCTGAAGCGGTGGGCTATCATCTTCCGTCCCGCTCCGCGGGACTTGAGCGCCGCAGGTCGTGACCGTTAGTTCTTAATCAGCACCGCCGCTGATTTGCGAATGAACCATTTCTTACTTCTCACGCTCGCGGGAATCGTTGCCGGCGCCATCGCGGCGATTTCGGGCTTCGGCATCGGCAGCATCCTCACGCCGATGCTGGCCGCGTCGATCGGCACGAAGCTGTCTGTCGCGGTCGTTTCAATTCCGCATTTCATCGGCACGACGCTTCGGTTCGCGGTGATTCGTGAGCACGTCGATCGGCACGTGTTGTGGAGCTTCGGCATCACCAGCGCGGCCGGAGGATTGGCCGGCGCGCTGCTGCACATCTGGCTGCGCAGTGTGGTGCTGGGATATGTGTTGGGAGTATTGCTGGTGTTTGCGGGAGTCATGGGCCTGACGGGGCTGGCTGCGCGAATGCGATTCGGCAAGCGCGCTGGATGGGTCGCCGGAGCGGTGTCGGGAGTGTTCGGAGGACTGGTCGGCAATCAGGGCGGGATTCGTTCGGCGGCGCTTCAGGGTTTTGGATTGCAGCGCGACGCGTTCGTTGCAACGGCGACGGCGATTGCGCTGCTGGTGGATGTGTTTCGCATGCCAGTGTATGCAGCGCTGCAGTGGCGTCAGATTGCGGCGCAGTGGCCAGCGGCACTGATCGCGACGATTGGCGTGGTAGTGGGAACGCTCTCGGGCAAGTGGATGCTGCGGCGCATTCCGCAGAATGTGTTTCGGATGATCGTGGCGAGCATTATTCTGGCGCTGGGAATCTGGATGCTGATGCATCCGGGAGCGTAGTGTGCTGTTACGCACCGGCCAGACGGCGAGCGAGCAGAATCAAGACGGCTCTGAAGAGCCTGCTAGAGTTGTGCCGTCCCCACGGGACTCTGGTTAACTTTTGCACTTGACCCACCGCTGAAGCGGTGGGCTAACTTATTGAGTCCCCATGGGACTCAATCTTATGCCCAAGAATCCCGCGTACATTGCCGCCCATATTCGGCGCGTGCTTCAAGACGGAGCGTCGGCACCACATACGGAAGAAGTCCAGCGCTTTTTCAAGCATGAGATCAAATCGCGCGGGTGGTATACGGGCGAGTTGCGCAAGGTTGCGGTGCGCTTCCGGCGGACGATTCTTGCGGAGCATGACTTGCCGTATCTGTTGCTGGTTGCGGACGAGTTGTTTCGCGGCCGCGTGCTGGAGGAGAAAGTATTCGCCGTCCTGATGCTACAGGGCGTAGTCGGCGAGTTCGGCAAGAGCGAGTTCAAGATGTTCGAAAGCTGGCTGGATCGCGTCAGCACGTGGGCCGATCACGATGGGTTGGTGCAGTATCTGCTGGGCCCGATGATCGCGCGAGATGAGTCGCTGCTGACGCGGCCGCCGCGCTGGGCGAAGTCGAATAAGCGGTGGCATCGGCGAGCGGCAGCAGTCAGCCTGATTCACACGACGCGCCAGCATAAGAATTTCGATCACATCCAGCGCATCACCGGGATGCTTTTGGCTGACGAAGATGACATGGTGCAAAAGGGGCTGGGCTGGCTGCTGCGGGAGGCGGCAAAGTTCAATCCTGAGCAGACGGTGCGATATCTGATGACGATTCGCGAGCGCGCGCCGAGGCTGGTGCTGCGGACCGCGTGCGAGACGCTGCCGGAGCGGACGCGGGAGAAGGTGCTGAACAGGGCCAAAGCGACGGCGCGGAGTTAGTTCACCACTGGACAGGGAGCGCACAGGAAAGAACTACTGAATTTTCTTCTAGGTAGGTCAACAAGGAATTCGCGGGCGCAGAAATTCACCAGTTTTCCGTGCGCTCCGTGCCCTGTGTGGTAAAACGCCTTTCCCGAGTCTCATTTACAATAGTTCCGCAATGAATCTTCCAGAAATTCAAGCGGCGCTGCGCGACGGCGGCCACGAGTGCTGGCTCTTCTACGATCATCATCATCGCGATCCTATTGCCTACCGGGTGCTCGGCCTGCCCGCCAATATGCTGGTCACGCGCCGCTGGTTCTACGTGATCCCGGCCAACGGCGAGCCGGTAAAGCTGAATCACCGGATCGAGAGCCATCATCTCGACTCGCTGCCCGGCAGCAAGATGGAGTACTCGGCGTGGCAGGAGCTGTGGCAAAACCTGGAGACGATGCTCAAGCCGTACAAGCGCGTCACCATGCAGTACTCGCCGAATAACCAGATCCCTTACATCTCGCTCGTGGACGCCGGCACGCTCGAACTCATCCGCAGCTTCGGCAAGGAGATCGTCAGTTCGGCAAACCTGGTGGCGCGATTTGAGGCGACGCTGAGCGAAGCGCAGATCGCGTCGCACTTCAAATCCCGCGATAGCGTCGACAAGATCACGGCGGCGTTTTTCCAGGAAGTGGGTCGGCGTGCGCGCAACGGCGGGACGCACGAGTTCGAGATGCAGCAGTGGATCATGGAAGCGTTCAAGCGTGACGGTTTGGAGACCTGCGATCCGCCGAATGTCAGCGTGAATGAGCACAGCGGCGATCCGCACTACGAGCCGAGCGCGACGAGTTCCGCGCCGATCAAGCAGGGCGATTTCGTGCTTCTCGATATCTGGGCGCGATGCGCCAAGCCCGAGAATTCCGTGTATTACGACATCACCTGGACAGGCGTCGTCGGCACGCCCAGCGATAAGCAGCGCGAGGTTTTCGATATAGTGCGCGGCGGGCGCGACGTCGGCATTCAGAAGGTGCAGCAGGCGTTGGAGGCCAAGAAGAAAATTCACGGCTGGGAGGTCGACCAGGCGGTGCGCGAGTTCATCGACGCCAAGGGCTGGGGCAAATACTTCATTCATCGCACCGGGCACTCGATCACCAACGACATCCACGGCAATGGCGCAAATCTTGATAATCTGGAGACCAAGGACGATCGCGAGATCCTGCCCAACACCTGCTTCTCGGTCGAGCCGGGAATCTACCTGCCGGAGTTCGGGGTGCGCAGCGAAGTGAACATGATGGTGCGCGGCGGCAAAGGCGAAGTGACCGGCCGGATCCAGAACGAGTTGGTGCTCATCTGATGGCGAATCCGCAAAACTCAGCAACCATGTCGCGCTCGGGGAAGGACGCGGCGCAGACCAACCCGATGGCGATGATTGCGCCGCTGGCGGGATGGTTCCTGCCCGGCCTGGGACACTTCATCCAGCGCCGCTGGATTCGCGGTGGGCTGCTGATGGCGTCGGTGTTCGTGATGTTCTTCTTTGGGCTGGGCATGCAGGGCAAGGTGTACTCGTTCAACACCGGGGACCTGCTCGACATCCTGGGATTCATTGGCGACCTGGGCTCGGGGCTGCTGTACTTTGCGGCGCGAGCAATGGACTGGGGCATCGGCAACATTCATCGCGCGGTAGCCGACTATGGCACGAAGTACATCGTCGTTGCCGGACTGCTGAACATCATCGCCGCGGTCGACGCTCACCATATCGCGATCGGCAAGAAATCGTAATGCCGCTTTTCGCTGTTCGCTTTTCGCTGTTCGCGATTGGCCAGATGCGAATCGCTGACGTTGTGGCAGGCGGGTGATCGAGCAAATAACGTGAATCGGCAAGACGCCGAGAGGCACGGCTTAGCGAAGAGCGAAAGGCGAATAGCGAGAAGCGATTCTAACTGACCATGACCTTCGAACTCTCACACTTCAACGCCGCATTGGTCTTCGCGCTCTGCGCGTCCACGGTCTTTGGCATTACCCAGCGCAGCGCCCCGCGCGACATGTTCAAATACGGAGCCTATTGCTTCGCCCTGTTCATCGGCGGGGTAATTGTGGCGGCATGGGTGATGTGGGCGATCAAGCACTAGAAAGCAGTTGTCAGTGGTCGGTTGTCAGTTGCCAGTTGTCAGTTGTCAGTAAACCCCACCCAAGTAACACCGGCTTGAGTGGGGCTTCGTTTTATGGACAGCGGCGAACGGCTAGAGGAACTCCGCTAAGGCACCACCTCGTAGACATCGCCGTAATCATAGGCGCCGCCGAAATAGGCTGTGCCGTAAAGATTGCCGGAGCTGTCGAGGATGGGGCCACCGACTGGCTCCAGTCCATCGGTTCCACCGGTGAAGGCGTAGAGCAGAACAAACTGCCAGCCGAAAACGGAAGCTGGCCGGCACTCAAAGACCGTGCCCCACGAGCCGGCGCCGTCGCGGGAAGCGTTGCCGTAAATGTCGCCATGGCTATCGATAGCCAAGTCGCCACGAGGACGGTCCCCGTCCTCGCCGCCGGAATAGCCGGAGAACTGGTGGATCACCGCCTGGGTCCAATTGAGCGCCGACACAGGAAGCATCTCGTACAACACTCCGCTGCCGTCGGTCCCCCCGGCGTAGGTGGTGCCGAATAAAACGCCGCCCGGGCCGATCAGGATTCCGCCGCGCGGATTGGCGCCATCGTTGCCGCCGGTGAAGGAATAGGCCACCGTCTCCGCCCACGACGTCCCGGTGTAATGGAGCTTGAAGACCGTGCCATCGCCGTAAACGCCGCCGGAATAGGTAGTGCCGAAGAGGTTGCCCAGGCGATCGAAGGTCAAGCCAGCTTCGGGATCGCTGCCGTCGGTTGAGTTGCCCAAGGCATGTAAAACGGTTTCCGTCCAACCATCGGAGCTGGAAGTGAGTTCGAAAATGACGCCTCCACCATATTGTCCACCTCGACTGGCGGTGCCGTAGACATTGCCGTTGGCATCGAGGATCACTCCGGCCGACGGCATACCTCCGTCGTTACCGCCGGTGAAGGTATAGAGCACGTTCTCGCTCCAGTTGCCCTGCGACGGTGTCAGCTTAAAGACAACTCCCCAGCCCGGGGCGCCACCTTGAAGAGTGGTTCCGTAAAGATTGCCGGATGTATCGAAGACAAGCTTGCAGAATGGATAACCGCCGTCATTGCCGCCGGTGAAGGTGTAAAGGACGGATTCTGTCCATCCCCCCGAGCCCGGCGTCAGCTTGAATACCGTGCCTTCGTTGTAAGAACCGCCAGCCATGGTGGTGCCATACAGATTGCCGGCGCTATCCCAAATCAGGGCACCCGCGGGAAAGCCGCCGTCATTGCCGCCGGTGAAACTGTAGAGGGTGGTCTCGGTTGCGGTTGCCGGGCGATCCGCCGCCACCACAGGAACGGCAATGGCAATGAGGATGAGCAAGAATGCGAGCAGGAGAATTTGCAATGGGATGAATTCAGATTTGCGAGTGGAATGGGAGATGTAAGACGAGATAACTGTACTGCTCGAGATGTTGCGATCCATCGATGCGACCTCTTTCCGTCCTCCTTGTTGGGCTTGTCGGGTTTCCGCTTGAGGGTCTGGACGATCGAGACTGCGCAGGTAGTACTTGCCTGCTTGTAGCTGGGGACAAGATGGTACGTGAAGACACGTAGGCGCTCTGCCACCCGGCGAGCATGGTTCCACTGGGATGTGAAAGTGTCAGTGACTACTTTTGAGATTCATCGAACATTCATAGAGGGCCGCCAGAAACGGGATTGCGGGACGGCACCGTGACAACGTTGTCCGCGCCTCGTCGGTAAGAAACGAACCTGGCGATGACTGGGACGCCCGAAAAATGGCTGCCGTTCCCAACGACGAAAAACCCCACTCACGCCAAGACTGCCTGAGTGGGGTACTGGTATCGCACGATCCGCGTGACAGCTACATTTTTGCCGGGGCGCTGGCACTGGCGATGCACTGCCATTTGCCGCTCGGCATCTTCATCCAGGTATCGAGCCAGTTTTCATGCGAGTCGACGGCCTTGCCGGCCACGGTGCCTTTGCCTTGCCACCCGCCGGTCGCAATCGCCGTGTTTCCGTGAACGGTTACCTTGATGTTGCTGACTTCGTTCATCTGCCACTTCGAGTTCTTCATTCTGTCCACGACCTGGGCCTTGGTATACAGGCTGCCGTCGCTATCGAGTTCGATAAAATTGTCGGCCAGGTTAGCAGCAACCGCGTCCGCGTTACCCGCCTTGGAGTTCGAGGCCCACTGCTGCTCCATCTGCGTAACCGCCTGAGCGACGCCGCCACCGGCCTTCATGTTGTCGCCCATCTGCGCCACCAGCGGCAGCGCCAGGATGAGTACTCCAAATAACACGAACATCCTTTTCATCAGGGGATATCCTTTCCTTCCCTCAGAATGCAGGGTTGAATGAATCAGTTTGAACGTTTGTTTACGGATGGGGGCATTGTACATCTCAGAGCGGTTGTCAGTTGTCGGTTGCCGGTCGTCAGTTGTCAGAAAGACAAAAAGGAAAGCGTTTGTCAGTGACCGATGCGGTTCAACTCGCACTTCTGCCGCCTGATCAAAGCCACCGCGCCAGACAATCACCGGGTCTGTTCCTAAATGCTCTTCCTACCGGTGAGCCCCGACAAAGGAAACCTTGCAAAAGTGGGCGTCGTTGACGGAAACAGGCTGGTCGAACCACGTCTGCCCCCCGTCTTTCGTGGACACAAAGACACTTGCCGGCAGGGACGGATCCACGCCCACCGACCTGAATCCTACCGCCGCCACCGCCTGGTCGTCGGCGCAGGAGAGGCCCTGGTACGTGTAGTTACTGGCGGGATTGAAACTGTCTATGACGGGTTGCCCATCTTGAAGACGCACATGATAGATCATCCCGCCGTTGGCGCCGCTGTGGTTTTGGATTACCCAAATCGTGTCGGCCGAGAGAGCGCACATGTCGTCGAGGTCGCCGGAATTCCCCACTGTTGCAACTTGTTTCCAGCTTCCCCCGCCGTCCGTGGTACGGAACAGGTCACCCTCGTTCCAGACCGCGCTCCAAGCCACCATGGGTGAATAGCCACTGACCATGTGTACGCCGGAAGTAGGGGTAGTATAGGGCACGTCTTCCTGCCGCCAGGTGACTCCGTTGTCGCGCGTATGAATCATGCCCAGGTGCGCACCATGGTCGTCCGCTATCCACACGTTGGCGCCTGCGAGGCCAAGGGCATCCATGCGATTGACCTGATGGATGGTCAGGGATGGATGCGGCATAATCGTCCATACATTGCCGCCTGTCGTCGTGCGCAGAGCCGTGCCATGTATGCTGACCGCCCACGCCACGTCGCGGCTCAAGCCCTTGATATTCTTAATCCATCCCTCCACTCCTTCTGGGAGCGGCTGGACGGACCACTCCGCGCCACCGTTGTCGGTGTGCAGAACCTTTCCGCCCTGGGCGCAGGCAACGGCGGCCCATGCCGTGTTGTCGTCAACGGCGCTGATGTCTTCGCCTGAGCACCCCGCCCAGAGGGCACCGTCACCTTGCGCGCTCCAATGCTGGCCGCCGTCCGCGGTGTGCAGGATCACGGCGGGAGTGTCGAAACTGATTACCCAACCCGTCTCCAGAGGCTGAGGAGCGGGCACCGGGGTTTGTGGGGAAGAACCGCAGTCGGCCGCCAAGACCGACAGGATGAGTGCCAGGAGGAGGCTCGCTGTTTGCATTTCATTATTGCTGAGTTTCTCCAAAACCACCCCTCCGGGCCTAGGGCCGACTTGCGGTCCCAGCAAACGAGAACTTGGTAATGAAAGCGTTCTGTTGACCGGGCACGTGTGGGAACACTTGGGCCGGATTCTTTAGCGGAAAATCTGCGGAGGAGGTAACGCCAGTCACGACCACGTTGCCGTCCGGATCGACGGCGAGTCCGTAGGCGCGGTCGTCGCCGCTGCCGCCAAGGTAGGTGGAGTAGGCAAGCCAGGCTCCGGATGACGGGATCTGCATGAGTATGGAATCCTGGCCACCGCCCTGGAACGCCGGGATCAGCGCGTCCTGGGTGTAAGGGAATTTGCGAGGAGCAACGTAGTTCATCGTGTCGTAGGTGTATTCGATCCCCAGCGAGGAGATCTCGCCGGCGACGGATACGTTGCCGCGGGAATCGACGCCGATGGAGGTTCCATAGCCTCCGCCGCCCAGAGCGAACGAATAGTCAGCACCTCCGCCCAGGTAGGTGCCGTAGGCCAGTGATGCTTTCTTTTCCCGAGATGGATCGATCTTCACCATGTAGGGCTGGTCGTTCGATTTGTCCAGTCCGAGGTAAGGCGCACTGGGGTAGATGGAGGGCAAGGTTGTCGGAAAGTCGGGAGATACCGTGCGGCCAGTCACTGCAATGATGCCGTTCTGATCAACCGCTACGCCGTAGGTGTCCTCACGAGCCTTGTCTGTGTTACCGCCCAGGTAGGTGGAGTAACGGAACGCGTATTGGGACGTCGGGTCGCCGGGTTTGCTCGACGTAATCTGGGTTACAAAACCGTTGCTCGTCCAACCGTTCGGCGGAGGAAGTTTGCGATAGGCATTGTCGGTCGTCGGAAAGTCGTCAGAGTCGGTATAGCCTACTGCGGTAATCAGCGCGCCAGTGGCGTCAACCGCGGCGCCGTGTCCTTTTTCGTTGGCATTGCCTCCGAGAAAGCTGGAGTAAATCAACGAGCCGGCACCGCTCTTCGAGGGATCGAAGATCGCCACGATCGCATCGCTGCTACCGTTGAGAGCAGGTTGGAGAGCATTCGTCGTCCTCGGGAAGTCCGAGCTCGCGGTGGTCCCGACCAGATACACCAACCCGTGCGCGTCGGCAGCGAGATTGTTGCCATTACTGTTATTGTCGAGAAACCCCGACCCCTCGGTGCCGCTTCCACCGAAGTAAGTCGAGTAGCGCAGGTTGCCGTCCTTGTCAAAAACGCTTACGAAGTAGTCCGCATCTCCTCCGGCATTCGTGTTCTGAAACGCATTCAGGGTGGGGAACGGTTCCGAATCAGCTGAGCTGGTTATGCCGTCGACGGCAACTCCGCCATCGTGCAGGACGGCCAAACCCTCACCCAGGGTCTGGTTGTTGCCACCCAAATAGGTTAACCAGAGCAGCTTGCCGGAGGGATCGAGCTTCGCCACGAACGCCGTCATCGAGGCGCCAGGAGCGGGTTGCGGCTGGAAAGCGTGCAGCACCGGAAGATCGAGGACACGCGTAGCGCCGGTGACATAAGTATTGCCCGCGGCGTCGCTGCCGGTATTCTGCGCGAAGGTTCGGGGGTTGTCACAGTTGCACTCCAAACCTCCCAAGGTAGTAGAGAAGATCAGGCTTGGTTTCTCCTGAGTTTGCGATGGCGGTTGCGACTGCGCGTGAGAACTAACGCTGGCGGCAAGAGCGATGACGAGGAATCGGCCGAACCCACGAACTGCAGAAACTCTGAACATCTTGCGCCCCCTTGCGTTTCTGCCTGATTCAAAGGAACTGCGGGCACTCAGCCAGGTCTGAAGAAGCGCGAGGCCTGGGGCTTATTGGTTCTCTACTAGTCAGCAACAGTGTGAGGCACAGAGTTCAGGTGAGGGCTGATGTTCAAGAATAAAAGCGTTTCGAGTGCCGTTTTGGGAGGGGACAGAAGAGTGCCAATTGTCGGTTGTCAGTTGCCGGTTGTCAGTTGTCGGTCGTCGGAAAGGCAAAAGCCCCACCCAAGTCAAACCCAGCTTGAGTAGGGCACCCGACGATTTCGCTAAGTGCTAATCGCTAATCGCTGTCTGCTGCCTTCACCGCAGCTCCTGCATGCACTCTTCCAGCGCCTGGCGCGAGGGCCGGGTCACGCTCTCGGGCAGCGTCGCCAGCGGCCGATCCGTCATGTTGATCATGTCGATGAAGTTGGGCGCGGTGGTGTTTACGTAGAGCACGCCGGTCAGCACTTCCTGCGCGTCACGCGATTCGATCAGCCGCGTCATGGCTGTGACCTTGTTGGTGGGATCGTAATCGTCCTCCAGCTTGCGCAGGCGCAGCGACGATCCGTCGTGCATGGTGACGTTGAGGCTGGTGCCCTCGTCGTAATCCACCGCAATCTCGTGGAAGTGCGGCACGAAGTCCAGATCGTGCAGCGGTTCTTCGTGATCCTTCACGAACTTGTAAGACTTGGTCGAGCCTTCATGATCGTTGAAGGTGGTGCAGGGTGAGATCACGTTCAGCATCACCGTGCCGCGATGCGCGAGCGCGGCTTTCAACATGGTGTGCAACTGCTTCTTGTCGCCGGAGAAGGAGCGGCCGACAAAGGTCGCGCCCAGCATGATCGCCAGGGAGCAGGTGTCAATCGCCGGCAGATCGTTGATCACGCCGGTCTTCAGCTTGGAACCCAGATCGGCCGTCGCCGAGAATTGGCCTTTGGTGAGTCCATACACCCCGTTGTCTTCGATGATGTAAATGATGGGCAGATTGCGGCGCATGAGGTGAACGAATTGCCCCATGCCGATGGAGGCGGTATCGCCGTCGCCGCTAATGCCAATCGCCACCAGCTTGGAATTGGCCAGCACCGCGCCCGTGGCCACCGAAGGCATGCGGCCGTGAACCGAGTTGAAGCTGTGCGAGCGCCCCATGAAATAAGCTGGCGTCTTCGACGAGCAGCCAATGCCTGACAGCTTGATGACGCGCTCGGGCGCGATGCCCATCTCGTAAAACGCGTCGATGATGCGCTCGGAAATTGCATTGTGGCCGCAGCCAGCGCACAGCGTGGTCTTGCCGCCGCGATAGTCGAGCACGGTGAGCCCGATGCGATTGGTCTTCGGCTGAGGCGTAACAGTGGCCGCCATTTACTTGCCCTCCTGGGAAATGATCTCGTCGGTAACGGAGCGGGCGTCGATCGGCAGCCCGTTGTAGTGGCGCACGCTGCGCAGCTTGGCGATCTCGGCCACCGCGATGTCGAGCTTGAGCAGCTCCATCATCTGGCCGTCGCGATTCTGATCGACAACATAGACGCGTTGATGCGCGGCGATGAACTCGTGCGTCTCGCGGGTGAACGGATAGGCGCGCAGCCGCAGGTAATCGGCCTGGACGCCATATTCGCTCTCCAGCTGATCGAGGGCTTCGACCAGCGCATGATGCGAAGTGCCATAGGCGATGATCCCGATCTCGTGGCCGTGGCTGCGCACCAACTCCGGCCGCGGCACCAGCGTCCGTGCGGTGTCAAACTTGCGCGCCAGCCGATCCAGGTTGTTGGCGTAATCGTCGGGACGCTCGCTGTATTGCCCCTTCTCGTTGTGGCCACTGCCGCGCGCAAACCAGGCCGCATTGGCATGGTCGGTGCCCGGCAAGGTGCGGTAGGGGATCGCGTCGCCGTCCACATCCTTGTAGCGCGCAAATCCGCCCAGGCGCTCCAGATCCTCCGCCGACAAAACCTTGCCGCGCTTCTGCGGCTTCTCGGGATACTGGAATGGCTCCGACATCCAGTTGTTCATGCCGAGATCAAGATCGGACAGGACGAACACCGGCGTCTGCAGCTGCTCGGCGAGATCGAAGGCGTCACTCGCCATCGAGAAGCATTCCGCCGGCGTGCTGGGAAGCAGCATGGGATGCTTGGTGTCGCCGTGCGAGAGTCGCGCGACGAAGGAGATGTCGCCTTGCGCCGTGCGTGTGGGCAAGCCGGTCGACGGTCCCACGCGCTGGATGTCCCAGATGACGCCGGGAAGCTCGACGTAGTAGCCAAGGCCGGCAAATTCCGACATGAGCGAGATGCCCGGTCCGGCGGTCGCGGTCATCGAGCGCGCTCCCGCCCATCCTGCGCCCAGAACCATGCCGATCGCAGCCAGCTCGTCTTCGGCCTGCACGATCGCAAACGTCGCCTTGCCGTCCGGACCGATGCGGTACGCCTTCATGTAGTCGATCAGGCTCTCGACCAGCGACGACGAAGGCGTAATCGGATACCACGTCACCACCGTAACTCCGGCGAACATCGCGCCCATGGCGGCCGCAGAGTTGCCGTCGATGATGATCTTGCCGGCATTCTCGGTCATGCGCTCGATCAGAAACGGATCGGCTTTGGTCAGCGAAGTCGCCGCGTAATCGTAGCCGGCCTTGGCGGCGTTCCAGTTCAGCTCCGCCGCCTTGACCTTCTTAGCGAACTGCCGGCGCAGCGCCTTCTCCACTTCGGCCATGTCGAGGTTGAGCAGCTTGGCCACCACCCCGACGTACACCATGTTCCTGACCAGCTTGCGCAACTTCGACTCGGGGCAAACGGCGGCGGTGATCTTGTCGTACGGCACGGGATAGAAGATCAGGTCGGAGCGCAGTTCGCTCAGCTGCAGCGGCTCGTCGTAGAGCGCGACTGCGCCCGGCGCCAGCGACAGCACATCTTCGCGCGCGGTTTCCGGATTCATCGCGACCAGAAGATCGATCTCTTTTTTGCGCGCGACGTAACCCTTCTTGCTGGCGCGAATGGTGTACCAGGTTGGCAGTCCGGCGATATTCGAGGGAAACATGTTCTTGCCGGAAACGGGCACGCCCATCTGAAAAATGGTGCGCAGCAGGACAGTATTCGCGCTCTGCGAGCCCGATCCGTTTACGGTTGCGACCTGGATGCTGAAATTGTTAACGACAGGTTCGCGCACGGCACCGTGGTCGGCACCGCGCACAGCAAACTCGGTTGTGGCCATCAATACCCCTTACTAAATGGATGAGAACGGAGGGGACAACGTTCCATTATAGGGCAGTTGGCGAGCGATCTGCAGTTCGCTCTTGCCGCAACTGCTACCATCTAGGGTACAATCGAGCACGGTCTTTTGCGCAGCGACCGGCCCCCTCTGGTCTGCGCACCAGTCTCTATTGCCGGAGAGAGCGATATGGGTTTCTTCAGAACGACGGGTCAGCGTTTCAGTACCGCCGGACAGTTGTTTTCTTTTTTCTGGAACAATAAACGCTGGTGGTTGACCCCCATTCTGATCACGCTGGCGGTGTTTGCGGTGTTGCTGATTCTGGCTCAGAGCTCCGCCATCGCGCCGTTCATCTACACGTTCTTCTAAGGAAAAGCGCACGATGTTGCTGCATTTCATAAAGTTACATTGGCGGACCGTCCTGGCCGTCGCCGCCGTTGCCGTCGTCCTGTGGGCATGCTTGCCCGCGGCTTTGAAGGCGAAGCTGTCTGGCGGCTGGAACAGGTTTTGGCATGCGGTCGGCAATTTCAATGCCCGCGTCCTGCTTACGCTGGTTTATTCCATCGTGATCTTGCCCTTTGGACTGGTGGTGCGCGTTTTCGCCGACTCCATGCACATGAAAAAGCGCCCCGAGAAATGGTTTGACCATCCTCCGATCCCCAACACCCTGGAGGAGGCACGGCGCCAAGGCTGACATGAACATCCTGGGAATCTCCTGTTATTACCACGACGCTGCCGCCGCGATATTGCAGGACGGCATGCTCATCGCTGCCTCGGAAGAAGAGCGCTTCAGCCGCATCAAGCACGACTTCAGCTTCCCGCATCACGCCATCCAGTTCTGCCTGGAGAGCGCCGGTCTGCAAGCCGGCGATGTGGACTACGTCGTTTTCTACGAGAAGCCCTTCCGCAAATTCGATCGCATCCTGATGAGCGTGCTGCAGACCTATCCGCAGTCCTACAAAGTTTTTCGCGAGTCGATGATCACCTGGATGATCGACAAGCTGTGGGTGGGGTCGAAGATTTCCGCCGAGCTGGGGATTCCGACCGAAAAGATTCTGTACTGCGAACATCACATGTCGCACGCCGCCAGCGCGTTCCTCTGCTCACCCTTTGAAGAGGCGGCGGTGCTCACCGTCGACGGCGTGGGCGAGTGGGTGACCGGCACGTGGGGTGTCGGCAAAGGCAATCAGATCGAAATCAAGAAGCAGATGATGTTCCCACACTCGCTGGGCCTGCTGTACAGCGCGTTCACCGCGTTTCTCGGCTTCGAAGTCAACGAGGGCGAATACAAGGTGATGGGCATGGCGCCCTACGGCCAGCCGCGCTACGTCGAGAAGGTGTGGAAGGTCATCCGCCAGGAAGCCGACGGCTCGTTCTCGCTGGATATGGATTATTTCTGCTTCCAGCATTCGACTACGCGGACCTTCAACAAGAAGTTCGAGCAACTGTTTGGCGCGCCGCGTCCGCCTAAGACGCTGTTCTTTACGGAAGATTCGGGCTTCCCGGAATACTTTGGTGAGGCGCCCGCGAACTTCCACGAGCTTTGCAAGCTGAATCAGCACTATGCCGATATCGCCGCCAGCATTCAGCAGGTGACGGAGGAGGTGCTGATCACCATGGCCCGCCAGCTGCACAAAGAAACCGGCCTGAAGAACCTGTGTATCGCCGGCGGTGTGGGCCTGAACAGCGTGGCCAATCATCGCATCCTGCGCGAGACGCCGTTCGAGGACATCTTCATCCAGCCCGCGGCCGGCGATGGCGGCGGCGCGCTGGGCGCGGCGCTCTGGGCCGACAATATGCTGCTGGGCAATCCCCGCCGCTTCCGCATGGATCACGCCTACTGGGGCAAGGGCTACTCGGATGGGGAAGTGCAGCAGTTTCTGACCGAGAACGACATCCCGTTCCAGCATGTGGGCAACGAGGACAAGCTGCTTGACCTGGCCGTAGAGCGTCTACAGCAAGGCAACGTGATCGGCTGGTTCCAGGGACGCTTCGAGTGGGGACCGCGCGCGCTGGGCAATCGCAGCATCATCGCCGATGCTCGCAATCCGCGGATGAAGGACATCGTCAATACCAAGATCAAATTCCGCGAACCGTATCGCCCGTTCGCGCCATCGGTGCTGGCGGAGCGCACGGAAGAGTTCTTCGAAATCCCCAATGCGCTTGAGCAATATCCCGCGCGCTACATGTTGTACGTCGTGCCAGTGCGGAAGTCGAAGTACGATGTGCTGCCGGCGATCACGCACGTTGATGGCACGGGCCGTCTGCAGACCGTTTTCGAGGACGCCAGTCCTCGCTATCACGGACTGATTGAGCGCTTCGCGCAGGCGACAGGAATTCCGGCAATCCTCAATACCTCGTTCAACCTGAAGGGCGAACCCATCGTTAACACGCCCGCAAATGCCTTCAGCACCTTCTACCGCAGCGAAATGGACATGCTGTTCCTGGGAAATTTCGTGGTCGAGAAGGAGCGGCTGAAGCAGAACCGTCAGCAGCTCGAGGCCGAGCCGGTGGGAGCGAAGTAGCAGGCAGAGCGGCCTTCAGGCGTGATTCTTAACACTACTTCGCACGCGATCTGAACCCTGCGATTCTGATTGGGATGCCTCAGCTTCTTCTGCACCTTATGCAATAATGGCCCCATGAAGCGTACTTTCTCAGCGTCGGTCTGGCGTGAGGACGACTGGTATGTCTCTCAATGTCTTGAGGTCGACGTCGCCAGTCAGGGCAAAACCGAGGAAGAGGCGCTCGAGAACCTGAAGGAGGCACTCGAGCTTTACTTCGAGCCTCCCCACGCTACGCGACCACCGAAGATTCGCACCATCGAGGTCGAGGTTGGGGCGGCTTAGGCCTCTTCCATTTCGCGAGGTGAAGCGGCGGCTGGAGTCGGCCGGCTTCATCGAAACCACGCAAAAGGGCAGTCACGTGAAGTTTGTTCGCCAGAGCGAAGACGCGACCGATGTCGTCATCGTTCCTTGCAAGCACGAAATTCCAATAGGCACGTTGCGCAGCATCCTTAGCCAGGCGCATATCGAGCCGGACGACTGGGAAGCGCTTGCCTAAGGCCGCCCAAGCGCTCGACTACTCCAGCGACGCAATATCGATCACGAAGCGATACTTCACGTCGCTCTTCAGCAGACGCTCGTAGGCTTCGTTGATCTTCGCAATCGGAATCAGCTCGATGTCGGCGGTGATGTCGTGCTCGCCGCAGAAATCCAGCATCTCCTGAGTTTCGGGAATGCCGCCAATGCCCGATCCGGCGAGCGTACGTCGCGCCGCAAGCAGGTTGAAAGCCGCGATGGGCGCGGGCTTCTCCGGCGCGCCCACCAATACCATTGCGCCATCGCGCTTCAGCAGGTTCAGGTACGCGTTGAGGTCGTGTTCACCGGACACCGTGTCGAGGATGAAGTGGAAGCTGCGCACCTGCTTGTCCATCTCCGCCTGATCTTTCGAGATAACCACGTGCTGCGCGCCCAGCCGGTGGGCGTCGTCTTTCTTGTTGGGCGAAGTGGTGAACAGCGTCACCTCAGCGCCAAAAGCATTCGCCAGCTTCACCGCCATGTGTCCCAGGCCGCCCAGTCCGACGACACCGACCTTCTGACCTTTGCCCACCTTCCAATGGCGCAACGGCGAATAGGTCGTGATGCCGGCGCACAGCAGCGGTGCCACTGCCGCCAGATCAAGATTCGTGGGCACCTTCAGGACATAATTCTCGTCAACCACAATCTGCTGAGAATATCCGCCGTAGGTCACACCGCCGAGATGCTTGTCGGGGCTGTTGTAGGTGTAAATGGCTTCGACCTCGCAGTAATTCTCCAGCCCGGCTTTACAACTCTCGCATTTGCGGCAGGAGTCGACCAGGCAGCCGACGGCGACGACATCGCCTTCCTTGTGCTTGCGAACGTCCTTGCCAACTTTGCTGACGCGGCCGACGATCTCGTGGCCAGGAACGGCGGGATAAACCGTAGGCATGAAGGCTTCCCACTCGTTGCGGACGGTATGAAGATCAGAATGGCAGACGCCGCAGTACTGGATCTCGATTTGCACATCATGCGGGCCGGGATCGCGGCGGTTCAAGGAAAATGGAGCCAGGGGTGAAGTAGAAGATTGAGCTGCGTAAGCTTTCGTTTCGATCATAGCGATTGGATGTTACAACAAGCCGCGCGGCTGCAGCGCGGAGGGTCGCGCTGGCACGCCGTCAGCAGGCTGCGGTAAGATTCCACCATGGCAAAGAATCGCCCGCCGTTTGAAGTCGCCTGCCCCTGCTGCGGCGCGACCCTGAAGATCGATGCCGAAGTGAAAGCGGTGATCGCGCACACCCCGAAAGCTGTCCCCAAAACCTTCGAGGACATGGAAGCTGCGGCGCGCGCCATGAAAGAACAGGACAGCCGCAAGGAGTCGCTCTTCCGGCAATCGGTGGAGGCGCAAAAGCATCAGGCCGACCTGCTGGAGAAGAAGTTCCAGGAAGCGGTCAAACGCGCCAAGGAAGCGCCCGATACCGGCAAACCGCTGCGTGACTTCGATCTGGACTGAGGAAGCAATTAGCAACTAGCCATTAGCTTTGGAAGTGGTCTCATCAAACGGTTGGCCTTGCATCAGGGCACGATTAGCGATTAGCAGACCACAACCGCCTCAGATTTTCTGGCATCGCCAAAGTCGTTTCAGTATCAATTGCCCGCGCCCAACCGTGTCATCTCCGCCGTCGCAACAGGATATTCCAGCATGTAATGTGGGCATGTGTCGGACGCTGCGCGAATCTGCATGAGACTTGCGGCCGACTGAAAGTCGTGCCCCGATACGAATCCTAAACGATAAATCTGTGGGATAGGTTCCGGCACTGAGGGATGAGCAGACAGGAGCTAATAGCTAAAGGCTAAGAGCTGGTCGCTAATTGCTAAATGCTAACGGCTGCTCTTACCAGCGAATGAAATACCTTCGCCCCGTCGGTCATGCCAAGTTCCGGCTCGCTGGCGCGCTCCGGATGCGGCATCATGCCCAGCACATTGCGCCCTTCATTGCAGATTCCCGCGATGTTCTCGAGCGAGCCATTGGGATTGGCTTCGGGCGTGATCTCGCCCGCAGGCGTGGTGTAGCGGAAGACGATGCGATCCTGATCCTTCAGCTCGGCCAGGGTGCGCTCATCGCAAACGTAGTTGCCTTCCATGTGGCCGATGGGAATCTCGAGCACCTCGCCCTTGGTGAGCTGCTGCGTGTAGGGCGTGTTCGTGGTCTCGACGCGCACGTGTACCGGCTTGCAAACGTACTTCAGTCCGGCATTGCGCATCAGCGCGCCGGGTAGCAGGCCGGCTTCGCACAGAATCTGGAAGCCGTTGCAGATGCCCATCACCAGCCCGCCCGCGGCGGCAAACTTCCGCACCGACTCCATCACCGGTGAGAACTTGGCGATCGCGCCCGTGCGCAGATAGTCGCCGTAAGCGAAGCCACCGGGCACGATGATCGCGTCGCAACTCTGCAGGTCGGCCGAGTCGTGCCACAGGAAGGTTACCGGCTGTTTGGCAACCTGCTGGATCACCCAATAGGCATCGTGATCGCAGTTAGATCCGGGAAAGACGATGACGCCGAAGTTCATAAAAGAAGCAATTAGCGATTAGCTGTTAGCAATTAGCCAAACCGAGCAGGGCGAACGACCTTTGCTAAACGCCCGTGAGCACTTGGCAATTGGCACTTTGCAATTGGCAAAAACGGTCGGGTCAAGCATTCAGCCAAGTGCTAATTGCCAAGTGCCGCCTTCCCGAGTGTAGCATTGATCTGCGCCTGCGATGACAGCGTCGCATCCAAACAGATAATGCAATTCTCGCGACACGTGAACATCACCGGTGGAGCGCTGAAGCGCTGGTTCATCGCGCAATGTTATGACGCGCTGGCCGTCGGCGCGCTGTGGTGGGCCGGACTGTTTTATCTCCACGTACCGCTCGCACCGTTGTGGGCTCTCCTGGCCGCCGCGCTGCAATTCATTCCACACTTCGGACCGGTGATCGCGTTCTTCGGGCCGGCGCTGGCCGCGCTGTTCAGCGACGGACTGGAAGGCGTTCTCTACGTTCTCATCCTGTACGGCATCATCATCATGACCGACGGCCTGCTGCTGCAGCCGCTGATCATGCGGCGCACCGCGCGCGTGCCCATCTGGGCCTCGCTGGGGGTGCCCATCCTGTTCAGCCTGATCTTCGGATTTTGGGGATTGCTGCTGGCCGCGCCGCTGCTGGCGGTGATCTTCGCCTATCGCGCCTACAACAAATCGCGAGCCCAGGTTGCCAATCCGCGCCAGACGCCACCCGGACAAGCCATCACCGGCGGTCAATTGATTTCGCCAGGGAACGTGAGCGACGCGTCGCATGGCGACCATTCCTAGTTCGGATTTACAAACAGCACAGAGGCGCTTCAACTGAACGATCGGTGGCGCGCTGGAAACGAAGGCGCTTCGCCGACCCAGGCAGCCGCATTACGGCACCTCGAACAATGCGGTGTGACACCAGGCACAGCGGATGCGTTCATCGGTTGAGCAATATCGAAAGAGGCTGGCTTCGCGTGCCGCCGCAGGCCAAAGGCCGGGCGAGGCCGGCTTGCCTTCCGCCGCTCACTTCATCGACGCCCCCCCACCGTCGAACTTAGTTACCCCAACGCAGCCCCGGTGCTGCAGAAAAGGACAGTGCAGTGATCTTGCTGATCAATGGAAGTCCCAAGCCGAATGGCAACGTACAGCGGATGCTGGAAAAAATCGCTGTCGATACCGGCCAAGCCTACGAGATGGTCCGCCTGGCGAGCCTGAAGATTAATCCTTGCACCGGATGCGTGAAGTGCGCCGGCGATAATCGTTGCGTTCAGCGCGATGACATGGCCCCGCTGTACGACAAGATCGTGGCTGCCGACGCGCTGATCGTTGGCTTCCCGGTCTACTTCGGACACGCCAACGCTTTTACCCACACCTTCCTGGAGAGACTGTTCCCCTTGCGCCACATCCACCCGGTTACCGAGGACAAGCTGGCCGCCGTGGTGTCGGTAGGCGGCAACGAGGCCGAACCTGCTGCGGCCGAGATCAAACATCGCCTGGAGAGCTATTTCTGCTATCAGCCGGTGGAGGCAGTTTGCTTTAACAGCGCCACCCCGCCCTGTTTTATTTGTGGCTACGGTACCACCTGCCAATACGGCGGTCCGGCCCGGTGGATGACCTCGGAAGAGTTCGCGGCGTTCACCGAGGTAAAGCCGGAGATGTTCCAGAACTTTGAAGATCATCCGGAGGTGGTCAAGGCTTGCGAGGGGCTGTCGCGGAAACTGAAGGCGCAGATCGCCGCACTGCAACCCGCCTGAGGCCGGAGACAAAGCGAGCACCCGCCGCTCCCATGTCCTTAAGGGGATGTGGGCCAGACCGAAGTCCACCAGGACGGCCGCGTTCCTTTTGGAAATTGCAGCGCCGCCCCTCACGCATTCCATAGCGAACTCGAGTAGCAGGGGGTGTACAATTTTGACCACTCATATAAGTCAACTCCGATCTGCAGTCAGCAAGGAGATTGCGAATGAACTACAGGTTTCTGTGTGGGTGTTTGGTGGTTACACTGGCCGTGGTTGCGGGCTCGGCTCAAACCAAAACCACGATGTCGGGCAAATGCGAGAAGTCACAAGTGCAGCAGAGTATTTCCATCCCCGACCAGCAGGGCCATATGTTTATGCTGGCGCAGGGAAATTGTACGGCCAATGGAGACATTGGCGGCACTGCCGGGAAGAGCGGTGTCTATTCCGAGCACGCTGACGTGCGGGGAAGCCAACTGAGGAGTTGGGGTACCTACGTGGAGACCTTGGACAGCGGCGACAAAGTTTTCTACGACTATCAAGTTACCGGAACCGCGAAGAATGGCACGTTGCAGTCCGCCACGAATAAGTACCAGATCAGCGGTGGTACGGGAAAGATGAAGAACATTAAAGGCTCGGGCACCTGCAAGCTTACCGGCGCAGCTGATGCCAGCTCGTTGTATTCGTGCACCGGCGAGTACACGCTGGGCAGCGGCGGGATGTAAGAGTAAGAGAAAATCGTGAAGCCCGGATGCTCCATCCGGGCGTTCGCATTGTTCTGCAGCCGAAGGCAGCTAATCCCAGTCTGGCCTGCCGGCGCTGCATCACAGGACAAGCGCAAAATTTCACAAAGACGTGACACCCTGCTGACAAACCCGCCCTGGCGCCGGTGTCTACTTTTCGCGCGCGGCTGTCTCTCCGGCCACCATCATCCGAACCCAACAGTGCGTTCAACATTGCGGACAATCGCCGGCGAACCATTTACGGTTCGCTCTGCGATTTGGTGACCCAATAGCGAAAGCTAATCCACTCCGAGCCGCAACAGTCATCTTCCTGCACTCGCAGCACAGTTCCATGAGCGCGCTCGATCACGCTACACACCCCGTCGCGCGGAATCCCATGCATCTCAATCAATCCTTCCAGATCGCTGAACGGTTCGCCGGAGGAATCGGATTCTTCCGCCTGGTCATTGCCAGCTACTTTTGTGCGCGACAAGATCTCCTGCCCGCGCTGCCCGGACCCGGGTTTTCCCGGCGCGACTGCAGAATTGCATTGTTGTTCTGCTTCTCCTGCTGTCTCCGCCGGTCCGTGGCTCGCCGCCTGGGTCGCACGCCGGACACTGGGGAGCTGGAAATACAGTAGTCCTCCGGGCCTGAGAACTCGCACGAACTCTGTCATATAAATCCTGCTTGCTTCAGGCCGAACATGCTGGAGAACAAGAAAGCTGAAAACAAAGTCGAAGGTGTTGTCGTCAAAACCGCGAAGATCGTTAGAGTCGTTTACAAGATATTCGCAGGCAGAGCCACAGCGGTTGTAGCCAGCCGCCTCGGCAACCATGGTAGGTGAAATATCGATGCCATAGGTCTTGGCAAAACGCTTACCAATTGCCTGAGTAAGCCTGCCCAGTCCGCAGCCAAAATCCAGAGCGGTTTCCCGGCGCAGCGGAAAATTAAACTGCGCAATCTCAAGAAACAGGTGATTGATTGCGGCTTCTCCCGACCGAAAAAACGCTGCCGGGTCCCACTTCCGACCCTTCATCGTCGGATCGGAGATGATTGCCCACATCGGATCTTGCTGCGCAAGTGTTTCCCAGTTCTTCTGCAGCTGTGCCAATTCCATGATTAAAGTCTAGATGCGGCTTGTTAACAGAGCGTTGACGCGCAGCTTTGCGATGTTCGTTCCGCGATCGACCGCTGGCGCGAAGCGCCGGATGTTTCAAACGGCTTTCGTTGGAGTGGAATACGCCGCCAGAATTTTCCGAAAACAGTCGCTGCTTCCGGTAAGATCAGAAATAGGGATACGCTAATGCCAACTCATTCTCGCGGGAAACTTCATTTCGAAATTATTGTGATCTTATTGGCGATGGTCTTCGCGCTGACATTGCTCAGCACTCCTACACAAGCCCAGTTTCGCGTGCTGCACTCCTTCACCGGAGGATCCGACGGAGCAAATCCGAATGCCGGCGTGACCGTCGGTGGTTCGGGGATCCTTTACGGAACCACGTCAGGCGGCGGGACGGGCGGACTCGGTGACCGTGGCGTGGTCTTCAAGCTGACGCAACGAGGCTCAGGTTGGACTGTTTCGCCGCTTTACGAGTTCACGGGCGGTGTCGATGGTGACGCGCCATATTCCGGCATAACGATAGGCCCAAACGGCCGCCTCTATGGCACGACCTACTACGGAGGCAGTTCGGACGCCGGGACGGTATACGAATTGCGGCCTCCGGCTGCAATTTGCAAGTCAGCCACCTGCTATTGGACCGCAGCCACGGTGTGGTCCTTTGGCTCCGGCAATGATGGATCCTATCCTGAGAACGGATACTTAACCTTTGATCGGGCGGGAAACATCTACGGCACGACGTATCAGGGTGGCACTCACGGCTATGGAGTCGTGTTCCAGCTCTCGCCGCAGTCGGGAGGAAGCTGGACCGAAAACATTCTGTACAACTTCACCGACGCGAGCGATGGGGGCAATCCGTTGGCGGGAGTGATCTTCGACTCTGCCGGAAATCTTTATGGCAATGACTCGGTCGGAGGCACGGAATCGGGGGTGATTTACAAGTTAACCTCTGCAGGTCCGCCCTGGGCGGAGCACACCCTGGCCAATTTCCTTCCCGGAACCGGCACGTCGCCCTCAGGACAGTTGATCATGGATCAATCCGGCAACCTGTACGGCACGGGTGAGGCCAACGGTCCCAGTGGCAGCGGTACAGTGTACGAGCTGAGCCCTTCGGGCGGCGGCTGGACTCTTTCCGTGGTCTATGCCTTCGGCTATTACCGGGATACACAATGCGCTCCCTTCGGCGGGGTGACTCTGGGTCCGAACGGTAATCTCTTCGGTGCATGCCAGATCGGCGGCGCCAACGGAGTAGGTTGGGTTTACGAAATGCCGGCCACCTGCAATCAGACCTGCACGCCCACCGATCTCTACGATTTCACCGGCTCGGTGGACTGCTACGCTCACGGGCCGGTCAGTTTCGACGCCAGCGACAATCTGTACGGTACCTGTTACGGAGGCGGCAACAGCGGTAGCGGCTGCAACGCAGATGGCTGCGGCACGGTTTGGGAGATCGAGGGCGTAACCAATCGGCACGAGAAGTGAGGCGGCGTCGCTTGCCGCTTTTCGCGCTGTCATCCTGACCAAAGTGAGGCCGCGTGAAAGGCCGAGCGCAGTCGAAGGACCCCTAACCATAGCGTGTTCCACGATGGCGGTTCTTCCGCTAGCCTGTCGGAGCCCGCGACAACTCGCTCAGCATGACACATGAATGTAACTAGCTCGTAGCTAGTTGCTAGTCGCTAATTGCTAGTTGCTTCTCTTCCCACCGCCCGGTCGTACACCCACAACAGCACCGCCGTCACCACGCCCACCGCAACGATCACCACCCACATCATCTGCGGCTGATGTTTCTCTTCGCCGAAGTGGCGCAGCAGCCATCCGCCGAACGGCCCGCCCACCAGCGACCCGATTCCCAGCGGCAGAAACGCGAAGCCCATGTACGTCCCCTGCTGACCGGAGGGCGCCAGTCGCGAGATGTATTCGTAATAGCGCGGCGACTGCGTGATCTCGCCGAGCGCGACGGCGACCAGCGTGACCACCACGCCCGGCACCGTCGGCCGGAAAATCAGAATCACCCACGCCAGCGACGTCACCAGCGTGCCCACGATGATTGCCTCCAGCGCATGCATCCGTTGGGTCAGCAGGTTGATGGCGATGGTCAGCGTGATCACCACCAGCGGCCCGGTTGCCAGCAGCAGTTCGGTGTCGGCCGTCGAGCTGACGTACGCGTGGATGTACAGCGGCAGGGTCAGAAACAGTTGCCAGTAAACGATCCAGTAACCGGTGAAGATCAGCAGAAACATCATGAAGCGCGGATTCGTGAGGACCGTCCAGAAATTGCGCCCCGCCTGCGCCAGGCTGGTGGTCTCCACTTCGTCATGCTTGCGCGGCTCGCGGAAGAAAATCAGCACTGCGATGAACATCAGGAAAACGCTGAGCGCCGCGGTACGGAATACGTTCTCCACGCTCAGGTGCTTGTGCACATACGACGCGACGATCGGCCCAAAGAAGCCGCCGATGTTCACCAGCGTGTAGTAAATCGAGTAGCCGATGGAGCGGACATTTTCCTTCGACGCGCGGGCCGTCGTGCCCACCACGCTCGGCTTCACCAGCGCCACTCCCAGCGCCGGCAGCGCGAGCACGAACGTTACCAGCACCACCAACGGCACGTTGTTGCGAACCGGCGCGAGCCACGAAGCTCCCAGCGATCCCAGCAGAAAATATGCGCAACTCAGGATGAGATAGGCCAGCGACAGCGCGCGCCGGAATCCCATGCGATCGGCCAGCGTTCCGCCAAACACCGGCAGAAACCACACCAGTCCGCCGAAGAGTCCCGTCAGCGAGCTCGTCTGCTCCGTCGGGAAATGCAGCGCTTCGTGCAGATACCGTGCCAGCGAAGCGAAGGCTGCGTAGTAGGAGAGCCGTTCGAAGAGCTCGCTGAAGTTGGCGACCCAGAAGGGCCGCTCGAATCCGGTGCGAATGTCGTGCCAACGCTGGGCAAGGGTCATGTTGAGTGGTCAGTGGCCAGTCAGTTCTCAGCCGTACTCTCTCAGCCGTCAGCTGTCAGCTATCGGCTATCAGCTATCCACCGCTATCAGGTTCCGACACTTCCAAAAGTGTGTCATCCCGACCAAGAGCTTCAGCCCGCGCGGAGGGACCTGCTGTTCGTCCCGAGTTCGTCACATTGTCATGCCGAGCGTAGCGCATTCGCTAGTTGCTAGTCGCTAATCGCTAATCGCTTCCTCACCTGCTCCGCCGTCAGCCTCGCCACGCGAATCACTTTGTTCCGGCTGCTCTCGCCGGCGGCTATCGTAACTGACGAACGCGCCACATTCAAAACTTCCGCCAAGAACTTCACGCACGCCTCATTGGCGCGGCCTTCGAACGGCGGCGCGGTCAGCGCCAGCTTCAACGCCTCACCCACTTCTCCAACGATGGCATTCCTCTTCGCGCGCGGCTGCACTCGCACCTGAAACGTCGCGCCGCCGGGAGTATCGCGAACAATCATCGTTGCCAACAAAACTTGGTAGAGCCAGCCTTCAGGCTGGCGTCGCGCGCGCTGCTGTATGACTCCGGAAATGTGCGATCCTTTCAGCGAAAGGATCGCACATTTCCGGAAAGTCCTTTGAGGCAGAGCGTGACCCGGCGCTAAAGCGCCACTCTACCCGTCCGCTCCCCAAAGATTGCCGTCCCAATCCGCACGCAGGTCGACCCTTCCTCGATCGCCACTTCGAAGTCGTGCGACATCCCCATCGACAACTGATCGAGCTGAACCGCCGGCAATTGCCGCGCCGCCAGCCGATCGCGCAGCTCGCGCAATCGCTGAAAGTACGGCCGCGCGCCTTCCGGATCTTCGCTGAACGGCGGCACGGTCATCAAGCCGCAAACTCGCAAATTCTTCCACTCCGGCGCACCGGTAACAATCTCCTCCAGCTCCGCCGACTCCGGCGCAATGCCGCTCTTGGCCTCTTCGCCGCCGATGTTGATCTCGACGAGCACGTCCAGCGTCCTGCCCAGCTTCTCGGCCGCCGCGTTCAGCCGCTCGGCCAGCTTCGCCGAGTCCACCGAATCGACCGCATGAAAAATCTCCACCGCCTTCGCCGCTTTGTTCGATTGCAGATGTCCGATCATGTGAAACTGCAACGCAACATTTCCAACTGCCGCCCTGGTTGGCGATCCCGGCTCCTCGGCGCCGCGCAACTTCGCCAGCGCGTCAAACTTCTCGGCAAACTCCTGCACGCGATTCTCACCGAACAGCCGATGCCCGGCCTCGTACGCCTCGACGATCCGCGCCACCGGCTGCGTCTTCGTAACCGCCATCAACGCGATGTCATCCGGATTTCGGCCTGCCCTCTTCGCCGCGCGCGCAATCCGCCCCTGAATCGCCGCTAGATTATTGGCAATGCTCATGAGAACAGCCATTGTACGCGCGACGGGCGACAGCTTTGCCTCAAGCATTGCTATCCGCTATGGTTATTCGGAGTCCAAGCTCTGGAGTACCGTCGTGTCTTACAAACTGAAACTTGTCTGCTTCGTCGTGATCGCCTGTCTGCCCGCCTTCGCTGCCATTGAGCGCGGGGTTATGCTGCGTGAAGGCGTCATCTACGTCGACCCCAGCTCCGACTCCACCAAGCTCTCTAACATCGGCCGGGGCCGCGAAGTCGCCGTGATGGAGCGCTCCAAGGGATGGGCCAACGTCATGGGTACCGTCGATGTCGGCTACGAGCCGGAAGATCCCGAAACCCAGGTCGAGCGCAACGTCACCGGCTGGGTCGAGGACAAGGGCATCATCCTGCCCTCCACGCCCGACGGCGACAAGATTCTCTTTGGCGAGGCCTTCGACTCCGAGCTGGAGGCCAACAAGCGCGGTGGACGCCGTAACGCGGCGCAGGATGCCATGCGACTCTATGGCCACATCCCCGTGCTCTTTCCGCAGTCGCCGCTGGCCGCCGAGGGGGCGTATCGCGCCGCCGACATTCGCTGGCAGCTCGAAGCCGCCGAAGCCGCCTCGCGTCCTTCAGCCAAAGAACGCGATCCCTCGCTTCGTCTTCAAATCGACGAAGACTTCATGAAGCAGGTGATGAAGAAATATCCCCACACCAAGTGGGCCGATCTCGCCGCCTATCACCTCATCGACAACAAGCTGTGCGGCGAGTGGGAGGCTGCAGCCAAGTGTCCGGAGATGGAAGCGGCGATGTACGTCAAGTACGCCGACGAGCATCCGCAGTCGCCCAAGACGCCCGAAGCGCTCTACCGAGCTGCCTGGCGCTACTCGGCGCTGATCCAGATTTACCAGACCAGCAACAACCAGAAGAAAGCCGACGAGTCGTCCGAACGTTCGCTCGCGCTCGCCAAGAAGCTAATTGCGCAATACCCTAACGACACCGATTGGTCTAGCCGGGCCGAGCGTCTGGTATACATGGTGACGAACAAAATGCCCACCTGGGGCAACACGGTGGAATAATTTGCCCATTCTAGAAGCGATTGTCCTCGGCATTGTGCAAGGGCTCACGGAATTTCTGCCCGTATCCAGCACCGCTCATCTCGCGCTCGTTCCCTGGCTGGTAACCACGCTCGGCCTGGCCAACTGGCCCGACCCCGGCCTCACCTTCGACGTCGCGCTCCACGCCGGCACGCTCTTCGCCATCCTGCTGTATTTCTGGCGCACGTGGATTCAGATCATCCGCGCCGCGCTGGGTGGCAAGGTCGTTCGCTTCTCCGAAGTTCGCGACGACGTGCGCGATCTGACGCCGGAAGAAGAGCGCCGCGAGCGTCAGCTGTTGTGGTTCATGATCGCGGCGACGATTCCCGCCGGACTCGCCGGCGCGTTGCTCGAAAAACACATCGAGACGACCTTCCGCGCGCCCGCACTGGTCGCATCGATGCTGATCATCGTTGCCGTCATCATGTTCGTCGCCGAGCGCATGAGCAAATTCGAGAAGCCGCTGCCGCAGATCGGCCTCGGCGACGCCCTGACCGTCGGCGTGCTGCAAGCCTTCGCCGTGATCCCCGGCGTCTCGCGCTCCGGCATCACGATTGCCGGTGGCTTGTTCCGCAACTTCACCCGCGAAGCTGCCGCGCGCTTCAGCTTCCTGCTCTCCACGCCCATCATTGCCGGCGCCGCGCTGCTCAAATTGCATCACGTGATGAAGCACGGCCTGCCGCCGGGCATGGCCACCGGCTTCGCCGTCGGCATGATCGTCTCCGCGCTGGTCGGCTACGCGACCATCGCCTGGTTCATCCGCTACCTGCAAACCAAGACGCTGACCGTCTTCATCGTCTACCGAATCCTGTTCGGCATCGCCGTCCTGCTGCTGGGATACATGGGGCACTACGCAGGCTAGTCGGATCGATCTATCTCGGGTGCCCCGTTCTAGCCTTCCTTTGGCTAGGGCGGGGCAGTTCTTCTCTGCCAACCGATAACCGGCAACCGCTTCCCGCACCTACTTCGCCACCCCCTCACCCAGCATTCCTCGCGCTTCCACATCACTTTCTTGGGATAATCGTATGTCTCTGGCGTATCGGCACTTTTACCGGCTAAACCGCATCGGCCATCTTGGGGAACCACGCGCGTCGTGCAACGCGCGCTGGTTGTTTGTGTCTGCTTGCGGCCAATGGACTGACCATGCCCCGTAAGCGCAATTCCTCAGCTCGGTCGAACGCCAGCATGAATTTCGCTCGCCCATTCACGCCCACAGCCAACCGCCGGCTCAATGAGCTGATCGGCTTCCTGCTGTTCGTCTTCGCGATCCTCCTTGTCCTCGCGCTCGTCTCCTATTCGCCGCTTGATCCTTCGCTCAACACCGCGGCCACGCCCGCAGCGGGCAAACCCGCGCACAACTGGATCGGCGTGGTTGGCGCATTCGTGGCCGACATCGCACTGCAACTCTTCGGCGTCGCGGCCTTCCTGCTGCCGGCATTTCTGGCGATGTACTCGCTGAACTGGTTTCGCTCGCGGCCCATCAGTTCGCCCTACGCCAAAACCATCGGCGCCATCGCGCTCATCGCATTTCTCTCCGCATTCGTCGGACTGCTGCCCTGGCCCATCCGCTGGATGGGCGTGCTTCCTTCCGAAGGCCTGCTCGGCCGCATTGTTGCCGACGCCCTCATTCACTACTTCAACGTAGTCGGCGCCTATCTCATCTGCGTTGCCGTCATCGCGGTCGCGCTTTATCTCTCCACCGCGTTCTCCTTTGGCGCGGTGCGCATCTGGTCGCAGACGCGCTTTGGCTTCGTTTACGCCGCCATGGATCGTTTTGCCGATTGGCGCATGGAGCGCGCGCGCAGGAAAGCCGCGAAGGATTTGGAGAAGAAACGTTCTGCCGCCGCCAATACCAAGCCTGTCGTGACCGCGCAGCTCGTGCCCAAGCGCACCGCAGCTTTCATCGAAGACTTTGCCGCCGAGCAAGCCGTCGGCGCACCTCTGCCGCCTCCGGAGCCAAACGCCACCGCCGGCAAAAGCGGCATCGAGCGCATGTTTGACGCAGACGACAAGCCCGCCGCTGCAATTCCGCAGCCTGAGCCCGAAGCCGCTCCGCCCGCGGCGGACGACATCGCCGTCGGCACGCGCGCCGACGCTACACCTCGCGGCAAGACCACCATGCCGCGGCTCGTTGGCAGCTACAAACTCCCCTCCACCACTCTGCTGCAGCGCCCCGACGAGCATAGCGCCATCAACGAAGCCGAGCTGAAAATTCTGGCGCAAGTCCTCGCCGAGAAGTGCGGCGAGTTCGATGTCCGCGGTCAGGTCGTGCAGATCAATCCCGGCCCCGTCGTCACTACCTTCGAATTCAAGCCCGAAGCCGGCATCAAGTACAGCCGCATCACCAATCTTTGCGACGACCTCTGCCTCGCACTGCGCGCCGAAAGCATTCTCATCGAGCGCATGTCCGGCAAATCGACCGTCGGCATCCAGGTTCCGAATCACGAGCGCGAAACCATCTGGCTGCGCGAGGTGGTCGAGGCGCAGGAGTTCCTCGGCTCGAAATCCAAGCTGACACTGGCGATGGGCAAGGACATCAACGGCCGCATCGTCACCGCCGACCTCAATGCCATGCCGCACCTGCTGATCGCCGGCTCAACCGGCTCGGGCAAGAGCGTCGCCATCAACGCCTTCATCATGTCGATCCTCTACAAGGCGACGCCGCAGGAAGTGCGGCTGATCCTGGTCGATCCCAAGCGCCTCGAGCTCGGCAACTATGAAGGCGTCCCGCATCTGCACACGCCGATCATCACCGAGCCCAAGCTCGCCTCCAACGCACTGCGCAACGCCGTGATCGAGATGGAGCGCCGCCTGAAAGTCCTCGCCGAAAAAGGTGTCCGCAACATCGATCAGTACAACAAGCTCTTCGACTCCAGCGGCAGCCTCTTCGACGATGCCGGCGACGAAGCTCGCCCGCTGCCCTACATCGTCATCATCATCGACGAGCTCGCCGACCTGATGATGCTCGACGGCCAGAACGTCGAAGCCTCCATCACGCGCCTGGCGCAGATGGCGCGCGCCGTCGGCATTCACCTCGTCCTCGCCACGCAGCGGCCCTCAGTCGACGTCATCACCGGACTGATCAAAGCCAACTTCCCCGCGCGCATTTCGTTCCGAGTCGCGACGAAGGTCGACTCGCGCACCATCCTCGACTCCAATGGCGCCGAAGCACTGCTCGGTCGCGGCGACATGCTCTATCTGCCCAACGGCTCCGCCCGCGTGCATCGCGTGCACGCCCCGTTTGTCACGGAAAAAGAGATCGCTGCTGTGGTGGAGTTCTGGCGCGCGCAGGGTCTGGCGCAATATCAGGAGAATTTCCTGCAGGCTCCGCGCGACGAGAGTGATTCGTCCGGCGGTGGTGCGGATGGCGGCTCAGGCGACGAGGAGCACGACGAGCTGTATCAGGACGCGGTGCGCATCGTGCTGGAATACGGCAAGGCTTCAACCTCGCTACTGCAGCGGCGTCTGCGCATCGGCTACGGTCGTGCCGCTCATCTCATCGACCTGATGGAGCGCGACGGCATCGTCGGCGCCGCCGACGGCCCTAAGCCACGCGAACTACTCAAACGCCCCGACTGGCTCAGCGAAGTTGAAGACGCCCTGCGCTAGCAGACCTGCGTTTTTTTGCCGTGTCATCCTGAACGCAGTCGAAGGACCCCCTCTAGCTGGATGCAACCCGTCACATTGTCATCCCGACCAAGGACTTCAGTCCGCGCGGAGGGACCTGCTGTTGCCGGGTGCCCCGTTCTAGCCTTCTTTTGGCTAGGGCGGGGCAGTTGCTGCCGAGCGTCGTCCCACTCCCTCCGCACATCTACATAGAAATCTGCTTGCGGAGGCTAGCCATGACGCGTGAAGCTCGGTTGATGTGCGGCATCATCCTCATCACCGTACCCACCATCCAGTACGGCGGGTATTTCCTGCTCACTCAGTTGATGACTAAGAATTCTGGCTATATGGACAATCCGCTTCGCCAGAACTTCTTCCGCGCCGGGCACGCCCACGCCGGTGTCATCGTGATTCTGTCGCTGATCTGTCAGTTGCTGGCGGACAATGCCGCGCTGTCGCCAACTCTCATCTGGCTGGCGCGGATTGGCGTGCCGTTGGCCGCGATCCTGATCCCGCTCGGCTTTTTTCTTTCGGTACCTTTGCCGACAGCGACCCAGCCCAACGGAGCAATCGCGTTTATCTACGTGGGCGCCGTAGTTCTCGCGGTGTCCGTACTGACCCTGGGAGTTGGATTATTGCGCTCTGCGGCCGCCGGCTGATCTAGCAGCTAGAGGTCGCCGCCACTGGCCGATCCAATTTATGTTTCCTCATCGTGGCGAGATCGACGCCTTACTTTTGCACGCGTCACGAGCCATCCGATCAAGAGCACCGCAGCTCCAATTGCCAAGAGGATGAACCAAGCTCCAAAACTGGCCATAATCCCCGCAAATCCTCTCGCATTGGAGCTGCGAGCCTGGGTGGTAACCACGCTAGCAAACGCTCCCAGCAAGGTCAGAGTGATCAGCGCGAGCCCGACAATTACGGCCCCGTTCCATCTTTGCGCCAGCAGATTTCGCCAGAATCTAGCCTCATTGGCCGCAGTGTCTGGAAAAACGACGTTACGCTGCCGAGCGCTAATATCGCGCTGCCATTCGTCTCGCTTACTGTGTGTCATGTCGTATGAACGACAGCCGACATAGCTCGGCCCGTGCCCCAGAGAGTTCTTACTTCGCCGGCGCCGGGGTCGCTGGCTTCGGCTGCTCTATCGACAGCAGCTCCACTTCAAAGATCAGCGTCTCATTCGGACCGATGTCGCCACCCGCTCCTCGCGCTCCATATGCAAGATCCGGAGGAATAAACAGCTGCCACTTCGATCCCACCGGCATCAGTTGCAGCGCTTCGGTCCATCCCTTGATAACGCCGGTCACCGGAAACGTCGCCGGCCCGCCATGCTTCTCCGAGGCATCAAATTCCGTGCCGTTGATCAGCGTGCCTTTGTAGTTGCACTTCACCGAATCGGTCGCCGCCGGCTTGGGCCCCGTGCCTGCGGTCAGGATCTTGTATTGCAACCCGCTGGGTAGCGCGACCACACCTGGCTTCGTCTTATTCGCAGCCAGGAAAGTATCGCCCTGTTTCTTGTTGTCCTCCGATTCCTGCTGCTGCTTGGCTTGCATCTTGGCCATCATCTGCGTCCGCAGCTCGGTGATCTCGGCCCGCGCCTGTTCGTCGGTCATCAGCGTTTTGCCGCCGGAGAGCCCGTCCTTCAACCCGCGCATCAACACGTCGGGATCGATCTCGAGGTTGTCCTTATGCATTCCCGTGCCGATGTTCATGCCAATGGCGTAGCTCAGCCGGTCCTTCTGAGTGGGCAAGCCCGGAATGGGAGCGCTGCTGGCGGCAGGCGCCGTCTGTGATTGCGCCGCCGGAGCGCTTTTTGCCGGCGCAGAGGATGGGGTGCCCGGCTGCTGGGCCATCGCGCTTCCCACCAGAACGCCCGCTGCCAGTACAGGTACCGCTAGAAAAAGTGATTTGAGCATACTGGCATTGTTACATGTGACGCGGCATACGCCAAACCGCCGCAGCCGCTGTTGCGGCGAAGTTCACGCGTTTTTCACGAACTGGTTGTATGACCGCCGTACATTCCTTGCGAAGATCATTACTCTCCCCTTGTCATCCTGAGCGGAGTGTCCGCGGGCCTTTTCCGACCCGCTTCTGTTGCGGGTCGGGCGGACGCGCAGTCGAAGGACCTGCTGTTCGTCGGAACTGGCATAGCGCTCAGCTCCTGTTGGTCATCCCGAGCGCAGTCGAAGGCCCCTATCCTTGCACCGATCGCCTTTATCGATGTGTCATCCCGACGAGCTCCGAACTTACCTTACAATCCAGTACCCCAACCCGATCGCCACAATATCCTCGGGAATTGCGATCAGAATATCTTTCACCTTCAGCCCATTTACCAGCGCGCGCCGTATGTGATATCCGCCATAGGTCCCGATCAGCGCTCCGACAATTCCCCACACAATTCCCCATAGCGGCGGCCTCGCCTGCGCCGCTGAATAAACCGCGATGCCGGACAATCCACCCAGCACGACCCGCGCGATCAGTCCCACCGCCGCGGTGCGCGCAGGGGTCTTCGGCAGCACATCGGCGATCAACTCCACCATCGCCAGCAGCGTGAAAATTCCCACCGCAACCGCCGATCCCATCCACGTCAGCGGAGTTCCTTGCAGATTCAGCCACCCCAGATGCGCCGCCCAGCACACCAGCGCCGGCGCCGTCAGAGAGCGCAGCCCCGTGACAATCCCGATTCCCACAGCCAGAAGAAATGCGTGATTCATCTCGCCTTCATCCTCCGAACTACCTCCGACTGCGAGGCGTTTTTTTAACTCCGCTAGATGCGCCGACCTTACGTGCGTCGCAAACAAATTTTTGGATAGACGTGGAACGGAATAATCGGCGTCGGCGACACGCTGAACGGCATCGGTTTCAACGCCAATTACACGGCACTAACAACAATCCCACAGGGTTCTATGTGAACGGCACCTTGTGCCACTAAGGAAGAAGAGTTTGTCGGGTGCCCCAGGTCTCGCGCAGTTCGAGACCTGGGTTTTAGCGCGAGAGTAGGACGTTGCTATCCCGGCTCTCAATTGATCGTAAACTGAACCCCTCCCGACGGCGCACTGCCAGGATTCTGCACGGTCACGGTCGCCGTACCGGGTGACGCAATATCCGCGGCGGCGATTGCCGCTTGCAGATGCTGTGCGTCGACATACGTCGTCGTCCGCGCCGAGCCATTCCACAACACGACCGCTCCCGGAACAAAGTTCGCTCCGACCGCCGTCAGATAGAAGTTCCCGCCGCCGGCCTGCGCACTGGAAGGATTAAGCGAGCTCAACGTCGGCGTCGGATTATTCGTCGCCCACTCGGGCAAAACGAACGGGCCATGCAGCAGGACAATCTGACCCGAGCCAGGCGGCTCGTCCGAACCATCCCCTACCTGGAATGCCAGCCCATCCTGTCCGGCCCGCACGATGTTCGGTCCCGCGCTGTCTCCGGAGAACAACATACTGCCTAACGACATATAGCGCGCCTGATCAAACGACAGCAGCACTGGATTCGACGTTCCTTCATAGGTAAGACCGAGGAAGAACACTCGGTCGATGGCTGCATCGGGAGCGTTACTTACCCAACCAACGCTCTGGTTGGAACCCAAAGCCGCGGAAACCTGATACCAGGCCAGTTGCTCCGGCGGCGTTGGTGACGGATTCGCCAGCCCGCCGCCAAATCCGTAGACCAATCCGCCGGTAAGCTTGTATCCGCCCATCCCAAACAGAGTGCTTCCATCGATCTCAGAAAGCCCGCTGGAGGTAACGCTCCAGCGATAGAACTCGGCTCCGGTGGTATCAATGTCGTAGGAGTAGACGTGGCTGGCGTCGGGAAATGCCAGATCCGAACCCGTATACGGCCCGGTAAGGTGACTGCGAAAACTCCCGCTGCCATTCGAGATGTCGTAAATCCCGTTCCCCAGCCACGATCCCATATCAATCGCCAAGGTGCTGTTCATGCCCGGCATGACCGCCAGATCTCGCGGCGCCGGCGTTCCTCCTTGCGGAGGATTCAGCGAATAGGTCGTGGGGTCGCGTTGCCCGGTGATCAGGTTGTAGCGCGCCAGGCTATTGCTGCCCTGCAGAAGTACGTACAGCCATTGCCCATCATCCGATTCCGCCATTCGCGTCGGCTCGCTTCCGATGTTCACCGGCGTGCCGATCACGCCGGTCACCGGATCGATCGCCACGATGCTGTTGCCGGTCAACTGCGGCGCTGTGCCCGGAACACTGGCATACAGCTTGCGGGTGAATGGATCGAAGATGATGTAGCTGGTATCCAGACTGGTGACTTGGAATATGGTGAAAGGTTGAGGCGCGGTCACGCCTCCGCCGGGCGCGGGATTGGTGACGCTGATCAGGGCCCAGCCTGCATTCGCCAGCAACTGGCTGCTCACCTGCGCCGTCAGTTGCGTGGAGCTCACGAAACTCGTCGGCAGCTGCGCTCCATTCCACATCACCTGCGACGTCGAAGTGAACTGCGCTCCCGTCACAGTCAACGTCACCGCCTGGGAGCCCGACTGCGCTGATACCGGCGAAATGCTGCTGAGCGAAGGAATCAGATTATAGGGTTGACCGCTGATTGTGGTATTCGTAGTCGTTGTGTTGTTGTTGAGATTAGGATCGCCCTGCGCCGCGCTTACCTGCGCGGTGTTCTGCACCGCGCCCGCGTTCAGCGCGGTCACGCTGATCGTCACCGTAGCTGTTCCATTGTCCGCCATGGTGCCCAGGTTGCATTGCACTACGTAGCCCCCGCTGCAATACCCCTGGCTCGCAGTTGCCGAGCTGAATACCGTGCCGTGCGGAATGTTGTCGGTTACTGCCACCTGATTCGCAGTGTTGGGACCGCCGTTGGTAATGGTCAGGTTGTAAGTGAGATTCGCTCCCGTCTGCCCGGTTGCCGAACCATTCGCGGTAATCGACATGTCCGCCAGCGTGTGCGACAGATCTCGCACCAGCGTTGATTGTAGGATGTACACCTCGCCGGGCACATTCAGAAATGCCAAGCCATCCTGTCCCCATCTCACCAGCGACAAAGCCGACACCCCTTGCTGGCTCGTACCGTAGGGAATGCTGCCATCGAGAACATAGGTGTTGATGTCGTATGTCCCGATCGTGTTTAGGTCGTAAAGAGTGCCTACGATCCATGCGCGGCCTATGGTGGAGTCCACCGCGATTGGGCCGGAGGCCGGTTGACTCTGCGTTACGTAGAAGGTTCCCAGCAGCGTGCCCGACTCGGCATCCAGGACAGCGCCATCGCTCAAATAGACATTTCCATTGGCATACCGAAGAACACTCGCGCTGACGTTGCTGTTCTTCTCCGTGGCACCGGTGATACCCGAGCTACCCACACTCAAAACCCAATAGCCGGAACCGGAGTTATAGCCCACTCCATAAAGCTCATTTCCGGAGGGCGAGAAACTCAACGAGTTCAGCAGCGTCGAATTGTTCTGCGAGCGCATCACGCCGTTGTCGAACACCGCTACCCCGCCGTCCCACCAGGTTCCCAGGTTGCTGTAAGCAACGGCCACCGTGTTGGGACTGCCTGGCATCACGGCAATGCCGACCGCAGTGTTTGGTGCGTCGTAGATTCCCGTGCCACCACCCAGGCTGAACTGCACTCCGGCCGTCTGCGTCTGCAGGTCCACGGCACGCACCGCCGCCGCACCGTCCAGTCCCACCCACAGTGTCGAACCATCGCTGGAGAGGCCAAGCTTGTTTGGTTCGCTCCCCACCCAGATCGGCGTTCCGAACGCTCCCGTCACCGGATCAATCGACACCACGCTGTTGCCCAGCGGCGGTCCGGCGGCGCTGGGTACGGACGCGTAGAGAAGCTGAGTCGTGGAATTGTAGATGAGGTCGTGCGCCTGCAGTGCTAAGTACACCGAGAACGTCTGCGGCGCCGATTCGCCACCGCCCTGTCCGGGATTGTCCACGGTAACGGTGTTGTTGCCTAACGTTTGGAAGTCAGTCACCGGTATCGTTGCCTGCAGTTGCTGTGGGGTCTCATACACCGTGGTCAGCTGCGCGCCATTCCATTGCGCGATCGATTGCGAGGTAAATCCGCTCCCGTACAGGTAAATAGTCACCGCGCCGGCATAGAGCGCAGCCGAGGACTGACTGATGCCGGTCAGCACCGGCGGTGCATTCGGCTGGATCGAGATGTTCAATTGCGCCGTCGCCATCTGTGGTGGACTCTCGAAATCGGTTACCTGCACCGTGAAGTACGAAATCCCTGCGGTGGTTGGAGTCCCGCTGATCTCACCGTCGCTGTTGAGACTGAGACCTGCCGGCAGGCTACCCGAAATCACCACCCACGTGTACGGTGGCACGCCGCCGGCCGCCATCAAGGTTGCGTCATACGGCGAGCCTATCGCGCCCTGCGGTAGCGTGGTCGTGATGATCTGTATGGGCGAAGCTTGTTGAACCGTGATGCTCAGGTTCGCTATGGCAACTTGCTGTTGCGAGTCGGTCACCTGCACCGTGAACGGCGAAGTGCCCATGGTCGTGGGCGTCCCCGAAATCGTCCCATTGCTGTTTAGCGTTAAGCCGGCAGGCAAGCTGCCGTTCGTAACTGCCCACGTGTATGGCGGGAATCCGCCAATCGCTTGCAGCGTAGCGTTGTATGGCTGGCCCAACACCGCCGCCGGCAGTGAACTCGTCGTCACCGTAGGCGTGATCGGACCGAAGTAGCTCGTAATATCCAGGATCAGGTTACTGGAATCCGAGGTGTACGCGTTGATCCAGTCATCCTGGGTCGGCACAACTGCCATGTTCGAGGTGACCGCGCCATCCACCGCATTCAGTGTGGACACTACCGGCTGCGGCTGGCCATGCGGCCACAACGTCAGATATCCCAACGTTCGCGTGGGAACCGCCGTCGCATTCAGGACGTAAGCCAGCGCCACCGCAGGCACTCCGCAGGAGCTATCCACAATGTCAACCGGCATTGTCCCTTGAAATGCGCCGCTCGTCTGCCGTGTATCCAGCGTGCGGCAGGGAGCTAGCGTATACAAGGTCAATCCGCCCGACCCCGGCGCCAGGTATCCATCGATGTCGATGATCACATCCGTGTCATCGGTTACATAGACCGCGATTTCTCCACTCGTGCCGCTTTGTATGATGGCTGCATTGGCCGTAGTCGTTCCCGTCGGTGCATTCAAAGTCGAAACCAGCGGCTGGTTCTGCCCCGCCGGCCAGACCGTCAAGTAATTCAGAGGATGTCCGTTTCGTGGCACAACCGTGAAGTTAAGCGAGTAGGCCTGCGCGCTGGATGGAATATTGCATGAGCTCGCATTCAGTACCGGGAAACTACGCGTGCTGTTTGCCGGCATGTACGGACCTCCCAAAGGTCCGATGGGGTTACGCGTGTCGGCAACCCGGCATGGCGTCAAGGCGAAGAACCCCAGCCCGTCTCCGGTCGCCGGAATGAAATAACCATTGATATCCAGAATCACGTCGCTCGTGTCCGTCACGAAGACGCTCACCGCTTCGTTGTCGCCGGCCGGAACAATCGCGGCGTTGGCTTTGACTCGGCCATCGTACGAGTTCAACGTCGACACCAGGGGCATCTGCTGGCCGCTCGGCCAAATCGTCAGGTAGTTCAGGGATCCGTGTGGAACCACGGTTACATTCAGCGAGTAAGCGGCGGAGGTACTCGGAATCCCGCAAGCTCCCTGAGGAAGCGCGAAGTCCCGGGACGTGCCGCCTGTAATTGGCGGACCTCCAAACGGTCCAATCCCCTGGCGGGTGTCGACCACACGGCACGGCGTGATCGCCACAAATCGCAGCGCTGTTTGCGCATCGCAAAGACAAGCCGAAGTGAAAACGAGAAATGCAAGACTGCGCAGCACAACACGGCCAGATCTGGGCATGAAGTTGCCTCGCGTACGGAATTGGCCTGCGGAGGGGAGCGAAAACTCCTGAGCGCCTACAGTATACGCAGGCCACTCAAAAGGGCCAGAAGATTCCCTCCCGCACTGGGAAGCATCCCTCAAAACGGGAAGGCTGAGCGCTACAAGTGTCGCGCGCCCTTGCGCGCCCTGCCTTGTGTAGTTCAATGCCTGCGAAGGTCCGCCCCATTCCAGATGAGTCGAACCTGAATCAACCTCTCCACCAACAACAAAGGCACGACCGCAGCCGTGCCTTTCGTTCAATAGCAATATCTATCCGGTACACTCACCGACAACTGGCGACCGGCAACTGACAACTGCCTTCTAGTTCGGTTTTCGCGGCATGATCTGCTCGTCGCGAATAAAGAATTGCGCCGAGCACCTCTCCGACCCGCAGATCACGGGCAGCAACCCACCTACCTGTTTGCGGGTGATCAGTCCCAGTTGCCCGCACGAGGGACACGAGAGCACCGCCCAATACGGGTCGTCGCGCTCGCCCACCTCGCCGGCATTCTCCAGTACAAAAATGGTTCCAGGCTCCATCTGTTCGGGGATCCACTCGCCCAACACGCTGAGTTCTCCGATCATGTGCCCTCCTTAAGGAACTCCCAGGCTCCCTCACTCGTCGCCTAGACGACGGGCGGGGTCGTAGGACTGTTCAAGAAGCCTTACTACGCCGTTCGATAAGATGACGAACCGAACCATGACGCTTACCCGCTCCCCGAAACTCGGCGCGACTTGGCGCCCTCCGCTGCGAACTGCTCCTGGCCGCGCTCCCGGCAGTCTTGCTCCTCGACCGGGTGCCGTCCCTGCTCTCGACCGGGTCGAGCACGCGCTGGATCGTGTCACTCAGGCACACCGATAACATCGGCTGACGTGCATTTTTCAGCAGGTCAACCACCCCGCGGGCGGAATCTTCCAGGAAAATATGCTTGCCGTCGGTCAGCAGGTGGTATTCCGAGGCGGCGCGAACCGTCTCCACCAGCCGCCTGCCCAACTCCTTTTGCAGGAAGCGGACCACGCGCCGTATCTTTTGCAGGGAGAAGCCGCGATCGCGCAGTTCGCAGATCACCGCGACTTCGGCGACATCATCGATCGAAAAGATGCGCTTGTGCCCCTCGCGGGCTGCAACCACGATGCCTCGTTCATCCCACCATTGAAGCTGGCGCGCGCTGATGCCGGTGAGCGCCATCACTTCCCTGGATGTGAACGTCTGCTGCATCGTCGCCATCCAAAACAAATCATCCACAAAATGTTTCAAACATCATATTGCACTTGCGTGCACTGTCAAGCACCATTATTGACCATATCGACACCTGAGCCTGTGAATATCTGGGAAAAACCGTTGTCGGCTGTGCTTTGTCATTGAAATTTAATCCCCGAGATCTCACCCCCGACACGCGAATGTTGCTAATCAACTTTAGCCTTGCCAACCCGAAACTTGAAACTCGAAACTGATCGCTGGCCACTGTCGTTGCTCGTCACATCGTCATGTGAGATTCACACTTCTCAGCCGTGACATCGAGGTTAATGATGGAATGTAACCGTCATCCGCCCACGCGAAACTTGAAACTGCCTTCTGGAGGCTTCCTTGGAACCGTTCCGTTATCACGTCATTGTTTGTACGCAGGAAAAACCCGAAGGAGTTCCCTGCTGCTCGGCAGCCGGATCCTTCCGCATTCTCGACGCCGTGCATCGCGAACTCGGTGTGCAGGGCCTCGCCGACGATGTCCAGGTTTCCAGTTGCGGCTGCCTCGGCCTCTGTGACAGCGGCCCGCTGATGATCGTCTATCCCGAAGGCAGTTGGTACACCAAGCTCACCCCTGCCGACGTGACCGAAATCGTTTCCTCGCACTTCAAGTCCGGCAAAAAGGTCGCGCGCCTGGAGCGCACCGACTATGACGCGATGAAGGCCGAAATACTGGACCATCGCAACAAATACTTTGCCATGCTCAAGGCCAAGGACGCTGCCGCCGTCGTGCCCGACGACATCAGCGAGCTGATTCGCGGCTTCATGTCCAGCCGCGCCGTCCTCACCGCGCTGGAACTCGACATCTTCACCGCCATCGGCGATGGCGGCACAGCCCAGCAAATCGCCGCCAAAATCCAGTGCGCCGTCCGCTCCACCGAGATGCTGCTGAACGCGCTCGTCGCTCTCAAGCTCCTAAACAAGTCTGCCGACACCTACACCAATGGCCCCGTCGCGGCGCGCTTTTTCGTCGAAGGCTCACCTGACAGCGCTCGCTTGGGCCAACTCCACATGTCCAATCTCTGGAGCAGCTGGTCAACTCTAACGGAAGCGGTAAAGACGGGTACAAGTGGGGCCGCCCGCAGCGACGGCGATGGCTGGGTCCAGCCCTTCATTGCCGCGATGGAGAACAACGCTCGCGGCCGGGGTCGCGCCATCGCCCAGGCGGTCGAGATCAACGGCGCCAAGCGAATGCTCGATCTCGGCGGCGGTTCCGGAGTTTACTCCATCGCCTTCGTTAAATCTGCCCCCGGACTGCAATCGGAGATCGTCGATCTCGCCGATGTCCTGCCGATCACCCAGGAGTACATCCGCAAAGCCGGCCTCGCCGACCGTATCACCACGCGCCCCGGCGACATGCTTACCGTTTCCCTCGAACCGGCTAAGTACGACCTCGTGCTCCTCTCGGCCATCTGCCACATGTTCTCGCCGCAAGAGAACAAGCAATTGATCGAGCGCAGCTACGCGGCTCTCGCGCCCAAGGGACGGCTGGTCATCTCCGACTTCGTTCTCGAAGCCGACAAGACGGCTCCACGCTTCGGAGCGCTTTTCGCTTTGAACATGCTGGTGAACACGCGCGCCGGTTCAAGCTACAGCGAGCCGGAATATGACGCGTGGCTGAAAGAAGCCGGCTTCGCCGAGACCAAGCGCGTGCGCATGCCCGGCCCGGCAAATCTGATGATTGCAAAGAAATGATGCGTCAGTAGTAAGCTTTGCTTAGCGCCCTAGCCAGTGCAGGAATTCCTCAATCGAAAGGCCTGTATCGGAGACGATGCGACGAAGTGTGCCGACGCGAATTTGCTTGTGGTCGGGCACCACGGCGCGAGCGTAAGGCTCCTCGCGCCGCAGTATCATGTGACTGCCGGCTTGTCGGCGAAAAACGAATCCGGCGCGCTCCAGTGCTTTACGCACTTCACGGCCGGACAAGTCGGTGGGAAGCTTAGTCACCTGCGGCCACGCTTAAGCGGCCTCGACTTCCACGATTTCTTTCCCTGCCTCAGTCGGAACCGGATCACCCGCTGCACGGCAATCGTCAACATAGAGTTGGATCGCCTCGCGGATATTGGCCAGCGCTTCTTCTCGGCTATCACCCTGACTGACGCAGCCTGGCAATGCGGGAACGGTCACCACGAACCCGCCATCTGGCTCCCGCTCTAACACTACGGTGTATCGCATTTCGTATCCCTCCCGACGAAGATCCCGATGTCGGGCACCCCACTCAAGCTGCCTTGGCTTGAGTGGGTCTTTCGCTGAAACACTAACGAATCCTTACACTCCAATCACGCCCACCAATTCCTTCACCGAGTCGGCGCTCTTCTGCAGGGCAGCCTGCTCCTCTGGCGTCAGCTTGATCTCGATGATCTTCTCGATGCCATTCGACCCCAGCTTGCAGGGCACGCCGATGAACAGCCCGTTGATGCCGTATTCGCCTTCCAGATATGCGGCGCAAGGAACGATCTTCTTCTTGTCCTTGAGGATCGCTTCCACCATCTCCGCCACCGCAGCCGAGGGCGCGTAGTAGGCGCTGCCGGTCTTGAGATGTTTTACAATTTCTGCGCCACCGTCTCGCGTCCGTTGTACCAGACGATCAATTGTTTCCTTGTCCATCAGCTCGGTGATCGGAATTCCGGCGACCGTCGAATAGCGCGGCAAGGGGACCATGGTGTCGCCGTGCCCGCCCAGCACAAACGCGGTCACGTTCTCCACCGAGACATCCAGTTCACGCGCGATAAACGCGCGGAAGCGCGCCGAATCCAGAATACCGGCCATGCCAATCACGCGATTGCGCGAGAAGCCGCTCTGCTTGTACGCCGCCTGCGCCATCGCGTCCAGCGGATTGGAGACGATGATCAGAATGCAGTTGGGCGAATACTGCACTGCCTTGCCGACCACATCGCTCATGATCTTGTAGTTGGTGTGCAACAAGTCGTCGCGACTCATGCCCGGCTTGCGCGGGATGCCGGCGGTTACTACCACAATGTCAGAGTTCGCAGTGTCGGCGTAATCGTTGGTGCCCAGAACATAAGCGTCGCGCTTTTCAATCGGCATGGCCTGTAGCAGATCCAGACCCTTACCTTGTGGGACACCCTCAATGATGTCGATCAGAACGACGTCGGCATGCTCCTTCGACGCCAGCCAGTGGGCCGCCGTTGCACCCACGTTTCCAGAACCAACCACAGTTACCTTCTTACGCATGAGTCCTCTCCGTATGAGCTGTCAGCCATCAGCCGTCAGCTTTCAGTAAAAACTTACCCGACGCGACAGGTCGCATATGGTCAGCGGCCTGGCGCGTCTTGGAAAAATCTAACGATATTGAGCTGACGGCTGAAAGCTGATAGCTGACAGCTTTACTTCGTCGCGTACGCCGCCACCGGCGACATATTCTGAATCATGTGGGATGCGAATTCGCTGGTCGCAACCTTGGTAGCACCCTCCAGCATTCTCTCGAAGTCGTAGGTAACCTTCTTCTGCTGGATGGTGTGCTCGAGCGAGTCCTCGATGAGCTTGGCCGCTTCATGCCAGCCCATGAACTCGAACATCATCACGCCCGACAACATGACCGAACCCGGATTGATCACATCCTTGTCAGCATATTTGGGAGCAGTGCCGTGCGTGGCTTCGAAGATCGCGTATCCGTCTCCAATGTTCGCGCCCGGTGCGATTCCCAGTCCCCCAACTTGCGCTGCTGCCGCATCCGAGATGTAATCGCCATTCAGATTCGGCGTCGCCAGCACAGCATACTCGTCAGCGCGGGTCACGATCTGCTGGAAGATGCTGTCGGCAATGCGATCGTTGATCATCAGCTTCGACTTCCACGCGCCATTGCCGTGGGTGAAATAGATGCTGTCGATCACGCCCTTTACTTCCTTGTAGAGTACGTCGCGGAAGTCCGCCGGCGCGAATTCCATGCCCGGTTCCACCAGCTTCGCGTTCTCTTCCACCGTCAGTCCGGGATTTTTGTCGAGATTGTCGATGATCCAGCTCTCGCGCTCGGTGATCACCTGCTGGCGGAACTCCTGCGTCGCCAGTTCATATCCCCATTCGCGGAAGGCGCCTTCAGTGAACTTCTGGATGTTGCCCTTGTGCACCAGCGTCACCGACTTGCTCTTGTTCTTCAGCGCGTATTCGATGGCCATGCGCACCAGGCGCTTGGTGCCTGTGATCGAGATCGGCTTGATGCCAATGCCGGAATCCTCGCGCACACGCTTGTTGGTGCCGGCGAGCATCTCTTTGTTGATGAAGTCGATCAGCTTCTTCGCCTGCGGCGTTCCCTGCTTCCACTCGATCCCGGCGTAAACGTCTTCCGTGTTCTCGCGGTAGATGACCAGATTCATCCGTTCCGGATGCTTCACCGGAGAAGGAATGCCTTTGTAGTACTTCACCGGCCGCACGCAGGCGTACAGATCAAGGATCTGGCGCAGTGCGACATTCAGCGAGCGAATGCCGCCGCCCACCGGCGTGGTCAGCGGTCCCTTGATGCCGATGCGCAGGTCACGAAAGGCCGCGACCGTGTCGTCCGGCAGCCACGTCTTGAAGCGATCCATCGCCTTCTCGCCGGCGAAGACCTCATACCACGAGACGCGACGCTTGCCGCCGTAGGCAATTTCCACCGCGGCGTCGAACACGCGTACCGACGCCTTCCAGATGTCGCGTCCGGTACCGTCGCCTTCGATGAAAGGAATGATGGGGTTATCGGGAATGGTGAACTTACCGTCGTAGGTAATTTTGCTCCCGCTGGAGGGCAAAGGAATTCCGTTGAATGAAGCTGCCACTAGGCACCTCGCAAAGTATGAATAGAAATGAACCCAGGCTGTCGACAGCCGCGTCGGGAACAGGAAGCACGCGCATCACCGGCGAAACGCCGGAAAACTGAGTCTGTATGATGACAGCGACGGGTGCATCATCCTCGAACTACATCAGCCGCGTCCGAATAAAAGCGCCTGCTGCGATATCCCAACCTCAATTACGTTATCACCGCCGAATGTGAGGTTCAATCGAAACTCATGTTCACGCCTCACACATTGGTGTGAGTCACTCACGGCCGTGACAAGGCACCTATCCCAGATTACGTTTATGGTGTACCGCAAACGGTTCCGGCAATCTAGCGGCTCGTGTCGCCAACTCGGATCAGCGGGCGCTGCTTGCCTCGGTAGTCGGATACCCAGTACACATCGATGCGATGCTGCACATCCGGGTGCGGGGCTTCGTCCGCCCGCCGCGCCGTTAAGTCCTGCCGGCCGTACGCCAAGCTGATGCTGTCGGCAAGGGCGCGGTTCAGCAGGAGGTAGACGCCGCCTTCGGTCCACCTTGGCAAATCGTGAACCACGAATTCCGTCGAGGCGGCGGGTTCCGGCTCTGAGTTTCTCAATTCCCGTAAGAACTCCTGACCGATATTAGAGCCATTTGTCCAGGCCGCCAGGTCGTGTCGCGTGGTTGCGATGAGGCAGAGTAGCAGCGCGACAGTCCATCCCCGCCGCCACATGCGATCGCTGCTGCGCGCCAGCAGCAGGCCGAGGAACAGCGCCGCTCCCGCCGCGCTCACATAGAGCTCCCTGGTGTTGACCAGCGAGGGGGGAATCATCAGCAGCGACTGTGCGGGCAACGCCGCGAAAAAGCACCAGGTCACAGCAAAAGCGAGAACGCCTGCGCGCTCGCGCCGCGGCAAGAGGACGACAGGAATGAGCAGGGCTGCCGTAGCCGCGGCCAACAGGCAGCCAAGCACTACTCGCGGCTGGTTCCAATTGACCGCGAACAGGAGTTCGGAAGGCGCGCGCACGAATACGGCCTGCAACGAGCGCAGGGTCAGCTCGTGCGATCCGGGAGTCTCTCCCAACCGCGCATAGCCTCCCAGCGAGCCCAGAATGTGCGTGCGCCAAGCGAGCGCTGCTATTGTCAACGCAAAGAAGGGCAGCACCGCGCTCCAACGGCGCCTCTCCAGCAGTAACGCCTCCGCGGCGATCAAGGCAAAGGGGGTGATATATGCGATTTCTTTGCTGGTCAGCGCCAAGGCAAAGCAGGTTAGCGACCCGACATAGGGAAGCAAGGAACCCTGCTTGCGAGCTCGCAGATAAAGAATCAACGCCCACAGCATGAGAACCGCCGCGATCAAGTCGAAACGCGCGGCAATCCACACCACCGCTTCCGTGTTGACGGGAAGCACGGCAAAAATGGCTGCTGCAGTGCCGCAGCTCTCGCCGCTCCATCGCAACTCCCGGCATAGATAGAACACACTTGCGGTCGCGATGACGTGCAGGCACAAGCTGCTCACATGCCAACCGGGAGCCCACTGGTTCCACAAGCGGTAATCCAACGCGAAGCTCGCAATACCTAGCGGACGGAAGAAGGCTGCGAAGGTACCGTGCGTGAACTGCTCCCGCAGCATTTGTGATACCGGCTGCGGAGCCAATACCACATAAGTAAAATCGTCGCTGACAAAACCGAGCGAGAATACGGGAGCGTAGGTAAAGAGGGCTAACGCTAAGCCAAAGAGCAACCAGCCGAGCCGTACATGCGGCTCCGCGTCATCTGCGCGCAACGGCTGCTGCCGCAGCGAGAGTAGCGCCAGCCCGAAAACCAGAAGGCTGAGCCCCTGCATGATCTGCTGGTGAACGCCTGCATTGTTGGCATGAGAAAGGAGCAACAGGGCCAACAGCACAACGAAAGCGCAGACGGCCAGCCAGATGGAAGGGCGCGCCATCTGGGGGCGCGCATCAGTCGCCTTGGTATCGGCCATAAATGTCTCTTGTTCCACGCAGCACTTCCACTAATCGCATCTCCGGGTCGAAGCTGTCATCGGCGCCTAGCATCTTCCACAATAGTTTCTGCACCGCGCGTCGCGGATGCTCCGCCACCGGCAGCCATTTCCGCGCACGTCCGGTCACCAGCCGCGTCACATGCTCCAAGGTTCGCAGGAAATGAGCACCCGCGGTCAATCGCTCATGGTCTTCGCTGCTGAGCAGATCGTGATCGCGCAACAACTGCAAACGGTCCTTCAAACTGCCTGCCAGCCAGAGCTGATGCCGCGTCTGTAGCGTTCCCGCCAGATAATCCACATCGTAGATTCCCCCTGGCCCGGTCTTGAAGTTCTGCGAAGCTTCGCTGCGCTCCAGGCGCTCGCGAACTTCGGCCAGCTCACCATTGAATTCTGGCCGCTTCGCCATCGCCCAGATCCCTTCCTGCACCGCTCGCAGCGCGCGATCCGCTACCTCGACGTCTCCCGCCACATAACGCAGCTTCAGGTACGTCAGCGCCTCCCACGGTTTGGCTTCGCCTCGAAAATACGAGGCAAGCTGTGTCGGCGTCACAATCAACTCACCCTCGCGGCCATGCGGACGCAAGCGGGCGTCCACGGGAAACACGGTTCCGTCTCGCGTATAAGCAGTCAGTGCTTCCATAAGGCGCTCGGCTGTGCGCAGTATTTTCTGGCCATCGTCGTGTTCGTCGCACACAAACAGCACATCGCCGTCGGAGAGCAAGTCAAACTCGCGAGCCCCGAGCCGGCCCAAGCCCATCACCGTGAACCGCGCGCCCGGCCCGGCAATGGCCAAAGCTGCCTGCATTGCCGCATCGGCCGCCGCGGTGTTGTCTGCCAGCGAATCAAATACATCACGCAGTTGAAACAAATCCACCGCTCCCGACAAAAAAAGCCGCCTCCGATAGTGCCGCCGCAGAATCGACATCGCTTCGGCGCGATCAACCTTTTCGTTTGCCAGATAGGCAAACACAGGGTCAGCCGGGGCATTTGCACCACTTGGCGAATCGTCGACGAACAAGTCCGCCGCTCCAGAATGTCGACGCGTTTCGATCTGCGCGAGCAGAGAAATTTCTGCCGGATGCCGCACCAGAATGTCCGTCAGGAATTCGCTGAACTCGAAGATGGTCAGCGCTCGTTCAACGTTCTCCGGCGACCGCAACACCGCGCCGTAGCGTTCCGAGGTGGTCCCGGCCGAGCTGAGAAAGCGATCGAGATTGCGCCGTGCGTGCTGCGAAAGGTCATCTCGTGCGGCGATCTCCAGCAGTCGGGGCGAGTCCATCGCCAGGCGCTGCATCATCTGGCTGTAGGAGCTGTCCGACGTCGCCGCCACCTCCGGTTGCAGTTCGAAGTTGGCGGAATCCTGATCGTGGCTCTGCTCCTGATAGATCACCCGTTGATAAATCTCGGCCACCGCAGCCATGCGCCGCCGCACATGCGCCAGAAACTCCTCGGGTGTCGGAGCAACCGTTCCCTCGCGGGTCAGGCTGCGAGCCAGTGCCTGCACCTCGCTGCGCGACTGCGGCAGACGGTGCGTCTGCTGGCCGTGTTGCAGTTGCAGCCGATGCTCCAGGTTGCGCAGAAACTCATACGCATTGGTCAGGTTCTGGAAGTCCTTGCCGCTGATGTGTTCCTTGTCGTGCAGCTTCTGCAACGCGAACAGTGTGCCTCGGGATCGCAGCCAGGGCTCACTGCCGCCGTACACCCGCTGCAGGCACTGCACCAGGAACTCGATATCGCGAATTCCGCCGCGATCGATCTTCACATCGGTGCCGGTCTGCGCCACTTGCTTCAGCAGATTCTTACGCCGATGAGTGCCGATCTTTTCCCGCGTGTCCAGCGCCGTCTTGATCGCCGCAAAGTTCAGCTCCGGACGGTACACGTAGGGTTGCAGAGCGCGCACGAATTCGCGTGCCAACCCGACATCGCCTGCCGAATGCCGCGCCTTGATCATGGCCTGCCGCTCCCAATCATGGGCAACCTGGGAGTAGTAATGAACCGCGTGCGGCAGCGACACTGACGGCAGCCCCTCACTGCCCTGCGGACGCAGGCGTAGATCGATGCGAAACACCGGTCCCTCCCGCGTATGCCGCGCCAACAACTCCGTGGTCTGCTGCGCCAGGCGAATAAAGTACTCTCGATTGGAGATCTCTGCCGTCAGCGGTTCAATACCACCGTCATATAGAAACAGCAGATCGATGTCGGAGCTGTAGTTCAGCTCGTTGCCACCCAGCTTGCCCAGTGACAATACTGCGAAGCGCGAATCGACCACCCGCCCCGCGGCATCGACTCTCTGCGCTCGCCCGAAGCGGTGCTGCAGCTGGGCCTCCGCCTCGCGCAGGGCTTCCTCGATGAGCACATCGGCCAGCGCGGAAATCTCGGCCGTGGTTTCCGCTAATGTGGCAATGGCCAGCACATCGCGCAGCATGATGCGGATGTACTCCCTGCGCTTGAAGCGCGCCAGTAGCGCCGCCGTATCGGTTTCGAAGGAGCGCGAGCGCATGCGCGCGAAATCCTCTTGCAGTTCCTCGCGTGAGTGCGTGCGATCCAGTCGCCGTTCCCGGGTAAAGCTGTGGAAGAGGTCGGGATTATGGATCAGGGTCTCCCCAAGCCATGGGCTGTGACCGAAGACCACAACCGCGTAGTGCACCAGAGAGGGATGCTTCTCCAGAAGTTGCAGCAACTCCGAGGTCGCGGTTTCTGCCAGCCGTTCGAACTGATTGACCGCAGCGTCCGGGTCGGATGCTGCGGGCAGCAGCGCAGACAGTGAATCGAAGACCTTGCCCGGCACCAAATCCCGGATGTGCGAGAGGTTCCTGGCCGCAGCTTCGGGATCGCGAAACTGGAACTCAGCCGTCCTCCCACTTGCGGGTTGTTCCAGTTCAGCCACCACTTGGGATTCTATAATCCGTCTGCCCCATGCCACCGCACAGGTCTTGGGCAAGCTGCAGGCCACTCGTGATAACGATGGCAGAAAGAAGGGCACCCACATTGGGTGCCCAGGAGGGAGTCGAATTGCTAACCAGCTGCCCGGCTTAGCCGCGCACTGTCATTGCAGAATAGAGGATTACCGCCCGAGTTTACGCCGTACTATTCCACCCAGACCCAGGACGCCCGTTCCCAGCAACAGGAGGCTGCTCGGTTCAGGAACGCTGGGGCCAGTCTGCGATACCGAGACATTGTCCAGCGCCATAAACGCCGGATCGTCGCGGAAGCTGAAGGCCAGCGTGTCAGTGCCCGTGCCGGTCGCCGTAAACGTGTACTGCGTCCAGTTGGCACCCGTATTCGGATTGGTCAGGCTCAGCAGCGGTGTGCCATCCCACGTGGCGCTGAAATCGCTGGGATTGTCGCCCACCGAGGCAAACCAGAAGCTGATCTGGTACTGCGCACCAGGAGTCGTGGTCAGTGTCTGGCTCAGGGTGCCATCCGAGCCGACCGGTCCCATCACGGCGTAGAAGGTGCCGTCCTGGGCGCCAGTATAGCTGTCGAACGCGCCACTCACCACTTCTGTGTCTTCAAAGTTGCCACCGGTAGTCCAGCCGGTAAAGTCACCGGTCTCGAAACTGCCGTTGGTCAGCAGGTTCTGTGCAAAGGTCGTCGGGGCCGCTACACAAACCCATAGTGCTAGGGCGGCGATGACCAGCAGGGTTTTCGTTCGCATTGATCCTCCGGAGTGCGGAAACTAAGCGCTATGCAGTAAATGTATAGGCACGTTCTGTTCCAAACCGTGCGTTTACTTTTCATGCATTTAGCTGGAACAATGTCACAAAAGCGCAGGTTGTTGCGACTTGATGGGAAGTCCAGTGCTTTAGCCCACAGCCCAACTGCACTATGCCCCAAAAGCTACGGGGCACCGTTCTGGGGTGCCCCGCGAGATTAGTTTGCCAGCCCGAAGCGATTCGTCCAAGCCCAAACTTGGGTTATCGGCCCAACTTGCGCCGCACCACTCCGCCCAGACCGAGGACGCCCGTTCCCAGCAACAGGAGGCTGCTCGGTTCAGGAACGCTGGGGCCAGTCTGCGATACCGAGACATTGTCCAGCGCCATAAACCCCGGATCGTCGCGGAAGCTGAAGGCCAGCGTGTCGGTGCCCGTGCCGGTCGCCGTAAACGTGTACTGTGTCCAGTTGGCACCCGTATTCGGATTGGTCAGGCTCAGCAGCGGTGTGCCATCCCACGTGGCGCTGAAATCGCTGGGATTGTCGCCCACCGAGGCAAACCAGAAGCTGATCTGGTACTGCGCACCGGGAGTCGTGGTCAGTGTCTGGCTCAGGGTGCCATCCGAGCCTACCGGTCCTAGCACGGCATAGAAGTTGCCGTCCTGGGCGCCAGTGTAATCATAGAACGCACCACTCACCACTTCTGTGTCTTCAAAGTTGCCACCGGTAGTCCAGCCGGTAAAGTCACCGGTCTCGAAACTGCCGTTGGTCAGCAGGTTCTGTGCAAAGGTCGTCGGGGCCGCTACACAAACCCATAGTGCTAGGGCGGCGATGACCAGCAGGGTTTTCGTTCGCATTGTTCCTCCGGAGTACGGAAACTAAGCGCTATTCAGTAGCTCTACACGCAAGTTCCGTTCCAAATCTTGCGTTTACTTTTCATACATTTAGCTGGAACAATTTCACGAAAGCGCAGGTTATTGCGACTCGATGGGAAATCCAGTTGCTTTCAGCCCAACTGCACTATGCCCCAAAAGCTACGGGGCACCGTTCTGGGGTGCCCCGCGAGATTAGTTTGCCAGCCCGAAGCGATTCGTCCAAGCCCAAACTTGGGTTATCGGCCCAGCTTGCGCCGTACCATTCCGCCTAGACCGAGGACGCCAGTTCCCAGCAGCAGGAGGCTGCTCGGTTCAGGAACGCTGGGGCCACACCCGAGGCCACAGTCCGCTATCACGACATTGTCCAGCGCCATGTACGCCGGATCGTCGCGGAAGTTGAAGGCCAGCGTGTCGGTGCCCGTGCCGGTCGCGATAAATGTGTACTGCGTCCAGTTGGCACCCGTATTCGGATTGGTCAGGCTCAACACCGGAGTGCCGTCCCACGTGACGCTGAAATCACTGGGATTGTCGCCCACCGAGGCAAACCAGAAGCTGATCTGGTACTGCGCACCGGGAGTCGTGGTCAGGGCCTGGCTCAGGGTGCCATCCGAGCCTACCGGTCCCATCACGGCATAGAAGTTGCCGTCCTGGGCGCCAGTGTAATCATAGAACGCACCACTCACCACTTCTGTGGCTTCAAAGTTTCCCCCGGTAGTCCAGCCCGTGAAATCACCGGTTTCAAAGCTGCCATTGGTCAGCAGGTTCTGTGCAAAGGTCGTCGGGGCCGCCACACATACCCATAGTGCAAGGGCAGCGACGACCAGCAGGGTCTTGGTTCGCATTGTTCCTCCCGAGCACGGAAACGAAGCGCTATGCAGTAGCTCCGTGTGTCCCAAAAGCTACGGGGCACCGCTCTGGGGTGCCCCGTGAGATCAGTTTGCCAGCCCGAAGTCCAAGCCAAGCTTGGGTTATCGGCCCAGCTTGCGCCGTACCATTCCGCCTAGACCGAGGACGCCCGTTCCCAGCAGCAGGAGGCTGCTCGGTTCAGGAACGCTGGGGCCAGTCTGCGTTACCGAAACATTGTCCAGCGCCATGTAGTCCGGGTCGTCGCGGAAGTTGAAGGCCAGCGTGTCGGTGCCCGTGCCGGTCGCCGTGAACGTGTACTGCGTCCAGTTGGCACCCGTATTCGGATTGGTCAGGCTCAGCAGCGGAGTGCCATCCCACGTGGCGCTGAAATCGCTGGGATTGTCGCCCACCGAGGCAAACCAGAAGCTGATCTGGTACTGCGCACCGGGAGTCGTGGTCAGTGTCTGGCTCATGGTGCCATCCGAGCCGACCGGTCCCATCGCGGCATAGAAGTTGCCGTCCTGCGCACCGGTATACTCGTAGAACGCGCCACTCACCACTTCTGTGGCTTCAAAGTTTCCCCCGGTAGTCCAGCCCGTGAAATCACCGGTTTCAAAGCTGCCATTGGTCAGCAGGTTCTGAGCGAAGCTCGTCGGCGCCGCGACACATACCCACAGTGCAAGAGCGGCGATGACCAGCAGGGTTTTGGTTCGCATTGTTCCTCCGGAGTACGGAAACTAAGCGCTATTCAGTAGCTCTACACGCAAGTTCCGTTCCAAATTGTGCGTTTACTTTTCATACATTTAGCCGTCACAATGTCACAAAAACGCAGTCTGTTGCGACTCGATGGGAAAATGTGGTGTCTAGCTGCAAGAAACTGCCCCCAAGACTGACCATAGCGCAAACTCTGGGTGCCTATGGCACCTGCTCAGCCCTAGAAACTCTTTCAACCGCGAGTGACCCGCGACGAATCCCGCGCCCAAGTTCTTACGGCTACTCGCCCGGCCGCTGCTATGATTCAGACAACAGGCAGATAAAGCACAAGACGCTGTACCCTGGAGCGTCCGTGAACCGGCTCAGGTCTTTCTTCGCCATTGAGGAGCACAACACTACGCTGGCACGTGAGGTTTTGGCCGGCCTGACCACCTTCACGACAATGTCCTATATTGTCGTGGTCAATCCCGGCATTCTCTCCACGGCTGGGATTCCCGAAGGACCGTCCTTCGTCGCCACCGCGCTGGTGGCCGTGCTCGGCTGCTACCTTATGGCGTTCTATGCCAACCGGCCTTTCGCCGTCGCTCCCTACATGGGCGAGAACGCCTTCCTTGCCTTCACCGTTGTGAAAGTTCTGGGAATCCGCTGGCAAGCGGCCTTGGCGGCACTTTTCGTAGCCGGCATCCTCTTCATTCTTATGACGGTCCTGCACCTTCGGAGATGGATTGTCGAAGCCGTACCGGCATCGTTGCGTTTCAGCTTCGCCGTCGGTATGGGCTTGTTTCTCACGTTTATCGGTCTGAACGAAACCGGCATCGTTCGACTCGGTGTTCCCGGCGCACCGGTGCAGGCCGGCCAACTGACTTCGCCGCCCATACTTGTGGCGATGTTTGGGATCGTGACGCTAGCTGTCCTTCTCATTCGAAAGGTTCCGGGAGCTATCCTGCTCGGCATTGTGATTACGGCCATTGTCGCCTTCCTCACCCGGGTCGCGCCGCCGCCCCATGGGCTCGTAAGCATGCCTCCCAGCATCGCGCCCATTTTCTGGCAGCTGGATTTTCGTGCAGCGTTCACTTGGAAAGCCTTCCCGGTTGTGCTCACCATCTTCATCATGGCTTTTGTGGACACTATAGGGACACTCATCGGCGTCTCGGCACGGGCCGGATTTCTCGACCAGAACGGGCACCTGCCGCAAATCGAGCGTCCCATGCTGGTCGATGCCATTGCCACAACCGTCGCGCCGGTTCTCGGCACCAGCACCTCGGGGGCTTTCCTCGAGTCGGCTACGGGCATCGAGATGGGCGGCCGGACCGGATTGACGGCGTTGGTCACCGGTACCTGCTTCTTGCTCACCCTGTTTTTCGCGCCCTTCGTGACCGCCATTCCCTCCGAAGCCTACGGGCCGGCCTTGATCATCGTTGGACTGTTCATGCTCGCGCCCATGGTCCACATCGACTTTGCCGACTACACCGAATCCCTCCCCGCCTTCGCGGTTGTTTCCCTCATGTCTTTCACCTTCAATATCGCGATTGGCATCTGCGCCGGCTTCGTCCTTTATCCCTTTTGCAAGATCGTTGCCGGCAAAGTCAGCCAGGTGAAGCCCGGCCTGTGGGTGCTCTCGGCACTATCCCTGCTGTTCTTCATCTTCTATCCCTACCATTAATTGCTGCCGATGTTCGCGTAGCCCGCCTCTGCCTTCTCAAGAAAACGCATCTATCTCTAACGGGAGCGAGAAATCGATTCTTCCGGGAGATTATGCGCAGGGGACCGGGGCTAACTATGTCTTTGTTGCGGCTGTCGTCGTTGTTCACATGTGTTGTGATTTTGCTGATTACGCCTGGAGTCGCGCAGGATGACGCCCAGCAGCCGAAGCAATCCGACCTTTATAACTTCGAGCATTACGTCCACGCCGTCCCCCAGAACCCGGGGGATTACCGCCCCATCACCGCCGAGGAAAGACTGGGATGGTTTACTCGCGCAACCGTTGGACCTAAGGGACTAGTCGGAGGCTTGTTTTCGGCGGGCATCGGAACCGCATTGAACAGCCCTTACGAGTATGGCCCCCACTGGGACGGCTTCGCCAAACGCTATGGCATGCGGCTCACGGGCGTCTCCACCAGCAATGCGATCGAGGCCGCACTAGGGGCGGCCTGGAGCGAGGATCCGCGATACTTCCATACCATCCACGCCCCCTTGGGCACTCGGGTCAAGAACGTGGTCGACCTGACCTTCCGTGCCTATCATGACGGCGGCGATCGTCATCCGGCCTACGCCCGTTACGTCGCCATATTCGGCAACAACTTCCTTTCCGACACCTGGCGCGTGCAGAGTGAAGCTGACTGGCAGCACGCCATGGTTCGCAGCGCCGAAGGCTTTGGCGGACGCTTGCTGTCCAACGCCGTGAGCGAGTTCCTGCCTCAGGTGTGGAGGAAAATCCGCAAAAAGCCCGATCCGTTTCCCGCTTACGCCAGCGCTCCATAAAAGATTAATGACAGCGTGACCGCAAAAAGCCCGCAGTAGGATTATGATCGTCACCACTACCAGTTGGCAGCCCGCAGCAGGGTTGTGATCTTCACCACCACCAGTTGGCAGCCGGAGGAACGACCGTGCCGAACTACTTCGTCGTAGAGAATCTGTTAACCCACACGGAAATCCCTAAAGACGGGAGCGTCAGCACTACGATTCATCATGATGAGCAGGTCAAAATTGCGCTCCTCGGCTTCTCCGGGGGCCAGGAACTCACGAAAAACACCTTGGCCTCTCCTGCCTTTCTCGAAATCCTGCAGGGAAATGCGCGTGTAACGCTCGATGGCGAAGAGAAGGAACTCTCGCGAGGGGCATGGATTTACATGGAAGCCAACGTCCCGCACTCAGTTTATGCGCGCACCGAAATGGTGATGTTGCGGACGATGCTGCTCAACAAAGACGTAAAGATATCGGTTGGCAAAGAAGTAAAGCGATAGCTCGACATTACGCGTCTTGGGTCGCCGCCGCGCGCAGGAACTCCCGCACAATAGGTGGAACGTCGCCTTTCAGCGCACGCCGCTCAGGCTGAAATAGTGTTCCCACGAAGAACCGATACCCCTCCAGCTCTCCACCCCGAACCTCTCCCGCTGCATCGCGCGCCGTGACGCGAAAGGCTCCCTGAAACCGTGCCTCACACTCCGCACTCGGCCCGTAGTTGCAGTGATAGCCTTCCGTGATGGTCAGCGTTCCGTAACTCCTCTGCAGAATGCTGCCCGGCACCAGAGTTATCTCCGACTCCACTTCCACCAGCGAACACGAGAGCCTGGAGATTAGCGGCTGGGTTGCTGCAGGATTGCTCTCCGCATGGTCCGCATCCTTCATTCCCAACCCATTGCGAGCGTATTCGATCAATGCGTGTTGGAAGCCGGCGCACGTTCCGAGAAATGGAATCTGTTGCTCCCGCGCAAACTGGATCGCATCCAGCGCGCCCTGCATGTTCTCGTACGGACTGGCCGGAACGCACCAGATCCCCTGATACGGGGACAGATCCTTAGCAGCGTTGCTGATTGCAGCAGTGGCAACCCAGTCGCCGCTGGCATGCAAGCCTAGCTCACTTGCAGCAAGTTCGAGCGCAACGGGAATAGCCCGGTGGGCAATAACGGAGGGATTGTGGTCTCCCACGAGCCCAATACGAAGTCGCGAGCTCATGGGAGTTCAGTATAACGCGCTACCAGAGCATGCACGCAACGGACTCGTGCCAACCTTGAGCCAAATCTTTCGGAAATGCCATCACGCGGCTGTGCTGCTGGCCGATTCTGTTTTGCTCAGATACAGCACGAACACGGTCCCGCTTCGGCCTCTGCCATTGCGGCTGCGGAAGCGAATTGCCCCACCATGATTCTGCACAATCTGTTGACTGATCCACAGTCCCAAACCCGTTCCCACATCTTTCTTGGTGGTGTAGAACGGCTCGAAGATCTTGGAGCGCGAGCCTTCGGGAATGCCGGCGCCGCGATCGGCGATGCTCACTTGCGCGCGGTCCCGCGTTTCCTTGACCCGAATCGTCACTTGCGATTTAACCGGAGAAGCGTCAATGGCATTGCTCAACAGATTGGCAAACACCTGCCGCAGCTCGCCCGGCACGCCATGTAAGTGAACCGGCCCGTCCACTTCGATGACTGCCGATACTGCTCGGGAATTCAGCTTTCCCTGGAAAACGTCAACTACACTTTTCAGCAGATCGCCAAGTTCGAAACTCACCGGCGCACTCGCCTGCCGGTAAAAGCCCAGCGTCTGACGGGTGATGTGACCCACCCTTTGCAGCTCGCGATCGGCCATATCAATCAGCATGCGGCAGGAATCCTGCGCTTGTTCGGCGCGCGCCAGGTAAAGCAGGTTGGTCACCGCTTCGAGCGGGTTGTTGATCTCATGCGCGATGGTAGCCGCGAGTCGCCCGGCCGCCGCCAGCTTCTCCGTTTGGCGCAAAGTCTGTTCCGTCTTCTTGCGGCTGCTGATATCCATGCACATGCCGGCCATACGCAGCGGCTCTCCGCTGCCGCTGTATTCGGTAGCGCCTCGCCCCGCCACCCAGCAGAACGTTCCGTCAGGATGAAGCGTGCGATATTCGATGTCGTATTCCGATTTGCTTTGCAGAGCCGTCGATATGGTGGCCTGGACATGCTCTAAGTCGTCAGGATGTAGCGTCTTCTTCCAGGCTTCGAATGTCCCCGGGAAAGTGCTGCGGGCGAATCCGTGCATATCTTCCACTTCCGGTGACCACTGCACCCGTCCGCTCGGAATGTCCCACTCCCAGTCGCCAACATTAGCCACCGCGCGCGCCACAAAGCGTCGCCGCAGGCGATCCAGCTCCTGCAGCTTCTCATTGGCAGCGCTCAATTCCTCGTTTGCCTCGGCCAGTTGCAGCGACCTCTCTTCGGCCTCACGCAGGGTCGCAATATTTCCCAGAATGTGCGGCACCACCAGGGGAAGAGCAATCGCCGTAGCCACCGATGCCACTGCGGTCACCACCTTCACATACGCGGACATCCAGTAGATCGGACGCCACAGGGTTACGGCTTCCATGAAGTGGGTTCCACCGCAGGCAATAATGAAGGTCCCGAATGCCAGAAACATCCAGTGAAAGGGAATTCCGCCTTTGCTGGCCCGCACCATATACAGCAGCGTCAGCGAGATGACCACGTAAGAGATCCCGATCAGCAGATCGGAGATCAGGTTCACCGAGATCAGTGTCTGGTTGCCGAGGTAGCAAAAGACATGCGGCATGAATTGCAGATTTTGGACACCGCGTCCCAGCAACGGCCACAGCAAGGCGCTCGCCGCTAGCAGGGCAAGCCCGGCGACGAAATATCTCACCTGCGCGGCACGCTGCCTCACCAGCGTTTCCCCATCGTTCCTGGAAAAGCCGCTCCAGCCAGACATGAATCAGTCCTCCATACACCTCTCGCACTTTATCGCGTACGGTGAAACCCAGGTGGGCCGCCTGCCATCCCTGCGTCACTGTCCCCGGAAACTGCACCGCTGGCAGGCCAATCGCAGCATTAGATGCTCTCCGCAAAATCAAGTCAAGCATCCGTCCCGGTAGATTCGGCCGCTGGCAAATGTCACGGGTCACAGGTCAGAGTGACATTGATCACCCGCAATTTGCCCACTACCGTCCTAACTTTTGTCTTGACACGTATAACCCGGGGGGACGGGTGTATCGCTGCAATCTCGTACTCTGGCTGGCTCGAACTTTCCCGCCCAGCTGGCTATCCGGATGCGAGATTCCTCTCCGGGAACGCTACCCGCGAATCGATCTTGTATAGTGCCGGTGACGCTACGTATTGCGACACCGCATCTTTACCCGAAGCGAGCACGCATCTGAACTTGGCTTTATGACGACCAGCGCAATCTTCGGAAAATCCCCGCACTCGCCGAAGCGCAATCCTATCGCCGCTGGGCTTGGTCATCTCCGCAGAAATTCCTCGAGGAAAGGCCTGCCACACCCTTGGCAGACACTGGTGAAAACTCCATGAGCTCTACCATCGCTCCGCCTTCTGTTCCGGAGAAGACGCCGCCCACGGCGCCGCCGAAAGCACCTCCGGCTGCAAGTCCGATCTCATTAGTCGTCGGCATCGTAATCGCAGCCATCATCGCCGTGGTCGTTCTCAAGATGCCTGCCCTCGGCACACCCTGGTCGCAGGCATACGATCCCACCGGCCATTGGTTCCTATCGACCTTGCTGGCGGCATTACCGGTCGTCGTCCTCTTGGGCAGCCTGGCTTTCGGCCACGTGAAGGCGCATTATGCCGCGCTGCTTGGCTTGGGAACCGCGCTCCTGGTCGCGTTTTTTGGCTTCCATATGCCGGGGCGATTGGCGGCAGCCACTGCAGTCTATGGCGCGGGCTACGGCCTCTTCCCGATTGGCTGGATCGTGCTCAACGTCATCTTCATGTACCAGCTCACGGTTGAGTCGGGACGCTTCACCGTGCTGCAGCGGAGCATGACCGGCATTACGCAGGACCGTCGCTTGCAACTGCTGCTGATCGCCTTCTGCTTCGGCGCGTTCTTCGAGGGCGCATCGGGATTCGGCACACCGGTCGCCGTCACCGCCGCGCTTTTGATCGGCCTGGGCTTCCGCCCGCTGCAGGCTTCGGGCCTGTCGCTGATCGCCAACACCGCCCCGGTCGCGTTCGGCGCGTTGGGAACGCCGATCATCGCTCTTGCCAAGGTCACCGGCATCAGCGAAGTCACGCTTGGCGCGATGGCCGGCCGCATTCTGACGCCATTCTGTATTCTCGTGCCGTTCTGGCTGATCTGTGCCTTCGTGGGTTGGTCAGCGATGTTGGAGGTTTGGCCGGCCATCCTCGTCGCCGGCGTTTCCTTCGCCATCCCGCAGTACTTCATGGCCAATTATCACGGACCGTGGCTGGTCAACATCGTGGCCTCGATCATCTCGATGATCTGCCTGGTTGCCTTCCTATTTGTCTGGCATCCCAAGCGGATTTGGACCTTCGAAGGCGAAGAGGCCAAGGCCAATAACCGTGGCGATCACGGTTACAGCCGCGCAGAAGTTACGCGCGCATGGGTGCCGTGGGTCATTCTCAGCGTTGCGGTTTTCCTCTGGGGCACGCAGACCGGCAAGAACCTGATGAATGCGCCGGAGAAGACCTTCAAGTCAATGGCGACGTGGCAGACGCCGCCCAGCAAGATCACCAATCCGCAGTTTCCGGTGACCGCGCTCAACAATCTGGTGCTGCGCGTCCCGCCGGTCGTCCTCAAGCCGACGAAAGAACCCGCGGTATTCGGTCTGAACTGGGTCAGTGCGACGGGCACCGCCATTCTGTTCGCGGCGCTCATCTCCGGCCTGGTGATGGGACTGAGTATTCCGAAAATCTTTGCCATCTACGGACGCACCCTTATGAAGGTGCGATTCTCGCTGCTGACCATCGCAGCGATGATGGCGATCGGCTTCATGACGCGCTATTCAGGACTGGATGCGACCATGGGCCTTGCCTTCGCGCGCACCGGACATCTGTATCCGTTCTTCGGCACGCTGCTCGGCTGGCTGGGTGTGGCGCTGACCGGATCAGACACGTCGTCCAACGTGCTGTTCGGCAGCCTGCAGAAGATCACCGCCCAGCAGGTCGGTCTGCCTCCGACGCTGATGGCCGCGGCCAACAGTACCGGTGGCGTGATGGGCAAGATGATCGACGCGCAGAGCATCGTCGTCGCCAGCACCGCGACGCAGTGGTACGGACACGAAGGCGACATCCTGCGCTACGTCTTCTGGCACAGCATCGCGCTGGCCGCGCTGGTGGGCGTCTTCATCTTCCTGATGGCCTACGTGGCTCCGTTCACGCACTTCGTGGTGCACTGACGGAGTTTCGAGCTTCAAGTTTCGAGTTTCTAGTTGGCCGCTGAGGCAGCCCGGGGCTCGGGACTTGAGGAGGCCGCACAGCGCGCCTGTATCAGAAGTTTGTCATCACGAGCGAAGCGAGGGATCTGCTGACAGCGGCGGGCGACGGACATCACAGCAGCATGTTCACCAACCTGTCATGCTGGCCACGTACGCGTCCGAACCTTGCAACTTGAAATACGGAACTGACTTATGACTTCCATCTTCGATACTTTCAAACTTCGCGCGGAAGCGGTGAGCGCCGAGGTTCATCGCTTCCCCCAGAAGTCCGCGGCGATCGACTTCATCGTCGAGTATCTGCAATCGGCGGGCATCATGAATTCGCCGCAGTCCTACGCTGTCTGGGCTGACTGCACGTTCCTCGCCGGTGTGAACAAAAGCAAGATTACCGAACGCGTGCCCGGCCTCAGCTTCGAGGTCACGCGCGAGCGCGCCGCCGATTCCAAGATCGGCATCAGCCAACTCGATTGGGCAATGGCCAGCACCGGCTCGCTCATTCAGGATGCAGCTCCGGTCGAGCGCCGTCTGGTCTCAACACTGCCGCCGATTCACATCGCGATTGTCGAGACGAGTCGTATCGTTCCTGACATGCCTGCGATCTTCACCGAGATCGGTCCCGAGAAAACCAACTACATCTCCTTCATCACCGGACCAAGCCGCACGGCCGACATCGAACGCGTGTTGACCATCGGCGTGCACGGCCCGGAAAAACTCATCATCGTCTTCGTCGACGACATGGCGGCGGTGAACTAATGGAAAAAGAATTTCGCGACAAGATCAACACCGCTCTGCACAACCCCAATCTCACCGGAGCGCTCGGGCGCTTCTCTGAGGCCTATCGCATCAGCCGCGAGAAAGCCTACGAAGGCATCGATTTCGAAGCAGTTCGCACCCAGATCGCCGATCGCAAAAGCTACGCCGCTGCGCATCTGGACGAACTTGCTGAGCGATTCACCTGCAACATCGAGGCGCGCGGCGCGAAGGTCTTTCGCACCGACGATCCCGCCAAAGTCCGCGAGTACATCCTCAACCTCGCGCAGCAGAACGGCGTGAAGACGATCGTCAAGTCAAAGTCGATGGCATCGGAGGAGATTCACCTCAACCCGTTCCTCGAGAAAGCTGGAATTGAAGTCCGCGAAACCGATCTTGGCGAGTGGATCATCCAGCTTGCCGGACAAACGCCATCGCATATGGTCATGCCCGCGATTCACATGACCAAAGAAGAAGTCGCCGACGTCTTTAGCGACAAAGTTGAGCAGGGCCAGCCGCCCGACATTCCCAAGCTGGTGAAGTTCGCGCGCGGCAAGCTGCGCACAAAATTCCTGAGCGCCGAGATGGGCATCACCGGCGCCAACATCGCGGTCGCCGAAACCGGCACGCTGGTCATCGTAACCAACGAAGGCAACGCGCGGCTGGTCACGACGCTGCCGAAGATTCACGTCGCCATCGTCGGCATCGAGAAGCTGATGTCCGACTTCGCCGATGTTGTGCCCGTCCTGACGGCGCTGCCGCGCAGTGCAACGGCGCAACTGCTCACCAGCTACGTCACCATGATCAGCGGCCCGGTGCCCAACACCGACGGCACACCGAAGCAGCTGCACGTGATCCTGATGGACAACCGCCGCACCGAGATGTCGCAGGATCCGAAGTTCAAGGAAGCACTGCAGTGCATCCGTTGCGCCTCATGTCTGAACGTCTGTCCCGTGTTTCGACTAGTCGGCGGGCACGTCTTCGGCAAGATTTATACCGGTGGTATCGGAACGATTCTGACGGCATGGTTCGACGCGTTGAAGGCGTCGGACGACATTCAGAGCCTCTGTATCCAGTGCGGCAACTGCACGCAGGTTTGTCCCGGCAAGGTGCCGATTCCTGACCTGATCTTGGAATTGCGCCGGCGGATCGCTGTCGAAAAAGGACAGACGATCGCGCAGAAGGCGATCTTCTCCGTCGTCAACAATCGCAGGCTCTTCCACTCCATGTTGCGCACGGCATCCCTGGCGCAAAAACCGCTGGCGAAGGACGGATTTATTCGTCACCTGCCGTTCTTCCTCGCCGACATGACGGAATTCCGCAGCCTGCCGGCCATCGCGGACGTTCCCTTTCGCGACAAGTTCAAGGAGATCGAACAGACGCCGCAGAAGGAGAAGGCTGCGTTCTATTCCGGGTGCCTCATCGACTTTGCCTATCCGGAAATGGGCGAGGCTGTCGTAAAGATTCTCAACAAGGCCGGCATCGAGGTCATCTTTCCGGAAGGCCAGACTTGCTGCGGCGCGCCCGCTCGCTTCAGCGGTGCATACGAAGTCGCCGCGCAGAATGCGCAGGACAACATCAATGCTTTACTGGAACAGGATGTGGAGTACGTCGTCTCAGCCTGTCCAACCTGTACGGTGGCCCTGAAGCAGGACTTCATCCACACCTTCGAAAGCCTTGGGCAAACCGATGCCGTTCCCCGTGCCCGCCAACTTGCCGTCAAGGTTGTTGATCTTTCGACGCTGGTGAAGAAGCTGGTCGACGAAGGCCGCTTGACTTTCAAAGAGGGGCAACAACTCGGCAAGGTGACTTATCACGACTCGTGTCACCTGAAGCGCACGCTGAACGTGTCGGAACAGCCGCGCGAGCTGCTGACCAAAGCCGGCTACGAAATTTCCGAGATGTACGAAGCGGACATGTGCTGTGGGATGGGCGGCTCGTATTCGCTGAAGCTGCCGGAGATTTCCGCTCCCATCCTCGAGCGCAAGCTCACCAACATCAAGAACACCGAAGCCCCGCTGGTGGTGATGGATTGTCCGGGCTGCGTCCTGCAGATTCGCGGGGGAATGGACAAGGATGGCGCGGCCATCAAGGTCGAGCACACTGCGCAGCGACTGGCGGAAGAGTTGGAATAAACGCAGTGCGCCTACAGATAGCTCAGCCACCAATCCTTGCGCCGCTGCTTGACGCCCATAAACCACACGCACGGGAAATATAGAATGGCCAGCACCGTCAGCCACATCAGATAAATGAACGGCAAGCCATGTCCGTAGCCGTCAGGGATGCGGTTCAAGAGGAAGGCGCCGTGCAGCAGCCATTCGGCCGGCTGATGAAACAGCACCGCCATCAACACCGCCAGCAGATGGATCGTGTACAGGTGCAGGATGTAGAAGAACATCGGCACGCGGCCGAAGACCAGCAGGGGTTGGAAGATGCGGGACACCTGCTTCCCGTCAAGCCACGCCAGCAACACAATTGCCGGACCCAACGTCATTAGCAAGAACTGCAGCGACGGCGGATACTTCTCCACGTCAAAGAAGAGAATGACGGTCTTCTCCATCGTCGACTGGATATGCCAGTCGCCCTGCGACACTCCGCCTAATCCCGCTGGAGGATTGCCGTAAAGATTCGTCGCGCGCAGGAAGACAAAAACGACGATCATCGCCAATCCCAACATGGCCATCCAGCGCTTTCTCTCACGCTGCTCCATCAAGTACAACGTGCCGAAAACATAGGCCGCCGCCATTACGCCGACCCAGGGAACAATCTGAAAGAGAACGAAGCTTCGCCCGTAACCGATGAGCTGCACACCGCCTCGGACGTGAAGGATGGTCCAGAGCCACGCCAACGAACCGAACTGCGATGGGCGAATCTTGTCCAGCAGATTGTGCCCGACGATCATCAGCACAGCCAGCGTCCCGAGCCAGCGGATCGGCAAACGCACCGCTGCTGCCATTATGACCATCGAGGCGCCCAGCGCCCAGATCACGCCGAAGAATCCGAAGCCAGGCACGAAGGACCACGCAAAGCCGACGATGGTGAACTCCACGAAGATCAGCCACAGTCCTCGCGTCCAGAGGAATCGGCTCAACTCGCGCGGCGTTCTGCGCTGCCCATAGAAGAACGCTCCCGTCCCAGCGAGAAAGAAAAACAGCGGCGCGCAAAAGTGCGTGATCCAGCGCGTGAAGAACAAGGCGTAGTAGGTGTGCTCGATCGACTCAGGGGGGAAGCGCAGATAGGTGAAGTAGTCGCGGGTATGGTCGATGGCCATGAAGATCATGACGAGCCCGCGAACTACGTCGATGGATTCAAGGCGAGCCGAACGGTGAGCAGTAACTACACGTGGAACTTCTGCGACGGCGGCAGGCTGCAAAGGTTGAGCGGTGTTGGCTTGCGGCATCGCTTTCTCCGCGGTCCGACTTGCTATCGGTCAACCGGAATCATACCTTGCGCCGAGAGAGGCTACATCGTCGATTCCCGCAACTTATCTCATTGCGGAGCTTCATCACTTTGCCGGAGGAGTTGCTCCCGCAGCGGTGAGCTGCGCCAGCTTTTCCTTTGCCTCCGGACGCGAAAATGCGCCTGAGGGATTGTGCATATTGAGCGTCAGGACCTTCTGGTAATACTCGACCGCCTTGGCTTTATCGCCAGATTTCTCATAAGCCTGCGCCAGCAAGCTGTACGTAAACGGATCGGCGAAGGACACGTTCTGCAGCTCGGCAATCGCCGTCTTGTAGTCACCCGCGTAGAGTGCGACGTAACCAGCCAGGTAAGGATAGAAGCGCAACTGGTCCGGATTGCCATTCTTGTCGAGGATGGCCTTGGCCGCCGCGAGATGCTTTTGCGCCTGATCGAACTGCCCTCGCCGCGCGGCGATGCGCGCCAGCGCCGCTTCCCAGCGGAAGTCCCAAAGCTCCTTTTCCGCCGGAGTGATCTGAGGATTCTTGAGCGCGGTCAAATGCCCCTTCTGATACCACTGAAATGCGTTGTCGAGATCGCCGGACTCCAGATAGATTCGCGCCAGTTCATCGGCTGTGTTCGCGGCGTCGGCGTAGTTCTTCCAGTTGTATTGCAGATCGAAGGCGCGGCGCTCGTACTCCGCAGCCTTGCCGGCGTTGTGCTGGAAGGCGTAAGAGACGGCCATGACGCGCAGCGCCTGCGAAGCCTGTTGCGTGGTTGCCAGCTCGATGGCCTTGGCCAGGTGCTGACGCGCTTCCTCGTACTTGCCTTGCAGATCTAGGCCGACGCCCATGTAGAGCTGTGCTTCATAGAGACTCGGATCCGTCTCCAGAGCCCGCTGATAGAGCGCAACCGATTCGTCCAGCTTGCCATCGGTGTTGAGCTTCTGGCCTTGCTTTATCAGCTCCGTGGCTTCCTCAGCTTTGGACTGAGCGGGCTGAGCCAACGGCGGCTGAGAGCCCTGCGATTGCGATTGCGCCGGCAGCCAGGAAGTCGAAAACAACAAGATTGATGTCAGGAGCGCAGCGCGAATGGGACAGATCAGTGACAGCATGGCGGCCATTATGTCACACCGCAACTTCGATATTGTCTAGAATTGGGCGACCGCATACACTGCACATCGGCACTTACCTGATAAGGGCAACTGGACCAAGAAGCGACGGCTAAGCGCGGTCAGCGAGAGCTTTGGCTGATGGGTTGATCGCGATGCTGTCTACAAAGAGGAGGTCATCATGAAAGAGAATTCTGTTCGTCGAGCCTTCATAAGAAATGGCGCCTATGGCGCTGCAGCGCTGGCTGCGGGAAGTTTGCTGAATGTTAGTGCGCTTGCCGAAGACCAGACGCAAGCTTCATCCCCGCCCAAGGGCACGGCGCTGACTAGAGAGTGGCAGGAGTCGCTGACTCCGCAGCGAATCATCGAACTCGCCAAGATCGGCAATCAGCGCTTCGTCAGTGGTTCTCCTATTGAACGCAATTATCAACAGGACGTCCATGCTACCAAGAAGGCCCAGTATCCGGCGGCCATTGTGCTGAGCTGTATCGATTCACGAGCTCCGGCAGAGATCATCTTCGATGCGGGCATCGGCAACATTTTCAACGCTCGTGTGGCGGGCAATATCATTGACCCGGATCTTGCGGGAAGCGCCGAGTTCGCCTGCAAGGTCTCCGGATCGAAGGTCATGTTGGTGATGGGGCATACCAATTGCGGCGCGGTCAAAGGAGCCATTGACAAGGTGCAGCTGGGGAATCTGACCCAACTGGTGGAGAAGATATATCCGGCAGTGGAAGCGATGAGCAATTTCCCCGGGGAAAAAACCTCGAAGAACCTGGAATACGTAGATGCGGTTGCAACCAAGAACGTGCAGCTGACGGTGGACAACATTCGCAAGATCAGCCCCATCCTCGCCGAACTGGAGCAGCAGAAGAAGATCATGATCGTCGGCGCCATGTACAGCGTGAAGACCGGCAAAGTCGATTTTCTGTGATGGGCCGCGAAGATCACAGGTCCCGCAGCGTCTTCATGGGGTCGACTCGCGTGGCGCGATAAGCCGGCAGCGTGCATGCAACCAGGCCGACCGCGGTCATCACAAGTGCGACCGTGCTGAAGGTTGCCAGGTCGCGAGCGCTCACGCCGTAGATCACGCTGGAGAGTACGCGTCCCAACGCCAGCGCTCCCGCAAGACCGATCACGACGCCAAGCAGTGTCGGCTTCATGCCTTCGACGATTACCATGCGCAGGACATCGCGAATCTGCGCGCCCAGCGCCATGCGGATGCCAATCTCGCGCACTCGCTGGCGCACCGCATATGCCAGCACACTGTAGATTCCGACCGCAGCCAACAGCAGCGCCAGCCCGGCGAAGCCCGACAACAGCAGCATGGTGAAGCGCTGCTGCAGCAAAGATTCTTCCACCGTGTCCTGCATGGTCCTGACAAACAGCAGCGGCACTTCGCTATCGACGTCATTCACCGCATTGCCAATGGCTGAAATCAGGCTGCTTGGATCGGTCTGCGCGCGCACCGCCAGAGTCATGCCGAACGACTGCCAATGGTTATCCCTACCGGCCGAAGCCTGCCCCAGCGGCATATAGAGCATGGAAGCCGAGCGCGTTTGACTCAGCGCGTCATCTTTTACGTCGGCGACCACACCGACGACCTCGCGTGTCGCCTCTGGGAAAAAGTACATGGTGAGACGTTTGCCAATCGGATCCTGATTGGGCCAAAACTGCCTGGCCATGGATTGGCTGATCAGAATTGCGCCGGGACGTCCGGCAACATCGGAGTTGTTGAAGTCACGCCCGCGCAGAAGTGGAATGTGCATGGCGCTTCTGTAGTCGGAGCTGATCAGGCGGACGTCAACTTCAGGCTGGTCCGCCATCGCCAACAACGGGCGCCCCTCGATTTGCACCGGCTGATGCGAGCCGCCGCCGGTCAGAGGCAACGCGTCAATGACGCCGGCCGATTGCACGCCGGGCAGAGCGCGCACGCGTTGCAGCACGCGATCGTAGAAGCTGATCTGCTGCTGGGGCGTGGTGAACTTGGTCGACGGTATCGACAGGAACATGGTGATTACGTGGTCGGGATCAAAGCCGGGATTGACGCCGCGCAGCATCCACAGGCTGCGAATCAGCAGGCCAGCGCCGATCAGCAGCATGAGCGAGAGCGCGACCTCAGCGACCACGAGTATGCCGCGGGTTCGGCTGCCACCGGATTCTGAAGCGGTGCGCCCGGCGCTCTGCTTCAGCGCTTCACTGACACCTTCTGTCGTCAGGCGCAATGCGGGTAGAAGTCCGGCAAGGATTCCGGTCACGAGCGAGATGCCAAGGGTGAAAGCCAGTACCCACCAGTCAAGGCCAATGGCGTCGGAGCGCGGCAACTGATTGCCGACGAACTTCACCATGAACACGGTTGCGTAATGCGCGAGAATCAGACCGAACGCGCCGCCGACAACAGCCAGGATCACCGTTTCCGCCAGCACCTGTTGCAATAGACGGCGACGGCTGGCTCCGAGAGCGGAGCGGATGGCAATTTCTTTGCGCCGCGACAGCGTCTTGGCCAGCACCAGATTGGTGACGTTGGCACAGGCGATCAGGAGCACTAGGGCGACCGCACCCAGCAGAATCAGCAGCCCCGGACGAACATCGCCGACTAGATCATCGCGCAAAGGAACAGCCGTTGCGCCCCAGCCTTTGTCGTCCTTGGGATACTGCTGGGCCAGCCGGTCGGAGATGGTAGCCAGTTCGGCTTTGGCCTGCTCCAGCGTGACGCCAGATTTCAGACGGGCAATCACACCATAATTGTGGTCGTCGCGGACAGCGCGATCCTCGGCGGTCCAGTTCTGCGGCTTCCACATCTGTGGCTGATAGCCGGGATAAGTGGGATATTCGAAGCCGCGGGGCATGACGCCGACTACAGTGAAAGCCTGGTCATTCAGCTGGATGTTGCTTCCCACAATCGCAGGATTCGCGCCGAACTGGGTTCGCCAGGTGTCGTAACTCAGGATGACTTCGTGATCGCGACCGGCCTGGTCTTCACCCGCGACGAAGGCACGGCCGAGAATCGGCTGCGCGTGCATGATAGGAAAAAAACCATCTGTCACCGCGACCATGCGAACCACTTCCGGCCGTCCCTTGCCAGTCAAAGTGTAACGGCCGAAGCCGTACGCCGACATGTCATCGAAGCTGTGGGCCTGCGCTCGCCAGTCGAGGAAGTTGGCCGGCGAAACCGCGAACAGCGTCATACCAGGGAAGCTGGCCGGAGGCGGGATATGGTAGAGCGATACCAATTGCTCCGGCTGGTCAAAAGCCAGCGGCCGCAGCAGCACCGCGTTCACCACGCTGAAGATCGCCGTGTTGGCGCCGATGCCGAGCGCGAGCACGAGAACGGCTACCGCGGTAAAGCCGGGACTCTTGTGCAGTGCACGCCAGCCGTATCGAATGTCTTGACCGAGATGTGCCAAGTCCGCTTCCCTCTTGTTAAAGATACGCACGCGGCGAGGCCCCGGTTCGCAGCGGCGTTCACTAAGTCGCTGCATATCTCGTGCCAGATGGGAATCGGTTAAGTTGAAGGCCAAGCGTAGCTAGATTGAGCGAGCTCGGCTGACGGCGTTCGTTTTCGCACAAGGCGTCCGCAAGCGGACGTCGGCGCCACGGCGCTAAGCCCCCACAGCAACGACTAGGCTGATGACTTGCAACGTACGATTGATTATTCTGGTACCACCTGCAAATTCACAGGCCTGTGACCCACACGGTCGCGTTTCTGGCCGATTATGTGTACGAGGGATGGCATCTTAACCAGCGAGCCTGGAGCGGCTCGGTAAGTAGGGTTTCAACTTGACCACGGTTCGAAAACTGGTTCGTTCGGTACGCGCCTTTTCGCGCGAGTGGTCGCGGCTGTCCGCCCAAGCACAACGGGAACTGGAATTCACGCCGCCGCGCCGGCTGAAGCTGGGGGTGGCGCTGGGCGGTGGCTTCGCGCGCGGCCTGGTGCACATCGGAGTTCTGAAGGTGCTGGAAGAGGCGCAGATCCCGGTTGACTTTGTTGCCGGAACCAGCGTGGGCGCTATCATCGGAGCCTGCTACTGCACCGGCTTGAGCGCAGCCGGATTGGCTGACATTGCGCGCGCCATCCGCTTCAAACATTTCGCTCGCTGGACACTCTCCCGTTACGGCTTCTACAGCAACGACCGGATGTCGCGATTCTGTGCTCGCGTGCTACCGGCAACGACATTCGAGGAGCTCAAAATTCCTCTGGCGATCACCGCAACTGATTTTCGCAACGGGGAAGCGGCCGTCTTCACCAGTGGTCCGCTGGTGCCGTCGATTCGTGCCAGCTGCGCCTATCCCGGTATGTTTCTACCGGTGGAAATCGATGGACGCGCTTACGTCGACGGCATGCTCGCTTACTCTGTGCCGACGACGCCGTTGCGCCAGATGGGTGCGGAGCGGGTGATCGGGATCTATTTGAGCGCCCACTGGAGCCAGGGTCGCGTGCCGCGTCACCTGTTCGAGGTAATTGGTCAATGTTTTTCGATTGCACAGGCGAAGATGTCGGAGCAGTGGAAGAAAGATGCCGATCTGGTGCTCGAGCCCGATGTCCGGGGCTATTCCTACGATTGCTTTGATCGCGCCGATGAGTTGATCGCGATCGGCGAAAACACAGCGCGGGCTATTCTGCCGCAGTTGCGCACGCTGCTGAACATTCCTCAGCCGATGGTGAATCTAGCGTCGGCGCCTTTACCTCCAACGGAGCCATCGTCGCAGCCCGGTCTAGCCGTGTAGTTCGCATCTGATCACCGCAAAGACAACTGCCCATGTTGTAAGCTGCTGACAGGTATGATTGTCGCTATGCGACCTGCATTTTTTCCGGGAGAGTCTCATTGGACCGTTCGCTAGTTGCTGTCCTGTCCTGCCTCGCATTCTTGTCATTCGCAACGCCTCAGCGGACATCAACGCCTCCGGGCGGCCAGCCAAGTTCGACCACTGCGGCTGCGGCGCAGTTCAACCCGCCTGACAAGATCTTTGGCTATCGCAATCCGGCCGCGGAGTTGCAAGCAGAAAAAACCTTTCTGGCGGTTCCTGATCCGGAGCTGGCGAAGAAACACCTGCAGGTGCTGACCTCTGCGCCGCACGTGGCGGGCTCGCCCGAAGATCGCCGTACCGCGGATTATGTCTTGCAGCAGTATCTTGCCGCCGGATTGGATGCCTCGATCCAGCCCTACAAAGTGTGGATGGCGCTGCCGCTCGATGTTCGTGTAGATGTAGTCGCGCCTGAAAACGTGGTGATGCATGGTCCTTCGCCCGAGCGGGTGAGCGACGATCCGTTCCAGAAAGATGCCAGGATTCTGCCGGCATTCAACGAGTATTCGCCGTCGGGCGACGTCACCGCCGATGTGGTTTATGCAAACTACGGGCGCGCCGAAGACTTCAAGAAGCTGAAGGAGATGGGCATCGATGTGAAAGGCAAGCTCGTCATCGTGCGCTATGGCGAGGTCTTTCGCGGCGTGAAAGTTTTCCTGGCGGAGCAGAACGGGGCGGCTGGCGTCATCCTCTACTCCGATCCGTGGGACGACGGTTATTTCAAGGGCGACAAGTACACGAAAGGACCGTGGCGGCCTGATACCGGCGTGCAGCGTGGCTCGGTGCAATATCTGTTCCGCTATCCCGGAGATCCCACAACGCCGGACATAGCGTCGGTACCCGACTTGCCAGACAGCAAGCGCACTCCGCCGGAACAGGCCACCGATCTCCCGAGGATTCCTGCAACCCCATTGTCCTACGCCGATACCACGCCGATCATGGCGAACCTTGGCGGGCCGGAGTCGCCGCGCGCTTGGCAGGGGGCGCTGCCGTTTACCTATCACGTCGGTCCAGGTCCAGTGAAGGTGCATCTCTCGGTGAAACTGAATTACCGCTATACGACCATTTGGGATGTGATCGGAATTGTGCATGGAGCACAGCTTCCGAACGAGTGGGTCATCACGGGCAATCATCGCGATGCTTGGGTGTACGGCGCGGTCGATCCGATCAGCGGAACCGCAGCGCAGTTGGAAGCAGTACACGGTGTGGGCGAGTTGCTGAAGGCCGGATGGCGCCCGAAGCGCACGCTGGTCTTCGCCAGCTGGGATGGAGAAGAAGAAGGATTGATCGGCTCAACCGAATATGTCGAACAGCATGCCAAGGAACTGTCGCGCGCGGTCGCGTACTTCAACATGGACGCGGCAGTCTCCGGGACCGACTTTGGCGCGTCGGCCGTGCCCAGCCTGAAGCAATATCTGCGCGACGTGGCGAAGTCGGTGCCGAGCCCCAAAGGCGGCAGTGTCTACGACCAGTGGAAGCTGACCACTGAGAAGAAGGAGAAAGAGGAGAAGGAAGAGAAAGAAGCCCGCGAGCGAGCGGCGCATCCCCAAAACGAAATGGTTCCTGCGCCCGGTCGCGAGCCAAACGCTGCCGTGGTAAAAGATGTGCGCGTAGGAGACTTGGGCAGCGGATCGGACTACACCGCCTTTCTGCAGCATCTCGGCGTGCCCTCGGCGGACATCGGATCAAGAGGACCGTACGGGGTTTATCACTCGGCTTTCGATGACTTTCTGTGGTTTACGAAGTTTGCCGATCCGACATTTGTTTATGAGCAACAGATGGCTCGCGTCTACGGACTGGAAGCGATCCGCATGGCGTCTGCCGACGTGCTACCGCTGAACTACGAGGAATACGGCAAGGAGATCACCGAATACCTGAAAGCTTCCGAACAGAAGGCCAAGGCACAGTTCGGCAATCAGGCGCCATCGTTCGCCGACGCTCTTCAGGCGGCGGAGCGGTTGCAGAACTCCGGAGCCAATGCTTTGAAGGTTCAGAGCCTGCCAGCCGGCGATCCCAGCGTGGTAAATCTCGTCCTGCGGAACGTCGAGCGTGATTTCATTGGTGATGGACTGCCGGGCCGTCCGTGGTTCAAACACGTGATCTACGCACCGGGCGAGCACACGGGTTATGCGGCAGTGGTAATTCCCGGAGTGAACGAGGCGATCGAGAACAACAACCTCACGCTGACGAAGCAGCAGTTGCAGATAGTGACGGCATCACTGAATCGCGCGGCAGGAGCGTTGGAGATGGTGAAGTGAAGAAGCAATTAGCAATTAGCAACTAGCTATCCCCTAATCTCTGAACCCGAGCCCCTCTTCCTGCGATAGCGATTGAATTGATGATCGCCGGCTTTGCGGCAGCTCAGCCAGGTCCAGTGCGTCACCTGATCGAAGGTAAATCCCGTTCCGCCGAAGACCGTCGGGCGCATGAGCAGCGGGATAGCTTGCTCGGTTGCGAGCCTCTCCTGTTCAGGCGGGACGACTTGCCCGGCTTCGATGGGTGAGACGGTCAGGAACTTTTCGTCGACCAAACCCAACCGAGCCAGGCTCCCATACAATGTAGGACCTCCCTCGCACAACAGATATTTCACATCGATCTCTTCCCGCAGCTTGGATATCGCGCGGGCGAGATCGAAGCTCTCTTTGTCGCCGGCAGCGATGATCGTGACATGTGCATGTCCGCCTTGCGCCTGCAAGCGTTCCGCGCCGGCGGGTGAGGTCAGGATCGCCGTATCGACAACGTCGCCGTCGAAGACCTTATGTTGCGACAGGTCGAGGCCGACAGCACCAGTGACAAAGATGTTGCGGTCACGGCCTTTGCCGAGCTTGCGGCGCAACTCCCGCAATGTGGGATCAACCACCTGGAACACAATTCCCCGGCTGTCGGCCCCGCGCAGGCGCTGCTCTTCGCGCAGCGTGTTCATTCCCATCAAAATGCCATCGGCGTGCGCCCGCAGCAGATCCATAAGCCAGCGGTCCTCGGGCGACTGCGAGATGTCTCCGCCGGTGGCATGCTCACCCAGCAGGCTGACGATCCCATCCAACGACTGGACGAAGTTGGTGTAGATCCACGGGCGATCGATCGGCCCTGCCGGAAACCCCAGGTTGCCGTAAGGCTCATAAGCCGGGTCGTCGATCGGGCTCGGCTCGGCGTGATCGAACAAAACCTCGAACATGCGATTTGATGCGTTGTTAGGGCGCATGAGGTTATCGCGATTGTACCGTGGCACTGGCGCCAGCAGCGGGTTCGCCCTAACTGGGTAGCCCGCCGTAAGTGCCGACGTCGAAGTCTTTACGGTATTCACCTTACAGTCGAAAAGCCGATTTCCCTCATCCAACAACATATGCGATGGAAGGGGGCAAGTCGGCTGCGCCTGATCAGCGAGAGTGATGCTTCGCCGCGTGCGCAAAAGATCTTCGTGGAAGTTCGCGAGCGCCTCGGCCTGCCAGTTGTTCCGCTACTCTATCAGGCTTACGCCGTCTTTCCGGATTTTCTGGAGTTGCATTGGCAGAGCTTTCGCCCGCTGCTCGAGTCGCGACAGTTCTTTGCTCTCGGCGCTCGCCTGGCGGCTGAATGCTACACGCGGGCGCACAATTACTTCGCGGTCGAAAGTCTGGCCGGGAGCGAGGTAGAGTCCGCCGGCGATGTCAAACTGCCGCTGTCACAGGTGCTCGACTACTACCAAAACATCGATCCGCTCTTGTTGCTGATTACGGCCGCGCAGATGCAGGCGTTCGAGGGAGCGGCTGGCGAGTCATCCGAGTCTGCCGACAGCGCCCGGCATGCGACCTTCCCGGTTGCTCCTCGACTGCTGAGCCATGATGAAGCTACCCCGGCGGTGCATCGCATTTGGGAAGAGCGGCGGCGAATCCTGGAGTTGGCTTTTGTCTCGGATGAACATCGGGCGCTGGCGTGCTGGCCAGGGTTTTATCAGCAATATTGGAAGGCGTTGAAGACTCTGCTGCAGTCACCGCTCTATGCGGACTGCCAGTATCGGATCGGGGAGAGCGCACTGAGGCTGGCGCACGAGTTGCCCATCCCCATCGACACGGCGATTCCGCAGCTGCTGGACGCGGCGTTGGACAACGATCAGGTCTACTCGCTGGTGCGTGTCAACGAAGCGTTCATGCAGGCGCAGACCGGATTGCTGCTCGACATCACCTTCGCGCGGATCGGATGGGAAGGCGGCAATGGCAAGGTACTTGCCGCCGAAAGCGAAGCGCCCTCGGGCAAGGCCATACCACCCGAAAAACCCATTACCTCAGAGACACCAGTTCAAGCGGTGAAGCAAGCTGGAACGCCCACCCGCGCAGCCTGAGCAGGCCGCTAAGCCCAACCTTTTGACGACTCGCTTCGCCCAGTATGCGGAAATCGTGAACAAGAATTTCAGTGGGCAGTGCCAGCGCTCACCAGCCGGTGGCGCACAAAATCAACCAGTTCGGGCGTAACGTATTGCGGCGGAGCGATGCGGAAGGTTGGCATGGCGGCCACTGGTTTGAGTGACACGTTCTTCCATGCGACATCGTTGGCGCCATGGTGCAGGATGACGGCATCGGCGCGGTCGAGGTAGATTTGCGCTGAGACCTTGAAATCTTCAGTAGCAGCATCGAGCACGGTGAGATACAAGGTGGGACGAACGAAGCGCAGGATGCTGTTGGATTCGAGGATGAGGTTCTCGGCCGCTTCAATTTCCTGGCGCACGCGAGGCATCGCTTCCGCCAGCATTCCCTGACGCGTGCGTACCCACAAGGAGCGCGCCGCCCCGGCAACCAGAAATCGTGAGCTGTCGCTCTTGCCATTGCGATTGAGTTCCTCGGTCACCGCCCAAGAGTGATCGTCGGTGGCGCAATGGCACAGCTTGCCGTTGGCCGAGCAAATGCCGTGACCGTACTGCGTGATCTTCATGGCCGTCCAGTGAAATTCCTGTAGCGCCGCGATGAGACCGGCGACCACGCTGGTCTTGCCTACGCTGCGGGAATGGCCACCTATCACGATCAGGGACATAAAGAAGCAATAAACCAGGCGTTCAGAAAGTGAGCGGCCTGTAGAAGTCGAATCACAGACGTTTACAGGTCACCCCGACATTATCTGATGAGTCTGGGTCAGGATTCGATCTTACGATGGCATGGCTCGTCGTCGTGGACGCCCTCAAACTGGGCCTCCAGGCGGCCGATGAGATGACCGAAGCTATAGCAGAAAACCAGGTTACGCTGTGGAAATTGCTGCGAACTTTACTGCAAATCATTGCGGCAAGAAATGGAAAAAGCCCATGATTTCAGCAACTTGTGACGGCATTAGAATTGCAAATCTTATTATGAACGTAGATCCATTTTAGGAATGCTGCGGGCTAGTTCTTCTTTGCGCCCAAACTATCCCGTAGTTCATAATTGGCGCCGGTCTCTTGGTCCTTGACTCCTCGCGGCGCCAGAAAAGCTGCTGTTAATCCTCTTCCTCGAGTCAGGGCGTTGCTTCCATCGTCGGCTACAGAGTGATTCCCGGATGGTTGCACCGAGGCGACCGATAAGTCTCTCTCTTCGGCAAGTAATCCAAGCAGGATAAATGCGACGGTGGATGTTCACTGGTAGAACAAGCACTTCTACCAATGCATGGTTATGTTCTTCAACAGAAACAAGGAGGAACCTGTGAAACTGCGTATCGTTTTGCTGGCTCTGTGCCTGGCATTGGCGGTGGTTCCTACCATGGCGCAGACAATCTATGACAACGGTGCAATTAACGGGAACACCGATGCCTGGACTGTTAACTTCGGCTTCATCGTTAGCGACACCTTCAACGTAACCTTCGACAGCACCCAGATCACCGGCGGCAGCTTTGGAATGTGGCTGTTCCCTGGCGACACTCTGACCTCGGCTGAACTGTCGATCACCTCGGGTGAGAACGGCGGCACCAGCTATTTTGATCAGACGGTCGGCTTCACGCAGGGCTCCTGCACGGCCAACGGGTTCGGCTTCAACGTCTGCACCGAGAGCACCACGTTCAACGGTCCGACGCTCAATTCCGGCACCTACTGGCTGAACCTGCAGAACGCCAGCGTTCCTAGCGGCGACCCGATCTACTGGGACGAGAACTCCGGCCCATCTTCGGCCTCGGAGAACACGGTTGGTTCGATTCCTTCCGAGGCTTTCACTGTCCTCGGCGTTACCACCACGACGACGACTACGACGACCTCCTTCGGCCCTGAGCCTAGCACCATCATGTTGCTTGGCTCCGGAGCACTGGGCTGGGCCTTCGTACTACGCCGCCGGCTGTTCTAGGAGGCGGCCTTATTGCGCTCAACAGAAACAAGGAGGAGCTGTGAAACTGCGTACCGCTTTGCTTGCTCTGTGCCTGACACTGGCGGTGGTTCCGGCTATGGCACAGACAATCTATGACAATGGTCCGATCAACGGCAATACCGATGCCTGGACCATAAACTTCGGCTTCATTGTCAGCGACACATTCAACATCAATAGTCCTGAAACCCCGATTACGGGCGCGAGCTTTGGAATGTGGCTGTTCCCTGGCGACACTCTGACCTCGGCTGAACTGTCGATCACCTCGGGTGAGAACGGCGGCACCAGCTATTTTGATCAGACGGTCGGCTTCACGCAGGGCTCCTGCACGGCCAACGGGTTCGGCTTCAACGTCTGCACCGAGAGCACCACGTTCAACGGTCCGACGCTCAATTCCGGCACCTACTGGCTGAACCTGCAGAACGCCAGCGTTCCTAGCGGCGACCCGATCTACTGGGACGAGAACTCCGGCCCATCTTCGGCCTCGGAGAACACGGTTGGTTCGATTCCTTCCGAGTCCTTCACCATCCTTGGCCCAGCCACCACCACAACAACAACCACCTTCGGCCCTGAGCCTAGCATTGTCATGTTACTCGCCTCTGGACTGATGGGTTCTGGATTTGTATTTCGCCGCCGGCTGTTTTAGGGAGCCACCTCCAGCCCGGCGTTGGGTTAGTAGTCAACCAATGAAGTCGGATACTTAAGGAGTAAAACTGGCGACCCTTGTCGCTACCGTAGAACGATCGACCTCAACAACTGGCGACAACCGGCTGCAACGGGCTCGTCTGTCTGTCACGCTTGCCGCGATTACTGCGACCGTTCCCTTACTCGTATTCAACTTGGCGTTGGTGGAGCGGAGGTGGAAAGTCCTGCTTAACCGTGGGCCTTTCCTCCTCGAGCAGCCGCTCCAATGGTGGGGAAAAATCCTGTTCGTGTGCTTTTTCGCAGCCGCTATTCTGCTGCTCATAGTCACAACTTCGGCTGCACTGTGGTGGGTCATCGGGCGCCTGAGCGGTCGCCAGGCGCCATGGATGGCCAAGTTGACGGTCCTGCCTGTCGCGCTGGCTTACATTGCTGCCATCACGATTCAATATGAGGTAGTCCAGTACTTTCGCGACGGGCTAAACTTGGCCTTGATTCGGGGCTTGGGTGGTGGTAGTTGGTTCACCGCTCTCAAGTATGTGCAAGAGGAATTTGCCGGCCTGTTGTCCGTGATCGCCGCCTCGCTTGTAGTGATGGTCATGGGAGGATGGCTGGTAAGAAAATACAGTGGGCACCTGGAAACGTGGATGGGTCGCCGCTGGCCGGTGCGAATGCTGGCCTCGCCACAGGGATTGCTGACCGCCAATGCGATCATGTTTGTGCTGCCTTGGCTGTTTCTGACATTTTCGTTTCCTTTGCACGAAAATCTTGGATTTGGAATTGCATATCACCTCTATTCGATGCCGGCCATTTCTCTTACACGTCTGACCAGCCGGCCGGCGTATTTCGCGCTGCTCGATGCTTCCGGGCATGTCTATGCCCACAATGTCTCCGGCAATGGAGTGGCTGAGAGTGATCCGCCTGAGGTGAATTGGCCCAACCGAAACGCTCCCTGGGATGCGAGCCGAATGGAGCGCAAGAATGTCTTGCTGTTAGTGCTGGAGTCGGCTCGCTATGATCTTCTGGACGCCCGCGTCGACGGTGCGCCTGTTATGCCCGTGCTGAGCAGCCTGCCAGGCGACCGGCTACTCATGATCTCGCATGCCGGATACACCGTCCCGTCGTTGAGCGCGATATTCAAAGGGGCGATTGATGAGAGCGAGACGGGAATCTCGCTGGTTGACCGCTTCCGTGAGCTGGGATACCAGACGGCCGTCTTCTCCGGGCAGTACGAGGGGTTCGGCGACGTTAGCGCGCGTACGCACATGAATCGGGCAGACGTGTACGTGGATGCCAGTTCTTTTTCGGCCGAGCAGCGTATGTACTCGAACACCGCAGCCGGAGCGCTCAGCGTGCCAGCGCCGCTGGTGACCGGACGTTTTCGGCAATGGTTCAGCAGCCTTGATCACCAGCGTCCCTTCTTTGCTTACCTGAACTGGCAGGAGATGCACTTCCCGTATCACTATTGGGGCGAACCCACTCCACTGGCTAACCCGCCTATCTCACGCGGTGAGATCGTGGCGCGAAACCGCGACTGGCTGCAGAGAACCTATTGGAATGCAGCGCGCGATCTGGATGCCGCGTTGGCAGAGATGTTGGGCATGCTAAGCGAAGCCGGGATCCAAAAACAAACGGTGATCTTGATCGTTGGCGACCATGGAGAAGAACTCTTCGAACACGGTTATCTCGGGCATGGCACGAACATCAGCTTTGAACAAAACGCTACCATTGGCAAAATCATTAATTCCAACTGGAAACCGCCCCACACTGCGATCGGACTAAGCAGCGTGAGCACACTGATTCATAACGCGCTGGTGCAAAAGCCCGAAGATGCCTTGCCGGTCGACGAGGCGTTCTTCTGCTACACGGGCACCGCCAATGAGCCGGGACAACTTGGAGAAGTAACCCCTGACGGCATCGTGAAATTCGATTTCAGAAGGAAGATGTGGACAAAGCAGGCCGCCCCAGGAACGGCGTTTACAGCTAGTACGAGCTCTCCTCCGCTGATCTACATGTGGCAATCGTACCTCCGGCGACTATCTGGGCCGGATGGGAGAGGCGAAACGGCAGGCAACGCGTCCCGCTAAAGAGCAACGCCGAGGAGCTTCGAACCTTTGATGAACCACACTACCGCAGCACCGATCGCCAATGCTGGACCTATCGAGCGCGAAGGCCTGGGAGTCTCCCGCGCGTGGGTGGTTCACGCGATTTGGATTGTACCGGCGATGCTGGTGTTCGCTCCGACGATTTACTGGCTCTGGCAGCGCTGGACAATGAGCGTCTGGCATAACGTGCATGGGATATTCATCCCGTTTGTCGTCGCCTATTTCGTCCACGACGTGTTGCGTTCGGATCCAATCGTCGAATCGGAGCAGTCCGCGTGGGGTTTTCTCTTCCTCGTCTCCGGGCTGGGGATGATTGTGCTGGACAGCGCGATTCAAACCCAGTTGCTCTCCGCCTTTGGTATGGTCGTTTGCCTGCCAGGTCTCTCGCTGCTGCTTCTCGGCGGTCGCCGCACCAAGGTGTTGACGTTCGCCTGGATTTTAGCCTTTTTCATGCTGCCCATCCCCGCCGCATTCATCGAGAGGTTCACTTTATTGCTGCGAACAATCGCGGCCGTTGGTACTGAGCGCCTCATAGCGCTATTTGCCATGCCCGTCGTCCGTGAAGACACGCTGCTGCTTCTACCCGGCACCAGGTTTGCCATTGTGGATGCGTGCAGCGGTTTCTCCGTGCTGTATGCCTCGGTCACCATGGCGCTGGTGCTGGCTTACATAAATCCGTCCTGGCCGCGGCGCGTCGCTACTCTGGCGGCGGTTTTCCCCATTGCCATGGCCTGCAATATCTTGCGTTGCACATTCCTGGCGCTGATCGTGAATCGCTGGGGCGGCCGCATCCTGGATACCTTTCTGCATCCGTTGTCCGGCCTCTTGACTTTTGGGGTTGCTGCCATCCTGCTGACATTTCTGGGCACCACGCCGGAGATGCGGGGGAGTGCCGCATGACTCGGCTGTCTGTTAAATACGTTCGTCCGTTGTCGGTGTGCTTTCTAGTGGCGCTAATTCCGGTGGTGGTGCACTCCTATTTCCACCTTGAAATCGACGATTGCAAAACCCCTTGGACTCTTGTGTCGGGATCCGCTCCGGTGACCGATGTCGGCGGAAAACGCGACGCCTTTATGCGCGACCGATTCCAGAGCTCGCAATGGCAGGAAGGGAGTTTTTCCCAAGACGGGTTGCGCTTTGACTTCAGCATAATCCGTTCCTACGATGCAAAGCGGCTATATCACCGTCCTGAGAACTCCCTGGTGGAACACACAGCAATCGCGGACAAGCGCGACATTGAGTGGGCGCGAACCGATTCTGATTCATTGCCGATTCATCGTGCTGATTACGGCGACACTGACCCTGCCATTCTCGTCTCCTATCTTCTGGTGTATCACTCATCTCCCATCGCCAGCCCGTATTCCGCACAGCTACGCGCAGCGCCTGTCGAGCTGATCAGCGGTCGCCGTCCGATGACTTTGTTCTTGATCCAGGCGCATGGATCGCCCAGCGGCCTTCGCGAAATGGAGAAGGTGGAGCGGGAGTGGTTGCTCTCGTCCTGGGACAAATACCGCTCCGCCTGTGCCTGCTAACGCTTACGATGGCAACCGCTGGCGGTCACTTCGATTTCATGCCGCCCCCAACAGAAGTTAACCAATGGACGCTTTCCTGCCTGGTCACTCGTCTTTGCGCCATATATCACTGACAAGCTGTCCGAAAGGCGGGACAGTCGGCTACGTACTGAGCGGATGTTCGCGCCTTCTGTCTGTACTCGCTGGGTTGAAAAAAGGAGCTGGTCTCGATTCCTCGAGACATCCGAACGGGGCGCGTTCGTCGATCACTAGTTCCGAAGCGCCAACCGCGGAGGCAAGCGCAATGACAAACACTCAAGGACATAAGATTTCGGCTTGCCGTAAAATCTTGCGTTTGGGTACCGCCAGCTTGGTGGTGACGGTCATAGTCTCGTGGGTAATTTCGGCGCCCCGGTCAGCAGCCGCCCAGACATTCACGGTAATTCACAACTTCAGCGGTGGGTCTGATGGATCGCTGCCATCCGCTGGCCTTGCAATCGACGGAGCGGGCAGACTCTACGGCACCACCTTCTCCGGCGGTTCTGGAGCCTGCTTCAATGAGTATGGGTCTGAGGGCTGCGGCACAGTTTTTGGGTTAGTGCGCAAGCCCTCCAGCTGGGTCTTCTATCCCCTTTACAACTTCAAGGGCGGCAATGACGGAGCAGCTCCGCAGTTGGGTAGTCTCACCATCGCCCCAGACGGCAGCCTGTATGGAGCGACCGTCAGTGGAGGTGGTGGACCCTGCGCAATCTATGGCTACAACGGCTGCGGTACCGTTTTCCATCTCCGGCCTCAGCCCAGTGTGTGCGAGGCGGCTCTGTGCCCCTGGGATGAGACCGTGCTCTATCGATTTCCGTCGGGAAGTGACGGTTCGTTTCCTGATGGCAGTCCAATCTTCGGTAGTGGTGGCAATCTCTACGGCGTGGCGGACGGCTACCCTGTTACCGGAAACATCTTCGAACTCAGTCCTTCCGGCAGTTCCTGGATATACACGGTGGCTTATGCTTTCAGCGGCCCCGATGGCCAGATTCCTGTCGGTGAGCTAATCTTCGACGCATCGGGAAATCTCTATGGCACTACCTGGATCGGCGGCCTCTACGGAAATGGGACAGCTTGGCGCCTCACACCATCCACCCACGGCTGGACCAATATCCTGCTGCACAGCTTTCAAGGCGCGCCGGACGGAAGCCTCCTCTATGCAGGTCTCGTCTTCGATAACTTGGGCGATCTCTTCGGGGTCACGACAAATGGGGGAGCAAATGGGGCAGGCACAATTTTCGAGCTGACGACTTCAGGAGATAACTGGACCTTCAACGTGCTCTACAACTTCGTCGGCAATTCCAATTGTGGATCTTACGGCAACCTCCTCATGGACACATCTGGCAATCTCTATGGCACCACTCTCTGCACTGGAGCTTGGGGAAAAGGCTCCGTCTTCGAACTCGCATATTCCGGTCGAGAATGGACCTACACCTCGCTACACGACTTCAGCGGCGGTAGCGACGGAGCAAATCCCTATTGCAGTCTGGTCTTCGATGCGAACGGAAATCTCTATGGAACAACCTTCTACGGTGGCGCCAACAATAAAGGTGTAGTCTTTGAAATCACGACCGGGTCTCTTTAAATCTGAAACTATAGAGCACGGATTTGATTTCCGCCTCCGGAAGTCAGGCGGCAAGCAGAGTCTCAGGCCGCCGGCATATGGCTGCCGGTGCATTCCAGAAGATATTGCTGCATTGATCAGAGGGTAATGACCTGATCAGGCATGTTTCCGGAAAGCGCCTTGTAAAGATCAGGGAAACAGCCGATTGATGCGCCTTCGATCAGCTTGTCGGCGATTTCACGCTCGTAACAGCATTGGTCGCAACCCATCAAGAGGATACCTTTAGTCTTGGCAATAGCAGCGAGTCTCTCCCCCAGCGGGTTTCCCTTTACCAGCACATAATTATTGTCCTCGAAAAAGAACATTCCCACCACGTCAACGCCGTGGCGGTTTTCTTCGAGCTGAGGCAAAATCATACGTCCCAGCACGTAGGACACGGTGTGTTTTGCTGTAGCGAATATGTAGGCAACTTTCATTGCAGTCCTCCTTCTAAAGCGGCCTTAACAACAAAGCGTAGGGCAGTAACCGCTAGTCGCGCGCAATCGCACTTGTAGGGTGGAATTCCTTGTAGCGATGCAATCACTGCTTGCGGAGTTAAGGCGATGGCGTGCGACAATTTCGACCCGGTGACGCGCTCGGCAATGTATTCCGAGTACGCAATTAAGGTCGGGCACGAAGATACGTTGAACGAAATTGCGTTTAGTACACCCTCCCGCACATCGATACTGAACTGCACTGTATGTCCTGCTCTGTCGCGGACCACCCGTCCAACAATGGGTAGCGAGGGAGCGTGGTTACGGCGAAATCCACGGATGAGGTAATCGATAGCCGCAAGCTGCCGCGGATTGCGATCGCCTTGCCTCTCTGGCCCCATACCGACCGTGAGCTCCGCGATCATGTTCTTCCTGCTGGCATAGGTGCTTCATGCTAGGAGACAAGGCTTGGCAAAGCCGGACCAAAGTCAACACGTCCAGTGCCAAATTGTCAGTGACGCCAAACACCGAAAGATGTGACAGTTCTAAAGCCAGAGCGCCTGACGCGGCTGACATGTTAGTCCCGGATGGGCTAGTGACATGAACTGGCGGCCGGGCACTCATTGCCCAGTTGGTTGATGATGGCATCGGCCGGACACTGCACGAGACAGGCCATGCATCCCTGGCAAAGGTCAGGACGCGAGAGCACCATCTTTTGGGCACTCGGCGAGAAACACCCGACAGGACAGACCTCATTGCATAGCTTGCAGCCTGCGCACTTCTCTTCCATGATGGTCAGTCGAAGGTTGGGGAAGCCGAAGAACAGTTTCGAGTATCCACACTGCCAAAGCGGTGTGTAACTGGGGTACGAACTCCCGACCAGATATGCGGCAGCGAAAAGCAGAAGGACGGAGCGGATGGCAAGATGCGAGATCCATCCTTGACGAAATAGCTCGCCGGCGAGAATGATCGCGCTGAACGATAGAAACAGCACGCCTGCCTTTTGAACGAAGGTCTTTCCGGGAAGTGCGTAGCAGCCCAAGCTGAGCAGCGTCGTTAGAACTGCCAGGATCAACACGAACCATGGCGCGACAGCCAAGCCAAATATCAAGACCGGAAATATGGTGTAGCGCAAACTCAAACTGCCCCACATCGCCAGGGCCATCTCGAGTCGTTCTCGAACCGTGAACGTTACCCGCATCATTCGCTCGCTGCGGTCGCGTTGCTGAAGGTAGGCAGGAATATCAGCGGCATCGGCCGGTCCGAAAACTGCACCCCAGCCAGTGCGTCTACTTACTTCGACGAGATTGATACCGTTGGCACAGAGCTGAGGCAGGATCAGCCTTCGATGGTCCACCAGTTCGGCTATCCGGCTGGTTTTCAAAATCGAAATTATGCTGTCAACCGTGAATCTCCCTCCGCCCGCGGCACACCAGACGTCGACACCGGCCGCAGGCGCCACCAGGAGATAACCATCCATGCCTCCCAGTGCCCGGCAGACCCTGCGCACAGTGAGGTCGTAATTACTTGTTACCAGGACTGGAGAGGTGCGACCGGGATTGCCAACTCTGATCAGCCTTGGTGTTGTGGGATACGGGATGGAGCGAAAAAGATATTGCAGCAAGATGATCCTGGGCAGTCTGATCAGCCGGTGCCAGAAATCATCCGGCTCCGGGCTTGTCCTGTCGATGGCCGAAGTCATGCATCTCTGGTCAGGTGACTCTCTCTTCGTCGCAGAGGCGCATAACAGCCTTAGAGTTCCGCCAAGGTACGACCGGCTGGTCGCCGCGTCAAAGCCCGCGCGCGCCAGCCTGCGATCAATTTGTCGTAACGGATGACTTGCCGGTGCTGCGACGACAAAAGCTAGCAACATGAGCGGCAATTCAATGATGAAATAGAGAAACTTCAGAAGAAGGCTGCCCTTCTTGATCTCGCTAGCCTGCATCCCCAGGTAGGTCAGAAGCGATGCAAAGTACCGGTAAACACGATACGCCCCGCGCGCCAGGAAATTCCCCGGTTCAAGTTCATCGGCGAGAATCAACTCGCCTCCTGGCTTCAGCAGCCGCTCGCATTGCAGGAGCAGACAGTCGATTTCGTCATCCGACATCTCGCTGAAAGCCAGGACGCTGACAATTTGATCGAAGCTGTTGGCATCGTACTCATCCTCGATCTGCAATGCATGGAGCTTTTCAACTTTGCCAGTGGCGGCTTTGCTGATCCTCTGCCGGGAGGCTTCAACCATTTCCGCCGATGTATCGATGCCGACGACGTGGGCACAACGGGAAGAGAGGATTTCGAGAAGAGAACCTGATCCGCAGCCGATTTCGAGAACCGTCGCATCACGACGTATCATCTTGTGCGCGATCTGCTCGCGCACGCGTTGAAGCCTTCCGAAGGTGAGGACATCCATCCAGCGATCAAATCGCCCGGGAGCCGCTTCGAAAATCTTCATCAGCACCAGTGCCATGCAATCATGTCCTCCATTGCCTGGCGGTGGTCACGTGCAATTAGTCTTGCTTTTACCGGCTTTCACACAAGAGCAAACTGCTCTTTCGTAGGCTCGGCTCAACAGTACCAAGGCTCGGTCAAGAATGGGATGGAGGCACGCGGGGGAGCCTGGTCTAGTAGTGAACTTCTCCACTGCTGGCCGGTGGACTCACAGCACGTCTGCTGCGCGAGTTCCCAGATTCGTTGAAAGATTCTTCGCCGACTTTCGCGCCAGGACACACCCTTCTGAACCGCTGCCATGACATTGCTCTGAAGCTCATCCACTAACGGCTCCGGATGCACCCAAGGGTAAACGAGATTCTGCTGGTCATATTCGCCAACTAAGCTGCGGACTTCTTCGAGGTCCAGCAACTTCGACGAAGCCGGAATGAGCAGACGAAGGGCGTACTGCACGGGAGCCACATTGTCGATCAAATCCAACTTCACGATTAAGTGCAAGAAGTCCGCGTAGCTAAGCAGCGTGGTCCAGGGACTAAACGCAATGAACGTGGGGTTGATCTGCAATCCAATCGAGCGCAAGATCTCCACGCACTCCACAAAATCCTGTCTCGTATGGTTCTTACCGTAGATGGTAAGAACATGCTCATCGACCGACTCCACCGCACTGGTCACAAACAGACAGCCTGTTTCCCGCAACGCCCGTAGAAGGTGCCGGTTTTGCAACAGATGCTCGATCTTGATGGTGACGTCGTAAGTAAGATTGGGGAACTCTTTATGAAGGGCATCCACGATGCCAATGGCATGCCTGGGACCATTAAAGAAGTCGGGGTCGCCGAAGGTGATGTGATGCGCCCCCAGGGCCACCTGCTGACGAATGTCCGCCAGCACCACATCGCGTTGCACTATGCGGAACGAACCCTTGTAGACCGGCACCACCGGGCAGTGACGGCAAGAATGTTTGCAGCCGCGTGAAGCCTCAGTGTAGCCCGTCAGCTTCGTCGAGCCAGACGGGAACTGCAGCTGCGCGTATTTGTACAACGGAGGTAAGCCGCTTCGATCTGGTACCAGGAACTTCTGCCGGCGCAGAGAAACCAGTGGTTTGGAGTTCTGTTCCCGGTTGTTGTGCGGGGGTTTCCCGTTCTTGCTGGTGGCCATCAATCCTTGAACCAGAGCCATCAGCCCTTCCTCGAATTCACCGCCAAGTATGGTCTCGCCTCCAAGACTGCGGAGGTAGTGCTCATTGAGCGGCGCGTAGAGGCCGTAGAAGCAGAGGTGAGCAGCGGGGTTGATATCTCTTACTCGCCGAACCAGCCCGCCGACGAGCTTGGTTGCCGTATGCATGGGCAATGAGAAGGCGACGAGGTCAGCCGATGCAATGGCGTCGATACATTGACCGAAAGATTCCACCGCCAGGTCAACGCAGGCAACATTACAACCTGTCTGCGCGAGCCACGCAGCCGGCGACGCAAGACTAAACGGCTGCCGCCCCAATTCGTAAACCGAAATAAGGACGACATTCATAGGCTCATCCACGCAGCAGCGAATGGACGCAGGGTTGCTACTCAGGAAAAAGGAACAGGATCGCCGCCAGTCCCGCAGCAAGCTGATTGTGCCCAAAGTCCTCCCAGTTGTCTGTGACGAAGTTCACAGATGTGACTCACGCTCCGGGTGAGTGCTCCTTGCCTTGACAGGATTCCTACAATTAACTCGACGGCGGTTGTGATGTACGGAGATAGCTCATGAGCGATGTGGCCAGCCGACATGCGTTCGCGACCGCGGACATCCGCCTGCCCAGGCGCGAATTTCTCCAGCTCATGTTGATTTCGCGCGAATGCGATCGCCGCGAGGCAATTCTGATGCGGCAAGGCAAAGCGTGGATCTCTGAGGCGGCCATGGGTCACGAGCCCACCGCCGTGCTGGGATATCATCTGCGCCCTGAAGATTACCTTTTCGCCTATTGTCGTGACCGTCCTCTCTATTTGGCTTGCGGTGTGACGCTGCAGCAAATGGCACGAGACTTTTTTGCCAATTGCAACTCCACAAGCCGTGGACGACTCATGCCGCACCACTGCTCAATTCGCGAACTGAATATCTTTCCTGGCGTAACGGCTCAGGGCGCTGAGTGCCTTCCCGCAGCCGGTGCTGCCAGAGGTATCAAGCTGGCGGGCGGTCCCGGCATCGTTCTGTGCAGCATCGGGGATGCCGCTGTGCGTCAGGGTGAGTTCTACGAGGCGATATGCCTGGCATTCCAGGAACATCTGCCCATCGTCTTCCTGGTTGAAGACAACGGATTTGGCATAAGCACTCGGACAGATTCGTTGCTGCCCATGCGCCTCGGTATTTTCGCCGACCAACTCTTGCAACGGGTTGATGGTAGGAAGGTAGAGCAACTATTTGCGATCAGTGGCGAGGTGATTCAGAAAGCGCGCACGGGCCGCGGTCCGACCATTTTGTGGTGTGAACTAGATCGTCTGGCTTCTCATACCAACAGCGATGACCAGCGCGTCTATCGCAGCGGCGATGAACTTGCTGCGATCGCTGCGCGAGATCCGATCAAGCTATTCTCCGACGCTTTGATCAAGGAAGGTGAGCTGATCAGACCAGAGTTCGAGACTCTGCAGCGCAAGGTAGAACAGCAGGTAAATTGCGCCTACGAAGACGCTGCTAGCGAGCCTCCTCCCGATCGCGCAAGCGCATTTGAATTCCTCTACCACGCGTCATGCGAGCCTCCCGCAACATGTTTCACGCTATCGGATGAGCCGCTCACGATGGTTGAAACCATCAATCGCGTTCTGCACGCAGGGATGGAAAAGTTTCCTCAGATGCTTGCCTACGGCGAGGACATTGAAGATCCCAAAGGCGGAGTGTTTGGCTTCACCAAGGGCCTGAGCTCTCGCTTTCCCGAAAGAGTGAGCAACTCTCCACTGGCTGAAGCAACGATTGCCGGCACGGCAGTCGGTTTAGCAGCAACTGGCTCCCTACCCGTCTTCGAAATTCAGTTCATCGATTACATGAGCCCAGCCTTCCATCAACTGGTCACGCAGATGGCAACGTTACGCTGGCGCTCCTGTGGCGAATGGAGTTGTCCCGCCGTCATTTACGCAACCTATGGTGCATACCTTCCGGGCGGGGGTCAATGGCATAGCCAAAGCAATGACGGCTGGTGGGTCCACACTCCCGGTATCCATGTGGCTATCCCCAGCACGCCTGCAGATGCGGCCGGCCTGTTCTGGACGGCCTTCCACAGCGATGATCCGACGCTCATCCTCATCTCTAAGCACCTGATGCGCCTGCGCCAGCAAGTGGCAGAGTGTCGCGCCGTCCCTTTTGGCGAAGCCGCTATTCGGCGCCAAGGGGAAGACTGTACTGTCGTGTCCTGGGGGAACTGCCTGGAGCTTGCGGAGCAAGCTGCCGTCGAGATGGAGCGCGAAGGTCGCAGGATCGAGATCCTCGACCTAAGAACCATCGTGCCATGCGATTGGGCTGCCATCGAGAAATCGCTTGCCAAGACAGGACGCCTGGTGGTGATTCATGAGGCAAACCGCATGTGCGGCTTCGGTCAGGCAATCATTGCGGAGGTGGTGTCCAACCCTAAGCGATTTCAGTTGCTCTTTGCTCCTCCGCAACTCGTGGCGCGCAACGACATTCACATCCCCTACCATCCAGCTCTCGAATATGCCGTTCTGCCGGACGTCGCCCGCGTCGTAGCCGCCATACGTACCACCCTGGAGTACACATGAGGATTCTCGACATTTGCGTGCCGCAGATGGGAGAGGGCTTGCGTGAAGTGCTGATCCACAAGCTGCTGAAGAAGCCTGGCGAGTCGGTCAGGAGAGACGAAATCATCTACGTCATGGAGAGCGATAAGGCGTTGGTTGAGGTGGAGTCGCCTTGCGAGGGAATCCTGAAGGAATGGCTGGTGGAGGAAGCTAATGTACTGCCTGTCGGCGCAGCGATTGCGCGGATCGAATCGGCGTCGGCAACCGAAGCAGACAAATCCTTCGCGGTAAGTTCTGCCATTACCACGGTGTCTACGGTTCGGCCTGGCTCCGGGCGGGACGGAGCGGGGGTTTTCATTCCGCCACGTACCCGCGCTTACTGCAAGAGCTTAGGAATTTTGGAGCATGAGATTCCGCACATTCCCTCCGCCAGCGGTACATTGATGCCCGCTGATGTTGATCGATACAGGTCGCAAAAGCCGGACGGGTCCGCGAATGTGCCGATTTCTTCTGCTTCCCCTCCCGCTTTTCGTGATCGCCCTCTGCCCGCTCGACAGCGTGTGCTCAACTTCCGCATGATGCGGAGTACTCAAGCCATCGCGGGTACGGTTAAGAGGCAAGTCGATTGGAGGGAGTTGAAGCACGCTGTGCGAGCTTTGCGTCGCGCACATCCGGGAGTTCGAGCTACGGAGTTTGAGACACTCGCATACGCAGTAGCCCGAGCCACCTCTCGACTTCCGGAGTTCCGCTCCATGCTATTGAAGGACGATACCATCCGCGAGTTCGACCATCTGGAGTTGGGACTGGCGGTGCAGCAGCCGAATGGCGAACTGGCAACCGCCGTGGTCGCCGATGCCGATTGCCTGGACTTCGCTTCGTTCGTCGCTGTTACTCATGACCGGGTTCGCCGGGCGTTCACCGGCGAAGACCAGGTCAGCGAGCGCGTTCCATTACACATCGATTATGTGGCGAGGCTGCACGTCACGGATGGCATCCCTGTCTTGATTGCCCCCGCCGTCGCAGTTGTTTTCTTGTGCACTCCGACAGGGCCGGCTGAAGACCGAAAAGCGAATCTGGGAGTGACCTTCGATCACCGGCTGATCAATGGAGGCCGCGCAGCAGAATTTCTCGCCGCCATTGTTGAGCAGATACGAAGTTTTGCTCGCATCGGTGGGGGCGTGGTCAACCATAGTGCCGGCCAGTAGCCTTCACAGAGCTGAATCTGCGTCGAATAGAGATGGGTCCCACACTGTGGGATCACGCAATTGTTGCGCCAGATATTTGTCGCGCGCGCGGTAAAAATAACACCAGAAGTCCAGTTTCCGGCGATAGGGACTCAAGCTGTCAACGACCTGTTGCTTATCTGGCCGGAGGCCGGCCGTTTCCAGCATGTGAATGTCTTGTTCCCGACAACGCCGGAACGCCCACGCCAGCATTGGCGCCAGGTCTTCAGCGTCGCGGTACAGCGTCTGGAAATCGATCAGGCGAACTCTGGTTAAGCCGATTGCGGAGTTGTCGTCACGACAGAAAATAGCGTATGCCCTGATTGGAGAATCGCCGGCTGTCAAGATCCATAGCGTCCCTTGCATCAGCGCATCTTTGAAATGCCACCGCAAGGATTCGGTCGAACGGGTGGCAAGAAAGCGCTCCGGATAAGTCAGCTTCAAAGCGCGCCAAAAAACGTCGAAACTCTCATCAAAGCCGGGGCGGAGTTCAAAGGCGCAGCTGCTTTTTAATCGCGTCCAGCGTCGATTCCTGGTGGCTGCATCCCGCAGAGCCAAGCCGGCCGAGGCAGGCAACGACAGCCAATTCGGCCAGCGTTTCCTCCGCATGGTGCTCTCTGCGAAGCCGCGATAATTCGTGATCCAAAACGCCGCCTCACACCAGTTTCCCGTCGGCACCCGGGAGCACAGAGCGTCACACAGCTCGCCGGAGTTCACATTCGCAGTCGAGGTCAGCACAACGTCCGTGTACTTATCGCTGAGATGACGCCGCAGCAGATGCACTCCATGGCCGCGGTACTCGCCGTCGATAACCAAGCCGTAAGCACACGCCGCGATAAGGTTCTGACCCCTGAATTGGTAGCTCAGAGGAACATGTCCTACATAGCCGACGATTTTGCCATCCTGTTTCTGAGCTACCCAGCCAAGGTGCCACTGGCTAGCCTGTTTATACGCGGGATTCTCAATCCATAGTCGCTTCCACTCTTCACGGGACTTGAAACTCAGTCCGTTGCGGGCCTCGACCACGGCGATGTCGTCGTAATCCTCGAACCGCACCTCGCGAAAGACAACCGGTGATCCAGCGTCATGGGAGGGAGTTTCCGACACACAGTTCGCGACTGTAGGACTGGAGTTCACGTCAGCGCCAAAATATCACTGAGGCTAGCGGAGCACGGTGGTTTCCACCGTCTTCGTAATTAACTCCGGTGACGGACTTGTGGCTTGGGTCGCGATAGGAGCAACGCGCCCGGTTTCTTCATGATGTTCAGGCTCGGTGTTGATGGACCACAGGTTGTAACTAGCCCCAAGAATGTTTCGAACAGCACACAATGCGGTCATCATGGAGTGGTCTTGGTTGTTGTACTTGTGCATGCCGTTCCGGCCCACCACCTGCAGATTCGGCAAAGCGCTTTCGAGGTAATTACGAATGACCTGCACGTGCTTCGCCCATCCGCCGTCATACATGGGATACGCCTTTGCCATGCGCACCACACAGCCGTCCTCCACCTCCCGCGAGTGAACAATCCCGAGTTGCTCCAATTCGCGTTTCGCCAGTTCCATCAGCTTGTCATCCGGCAACGACCAGAGGTCGTCACCTTCGAATACAAAATATTCCAATCCTAAGCACGTCTTGACGGGATTGGGAACCATCGCAGTGGACCAGTTCTTGAAATTCTGAATACGCCCAACCCGCACACCAGGCTCATGAATGTAAATCCAATTGTCAGGAATGACATCCGAGCGATTGATGATAAGGCTGACAATCAAAAAACCGCGGTAGCGTAAACGATCGGCTGACTGACGGACCTCTTCTGGAGCCGGCGGATCCAGGATGCTGACCAGATCACGGATCGGCATTGAGCTAATGAAATGTGAGCCAGGAAAAGCCTGCACCCCATCCTTGCCATCAGCCTCGACAAAAGTTACGCCGCAACAATTGTGGACGATCCGAGTGACCCACCGCTGCCGAAGCACCGGGTAGCCACGCTCTCGCAGCAAGTCGGCCATCGCCTCCCACATCTGTCCAGCCCCGCGCTCAGGATACTGGAAGCGGTCAATCAGCGTGGTCACACCATGGTTCGTGTTGTGAAAAATGGCATTACGTACGGCAGTCGTCAGCATGAGTCCGTGAATCCGTTGAGCGGCCCACTCCGCCTCGATCTGCGTGCAGGGCACGCCCCATACCTTCTCGGTGTAAGTCTTAAAAAACATCTCGTAGAGGCGCCTACCAAAACGGTTCGATACCCACTGTTCCAGACTATGTTCGTCGCGATAAGGGAACAAGCGAGACTTGCAGTAGCTCAAGAGAACGCGCGCACTTTCCACAATTCCCAGGTTCGATAGAACATTTCGAAGCCTCAGTGGATAGTGAAAGAACCGATGTCGATAAAGGATGCGGGATAGCCGGCTACGCTCAAGGAACTTGTCGCCCAGAACTTCGTGCCAAATGCCGCTAATCTCATCCCATTTTGTGAAGAACCGATGTCCGCCGATGTCGAAGAGGTAGTCCTTGTAATTTATTGTTCGGGATAGACCGCCGACGGTGTCGTCGGCTTCCAGAACAACCGCCGGAACATCTTGCTTGGATAGCTCATAGGCCGCGGTTAGACCGGCCGGACCGGCACCTATGATAACGACCCTGCGTTGTTCAGGACGCGTGGGCAGCATGCACTCAACCGGATCGCGAAACAGTGGGGCGCGCTAACCATCGTAGCACTTTGGGGCGGCATTGCTTTAGCAGAATCAGAACCAACCTCAACGAGTCGAGGCATGACGCGTGAACTCCGTATCGTTCAGAAAATCGCGAGCGATCGTTAACTTGCCATCGGAAACGTTGTGGCATGCCTTTCGTTCATCTCCCGGCTCGGATCGAAGTGATTTGCCCATTTTGGGAACTGTGAAGTACGTCACTTCATTGCCTAACGCGCTGATGTATATATTTTTCACGGCCACGAGCCCGGTGCGATTGTTTCGAATCTGTTGCTCTCGATCGCACGAGCAGGGGAGTATTTCGTGCACGTTGACTCGGCGGGAACTGTGGTGCCCGAACAGGGATCGTGTGCCATTGAGCCATTGCGGATGTCTGTGATCATTCCTGTTCGCAACGGCAGCATGCATCTCGACCGATGTCTGCAGGCGTTGAGCCGCTCAGGATACTTGAATTTCGAAGTCATCGTTGTCGACGACTGCTCGACGGACAATACCTCGGAAATCGTCGAACGCTATGGAGCGGGTTATTTGCGGACTCCTCGAATCCTCGGACCGGCAGGGGCGCGCAACCTCGGTGCACATCGGGCAGGGGGCGACATCCTCGTATTTGTCGACGCTGATGTGGTGGTACCCGTGGAAGCACTGGGCTTGATCGCAGAACATTTCTCCACTGAAGCCGATCTCGCCGCTGTATTCGGCTCCTACGACGAGCACCCCGCTTGGCCAACATTCATCTCACAATACAAGAACCTGATGCACCACTATGTCCACCAGCATTCGAACGAACAAGCGGTGACATTTTGGGCCGGTTGCGGAGCGATCCGCAAGATTATTTTTGAGGAGTTGGGTGGTTTCGACGCAGCCCGCTACAAAGTACCCTCGATCGAAGACATTGCCCTGGGCCTGGAGCTGGTTCGAAGCGGGTACCGCGTCCGCCTCGAAAAGCGCCTTCAAGTGCGACATTTAAAGCGCTGGACCTTTTGCAGCCTCGTCCGAACCGACATTACTTGCCGCGCTATTCCGTGGAGCCGCTTAATTCTAGAGACTCGCTATCTTCCACGCGATCTTAACCTCAGCTACGTTTCTCGCTTTAGTACTTTTCTGGTCGGATTGCTCTCCGCAACGTGCAGCCTTCTTTTTCTGGCATTGCTTCGAGTGGTGCGGATACGTCCAACGATAATCGGCAGCGCTGTTCCGTGGATCGTTGTCTTGCTTTTGTCACTGAACTGGGATCTCTATCGATTCTTCGCTCAAAGGCGCGGCTGGTGGTTTGCGGTACGAGTCGTGCCACTTCATTGGCTATATCACTTGTATAGCGGATTGAGCTTTGTATGGTGCTGGCTCATCCTACTTCCTGACTCGCTCTCTATGTCCGCACATGCCGCGAGCATCCGAACACTCGACAATTGTAATTCCCAGCGCAGGTGAAACAATGGCCATCAACCTAACAATGCCTATTTACGGGTGGTTCGGCGGTACCATGGCTGCCGATTAAATACTGTTTCTTATTGTAATCGGAGCGAAGCTCGGGAGCATGTCTTGAGGTTTTGTTTCGTATCCAGCTTCTATCCGCCTTATAGCTTCGGCGGAGACGCCATATATGTGCGCAACCTCGCGGAGGCCCTCGTTCGCCGTGGTCACGAAGTTGATGTCATTCACTGCCTGGACAGTTACCGGTTACTCGCACCGCGGCAGCCAGACGAGCAGCTTTCAACTAGTCGCGACATTACACTCCATAGCCTACAAAGCCGCCTCGGGTATCTCTCACCTCTTATGGCGCAGCAGACAGGAACATCCTGGCCCAAGACGACCCCTATATTAAGGATACTGCTCAGCAAGAAGTTTGATGTGATTCATTACCATAATATCTCCTTGCTTGGCCCGGAAGTCTTGCGACTCGAGCCGGACTATCACGACTTCATCAAGCTATATACCATGCACGAGCACTGGCTGGTCTGCCCCATGCACGTACTGTGGAAAAATAACGAACGGCCTTGTGACGCTCCAGCGTGCTTCCGCTGCACATTGAAATTCCGGCGCCCTCCTCAATGGTGGAGATATACGCCTCTGCTGGAAAGATGCCTGGCGTCGGTGGATACACTCATCTCGCCAAGCACCTTCGCGCAGAGGATTCATGAGGAGCGCGGCTTCAACTTGCCAATAAGCCGGCTACCGAATTTTGCGCCGGAAGCTGCGGAGTTCAGTCAACGCGATGCGACACCGCATCCGCGACCGTATTTTCTGTATGTCGGTCGGCTGGAGAAGATCAAGGGCATCGAAACTCTCTTTCCTGCTTTCGATCGCTGGCGGCACATAGATCTACTAATAGCTGGTGACGGCACATATGGAGTAGAGCTTCGGCGGCGAGCGGAGCATATGACGAATGTGCTTTTTCTTGGGGCGCTGCCGCAGGCCAAGCTTGGGACCCTCTATCGGCACGCCATTGCTTTGCTCGTTCCATCTCTCGGATATGAAGTCTGTCCCTTGGTGATTTTGGAGGCCTATCAGCGGCGAGCCCCAGTTATTGCCCGTGCTATCGGCGGAGTCCGGGACATTGTCGACGAAAGCAGAGGAGGACTGCTCTTCGAGGATCTAGAGGGCATGTTATTTGTTATGGAACGGCTAATGAAAAACCCGGTTCTGCGTAGACACTTAGGAGATCACGCCTATCGAGCTTTTCGCCAGAAATGGAGTGAGGAAGCACACCTGGATAGTTATTTTGGACTTCTGGCAGAGACGTCCGTCCGAAAGCTCGGCACGATGCCATGGAAGGTCCCTTATCGATCATGTTTGAATTTCCCATAGTCGGCACTCTCGACCACGCGACTAGTACGCGGGCACGACAGGCCTGCACGGCGCTTGGGAGCTAGATGATGGGCAAAGTGCAGCCCCCGGTAATTCTGACTTACCACTCGATCTCCGGGGGCAAGTCGGCTCTACATACATCACCATCGGTATTTGCCGGACAGATGCGGTGGCTGCGAAGCAATGCTCAGGTAATCACGCTACGGCGGCTAGTGGACATCATGACGGATCGCCAGCCACTACCCGAACGAGCAGTGGTTCTGACCTTTGACGACGGCTACTGTGACTTTGCTGCGGCAGCGGCGCCGGTGCTTCAACGGTTGCAATTGCCGGCCATCGTTTCTCTTTCGACGGCATACTGCGGCGGAGGTCGGGGACGGCCGGAATTTTCGGGCGCTGCTATAAAACTGCCTACACTCGATTGGCAACAGATCCGTGAACTCCACGACAAGGGATTTGAATTAGGCGCTCATGCCATCAGTCATCGAGCGTTAACAGAGATGTCCCCAGAGGCGGCGGAACAAGAAATTGCCGGAAGTAAAACCGATATCGAAGATCACACGGGTGAGCCAGTTGGGTTCTTCGCCTACCCATATGGACAAGTCACCTCTGCTCTCCGGCAGGTTGTTCGGAAACACTACGCGGCAGCCTGTTCAACGGCAGCTGGAGTAGTTGATGACAACGCCGACCTGTTCGCTCTTCCGCGCGTTGATGCCTGCTATCTCCGGCACCCTGTGATATTCCGATCTCTTTTTACGGATCCGTTTATGGCCTATCTGGGCGCCAGGCGCATTATCAGAAGAATTCGCGGGAAGCCCGAAGGATATCACCTAAGGGCTAACGAAAGGCGAGAGCACTAGGATGGACGGCACGAACGAGGCTCCGAAGAAACAGCGTGCTCCAATGCGCGTCAGGTCAAGTCATGATTGGGCATCAGAGTTATCTGCGGCGGTGGTCCTGAGTATTACCGTCTTGGTCATCTATCTTCCCGCGGGTCATTACCCCTTCTTCTCAGTCGATGATTTTTTCTACATCGTAAATAACCAACATGTGCAGGTCGGACCAAGCTGGAACACTTTGACATGGGCATTTAAGGACGTTGCCAGCGGGGAGTGGCATCCCGTGACATGGCTTTCCCATGGAGTGGATTGCCAGTTGTTCGGCCTGAATGCGGGATGGCACCACCGGATGAATGTCTTCCTTCACGCTGCAAATGCGGTACTGCTCTTCTGGGTTCTATTGCGAGCAACAGGATGCAACGGCCGTAGTTTTACCGTAGCGGCGCTATTTGCTGTCCATCCCATGAATGTGGAGCCGGTAGTTTGGTTGGCCGAACGTAAGACACTGTTAAGTACGCTCTTCTTCCTACTTGCGCTCGATGCGTATCGACGATATGTCCAACGGCCAGGAGAAGTGCGCTACTGGATCGTCATGCTGCTGTTCCTCCTGGGTTTAATGAGTAAACCTCAGGTGATCATGCTTCCTTTTGTACTTGTGTTTTGGGATTACTGGCCATTGAACCGAATGCCGGCAGCCGAGCAGTCTGCAATGGCCAGCACTTCCCCGGCCGCGACCATACGGACAATCTGGAGTTCAGTAAGAGACAAGATTCCTATCTTTATGGTAGGAGCGACTTATGCTCTGTTTGCCATGATGCTTAGACGGGCGTCAGGATATGCTTCCCCAGCACACTATGCACTTTCCATACGTCTGGCTAATGCGATCATCTCTTATATGCAATATCTGGAAAAAGCATTCTGGCCAGTTGGCCTTGCGCCATCCTATGTCTATCCTGGAATGTCTTTTCTTGTTTGGAAGCTATGGGCGGCTTCTGCTTGCCTGCTGCTGACCAGCGCCTTGGTAGCTACAAAATTGCAATACAGATATCTGCTAGTCGGATGGTGTTGGTTTGTCGTTACTCTGCTACCGATGATCGGCATCATTCAGGGACCGATGTTTATGGCTGACCGCTATGCTTACATCTCGTTTATCGGACTATATATAGTGATTTCATGGGGACTAGCAGATTTGGCGCATAACGCAACGATGGTTCGATGTGCAGCGGGCAGATTGTCTAATGGAGATGCGCATTGGCTACGATCCATTATGCCACGGCTGCTTAGTAACTCCATGATCGCTGGGGTGGGCATAGTTCTTATAGCATTAAGTTGCGGCGCTCATCGCCAGGTGATGTATTGGTCTGATGAGTTGATTCTGTGGTCCCACGCTGCCCAAATATCAAGGAACAATTGGTTCGTAGAGCACGAACTAGGTCGGGCCCTGACGCTGGCAGGAAAGCAGGGAGATGCCCTGCAGCACTTCAACAAAGTGTTGCTTCTTAATCCGCAGGATCCGTACGTGAACATAGAATTTGGATTCTGGGAGCATCAGCATGGAAATCTCTATGCAGCCATCCCATACTACAAGGTCGCACTTGCCATGGCAGGTGAAAACGAGAAGGACATAAAGATCAGAGCCGCGACCAACTTGGGACTCGTCTACCGTGCGCTTGGGGATTCCAGAAGTGCTGACCAATATTTTGCCAGAGCCGCAGAAGAGGGTCGCGATTAGTAGCGCTAATCGCGGTCTGCCCCACACGTAGCTACCGCGTTCATTACCTGGGTAAACACTGGCTGAGTTTTTCCAAGTTGAACTGTACTGGGGAAAAACCGGAAATGCCGCTCGAACCGGATAGCGCTAATGAAATTCCTTTTGAAGACTCAAGCGAAGGTGGCTTGAGGGGCAGCGGCTAGCTCAGGGCAGGCGTTGGGGCTCGGTGTACCCAAGCCATAGCGAAGAACGGCAATCCCCCCGCACGTCCTGCCTGCTCCGACAACAGGCAGGGCGCGGTCGGGATGACGAATCTATATGGCTACTCTACGGCGCATAGAAGCTGGAGATATCCAGGATCAGGTCGGTCGTGCCGAAACCGGCATAGGCATTGATCTGGCCATTGGTGCCTGCCGGTACGATCGCCATGTTTGAGGTGATCGCTCCGTCAGAGGCGTTCAAGGTCGAGACGACGGGCAGAGTTCCTCCCACCGGCCACAACGTCAGATAACCCAACGATCCACCTTGGTAAGGCACCACGGTCGCGTTGAAGGTGTACGCCAGCGACTGCGCCGGCACACTCGACGGCACAGCACACGGACTCCCCAGAACATTCACAGGCGGACTCAGCGTTCCCGTGAAAGGACCGT